>MDTD01050207.1_pt1 | contig 498590 bp, 624 predicted proteins | sample 811221 | NCBI WGS metagenome assembly MDTD01 (sample SAMN05326646, study PRJNA326480) | marine metagenome | isolation source: seawater | place: Pacific Ocean: South West | collected 2011 | reverse complement strand
TGCTGCTCCGCTATTCGTGATGTCAAGGTCGAGAGGTACTCTTTCGGCTCAGACTAATGTATCCACCAGCGATTATCTTGGTCAGAGCGTTTACTACGGGTACAATAGCTCTGCGGGAACTGGCTACGCTCTTTCTGCCTTACTTGAGATACGAGTTGACAACTTTACCTCTGCAACGACTTATCTTCCGGCTCGATTTGAATTCCGAGTAGGAAACTCGACGGGAACGTCGCTATTAACACCATTGATCGTCAATGGAGACGGATTGAGCGTTTCTGGCGATGTTCTGGCTTCCGGAAATGTTGTGATATCTGGCGACCTTACGGTTCAGGGCACAACGACCACCATTGATACTCAGAACCTCATCGTCGAGGACAACTTCATTGTTGTCAACAGCATGGGCATTGTTCAAAATGCTGGTATTGAAGTCGATCGAGGTCATGCCGGATCTGGTAACAACGCATTTCTGCTTTTCGATGAAGATGCCGATGAATGGTATGTAGACAACAGCCAGGGAACTTGGCAGATTGCCAGGAAGCTTTCCGCTACGATCACGGGAACAGGAGGAGACTCAACCTTTACAGTTACTCACGGCATGAACACAACGGATGTAGTTGTTCAGGTTTACAACTCAAGCGGTGTTCAGGTTTCAGTTCAGATTACGGCTTCTGACCCTGATGAGGTAGACATAACTTTCAAAACTGCCCCAGCGCCAGCAGTAACATACCAGGTGGTGGTTGTAGGATAATCGATGAGCAGACAGTTCTTCAATGAGATTGAGTTTGGCGAAACGGATCAGCTTGTGACCTATGGGTCAGGCTCTCCCGAAAGCTCTGTTTCTGCGCCCGTAGGAAGCATCTATCTTCGCAGCGATGGAGCCTCTGGCTCTGCTGTTTACGTCAAGACTTCGGGCACGGGCAACACAGGCTGGGAAGCTGTTGTAGATGCTGGTTCAACGATTGATGGCAGCGGCGGAGCTAACCGAGTTGCATATTGGTCGGATGCTGATACTTTAACAAGTAATGCGAATTTCACGTTCAGCAGCGGCAATCTCTCTGTTCCAGGCGATGTCATCATTGATTCTCATCTCCTTGCATCAACAAGGCTTCAGAGCAGCGCTACGGTTTCTCCAAAAACGCTCACGTTTCCTGATGTAACGGGCAATGTTGTTGCGTCTACGGACACTCCGTCTGAGGTCGGTTACTTCCTGCGATCAACGTCATCTGGCGATGCTATTGGCTCCTGGGTCGCCCTCGACCCTAATGACATTCCTGACTTGACGCTCGACTTCCTCGTTGATGTTGATGCGGCGAATGCCACAGACGGCGATATACTTCAGTACGTTGGCGGTTCGTTGAACTATTGGACAACGGTCCCTGCTTCGAGCATTGGCGGCGGTATCTCTGGTAGCGGAACAGAGGACGAGATTGCCATTTGGGGTCCGAGCGACACTCTTATTGGGGATTCCAATCTAACCTATGACGGCAGCGTGATAACGCTCGGCGGCGGCGACGATTTTCTCGCTACAAGCACCGGCTCCATTGTAACGCTTGGTCGTTCAAGCCTTGATACTGGCGTTCAGATTAGCGGAACAGGCGGAAGCGGTTCCTCGAACCTATGGAGAAGCTACACCTACAAGAGCTTCAACTCTACCTCTCGAAGTATACTTCAGTTCTACGCCTCAAGAGGATCTGGTCCTGGTTCTGAATCAACGATTACAAGCGGCGATTACCTCGGTTCTTTGGAGTGGTACGGTGTCAACACTGGCAGTACGTTTACCAATACCGCAGAGATCAGAGTTACCGCTTCTGAAAACTGGTCTGGATCGGCAGCGGGTTCGAGAATGGGGTTCTTTACCCTCAATGATTCTGTTGCTGCTTCTCCTTCTGAGCGACTAAGGATATCGACGGAAGGTATAAGATCGTTTGTTGATGTGTATGCCAATGCTGATGTTTTCTTGCCCAATATCAGCAACACCGAAACCTCTTACGTTGTCTACTTCAACGATTCAACAGGCGAGATAACATACGGAGATGCTCCGTCTGGCGGCGGTGCTGTTGAGCTTAATGAGCTTCTTGACGTTAGTGTTGGCGATGCAACTGATGACGATGTTCTTGCATATGTTGGCGGTTCGGTAGGCGGATGGTTCCCGTTTGACGGGTATATCACAAAGACACCTGATACCTCGACTCGTAACCGCATTACTCCTGTTGGAAGCACAACTGCTCTTGATATCAGGATGCCATCTGGCAATACTGCAAATCCGTTGATAATAACTGAAGGTTCTTCAAGTCTCTTTGCTGTTACAGATGACGGTTATGCAGTTACCTATGGCGGTTTCATAATCAATCAGACAAGCGGAGCGACCAGACTAAGCTGGGCTGGTAACGTTCTTGGAGCAACTTACTCTTATATTGAATCGACGCAACCATCGTTCAATCGAACAGCAGGCTATATCCTGCTTTCTGCTGGTTCTGCTGATGCTGGCTATCTTGATGTTTCGGGCAGCACAGCAGCGGGTGGTCATCTTGATCTGTCGGGCGGATCTGCTTCCGGCGCATCCGCCGGATCTATCGATCTATCCGGAGGATCTGCCGCATCTGCTGCTGGCGGATCTATTACCTCGACTGGCGATTCGAGCGGCGGTTCGGGAGCTTCGATAATTGGTTCTGCTTCGTCAGGTTTTTCTGGCGGCGCAATCATAACTTCAGCGGGTACAGGCGGCGCAGGAGGCGTCATTGCTACGTCGGGTGGCACAAGCGGCGCGGGCGGCACTATTCTGACCAATGATGGCGGCGGTAACATCATCACCAATAGCTCGGTTTCGAGCTACATCGGGTTTGGTCCATCTGGTAACAGAATTACACTCAGGACTTTGAATCCTGCATCTGATCACACTCAAACTCTTCCCGAGACATCTGGTTATGTCCTCGTAGATCCTGATTCAACAACTGTTGCGGGTCGGGCGGCTTTTTCAACTGCGGTTGAGGGCGTCATCGAGATGCGAGATATCGAGTTTGGAGATATCTCGGGCATCAATGTTGATGGATCGTTTGTTCCTAACGATGGCGACTATCTGCAATACTTTGGCGGTTCGATCGACGAATGGCGATCGACTCCAACTCTTGAGTTTGAGAGGATTGTTGTAGATGAAGTTTCTGTGCCAACGAATACTAACTTTCATCCGATTGTTGGAATCGATGAAGATGGACGGCTGATTCGTTCTCAGAATACTGCAAGCGCTGATTCTGTCGCTTACATATTCTCTACTGGCGGTTTGGGAGTTCAATCAGACAACAGCCTTGGCGCAATTACTCTTACAGGGTACGGCGGCTCGTTTGATGAGCTTGGCGGCGGAGCTATTGTTTGGCAGAGAGGATATGGCTCTGCTGCTTCGCCGTCTACAGTCTCAAAGGGTCCATTCTTCATCTTCACTGATGGTCGAGGAACGGCTCAGGGCAGTTCTCTCGGATTCTTCCAGGCGCAAGGTTACAACGGAACAACATGGGCGAACGCTGCTTGGCTTGGAGCGTTTGTTGACCAAGAGTCGCCGAATCCTATTGGTTCAGCTACAAACCAGATGCCGGGTCGTTGGGTCTTCATGACAAGCGCGGGAGACGGAACCGAGCCCTTCCCCTCGCCTGCTCTGATTGTCAAGTCAAACAAAAATGTTGAAATCTCTCGCGGTAACTTGCAGCTATTCAGCGGCAACGGTATCGAGCTTTGGGATTCGGCTAATGCTGGTCACATACTTATCAGGCCGCCAACCTCGGTCACGGGCGATGGCAGCGAGTCGCAGCTTATTCTGACGCTTCCCAATACTGGCGGTCAGCCCGATCAGGCACTTCTGACGGACGGTACTGGTGTTCTTCGATGGGGCGATGTTTCTTCGAGCGGAGAAGGAACAGGTCACTTCTCTGTATCCGTTGATCTCGATGATGATGGAGTCTCGTTCAATACAACAGGAACAGATAGATCTAACATCTTTGATAGCGATAACTGGACTGCCTATAGCTCGACAACTCACTCAAGCTCTGATGTGACCTATACTGCATCTACAGGTATATTTACCGTTGAGAAGGATGGTATTTTTGCCATGTCCGTTGTTCTGTCTATGACAAGCAATCAGACAGGATCAGTCTTTGCTGTTGAGATTGATATCAACGGAACCACGGAAAACTCGATCAACCACATGGTCTATTCGACCGTTCTTTCGCCGATGGTCGCCAATGTTGAGATCATCAAAGAGCTTACTGAAGGCGATGAGATTGAGTTCTATATCCATCTTCAGTCTCCGACTTCAACAAATGTTACTGGCACTGTTCTTGCAGGAACAACAGCCAACATTCATGAAGTTGCTGCAGGAGGCAGCGCTGCGACCGCTCTCAACGATCTGACAGATGTCAATGTTCCAAACCCATCGGACGGAGAATGCCTTTGCTATGTTGGCGGATCGATCAACGAATGGCAGGCTATGGAGGTTGGGGCGGATGCTTATGTCGGCATTTGGGCAGAAGAGTCAGCAACTATTTCTACAGGAACAAACAGCGGATTCCAGTGGTCATTTGGTAATGGCGATACTCCCGGCGCTGGAGACGGTATCCATATCCCTGTTGACTGCGATCTTGTTCTGCTTGGAATATCGAGCGAAACAAGCGGTACAGCTACCGTCAGTTTGAGCGTCAACGGATCTGAGCCAGCGGGAGCGGACGTTTCAACTACCGCTCAGTCGAATAACTTCGTAACCTTTGCAGATGGCGAACAGTCGTTTAGCGCTGGCGATATCATCAACTTTAGAACAACAGCATATACTTCAGGCCATACTGGCGGATCTCGCGTTGTTGCTTGGTTCAAGACATCAGCGGGAGCTTCTGGCGGCGGAGGCGGAACGCCTGGCGGATCTGATACTCAGGTTCAATACAACGACAGCGGATCGTTTGGCGGAGATGCAGATTTTACCTGGAACGATTCAACGAACACGCTGACCGTTGCAGGAACCATTGATGCTACTACTGTTGATGCTACGACTCTCGTTTCTCCGGGTAGCGATACCGAGATCCTTGTCAATACTGGCGGAAACATCGGCAGCGAGGCAGCGTTTACTTACAATGATGCTACGAACACGATGCAGATCGCTACAGGATTTGTTGTTCTTAGCGGAGATTCTGGTCTTTCTGTTGGAGAAACCACAACTACCGCAGGCGGCTTGAGGTTCAAGAGAAACTCAGCTTCCGCTGCGTTTATCCGAATGAACAACGACAATGGTACGGAGTTCGGCGGACAGATGCGGACGCTTGGCACCGCTCAAGGTTTTGCATGGACGGACTTGGCGGCTTCGTCTGAGTGGATGAGAATTACTTCCAATCCGTTCCTCGGCATCGGGACCAATGACCCTCTTGTTTCGATCCATGCCTATGACAATGGAACAACAACTTCTCGATTGATTTTCGAGACAACATCAACTTCGAATCAGCCTGGATTCCAAGTCCAGTGGGATCATAGCGCGACTCGTCGAGCGCTTATGAGAGGCTTGGCGGCGACGAACTCTACGATCAACTCGCCAGGCGGAGCGACTGCTACCGAATGGCAATGGTACACGAGAGATTCAAGCGGTACTTTGAACCAGAACATGATTCTGGATCAGGATGGTCATCTCAATATCAACCTTGCCAACGAGGTTCGTCTTTGGAATGCGACAGGCTGGTCGGGCGGCAACTACATCGGCTTCTCTGCGTCAGGCGCTACAGGAACGCAGACATACATCCTTCCGACAGCGGTCGGTTCGAGCGGTCAGTATCTTGAGCTTGACAACTCGGGCACGGGTCAGTTGGTTTGGTCTACTCCGAGCGGTTCGGGCGTATCGTTTGGCTCAAACGATCAGATTCCGCATATGAATGTTGGAGGAAGCGACTTTGACTACAGCGCAAACCTGACATTTAACGGAACTGCTCTGCAGACAAATATCATCAGAACGGGTAACGGTTCGGTTTCGGCACCTGGCCACTCATTTACTTCTGACACAAACTCTGGTTTGTATCTGATTGCTGATGATAACTTTGCCATCTCCGCTGGCGGCGTTGCGATGATGGAGTTTACCGAAGCAGGCACGGACTTCATCGAATCATTTGTTCAGCATAGATTTTCCGATGGCTCTCTCGCCGCTCCTGGTATTTCTTTTGTAAGCGATACGGATTGCGGTATTTATCGTATTACGACTGACAATATCGCCATTGTCGCTGGCGGCGTCAATATGATGGAGTTTACGGAATCAACAACTGACATAATTCAATCTCTCGTTACTCACGAACTTACGGATGGTTCTCTTTCGACTTTGGCTCTTCGTTTCTCAAGCGATACCAATAACGGCATGTATTACCGAAGCACTGACGAGTGGGCTTTGGTAGCAGGCGGCGTTGAGATGATTATTCTTGACGAGAGTTCGCCTGACAATGTTGTCATTCCTGTAAGTCTCGTCTTTGGTTCAACAACGAACTACACAGGATTTACTCAGGCCTTTACTGGTACGCCTGACGGGACTATTTGGGCATTGCCCTCTTCGGACGGCAGCGAAGGCCAGGTCATGAAGACCGATGGCTTTGGCGAGCTTTTCTGGGACAACCCCATCGGCGCAGGCACTTCATTCCCAAGCACTCCTGATGACGGCCTCTACTACCATCGAACCGATGATGACTGGCTGTATCACAACGATGACGGGCGAGGTCGTTGGCTTGGAGAGCTTGAAACCTATACCTTCTCCTTCAGCGGTACAACAACATCTGATACCTATCTCTACTGTAACAACGTACAGCATTCGTCGTCGTTTACGAATGGTATCTACACGCCTTATGACTTCACTGTTGTCGGCATGACGTTCACAAACGCCAACAGCGTCAGCGGAACTATCGAGGTTGAGTCCGCATTCAATGGAACGATTGCATCGTTGTCGCTTTCGAGTGATTCTATTGCAGAGGACATGACGCTCAATGGGTTTGCGGGAACAGATGTTTGGAAGGTCTTCATTGATTATACATCAGGAACCTTCGAGGACGTAACGGTTACTGTTTACATTCGTAGAGATCGAGGATCGAGCAGCGGAGGTATCGCCTAATGGATCTTCGCTACTACAGGGAGATTCCCGATTTCTTGCCCAGAGAACAATGTCTCCGCATCGTTCGCATCCTTGAGAGCAAGGACAACTGGAAAGAAGCCATTGTCATCAATAGGGATGGATCAACTGGACCCTCAAAGAATCGCAAACAACTCACGGTTAGAGACCAAGAGGCAGATGAGGAAGAAAACGGTCTCGGACATGCTCTTCATGCAAGAATGAAAGCAGAGATCAAAGAGATTGAAAAGTACGGAGAACCTGTTCTTTGGCAGTTTCAGAAGAACAGAGCCGGAGACTATTTTGGTTGGCATGAGGACTCTTCGCCAGCAAGACCTCTTGAGGCAACGTGTATTCTGTATCTTTCCGATGAGAAGAGTCATGAGCTTCAAGGGGGAGCAACCGAGTTGCGACAAGGTTCAAGAAGCGTTCTGATTGAGCCCGAAGTCGGGAAGCTTGTGGTGTTTTGCTCAAAGAATCCCCATAGAGGCCAAGAGGTTCGAAACGGGTTGAAGTACGCTTTTGTTTCGTGTTTCAACTGAGAGGGTTTTTGAAGTTTTGACCGTATTTACCAGAAGGCTCTACCCGAGGATCGATGATGGCTTTGAAGATCGAGTTCAACGGGGAGGTTGGGGCGAACTTCTATGCCTTCTTGTTCGACGCAGTTGATAAGTCGAAGGCATTCAACCCGACCTCCAAACAGTTTGAGACTTTCTTGCTGACCAATCAGTCAGACTTTATCCTTGCGCTCGCAGAGGATGATGAGAGGCTCGGATACTACTCGTTCGCTATTTCTGATGTTTCAAACATTCCCGCGACAGAAGAGGGCAACTTCTATCTGGCGGAAGTGTATCAATCTCTCAATGTTCAGGTGAGCGGTTCTGGATCCGACGCATCAACCTCGATTGTCTACGACAGGGGCACAGATGACTTCTGCGGCGGGCGGCAGTTCTATTGGGACGGAACCCAAGAAGTAGACATCTGCGGCTGTGCGTCGTCTTCAGGCGGCTCCTGCGACCCCTCTGAGATTGCCGAAGCTGTATGGGGCAGCGAAACAAGGACTTTGACAGGAAATGTTGAAGTAGATGAGTCGGCGATTGCGGATGCAGTTTGGACAAGAGACGAGAGAACGCTAACTCAGGATCTCGAATGTCCCGAGCTTCCAGAGATCCCCGAGTGTCCTGATGATTCGGATCAGTTGACCGAGATTCAGAATACATTGGCTGAGATTCTGGCAAAGCTCAACGCAACGCCTCAGCGACGTTTGCCGAATGCTCAAACGCCAAGAATCGGACAGCCAGGAACAAACGCAGGAAACAGCGGTATCAACATTACCTAACCCAAGAGGGACAATCGGGTAAAACAATGAATACCCAAGAGATGACCGTAGGAGATTATCTGCATGCCATCTGCTGACGACATTCAGGCCATTGCGGATTACCGAGGATCATTTGTCCAAGGTACAACCACAACTCTGAAGCTCAGCCTGACTGACTTCAAGGGTTTTGCTATGGACCCCGAGTCCATTAGTCTCTCTATTCTCGATGAAGACAGCAACGAGGTAGAGGCAGGCGTGCCCGAGAAGATCCAGCATGGTTTCTTCATCTACGATTGGCAGATCGATGAAGACGAGGATGTTGGTCCGTATACGGTTGTTTGGACCTATGAGATTGATGGCGAGGAGTTTCAGAATCTTCAGGGCGTCATCGTTATCGAGGACAGCGACAACCCGAGAGCGGCTGGTCCGTATTCTGAGCGTATTGCCGGTATCAGAACGGCGCTTGAGGTTCATCTTCGATGCGCTCAAAACATTCCTGTTTACGACGAACAAGGACGTATCTGCGAAGACAATCGCACGGTTCGCTTTACCTACCCGAGATGGAATCAGAATCATCTGACTCGTATCTATCGGAATCAGAAGCTTGTAACCAGCGGCATAACAATCAACTACTTCAAAGGCGAAGTCATCTTCGATGAACCTTTGCACGATCAGTATGATACGGTCAACGCCGATTACAACTTCCGATGGTTTGATGATCTCGATCTTGATCGATTCTTGAGCAATGCTCTTCATATTGTCAACCTCTACCCGCCAGCAGGCAATAGGTCGCTTGTCAATCTTGAAGACCGTTACATCCCATTGGTTCTTTACGGAGCAACGGTTGATGCTTTGCGACAGATGATTCTCTGCCTGCAGTTCCAGCAGCCTCGCGAGGTCTTCGGCGGTCCCGACGCTGCGAAGGATGCCGCTAACATGATGGAAACTCTCAAGCAGAACTACGAGAATCAAAACGAGAAACTGCTTGAGCAGAAGAAGTACGGCCCCTATCGAGGCCTTACGCAGGTTGTTAGCGTTCCCGAGTTCACCCTCCCTGGTGGTCGTTCTCGCTGGTTCCGCTACATGATGGGCGGCTTCAACCTCACATAAGGGCTACTGAACTCTGGGCCTTTGGTCGATAAAGGCTTCGGAGGCATAACTGTGACAGGAACTACGACAGAACAAGCGGCTTGGGAAGAGGGGCATCGGAGCCATCAGGCCCAAAGCTCTGCTATACGACTTCCTCTTCGGGAAACCGAGAAGCAAGAGTCTCGTTCGCATGTTGTGATACCTGTTGACGATGGTCATCGAGATATCGCAGCCGTAGTCTATCGCCGTAAATCTCATCTCCGAACTATGCTCAATCGAATGAAGCAAGATCGATTGAAGATGGTCGTTCGCGCCGAGCAGGACTTGAGGTATCTGCTTACTTGAGGGTTGATTATGTCGTTGCAAGATTCAAGACGAGAGTCATTCATTGATATCGCCAAACGAGACAGGGCGAAGTTTTACTTCGTGCCTTACGAGTCTCTTCGCAACCGAATATCAAGAGGCGGAGATGAAACCGTTGATGCTCTACCTGTTGCTATAAAAGAGGCTATTCTTCTGTGCGATGGCAACTCAACAATTGGTATTTGGCTTGATCCAAAGCTTGTTGCAAAACATGTTGAGGGAACATTGGACAAGAAGAACGCTTACATCTTCAGTATGGGAGAGATCCGTGTATTTGGTACAAACGAACTCAATATCAAGCCAGAGCAGATTAGACGAATCGATCTGTGACTTCGTTGATTTTGAGGGAGGAACTGCGCTCGCTGGTCTCGTAGATATACTCGTAACATATCCGAGGGCGTGACTATGCGAGAAGCCAGGATATTCGATACCTATCAAGAGTTTTACTCGCTCACCCGTCCCCTCAATGAATCACAGCGAGAAGCGTTATTCAACAGCCTGTGTTCTTCGGAACGCAGGCGATTGTCGCGCGCTCTCAAGTCAGAGGGTTGGGGAGATTTGATAGCTCGAAACCAGGTTGATCGTGTGGTTGACCAAATCAAGGAGGACTTCAATGAAGACCTTGTTCTCATCCGTATCGAGGTATTGCACGGAAACATCCGCAAAGTTCGCAAAGCATTCTGGGAATATGTCAACGATGTATTGGCGGATTATTCGCTAAGACATAAGTGGCATGTTCTTGAAGGAATCGCAACTAAACAACACAGCGACGAGTGGGTGCTTTTAGTACCATCGAAACGGAGAAACATCGAAAATGGCAAGAAAGAAAGCGGATAATGGAAAGTCAACTGTAAACGGAAACTACACGCTTTCAAGCGGAGGAAACGGCAAGCTTGTTGTGGCGGTAACTCACCGCAACCCAGGGCAAAAGGAAGCCCTCCGAACCATTAGCGGTAGCAAAGTCACTTTCATTACAGGAGTACCCGGCACGGGTAAAACTCACATTGCCGTAGGCTGGGGCCTGCAGCAGATGATAATGAAAGATGCTTTCGATCAGATCATCTTCACAAGGCCAGTTGTTGAAGCAGGCGAGTCCCTCGGTTATTTGCCGGGAGACGCTGACGCCAAGCTGGCTCCGTACATGATGCCTATGTACGATGTCCTCAGCGATTATCTGACCAACGATCAAATCACAAAGCTCGTTGCGGATAAAAAGATTGTCACGCTTCCGCTTGCATATATGCGAGGCGTTACATTCAAGAATGCGTATGTTGTCTGCGACGAGATGCAGAACTCAACAATGGAGCAGATGCACTTGCTTCTGACTCGTATTGGTCAGGGTTCAAAGGTTGTTGTCACAGGCGATACTGAGCAGTCGGACCTTTGCTATCACAGGCGTCGAAGAGATCCTAATTTCGAGAACGGTCTTGCAGATGCTATCGATCGTCTCGACGGGACAAAGGGCGTTGGCTTTGTTGAGCTTGATTACTCCTCTTGCGTTCGAGAAGAGATTATCAGCCTGATCGACTCTCGTTACAGGTCCACTCCGCCAGAGTTGCCCACCTGGGATAAACCTGTAAATCTTGATGAAGAAGATGATGACGAGGATCGCTTCATAGATTTTGAGTGAATCGTCGATAACCAATGTATGCTCCCGATCGGAGACATGCAGACTGTCGATGACGCTCTCAACCAAGTTGTTTGTGGCGATGCCGCCGACTTCGTGAGAAAACTTCCCGCGGAGTCGGCGGACATCGTTGTGACATCGCCTCCATATTGGCAACAGAGAGACTACGGTGTCGAGGGGCAGTACGGTCTTGAGGAGAGCATGCCAGAATACATCGATCGCATGTTCCATTTCTTCGAGGATGTCAAGAGAGTTCTCAAGCCCAAGGGGACACTATGGGTTAACGTCGGCGACTGTTACAATGAGAACTCGGGCGGGTATTTCGCGCACAAGAATAACGACGCCCCTCATATAGGTAAGCATCGCCTCAAGACTAAGAAGTACGACAAGCTCTATCCTCGTCGCTCTTTGCTGATGATTCCCTACCGCCTGGCAATCAAGATGATAGATGATGGAGGCTGGACCTGCCGCAATATGATCGTTTGGAGAAAGAAGATTGTTCAGCCAACAACCGCTCAAAACCGTTTCACGATTGACTACGAGCCCATGTTCTTGTTCGCTAAGACCAACCGCTACTTCTACAAGAAAGAGCGGGTCAAATGGATTGTTGAAGAAGTAGACGATATGTTCTCTGAACCAAGCAAGAGAGAGCGGAGAGCCGTTTGGGACTTGGATTCCGATCACCACGGCGGAACAGGTCACAAAGCCCCATATCCAATCGATCTTGCAGAGATTCCGATCTTGGGAGGAACAGATGAGGGCGGCGTTGTCCTCGACCCGTTTGTTGGATCAGGATCAACGATCTGCGCTGCAAAGAAGCTCGGACGTAACTTTCTGTCTTGCGACTTGAGTCCAGAGTTCTGCGAAATGGCAGAAAACAGGCTGCGTCTTGTCACAGTCTGATGGAGGGTTTCGCAAAACTTCTACGAATATAGAGGAAGGAATCGTCGCAATCGACTTAGGAGCCAAACAGATATGCTCAAGACCATAATGGCAAAACTTAGAAGCCTCACTCAGGCGGCAGCGCCTTTGCCGCCGCCTCAGCCAACCAGAGTGGCTCCTCCCACCGGCGCTCAGCCTGCTATGCAGCAACCAGTAGAGCCTGTCGTTGAGCCATCTCCTATCCCTGATCCTGCGCCCGCACCTGCCCAATCAAACTTCTTTGGTCAGGCCGCAGACTCCGCTTTGCTTGACAAAATGGTTCGCCACCTGCGAGCTAACTACAACCCCGCTATGGGCGCTGCTGAGATGGCAGAGGTCATCCGCGATGTTCCGATCTGGGCGGCTGAGCGATCTGATCTTTGGGACCAGGCTGTTTCGAAGTTTCATTCGGAGCTTGGTCATCCTCAGGTTGTAAGCGAGCCGATCGCTGATCTTCCTGATGATGAGATCATGGCTCTTGTTCAGTCGTTCGATCATTTGCCTTCGTGGGAAGAGCTTCCTCCGTCTCTGCAAGAGAACGAGAACAACAGAGAGCGGTTCTATGATCTCGCTGTCCAGCATCTTCGTCCTGTTGGCGATACTCAGGAAGAAGAGGCTGCAACTCCTGAAAACTTGACTGGCGAGGCGTTTAGCAATCCGTTTGCTCAGATGTTCTATTCGTCATATCTTGGTACGGGCGAGGATTCGAGCGTTGAGTATCTTGAGAGATTGCAGGGCGATGATGGTCGTCGCCAAGGCGCTCAGATCGAACGTCTCGATGAGATCTTTGCGAGGGTTCCAGAGGGCTATAGAGGGGCAGCAGGGGCCGAGGGCGGTCGTTACGATCCGGTCATTGGCTACTACGTCTCAAACAAGCACCGAGGTCGTCAGGCTCTCTCTGAGCTTGGCATCGAGGCTCCGGGTCGTTCGCCTTCTGAGAAAGCCAAGTATCTCGCTCAGAATCATACTGATGAGCTTGAGTCAGATTTTGTCGCCCGCATGATGGACCAGGATGAGGATGTCTTCAGCTATACTCACCGATTGCTGAATCCGTCCTTTGACAAGGCGATCGATGCTCCGACAGGCGGTATGGTCGGCAGCGAAGGGGAAACAATCGACTTTGCTCAAGAACAGGCTGCCGCTGCGCCTGGTCTTGGAGCAGATGAGGGAGTTAGCGAGCAAGAGACTGATACGCTTCGTCAAGGTTTGCTTCAAATCCCCGAGCAGATTGAGACATTGGGAGATCGTCTTCGGGAGTCGCTGCAGGAACGTGCTGCAAACACAACAAGCTCAACTTCTCGCGACAAGCTAATGGAGATGAGTTACATTGTTGATTCGTATACAGAGGCAGCCAGGAACTCGCTTGAGCAGATGTATGAGAAGCTCACGACTGGCGGTATTACTGCAGACGAAATCGACAAGATGAAGAAGCATGGCATCATCAAGATCATGACTGATACCGGCAAAGCAAAGTGGGTCATTGACCCAGAGAAGGGTCTTGGTCAGCTTGACTTTAGAGCGCTTGCTATGCCGAGCAAGGTCTTCCCAAGAATGATTAATAGGCTCGACGAGGAGCTTGGAGATCCTGGTCAAACAAACAAGATTGTCGGAAAGAAGAGCGATCCGCTTGATCGGCAGAAGTTTGAGACCGACCCCAAATACGCCAGAACTGTTGTTCAAAACTTTTGGATGAAGACTCAGTTTATGTTGCAGGCCGTTGGTCCTGAACTGATGGACATGTTAAGAGAGAATCAGGTAGACAAGCAAACAGTCGAGGGTATGCTTAGTCTCATGAATCCTCACCCAATGTCTTCTTCTCTCTCAAAGGCTATTCTTGAATCGCCTGACGAAGACCGGCGAGCCCTTCTGAGAAAGCAGCTTGAGAGTAGATGGCAGAACTATAATGCCAAGCTCGAAGAGCAGAAGACGAATCCCAAGACCAAGATTCGAGCAAGAGAAGTCCCTCCTCAAATGGGAGGCGAATACATTACTCCGGAAAATGTTGATAGCCTAAGCGAAAAACAGGTTGTTAAGACGCTTTTCGATATGCAGCTTGACAATAGCCGTCGAGACACGGCTGATTGGCTAACTCAGATTAAGGACTTTGGACGAGAAGACTCATTCCCTGGTTACAGCGAGTACGCTCGTCGTCACAATCTTGCGTTCATGGTTCTTCGAGACGCTCTTCTCAAGATTGCAGAGCTTTCTTCTCTCAAGACGAGGCTTCGCAAGTATGCATCTGTTTCGCACCTTGATTCGATGATGCTTGGAGTTCAAAGGGAGGCTGAAGAGAGGCTGAATTCGCTATGGCAAAGATGATATGCGTATGCGAGCATTGCAACCATCACGAAAATGATGCAGGAGTTGAGTTCAACTTCCGAACCAAGATGGTCTACTGGATGTGTCCGTCTTGCAACAAAATGAACAAGCTCTCGCTTGATCTAACTCCTCAGCCTGCTCCTTTGCCAAAAAGCTCGACGCTGAATAGACGACGCAGGAGACCGTGATGTATCTAATCAAGAACGTTGGCAAGTTTGAAGTAGCACTCGGAGATCTGAGAATCAGTCTTCGTCCTAACCAGAAGCAGGATCTTGACATGATCTGCTCTCGTCATGTGGCCGAACAATCAAGAGATCTCAAGCACGCTATCAAGGTTGGATCGGTCAAGATTATCCGCAAGGACATGAACGATGCTCCGATGTCGATGCAGACTGTTCAACAGGTTCCTCAGGCTGATCCAAGCGACAAGCTACTGAAGGAGATGCAAGAGCTTCGCAAGGAGATGATCGATCGCCAAGAAGCTATGGCTCGTAAGCAGCAAGCTCTCATCGAGAACTCAGAAGGCAAGGGAGGACTTGGCGACGATGCTCAGGCGCAGCTTACGGCGGCAATCGCAGCCTTGCAAGCTCTCGCAGGAGGACAGCAATCTGTTGTTCAACCAGTTGCGGACAATAGCGAGTTTGACTTGCCGGACGATAGAGCAGTAGAGATCCACAAGCGGACTATCAACAAGCTTTCCCAAACGGCAAAGGGAAATATCAAACACGAAGAAAGCTCAAGCACATCGAATGCTGACGACAAGGTTAGCGAACTCGAAGATTTGCTTGGAGGTTAGGAGTAAACGATGAGCAGAGTAGTAGGACTTGACCCGGGGACTATGTTCTTTCAGTCCTCGGAGAAGGATGGAGAAGGCATCAAGTATAAGACGATTCGCAATGCGTTCGTCGAGCTTGATGACAATGACGACATTGAAGAGACGCTGCAGCGAAACGGATGGCAGTACCTCCAAGACGGCGGCAAGTATTACGTCATCGGCGATGATGCCATGAAGGTTGCAAACATCTTCCCTGGCAAGGTCGAGGTTCGTCGCCCTATGGCAGACGGCGTTCTCAATAAGAACGAAGACAAGAAGCTTGTTGTTCTCGCAAAGATGATCGAGTCAGCAATCGGCACGGCCCCTGATGATAAGTCATGGTGCTGCATGTGCGTTTCGTCGGAATCGGTAGACGGTTCGCAGGACAGCGTTTTCCATCGCAACCGTCTTGAGGCTCTCGTTGCTCGTCTTGGTTGGAATGTCAAGATCATCGAGGAAGGCCATGCGGTCGTGACATCGGCAAAGCCTGTCATGAAAGAAGAAGGCGGCGATGTTCCTTACAGCGGTATCGGCTTGAGCTTCGGAGCAGGCCGAGCAAACTGCGTTCTCTCATATCGAGGTCTTCAGGTTATTGGCATGTCAGTGGCCCGCAGCGGCGACTGGATTGACAATCAGGTTTCCGAGCAGACGGGAACTCCTTTGTCACAGGTCATCGCCAAGAAAGAGAAGCATCTCGACTTTGACAATCTTGACATGGACGATGATGTTGTCTTCGCCCTTGATGCTTACTACGAGCAGATGATCCGCTACGTTTTCGGGCACTTTGCGAAGAAGTTCGCGCAAGAAAAGAGCAGCTTCGAGGCCCCAATGGACATTGTTGTTGCTGGCGGCACATCAATGCCAAAGGGTTTCTGCGGCAAACTTGAGAAGGTAGTGAAAGGACTCGACCTTCCGTTCAACATCAACGAGGTCCGTCATGCAGAGAGCCCGAGGAATGCGGTTTGCGAGGGTCTCTACATTCAGGCGGGTCTTGCCAAGAAGAAGGCTGACAAGGAGGCTGCGGCTGAGTAATGGCGTATGCGACCATACAACTCGTTGAGAGAGTTCTTGCTCAGGCTCTCACATCTGCCACGAATAGCGTTGCCAATGGCGACAAGATTCCGCTGGTGGATTTTGGAAACCTGAGAAATGAGAACACGATCTCTGAGGACATTATCAACCAATACATCCAATGGTCGGATGAGGAAGTTGATGGCGCTCTCAGCGAGATGTATCAGGTGCCGCTGTGCGAGAAGGCCGATCTTGAAATGATGCCGCTCTTCAGCATCGGCGAATACTACCTGTCGCTTGATGTTGACAAGGCCGAAAACCTTGTGCCTGGCGATGTCATTGTCATCTTTGATGACACTCAGGAAGAAAGACACATCGTTGATATGGTCGTCAATAACACAACCGTTGAGACCGTTGATACGATTGTTGGAACCTATGAGGCTTCGGAAACCCGAGTAATACGAGTCAAGTTCCCTCCTCCAATTCCTTTGATCTCTGCCAGACTTGCTGCGGCGAACATCTACGACAAGTATTTCGCGGCTCAGGTTAGTCCCAACGTCTCAGACTACGGTAAGGTCTTGAGAGGACAGGCAATCAGGGATCTGAACAACATTCTCAATGGTAGAACTGTTCTGCATGGCCAGCGTCGTATTGGTCACAGATTCCTCAATCCCAACCTTCGAGACCGTTACCGCCTGCCTGGCGTTACTGATAGCGACTCTACAAGGGATATCGGGAAGGCTGAGTCGTAATGGATGATCCGCTGAAGAAGCTTGCTGATGCTCTCAAGAACCTTGAGAACAATGACGGACGAGAGGTTGATAACCTGAACTCGGGCATTGTTTTTCCTCTTGATGTCAAGCTTGGCAAGAGCGAGCAAGAAGCGATCAACAATGCAAGAGCAGACTCCATCAAGAAGGGAACTCCCTTCAAAGAGCCTGGCGAGGTTAGCGACGAAGATGTGAGCCAAAGCGTCAAGTCTTACGCCGATGATGTTGTGAAGAAGCTGCTTGATGATGCTTTTAGAGGGAGCTAATGGAAGATATCCTTGAATCATTGCGAAGGATTATCTATCGGTGGGTGAGAACATCTGTTCCGCTCACCGCTGATGTCGCTACAGGCGGCACAACGCTCTCTGTTTCAACGACTCATCGTTTTCGTGCGGGCGACGAGATTGCTCTGTTTGATCCCTATACACGATTGGGAGAGCCAGGGCTCCGAATAGCCGAGGTCGTAGATAATACGACTCTGCGGCTTGAGAGCGGCATCAGGGCGACAGACGGATTCAGCACCGCTGCTGATGCGATGGTTGTCAAGACCTACAACGGCAACTTTATACAGGCGATCTATCTCGGCGATCCTGCGGTTATTCCTCAGTTCCCTGCCATTGCCATTATGCCGGGTACTCGAAGTTCTGAATGGTTGACTCTTGGCATCACAACAGAGACATACAACGTCAAGATCGTCATCTACACGCAGTCTGACAATCAAGAAGATTCATACCGATTCTTGATGCGCATTGCCAACGCCATTCAGGAAGGTCTCAAGAAGAACATCTATCCGCTCATTGGGCCGTACACGACATCGAGCGTTGTGGCTGATGTGTCGATCGGAGACGACTTCATCAGAGTCGCCGATACGAGCGAGTTCTTTGCCGAGCAGAAGATTGTCATCGAAAATAGCTTCCGAGCGGAAGAGTTGGAGATCTGCGCCATCATTGATGGAGAGACTTTGCAGGTCAAGGTTCCGCCCGCGAACCCGTATCTTGTTTTGGAAGATTCCAAGGTCATTGGTTTGACGAGGTTCGTCTACAACTCATGGCCTTCAAACATTGACTATGGCACGATTCACAAAGGATCGCTGCTCCATGCTGCCACGATTGATTGGTTTGCCAAGGAGACTGAGCAGCAAGTTCGAGGAGGATGGAGCGATCCGCAGTTGTCTTAACCCCGCCCCGTAAGGCGGAAGAGGAGGTGTTCCTATGAAACCGTTGAGTTGTAATGTGTACGTTGCTATGAAGCTCTTGTGGGATTCTGCAAGAACCAATCAGTTGCTTGTAATGGATGACTATCGCCATCTCGCAAGCAGCAAGTCTTGGCTCAATGAGTGGTGTACGATCAAGGTTGGTTGTTCTCGAAGATCTGGTCATGACTATGCTATCGCAAATATGGCAAGAGACTTCCAGCATCCGATGTTCTTGTCCATGAATCTGCAGCAGGCTGCGATAGTTGAGAAGGAAGTAGATCGTTATGCACCTGATGTTGGAGCCAGATTTTTCTCGGTCAACAACCTCAGAAGCGCATACGGTATCTCGGATGTTGATGCCGTATTTGTCAATACCTGTTCTTTCTTGTCGGAGTCAAAGCTTGATTCGATACGAGAGTTTGCAATGGTTTTTGCAGGCTTGAGAAGAGAAGAGAATGAACCCTTTGGACTCTTTCTGGTACAGTAGCTATGATAATGACCTCAAGCTTCAGCTTCCTGCCTCATCTGCCTGTTTATCCTTCGGAGTTCTGGCGGGAGAACAATATGGTTCGAATCAAGGCTCCTGTTGCTGTAGACAAAAGCCAACCTGATCTCAACGTTCCATACCGTTTCTTGGATCGACTGATTGCTCAAGAGCTTTTCTCGCTCAACTTGTATCACGATGATGGTTCGGCAGAGAAGCTCGATGATGCAACAATTGATCGAATGACGCTGACTTGTCAGTCGGAGGATACGGTTGATATCGATTTGATTTGCGTCGGCGATTGGGTTGATGCTGATCCGCTTGGAGAGATGCTCAAGTCTCAACCTATGCGGGCGCTTACTTCTCACGATCTGATTCTCGAAATATCAAAAGACAAAGAGCCAGTTATGAAGGATCGCATTACCAAAGCGGTCTTCCATGCCGACAAGGAGTATTCTGAGGTCAAGGGCAAGCTCTACGGCATAAACCGCTTCATTGGGGATAGGAATTCGCCGCAGATTGTTGAACATCTTAGAGAGAACAACAGGTATCGCATAGACCTTGGTTTTGGCAAGGAGAGCGAGAACTGGATATTCAACTTGTCGGATGTCCGCATGGAACTTGGTCGCAGGGAGATCAAGGACGGCCTTGACAAGGTTGAGATCAACTTCGAAGGAATGATGCTCTAATGCCAAGTTTCGATGCAAATCCTGGTGACATTGCGTATCTTGATACAGGAGCAAACCGTTCGAACTGGACAAACATCGATAACGCCATCGATATCAGCACTCCTGGATTTGCTCAGTCTGTTGCCACTTTTGGTACGCACATTTCTGCAGAGCCCGTCTTCTGGACGGGTTGGACATTCCCAGAGATCGATCCGCTATGGGATCTTTTGTCGATCGAGATGAGGCTTGATGCGGGCTATGCTCCATCAAATCTCACGTTCACAGGGTCTACTCAATGGTCGAATAGTAGCGGCAACCTCTTCGTAGGAAGCAAGCCTGTTGCTATTGCATTGAGTCCATCGGGAGCAAGGACTGTCAATGTGACTGGTCCTGATGATTGGGATATACCTGATGCCAGCTTCAACTGGGCATCGTTTGTGGATTCGTCTTTCATTGTTCAAATGACAGCAGCGGTAGTGGGCGCAAGCGGAACAGGAACGCTCCGCATGTGGGGAACTCGATTGAAGTTCCTATACAACGACCTGTCTTCGACCGCTGCTCTTAGTAAGACCGGCAACGGTATTACCAGAATCCTTGAGAAGGACGAGGGCTTCGTGAACGTTATTCAGCTTGCAAGCGGCTTCAGTTCTCGCTCAAGCGGCAACCTTGTTCTGAGCGGCGTTCCCATTACTTTGTACGAGGACGCCTCTGGCAACCGAGTTCCTGCTGTCTATGACATCTCAGAAGGCTGGTTCGATACTCCGACTGCTTCCTCTGATACCTATGTCAGAGATGGCATCCGCTACTCATTCTTGACGGCGGGCGACTACAACGTTTTTCGCGCTCAGATCGGAGCAGAACAAGCCATGACTCCTTCTTCAAGCACGGTTTGGAGAGGTATCCCTATCGGCGTTTCTGCGAATGGCGATCTCATGGGAAAGAAGGTTACAGGAGGAATTCTGGATACGAGACAGATCCGCTTTGGCGGCGTCCCCCTGACGGTTGTCAAAGTAGAGAACGATTGGGCTCTTGCGATCGGGTCCGTTTAGCCGATAATCCTCAGTAGGAGGACTGGTATGAGAATTCTTACAGTCGGAGCTTCGCCATATCTTCTTGTTCGCAACGGTCGAATGAACGCCGATGTTCTGAAGCGGCTCAAGGAAGACGGGCATGATGTAGTAAGCGCTGTTTGGCATCACGATGAGGGATACTTCCTCCCAGATGAGGGCGGCATCCATAACTTCGAGGACGAGAACGGCAATGTCATTTGCGAGTTGTACCCCTTCCTTCTTCACACGAATCAAGCGGATGCGGCTCTCTATGAGTTGATGAAGAAGCTTCAGCCAGATATGGTCATTTCCATCGGCGACTACAAGGAAGTCAGCTTCATCTATGCGATCAAGGAAATGCTGCCGACCTATTTCAAGTGGGTCGCTGTCTTCCCGATCGATTGCCTTCATGTCAATGAAGAGTTCAAACACCAGATCGAGTACGCAGATTATGTTGTGACAACAAGCAACTTTGGGGCTGAGGACATCTCGAATCTTTGCAATGTCAGAGCAGAGTGTATTCCCTATGGCCCTAATCATTCGAACTTCCCATGGGTTGAGAGAAGCTGCGAAACGCCAACATTCATTTGTTCAGCAAAGAATGCCCAGGCAAGCAATCTCGGAGCCTATATCAAGGCGTTCGGAAATGTTGGGCGTCCTGGGACGGATATCGAAGCAAGAGCTAAGCTCCATACGAACCTGTATGATCCTGGCGACTACGAGTTGCCGCTGCTGATCGATCGTTATCAGGCCCATAATGTTGAGCTACCTGAGAAGTTTGTTTCGATCAAGGATAGCATCACAGACGAGGAAGTAGCAGAGGAATATGCGTCTGCTCATTTCGTCGTGGATGTCTCTGTGAAGTCTGCTACGGCTCTTTCTATGCTTGAGGCCATGGCGACGGGTTGCATTCCTATTGGACCAAATTCAGGTCGAGTAGGCGAGATCATCAGTATGATGCCAGAAGAGTTTCAACTTTTCCTGCCCCATGTGACATATATTGGCGGAAAGGAAGAGGAGTATAGCGTCGTTTCGGTAGAAGGATTAGAGGAGGTAATCGTCGAAGCAGTAGTAGACCGCTTCGTCGATTCCGACTGGATGGCGGAGGCTTCAAAAGCGGCCCGACAGGTTGCTCTCGAATTTTCCAATCAGAGCTTCTTGGATGGGTTGACTCAGACGATTGCCACTGTCAGCCAGACTGAAGCTCCGATAGCCGTTGAATCCTTCTGATGAAAAAAGAGAAGGACAGATAGAAGGAACTTTGGAAAGGCCTCAGTAAGAAGTAAAGAGTTAGGCTATCGGGGAGAAGTATAGCTGGCTGACAAACCTGGGTCAGAATCCAAGTCTTAGGAGAAACGGGATATGGCGAACGTCATTAACGGAACAGATTACCTTGCGGTTGCGACGAACTACGCTAATGCTCGTAGCCGAGTCGTGTCAGCGGTAAGCTACCTCTTCGAGGCTGTTTACCAGATTGTTCTTTTGCAAGAGATCATCCCGGAGGTTGACCTCCTTTCCGAGTTTTACAACTCGTACCTCATCAACAACGATACGTTGAAGTCTCCGGTCAACTTCCTACCATCGGTCAAAGCGCTGAACAACCACGTTCTCAGCCGCAGTACCGCTACAACTCTTGATGCGTACCTCGACGACGAGGGCATCACGGTTCCTCAGCAGTGGGCGACGTTGAGCGCATCTGCCGGGTTCTCGATCAGTAGCGGCAACATTGATAGCTAATCGACTAACTGTAAGTCGCAGGATGATGCTGTGCTGGTTGGTCATAAAAGTAAGGCCAGTTAGTAGCATCAAGTTTTAGCGAGGAGAGCAGCTAATGCCAGTACCACGCGCATCTATGGGTTTCGTTGGCTCGGTGACCTTTGGCAACGTCGTTGTCAATACGGGGTCGGTGAGCTTCAACGGAGACGTTACAGTCCGCGCGACTTCAGCAGACATTCGAGCATCCCAGGATATCTCGTTCCCTGATGTTGTCGATGGACGTTTGGATAGGACTGTTTATCAGCTTGGACCCCGAATCGTTGGAGGTAACGTTTCGTTCCCTCTCGTTCACGAAGGCTCAAGCGTTTCGTCCATCAAGGATTGCGGAACAACCATTAACCACGGACAGCTTTTCTGGGCGCTCGCTACGCAGCGAGACCAGTTTGGCCGTCTCATCAACGACTCGATGGAAGTCCGTATCCGTTATACGGATGACACGGCCTTCATTTACCCCGCTGGCGTTGTCAACAGTCTAACCATGTCGGTTGTCCAGGAGGGCACCGTTGACATGAGCATGGACATCATTGCAGGCGCTAACTCGTCTGACAATGTTCGTTTGCCTTGGACCGGCGGCGGCGACCTTGATTATCTGTCGCCTGCTCGTATCGTTACCTGGAACGACTTTGCCATCCGTATCTACGGCGATGATGTTGTTGACCTTTCCGGCGAATGGCTTCGTTCTTTCGAATGCACAGTCAACAACAACGTTGAGCGTTTCTACACGCTGAACAACCGTCTTGCTCCTCAGGACATTGCTGCAAGGAAGCGCCAGATCGAGGGTCGTCTCACCCTGATGGGTCGTAACACGAACCTTTCTGAGCTTGCGTACAACAACCAGCAGCGATTCACTTCGGACTCGAAGATTGCCTTTGGATACCGTCTCGGTTCTGGCGGTAGCCCGGTCTTTGCAACGGTCCTCAATGGTTGTATCTTCGAGATTGAAGAGATTGCCATCACGAACGACCTTGTTGAAACCACAGTTCCGTTCTACGCCCTTGGCGATTGCGAAGCTGGTTACGAGGCAACCGAGATTGGAGCTTCTGGTACGGATCTTCCGTCCGGCAAGCCCTCCCCTGGCACGTTTGGCGGTCCCTCCTCCCCGGACTTCCCGAACTTCCGTCCCGACGCCTAATGACTCTCTGGCTGATCCCCATCGGCCAAATATGACGATATCCAAAGAGAAAGCACAGGCATACTCCGTCGCTGCATAGCGGCGGGTTATGTCACTGTTGTAAGACCTGTCGATAGGAGTAACTATGGCGAAGTCGATACTACTGGACGGGCAAGAAAGCCTCATTCATATCCCTCTTTATTACAAAGTTCGAACGAACAAGTATGGAGTTCACAACTTCCAAATCTTGTCAGACGAAGAGGGGAAGAAGGCTGCTGCCCAAGAAGAATCAGATATTGAAACTCTGAATACGAGATGGCGTCCGCAGACCTGGCAGATGAACAACCACCTGATGAAGCATTCGACTTCATACAACCAGGCTTCAGGAACGCAAGACATCGATTTTCAGAAGTACCGAGACAATGTTGTGACTGAGTGTCTCGTTGAATGGGATATGGTCGATCCAAACGGTCAGGCCATTCCGGTTAGCGAGAAGACGATTGGTCAGATGCCATCGGTGATCGTGAACGAGTTGATTCGTCGTTACGATCAGGCGATGACATACAACGAGGAAGAGCAGGAAAAATCCTAAGAGCCGCTGCTGACTTCTATTCGGGCACGCTGGTCAGTCAAGAGGATCTACCCGAAGAAGTCCTCGAACACATCCTCTCGAAGAACTATGGTTGGTCGCTCAGCTACATCAGCACGCTTTCGCCAGCGAAGTTCAAGGCCCATGTTGGAATATGCATGGTGGGGCAGCGGCTCGAAAAGGTACGAGAAAGACAGCAAGGCATGAATGAAGCAGCAGCAAAGCAGTTGCAGGCCAAGGCAGCAGAAAAAGGAAGAAAGAATGGCTAAGACAAGTCTCTTTATCGATCCCAACTCAAGCATCGATGTCAAGTTTTGGATTGGCGTTCATGATGGTCAACTTGTTGGCGCGATCGACAAATCATCCAAGATTGAAGGCGTTGAGTATGACGAGTACGCAGCATCTTTCAGAGAGCCCAACTACCGAGACATCGCAGATCTTTCCGATGGAGCGGTTGCTATCAATACCGATGGCAACTATGCTCTAAGCGTCAATCAGGTTCGACTGAAGCGAGTTGTCCGCCTCCTGAAAAGTTGGAATCTCAAGGATGACAACAATAAGGCCGTGCCTGTCAATGAGCAGAACATCGAGAAGCTGAATCCGGTTGTTGCCTTTACTCTTTCTGCGGCGCTTGAGAATGCGCTTGGCATTTTTGAGCAACCAGAAGAAGAGGCGACGGAAGCAGCAGAGACGGCGTAAGGTAAACGGAGCGTAGCTCAGCTTGGTTAGAGCGCGTGGTTTGGGACCACGAGGTCGCACGTTCGAATCGTGTCGCTCCGATTGAAAGGGGTCGCTGTGATCAGCGATGAATTCAAGTGTATCTATCTGCATCCGCCTCGAACCGGCGGAAAGACGATTGAGAAGATACTCTTTGATACCAACCCTCAACCAGGCAGCGCCGATCATTCATCAGTTAGGGACATTCTCGAAAAGAATTCCAAGGGGATGTTTGATTCGTACTTCAAGTTTGCGTTTCGAAGAAACACCTGGGATCGACTGTTGAGCATCTATCTCAATCAGCAGAGGCTCAATGAGCATGACATTGGCACGTTTGAGGATTTTGTCTCAGGCAGATGGGTTGCTCGGAAAGTTCGAAGCCAGTTGGATTGGTTCATGTATCGAGGTCAATTTTGCGTGGACTTCGTAGGAAGATTCGAGCATTATGACGAAGACTGGAAACGGATCTGCGGCTGTTTGAGCATCGAGTACGAAAAGCCGCCTCATATCAACAAATCGAAACACGACCACTATACCAGCTACTACACCAGAGACATGGTAAAGCAGGTCGAGAAGAGATTTGCAAAAGAGATTAAGTTTTTCGGGTTCAAGTTTGGTGAATGAGCATGACTAAGCAGACAAAATGGCGTATCGCAGGATTGATTGTTGGTCTATTGATCGGCATCCCGCTGGGTTTTCTCCTGGCTTGACTCAGGTCAGCCTTTTCTCCCCTTCCCAATGTCGCCCGCCACTGACGGGCGATGTTTTTCATCTGATTGACCACTGACCGGCTCTCTGCTGAGGCTATAGTGCTACTTGGCGAAAGGAGAGCCCTCATGGACAGCGATGGAGTTTTCGGGCTGATTTTTGTCATTTTGTGCATCGTTGTCATTGTCGTTGGCATCATCGACTACACGCTGCTCATCAAGGCAATCTTCCTGCTTGGGCTCCTGGGGCCTTGGTTGTTGCCCCTCGCTCTTGGCGTTGGCATTGTCTTCGCCATCATCATTGCTGTTCTCAAGAGCTAAGCCGTAGCAAAAGACGAAAACCTGCAAAGGGCTATTGCCCGATTCTGCCGAAATACATGTAGGACTAAGGGTATCGTACGCGATGCCGTAAGACTCTCCTGCAGGCATTTATGGCAGACCCCATCGTATACAACGTGGTAATCCAAACCGAGGTCCGGGATGCCGGACCTGCGGCGAGGGAAGTCAACCGCATGCGCGGTCAGCTTGGGAACCTTGAGCGCCAAGCTGGTCGCACTGCGCGCGCTGCCGATAACGTCGGCGGAGGACTTGGCGATGTAGGGACACAGAGCCGCACAGCGACTCGGGACGTTCGAGGGCTGCAACGAGGCCTTGGCGGTCTAAATACGTCCCTGTCGGCTTCTGCGGGGCTCCTCGATCAAGTCTTCTTTGTCCTTGGTGCCCGAGCGGGAATTGGCGGATTCCAGAACACGATCAATCTCGTTGACCGTTTCAATAAGGAACTACTGGTAAGCCGTAGCTTCTTCTTGAAGTACGGTCAAGGCGTTGACCAAACTGAAGCCAAGATTGAGAGCCTTGCTGAATCGCTGAAGTTCAGCCGCTTCGAGGTTGCTCGTTGGCAGAAGCAGTTTGAGACTTCGTTCCGCATTCAGCCGCCCGATAACATTGAACGGTTCATCAAGAGTTTGACTCGGGTTGTTGGTCGCAATGAAGAGGCGATTAGCGAACTCTTCAACACGATTACTTCAGGCGCTCGCGGCATTCCCGAGGTTGAGTTCCTTATCAATGCCAACCTTGATGAGAAGGGCATCCTTGAGTCTGGCGCTCTGAAGCGAGTCCAAGACCTTCTGTTTGTTCAGGTTCAGACAGGTCAGATGGATTTCTCTTCGCTGAAGAGAATGCTTGACTACACGACCGCTATGCAGATCGGCGCTGATGCTTTGTCGCAGGCCGATCGAGAGCGATTCCAAGAGCTTGAGAAGCAGCGTCAGACGGTTCTTCAGGTGCAGAAGGCCGTTGAAGATATCACTCTGTTTGTTGGTCAGGATCTTCTGCCCAAGCTAAAGGGTATCTCTGACTTCATCGATCGCAACAAGATGTCGATCGCTTCGATCGCTAAGATTGTTCTCCCGATTATCACTGGACTTTCTATCATCGGAGCGGTAACAACCATTGGCGCTGGCCTTGGCGCTCTTGGCGGCGCAGCAGGAAGGATGATTGGTCTTGGCCGCAAGGGAGGTAAGGGGGCAGGCGCAGCAGGCGCAGCGGGCGCTCTTGGAGGAGCGGCTGGCATGGGGCCAGGCGGGGCGATGCCCGTTTGGGTCGTTAACATGCCGGGAGCCTTCAGCCCCATCGACGGATGGGACGGCGCTCGTCGAGGAGCAACAAGAGGAGCGCCAGCGGCAGCAGGTCGATTCGGTCGTCTCGGCGGATTTGTGCGCGGCGGCGGTCTTGCAGGCGCTCTCGGTCTCGGAACAGCGGGCACCGCTCTTATGGGAGCGGGCGGAGGTCTCGGAGGTTCAATAGGCGGCGGCGCGCTGTATGAACTTTTCGCGCCCGAAGGTCGAGCAGACAAGACGGTTTCAGGAGCGGTCGAGAAGGGCTTTTCGCGAGCCCTTGGCGGCGCTGCTGTCGGTACTGCTGTTGCCGGTCCTATTGGAACTGCGATTGGCTTTGGCGTTGGAGGTCTTCACGAAGCCTACGATATCAGCCGAGACATCTATGATATCAACTCGCAGACGAAAGATATTATCGAGCAAGGTCATGCTCGTATGCAGTCTTGGCTTGAGAACATCAAGCAGACCGGAACAGAGACTCAGATTCGTCTTGCCGAATCTTTTGCCGCCATCGCAGAGAAGCAGGATGAGCTTGATACTCGACGAGCATCGATTTGGAATCAGCTATTCGGCGATAGCTCCGAGACCAAGAAGATCGAAGAGCAAGTTGAGCGTATGCGTCAGAACTACGCCAATATGCGCAAGGAGCTTCAGCCGAAGCTTGAGACAGAGCGTCGTATCAGAGAAGAGGTAGAGAACGAAGCAGAAGAGCTTCGCAAGATTCAGCAGATCCGCCTCGCAACCCTTGCCTACATCGAGCTTGAAAAGGGTCTTGTAGAGTCTCAGAACCGATTGCTACAGGAGCAGTCAAGGCTGTACGATGGTCTCATCAAGAGGCTTTCGCAGGGCGCGTTCTTCTCTGCTGATTCGCTTGGTCAGGCTGAAACTTTCTACCAGACACAGCGATCAGAGATCGAGCGAACTATTCTCGCTCAGCAAAACCTCCTCAGAACTCAGATGGACGCAAGAAGCCAGCTTGAGGCTGATGTTGACCGTTCTGGTTTGACTGACATGCTTAGGCAGGCTCGTACCGAGTTTGATAGTATCAGCGATCCGCAGGCTCGCGCTGCGGCTTTGGCAAGGTACACGGGAGAGATCCGAGCGGTTATCGATCAAGAGCAGCAGATCGTTTCGACGCAAGCTGGAATCATCGACAACCAGAACAAGCTTAACATGCTTGCTGCCGAGTCTACAAAGTGGCTCGATCAGCGAGTTGGTTTGCAGCAGAAGGAAGCCGGTCTGCTTGAGGCCCAGGTAAGCCTTGCTGACAACTTCGCTCTTGGTGTTGCTGCATCTGCCGAAATGCGCATGCAGCTTGTCCGTCAGTTGGGCGATGTCATCGGCGAGCAGCGTAACAAGCTCATGCTGATCGAGGATCGCATGGCTCAGGCCCAGGATGCGGTTATGCAGGGTCGCATCTCTGAACAAGACTACGCCGCTCAGATGGTAACGCTTGAGCAAGAGAGACTGCAGACTCAGACAGATATCTTGCAGAATGTCAACAAGCAGGCTCAGATGACCCGAGTTCTTCGAGATGGTTGGGTCGATGCTATCAACGCTATGAACAATGGCGTTGGAATGTTCACGAAGATCAAGATCGATCGAGATACAAGGCTCGGTACGCTTATGGAGCGTGCCCCGAATCCGATTGTTGGTATTCGAACAGGTTTTTCAGGTCCGGGTCGCAGAGAGGCTCCTCAGTATTCTGCGATGGCTCCGGGTATGCTCACAAACCCAGATACCATGGGGCGGGCGTTCGGCGCAGGAACAGACGAATGGGCAAGGGCTATCGATCGAAGAAGTCCGATGCTTGCTGTTGAGGGAGTCAACCCGTTCTCTCCAAACTCGGCAGGTCAGCTTGCAAGCGGTTTCTCGCTTTGGCAGGAGCTTGTTGGTCAGAATCTCAATACAACGCTTGCCGCAGGAGCGGAAACTCCGTTTGGCTTGAGCGGACTCACAAGCGAAGTATCCAACGATTCTATCAAGAGTATCTCGAATGCTGTACGAGAGGGTGCTCGCGATGGTATCGAGATGTCTTCGTTGGGTCGAACAGATATTTCTACCGAAGGGCCTGTTGAAGTTATCATCAAGGGCGTTAGCGGCGTTCTTCCTGTTTCAATGCAGGGCGCAATCGCTCGTAATGAAGGCGGCTTTGTTCCGGGTCCGCTTGGTCAGCGTCAAGACAGCGTTCCTGCCTTCTTGACTCCGAGAGAGTTCGTTGTTCGCAGAGAGGCAGCCGATGTCATCGGGCCGCAGCTTCTTGAGATGATGAACAACGGTCAGATCACAAACTTGGACCAGTATATCGAAGCTCGCGCTCAGATGATGAATGTCGAAGCCATTAGGCAGCGTCAGCGTTCGAGAGAGTTCTTTGACACAATCGATACGAGCGGAATATCTGGCGACAATCTTACTGAACAGCTAAGAGAAACGCAAGCCGCTCGTCGCGCTGCAAACGATCGCCTCCGTTACGGTATGTCGCTCAGCGAGAGAATGGAAAGCGGCAATCTTGCGGGTACATTGAGCGATCTTGATCGTCTTGACCTTCGCCAGCAGATCGAACGAAGCAACGAGCATGAGATGAAGCTGTATGCAGCCATCGCCAAGCGACAGCTTGATGCGGAAGAAGTTGCTGCGCGTTCGCAAGAGACAGTCCAACCGTCTCGTCGTCGCCGTCGTCGATCGACTGATGAGCAGCCTCAGGGTCCTGTGTATGGTCCGCCAGCACCAGGCCCCGAAACAGTTTCCGATAGCTCCGCTCCGTCTGTACCAACAGATCCAAGAATTGCTTCTTGGCTTGAGGATCAGGCAGAAGAGCTTGAGAGATTTGTCGAGCGCCGCCATACAGAAATGAAGCGTTCGATGCTCGCTCAGTTCCTTAACCGAAGGGACCGAGGCGAGAACGTTTGGCTATCGCAAGAGTTTGGCGCTCTTGATGAGTTGATGGCTCAGCTTCAGCAGGATCTCAAGCGTGTTTCGTCGTATGATGAACTCAAGTCGATTGCTGGAAATATCGGAGCGCCAGTTCCTTCCATTCCTGATAATCTGTTCCGTCAGACTGTTGGACCACAGTTGGAGAACATCGCTACAGGCGCAGGACCGATGGGGCCGCAAGCTCCTGGTACATACATGCCAGTTCGGGGCGAGTTTGATGCCGATCGTTTTGCGAAGGATCACCCTGAACTTGCTGACCAGTTGCGCAACCGAGCTATCGGCGACTTTGAAGAGGTCATTCAGGATTACCGTCAGCGAGAGGTTGAGCTTCGTTCTCAGCTTGGCAAGGCCGGTCCTGAAGGTCGAGAGCGTATAGCGGGTCAGCGTCGTTCGAATCGCGCTCGCATGCAAGAGGCTCAGCAGAAGCTACGCATGCTCAACAGGGGAATGATGATTCCTGAGCTTGCCGCTCTTATGGAGCGCCAGTTCGATCGACAGTATCAAGATCAAGTTCAGGTATACCAGAACTACGTCAGAGAACAGCAGCAATCTCAGCTTGAAGAGCTTCGTCGTCAGCAAGATCTTCAGGCCTTGCAGGATCCTGGCAACTTCCAGAACCTTCTCGGAGAGCTTCGAGGAGGAGACAAGTGGTGGAATGATCCGAGCGTTCGTAGCGAGGCGAACGAGAGAGCGCCAAAGGCTCTCACGAACCCTCCGACAAGGCAGAGCGCGCCAGCGATGTTCGCTGCGTTGGATGTCGCTACGTCGTTGCCTTCTGGATACGATACTGAGACCTATGCTATCGATGAGTGGGCAAATCAGCTACGAGAGATCATGTCCAACTCTGATGGCCTGAGTCGAAACCAGGCTTTGAGGTCGTTTAGCGATGAGATGAATCGCAACTACAACGACAATACAAATCGATACATACCTGCTGCTCAGAAGAAGCTTCAGGATCAGCAGGAGCGTCTCCGTCAGATGATGGAGGTTGAGTTTGCTCCGTTGAGCGATATCGAACGACAGAAGAGCTTTATTGCAAATACCGAACGAGATCTTGCTCAGTTCCAGGCGTTCAATCCAACGGTCAGGCGCATGTCTGATTTCGCCAATGCTGCTTACATTCCGTTGATCGAAGCTTTCCAAGACCGTATGGAACTTGAAGGCTACATGCAGGACAACGAGGGCCGTCGTCCAGGCGAGCGTCCTCGTTACCTTGAGAACAGGCTGCAAGATGCTGATCGTCAGCGAAACTGGGCTGTTCAAAACTGGCGAAAAGAGCAAGAAGCATGGACTCGCGATGCCAACATTGCTGGTTGGCTCATGGGGGCTCCTTTGCTCAAGGCCATGGACTATGCATGGTTTGACAACTCAATCAGAGACGATTTGATCCGTCCTGCAATGGGCGGAGATGCGGCTATTGAGCGAGCCAGACAGATTATGCGAGAGGCTCAGCAAGAGCATGGTATCTTGCTGACAATGCCTACCGACATGGAAGGTTTGCGAGGCGTTTACTATGGCTCTGCCATGAGAGAGGCGGCGTCCGGTCTTCGTCCTGGAAGTAAATCTGGTAGAGTTTTGGGAGAGAAGCTCGATGCTCTGCGTAGCCTGATCTACGGCGGTGATTACGAGTCCTACCGAGGTCAAGTCATGCCTATGCTTGAGTCGATAAACGACTATGTAACAGGTAGAAACTTGAGCGAAGGTTTCACGAAGCCATACCGAGACTTTGTTTCATCTCCGACAGTCGATTGGTCGCAGTATGATATCCCGCAGTTCGCCAAGGGCGGATATGTACCGGCAACTCCTGGCGGGCAGCTTGCGGTTATCGGCGAAGGAGGACAGAATGAGATTGTGTCGCCTGAACCGAGACTTGCTGCAATGGCGAGAGATGCTGCAAGCCGAGCTACTTCCGGCGCGGGCGTAGGCTCGATGATGGCTGCGGTTGATGCTGTTACAGGCGGCGCAGATTTCAGCGGCGGAGATACGCACAAGGTGCAAGTCGAACTTAGTCCCAAGCAGATGAGCGACCTGAAGGAGTCTCTGATCCGAGAGGCTTCGACGTACATGAGAGGCGTTGCAGAAGCGGCCATGGCGAAGGTCGTCAACGATATGACGAACGGAGCGTAATCTGTGTCACGATGCGCAAGCTTTACTGCAGGCTTTTTGGCCTACAACAACATTGACCTCGTACCGAACGGTTTCATCAATGAACAAGATGAAGATCGCAACGGCGAGATCGTTCGTCTATTGCCTTCAAGTCGTATCAATGTTGAGCTTCAATATAGCGTTCGATCTGACATCTCGGGAACCAGTCTGAACGATCTCTCGCCAGGCGGCAATACTGGATTTATCCTCGGAGGTCTCGGCGGCGGCGCTGGCTTTGGCATTGGCGCTGCTCTTGGCTGTTCGTTGCTTGGAGACTTTGAGCCAACGCTTTCGAGATTCATCTTTCAGGTCATTGACTCTCAAACTCGCATCAATCGAATCATTACTGTAACCGAGGCGATGATTGCTGAAGCGGAAGAGAACGAGGGAGTTGCGAGCTATCGCTTCTTCAGCGAGTATCCTCTTGGCGTTTTGGCTGTCCGCAGAGAACCAATTGAGTTCAGCGATGACGAGGTTGAGCGTATCGGCGCAAGCGGCGGCGCTCAGCGAGGTTGGACGATCTCCCAAAACGGGCAGATACAGGGTTCATACGACAACTTCAGCTACTCCGACGAGACAAACCTCTTTGTAGAGGTTGTAAGAGATCAGCGTAAGCAGTTTTATCGAGCAGATCAGAATATCTTCCAGGATGGCGGAGACAACGCCTTTCTGAATGCTGGCGATGATGATCTTGTTGATAACGTCATACGTTTTGAGTTACCAGGTTTTGTTCCTCAAGGAGATGACGCGCCTGCGGATGATACGGTTCCTATCGCTGCGGGCGATCCGTTGTATCTAACATATACCGCTGCTACCAAGCGACATTTCCGTCACGCTATCGAATCAAGAAGCTTCTTCTTCCTGTTTCCAGGTTTTCTCGTTGAGAGGATTGGTATCGATCAGGTTAAGGCCTGGACGTTCAAGGTATACGATTTCAAGGTTCGCAAGAATCAGACTGATCTTCAGCCAGAGAATAAGGCAACGCTCGACGATTGGTTTGCTGACATAGCGATCTTGCAGAATCCTGATCTGACTCCTGAGCAGAAAGAGGACCGTCAGGTTCTTGAAACGATCGAGGGGCAGAGGATCATTGAGTGTATCAATGATACCAAGAACAAGTTCCCTTACATCAAGGGCATCTACTTTGCGGATACGAGAGGTATTCTCGCATGGGATGTCAAGAACGATTTCCAGGCGCTAAATGTCGAGTTGCTAATACCTGCTGACTCTATTCGAGATCAAGCATGGTGGGCAAACACAGTTGCATCTCTTGTTGATTTTGGACCCGGATTCAATGACGAAGGTCATCTTGATCCTGCAGATGACGGCGCAAACCGAATTCTTCGAGGCTTTGTCTTTGATATCAGCGATCATGTCAACTCGGTCTGTTATGACAATGACAAGTTTGGATATCAGAGAGGGCTTGCTGATGCCCTCGCTGCTGTGAGCCGCTTCAATGAGGAAGACCCTACATCGGGTGTCGGCGTACCGAATCTTGATCTTGAGAGGCTGAGGCTCCCCCGTCGCAACAGATTTGATTTGAGCAGCGCTGAGTTCGAGACCGTTCGTATGTCCTCTATCGAGGGCGGCGCGTACTTTGTTCGTAGCTGCAATGAGTTCTTCACATACGATCAGCAGTTTTGCGCGGCAGGAACAATCCAGGCCGACATGTTCATCCGAACGCCAATCTTCTTCGAGAACTTTGGCAGAACGGGTCGAGTCCATATTGAACGATTCTCTCCTCAGTTCCCCCTTGAGAGAGACGGCGGTATTTGGGTAACGACTCGCCCGACATTCGGAGCAGGCATGTCGATGGACTCGCATCCAACCGACAATGAGGCGTTCTTGGTCTTCACGAAAGATCAGACGCTTAACTTCATGCGATTCAAGGATTCTCGAACCAATATCCATACTGGTCGAGTTTCATTTGATGCGGCAAACTCGGGTTTGACTCATGAAGTTCAGTCGGTTGATACTGTGACGCAATCTGATTTGAAGATCGTTGGCTTCGATAAGGTCATAGGCAATCAGCCGGGCCATTCAAGAGGTATTGAGATCACAAGAGAGGGCGGTAAGCTCAAGCTTGGTCTTGAAAACTACAATGACCTTTACGAGGTTCTAACGGCAAGAGGCGTTGGAACTATCAACTTTGTTCAGAACGAGGATACAGGCGAAGTCACAGTTCAGGGTCTTCAAGGCAAGAGACTGAAGAGTATCAAGATGTTCTTTCGCCCCAAAGAGGGTTTCTTGGGCGAGGACACAAGGTATTGTTCGTTCATCTTCCCAAGCGAACGATTTGTCATCGATAACGTTGCTCTCCCGTATGCGGGCGGAACTCTCGATGATGAGAGGTTTGTCAAGTTTGATGCGGGCTACTACTTCGATGACTCGATAAGAGTCTCTGGCGAGATTCTTAAATATGCCATGGTAACAGGCTTTGAGTTCATTGCTATCAAGGAAGAGAAGTACGAAGAGAACTTCATCGAGACAGGCACTCCCGCTGTCTGTTTTGATCGCAAGGGACGAGTCTTTGTCTTCTATGAGGACAACTCGGCCAACGTCGGTCAGCACGGGGATCAGCCAGAGGGTTGCAGCGAGCTTGTCGATGGAGGTCAGACCGAGATCTCATGTCTCGTTTCTCCCGATCTTGGGAATACCTGGTATGACCATAAGGGTATAGTCTATGGGGTTGGCGAGGATACGCTTCGAGCCCCCTACGTTGTTTCCGATCGATCATCAGGAAAGATTCACCTGTTCTTTGTGATGAACGACAACTTGATGCACAAGGAGCTTGATCCGAACCTATTCAAGATCGAGGATGCATACAAGGCCTATCGCAGACCTGTTACTTACAGCGATACCACTCCTGATTTGTGCGGTTTAGGGCATTTCTCTTCGGCGGGAGCCAATCTTCGTAGAAGGGATATGAACGTCGTTGTTGGTAATATACAGGACGAGACGGGATACATCTTCGAGCAGATCTCCGTCGATCGCAGCCGAAAGCTGAAAGGTCTAAAGCAGCGAATCACGGTTTCAGGCGATTTTGCTCACTTTGAAGAAGGCTTCCCTGATACCGACTACATTGCATATGTTGATCGCAAGCGAGCCCTTCGGGTCTTGTATGTCTCAAACGGCAGACTGTTTGCAAGGACAAGCGATTCAAACGGCAGAGGTTGGGAGAGCGTCTTTGAGGAGGGCGTCTTCTTCCATAAGAACCTCGATATTCAAGAGCCGCTTCAGATAGGCAATCTCGGCGTTATCCTCAACGATGAAAGCAACAGTCTTGATATCTCGTACATCACAGAAGACATGCTGTTTGTCAGAAGCTTTGAGAATGGAGGTCTGTTTGCCGGGAACAGCGCTCCGATCGAGACCATCGTAGATCCAGATTCTACGACGAGTCAACCAGTTTTTGTCGTTGGAGTTCTGCCAAACGAGATACAGCAGGCAATTGTCACAGGAGACACGAACATCGTTTTTCCCTACGTCTCTGCTGCTCTTCCTCTTTTCGATGAAACATTGTCGATATCACCCGTTGGGGTACGAGGATTTGTTGGCAAGAGCGGCGTAGTCAGAATGTTCTACCAGGATAGTAACGGAGAGATCCGAGGGTTCTCATACACTAAGAAGCGTCCTCTGCTTGACGCTAAGGCAGTAGCAAATGGCGAGTAAAGGCGTCAGAACATCACTACTTGGAACCTTTCAGGCTGGCTCGCCAGGCTTCCCTGGCGTTCTCAACTGCAAGGCCGAGATCTGGCATAACTCTCCGTTCTTCAAAAGGAAGCTGCAGGATGAGACGTATGTATTTGCTCCCGAGACCATCTCAACTCTGCCTCGGAACTTTTCGGAGAAGATCGAAGCCATCCCTGGTCATGATGGTCTCTATCTTCTTCCCAAGTTCGAGTATCAGCATAACTTTGTGGCCTCGCTGAAGAAGGCAGAATCAAACGACGAGCAAGAAAAGAACATCGCAAGAGATGAAGAGAAGGCTTCAAAGGTTGTCAACATCTCTCGTCTTGAGTTTGTTGAGCCGCAGGATGAGTCTCTCGTTGAATCGATTCTATTCAAGGATCCAGAGACAGGTCAGTATAGGGCAACCGCTCGCGCCTCTCATCACATGTGGATTGATGATGGCAGCTTGTACGTTACAGCAACCATCAAGCAGTCTGACTTTGATTCTCCGCCAGCGGGAGAGACAGACGAAGAGCAGAGTAAAGAAGACTTCAAGCGAGCTTTTTATCCTCGGTGGGGCTACTATGAATACAACGCTCCGCCTGTTGGCGTCAAGGGCGATGGTCAGGTAAGAACTCGACAGAACGACAACTTCAAGCTCTTGCCATACCAGTTTGCAACTTCGCCAGGCGATCCGATTGTTGTTCTTCGCAACAAGAACCTTGAGAATGATCCTGAGTTTTCTGTTGCCAATGATGATGCCTTCAAGAATGTCAATCCCGGTATACATTGGCGTCTCATCAAGAGAACGCCTACATTCCAGGGCGAGGACATGTGGTTCGAGTTTCATAAGATGGCAGAGGAGAGCGATATCTCTGTCACCGAGGGGACTCAGTTCCGTATGCGGCCTGACTATCAGTTCCTTGATGTCAACCATGTCCCGAATGCGGATGATGACGGAGAGGTCTGCAACATTGGTCTTGTTGAAGTAGGGGACGATCAAGAGAAGATCGAAGAGTCTAAGAAGGCTTTCGACTTCAGCGATCAGGCTTATTACATCATTGAGCTTGGCGTCAAGGACGCTATGCACAACTACTTCATCATTCTCTCTGAAAGAAACAACCCGATTTTTTGTCACGCTGGCAAAGTCTGGATCAGAGAACCCAATCAGCAAGAAGAGCAGGAGCAAGGCGGAGCAGACGACAACCCTTCTGGTAATGAGCAGGGCGAAGTTGACTGTAACGCCGATGCTGCGACCGGCGGAGGAGATTCTTCGGGAGGCAGTTCTTCGCAGCCCAAGTTCTCTGAGTGCATTACTCTGCGAAGGCTTAGCACATACACGCTTGTTTCATCGAAGCAGTTGATGGATCAAGAGAGGCTTCGGGTTACAGTCCGTCAGCATCTCGGCAAGATTATTGTGATGTTTAGCGGATATGAGGACAATCCATGGGTTATCTCTCGCTTTGACTTGACCGAAGTCCCTGAGCCAGGCGAAGATCCAGAGGGCGATGCAGAGCCTCGTCCTGAGCAGATCCCCATGATTATCCCCGCTTCGCAGATTGCGGTCATGGGCGGTAATCGCAAGGTTGCAATGAACTTTGCTCCGATGCAGTTCAACGAACTCAACAGCGCGGCTCTCCCTCAAAGGCTTTCCGTAGAAGGTCCAGTTGACATGGAAGAGATCTTCCTGTTGCTTCGAGACAAGGGAGTCTCAAGGCACCCATCCCTTGCTGATGTCAATCGAGGAGCATTCTTCACGCAGGAGGCTGAACTATACAGCGAGTGGATCGATGACAAGGCAGAAGAGACCCGCGCGATCCGAGTCATGGGGAACTACGTTCGGTCTTACGGCAAGGCCCCTGATATGCAGGAGCGAGGCAGAACATCTACCCGAGATCCGTTTAGTATTGCCATCAAAGCCAAGGACTGCTCGAAGCGACTTGGTTCTTCTGCTCCATATGCCAAGGTCATCGAAGTTAGCCTCTCGATGCTTGCCGGCGACTATATCTTCACGACTCCGCCAGGTGATGCCGGACAAGAGCCAGATGGCTCGTCATCTCAGGGCGTAGATTGGACGTTGAAGGACTGTATCACGCCCATCATGACCAACTTCAGGTTGTTTACTGCGCCGAGCGAACCGGCCTTTGATAGCAACCCGATTGAAGTTGGTCATCATGTTATGAGCTTCAGAGATAGTTGGGTTGAGAATGATTTGCTCAACATCAGTCACGGAGGTCAGATCACGTTCCTCGTAAACGACGGAATGGATGACAACTTCACGGATGGCAGGCCGAATCAGGCAAACTACCTCAGAAGTCTTGCTGACAAGAACTTCTACATACAGGTCAGCGTATGGTGGGGAGAGAATGTTGGCAATGATCCTGGCGCTACCAGATCAGGAGAAGTCGGAAGCGTTCCGAATCGATTCACCGATACAGAGGGACGACCGATCATGCCGACGCCGGTTGCCGAGCGCGACCGAGTGCTTTTCACTGGTATCTGCACCAACGCCGTTCTGACAATCGAAAACGGCAAGCATGTAATGACTTGCGATCTTGTCGATTACTCGAAGGCTCTTGAGGATCAGATCTTCCTCAACTCTCCGTTCTTTGACAAGATGAGAGACTTCAACGCAATCAATGAGATTGTTCAGATATCTGGTCTTCGAGATGGCGTCGAGAGAGATGCAAAAGATAATCCTGGTTCTTTGAGCGGACAGATCGATAGCATCGATAACTCGCAGCCTGCTTCGTTGATCGCAAGGCTTGCGGCTTCGGACAAGAGCGGTTGGTTCCAGATCCCTCACAATGGAGAGACAATCTACAATCAAGAGTACGCTCTGCCTGGTTCGTACAACCTACTGTATGAGCCTCTCTTCCGATTCAAGGACGGAGAATCTCTGTGGAGCGGCATTCGAAAGATTGCTCAGATTTCAGGTAAGATCATCTACTTCGATCGACTTGGGGTCTTCCATTATGAGAAGCTACCATACGACCAAGAGTTGTTCGGAGGTCAGCAAGACAACTCAAGCGATACGAACATACGCCGTTGGGAGCAGTTTAGCAAGATCGATTTCTTTGCGTCTCCGATCGATGATACCGCAACGGGAGAGATACATCGTCAGATCTTCGGGTCTTACACGATAAGCCGAGACATGGATAGCGTTGTCAACCAGATTCGAGTCATCTCGAACACTCCTGATGGTACGCTGCTTCTTGCGGGCCATACAAACTTCGATTCGTTGTTTGACATTGAGAAGCCAGGCTTTTTGGGGTATCCGAAGACGCTGCTGCTCATGGACGGCATCTATGGCGACGAGCAAAATGTCAAGTGGATTGTCAAGCATTACACCAAGTTGTTTTTGCCGCCGATGAAGATCACGTTCAAGGCAAATGGGCATAACCTGATTAAGGCGCTGGACATTGTAACGTTTAGAGGAATCGGATGGAGAGAGAAGCAAGTTCTTATTGTAGGTCAGGTTGAAAACGAAATCAACCCTGCCGACAATACCTGGTGGCAAAACTTTGATTGCTACTGGATCTTCCCGTCTCAGAACATCGATTGGGGCGCTCCGAACGATATCTCGATCGGTCCCGATGAACTTGGCGACGGATCAGGTCTGTAAAGGTCTTTCTAACTTTTATCCGTATAGGAGTAATCATGGGCGTAGCACAGAACAAGGTCAAGTCCAAGGCCATGCACGAGAAGGCTCGCAATCGCACCGAGAGCCAGATCAATATGAACGAGGCCCGTTCAACCATTCGAGAGTCTCGTCATGGCTTTCGAGGCTTTGGCGCATTTCAGATGAAGAGAATCTACAGCGCAGAAGGCGTGCATGTCATCGACATTGGTGGACCGCCTGTAGCTGGTCGATAAGAGCTAAAGTATGGCTGGCCAAACCCCGTTTTATGGACTCACGTTCTTCGACTTTAGGGATCGTTTCGATCTCCCGATCAACGTGCGCAAAGAGATCGAGAGATTCCTGCTTATTGACAAGCAGCTTTATGGTCTCTATACGATCTTCGGAAACGGAGTCATTCGGGGCTGGAACCTTCAAGAGCCAGAAGATGCCATTCAGCAGAACTCGATATCGGTCACGGTAACGCCAGGCATCGGCATCATCGGTCTGCTCGCAACCGAGACAACACTCCCCGAGGTTGTTCAGGATCTTCCGTCTAACGATACGGTTGATATCTGGGCAATCTTGACGGGCGGAACAATCAACAACAGAGACGTTCAGTTCATTTGGAGCCGTACTGCTCCGAGCGATAGCGCTGTTCGTCTCGGTCGAGTTGCTACAGGATCAAACGAGATTGTCAGCATCGATAGTTCCTTCCGAGACGAGATCGGCTTCATCGAACTCATCAAGGAAGAGATCGCTAAGCACAAGCACCGAGGTACTCCGACCAAGATCGATCTTCAGCAAGAGACAAGGAACCAGCTTCCTGGCGCTCGCATGGAAGACTTCGACGCCTCAAAGATAATCAGCGGTCGCTTCGATGTCGAGCGTATCCCTAAGCTCGATCACAACGATCTTGAGAACAACGGCCTCTTGACCCATGCCGCCCTTGATTCGTTTGTCAGAACGATCACAGCGGGTAACAGGGAACTTCTTGGCGAGGTTGGCTCTGTCAACCTTATGAGGTTGCTCACATCTTGGAAGTATAAGTACCCGATCATTGATGATGGATTCATCAACTCGATGACGGTCATCCCTGGCGTCACAGACAGTCGCTTCATCGACTTCGATGCATCGACGGCCTGGATTGACCTCAGTAGCCAGTGTATCTCGGGACGACCAACGAGCATCGGTCAGATCCGATCGATCATCTGGGAGACGACGACAGCCTTCCTTACTGCATACGATCGCAACCTTGTCACGATCGCCAACGATCAGGTGTTTCTGACGAGAGGCGGATCGAGCGCTCAGTTCATCGAGAATTTTGAACAGGTTACATCTGGCGGTCAGAACATCCCTGGCTTTACAACCGCAACGCAAGTCATCTCTGATGATCTCGAAGTCATTTCGAACGATTCGGACGGCTTCCGAACTCAGGGCTTCTACGGCGGCGAGTTCAAGACCGATCGATCTTTCCGCGCCATCTATACGAAGACTATCAATGTCAACAAGGATTGGTCGCTTTTTGACGAGTTGGTCGTCGATGTCAAGAGCCTTGCCATTACGCACGGCTCTGTCTACATGTATTTCGTTCATGAAGAGGCGGATGGTACTGAGGTCAAGTCGCAGGACTATCTGCTTCTTGGTCCCGATGAGATTACAAGCAATCCCGATCCAAACGCCAACGGTTTCGAGCAGCGTTCGTTCTCGATCGCCAATGCAACCAGAGGCAACGTATCAAGGCTTGTCTTCTACACCGACGATATTGTCACCAAGCACAAGTTCTACATCGATAACATTTTCCTTCGCAATCAGGCTCTCTTCCCGCCCGAGGGGTTCATTCGATTCCGCTTCTCAAGCGGAGTTCCCGTGACCTTTAGCTCGCTGATCTGGGAAAGCGAGGAGCCCGATGGAACCGAGCTTCGAGTCCGCATCCGTACAGCCAACTCTCCTTCGCTGCTCAATCGAGCGGTCTTTACGTCGCCGCTGAACTCTGGCGATGTCTTCTCGTTGTCGGGCACCGACTGCGAGATCGATATCCAGTTGTTCTCGAACGACGAGCGAACCGCTACGCCAGTCCTTGACTTCCTTGAGCTTCAGATCATCATCGATTCAGAGGAAGTTGGCTTCACGATCACCGATGCCGAGGATTGGGACCGAGGATCATACATCAATACCGAGCGAGAGTTCGACGATTTCACGTTCGATTCGTTCATCTCAATCGCCGATCCTGTCCCTGTCAACAACGTCTACTACTCGTTCAAGAACGTCATCTCGGAAGTTGATCCAGACGGAACAGCCGTTTCAGGTTTTCAAGGAGCAAGATTCCTTCTGTCGCCTAAGCAGGCCAAGAACTTCTTCACAAACCAAGGACAGCGAGGATTCAAGTTCCCGTTCTCGGTCTACCGCCTTGAAAGCCGCAACTTCTTGTTGGCGGATCTTGATAACGATCGGCTGCTCGAAGTTCAACCAGATGGAACATTTGTTCGCGGACTCGGAAGTCACAATGAGTCTGATGACACATTCTTCTATCCGATGACTGCGGTCTACAACCCCCGCACGGGCGTTCTCACAACAACCTTCTCTCAAGAGGTTGACGGTGATGATCTGCAGATCGGGAATGTCCGTCTCTGGATCGGCGGCTCTCCTATCAATCTCGGAGCGAACGATACGGTTTTGGCTCCAACCAAGACAACGAGAATCTTGGAGATACAGCTTTCGCCCGACAAGGTTGCTCAGCTTCGGGATACGCAGAGCATTGTCACGGTACAGTACCTACCGGCTTCCTTCCCTACGGAGTTCAGCCTGACGCAGAGCGCGCAGGAGCTTATCGGTATTCAGGGGCTTGAGGTCTTCATTGGCGATTTCGTATTCATCGATGGCATTAGAAGACCCGTCTTCGGCAATATCCTTGCGAACGGAAACTGGATCGCAGGCAACTCGTCCATCTTCTTCGAGGAGGCGGGCGTCGGCGGTACGACGACAAGAATCGAGGTTCAGGTCGGTCAGAGCGAGAGCTTCCAGTTGGAGGTTGATCCGCCCGAAGACGGTTTCTTCGTCCAATGGCAGGTCACAATACCAACAGAGGTCAACAACATCGTTTCGTTCTCTGCTCCGCCGCCAGGCAACCGAGCAACGGTCAACATCGCAAACCCATCTGAGGATCAGGTAGGCGAGTTTACGCTGACGTTTATCGCAGAGTACCGAGACATCAACACTCAGGAAGTTGTCTCAAGCACGCAGAATCAAGCGGTTCTTGCTATCGTTCCCGAAGGCGGCAGCGATTCTGGCGGCGATGACAGCACCGAGCAGGCGAGTATCATCGAGGTCAACAGAGAGACAGAAGAGGTCGTCTTCAACTACGATTCTGTCAAGTTCTCTGACTTCAGCCTCGGCTCGGTCTACGAGGTCGATGAGAACAACTTCCTCATTGCTGGTATCGTTCAGATCGATGACACGATGGTCGATCCCGGCGATGCGGCGGAGACGTTCGAGGAGCAGGCGGCTCAGAAGCTTGCTCAGTATCGAGGAAAGGTTGTGATTGTCGATAGGAACACCAAGGCGATCAGCTTCCAGTACGATACGCCAGATGGGTCGTATGCCTCCGATGCAGTCATTGATACGAACAACAACTTCGTTGTCGCAGAAACAAGCTTTGTTTCCAACTCGGGCCGCGTCGTCAAGCTCGACTCGTTCGGTAACGTCATCTTCCAGATCGGCGGCGGAACGTTCAGCAAGATCAACGACGTAAGGGCTCTTGTCAATGGAAACGTCTTCATATCAACCTAAGACGCCGATCGAATACTGCGGCTTCTTCAATCAGACGGGCTACGGCAAAGCCGCCTCGACGAATGTTTTCGCGCTCCATCAAACAGGTCGCTACGATGTCCGTATCCACTGCATCAACACGAGACCGACAGCCGACTCGTTCACGGATGAGGACTGGAACCTTCTCAGAAGCATGAGGACCAAGAGGGAGAGTAGCGATGCGATCCAGATCGTCCACAGTATTCCGGACCAATACAGAAGGTGCCCGTTCCGCAAGCGTCGTATCGCCTTTGCTACGTTCGAGACGTTCGATCCGCCCGAGCATTGGATAGGTCATCTCAACAAGTGCGATGCGGTCTTCGTTCCGTCCGAGTTCAACCTTCGTACTTTTTCCCGCGCAGGGGTCAAGGTTCCTATCTTCCATATTCCTCATGTTCTGGACCTGAGCGTATGGAACGCCGATATCGAACCGCTCTACAAGCAGCCAGAGTTCGTATTCGCCTTCGTAGGGACTTGGAGACGAAGGAAGGGGTATGACCTGCTTCTTGAGGCGTACATGCGAGAGTTCGGTCCCGATGAGAACGTGAGGCTTCTCATCAAAACGGATTCAGCGAACAAGGCGAGCGAATCGATTCGTTCGATGAAACAGGGGTTACAAAAGAAGGAAACTGCCCCCATAACGCTCGAAAGAAAGATACTCCGAGAGCCAATGATGGCTCGATTCCTCAAGTCAGCCAACTGTCTCGTCTCGCCGACCCTCGGAGAAGGATTCGGCCTGCCGCCCTTGCAGGCTATGGCGGTCAAGGTTCCTGTCATTGTTACAAACTTTGCAGGATGTCAAGACTACGCCGATGAGACGAACTGTACGCTTTTGGAGCCGTCAGGATTCCTATGTCACGACAAGCTCGATCCTATTCCTCAGTTTGCGTACAAGAAATGGCCTCGGGTAAAAGTCCTGGACGTGCAGGAGGCTATGAGGGCTGTTTTTGAGAACTATCAAGAAGCGCAGCGTAAAGCCGATATAGCCTATGAGCGGGTACAAAACAACTACGGATACGACACCTTCGTAGCCGGTTTCGATCAGATGTTGGAGAACGTATACAGTGGCGGTCACGCTAAAACTCAAGCCATTCAGCGGTACGCTTGAACAGACGAAGAACGTCGCTTTCGAACTGACAGGAGTCAGCAGAGAGCGAGATGTTCGCGTGAGGTTCGAGAATGCGACCCTGGGCCATAACGCTGTCCTTGTTGACTCGCAGGCCGAGTCTCTCGAACTGCCCGCAGGAGGCGACGAGGGGCCTCTCAGCGGCAATATCGATCTAAGGGTCGAGGCCCATGTCGATAGCAATGTCATCTCGGTATTCGCCAACGTTGAAGAAAAATTCGGGGACGACTGGCGACTCACAGATATTGCTGCGTTTGCTTTCCAGATCCAGAGTCAGACAAAGAAGACGACAACCGATCGAGTATCGGTCTATCCTCCGTTCATCGGACCAAGAGAAAAGACTCAGATTCAGGTCGAGTCTAAGCCCTACTCGATTCTTGATGTTTTTGTCAATGGTCGCAAGTTCGAGATCAAGACCAACTACGACGGCATCGGGACTCGCAACATCAGCGGTCTCGACGTTATCAGCGGCTCCGCATCAACAAGCTCGGCCATGCAGCGGTTTGCGGTCGAGTTTGCTCGCAGAGACAACCCTGACGAACTGTATGATTCTGGGTCATTCATCCACTATGTTCCAGAGGGCATGAAGGTTCTTCAGTCGGCAGGAGGCAACCCTCCGACCGATGCTCCTGAGTGCGCGATTCTTGATCTTGAGCCAGGACCAGGCCTCCGTCTTCGTAGTCTCGACGACTTCTGCTTTGAGGGGGCGGTTGTTGGTTCGGAGTCGATCTTTGATAGAGACAGCGACGAGAGCGATTACTACAACTCTCGCGCCGGATTCTGCGGCCCCTTGAATGAGGCGAGCCCTGCTGGCCTTCAGCAAGACGGCGTATGTCGTATCTACAACCAGATAGCATCAACCGATCTTCCTGACGGAACTGGTCTTCTTGCATTTACTTCGCAGTACGATCCATCTGCGGAACCAGGCATTACGCAGACTGATATCAACAAAGATCTCACGCTTGCGAGCCGAGTCATTCTCGCGCAGGTTCCAACATCCCTCAAGAACGAGGGCAACCCTGTTCGTAACGGAACGATCCTCAAGCCTGCTAACTTCTACCATACCGCTATACTCAACTCTGTCAATGCGGGCGACCTCATTGGTATCGAGTTCCGAGTAACTGGCGGCGGCGTTTGGGAAGTTCAGGTAACGGCAGAAAGCGATGCTTCTGCTACTGCGCTCGCTTTCGTCGCGGCTATCAATGCAAACGACAACAATCTTGACAATGAAATCACTGCTCTTGCGAGAGACGGCGAAGTCGATGTCTATTCTGAGAGTCGTTTCTCGATACGCATTGTTGTTCGAGAGGGCACATCCGATGTCGAGGTCTGTCTCGATAGCAACAGAACGGTAGAAGTCTTCACAAGCACTGATGGAGCAGATGATGAGGGAGATACGATTGTCTTCCTTACTCCCAAGCTTGGCGCTCGTTCATACTCGGTTCTGTCTCGAACAGACAGGCTGATTCGATTCGTCATTCCCGAGGGCGTCAACAATACCTTTGGCCCGACGATAACTTCCAACTTCTACTGCGAAAAGTTTGTCATAACCGACTCGGTAACGGCTGCCTCAACTGAGGATCTTGTCACGGTCGTTCCGTTGCCGTACATCAAGGACATATTTCAGCGAGAGCTTCCTGCTGTCAATCCCACCGTTTGTTCGTACAGAGACGATGTGGGAGACACTTTTATCTACGTCATCTGTCAGTCCCCTATCTCTGACGGAGCGTACCAGTTATTCTACTATTCGTTCCGAATCGGCGACGATCCAAGCACAGGATCTCCTGACTGGAAGCAATTGACATACGACGGAGAGAACAAGAACCCTACCGCTCGAATTGATGGCGGCGGCAACATTCATGTTGTCTGGGAATCAGACAGAACCGGACCAACTCAGGTTTACTACGGAGTTCTTGGACCGGCTTCTCCGATCATTTCCAACCAAGTTCTGATGTCGGGTGTTGAGAAGGCTTACGAGGCAGGCGTCGAGACGCCGCTTATCAATGTCTCTCCGATTGAGACCGACCTTGATGGAGATTGGCACAGGCTCCTTGATAATGGCGGCGGAGTTTCAATCGCAGGTAACAGCATCGGTATCGTTGCGAATCCTGTTGATGATGGCGCTCTTGCTCTGAGGTGTATCACGGCAGATGAAAACGGCGAGTCGTTCGATGGTCAGTTCTCGCAGTTTAGCTACCAGATCTCATTCAACCTAAAGGCTTCTGGTTTTCAGAACATTCCGCTCGGAGATCGCAATCTTCAGTTGTTGTTTGATGAGTGGAAGAATCAGTTCACGCCAGTAGGCAACAATCGCTACGAGTACGAAGGCAACCGTATGACCCTCGATCAGTTCGAGAGGTATTACGAGAAGATCATCCCGATTGTTGGTTCGTATCGATTCCCGAATGTCACAAATGGCGAGATTGCGGGCGGAACCGATGCCGTTGGTTTCGATCATACCGAAGCGGACAACTACATTCCTTTCTCAGATGCCGCTGAGCTTGCTCACATCGCCAATGTAAACCACTTCGTACTGGCGCTGATGCCTGAGAAGGTTCGTTTCAAGGCAGTCAACCAAGAGCCGAAGTTTGTCTTCTGCGAGCGCAACGAGCTTAGCGTTGACCAGTGCGATGGCTATGTTTCAGAGCTTGAGGAGATCCATTACACGGGTCGCTTCAAACTCGCTCTTCTGCTTGCAACAAGCGAAGACGAATCAACAGGACACGTTTCTCGCAAGCGTTTCCATGTCATCCGACAGTTCGGAGATCCGATTCAGTTCCAGTCTGAATCTGGCGGAGAGTTGGATCACGACATCGATATCCTTGTTCATTACAACAAGGCATCGTCTGATCACATTGGCAACATTTTGAAGGTTGATCGATACGGTCAGCCGCAGGACTATCGTTTCTACGGAGACATTGTTGTTGCTATCGATGATGAAGCTCGTCTTGGTCAGTCGTTTGTTGCGGACTTCTCGAATCAGTTCAGAGAGATGAACATCGGTTTCGGTATTCCTTCTCAAGGACAGTACCTTACAAACGAGTTCTTGCCATACAACGGCAATCTGTATGACGATCTTGAGATTACGCTTGATTACAGCGCTGTCAAGATTGGCGTTCCAACAATGTCGGTCAACAGCAACTACTCATCGTTCACATATAACGATCGCTCGACGAACTCTCTGACGGTTCAGGGCAACGCTCTGACGAACCTCATATCCAACGGATCATTCGAGGAGACTCTGATTCCGATCGTACCGATCGAGGCGATTCTCGATGAGCAGTTCATTATTCAGAACTGGCGAGCGGATCAGGGCATCTACTATCACTACGAGTCTACCTCGTTCTTGTTGGCTGCTAATGGTGTTCGTTTTATCGAGATGACAGGTCTTGATAACTCAACTCTTGGATTCATTGAGCAGGACGTTCCGACTGTTTCTGGTAAGGAATACATCATCCGATTCCGAACTGCATCGCATCCTTTGGCGGCGGTTCATTTTGGCGCGAACACGATTCGTAAGACTCAGCTTTCTGCTGGTCCCGCTTCGACCGAGTTCCCTACATTCGCCAGATTTGACAATGGCTCGATCTACTATGAGCGGTACATGAAGTTCACGGCGAACTCAAGCATAACAACGGTTCGCTTCGAGAATACTTCCAGCGCCAATGCTGACGGATCAGATCTATGGCACCTTGATGGTATGCTGATCGATGATGTCCGCATGTATGCGACCGAGGACATCCTTGATGAGTTGGCCTCAGATTCCTCATGGGATAACTTGAGAATCTCTGAAGAAGAGTTCAAGTTCAACAAGTCGCTCACAAACGAGGGGTTTACACAAGTTCCGATCACGTTCTCTGATACTCAGCAGAACCGTAATCCTGATCTTTGGGTTGACCATTTCCACAAGCCTCACGTTGCTTTTCAGTCGAACCGCAACGGTTACTGGGATATCTACTACTCAGGCGCTCGCGATCGTTCCGTTCCCTTCCGCTTTGATACTCGTATTACCGATTCTCGCAGCGTAAGCGTCAATCCGTCGATAGCCGTAGATCCTGAAGGTCGAAGGCTCATTGCATGGCAGGATGACCGCAACGGCGATCAGCAGATCTACTGCGCCACATCGGATGAGAGAGACGAGCAATGGCATAATCAGTGTAGAGTTGATGAGGCGGACGAATACGTTTACCGCATCAACAGCAACTCCGATCCATACGATCCATACTTCGGAGAGACAGATACTCTATCTTGTCAGGTTGTCTTTGACTTCGAAGCGCCTGAGAATGCCGATTACCACTTCCGAATCTTGTTCTATTCAAACGAGGCAAGAACCAATCTTGTCAAGGCGATTAGTTCCAAGTCTGATATTGCGGGTTGGTTCGTAAATGACTTGCAGATGCCGTATGACGGATCTCCGCTCCTTGAGGGAGAGACCGCTACCGTTGTCTACAACGTCTCTCAAGAAGACGCTTTGACTGGTCAGGTGTATTACTTGACTATCGAGTTTGAGTCTGTGGATTTTGAGAACTATGACGCAACCGTCATCGATGTTTTTGGAAGCTCATCGAACATCACAATTCTTGATGGAGATCCTGGAACGGATCTTTCTCTTGGCTCGAATGAGAGCGATACAAACCTGATTGCTGTTGTTGAATCGCAAGGCTTGTCTCCTATTGCAATTGATGCTCAGGATAACAACTACTTCACCACAGAGTTTGGCGATGGTATGAGTTTTCCGAGAGGTCTTGATCGTCTTCCTGGTCTCAACCAAGGAGATCAGTATGTTTCTGTCTTCTTCAAGGTAGATCCTGCTACAACGACGGTTGGCATCAACTTCAGCATCAAGTTCAAGAGACCGATTGTTGCCATCTTCTATGATGGCGAGCTTCTGACTGATACTTCTCAGGATGCGTTTGGGAACCCGACGTTTTCCTATCCTGATGGAGGATGGGAACTCGGCGAACCTCCGCTTACAAATGACAACGCAACCATTTCTGCCGACCGTATGACTCTTTCGGGATTTGCTGGCGTAAATGAGTTTCAGGTTGATTCATTCCGAGTCATTCTTGGAACCGCTGGCGTTGTTGACGGCACATCGAACTTTGCGTTCTACTGCCCTTCTGAGCAGCCTCCTCGTTGCGATGTCAACGTTCGCTATCAGAATGATTCGCCCGTTGAGCAAGATGTTCACTTTAAGGCCAGCTTCTATGCCGATCCTGAGCGAGAGCTATTGCTCTTCTCGACTCTGACCTTTACTGATCCGACTGGATGGACCGCAAACAGTACGAGTTTCCCCTCTTCTGGTTTGACGATTCCTGCGGGCGAGTATGCGAGCGCTATCTTCACTCCAAACTTCCTGCCCTCAGAAGTCTGGGCAGGACAGACAGCGTTGCCTTATGGCTTTGCCATTCGAAGCAACTTTGATAAGAACAATGATGGATGGCGTATTGCGGATGATACGGGAGTATCTGGCTTCAATAGCACTCCGACGATTCTTGGTCCGGCGACATGGGATTCTGATCGAGGTCGAGGCGCTCTGCGGCAGTTCAATGCAAGCGCGGATCTACGGCAGTTTATTGCTCCTGCGAAGTTCTTGGGCAACAAGATCAACTTCTACGGAGGCTCCTTCAAGTGGAAGGCCAGACTCGATGAGTCGATAACGCAAACAGGCTCGCCCACAACTCCGATCTTCTTCATTAGGGGAACAGAAGGTTTGCTCTACTTCTTCGGAAGCCCTTCTGCTCGTATACCTGATAGATCCGAGGATTACACTGAGTTCGAAGTTGTTATCTCTGAGACTTCTGCGGGTAGCCTTGTGCTATATGATGATGGAGGAGGCTTTGGCGCTGCAACCGCAGATGATGTCAAGAGCGTTCTCAGGAACATTGTCTCTATCGAGGTTGAAGCTAAGCACATTGTCTCTCAGGACGATCAGATGTTCTTGAGTGAGTTCTCTATGGAGAAAACTTCTGCGGTCAGCGAGCGAACCTTCAGGCGCTTGCTTTGTGGAGTTCCATACTACGTTGTCATTGATAGCTACATTGATGGCGCTCTGAATGAGATGCTTACCGAGACCGTTCTCTGTCCTTGCTTCTGGTCGGAGGCAGATATTTGGAGAGAGAACAAGGATGCAATGAACTGGTCTTGCAGCGGTCAGGGCGGTAGCGATATGCGTGTCACAAACACAAGCAATGACGCCATTCGTCCTCATGTTGCAGCCGCAGAGAACAACCTCATCTATATCTCTTGGGAAGACTACCGCTACACAAGGGTTCTTTCTGCTCAGCCTGCGCTATCGCCAGACTACTTCTTTGGCATCTGGGACGCTGCAAGCAATGCCCTCTACTCTTCGGGTCAGGGAGATTTTGATCGTCGCATGACGTATTTCAGCGACGAAGGCAACCTCGTTCTGTATGATGCAGATATCTTCATCGATCCCTTCCAGAACATCAACATTGGCTTCCATGACGGAACCAAGGCATATTCAAGAGCCTGCAGCGTTGGTTGCCCTCTTGAGGCTTTCAATGAAGCTATCAGGCCGTGCCAGTTTACAGACGGTACGGATGACGATTTCTATCAGGTTGGCGGATCTCCTGAGAGAGATGTCGATCAGTATATGCAGGTTCGAATCAAGGATGAGTATGTTGCATATTCGACATACCTTGATCTTCAGCAGCCTATGCCTGTCATCAATGATTGCTTTGTTGAGCTTGACATAGTTGGAGTACCAGGAACTTATGCTTACCGTCTCAAGAACGATGAGGACGAAGACTTTACGGAATGGCTGCCGATCGGAGCCGATCTTCCTGCGCAAGAAACGGATGGAACGGGCGCTCAGGCAGAGCGAGACTTCTTCAAGGCTCGTTTCACAGGGCGAGACCGATTCATCGCTCCATGGGTGTTGTCTCCCAACAACGGCGTCAAGCGGATCTGTTGCGAAGTTCTCACGTTCTTTGGCAAGACAGAGAGGTTCTGCGTCAATGTTCAGGCCCTCTACAAGGAGCTTGAATACGACGTTGACTTCTTCTTTGACGCTGAACTCACCAAGCCGGTCCCGAAGTTTGGAGACCTCCCGGTCGTCAGCACCAAGTTTACGGAGACTGCGATTACGGAGGATAACCTTACTTCAATCACCGAAGAGGTCACAGAAACCAACGAGATCTACGTCAAGATTTCCTTCAGAGACGTATCGAGGCTTGAACTGCTCGAACGACTTGGATCTCTTGAGCGGTTTAGCTCTCTTGGCGGGATTACTATGAGCGTTTACCAGCAGGGTCTTGCGGATCAGTTGAATCTGTCGCTGACTCTGATGGATTCTGAGACGTTTGGCGCTGGCGTGTACGGCGGAGCCTTCAGGGTTGAAGAGGACGACACAGTTGTCAACAAGGACGGTCTTGCTGTCATTGTTGTAAACGTACCAGGAAACTGTAATCCGTTTACATTCGAAGAGGCCATTGCAAGGCTTGGGGTTGATCCCGATGTTCAATCCCTTGAGCAGAGGGTGTCGATTCTCAACGACTTTACTGTCTTCCGAGACCGATACACTCAGGATGACGCAAGAGGTTCCTTCGGAAATCCTGCGTACTACAAGACTCAGAGGTTTGGTAGCGGCGGCGCAAATCCAAGAGGAGCGAGTTCCGATTGGAGCGGCGGCGGAGATGGACCTATCAACGGAGCTACAGGCGGCGGCACGACCGTTCCTGCGCCTCCGCCGCCTGACGAAGGCGGATTCACGTTGCCCGATGGAGGGGGCTAATAGTAGATGGCAAGACCTAATCGACCATCATTGGTATTCCCCAATGGCGGAGAAGAGATACTTACTCGCGTCGTAGAAGTCACGTGGGAAGAGCCTTCTCCTGTCTCCAATGACGGTACGCCTGTTTTCTACGAGATCTACTACTGCGACAACTACGATAACTTCGACGAGCCTGACTGGCAGATGATTGCCATGGTCCCTTCTGGTAATCGAACTTACGCCTGGGAGATTGGCAACTACCTTCGCAGCGAAAAGGTTCGAGTCGCCATCAATAGCGTCAATGCCAGAGGCGAGCGCAGCGATCTATCGATTTCTGCGGAAGACATCTTCATCAAGAGAGCCCTCCCTCCAACGCCAGCGGTTCTCAGCCCTGTTCCGAACGGTCGTTATGGTCGATCGGTCCAGATCGTTCTCGATGACTCTGCCGTGAGAAACACTTTCGGACAACGAGCCAAGTATTACATCTTCTTCAGTTCTGATAAAGCAGGTATTCCTTTGTCTCCTGTTGCTCAGAAGATTCCTATAGGTACAGGACCGATTGTTTGGGATACATCGCTTCTGAAGCCATCTGACGACTACATCCTGACTGTATACCTTGCTGATGACGATGGCAACAAGTCTTCAGAGGTCAATGTCAGGAATATCAAGATCTTCAACGAAGGCTTCTTCCTGATTGACACCAAACCGCCGAGCGGTTTTGTTCAGATCAATGATGGCGAAGAATTCACAAGAGAGCGAGATGTCTCGGTCAAGTTGTTCGCTTTTGATGAGACGACAGGCGCTCATTCAATGCAGTTCCAGGAAGGGGAAGAAGCCGGACCTGCAGAGGCCATTGCCAATCTCAAGTATGTCACTTTGTCTGAGGAGGATGGCGTCAAGACGCTGAAGGTATTGTTCCAGGACTTTGGAGCAAACCGAACATCTGAGATTCAGAAGAAGTTCCGAATCTTGTTTGATATCGACAACCAGGATATCGGAGACATCATCTATCAGACGGCCAGCAATACGGTTTGGCTTGGATACAACGGCCCCGAACCGGCGCTCTACAAGAGCGATTCGCAGGGCATAAGTTTTGCGGCAAGGGTCAATGAGCCAATCAACTCGCTTTCGGTTTTGAATGGCGTTGTTTACATTGCTGTTGATACGCCAGATGATACCGCTCTTGTCTATCGCTTTACCGGCGTAGGCGTTGAGCAAGTCATTGGGTTGACGGAAATGGAAACCGAGATATTGTCGATGGGTACATATAAGGGGAACATGTACCTGGGATCTATGAATGGAGATCTGTACCTGTATGACGAGACAGCGATCAGTCTTCTTACTCAGTTCAGCAATCCGATTGATCGTATCTATTCGGACGGCTCGTTGCTCTACATTCTCCTTCGCAACAACTCATCGATCCATATCTATGACGGAACGCAGTTCGTTGAGGTAGAACTCTAATGGCAAAGATTACAAACCCATTTACGCCAACCACTTCAGAGGGCAATAATGGCGGTTCGGGATTCTCTACGACGTTTGCGGGCGGAGGTACTGCAGCGGGCAAGATTGATGTTGCCAACTTCAAACCTTCTCTTCCGTCTTCTGGCAGTAGTTCAGTTGGAGTTTCGATTGAAGAAGGAGATCCTGCGGCTTACATTGCTGCGCATGACGTAAACGATGCGGTTATGAGGGTTGCCTTTACTGTTGTCGATCCATACATACCCTACACCAATGGCAGGTTTTTCATTCAAGGTGGTCAGTCTACAACGTCTGATATCAACACGTTCGGCGGCGTTTTCGAGACAGATCAGCAGAATGCGGTATTCCTTATCAAGGAACACCTGATAGGTCAATCGCTCGGAGAACTTGCGACCGCTATTCGTAACTACCCTAATGTGCTTGCTGAAGTCTTGAATAATGCGCAGTTCCTTGATGTGAGATGCTTGCAGCCTACTCCTTTCCTGAACGGGACGGAGCGATGGGTCTATTTCTTCAAGGCGGACGAGTGCCAGCCTCCGAACCCCAATGAGAATCTCAAAGGAGCAATCAAGTTCTACTTCACTTCGGTTGAGCCGAGTATGGATCAGTTACAGCCGAGTCAGTCTCTTGGAGGCTTCATTAGCCCCTCTGTTATCTACAACAGCACTGCTACAGCAGAGTCGGTCGGTTTTTACGATTCGGTCATCACAATGATAGATGATGATCTTGCAAGTTTCGACCTGATTCAAATTGGCGATGAGATTATTCGGGTTGATAGTTGGGATGGCGTAAATGCGAACATTGCCGAACGGAATGCCTACGGAACTCCGGTTCGCTTCCATCCAAACGGGACAAAGGTCTTTGGCATCGTGAAGAACGACATATTCGATTTCTCGCTTTCGGAGGAAGAGAACGCCCAATATCGTTGCATCGCCATCCGGAACACTCATCCGACCGAAATCGCCAGAAACGTGAAGGTCTTTTTCAAACTTAGCAGTAGGAACAATCTGTCGAATACTCGATTTGCTATCGAGATTCCCCGCAGCGAGTTCATGACTTCAACGGCGACCTCGGGCACGACCTCGACGGTTGTTGATTCGACCCTCGCAGGGCAGTACGACGATAACCATTTCCAGTCAACTGCCTTGAAGTTCACTTCGGGTCCAAATAACTCGCAAGAGAGAATCGTAACGGCGTACAACGGTAGCACGGGAACTTTTACTCTTGACAATGCATTGTCCAACTTGGTCGAGGCAGGTCATGGTTATAGGCTTGAGACCGCCCCGTCTCAGAGGGTTCCATCAGGAGTGACTTCTCCTGTTGTGGATCAAGATACTCCGCCAAGCGGACCTGATGCAGCAAAGCCTCACTTGATAACCGAGTTTAGCGGCGCAACATTCGCAGAGAATGGCGTCAGCATCAATGTCGGAGAAAATCGCACCAGCGGCAGCGAGCTAAAGCCTAATGAGGTTGTGTACGTTTGGATTGAGAGGAAGATCGATGACAGCAATCCGTTCTTCCTGAATGACAGAGCGATGGTCTCTCTGTCTTACAGCAAGGTTTGATAGATGCCTACCTTTGGTCAAAACGCAGCCAATATCTCTTCGATCATCTACTCGAACAACTCGCTTGTCGAGGCGGATATCAATACGTCTCGTTACAAGCTCTTTGCCAAGTTTGAAGAGCTTCCCCTTATCGACGAGATATCGAGCAAGAAGTTTACCGTAAGCGCTTCGACTCAGGACGCTGTTTTCTTGGAAGACGGTGCCTTTGGCAGGGCTCTCAGAATGAAGCCTCTCACGACCCTTCAGTATGGTCTTGGGATTTCATCTGTTACAACTTTCTCGATGGGCTTCTGGCTCAATCCAGTCAACATCATTCCGACTGTCAACAGTCAAACAGGTCTTCCTAACTACTATCGTATGGGACTTATCGATAAGGCAAACTACCAGCTAAACGGATCTTCTGGCATTATCGAGATCATCGAAGGACAGACGGCTTTTTCAATCTCTGAGGAATGCAGAGAAGACGGCAAGAATCGCATGAGGATTCTTCTCAACATGCCAGCAGGATCGGTTGTCTATGAAACTTCCGAATACACATCGGGAGAATGGCATTTCTTCTGGGTAGCATTTAGCGGACCTGCTCAGACTATCAAGGTCTTCATAGATGGTATTGAGGATACTGGTTTGACTCAGGTCTCTGGATCGGCATCTCTTGGCAGCCTTGTTCAGACTTCGACGCCCTTGAGGATCAATAACTCTGCTCATGGCTTCAACTCGCTGATCCGAGGCAACTATGGTTTGCTTGATGAGCTTATCTATGAGACCGGGTTCACGACGAGCCCAGAGATCATCGGAAGACATATCAACCTTGGCTCAGAGTTTGTTGTAAACGAAACACTTTTGAACCTTGAAGAGGTTTATCACGCATTTGCCTATGACGATCCAACAACGATCGATATCTCTTCGGTCTACAGCAACGGCAAGAACATCTATGCGGGCCGCTCTGACGGTAGGGTTTTTCGGGGCGACAGGACGATGTGGAGAGCAAGGAGAGACTTTGCAAACAAGGACGAGATCAGGTTTATCAAGAGCAAGGTTTTGGCGTCTGACTCGATAGTCGATTTTGAAGATGGCGCATTGAAGCTTGTCAAGGCAACGGCGAGGATCTAAGTGGGAATCTCTATAACCAATCTGTACCTGAATAACGTTCGGTTCGCGCCCGGAACGCCGCCAGAGGTACGCTTTGCTCCGTTGACCCTTAACTGGGACTACGAGACGACATCGAAGACGATCCGTCAGAACTTCTACGAGGTCCGTATTGGTACGAACGATCTGAACCTTGGTACAGATCAGTACGTCCCTGATACCTTCCGTCAGCCTCTTACGAGGTCTCAGGCGGATTCCTGGCGTTTGCGAACGAAGTTCATGGACCGAGGCGTACTCTACTTCGGCCAGATCCGTCTCGTGGACAACATGAACGAGCGAAGCGACTGGATTTCATTCCGGTTCCGAGTCAACACGCTACCGTTTGTTGCAGATGTTGAGATTTCGCCTGCTGAACCAGATGTCAATGATGATCTTGAGCTTTCGTTCAACACATTCGAGACCACGAGCAACAAGATAAGATGGTTCAAGAATGGCGTCCACATGACGCAGTTCGATGACTATACCAAAATTTCAAGAGACTACCTGAGGTACACTGACGTTTGGGTTGCTCAGGTTACGCCGATCGATATGCTCGAAGAGGGACCATCGATCGACTCGAATGCTGTGATGATTCAGAAGGCTCCGCCTGCTGCTTCTCAGGTTGAAATCTTCCCGCGCAACCCAAACACCTACGATATCCTTGAGGCCTCATGGTCTGCGGTTGATGAGACAACGGGCCGACCGATCCTCAACGACAAGAGCAAGATCAAGTGGTACATCAACAATGGAGAGCGACCCGAGGCCGAGAACTCCAAGTTCGTTCGCTTTGAGTTGGTTCCTGGCGATGAGATCTTCTTCGAGCTTACGCCGAGCGATGGCATCTTTGACGGCCCTACGGTTGCTTCTGAGGTTGTCACAATTGAAGATGGCGGATTCCGAATCCTTGGCCTTCGAGTAGACGGTATCTCGGAGAATCTCAATGTCAAGAGCGTAAACCCCACGATCGAATGGGATGTTATCGAGCCTGTCGCTCGTCGATCGAGGTACGCCTTTATTCGAATCGGCACAGCGCCTCAGTCTGGCAATATCTACGAGACCACGATCGAAACCTTCGATGAGAAGTTTACCGTACCTGACAATGTTCTCAAGAGGGGCGAGGATTACTTCGTAACCGTTGCAGCAAGCGACGAATCAGATAGCTTCACAAATCCAGTTACGACTCGTTTCCGAGTCGCTGGTTCATTGTGGGATTCGAGCGTCAGCAACTCAACAGGATGGACCATCGAGGCCGCTCTCCGAGTAGAAGGCGAAGGCGATAACGCTGGGTATCAGAGAATCTCGCTGAGCGATGGAACTGCGTTTGCAGAGATCCGGTTCTACCTTGATAGAGTCACGATGCTTCTTGGCAAGAGTAATGCCAAGACATACGCTCTTGATATGACCGTAACTCGCAACTTCATCATAACTGGTCAGGGATCTACCATCAGGGTCTATCAGGACAATGCGCTGATCCTTGATGGAACCGATGAGTTCACTCAGTCTGCCGAAGAGCGATTCATAGAGATTGGTTCAGGAGCAGGAGCGGAAGCTGCTGGTCTTTACAAGAGAATCGTCTACACAGTAAACGGATCTTTCGATCCGATCACAAACTCCTCGATATACACTGACATCTCTCTCGAATCGTTCATCAACTTTGTTGGAGGTTCGGTGAGCGATATCACGGAGCATCAGGGCGATGTTCTTGTGGCGGTCAACTCTCGAAACACAGACGAGAGCGGAACGCTCTATCGAATCGTTGAAACCGAGATGCCTATCTTGGCTGCAACAGAAAACATCGATAACTTCCCGCTCGTCGTCAACAGCATGAGCGGTTCGCCTGATGATCGATTCACGTTCATATCTCACAGCAAGGGAGCAAGTTACTTTGAGAACTTCTTCCTGGCGAGCTTTGATATCAACTCTATCTTCGAGTCGGGATACTCTCCGTCCGTTGACAACTGGGAGCTTGTTCAGTCGATCCCGTTCAATGCAACAAGCTACACATCGAGCGGCCTTGTTCTCGATACGACCTTTGGCAATGTTGCTCGCGTAGACGATCGTTTGCAGTTCACAACGCAGACGGTTTCGGGTCTGCGTTTCTCTTGGCTTTGGGACTTCTTTACTCCAAGCGGCACGTTCGACTTCTCTATCTACACGCAGGGAAGCCAGCTATTCGTTTGGTCTGATTCTCTGGGTTCGGCTCTTGGAAGCGTTTCGCTGCTAAACAGGACGCTTGAAGATGTTCGCGATGAGCTTCTGGATCCTAATGCCGCATGGAACCAGACTCCGTACTTCTTCAACATCTTTGTCAAGGTAGATATTCTCAACGGCCTTAACGATCAGCCTGCTTCCAATCTTGAAGACACGGCATTGGATGGTATCGATATCGGTTCGCCGGTTACGATCTTTGGCGACTTCTTGATTGTTGACCCCTATGACCCTGATCCGTATTCAAAGACTGCGGGCGGCAAGTGGTTTTACTCGCATAGGCGTCCGGGAACCCCTTGGTTTGATCGAGTTAGCAACTCGTCGGGATGGACAGTTGACTTCGATGTAACGGTTGAGACAACCGAAGACAACGATCGCCCCTCTGATATCGGCAACCCTGACGGCTTTGGGTTGTATGTCAATGACGGAGCATACTATGAGAACCTGAAGTTCATGACGCAGGAAGTCTACCTCAACGAGGCAGATAAATCATTCCTGATCGACAACACTCAGGCTAATCGTTACCGCATCACAGGACAAGACGACAACATTCGAGTCTATGTCCGTAGACCAAACACGATCGAGTACGAGTTGCTCGGCGAAACAAAGATGACTGAATCGGGCACGGCTGCAGCAAATGCTGGTCGAGTTGCTGCTGCTTCAGATGATTCGGGCAACATCTATGCTGTTTGGCATGATGATGGCGACGGGTCAAGGCGTCAGCTATATTTCGCAGAGTTCGACTCGGCAACCGGGTGGAGCGATCCGTTCTTGCTTGTTTCTGATGAGTTTGGAGCGCAGAACCCTGATATCGCTGTTGATGGCAACGGAATCATCTACATTGTTTTCGAGACGCTGCAGTCCGACTACACAGACCTTGCGGTCATTCAGAGAACAAGCGAAGGCTGGTCTGATCCGTATCTCATCGCAAGCGATGAGGGAGATTCCGTCAACCCTGCCATTGCTATCGATCGCAACAATACCGTATGCGTTGTTTGGGAGGATCATAGGTTCATTGAGCCTGAAATCTTCTTCGCCCAAAGAGTCTCTTCAAACGGACAATGGGAGTCGAGCGCTTTCGGTCGCAAGGATTTGCGAATAACGAACAGTCCAGCAGGAGCGTACCGTCCAAGTATCGCTATATCTGGTCTGACCATTGCTGTTTCGTTCACTTCGTTCACGAAGGACGGAAACAGCCAAATCTATGTTGCCATTCATGGCGGCGAGGGCGGCAGAACCCTGACTTCGGCGGCGCAGTCAGCGCTGGCTCGCTACACTGATGCTGAAGTTGTTTCCATTCTTGCTGGCGAGATTCCCTTCGGAGAGGACGCCAACATTGAGAGCATCTTTACTGACATTGGAGTCAACAACGGAACTGAAATTACAGGTTGGAACAGCAGCGCTCAGGGCGGTTCCGACATAGCTGTTTCTGCGCCCGATGCAGAGCAGGCTGACCATTCTGATATGGTCGTAGACAACAAGGGGCGTCTCTTTGTTACATGGCACGATGTTGTCAATGGAACATACCAAGTTTTCGCGAGACGAGCAAACCCTCGATTCACTACTCCAACGGCGATTGCTCAACTCACCAATGCTAATCTTGACTCTCGCTACCCCAAGGCAACATACGAGGTTCTATCAGGAAGCATCTACATCGCCTTCGAAAGAGGCGAGGTCACAGCCGTTGATCCGTACAATCCTTATGGCGATCTTGATGACCAGAACATCAGCGCAGGCGATGCAAAAATCATGCTTGCCCGCTATAACAATGAAGTTCAACGATGGGAGTCGAGCAATCAGACCCATACAACTTCCGGCGGCGGAGGTGGCTTTGACGTTGAGATCGAGGAAGGCGATACTCGTATAGCTCGTCGTCCTGTAGTCGCAAACCGTTCTCGAAACGGCGAGGTTCAGGTTTTGTATGAGGGGCTGCTAACTTCTGAGCAGGGCAAGGTTCTTGAGTTTAATCAGAACTTTGCAACCGCTCGAAGCGCTCGCTTTGATCTCACATGGGAGCCCATCTACAACATCAACGATGGCGATCCCTATGTAGAAAAGGATGTTGATCTTAGCGGCAAGACTCCTCGTAAGGAGATCCGTTTCGGCGACTTCTCGAACACTGTTGGCGTCAAGTATATCATCAGCAGAGTTCGTTACTACTTGGGCGGAGCATACGGTCCATTCAATATCCGCTTTGTTTCTCCCGCAACGGTCAACATGCCAAATGCCAATGTCTTTGATACTGTTTCAAATAACAGAGGAGATGCATGGCTTGGAACGAACAAGGGTCTCTTCTACTTCAACAATGTCACAAACGAAGCGTTTGTTTTCTCGGGAGACGAGTTTGGTATTGATGGTCTTGAGATCAGAGGTATCGTCTTTGATCGAGACAGCAACATGTATCTCGCCACGAACAATGGCGTCTTTGTTAGCGTCGATCACGCCTTCTTCTACAAGTTGACTGGCGAGGGTATCCCCGACGAAGCAACGAGCATTGATACCGATAGCCAGAACAGGGTCTTCGTTGGTTCGTTCAACGGCGTTACGGTTATTCCGACTGCTGAAGCCGTTGCTCAGATCAAGACAACCAAAGAGAACGCAACAACCGAACGAACCATCGAGATCACAACGGCTCAGATCCTCAATGAGGATGCTGGTCTTGTGTCAAACCGAGTCTATGTTGTCCGCATCGATGCAAACGATGTTGCATGGATTGGAACAAACAAGGGCCTTGTTCGTTACTCTCAGGGTCAGTTCTCGACGTTTACGATGGCAAACGGACTGTCTTCGAGCAAGATCAACGACATCGCTATCAAGAACACCGCTATCCGATTCATCGCAACGACCGCTGGCGTTGACAAGATGACCGGCGTAACAGTGGAGAGACTCGACTTCGGAAACCTTGGAGCGCCGATCGTTGGCGTTGAGGACAAGAAGCCCGATGTCAGCATCCCCCAGTTCACAAATGTTCGTTCGGTACGATGGAAGCATCCCAATGTTCTCTACATCGCAACAACAAGCGTTGTATATCAGGTTGAGTTTGTTGATGACGCTTTCCAGACCGAACAGATCAAGATCACGAAGTTCAACAGTCAAGACTTCTCTCTGACGACTATCACGCCAGAGCGAAACGATGACCTGCAGACATTCCGCATTGTCGGTCTTGAGGACAGGACCATTCCTGCAAATGTCCTGTATGAGGTCATACTAAACGGCAACAAGATCACAAGAGGATTCCGTTTCTCGCCCAACAAGCAAGTCTTGAGGTTTGATTACCCGCTCAAGGCCAGCGACATTGTTCAGATCAATGTCCGCTTTGATGTTGAGGTCGTCAATGATTTCTCTCAGAATGGCGCTCAGCGATTCGCTGTTGGAAACAAGGCAACTCGTCTTGAGCGTTTGCTTTCCGCAAGAGGAAGCATCTATACGCAAACGGGCGGCGATATCAATACGCTTCAGATCAACGACGAGACAACGGACCTGCCGTTTGATCGCATTACTGTCGATACTCAGCCTCCTGTTGGTCGAGTTGAGATTGGTCAGCAGTTGGATCAGACTGTTTTCCGGGTCAATGTACGTCAGATCGCAGAAGGCAGCGAGTATCTGCCGTTTGATGCAACTTCAGGTATTGACAAGCTCATTATCTCGAACTTCACAAACTTCACAACAGACGGAGAAATTCCGCAAGAACCAATCCCGTTCGTAACAGCGGTTGATCACGATCTTGGTATTGTCTTTGATAGCATAACTCAGGAGTATGAGTTCCCTGCGGGCAAGGGCCGCTACCTATTCCGTTGGGATCGTCTTGATGGATCTCAGAGAATGGTTGCCGGTACTGGCGAGCCATCCAAGATCTACATGTATAACCCGACGACCGAGATGTGGGAGTTTAAGGCTGATCTCGATGACGGCAACCCCAATAGCTCGATTGAGTTCATAACATCGTTCCAGGGTCGTTTGATTGTTGGTACTGGCATCCCTGACGGCATTGGTAAGGTCTGGACATCAACAGATGGCGAGAACTTCGTTGTCATCGGTACGCTTCCTGTTTCGCATGCGTATGCGGCAGAAGAGCTTGGAGCGAAGCTCTACATTGCTGCGGGCGGTAACATTGGACAGGTTTACGCCTGGGATGGTCAGACCTTTACTCTTGCATTCGACAACATCAGCGGTCATGTCTATGATCTGGTTCAGGCTGACGGCGAGCTATACGCAGGAACAGGTCGGGAAGGTCGAATCTATCGTCTTGACCCAACGAACTCGACGCAGCAAATTATCGATGCCAATTCTGATCCTGATATCATCAGCGTCGGTTTTGCAAACATCAACAACAAGAGCTTTGTCTTCTCGGGCACGGGCAGCACAGCTACGCTTCGCCGCAGCACGCTACCAGATGGGGCGTTTGTCCACTCATTCCGAACTCTCAATGCCCCTGTTTACGATCTTGAGAACGTTGGAGGCACGCTTTACGCAGCCATCGGCAACACGCTTTACGCCAACAAGAATGTTTGGAACGCTGAGTTCACCCATACCGAAGACATTAGGGACATCGCAAGAGGACTTGGAGATGTTCCATGGTTCGTCTCCGATAGCTTTGTTTTCAAGGTCGGAGAGGCTACGACTGTCAAGAACGTTTACATGAAGCTCATTGACCGAGCAGGTAATGAGACCAGTCTGTTTGTTGATGACGAGCAGACAACGCTTGATGAAAACCTATTTGACAGCGTAACTCTTGAGCAGCTTGTTGAGTTCACGAATCAGAACCGCATCCTTGAGGTTGATGGTTTTGGCAATGTTGTTCCTGCATCGACGATTTCCGGCGATGAGAGGTTCTATTCGGCTGACAAGATCGATGTCGAGCAGGGTAGCTACTTCAGCGAGATCTTCAATGGGACCAATAGCCTTGTTTCATGGGATCGCATCAACTGGGATGCAACGATACCCGAGAACACGACTATGACTATTTTCGTGAGAACAGGAGATTCTCGCGATGATATCTTGGACAACGATTTTGAGATTGAGGTAGATGGAACAGAGGGAACGTATGATATCTCGTTCTTGAGCAAGCAATACATTCAGTTCAAGATCGTTATGACCAGCAAGATCCGAGGATTGAGTCCTTCGCTGCGAAGCGTTGTCATCCGAAGCATTGCAAGTCAGTCAACTCACTTCTACACAACAAACTTTGTCCTTCCAAGCAGGGTCAAGAGCGGTATCATTACGTCTACCAAGATGATTCCTGTTGCTGCGGATGTCGTATTTGGCATCAATACCAACAACTCGGTTGACTTTGCTGAATACCAGATCATTGATGAGAATCGCATCTTCACAACGGCAGATGACCAGGTTGGGCGCAGCGTCCGAGTTGGCATCAAGCTGATTACTCCGAGCAAGGGCGAGGTTCTTTCGGAGGACTTTGGCGAGTACGGGCCGTATGATACAGATCTCTTCTTCAACTCGATCAACTGGTCGTACACGAACTCTTCGGGAAGCGATGGGACATATCACTTCCGAGTCTCGTTCTACGAAAACTTCACATTGACAAACCCGATCTACACGGCCTACTCCGGTCAGAGTACCTCGGGCTTCAGCGACAATGGCGATGTTTTCCAGACGACGGGAGCGATCATCGAAGCAGGAGATACCAAGGAGTTTTCCTTTGTTCCTGTTGGGGATACTCCGATTCGATGCAATACCTTCTACTTCCTTAAGGTCGAGGTACAGGATGACCAGAGCGTTTGGACAACGGTCTTTGACAACCGATCATTTGTTGAGGCCTGCGGAACGTCGTTTGTCGATTCGATCGATTTCGACTTCACAAACTCTGGCATTACCGACACCTTCCACTACCGTATCAGGTTCTTCTCGAACCCAGAGCGTACAGAGCTTCTGACTACGGCATTCAGCGGAAACGACACAACGGGTTGGTCGGTTGACGGAGAAGACTTCCCTGCGGTAGGGTTGTCCGTCAACGGAGGCCAAACCAAGACGGTTCTTTACGAGCCGCCTGATCTGTCGGTATTTGAGGTCGGACTGACGTACTACCTCTCTATCGATGCGTTCGATGGAACCGAGTTTGTGAACAACAGCAACTCGTTTACTTTCCGCGCCCGAGACATCGATACCGGCATTTACTGCGGCCCATATGTCGATGTACCTGTAGTCAAGAACCTCTCGCTCATGTTTGAGCTTGAGGGCAACGAGTTTGTCACTCTAAAGCTTACCTGATATGCCCGTAAAAACCCCGCATTTTGGCCTGCAGGCGTTCGTCTCTGGCGATCAATACTCTGCAACACTTGACAAGCGTCGTATGACGCAGATCGATGGTCATCTCGCGTTCTTGTCGGATATCATAGGTAGAGGCATTATCGAGGGATGGGAACTCTCCGAGGGTAGCCCCCTCGTTCTTTCTGTTTCTGCGGGCTGGGGTATCGTTGATCGTTTCGTCACAAGAACATTTGGCCCATACACTAAGACTCTTCTTGACAACAACGTTGTTTATGTTTGGATGAGGCGTCGTCCTGGCGTTGTTGGTCAGGTTAGCGCTTTCTCAAACGTAGCAAGCATCGATCATGTTGATGAAGATCCGCCTTCGGTCCCTACGGGTCTTGCATCTACTGCTACAACAATCTCTTCGATTCAGATTACATGGGATGAGATCACGGACATCGACTTCGACTTTTACCGACTGTTTCGCAGCACGGATGATATCGAGTATTTCCGCATCGCCGATCTGACCGACAATACCTATCTTGATTCGGCTCTCGATGATGATACGACTTACTACTATGCTTTGGCGGCGTATGACAAGACAGGAAATGAGAGCGCTCGAAGCACGGGCGTACCCATTACAACCGATCTCGATACAACGCCTCCGACAGATCCAACATCCATTGATCTTACTGAAGCAGACGAGGCAATTCACCTTATCTGGCGTCCTGCTCCTATTGGTGAGATTGAGACCTATCGGGCAGAGGTAACGCCGGTTACTGTAGAGGGTTTCCCTACAGGCGATACGTTCAATGTTGATGTTGACGGAAACGTCTTGTTCATGTCCATAACAGGTCTGACCAATGGACAGCGATATAAGATCGTCCTCAAGTCTATCGGTACGAATGGAGTAGAATCGCCTGGCGTTACGGTTTCAGGCACGCCTGATGTCTTCAATGGACCCAAGGACGTTGAAGTCCTGACGGTAACAGACAAGGAAGGCGACGGCATTCTGTCCGACATCATTCTTGTTGTTAGCTGGTCTCCGTTTGATGATCCCTACGATCCGTCTCCTCCCGCTGTATCTCATGAGATCCAGATCACCGAGTTTGATGGCGCTGGAGGGCAGTTTGTCTCTCAGTTTATTCAGGTTCCTGATGCAGACTTTCGAGAGTTCAAGCTGTATCCGTATAGCGATCCAACGTTCGGCATCGTCAATCGAACCATCAGAGAGCGCAAGGAATACTTCATTCTGATTCGAGCTATCGATGCAGACGGTAATCGAAGCGTTGGAAGGGTCGCAAGGTATTCAACAAGGAGCTTTGAAGACCCTCGTCCTCCAACTCGTCTGACTGTTGTTCAACTTGAGAACCAGAGTTTGCTGTTCACATGGACAAACTCGGTATCGATCTTCGAGAAGAACTTGATCGTTGTTGAGAAGCTTGACCCAGATGCTCCGAGTCTCTTGGAGATCATCGAAGATAGCACCGATGTTGGTATCTCTCAAAGCTACATTCTCGAACAGGGCTTCATCGAGGCGAATCACGATTACGAGCTTCGCATTCGAGCGGTAGATGAGTTTGGAAACGAGTCGGTCGAAGCGCAGACGTTCTTCTCGATCCCGGATCTGAGCGAAATAGCTCGTCCGCCAGTTCCTACTCAGCAGTTCGGTATTGCGAATGATGGTCAGACAACAATCGCTTGGAGCAAGCCAAATCTTGAGTTTGTTGGAGGCTTCAGGATTTACCGAGCCCAAGAGAATGTTCTCTACAACTCTGCGGACTTTACTGTTGTCGAAACGGTCAGTGGCGACACTTTTGAGTTCACTGACTACGAGGTTGACAATGACGTAACTTACGTCTATTTTATCACAACGATCGATATTTACGGCAGGGAGTCTTTGAATCCAGTTGAAGACGGGTTCTTTGATTATGATCTTGTCTTGTTGACGCCCAGCAGAACTGGCGATCTTCCTGAACCGGATTCTCTCGCTGTTTCTGTATCTGGATCTTTGTCATTTGATGTTGAGCTTTCTTGGGCGGCTACAGCGGGTCAGTTTGATGGTTATGAGATATTCAGGTCGTTCAACAACAAGTTCTCTTTCACGAAGATAGGAACAGTTGGCCCATCTATTACCTCGTTCACGGACGAGGATGCTCTGATCCAAGACGGAACGTACTACTACATCGTCCGTAAGTTCCGCAACGAAGCCGATCTGTTTGTCACAGAATCAACGACATCTGTTGTTGGCGCGCTGTTCATTGGTACGGTAACAACCGAAAACGGCGAGATGACCTTTGATACAGATGATGTTCGACACATCAAAGACTTGGAAGATCCGATTCGAGAAGAGACTATTGCTCGAATCAATGTTCACAAGCACGAGTTTTTGACGGAGTTCGATGATCGTCGTATCAACCTTGCGGACTCGCTGTTCGTTCGAGATTGGGTTACGTTTGACTTCCAGAACTATCGAACAAGTACGGATCTCAGCGATGCGACGACATTCACGGTATTTCTCAACGGAGAACGGCCTGAAAACTTGGACATCTTCTTTACTCTGGATAAAGCCAATGGACTGCTAACGTTTGAGCGCAAGCTTGCGCCAGGCGACTTTATCGCAGACGAAGATGCTTCGTTCCCGTTTGATTCTGCTCCTGAAGTCACGGTTCTCTTTGACAACCTGACCGAGGTACAGAACGTTCTTCCAAGAGAAAGGATTGAAGGAGCAAGCGCTCAGCAGGTTTCTGTGGGGCTGATTCAGGATTTCCAGCTTCCGGCCCTTGACCATGAAGGTCGAATCAGAGAGCGCCTGATCCCGGTCCAGGAAGACATGTTTGCTGTCGATGACGGTTTCCGTTTTGCTCCGGTCGATCCCGATGTTGAATGGATCGGTCAAGCTATAACATGGTATGATGTGATCTTGGCTGAGGGATCTACGGGCGACGTTCTTCTCGCATCAACGAGCGATGGCATCTATACCAGCGAAGACTTTGGTCTCAGTTGGAGCAAACGATACACTCCGATTACCCCAGTCATCAAGTTCTTCTACTCTGCGACATACAACTTCTACTTTGCCCTGACCAATCGAGGCGTCCTCGGTAGCGGCGGAGGAACAAGCGGAGGCTTCAGCGTTTGGAATGAGATCCGAGGCATGGAGAATGCCAAGGTTGCTCGCGACATCGTTGAAGATGGAGATGGCAATGTCCTTTGCTCTGCCGATATCGGCGTATTCAAGCTGGTACGAGACGTAGGTCGAGGTTCGTTCTTCTGGGAGCAAACTCCCATCTTTGGTCCGGCTTCGACCGAATCTTTTGCTATGCTCTATGATGATCTGCGAGATCGCATCATTGTTAGTAACGAGCTTGGTATTTTTGAGACTCCTAATGCTGGTATCCGCTGGGATTTCAGCGATGAGTTTCCAGAACAGAGGAACATCTACACGCTCTGGAAAGAGGGCGACTACATCTACGCGCTGACGAGATTCATGGTCTGGCGAAGAGGCCCGTCCGATGACGAGTTCCAGCGAGTAACTGTTCTTGATGATGTTGAGATAGCTCGCAAGCTTGTGATTTGGCGAGACAGGATCTTCATTACTACTGATCTTGGCGTTCTTGTCTCCAAGCCAGAGGCAAGTATTGAAACCGATACAACGATCGAGTTTGAGTTTGCCTTTGCTCAGATGAATCGTAACTCATATGTTTCGCCGCCAAGTTCGATCAATCTAATCGACAGTAGACTTTTTGTTGGCACCGAGGATCGTCTCTTTGTTTCAGAGGCTCCTGGTCGTATGTCTCTGCAGACTGAACTTGTAAGGGGAGTCATTCCTACTGTCTATATCGATGGCGTTGAGCAGCAGATCGGTTTCCGATACACGACTGACACGAATCGACTTCGTAAGTTTGTGACTTTTGATGAAAAGGTTGCTCCTGATTCTGCTGTCACATTTGCTCGACAGTATCAGCAGTATCAGGCAAGGTTCAAGGGATGGACAGGCGTTGACTATGCAGCGAAGATCCTTTGCTACATTGACGGTATCCGAATCAATGACGGAAGCATTGCAGAGAAGCCAGCCGTTCCGATCTCAGATATCGTATGGCCGACATTCAATGATCGCAACTCTCATGAGTTTGGCGCAACCAACGCATTTACTGATTTGAGATCAGAGCAAACCAATCTGCTTGCTCTGAGCGATGACCAGGAGAATCCTGAACTCATCAGTTTCAACAAGGAAAATGTCCGTCAGTTCATCAAGAGAACAGAGAGATTCCTGTCTCAGTTGTTCATCACAGCAAGGGCTATACCTGAGCTTGATACCAACGGCAATCCTGTTTATCGAAATGCGAACGGTAACACGGTTAGCGCTGATACGCCAGGAGCTATTCAGCAGTTTATTCCGTTTGCGATGCCTGAGTTCCGAGTCGCTCTCGTAACCGGAAACTCTACATACGAGCAGTTCAATCTTGCCTCTTTCGGAGCTTACAACGAGTTCTTCAGCGGAGACGAGGTTGGTATCGGCGGATTCAGCGACGAACTCAATGAAGACGGAACCTTTGGCAATATCGGAGATACGGTCGATGAGGATAACGACGACGGAGGCGGCGGTACTGGCGGATCGGACGGCAGCGGCTCAGGGGGCTCTGGTGGCTCAGGAGGTAGCGGAGGCTCTGGCGGTAGCGGCGGCTCAGGAGGCAGCGGTAGCGGCGGTTCAGGCGGCTCAGGAGGCAGCGGCTTAGGAGGCGGCGTCGGAGGGTAAATGGCAACGAAGTTTGAAAGTTTTCGGTTTCATGCGCTCTACACATCGAGCCCTGCGGGGGAGTTTGCAAACAAGCCTGCCCGAGGGCTCTTGACGTATCCGCGCGCTTCCGTAACCGAAGGCTACATGATCTACTCGCATCAGCTTGGCAAGTTCCCTGATGCTGGTTGGCATGTGCTTCTTGAATACCCTGATTGGATCGATGAGCATCTCGCAAGAATTCCCGCGCAGCTTGACAGTCTTGTACCCGACAAGTCCTTTGATGGCGTCATCGTCATCGACTACAGCAAGATCCATGTCAACTTCGATTGGAGCGAGTACGAAAGCGATAGTGGGTACTACTACGAAGATGGCTTCGATGAGCTTACAGCATGCAAGATGTCGAAGCTGTATGACCCTACCGACAGGGACTACAGAGAAGACTTCTACAACTGGCATTACTGTAATGATTCTACGTTCTCAATCGATCTCATTGACCAGGGCGACGAAATCCTTGAATCGTTCATGCGAAACAGGTGGAACGAAGTCGCAAAGGATTTCATGCTTCGAACACTTGAGGTATGTAAGGCTCAGCGTCCGAAAGCAAAATGGACTTTCTTCAACTACCCGACTCAGATCTACCTAAACAGCGATCTGAACGGCGGCGGTCCTGGTGTTTTTGGATACGGTCGATCGGACTTGATCCTGCCATCAAAAGAAAACCAGTCTCTCAATCTCGGCCAAGATATCAACAACCAGCTTTCGTGGCTATACGATGCTGTAGATTTTCTCGCGCCATCTCTCTATCTTCAGAGGTATACTGTCTCAAATAGTCAGACGCCAGATGTCTCTCGTTATGAGAACTCGATGGTCGATGACAGGCAGTTTCTTGCCAGCTACAGCAGAGAGTCAGCAAGACTTGCCAACAAGCACAGCCTTGAGTTTCTGCCAGTCATTCGCTTCGATTACGACAATGCAGGTATCGAGCCCCATGCAGGCGAGCCGCTCAATGAAATCAACTTCAATAGCATTCTCCGAACGCCTGCTGCTGAAGGGGCTTTTGGTTTCTTGCTTTGGGAGTCGTTGATTACTCAGTCTCAGGTTGATCGAATAAACTCGCAGTTCCGAGACTCGTTTAGTCCGATCACTACTGATATCCTGGACGCCAGAGGCTTCTCTTCCTCAACTGGAATAACCATTGGCTCGCAGAGGAGAACAACTCTTCCCGGTTCCGATCAAGGCGGCGGAGGCGGAACATCGCTTCTGACTGTAACCGATGTCTTTGGATCGGGCGATACGGCGATTGCCGCAGGCGTTGACAGGAGGCCTGCTCGCGTATACAGAATGTGGGAAGGGCCGTATCTCGCAAGCGAAGGAGATTTCAGCGGATCTCTCGCAAGCTGGTGGGGAGTTTCTGGTTCCGTTGATAACCTCGTTTCAAGGCTCGATACAGATTACGCCCTTGGATACCGAAGGTTCATGCTGTATATGCCAGGCGGCGGTACGACAGGCTCGTTCTTGAGCCCGAATCATTGGTTGACAATGAGCGCTTCCAAGAGAGTTGCGCTTGGCGTGGATTTGAAGGCGTGGATTGCTGCTCATTCAGATGTCAGCGTTTCAATCTACGGCGGTATACGATTTACGCCAGACCTGAACCTCTTGAATCAGCACACTGTTTCATCTGATAACTTTGAAGTCTTCGATCTGCGCATACCGTTTCATGCCGAATACTTTCGTCGCAACTACATCTCATGGACTGAGGACATCGGTCTTGATTCGATTTTCCTTCACGAAGCATCAAACTCAGGTTTTCGATCAGCCTTTATTGCAACAGCTTTCGGTCAGCTTATTCAGGACATCAAGGTAGGAGGCGGAGGGCTTCCGCTTGACCGAGAAAATCGACCTGATCCTGACTTTATCGTTGAGACCCCATGGCTTCTGAGATATGACGACTATCTTGCTCTTCAGGGTAATGACGGATGGCAGTTTGATGCAGACAATACAGAGATTGGCGTTTTCATTTCGCCAGGAATGGATGTGACTCAGCAGGATATCGATAACATCTTTGCTGCCAATCTCATTCCCTATGCTCTCCCCGGCTACTACGACAACTATTTGCTGGGACTGGCGGAAGACATTGCAAACGGTTCATCTGAAAGTTCAACAGACGGAGCAGGCACCATTGGTTTTGAGATCGAGAGCCCTGCGTTCGAGGATGATCCCGAAGGATTCGGTTTTGTTCGATACAACTCGGGGTTTGGCGGAGCGGTTGGCGATCAGTTCCCGGTAGATTACAGCAGCTATCAAGTTGTTGCTGTTGCCAACTCAATAAACGGCGTATTCAACTTCAACTCTCCTCTAAACAAGTATACGAGAGTCGAGGTTGATATCACAAACTCAACGTTCAAGAACACCGGATTGCCTCACTGGACTGTTGAAGATTCGTTTGAGTGGATCAACTCGGGAATGCCGTCTCACTTGTCTCAGGTCTACCATAGCAATATCATCAACTTCGGAATCTCGTTAGAGAAGTCTGATCCGGGTCTGCAGGGCGATTGTTCTCCCCCATATCAGGGACGATACATTGTTCCTTGCGACCAAGATTGGTACGATGTCTTTAACTCGACAGTCGATTACGAGCTTGAACAGGACTTCGGCAACAGAGGATTGTTCTTGCCTTATCCAAATGTCGCTATCTACATTGCCTCTCTTGGACAGGTTTGGGTAGGAGGACAGGGCGGCATTCTAACAATTGATACGACGACCCTTACGATCGATCGTCTTGAAATCGATCCTCGACGAGAGCTTTTCATCAAGGACATCTTTGTAGATGCCTTTGGCGAGAAGGTCTACATTTTGGACGAGGGCAATCTGTACGTCTATGACATCGTGAGCGGTCAGATCACAAGAGACAGCGGTCTTGGGCTTCCTGATGTCATGAACAAGGTTGTGGTTATGTTCAGCCAGAACCTCATCATCGGGGCAGAGGATGGTATCTATGCCCGTCGATCGACTCAGGACGAATGGCAGAGAGTCGCCGAAACAAGCGGTCCTGTCGATGCTCTGATCTCGCCAGACGCCGCTATTGCGTCCGCAAATGACGAGATTTGGTTCTCTACGGAAGGATTTACCTGGACTTTGATTGGAAGTATATCAGGCAGGACTGTGAATGAGCTTGCTAAGCATCGTTCCCAAATCCTTGTTGCAACCGATGAGGGGCTCTACGGCGACAGCGGCAACTTCTACGCCGAAAGCACCAGCATCGCCCTCATCAACTTCCTCGGAGACGCCTCGGAATCGAGAGAGGTCATCGTCAATGATGTCATCTCTAACTTCACAACCGCTGTAGCCACATTCTCAGATGGTCGATATCTGGTTTGGGATGACACTGGTTATGTCTTGGTGGATGTCGAGGAGTTTTCGACCATCCACAAGGCGATCTTCGTAGGAACTGACATCTGGGCCTTCAGCTACGATGAGTTCGCTATCCGAGGCGACGACGCCATCAGAAGGCTCGTAACGGGCAAGAGAATAGCTCCGAATGGCTAACCTACCTCCGAAAGTATCTGCATACCTCCGACCAGTCGGTTCCGCGAGCGGTACGAGTTGGGTTGTTCCTTCTGATGAGGACACATATGTAACGTTTGACGCAACCGCTGTCCGCTATGTTGAGCAGGGCTCTGCTCATACGGTTGTTCACGATCAGATCGTTGATCACACCTGCGGCGGATACATGAGATTCAGGAATGGCGGCGGCGGAACCGATCCGTACATCTACTATCCTATCAAGTTGGAAAAAAGCGGCGGATTGGTCGAGATGACTTTCCGTCTTCGAGCAACCGCAACAGGCATTGTCAATGTAAAGATCACGCTCGATGGCGAGGTCGTCAGCACAGGAACCTTTGGGATAGCGGCAACGGGCGTCTGGTACGCTCCTGCTCTTGATTTTGTCATACCTGACAACAAAGAGCATGAAGTCGGCATTTCCATGGTTCATGAAACAAGCGGAGAAGATGCGTATCTCGATCTTCTTGTTCTGACGCTTGGTACATTTAGCGTTGGATCGTTTGACTTTGATGATCTCCTGACTCCTCCATATGTCACGGTTCACAGCAAGGTATACATTCTTGGTCCAGATGGGCTTCCCTCGTCTGAAGTCGCCATCTATGACACCAAGAATACGCTTGATGACATAAAGACAGACGATTGGTACAACTTCAGAACGTCTCCGCTACCTCCGCTTACGAGTATCGAGGACGACGGAAGCGACTATGCTTTCGCTATCTTTACTTCTCAGGACATCGCAGATCACTATGTAATTTGGGATCTTGCCAATGAAGATCTCGATCCCTATGAGTTCGCTATCTTCAAGACCGTTTTGATGGAGTATGACTTCACTGGCGGCGGTTGGTCTGTTGATGAAGAGAACCTGGCGCTGCGGGCTTGGTCTTTCCGAGATGCATTTGATGCAGAGAACTGTACCATATCAACTCCTCCATCCGAGGAGCAAAACAAGATTGTCACGACTTTCTCTGATCTTGCAACCGATCCGATCTTCCTGAATACCGAAGCGGTTGAGAACGAGGAAACGGACGGAGAGAAAGTCCAGCTTCGATTGCCTGATCGGGTTGTCAGTCTGCTTGTTGACCAAAGCGGATCTATGACATGGAATGATAGCGGAAATACTCGTCACGAGCTTTCTCGTCGTATGATTACCAGGGTTGATGCAACTTACCCTGGCGATGTCAAGTGGAATGTGTTTTCGTTCGAAGGTACGCCGATCCGAGTCAACTTCTTTGCGGTTGTCGAAGACGAAAGTATCGATACGAATGATACCGATGCTGTCGCAAGCACCTTCTTTGCGGATCAGGAAAGCGGTTACGCTGGTATCAGAGTTGTTCGCAAGACAGGCTCGTTCCCAAACAATGCCATCGACGGAGATATCGTTCAAGAGGGATTCTTCGATCGAACGTTTGATGATAATCTGACCGAAGACGAGCCGTTCTACTACAAGGTCTTCACGTTCGATGAGAACGGTTCGTTCAGTAATGGCGTTGAGTTGCAAGTTACGCCAAGAGAGCGGATTATCCCCAAGGGCATTGGGCAGTTCTCTGCTAACGTCATGAGAGGTAGCGGTCCTCTTCTTGATGATGATACGATTGGTTCCTGGCATCTTGATGAGGGTGTTGGGCCGGTTTCGTATGACTTTACAACAAACCAGACTCACTTGCTTTGGCAGGGCACCAATGATACTCCGCAATGGTTGAACTCCGCCGATGTTCCGAGCGGTCGCAGCGGAGTCAAGTTTAGAGGCAACTCTGTAACCACAGATAGGGATGGCTTTGTTGCTGACGATTCCGGCGACAAGATGTTCCGCAGAGATCAGATGACGGTCATGGCTTGGGTCTTCCTTCAGGAAGAGTCAACGATTCTGCAGACTATTTGCGCTCGTTATGGAGAGCTTGATTTGAAGCTTGATTGGTGGCTCGCTATCAATAGCGGCATTCCTTTCTTGGGCTTCAACAACAATGTTCGCCTTGTAGCTGGCGGAACGCCTCTGTCTTACAATCAATGGCATCATGTTGCTGTAACTGCCAACTTTGATACTCAAGAGTACCAGTTTTATCTTGATGGCGTTCCTATCACAACAGGAACTCCTACAGGAGCGCCTGCGTCTCCAAACTTGGGCGAATCAACCTCAAGATTCAGTATAGGTCATATTGCTTTTAGTGCAGGATTGACGAATTCGTTCTTTGGGAAGATTGCAGACGTTCAGGTTTACAACGAACTCAAGAGCGATGATTTCATTTCGGATGCCGCTGTCCTTCCTGACGATTTTAACGAGAAGCAGACGGACAACGGCGATCGCATGCTTCTGTTGAACTACTCTGTCCCTTCGGACTTTGACTATCCTGGCGGTCGAGTCAGAATCGTCGAAAAGGTTTCTGCTGGTCCTGCAGATTACTCGTTTACAGGAGAAGTAGACGAGAGCGGCGAACTGATCCGAGAGTTCAATGGATTTGGTCTTGAGCCATATCATGAGAACGACGGAACCGTCGTGTACGATGACGATGCTGTTGCGGGAGCGTATGTTGTAAGTCTCTCTGATGACTTTGTTCATGGAAGAACATACCACTACAAGATCTTCTCGCAGAACTCGCTTGGCAACTATAGTCTTTGGTCAGACGCTCCGGTTCTCTCTGTTGAGATACCTCCGTTTAGCGAGAGCGAAAACGATAACGCTGAAACCCGAAGAACAGTCATTGGCGATCCTTCTCCATCGCTACCCCCAACAACTACTCCGATCATACAGAACGGCAACCGCAAGGCTTACATACGCTGGTCTCTCACAACGATTGACGAAAGAGTCAAGAGCGTTGAGGTTTACTTCTCTGATTCATCGTATCCGATTATCGATGATAACGGCATTGCTTCTGGCGATGCTGATCTCATCTTTAGCGGAACGCCCGATCAGACAAGCTTTGTTCATCGAAACATCGAGAACAATGTAACCGGATTCTACGCGATCATGACTGCTGACCAATATGGTCACAAGTCAACTCCTATCTATTTCGAGACATACCCCGAAGCTGATGCTGATGAGACAGGTATCCCCTTGCTCGAAATCAAGAAGCTTCGCTATGAGTTGGTTAATGAGGAGTCGATCAGTCTTCAATGGGAGCAGCCCATTCGCTTCCAGAAAGACATCAACGCTTGGTTCGATCAGCGCGTAGCTCTGTTTGCTCAGATTACAGACGAGTTTGGCGCTCCTATCGCTGATGATTCTCGCATTCGCTTTGAAGCAGAGGCAAGTACGAGTTCTGCTCAGTTGGCTGAGGATGTCTTTGGAGAAGAGGTAGACAGAAGTTCGTTTGAACCAACTCCCGAAGAGACATTCATCCTTTCGTCAACGCCTCTCGGAGATGGAGTTGTCAAGGGCATCATCCGCATGAGCCCCGACTTCAACATCATCTCAGCGATCAATGAGCTTTTCTTGACGATCCGAGTCGTTTTTACTGTGCCCGATCCTTCAGGCGGTCAGGACTTGTTCCGATTCAACTCGTTGCCGATCTCCATTACAATGAAGAACCCCTTCCGAATGGAGCTTATCAACCAAAGCAGAGACAGGATCACTCACCTCTGTAAGCAAGAAGTTCCGTTGCAGGATTTCGAGTTCATCGCTACAGGCGGGCTGCTCTTCAATCCGAACCAAGAGCAGGACTTTGACGGAACATATATCCGCAGAAGCAGACCCTTCATCGGTAGAGTGAAGGCAACATATCGAGATGAAGCGATTCGCATCGGCGGACGCGCCTTTGTTGCTGTGCATGAGGCGTCTGATCCTGATTGTGATGACAACGATGTAGATCCGCCAGCAAAGTTTGAGCCTTCGTTCTCGAACCGCAAGAGCAGAACGGTGTTGCCGCCTGCAACAACGATTGACATGATCCTCGGCTTTGAGGATGACGGAGAGGGGAACCTTACGGAGATCAGCTATGCTGACGTTCCTCTTCAGCCGCCCGACCTCCCGCAGGGCGTCATGCTCTTTGCTCAGGCGACGTACAACGGCTTCATAGGCCGCAAGCGTCTGTATATCGCATTCGAGAACACGCTGCGCGTTGAGCTTACTGTCAATGAACCAACACCGGACTGCGTTGATGTTGCTGAGCAGTTTGCATCATGCTATATCATTGATCCTGATAGTCCGAGCCCGAGCAATCCAAGAAGGCTCCGTATACCTGATAATGAGATCTGCAAATGGAACCTTCAGAGGGGGATTAGCGGCAAGGACCGTCCGTTCTATTCTCTTGACAATGTTCCGATCGCTTCGGGCGTTTTCTCATACATCCGAAACAACACCGCTCGTCGAGTCTTCTTCGGACCTGCTTGCGGAGTTACATGGACAATTGTTGATCTTGGTCCCGAGCGAGGCGGTCCTGCTCTTGTCCCCGAGATGTACGCTCTCAAGGCGTCTGTTACCTATGACAGGCTGAACGCATTTGAGGAGCGTCCTCTTGTTCTGTTCCCGCAGCAGGTTCCTGGTAGCTTTGGTTCTCGATTCCTCATGAGCTTCCCTCGCTATCTCAATGAGATGTGGGCTGATGGTTATGATTTCGAGCATCTGCAGATTGCCCGAGATCCCAACTCTGCCTCTATTCCGTTCTCAAGTCAGTTCAGGCAGTGCGCTAACATCTTCGGAGGAACGCTGCTGGTTCTGAATCTCGGTCAGTTGGTCGAGCTTGAGACGGGCGATTCATTTGAGATCCTGCACGGCGAAGACTTGAGCTTCGAGCTTGATCCGTACATTGACGAGTTCGTATTCAATGACAACGAACAAGACGTTGGTTTTGCTACGCTTCCGCTTTCGGAGGTCACAGACACAACCGATGTCTATCTGCGTATCAATAAGTTCATCGGTCCCCCTCAGCAAGGAGGCGGAGACGATGACGGCGGTCCTGTCACAAACAGGTGTTCGGCGATCGAACTCGGCGGACTCAGAGAAGAGGACAATGATCGTATTGTCTTTGGTCGAACGAGTATCATCATCGATGGCGAGACTCGCTTCCTGAATGGCGGCGGCGACTTGGAGAACGGAATCCCTCCAACGGTTCTGCGTCTCAAGGAGCCTCTCAATATCCGCCTGGTTGATGTGCGTCGAGACGGGTTGCCTGCTGAGGAGATTCTTGTTGATGGACAGTCTCAGCACACGTTCGTTGTTGAGGTTTCGTTCTCGAACAAGACGGTTCCCAATGGAACGCCTATCTTGCTCACAATTGGCGGAGAGAATCCGAGCAAGATTCAGTTGACAGAAACGGTTGTCTTCACGTTCAATCAGGAAGATCCGTTCCTTCAGAACGGCGTCAAGTCATACGCTCAGTTCACAATCCTGCCGCTCAACCCTGTTGAGAGTTTTTCCGCGCAGGTTCAGGCGGAATGCAACTACGATAAGAGGGGCGACGTTACCCGATCGATGACAACATGTCTGACGATCAACTATGACGCAAGTCAGCAGAATCAGCAAGACGACGATGATGAGGAAGAGCAGATTGCTGTTGATAACGTCTTCGATTCCAAGACTCTCGTTTACGATACCGTCAATGATACATGGGATGAGTTGGCAGGACTCAACTACGCCCGAGGCGCTCTAACTGTCAACTACACTATCTCTCCGTATGGACCTGCTCTTCATGCCATCGGTGGCGTAGATGGCAATAGCATCTCTGCTCGTAATGAGCAGTATCTCATTGATATCAATGAATGGACGGAGTTCACTCCGATGCCAACTGCTCGTATGCATCATATGGCAGTTGAGGACGCGGGTCGAATCTATGTCTTCGGCGGAATCACAGTTGAAGACAATGATCTTGTTATCTCAAGCAGAGTTGAGGTTTACGATGCCCTTACGGACGAGTGGACCGTTCTTGCTCCCATGCCAACGATCAGCGGTCGAGAGTATCATGTTGCTCTTGGCGCTATCGAGAAGTATGACAATCAGATTTTCATCATCGGCGGATTGACCGAGATTGACAACTCAGGCGGCATCCGAGATTTCAACGACAGAATCTTGGTTTACGATATCGATACGAACACATGGTCATGGTCAGATGCCTTTACGGGACAAGACTACGAGATCTATCATCGTATCGCTCCGTTTGTCTTCCTTGATGATCTTGATCCGGTTGAAACCAGTGGTATCAACGTCTTCGGCGGAGCTATCTTGGTTGGAGAGGGACAGAATCAGCGTCTTGAGTTCCCGACTGATGGTTTTGCATTCGATCCTCTACACTTCAATGAGATCGAACTCAATGACTTCCGATACTCGCAGCTTCCTGTTCCTCGATACAAGGGCGGCGTTGCGAAGATCGAAATGGCTCCTGGCGATGTCGGCGTTTACCTCCATGGAGGTTCAAATGCTAAGTCTTCAACGTTGAGATTGCTTGAAAGAGTCAGCGGCAGCGCCTCTGCTCCTCGTTATCGATTGGAGAACAGAGAAGAGCCCGTTGCTGCAAGACAGTCGTTCGGGATGACAACCGATGGCGAGCGCTACATCTATGTTGCGGGCGGTATCACAAGCGGACGACCGCCTGGCTTCCTTCAGATCACAGCGGAGGCCAACCCCACAAACTGTCGCCTCGATGGTAAGCAGACGGTTGGTATCGATATCGAGCTTCGAGATGATGCTGGCGAGATTCCTCCGAAGGACATTCGCGTACTCATCCGAGGATTCTTGATATTCCCTGGTAACGAAGACAATACAGATCAAGACTCGCAAGAGAGTTCAAGCGGTAGCGATCAGGGACAGCAGTCTGCGGCTGATGCGGTTTCTCGTCAGGCATTCGTCTATCCTGTTGTCTTCAGCAGCAACGACTTTGAGATTTCGAGTGGATTTGGCACAACGACCATGCTTGGTCGTTCTGATGACATTCTCCGTAAGATTGACGAAATCAAGGAGAAGCTCGGCATTCAAGGAACGGTTGCTGGCGAAGGCGAGCAAGACGATACGCTACTGATTGAAGAAGGCACAACTCGTCAGCCCTATAGCATTAGAGTTCAAATCACAGTTGTTGATGACTTCTACTACGGTCAGACCGTTATCAACATTGAGGACAATGAAGATCCCGATCTCATCGAAGATCCTGACGATACAGGGGACGATGATACGGGCGATGATGATACAGGGGACGATGATACGGGCGGCGGTGACGATGATGATCCGTATGCTGAGCCGCCTGGCGAAGAGTTCCAAGGTTGCCGCAGCTATTCGGCAAGCAAGGAGCTACCTCCTGACGATCCTGATGGCACAGACGGAACCGGAGATGATGATACAACTGGTCAGGATCAACCAATCGAGGATGGTCTCGGCGATGATAGTCTTGTCTTCTCTCTGAACCCGTCTCAGCAGTCTCAGCTTGAGAGCCCAAGTATCCAATACTTCTCGGATATTGAATGGATTCCGCAGGTTGTTCCTCATATATCCAACAACCAAGGAACCGCCGAAGACGCGCTTCAGATCATCAGCCGACTGAACAATGCGGTTCCGTTTGGAGCTTCGCCGTACTTTGATGGACTCTCAAGAGTTGCCGAGGCGCTTCTCGATGATTCTGCAGACGGTAGAACGAAGACAATCTACTCCCATACAGATAATGAGGAGAACTTGTCGTTCGCGACCAAGGACGAGTCTATTGCAAATGTTCAGGCGATTGATGGATTTGGTCAGACGCCTGTTGTTATCAACAACTTCTCGATCGTCTTCCCTGTTACCCTTTCTGCTCTTGTCGCCCGTACCGATACCGATTCGCTTGAAGAGATTGCCAAGCAGACAGGCGGGCAGTCTCAGACCGTTCTTGATGAGGCGTTCCTTGATGAGATTCTCAACAACACGCTTGGTCGAGTAGCGGGCGCTGTTGGTTACGGTCTCTACGAGACAACCGTTGACCTTGGCGTTGATGCTGTTGTTCACAAGATCTCGCTTGATTACGATCTGTTCGACAACACGGATGGTAACTGGACCGTGAGCGCCAGTAGCGATGGATTCAACTTTGGAGAGGTTAGCGACAAGTTCAACCCTGAGGCAGAGGTTGAGTTCTTCCGTCTCAGCGGTCGTTACTTCAGATTCCAGGCTACGCTTTTGAGCGGTCTCAGCGCTTCGGTAACTCCTGAGTACGAGACGGTTGCTACGCCGGGAATACCTGCCGTAACGAGCATCAATATCAACTTCAGCGTACCGAAGGAGAGCTTCATCTTCCTCGATCCTGAGATTCCCGAGTTTGGGGCTCAGCAGATCGCTGTCTCCGTAAGGTCGAATACGCCTCCGAGCAGCAGCATCGAAGTCGGAGCGGCCACGAGCCTCTCTTCCAACTGGATCGACTACCAGAGCGGTTCTCAGCCTCCTGCGGAGCAGTATGGCCGCATCTACATTCCGATTCGCACTCAGCAAGAGTCTGCGGCTCTCAACGAACCCCTTGAGAACGTTGATGGTTTCGTTTTCCGCGCCAAGTACGGTCGCTGGAACGCAGAATCAAGAGTAACGGTCAAGACAACTGCCGGAACGATTATCGAATCCTCCAACTACAAGGTCTTCCCAAGAAACGGTCTCATTGTATTCAACCAGAAGCAAACCGATTCGTTCATCATCGATATCGAGAACGCTGCAACGACTCGCATTGGCTTGAGAATTCTCAACTCGTTTGCTGCTGAGCCGATCGAGGTTGGGGGCGTTGGCTACTTCTACAACACCAATGTCTTCCTGCCGCCTCCATTGTCTGAGCGTCCGCCTCAGGCGATCGATCCTCAGATCTTCCCGACCGAACCGACGATCTACAGCAAGATCTCTGCAACTTACCGATTCTTCGATCTCAACCTCGATGAAGAGGCTCTTGATGAGACCGATATCCGCTGGTATGTCAATGGCGTTGAAGTTGAATATCTGAGAGGTCTGCGAGAATGGAACGATATCAACAACTTTGCCGACCCTGTTTGGGTATACGCTTTCAGCTTTGAGCCCGAAGACGTACCTGATGGAACATCGATCGAGCAGTTTGCCCGAGAGCAGGATCAGAGTCTCATCAATGTTGATGATGTTATCTACTTCACAGTCAAGCCGAGCGATGGCAAGAGTTTCGGAAGCACAGTCCGTTCGCCTTCGGTAACGGTCGCTCCTGCTCCTCCGTTCCTTACGACTCTCAACATCCGAGGCCGTACAGCTTCAGGACGAGTTCAGGATACTGTTACGACTGCGATAACTGCTTTCGCTGACTTTGACTTCTTTGATGATGGCGGAGAGCAAACATCCACAATCATCTGGTATGTCAACGGAGTTGAGTTCAAGCGAGGAACGCTTAACGGCTCGAACGGCGGCTTCAATAACAACGAGATCATCCCTGGCGAGCAGAACACGCAGACAGGCGTGGTTCCCCATCAGATCGGTAATGATCTTCAGGTTGAGGTTCGTCCCTCTGCTGGCTCTGTCTTGGGTAATCCTGTTACAAGTCCGGTCACAACTGTTCAGAACGCTCCTCCTGTCGTTTCCAATGTTGTTGTTACGCCTGAGAGCCCATCATCAAGTTCAAACCTTCAGGTTGCATACACGTTCTTTGATGATGACATTCAGGGCGGCGTTACAGAGCAGAGCGATCAGAGTTCGATCCGTTGGTATCGCAAGATTCAGGGCGCTGATGCATTTGAGGAAGTCACAAGCTTGGCGAACCTTGATCTGGTTCCAAACACCAGCACGGCCAGCGGCGATCAGTGGTATTCTGAGATCGTTCCCTTCGACGGCGTTGACGTAGGCATAGTTGTCCGAAGCAATACGGTCACTGTCTCGTAATAGCCGATAGAACGGGTATGTCGCACCCACACACCGCAATCATCGTTCTCAACTACAATGGGCTCGATGTCACAAAGAGATTTCTCCGAGATCTGTACGCGAATACGGAGAACTTTCATCTTGTCATGATCGATAACGGTTCGACCGATGGCTCTGTTGAGTTCCTCGGCGACTTCGCCGATTCTCATGACAATGTGACATTGATCTGCAACGATGACAACCTTGGCGTCATCGGAGGCAGAAACCAGGGTTGGAATATCTTTCAATCGCTTCAAGACAAGCCTCCCTATCTTGTTTTTCTTGACAATGACCAGTTTGTTCATAGCGGATGGCTTGAACATCACTTCAAAGTCCTGGAAGAGAGCAATGCCGATGTTGTTGGCGTAGAAGCCTGGTTGCTAAGCAGCAGCTTCCGTCCTGTGAGGCAATGCAAGAGACCTACTGAGCCTTGGAGCTATGTCGGTTGCGGCGGTATGCTGATGAGGAGAGAGATACCCGAGAAGATCGGCATGTTTGATCCTCAGTTCAATCCTTGTTATTTTGAAGATCCTGACTTCTGCTTTCGAGCCAAGGAAGAGGGTTTCAAGTTGGCCTGGAACAACAAAGCGAAGCTTACCCATCTTCCTCATCAGACTCTCGGCAAGAACTCAAAACGCTTTGAGCTTTTCCTGCAGAGTCACAAGAAGTTCTTCAAGAAATGGACGAAGAGAGCCAAGTTCCGCCCTCAGCGCCAACCTCAAGTCGCTGCCCTGCAGTCTTGAGTGTATCCATCTATTCAACTTTCATTTGCTGTCGATAGGAGAACCATGAGACTTGTTGTAGGCGTCAACCATGCTGCTCCGTTCCACGTGGGTGGCTCGGAAAAAGTCGTTCAACAGATCACGGAATCGATGACCAGTGATTTTGACATGGATTGCCATGTCATCACCCGATTCGCCAACAAGAGCGTGACCCATAACGGCGTCCATGTTGAACCGATGAAGGATGATTCGCAACAGTTCATCAATCAGGTGAACGCTCTCAAGCCAGATCATTTCCTTGTCTACAGCGATTCGTTTCATCATTGGCCGACCGTTGTGAGACAGGCCGAGGCTTTCAAATGTTCCAAGAGCGTTGCTCTGGTGGGTATGAACCATATGCGGTCCAGGGAAGAACTGTTCCGCCTGTTCCGTCGCAAGCATGAACAGTTTACGGTCATCACTCATTCAGACAACTATCTCGATTTCAAGCAATGCAACTCATTCGATATCCCTGTTCGGGTCATTCCGAATGCGATTGATATGAGCGAGTTTGAAGATCATGGTTTTTCGTTCCGCGAGAAATACAAGATCCCGTCGAGCAAGAAGATCATCCTCTGCGTATCGAACTTCTTTCCGGGCAAGGGACAGGAGCATCTGCTTCATATCCTCAAGAAGCTGAAGAACAAGGGACATGACTTTGTTGCAGTCTTCATCTGCACGCCAGTCAACTTCCGACCGGCTGAGGTCATGAGGCAGCGATTCTCTCAGCAGATCAAGAGGGCTGGTTTCGATTACAAGATACTGGTTAGCATTCCAAGAGAAGACACAACGCAAGCATTCCTTGAAGCTGATGTCTTTGCCTTCCCTTCTCAGATCGAAGTCGCTCCGCTTGTGATGCTTGAATCTATGGCAGCGGGCTTGCCCTGGGTAGCCATGAATGTCGGTAATGTACCGACGCTTGATGGCGGATTCATGGTACAGGGAGGCAAGAAGGTCAATGGCAAGTTGACATTCGATAGCAGCGTTTACGACGAGTTCACGAACGCTCTCGATTCGATGCTTTCTGATACAGCGGCCCGAGAGAAGAAGGGTAAAGAGGGCCTTGATCGCATCCTCGCAGAGTTTGACTGGGAAAAGGTCAAGAAGCAATATCACGAAGTATTCACAGCATGACAGCCGTAAGCATCATCACTCCTGTTTACAACTGCGAAGCGTACATTGAAGAGTCGCTTCAGTCGATTGTTAATCAAAGAGAGTTCGATGATTTTGAGTGGTTGATTCTCAATGATGGATCTCAAGATTCCACTTGGGAAAAGGTCACAAACTTCAACTACGGATGGGTTCAGGATAAGATTCGCTTCATCAATGATTCTGTCAATGTGAGGATACCTCGTAGACGGAATGCTGCTGTTCAGTTGGCGAATGGCAAATACATTGCTATCCATGATGGGGATGATGCAAGTCTTCCCGATCGCCTTCGTACCGAGTTCGAGTTTCTTGAGAGCCATCCTGAACTGTTCTGCGTCGGCGGATTGGCGTTCAGAATGGAGATGGACGGTACGCCGAGCGGCATGATGGATTACCCTTTGGCGACTCACGAACAGATCGTGGGACAGATGTATCGGAGCGTCAATCCGATGATCGATCCTACGACGATGTTCCGCCGAGAAGGGTTTCTTGAGCTTGGCGGGTACACGCTGCGAGAGGACATCTATACAGTCCCCGACATGCATCTTTGGTGTAAGGCTATTCTCGCGGGCAAGAAAATGGCGAATATCAGGAAGCCCCTCATTCGGTATCGGGCCAACCCGAACAGCATGACGGGGAAACATAAAGAAGAGATGGTCAGAGCGCACATGACTGTCTGGCGCGAGTTTGCGGGAAAGTTGAGTAGTGCGTTTGTAGAAAGAGATCAAGCCCATGCGCAAGTGGACACTCGAAGAACTGCAGTTCCTTTACGACAGCCGAAAGAGCAACGTTCCGTGGCAAGCAATTTCGGACGCTCTCAAGAGAACGCTTGATTCGGTACAATGTAAGTTCAAGGAGTTCGATTGGTCTGCTTTCGAGCGTCCTGATGGCAAGATTGTCGAAGACGACTTGACGCCAGAGAACGCAGGTGTTCCTTGGAGCGAAGAAGAGCTTCAGTTCCTCTTTGAGGAGCGTCTTCAGAACACGCCTTACACCGCAATCTCTCGCGCCCTTGGTCGTCCTTACAACTCATGTCGCAAGACATACAACGAGACCGACTGGTCTCAGAAGCCGTACTCGAACGGGCCGAAGGTTCGTCAGCATCGTCGGGATCTCAAGACATTCAAGGCACAGACCGAAAGCACCGTCAATCGAGCCCTTGATCGTTGGAGAATGAGAGCCGATACGATGGCGGATGCGCTGGTTGACTCGGCTCAGAGGTTGCCGAGGGCTCCCCTTGTCAAATGGAAGCCGAAGAACCGCAAGCCAAGCCAGCATTCTCCCGAGGACATTGGGCTCATGCTCAGCGACCTCCATATCGGGCACGAGCATTCGCTCGAAGAGACAGGCAATCTATCGCAATACAACGTTGATATTTTCCTGCAACGCCTTGAGAATCTCAAGCATGCTGTTGCGGATATCTACGAGCTTCATTCGCAGCTTTACAAGATCCCCAAGCTCCATATCTTCTCGCTTGGCGATGTTGTTGACGGCATGAACGAGGCGGGCGCTTGGTCTCCTGTCTACATCAATACTCCGATTACCGATCAGGTCATGATTGGCGTTCGCGCCTTGAGCGAAGCGATCTTTTACTGGCTGACGATCTTCGAGGAAGTTGAGTTCTACGGCGTTCGAGGCAATCACGGTCGGGTTGCGAAGTCTGGCGCTGAGAAAGACTACAACAACTGGGACCGCATGGTTTACCTGTTCCTCGAAACAGAGTACCGCAATAACCCTCGTATTAAGTTCAATGTTCCAAAGACCTGGTGGTCGATGCAGAATATCCGCAATCACAAGTATCTTTTGATGCATGGAGATGATGCGAAGAGCAAAAACCCGCCCATTTCAACATTCCTGGATGTCGAGCGCAAGATGGCGGGTTACGTCAAAGATTTCGCGCACTACACATTGGTAGGTCATTTCCATAATGCAAGCGAAATCACAAGCACGAACGGGAAAGTTCTCATGAACGGCTCCTTCGTTGGTTCCGATGTGTATTCCCTGAAGAACAACCTGCCCGGAACAAAGGCAGAACAGAAAATCTTCGGTATACATGATACAAGGGGAATCACTTTCAGGTACGATCTCGATCTTGATGACGAGAGATCGCGTCCTGAATCAACGGAGGCTATATCTCATGATACCGCTACCACGATGGGCTCTTCCATATCTTACAGACAAGAAGTGTCCAGTGTGCGGAAGTCCGACTGACGCAAAGCATGTCGAAGCAATCGGTATCAAACAGAGAGAACCCTCGACGAAGAAGATCGATAAAGGACAGGCTCTACTGATTTTTGAGTACCGCTGCCCCAATTGCGGCGAGAAAACTTTCTGGTTAGCCGATCCTGATGAACCTGATCTCAAGCCCGAAGAACTACTGCAGAGTATCCTTGATGCCATGGCAGGAAGTTCTAAAAAGAGCAACAAGGTATCGAAGAGCAAAATCACGAATAAAGAGTTGAAGCAGATCAAGCTCGATCTTGAGCAGATGGTAGATCATGACGAGTTTCTCAGATACATCGGACTTGACCAAGGCGAAATCGATCGTCTCAAAAAGGTTGACGGAAAGAATGGAAACCAGGATAAGTGATTTTGCGCTCGCTCAACGGGCTCTCGACATCATCTGCTATCAGTACGATTATCCCTTCGTAGATGTCCCCATCCACTTTGGCGATGAACCCGCATCCTACCGAGATGGAGTCTTCCATCTTGAAGAGAACGCTTCGCTCCACAAGACGATCTTCTCTATCGTTTTCCTGTATCTCCATCATCTGCTCGACGAGGTGCCCGACGAAGACCGTCAGGCGGCTCTCTCGTTCGTTCTGGCGCTCGTCAGAGACTTCAAGCATCGAGACCCCGCTCTTGACTTCGAGGGCATAGGAGACGATGAGATCGTCCTGATGAGGCTCGATCAGAATCCCTTCATCTGGCTGGTCATGAGGGACATCATCTGTCCATCGAGAGATATCAAACTTCGCAACCTGAGAGTCGTAGCGAGCAAGTCTTCGGTCATCGACATCGCCAAGTGCGTTCGAGAAGATGAGGTCAATCATCCAGATCTTGACTCTGAAGATTTCCCGCTGCTCTTCATGAACCTCGATGTCAACTCGTTCGCCATTCGGACAGCCGCTCTGTTTGTCGAAGCTCTGAGGGCTCATGTCGATGATCCAGAGGAAGCGATCAGAGACCTGTTTTCTGACTTTTTCATGAGAGACAAGATCATCTCATTTGTTCGCATGGTTTTTGTCGATGACAGAGATGAAGCGGACTTTTTCGCCACGCTTTCTATTCTTTGCCAGTCTCAGGAGTTGGAGAAGTTGGCGGTTGAGGGAGCGCCAGGCGGAGAGAAGGACGGCATCAAGGAGGCTCAATGGGAGGGCAATCAGTCAAACTGGTGGTTCTTGGGGCTAACCGAGAAGATGCTCGAACCTGCTCGATCAGAGGACTGGACTGTCTATGAGATGTGGAAACCAGTAACAGAAGAGCTTTGGTCCGAAGTGGAAGCCGAGAGGCGGAAGCGAGGTCTGGACGAAGTACCTTTTGACCTCATGCTCGATATTACGAGAAACTTGAGAGACCAGCATACTGATGAAACAAAGACGCTGCAAGCGTTGCTTGCTGACGACCGAATTTGGTGAAGGAGTAAAAGATGAGCGAAACAACAACGACACCCGAGATTTCCGAACTTGAGTTCGACCAGTATATCGACAGCAAGCTGCGGACCATGTGGACGAAGGTAGAATCGATCAAGAACCTTCTCCGCAATGGACAGCAGGTTGTTGCGCATGAGCAGCTTCAGGGCCTTTCTGATGGCCTTGCTCATCTCGTTCACGGAGTCGAAAAGAGGATCGGCGTACTCGGAGGAGACGCCGATGCGAGTTCTTCAGACTAATGCATTTCGCAAGCAAGCCGGTAGCTGGGACGACCAGCCTGGTTTTGTTGATCGCGATGTTGGTCCGGGCGGTATAGGAAACTCTCCGTCTGATCCGTCTGAAGAAGAGATCCTCGACGGCTTCGATCCCGAGAAGCGCAAGAAACGACGTAGAAAACGAAGAACCAAGCGGATTTACCAGCTTGGCATAGATGTGCCACTGTCTCCGCGAGAAGAAAGACAGCCCCTCATTACCCTATGAGCCGCGAAGTAACTCTCCGAATCACAAATGTCAATACATATGTCGAGTCCTCGCTTGATTCGATGACCTATCAGAACTTCAAGAAGGTCATGGGATTCCGAGACGACAAGGCGATGTGGCGCGCGAGGAAAGTCCAAGAGAAGCTTGAGTCCCAAGGCAAGAATGCCAGTTGGGTCAAGAAATGGGACGGAACGCAGACGACCGTCGTGTATGACAAAAAGACCCGCAAGTCGTACTTCCCGACCGGCCTACTTTCTCGCGCAAGAGAGTTCTTCGGCGACTGCGAGTTCGATATCAACTTGGTCGATCAGCGGACTCAGGTCCACCGTTCAACCGGCTACTCGATGAGCGAAGAGTACGAGCCGAGAGACTACCAAGGTAAGATCAGGGACGACGCCTGCAACAAGGGCCGAGGCATCATCAAGATGGCGACGGGCGGAGGCAAGACCGCTACCGCTGCTTCGATCATCTCTGAGCTTGCCGTTGATCCAACCATCTTCTATGTGACTTCCAAGGATCTGCTCAAGCAGGCTCGCGATGAGTTTCAGCGATTCATCTACCTGAACGGTTCCCCTGTCAAAGTAGGAACAGTCGGCGACGGTCAGTTTGATCTTCAACCGATCACGATCATGACGGTTCAGACAGCGATCCGAGCCCTCGGAGAGCGATGGACTCGTTTCGACGAAGAAGACGATTCGGCCAAGACTGAGAAGCAGAAGCTCAACGAGAAGCAGAAGAAAGAACTCAAGGACTTCATTCGAGGCGCTGGCCTCATGATGTGCGACGAGGTTCAGCACTGGGCCGCAAAGACATGCCAGACTATCTCTTCTGCCTCTGAGTCCGCAAGATACCGCTTTGGCCTCTCTGCGACTCCTTGGCGAGATGAGGGCGATGACATGCTGATCGATTCCTGCTTCGGCAAGGCGATCTGCGACATCTCTGCGTCGTTCTTGATTGATCGAGGCTATCTCATTAAGCCAACGATCTACTTTGTCCATCACAAGAAGCCAGGCATGGAGGGCGCTTATCCGACTGTCTACCAAGAAGGTATCGTAGAGAACCAGGAGCGTAACCTCTTGATCTCGAATATCTCTCGGAAGATGGTTGATAGCGGTCGCCAGGCTCTTATCTTGGTTCGCATCGTTGAGCATGGCAACATTCTTGAAGCGATGACGCCAGACAGCTTCTTCATTCATGGCTCTCATACTGGTAAGCAGAGAGAAGCATGGATCGACAAGATGAGAAACCGAGAAGCTCCGATTACGATCGCTACTTCGATCTTCGACGAGGGCGTCGATGTCAAGTGTCTTGATTCGCTGGTGCTTGCTGGCAGCGGCAAGAGTCAGACGAGAGCGTTGCAGCGCGTAGGTCGAGTTCTTCGGCCATTTACCGATAAGTCGAGTGGTTTCGTAAAGAAGGATGCGTTTGTTGTCGATTTCCATGACAACATGAAATACATGCTTGCGCATTCTCGAAAGCGCCGCAAGATTTACGACACCGAGCCAGCCTTCGAGATCAAGGACTGGAAGTAATGGATCGCAAAAGCGTAGAATCAACGGACCTCTTCGATGCAGATGACTGGATCGGAGATGTCAAAGATGTGCAGAACCGCCTTCATGCCGTGAGTAATCCCTATCGAGGGAACAAACGGAAGATGCTTATCGATTTGGCTTCGGTCTGTCGAGAAGAGGGACTGCAAGAAAAAATCGAAGGCGGTCAGGTTCTTGACCTATTCTCAGGAAGCGCTTTCTGTAGCTATCTTTTCAAGAGCATGGGCGCTGCTGTTTGGTCGAATGACCTTTTGGCCTTCTCGTATCTCAGCGCTGTTTCTCTTGTTGAGAACTCGACAGTCATTCCCTCGAAAGAGCAGATCCGATTCATTCTCAAGAACAAGCCGACTGATTGCGGCACTCGCATCAGGGACAACTATGTCGGCGTTCGTTTTACCGAGGAAGAAGCTGAGACTCTCGATCGCTGGATTCGCAATCTTGAGATTCAGCATGGCGACCGACCTATCGCAGAGCTTGTTGAGTTCTACAACGATATCGATTATGCGGTAGAGAACCTGGGCGAAGACTTTGATCCAGATTCGCATCGTTCGGCTGCTCATCTCTTTGCTCAAGAGGCGATCATGTTGTTGCACTTCATTGTGCGGACAACGGATCTGGGCGGTCGATTGAACAACGGACAGGTTGTCGCCCGAGTTGACCATCGTATTGAGAATAAAGGGCGGACGTTCATTGAACGAAACATTCGTCCATACAACTTGCATTTCAATAATGGCCTCACTTCTGTTGCAACTCGTATGGATGCCATCGATCTGCTCAAGCAGTTTGATCTGAGCGATCTGGATCTCGTTTACATCGACCCTCCGTATGGAGGCGATCAGAGCGATTATGCCAAGATGTACGAGTTCTTTGAGGACTACCTTGGTTTCTCGGATATTCACAACGAGTGGGAGAAGGAGCGGTTTGCGAAGTCTAAGACTTACGCTGAAAGCTTCGATGAACTTCTCTCATTATTGCCAAAGCAATCGCCCTGGATCTTCAGTTACAACGATTCCAGTTGGGCTTCTGGCGAAGAGATCAAAAACCAGATTTCAAAGTTTGATCGCAGTCGTGTTGTAATGCACGAAGTCGATTACGAGTATCAGTATCGGGCGAAGGACAACTCCGCTGGAACTGAGTATGTGATAGTGGCGCATCCTTGAGGAGGTTGACTTGAGTAACTTGTTTGAAAACATCCTGTCTGACGCAAGCGAGTCTGTCAAAGAGTCCTCAGAGCGGTTTGCAGCGAAGAAGAATCCGGGAGATGAATGGGAAGTTACAGATGAGTTCCTTGGCTACAAGCGCAAGCGGGTAGCCGAATGGCGAACTCCTGACTTCTTCCACTTCTTTCTCGATATGTTCGAACGAAAGTTCGGCGAACCATTTGAGATCGCGCCTGCCGCTGGTCAGCAATCGATTCTACTCATCAAGGATGCCATCGCTAAAGAACTTGGCGAGAGACCATCTAACCAGGTTGTCAAAGACTACCTTGAATGGTTCATGGACAATGTAGCACACGGGCTGATCGTCAAGTACGGTTGCATGAAGATGAAGTTCTTCAAAGCCTCTTGGGAGATTGAGAGATTCCTGGATCTCTACAGCAAGATCAAGGATCGCAAGAAGCCAGAGAAGGTCTCATCGATTCTCTACACCGATGACAGCATGCAAGCCGTCTACATGTCAAGTCCCAAGAACTTCGTCCTCAAGTACGGTCTTGTCTTGTCCGTTGTTTGGCTTATGCGTCGGAAGAACATGACCGAGCAAGAGGCTGTTGGTATCGTGATGAAGCATGCGATCGATCTGGCGGATGACGGTCAATACAATGCCATTCTCTCGGCGACAGAGAAGCATACGCCCTATCCTCGCTGGTGCTATTTCCGATCGATCGACAGTATGCCTCGTGAGTTGACGATCGAAACCGGACAGTTCTTTGACGTTTTGTCCGTGTATTTCTCTGACCACGCGAGTCAGTTTCTCTTCCTCAAAGAGAAGTGAAATAGCATCGCTGTTTGCGCCAGGCACGATTTGATTCGTGAGTTTGCCGATCCCTATGTGACGCTGAAATACGGTATGATAGTAGTCGCAATTGAAGTAGCCAATGGAGTCGTGAATGGCGGACCCTCTTGTCAAAGAAGCGGAGAAAGAGTTCAAGGCATGCGCCTCGGATGATTTCAACAATGACCTTCTTGCGCTTATCAAAAGTCGTCACCCTTTGGTCTTCATCTCTTCGCACGAAGAGAAGAGACTTCTTTCTCACCTGAACAATCTCTGCATTGCTCGCAACTACGATGCGTATGTCTGGGACTGCTTCGGCGGTCTTCGTCATCTTGCTACTGACAAGCAGGTTGATGCGGAGGATGGAAAATCCTCTCCCGACAAGAGCAATCCCGAAGCGGCTCTCAACTCGATCATTCGTCGCATAGAAAAGTCGCAGGCGGATATCAGGAGACGAAGAGAAGAAGGCAAGGAGCCCGCCAACAATGGCAGCATCTATGTTCTCCTGGACTTCTACAAGTATTTCGAGCGTTTGCAGCCCGCTATTCAGCGCAGGTTGAGACATCTTGCAACTCACGCCAAGGCTGCAAGCGTGATTATGACAGGTCCGTCTTATTCGAGCGTGCCCGCGCTCGACAAGGACATTGCTGTTCTTGACTTCCCGTACCCTAATGAGTACGAGATTGGTCGGGTTCTTGATACCTCGATCGAGATTGTTGAGAACAAGCAGGCCTTCACTCATATCAAGAACATCCGCAACCATGTCAAGAAGCGGAGAGAAGACATCATCAATGCCGTCAAGGGCTTGACTCTTGCGGAGGCTCAATCGGCATACTTTAAGTCGCTGGTAATGGGCGATCGTCTTGGCCTCGATCCGTTCGATGTCGAAACGATCATGAAAGAGAAGCGATCCATCATCAGCAAGAGCGATATTCTTGAGTTCATCGCTCCGAAGGTTTCGCTCGATGATGTCGGCGGCCTGGACAATATGACGGAATGGTTCAAGGCTCGACGATTGGCTTTCAGTCATGAAGCTCAGCAGTATGGCCTCCCGATGCCCAAGGGGGCTTTGCTGCTCGGGGTTTCTGGCGGAGGAAAGTCGCTAACCGCTAAGGGCGTTGCGAAGCAATGGAACATGCCTCTGCTTAGGCTTGATTTCGGAGCCTTGTTCAACTCTCTGGTCGGCGCTTCCGAGGAACGAAGCCGCATGGTCATTGACCTTGCTGAGGCCGTCGCTCCTTGCGTGTCCGGCGATACTGTCATTCAGGACATCAACGGTAATGAGTACGTTATCGAGGATCTTCTCAATGACGATGGAGAACTGAAGAACAACGAACTCTACATCTTTGGATTCAACGAAGAAACGAAGAAACTTGAGCCTACCAGAGTTCAGGGCGTTATACGCCATGCGAGCAAGAAAGAGATGATCCGCATCTCGACTGCTCATTCTTCGATTGAAGTCACCAAGGACCATCGGGTTATGGTCAATCGAGATGGCGACCTTCACTGGGTTGAGGCTCAAGAGATTGACAAGGGCGATCTGGTTATGGCTCCCAAGCTCTTCATGCGCCGCTGCAAGAAGCCCGATTGGAAGTCGGCCATCTCGATCCCTTACGACTCAATGAAGGGACAAGAAAAGGGTCATCACATTCTCTTCTCCAAGAAGAAGGGACACTTCTGCGTCGTCAACATGTTCAACGGGTTCAATCCCTCTGAGTTGTTCTACATGGTTGGCCTCATTGATGGCGGAGGCTGGATTGATGCAGAGACCGGAAAGGTCTCGATCAGCCTTGACAACTGGGAAATGACTCACAATTCGACAACGCTTTTTTGCGAGATGTTCGGAGTTGAGCCGCTGATCGAAGGCAACAAGCGGACTGGTTTTCGTATCGAGACAGAGAACAAGATCGCTGGCGACATTCTCTCGTTTGCCAGAGAGAACTTGATGAGTCAGGAAGATGAATACATTAGTCACTACCTGAGCGGCGTCATGGACGCGAGCGGCGACATTTACGCCGACAAGAAGTTCCCCAAAGTCATCTTCAATGTCTCGAATGATTTTGGGGTTCAGGATCGGGTCGCCAAGGCGATGCATGTCTTTGGCATTCTTGCTCCTAAGAGAAGCAAGTCTTCGATTGTGATCGATACGAACTTCGATATGGAGAGCGCTGCGATCGCTCTCGATCTTCGGTACGAACCGCTTGGTAGCGCCTTGGCTGGTATTGTGAGAAACCGTCTCGGCAAGGACAACAGATCGATTGGTTACAAGTTCGGTAGCTCGTTGACGAAGGACAGAGATCGTTTCGATTTGTCGCGAGCAGACTTCAGCTTGCCTTCTCAGACCATCGCCTCGTATGAGAGAGGCAAGACGGTCCCGTTTGACAAGGCGTATGAGATCGCTGAGAAGATCGCTAAGGTTGCTCCGAGCGAGGTTGCGATCAAGGATACCTGCGTTGAGCTTATGCAGAGCGATCTGGTCGGCGTTGCTGTAACCAAGATCGAAGAAATCGGCAGCAGATACGCTTACGATCTTGCTTGCGAGAAGAATCACAACTTCATCGGCAACAACATTCTGGTCCATAACTGCGTTCTTTGGTGGGACGAGATCGAAAAGGGTCTGTCTGGCGGCGTAGGGCAGGGCTCTGGCGACTCGGGCACTACGAAGCGAGTCATCTCTACGTTCCTCACATGGATGCAAGAGAAGACGGCACCTGTCTTTGTAGTCGCCACGGGCAACAATGTCCATGATATCCCGCCCGAGTTCATGCGCGCAGGTCGTTTCGATGAGACTTTCTGGATTGATCTTCCTGGCAAGGATGGTCGAGAGCAGATCTTCCATATCCTGCTCGGTCGCAAGGGAAGAGACCCGAAGACCTTTGACATCGAACGTCTTGCTGAGGAAACAAAGGGATGGACAGGAGCCGAGATCGAAAAAGCGATCCATGATGGCATGTTCATTTCATTTGCTGACAACAAGAGAACTCTCACTACAGAAGACATCTCTGTTGCTATCTCTAAGATCAGGCCTCTTTCTGAGACCCGAAAAGAAGAATTGCAACAGATGAGGACATGGGCTAAGGAGCGTTGCACGTTTGCCAACACGGACGTTGATGGCGATGGCAATCCTGATGTTCCTGATATCGATCTTCACGGGAAGAAGTAAAGATCACTTTGTTGGGTGGAGTCTTTATTCAACCGGCTTGTAGAAGCCGAAGGTGTTGCTATGAGGGATATCAGTAGAACCATAAACCTCTACACCGGAAAGCTGCAAGAGACTTGTCAGTTTCACGAAGGCGAGCGAGAATGTTCTCGGGAAGAAGGTTGCGTCTGTCGTAAGCTCGGCGAAATCAAAGCTCTGACTCAAGAGCTAATCGAACCGATCTATCGCAACTCAACCTTTGATTCATTTACAGGTAAGCTGCCAGACGGTCAGAGGGCGAAGCCATTTAGAGATGATCCGAATCGGATCAATGAAGTGAAGAAACAGCTATGGAAGTATCTCTACGGAGATACGCCTATGGTCCCCGGCGGAAGCCGAGAAGACTACAACCGAATATCCATCATTGACAAGAGGCACCGAGAAGGCGCTTCTGTTGTGATTCATGGCAAGTCGGGCGTCTACAAGAAAGAGCAGCACGGCGGTTATCGCTACGAGCATGTTCCAACTGGTAAGACTTTGCTTGCTTCGATCATCATGCTCGATGCGATCAATCGCAACAAGCATCCCTCGGGCAAGAACTGGACTTACGATAAGGTTTCATTCCTTGAGCTACGACAAGCTCTCAAGTCCAAAGATGATAGCATCTATGACATGCAAGACGTTGACTGGTTGTTGATTGACGATCTTGTAGAAATAGCAGAGGAAGGTTCCAGCAAGAAGGCTTCTGGCTGGACGAAAGAAGTGTTCGATGCGTTTCTGATTGATCGCATTCAGAATCACAAGCCTACGATCCTGGTATGTAACTTCGACATCGAGGATATTTCTGTCGAAGAGCGTATGGGTCTGGCCTTCCAAAAAATACTGTCAAGCCATACTACGCATGAGATCAAGGTGTAATGAGGGATAGGAAAGAAACACAAGAGAAGATACTGCATATTCTGCTCACCACGCCGGATTCGGTGAGCGCTCTCGTTGCGCATCGCATCGGCCCTGAGCATTTTGACCCGATCTTTCGTCCGCTTCTGCATGGCATTTTCCATGCTCAGTCTAAGGGGGCGAAGCTTACTGAAGTCGGCTACATTGACTTCATTGAAAAGGCCGTTACTTCAGGTAAGTATTCGGAGTGGGTCGGCAAGAAGGTTGACAGTCCTAAGCAGGCTGTTCTTCGAGAAAAGGCCATGCTGTTTGAGGCGTTCGGTCTTCAGACAGCCGAAACCGATGACATCGAAGTCTACATCGATCGCCTCAACGAAGATCGAATCAGAGAGCAATCTGAACGACTCTTCCAGAAGTTCAAGGAAGATGCCAAGAAGAACTATCCCGAAGCGATTGGTCAACTGTCTGAAGGTCTTGAGAAGATCTCGGTCTCAACAAGCGAGAACAAGTCCAACTGGGTGTACCTGAACGAAGATAAAGAGAGCTTCGTTGGCAAGCTACGAGCCGAGAGAGAAAACCCGTCTGAACGTTTGTTGACAGGAATTTCTGAGCTTGATGATTCGATTACGGTCGGATTGCAACCAGGATCTCTGACTCTGTTCGTTGCTGATGTTGGCGGCTTCAAGTCAACGATGATGCTCAACGTTGCGCTGAATGTATGGCGCAAGTATCACAAAGATGTTCTGTTTATCAGCCTTGAGATGCCAGCGGATATGCTTGAAGCAAAGATCGCTGCAAGAGAGACTGGTATCGCGAACGAGAAACTGAGCAAGCCAGAACTTTTGACCGACGCCAATCTTGATCGCATCGAGAAAGAATGGGACAACTTCCATTCCATGCCGCATCGCTTCGTTATCGAAGATACCGAGGAACGCCTCAAGGTTTCAGACATCAAAGCTAAGATCGAGAAGAACATCTCTTTCTTCAAGCCCCGCTTGGTAGTTATTGACTATATCACGATTCTTTCGCCAGAGAAAAGCTTTGCGAACAAGGCATCTCACGAATGGGTAGGTCATTGGTGTAAGGATCTGCGTCAGCTTGGACGCAAGCATGGGTTTGCCATCATCTCCGCTGCTCAGCTTGGACGAGAGGCCATCAAGCGTCTTCGTTCTCAGAAAGAGGGCAAGCAGACTGTTGGTTCGGATGACCTTCGAGGCTCGCATGACTTCTCGGCAGACTCCGACAACATCTATGCTCTTGTACCTGATCCGAGCCAGCCTCAGCAGCAGCTTCAGTTGTTCTGTATCAAGGCTCGTTACGGCAAGAAGACATTCGGAGGCGTCAATCGAGCGATGCTGAATGTCAATCCTGATCTGTGTCGCATATCAGGGGCAACGGATGCGGCATGGTCTTCTGATGACTTTGATGATGGCTCTGACGATGCCGAGTTTATCAAGAGACAAGAGAGCGCAAGCACGGGAATGTCGTTTGAAGATCAAGATGACCTGGATCTCGATGGAGACCCCTCTCCTTCTGTTGTAACGAAGAAGCCCAAGAAGGAAAAGAAGAAGAAATCAACTGGTACATTGGAGTTTGACGAGTTCGACTAATGAGTTATGTCATCGATCAAATCTCGTCGTCATACAAGATCTCTGAGTATCTCGCAGACAGAGGTATCCATCCCAAGAAGGAGCATGGAGATCGCAAGATGTATCCGTGCCCGCTTCCTTCTCATACGAATGATAGCCATCCCTCATTCTACCTGTTTGACAAGGGCGATCATGAGGACTTCCATTGTTTCGGTTGCAAGGCTGGCGGAGGGATAATCCAGTTCGTCAGCGAGTTTGAGAATATCTCGATCAAGGATTCGATCTCGAAGCTTGCATCGAGTCTCAATCTCAATGTCGAAGATGCTATCGATCATATTGTCGCCGAGCTTACGAATGTAGCAAGAGATGTCATTGTTGACGAAAACGACCTGCTTCATACTTCGATGTTCATCAGTCGTATCAGTCACGAGCATTTGAGGCGGTGCGATTTTGATGCTGCTGAGCTTGCTGCATGCGAGAAAATGTTCAAGCTTGTTGACAAGTTCATGATACAACAGGACCAGCAATCGATCGAAGAGATCTCATCGCTGTTGCCGACTCACCTCAGAAAGAGGTTCGCTGCATATACGAAGAAGAAGTCGGCAGAAGAACGTGAGTCTATGACTTCATGGGATATCTGATGAACTATGACATCCGAAACATTGACTGTTTGAACATCGAGGATGATTCGTTCTCGCTGATCTATCTTGACCCTCCTTATAGCTACAAGGGCGAAGACAGTTACTATGGGGTGGGAGATGACTTTCATGAGTATCTGTCGTTCATGTACGATCGACTGAGCAGACTCGAAGAGGTTCTTGATGAGAACGGCAACATCGTAGTTCATGTTGACTACAAGGCTGTTCACAACATTCGGGTCATGATGGACTCGATCTTTGGTCGTGAGAACTTTCGCAACGAGATTATCTGGTGCTACAGCAATCCATCCACGGTCGAAAGTCATCTTCCGCGCAAGCATGATAATCTGCTTTGGTATGGCAGAGGCGAGTATGTCTTTAATCCTGAGAGAATCCCTCACAAGACCAAGATGAGCGTTGGAGGCGATGCGGCCTGGTCGAAAGAGAAGATTCCTTGGGAGCATTATAGAGACAAGGGCAAGCTCCTTGAAGATTGGTGGACCGACATTCCTGCTCTCTGCAGGAACGAGAAAGAGAAGACGGGCTATGCAACTCAGAAGCCGCTGGCCCTAATGAAGAGAGTCGTCTCGCTATGGAGCAATAGAGGTCAACGGGTGCTTGATCCATTTTGCGGAAGCGGCTCGTTCCTTGAGGCTGCCAGCCGTCTCGGTCGGGTGAGCGTCGGCTGCGACGTGAATCAGGATGCCGTAGAGATAGCTGAAAGACGATTGGATGATATAGAAGAGGACTTGTTTGCCAATGCGTGATGAAATCATCCATGCCGACGTACTTGATGGACTCAAGAAGATACCTGACGAATCGGTGTCTCTTGTCTTCACATCTCCGCCTTACAACGTGAACATTCCGTATCGCAATCATGCGGATGGTATGCCGTATGAGATCTATCTTGACTGGCTCAAGCAAGTCTGGACCGAATGCTATCGAGTTCTCCGTCCTGGCGGTCGTCTTGCGATCAACATTGATTCGATGGTCAATCATGAAGAGGATCGAATCGCAAAGAGCGCCGATGATACGGGTCGAGAATACTTCCGTCCCATCTACTCTGATCTTTGCATCATGAACAAGGACATCGGTTACAACTTCCGATGCGACATCTGCTGGTACAAGCATCAGGTTGTTGGTAGAGCAACCGCATGGGGCAGCTATCAGTCATGCTCGAATCCGATTGTTCGTCGCAACCATGAATACATCCTGGTCTGGAACAAGGGGCCTTGGCGTCTTGATCCTCCCGAGAAGGGTGTCAAGAGCGATCTGACAGCAGAAGAGTTTCAGCAATGGACAATGAGCTATTGGCCCATTTCTCCTGAGACGCAGAACCGAGGGAACCATGAGGTTCCATTCCCTGTTCGTCTTGCTCGACCTGTGATTAAGCTTTACTCGTATCCTGGCGATACGGTTCTTGATCCCTTTGTCGGATCGGGAACTACTGCGTATGCGGCAAGCATGCTCAATCGCCACTACATCGGCATTGATAATGATGCCGAGACGGTAAGGTATGCCAGAGATCGCATCGATGCAAACGTTGATCTGTTTGCGGGTATGGGAGCAGAGATATGAGCATGGAAGGCATGGAGTTCGAGATCAACTTCACCGATCGCACGCTGCTTGAGGGCAATGGCGAGTTCGAAGAGGTTGATACGCTCATGAAGAAGCCGCAAGAAATCATCGGCGGCATGTTGTCTCCTGTTCCCTCGGACAAGTGGACAATCAAGAGTAATGTCACGATTCTTCATGGTCTTGGCTTTGGTCAGGTTACATGCGATTTTTACAGCGACGGCAAGATCGTCATCACAGAATTCGCGCCCTCTGCGAAAGATCTCTACTGCGTTGATATTCGATGCCTGACAGCTTGGGCTATGCAGTATGGTTGGCAAAGACCAGAGCCATTGCCCCATATCGTGAAGGCATGGCAAGAGTTTTGGGTTCTTCAATGGGAGACTCACATTATCGATTCGGAGTACCTCGACAACAAGCTTGGCGAAAGAGGACCAAACCTTTTTGTCGATGATGCCGATGAAGAAGATGTTGGAGATGCAGACGATCTTCCGCCAGAAGAGGACATCGACATGGACGATGACCTGGAAAAATATAGAGGAAGTTAGTCTATCTCAACGAAGACCTACCAGGAGGAAGTAGCACATGCCGATTGAAACTGATAGCGGAAATATCGACTTCACATGGCGATTCAAGCCGCAAGCCGAAGGACAGCAGGAGTTGACATATCCTGTAAGACTTCACAAAACACCTGACTTTGGTTGGACTGTATCGTTCCTTGATGAGAACAATCAGCCTTCTCTAAGTCTTCCTGCAAGTATGTTTGAAGAGGTTTGGGAGCATATCTCGACATATGTCTCGCCAGGCGCTCGCACGGTCTCTCAGACCGTTCCTACGCCGTCTTCGGGGCTAAGGCTCCCGCAGATCGGTCGGCCTGTTGGAGCGCCGCCAGCGGCCCCTCAGCGGCCTCAGGCGGTTCCTCGTACTGAGATCGCTGCTGTGCAGGCTGATGGGCGTACTTTCGTTGCCTCTGAAGTCTCCATCGACGCTGATACAGAGGAGGGCGAGGGCGTTTTCTTGCCAGACGGTCATACTCTCGACGATATCGAACTGGATCCAGATGATCCTACTTTTGAGACTTTTACAGTCCCGCAGAAACCTGTACCTGCTCGCAAGACGGCGGCAGCAAAGGACGATATCGATGATGACGAGGAGCGGCAGCGCATTCTTGAGGAACGGGCCGCAGCCGCTAAGAACAAGGGCAAGAAAGGTATCAAGAAGCGTCACTCATCGGATGACGAATGAGCGACCACCTAAACTACCAGCCTAAATGCAGGAAGATTCCTCTCAGTCATCTTGCTGTTTCGCCTCGCGGCATAGAGGAACCTCTGTGTCAAACATGCGTGCATCGAAACTGCGGAAACCCTATTGAACCATCCACTGTCAGCATTTTGGGGGTCAACAAGACCTTGAGATGCTACAACAGTCACGGAGTCATGATGGCTGTCGTAGACTGCGAGGCTTATCACAAGCAAGAGGACTAAGATGCCAACCTATGTCTACGCCATACTGGATGATGAGGGGAACAGAACAGAGGAAACTTTCGAAGTTTTCCAGAAGATGAGTGATGAGCCACTGACGGAAGAACCAGAAACGGGGAGGCCATGTCAGAGGATTATCACGGGCGTAAACGTTGCCCACAGCGGACCAGCTTGGGACTGGTGCGAATCAACGAAGCGGTACATCAATACGATGAAGCCCAAGTATATCCGAGACGATAAAACAGGTGTACGCAGGAAGTATCCCAAGGGAGGGGTCTAATCATGAGTAACGATTTCAGAAACGCCAAGAGCGAGCAACTTCGTCGCATGCTCGAAGAAATGTCAGACAATCTTGATCGAACCGAGAAGCCAAAAGAGACTGAGTATGATGCGGATTCTCGCAGACTCGAAGAGCTTCAGCGAATGAAGAAGGCTCAGGGTATGACCCCTGGTTTGACCAAGCTTGGAGATGTTGATGAAGAGCGATATCTCAAGCTGTGCGAAGCGTTCGAGAACATGCCGATGGGCAAAGATGACAATGGCAATGTACGGACAGGATTTACCTGCAGCGCTCCTCCTGGATGGAAGGAAGAGTACGAGCGATACATGGAAAATCGCCAGCGTCATCTTGGCGGAGGCGGAAGCGTGAAGCCAGTCGGAAAAAGACGCTGGACTTGAAGTGAATCGATCGTCGGCCTGAGCGCGTTTAGTCGATAGATGGCGCATGAGTAAGCGCCGAATTACGAACGCAGATTTTTGCCACCTGCACAACCATACTGAATACTCGTCCTTCGATGGATTGAACAAGATTGGCGAGTTCCCTCTTGCTGCGCGCAAGAAGGGCTTTAGAGCCCTGGCGATGACCGATCACGGTAACATCGGCGGGGCTGTTAAGTTCATGCAGAACTGCCTTGCGCCTGCAAAGGATGAAGAAGGCAACGAGATCCCTCCCATCAAGCCTATCGTTGGCTGCGAGTTCTATCTCGCCAAAGACAGGCACGCCCATTCGTCAAAAGAACAAACCGACAAACGCCGAGGCAATCGTCACCTTGTTTTGATGGCGAAGAACTGGACTGGCTACCAGAACCTATGCCGTCTTTCTGAGCATAGCTGGACCGAGGGCGTCTACATTGATCCTCGCATCGACCTTGAACTGCTCAACAAGTATCATGAGGGACTAATCTGTACCTCCGCATGCTTGAGCAGCGTCGTCAACGCCAACCTCTTGCATGATCGCTATGACCAAGCCAAGAAAGCCGTAACGGTACTCAAGGACATCTTCAAGGACGACTTCTATCTCGAAGCGATGTATCACGGCATCGATGCTGAGGGAATGATTATACCTGACATTCTGAAGCTTGCTGAAGAGATGGATGTCACTTGCTATTGCACGAACGATTGCCATTACTGCGAGAAATGTCAAGGCAAGTCTCAAGAGTTGCTTATGGCGATGTCTACATCTCGTTGCATGAACGATCCGAATCGATTGCACTTTCCGTATCATGAGTTTTACCTGAAGTCTGCTGCAGAGATGGCTCAGGCTTTTGGTTCGCATCCTCATCTTCTGACAAATACGATGGGCGTTGCAGAGAAGATCGATTCAGACAACATCTTGACCAACATGACAAGCGGTATGCGTTTGCCGAGATTCGACATCCCCGAGGGTCATAGTTCGCCTCACGAATACCTCAGACATCTTGCGTATGAGGGCATGAGGAATCTTGGTTGGGATACGAGCGAGAAGCACAAGGCTCGTCTTGAGATGGAGCTTGGCGATATTTGGGTTGCTTGGGAGAACAACAAGTACGACTTTGCAACGTACCTGTTGATTGTTCGAGATTACATGCAAGAGGCTCGCAATCGAGGCATTTTGACCGGATGCGGTCGAGGCTCGGGCTACGGAAGCGTTCTTCTCCGTTGCTTGGGGATTACCTACGGACCCGATCCTCTTGAGTACGATTTGCTGTGGGAGCGTTTCCTCGGCTTCGACGACAAGTTCTTCGTTCAAGAGAGCGACTTCGGCCTTGATGAAGCCAAGACCGCCGTTGACATCGTTGCGGATGCTGCTGATGTCGATGACGAGGCGAGAGAGGTTGATGACGATCTCGGAGGGGTAGACAGGTACTAAAATGTTCAACATCCCGGTTGCTTGCGAGCCTTGGATGAAGATGCATGTCCGTCAATACCGCCCATCTAAACAAGAAGCGGCGACGAGACCATGGTACATCAGTCAGGCTGAATGGGATTCGGCAGAAGTCGTCATAGACAAGAAGCCTAAACGAATCCTGGATTACGGTTGCGGCCTCGGCAGAATGAGCGTTTATGTTCACAAGCAGTTTCAGGATCCGGCTATTGAGTACGTTCTCTTTGATGGAGACTCAACTCCAAGTAAGCAAGGCGCTGGCACTGGTTTTACTCGTCAAGAAATCTTCTACAACAATCTGAGGATGACAGAACTGTTTTGCAGGTCCAATGACTTGACCAACTACATGATTGTGAACGCTGAAGAACAGCCCTTGTCAGATGCAGGAGAGGTTGATCTTGTGATGTCTTTTCTGTCTCTTGGGTATCACTATCCGATTGAGGACAAGCTTGATGAGATCATTGAGATACTGAATCCCGAAGGAACTGTTGTTGCAGGCGTCAGAGAGGGGCTCTATCTTCCTGAGATGTTCATCAGCAAGTTCAAAAGCGTAGAGCTTCGTCCTATCAAATACTTCGGGCACTATTCAGAGAATGAAGAGCTACTGATTTTGAAAAGACCCAAGAAACGTCATGGATGATCTTCTGTCACAAGCTATTGGCAATCTCGATGGCCTACACAAGGTGAAAGAGATCGAATTAAGGATTCGGCAGCTAACGCTTGCCGAGCTTGCAACTCTCAAAGGACCAGAGATTAGCTTCTTGTTGAACTACATACGAGACGGTTCGAGCAGAGGCAACATCATGGAGAAGTTCATACAAGCCAAGCTTGGATTTGAGAAGACTCCTAACGGGACAGATGGAGACCTTATAGATCCCGATACGGGTTTGATTTACGAGATCAAGTTCAGTAACGGAGAGAACGACAAGGCGCATTCTTGGAAGCAGGTTAGGCAAGATGAGGATGTCGATGTTCATATCTTTGTTGCTCACGATCAAGTAAAAGCGCAGTTTGTTCCGTTCTGCATGGATCGTCAGCAACTTGATTCTCATATTCGCAGACACAAACCGTCTAAGACTCACAAGACATCAGAGGCTATGAAGACTTTGAGTATGCCTCTGAAGAATGAGGAAGAGTGGTTTAGGGCGTATTGCGATTTGGAAATGGCAGAGATCATCAATGGCATAGAGGTCCGGGGTCGTTCTCGTGACATGGCAGATCTTGCTCAAGTAGATCTGTTTGCAGACGAGGTGTGAGATGTTGAGCTATGCAGCGGCGCAGGACATCATCCGCATGGCTAAGCGAGCGGGTGAAGAGATTGCAAAGCAGGTCGAGCCAAGGTATGAAATCGATACGCAAGGTTGGACTTATGAGTTCTGCAGCCGTTATCACTCTCATCTTTTGCGGATCTGCTGCTATTGGCAGGCAAAGCCCGGCTCAATGAAAGTGGATGACGAAAGTGACGAGGCATATTGGGCCGAAATGAAAGAGATGGATCGGCAGTACCAGTTGATTCAAGATTTGCTCAATGCGAAGATCGCCAAGAGCAAGTACGCCAAGTTGAACGTCGAGGCACAGTTTAGCGCAGGTATTTGATGGCAGAAGTTGCAGAAATCACCAAAGAGATACTTGGCTCGGTCAACGAGGACGTTCGTTCTTCTGTCGCCCAAGAGCTTAAGCAGATGACCGAGACCGAAGGTCTTGATGGCAAGCCCATCATCAACAAGTTCTACAGTATTTGGAAAGCGTCAGACGGCAAGAAGGGTCACGACAACAAGATCAACTCTTGGACCGCCTTTCATCTCGGGATGACCGACAAAGAACCTGACGGCGATTTCCTGCCGAGGCGTCGTTGCTTTGCTCGTAAGGGCTTCCCTGATATCGATTCAGACTTTGACGATGAGCATCGCGATGAGATCTACGACTACATCATCGAGAAGTATGGTCGAGAGAACGTCGGCAACATCGGTACATATCAGTCGATCAAGCTGAAGTCGTATATCCGTCAGGTCTTTCGAGCCCTTGATCCAGACAAGGTGTTCAACCCCAAGGTTGCGCTGAGCGAGGACAAGGCAGCCAAGCGAGAGAACAACGAGAGATGGCGCAAGGAGACAAACGAAAAGGGAGACGAGATCTCCAAGTCGTTGCCCAAGCAAATTGGCGCAACGATCAGAACAACGGATGAGGAAGGCAATGAGGTTATCATTTGGACTGTTGAAGACGGTGTTAAGCATTGCGATGACTTTGCAAGATACATACAGAAATACCCTGATCTACTTGCATACTCATCCGACATTCAGGGTCTTCTTTCCAACTTCAGCGTACATGCCGCAGGAATCGTTATTTCAAGCGTACCTCTTGATTCTATTGCTCCGCTAAGGCGAAGCAAAAAGAAGAAGAGCGAACTCAGCGAAGATGATGACAACCCATATGAGCTTGCAACGCAGTTTGCGAACGAAGACCTTGAGTTCATGGGTCTCATCAAGTTTGATATCCTTGCCATCGCAACGCTGTCTGTTGTGCAGAGAACGATCAATCTGGTCAAAGAAAACTACGGCATCGACATCGATGTAGAGAACCTTGCCCTTGATGATAACAAGACGTTTTCGCTGTATCGGAAGGGCGATCTGAATGGCGTCTTCCAGTGCGAAAAGCACGGAATGCAGCACACGATGAAAGAGATCGGCGTTGACCGATTCGAGGACATCATCGCCGGAGTTGCCCTCTACCGCCCAGGCCCCATGAAGTCCATTCCCTCATACGCCGCTCGTAAGGCTGGCGATGAACAGGTTGAGTTTTTTCATCCAAAGATTGAGCCTCACGTTAGGGACATTCTTGGCAAGACCTACGGCATCCTTGTTTATCAGGAACAGGTCATGCAGATCTGTAACTCGCTTGCGGGCTTCTCGATCACCGATGGCTACGGCATGATTAAGGCGGTCGGCAAGAAGATTCCTTCGCTCATGGCGAAGTATGAGAAGCAGTTTATTGAGGGCGGCGTCCAGAATGGCGTTCCTGAGAATGTCATCAAGCAGTATTGGGATCAGTTCATTACGCCGTTTGCTTCTTACGGTTTCAACAAGTCTCACGCCGCTTGCTATGGCTACCTGTCTTATACGACCGCATATCTCAAGGCTCACTATCCAGAAGAATACATGTCTTCATACCTCAATGTCATGCTTCGTTCAAACAAGCAAGACAAGTACGAGAAGATCTCCCAGTTTGAGAAGGAATGCGAGCGGATGGACATGGAGATCCTGCCTCGCAGCATCAACAAATGCAAGTGGGATTACGAGATCATCACGAAGCGAGACCCCTCTAAGGGCGTCCAGAAGTCTGAGATCCGACCATCTATCAGATGCAAGGGTTTGAGCCAGCGCGCGGCTATGAACATCATCGAGAATCAGCCCTTCAAGGATTTGCGCGATTTTGCTTTTGCGACAGACCCGAAGAAGGTTGACTCGAAGAGCGTTGAGTGTCTTGCTCTTGCCGGTTTCTTCAAAGAGAAGAAAGGCAATCGGGTTGTTCGTCGCAAGGCGGAAGAAGTTGTTGAAGAGTTCAGTGTATTGCGAGAAGATCGCAAACGAGTAGGCCGAAAAGGTGTTGAGTCAGATGACCTATTTGGAGGATGACAATGGCAGATGAAGCAAAGACGCCGCGTAAGGCGGTTATCACGAAGACAATCGTGAGGAAGTTGAACACGGCAAAGTATGAGACGATGGATGTCTCGGCGAGTATTTCTCAGGAAGTTGAGTGGAACAACATCACGGAGCTTCTTGAGAAATCCGAGAACATTGGCAAGCTCGTATTGCGAGATTACCAGGGTTTTGAGGCTGAGGCGCTGGAAGAGTTGAACTTGAACTCGTCTCATTCGTCAAAGAATGATGGAGCAACCAAGCCGTTCTCGAAGGATGATTTCGACGGGCTTTGAATCATAAAGGTGCGGACAGATGGTTGACTATGACATTGCTGAAACAATGGACGACATCTTTGGCGTCCCGCAAGACGGAAGCAACGTAAACGCTTCGTCTGATGAATCTCAAGAAGGCGCATACGCAGAGGTCTCAAATGATGGCGGTAACGCTACATTTGAAGACAAGGCTGCTGCTGTTAAGGAGACCATCAACGGAGACGGGGACGTTGAATACGGCGATGTTCCCGAGCCAGAGACGCCAGCGCCGCAGGCTGAGTCTCAAAGCGAGGAGCCATCTCATGATTCCGAACCGAGCAGTTTCGAAGACATCCTCACGGATGCGATTTCAGGCGAAGATAACGGAGGATCGAAGAGTCCAGAAGTGGATGACGAACCGACCGCTGATTCTGAACCTCCCTTCGACACCGGAGGCGATGAGACGAGCAGCGAAGTACGGGCCGAGCCTCCAATCGATCCTCAAGATGAGACCAAGATGAGCCAAGAAGAGAAGCCGGTCGAGACCAAAGCCGAAGAACCGACCAACGAGTTCGATGAGGCAGAGTCCGAATCACAAGAAGATGAGGACGGCTGGATTCTCAGCTTCCCAAGTTCCAAGTACGATGAGTTCTATCGAGAGAAGCGACGAGCCCTGAAGCAAGCTCTGGTTGGAGGCAAGCTGCCTGTTGACCGTTATGCGAAGGAGCTTATGGATTCTCGGGTAGATACTCGCAACGTGGATATGTATGCTCACGATCTCATCGCTGAGAAGATGGCTGATATCCGCATGCAGAAGGATCGAGTCCTTGAGATTCGAGGGCGAGTTCTCCGTCAATACTACAAGTTCCAACGAACGACAGAGATGCTTGAGGGAGCCCTTGCTCGTTGTCAGTACGAGAAGCCCGTCATTCGTCAGCAGGGTCTCAATCTGATCCATCTGAGGGATTGCGAAAACTACCTGGCAGAACTCAAATATCTCGTTGAGTTCAGTAGCGAGGTCATGAAGAACCTCGAAGCTGGCTACGAGAACATGAGCCGTTTGGTGTCCATGTCGATGCCCAACAAGATGCTCGAAGGATACCAGTCAAACCCTGTCCCCAGGGACTCAAAACCAGCCCCTCAAACTCCTTCTTCAGAACCGCAAAATGAAGAAGAAAACAAGTCCGATTTAAGTGACTTTGATGGGCTAAAAACCTGCGTGGAAGACAAGGGAAATAAGGCCGAAAAGCCGAAAGAGAATATACCGCCTAAGAAAGGCAACGGCAGTCTGGATTGGGGCGACATTGACTGAGCCCAGGACTGACGGAAACCCATGTTTGTAAGGAGCAGAAGCGCACAGAGAGTACGATAAGAACAGACCACCGAACAGATAAGAACGTTGAACAGCTAAAGACTAAGAACAGACAGAACAACCATGAACAGGAGAAACAATCATGGGTACAGTAGATTGGGATAACGTAGACCCTCGTCCCGAGGGCGCAGGCTCGGGCAATGGCCGCAGCCGTTTTCTGAAGCTCGAAGCCAACAAGGAATACAAGATTCGACCTGTCGGTAAGCCTTACGAGGTACGCCGATACTTTGTCCGAGGCGAAGGCGGCAAGTTCAATGTCGCAATCACGGACGCCGGCGATGATTGCGTCATTCTTCGCAACTACAAGAACGCCGATGGAGAGCCTGAGTACCAGCAGAGGGTACGCTATGCTCTCAACTGCCTCGACCGCAATGACACCGACCCGGATACCGGCCTTCCTCGACTGAAGATCATTGAGGTTCCGGTCACCGTTGCTCGCTTCATCCGCGATTGGGGCAAGGAGATGGGAGTCAACCCCGGCTCTGGTAAGGGCGCTGACTTCAAGATCAAGGTTGTCCTCAAGGGAGATGACCGTCGTAACACTCGTTACGAGACCTTCCCGCTCGCTCAGACCGCCTTTACCGATGAGGAGAAGGCGTTCCTCAAGGAGCATGGAGCGTATGACCTTGAAGAGCAGTTCGCTCCAACCCCGCAGAGCGAGATCGAGGAGAAGCTCGGTCTTTCTGGCGGAGGTTCCACCGTAACCGCAGGCGCATCGAGCGGCTCGTCTTCGAGCAGCGACGATGACGATCTCGACTTCTAATCAACGACTCAGACAACTTGGTTAGAACGACGAGCGCCGTGGCCGTTCCCCTCGGCTGCGGCGCTCATTTTACATGCACACATTGCAGGAGCAAAAAATGGCAAAGAAGAATCCAAAGCTTGATGCTCTGCGGAATCTCGCAAATCACGATCCAGATCTTGATAAGAACTCCCAGATCATTCCAAGCGGTCACTCAGAGCTTGACTTCTACATCTCTCGCGGGCTGTACGAAGATGAGCATGGACAGACAATCGAATACGATGAAGAAGTGCTGTATGGTTTTCCGAGCGGTAAGCTTGCGATGCTTTATGGCGGCGAGGGTTGCGGTAAGTCATCTCTTGCGTATCGCATTGGCGGCAACGCTCAGCAGATGGGGCGAGTGGTTTTCTGGATCGACGCAGAGAACTCGTTCAGTCCTCAGTTGGCAAAGATCAACGGTCTTGATCCCGATCAGATCGCTATCCAACGACTCTTTGACACAAACGATCCTGACAAGATCTTTGATGCCGAGACGATTCTCGACATTGTGATGGACGCCTGTAAGAAGGGCGCTGGCGTTGTTGTTCTTGACTCTGTTGCTTCGCTTGTTCCGAAGTATGTCATGGATAACCCGACAGAGAAGGATACTGTCGCTGTTCTGGCGAGAGTCCTTGGCAAGTCGCTATCCAAGATCGCAGGATATGCTGCGGCCAACGATACGCTTGTCATCTTCCTAAACCAGCTTCGAGTCAACCCAGGACAGATGTTTGGCAACCCCGAGGGTACGACTGGCGGTAACGCTCTTCGTCACTTCGTTAGCATCACGCTCAAGATGAACAAGCTGAGCAGCAAGGAAGCGTATCACTACGTTCAAGATGATGAGGGTTCTGAAACCCTAATCGCTGGGTCAACAAACGTTTGGATCGAGAAGAATCGCTTTGCGAGTCCTCACCGAGAAGCGGTCAAGATTCCGATCTACTACCGCTACTACTTCCCTGATGCGGAAGAGATCATCTTTGATTACGGTCGTAAGACTCGCGTGATTTCTGTCCGTAAGGGCGTTTACTCATGGAACGATATCAAGGTTGAAGGCCGAGAAGATTTCATGAGCGCCGTGAAGGCCAGCGATGCGATCGGCGGTTTGGTCGAAGCTATTCGTGAGGCAGCCGTTGAGAAGGGCATTCCGATCCCTCCCGAGGTTGTCAACTACGAGAAGCACGTTCAGTTTGGGCAGAACAACGAGGTTCAGCAGGGCAAAGAGCCGCCTGATTTCGATCCTGACAAGGAAGCGCCCAAGCGTAAGCAGACCAAGAAGAAGACAAGCAGGATGCCCAAGGTTACTGCAGGCAGCAATGACGAAGCAGAGATATGAGCGAAATCCGCCTACCCGAGATTCAGCGAGAAAGAATTTGCCATCTTGGGCAGGACACTCTGTGGGAAGATGACGCACATGATGTTGAAGAAGCAAGAGAATACTTGCTGAAGAAGAGAAGGCTGCCAGAGCGTATCTTGAGAGAGTATCGCTTTGGCTACATGCCTCGCAGAGTTCGGCATGATTGGTCTGAGAGGATCATCATGCCGCTTTACGACCCATACGGGGAACTCATTGTTCTGACCAGCCGCAAGTTCAGAGCAACCGAACAAAGAGAGTATCCTCACCTTCATGAGACTTTCAACAAGCGGTTCTACTTTTACGGTTTCGATGTCGCCAAGAAAGACATCATGCAAAAAGGAAAGGCCATCGTTGTCGAAGGCCAGTTTGATACCGCGCGCATGCGGGCGGCAGGATTCAAGATGACAATTGGCATCTTGGGTTCGGCCTTCACATTTGAGCATGCCTGTATTCTCCGTCGCTATTGTAGCGAAGTTTACCTGCTTTTCGATCATGATGAGTCAGGACTAAAAACGCTCCGTCGCTCAATGGAGATGATGGACACCCAAGACATTACAGGCACGTTCGGCATGGACTTCATTCCTGTGATATTGCCAAAGCAGGAAGATCAGAAGAAGATCGATCCGGACGCTTTCCTTGAGGAGCGAGGCGCTGCAGAAATGCGTGATGTTCTCGCTCAGGCCAAACTCGAAAGAAAACAGTTCTCCTATGAGGACATAGACCGAAGGATCGAAAAGTATGGCATTTCTCAAGCAGCCAACGGAGGTTCAGGCTCTAAGTAACGTCCTGAACACTTACCTGCGATGGAAGAGTCTTAACGGGCCTCCTCGCGGATACGAAATCTATCACCCCTCTGCATTCGGCAGTTGTCTTCGTAGGATGCAGTATCAGCGATACGCAGAGCGAGGGCATATTGAAGTTGCGCCTATCGCTCACGAAGCGAAGACTGTCCGCATCTTTGACTCAGGTCACTCGATGCATGATCGATGGGCGAAGTATTGGGAAGAGATTGGGGTTCTTCGAGGTATCTGGGAGTGTAAGAACCCATGCTGCCGTCTGTGGGACGATGAGGGCAACTACAAGGGCGATAGCGATAGCTGTCCGTTCGTGGTGCCTGAGCATGGAGGCAAGCCATCAGACGAGCCCCTGTCGCCTCCTCGCAAGTACGGCAAGGAAGACAAGCTCGGCGCTTTCAAGCCCGAGCGCTGCGTTTGCGGATGTCAGGATTTCGAGTATCATGAAATCACGGTCTACGACAAGGAACTGAACTTCCGAGGTCATGTTGACCAGATTATTGACTTCTCAAAGTTTCCTGGCGGCAAGACCTACAAGGAGGGAAGACCCGTCAAGGTGCTTTTCAAGGACGAAGATCTTCCCAAGGAACCTATCGTTGTTGACATGAAGAGCATCAACTCTTTCGGTTTCAAGACCAAGCTTGAAGATGGCGCTGCACCCTTTGGGTACAGAGTCCAGGTCAACATCTATTTGCATCTGCTGGATCTGCAGTGCGGCGTCCTCTACTTCGAGAACAAGGACAACAGCGGAACTCGACTTGTTCATGTCCCAAGAGATCCTGATTTGTGGGAGAAGATCAAAGAACAGGCGAGGACAATGACAGATATGGTTGATGACTTGCTTTTGCCTCCTCCAAGACCCAAGGGCCAGGGCGAGTTTGAGTGTAGAAATTGTGAATTTCAGTCGATATGTCACTCATCGGGTATATGGGAAGACCCAAACCTGGCTGAGAAACGGCTGAAGTTCTATGGAGGCTTCTCCTAAAGGACTTGGCAGATCAAGGAGAAGATGATGAGTAGCTACGCAGATGATCCAACCCTTCTGAAAGTTCGAGGCGAAGGCAACGGACAACGCGGTGCAAACGATGAAGAACGAGACCTGCAGCGAAAAGAGTATGTCAAGAAGGTTTCTTCTGCTGTCCTCACGGTTATCGGTAAGCATGGTTCCGCCAAGCTGAAGGCAGTTGGCGCTCCATCGTTGAGCAATGCAGTGAAGGCGGCGATTATTGCCCGAGGCGAGGGCGCTAAGAAGGGCATGGATCTCGTGGCAGAGATGAGTTTTGACAACGCAGAGTTCGATGGATCTGTTAAGACAGCGATCGTTCTTCGCATTGTTGATCGCAACAACGGAGGTTGAAGTGAGTTACGACGCAGTAATCGATGAAATCTTGCAAGCAGAGCCGGATAAAATCTCGCGCATCTTGAGAGGCGAGGAAGAGATCGGCGATCCAACAGAGATCGAAGATGTCCTTCTTGAGATCAACCGACTCGAACGGAATGTCGAGTTCTTCAAGAAGCTCAAGAAGCGACGAACCGAGCCTTTGGATCAGCGGATCAAGGAGAGCGATGCGCAGATCGATCAGCTTCGAGCAGCCATTATTGACTGCATGGAGCGAACCAACAATAGCAGCCTTGATTTCCCCGAGGTTGCCAAGATCAGTTGTCGCAAGAAGGCCGGATCCTGGGATATCAAGGATGAGGCCAATGTGGAAGAGCATCTTCAGGAGCTTGGCGTTCTCGATGATGTTGCAACCAGGACGTTGAAGTTCGACAAGAGGAAGCTGTATAAGCTCCTCAACGAGCTTCTTGAGAACAACAACGTTCCCGAAGGAGCAGAGAAGTCTGAGGACAGCCAAACGGTTGCTATCTCGTTCTATGAAAAGGCAGAAGATCGTGCGAAGCAGGATCAGGCCGAGCGAGAGGCAGCCAGGTGGAAGAAGGCTGAATCCAACTACGACTCGCTGACGATCTGATGAGCAAACGATTAGAAGACTCACGAAAACTGCTCGATTACATCTACTCAAAGATACCTGAGACAAAAGGATGTATGGAGCATATCTCGAAGCCCGTTTCCGAAGGAGGATGCGGAGCTTGGTGCTGTCAAACTCAGAACCCTCAAGTTCTGTACGTTGAGTTCCGCAATGCATGGAACAACGTACAAGAGAACTGGTCTGACCAGGATATCATTGAGCTTGTCCGCAGAAGCCTGCGAGCATATCTCTTTGCATCAGAGCGCGATGGTTGCGTGTTCTGGGATCGAGAAACCAAGATGTGTTCGCACCATGAAACCCGACCATTCAACTGTCGAGTTTATGGCATTACTCCCGAGGAGGAATGGAGACCTCGCTACGAGCGACTCAAGGTCATCTATCCCGACACAAGGGAACAATGCAACCTTGTTTCGACAGCAGACGGTTCGGAGTTCACGAAGAAGAAAAGCGATTCTCTCTGGAACATGCTCAAGAACGCGGAGAAGACAATCGGCGTTCGTCCCTCTGATATCCATGATGATTTCGGGGGATCGTACCGCAGGTACTACGAGCATGTCATCTTGCATCTCATGGGCGATGAAGGCATGGAGATGTTGAGTCAAGTCAGAGAGCATGGCAGTAACGATGAGAAAGAAGGCGTTATCAAGGCGGCGCTCGACGGTCTCATCAAGATGAAGGAGACTGCAAATGTCGGAGCGACGAGCGACGATTCTGACGGCTGATTACAAGTCCGAAAGCGACCTGATGATTTGGACTCTTCGTTTTCACGACAACGATGAGGAGCAATCATTTTGTTGGCCGAGTCGAGACTACCTTGAGCATGTTGTCAACATCAGCGTCCCCAAGAAGTTCGTGATCGATGAGAATCTCATCAAGCAGTTGTCCGATCATTGCGAGGCAATGAAAGGGAAAGAAGTCAACTTTGATGTGAGGAAAGAGATCAACAACCCGTTGACGGACATTGCGAAGGAGCTTTCATCGGGGAGTATTGAGGAATGAGCGAAAAGCCAGGCATCATCAAGATTCGTATGTTTGGATCGCATGATTGCGACGAGTGTACGAAGTTTCGTAAGGCTTTTGGTATCTATTCGATACCTGTTGATTTCATTGATGCCATGGCTGATGAGAACCAAGAGTTGTGCGATCGGCATGGAGTTGACAAGCTTCCTCATATACAGGCCTTTAGGTCTGGTAGCGACGATATCATCTACGAACGGATTGGTTACACATCTCCATTGTCGGTCATCGCAGAGATTGCAGAAGCGAAGGAATCGCAAAGAAGCAACATGACCCTTCAGGGTGTAAGAAGGCCTTCTCTCGGTCCAAAACTGCCGAAGAGAGGGTACAAGGGTCGAGGATGTAGCGGGTGCCGAAATGCAAAAACAAAAGATCAGTCTGAATGAACATCAGGAACGAGCCGTCAATCACACTTGGGGGCCTTGCTTCGTTTCCGCATGTCCTGGATCCGGTAAAACGAGAGTCATCGTTGAGCGTTGCGCTCGATTGATCTCAGACGGTTTCGACCCAAAGTCGATCCTCTGCATCACGTTTACCAACAAAGCCGCAGCAGAGATGAAGAGTCGCCTGCAAGCCATGATCGGCGAAGAGGCGAACAAGCTCTACATCTCAACTTTCCATGCCTTGTGCGCGAACATTCTTCGCAAGTTTGGCAGCTATCTCGGCTATGACAAGAACCTCTCGATCCTGACGCCTGATGATTCTGAATCATTGATGGCGCAGTGCGCCCGAGGTCTTGAGTATGAGCTTCAGACCCGAGATGTCCGCAAGATTATCTGGCAGTCAAATGACGCCAGAGAGAAGCTTGTTGATGTTGATACGAGCGAGTTCGATAGCTTCTTCCAGGCTCCGTTCGAAGCAAGGATCGCCAGAGAGTATCTTGATCGCATGAGGAAGGCGAATCAGATCGACTTCAGCGGTCTTCTCTCCGAAACCATCCGTCTTCTTGAGAAGGACTCAGAGATCCTTGAGAAGCTACAGGACCGCTTCGAGCTTATACAGGTCGATGAGGCGCAAGATACGAACCTTGCTCAGTTCAAGATCGTTGAGATGCTCGGCGAACATACGAACGTCCTCATGGTCGGAGATCCGGATCAGTCGATTTACGGTTGGCGCGGCGCTCGATTCGAGAATATCGAAGACTTCATCGTCAACTTCAGCGCCGATGTCATCCGTCTTCCGTTGAACTACAGATCAACCAAGAAGATAGTTTCGACTGCATCGAGACTAATCAGTCACAACGAAAATCGAGAAGAGGTTGATTTCGACACGATCAATCCCGATGGACGAGACGTTGACTGCTTTATCTTCCGCAACCCCGATGAAGAGGGTTCATGGATTGCTCATGCTATCCGAACTCTGATGGGGCGTCATGGGTACAAGCCTCACGATTTCGCTGTTCTGTATCGAGCGAACTCGATGTCGAGAGCTATTGAAACGGGATTGCTTGGGGCTGGCATTGATTACGAGGTCATTGGATCTCGTAGCTTCTTTGATCGCATGGAGGTCAAGGATTCGCTGTCAATGCTCAAGTTTTATGCGAACCCGAAAGACGGTATCGCTCTCAATCGATTCATCAACAAGCCAACTCGACGCATCGGACAGGGTACTGTTGCCAAAATCGAGAAGTATGCGAATGACCATAAGATCGATCTCATCGAGTCTATGGGCAAGGCCGACCAGTATATCAACGGGGCAAACAGCAGCACGATCAAAACCGAACTGAAGCGAATATCAGGACTGTTTGCCGCAGCGCCCAAGGGCGATATCGGCTCGCTCATGCAGCATCTTGTGAGCGGTATGAACTATGTCAAGTATCTTGAAGAATACGATGACAAGGGCGTTCGCAACAGGCAAGATAACCTCGAAGAACTCTACAACTCTGCTTCGCAGTTCAAGGGCGATGCCTCTGCATACTTGAACAAGATTGCTTTGCAGAGCGCTTCTGACAAGGAGTCTGTGGACGACTGCGTTTCGCTGATGACTATCCATGCTTCCAAGGGGCTTGAGTTCCCGGTTGTCTTCATGCCCTGCATGGACGAGGGAAGCATGCCGAGCAGCCTGGCGCTACAAGACAGAGATAACAACGCTGAAGAAGAGAGACGTTTGGCATACGTCGGTATGACGAGAGCCAAGGAGCATCTCATCTTCTCATACCCATCTACGCGCCTTAAGAGGGGTCGCAGGGGAACGTTCCCGGTCAATACTCAGCCGAGCCGTTTCCTCAAGGAATGCGATGTTCTTGAACGGGCGAAGAGGATTAATCCATGAATGGAGTCGAGAGTTTCATGTCGTCGTTAGATGCGGACAACAAAGTTCACAAGCTAATGGTCCATGCGGCGACAAACTATCTTGTTACGACGATCAAGTTTTTCGATATCAGTCGTCATGAGTTCGGTCCACAAGTAACTCGCATTGTGATGGAGATGCATCAAGTTCTTGACGAAAGCGGGTCGATAGAGGTTCTGTGGGAACTTTACGCAGAGCTTGTAGCCGCTTGCAAGACAGAGGGACTCGATATCACAATGGTTCCATTGAGGGCATTCGGCTGCAGCATCCATTAGGAGGGCTGCATGAACGTCTATGACGAGAAGATGAGAGAGGCAAGTCGTGAGTTTGTCCGAGCATATCTGAGATTCTACTTCGAGTTTTCGTTTGTTGCTGGCGAAGAGGGAGAGTATCCCGTCAATCTTGTTGCCGAAGCAAATGACTATCTCATGAAGATCGAAGACGAGAACACATCGGATCATGAACTCGTTGGCATTTACCAGATGGCGCTTACAAGTCTTGGAAACTCTGGCAATATCGAGGGTTACAACGCTCTGCCAGTACGGTTTTTGAGAGATGACACAGGGATTCCGTATGGGGCAAGTTTTTAGCGAACCAGGCAAGTTTGACATCTACGTTGGCGATCCGCGAGAAGTATTGCCCGAGTCATTCGAGAAGCAGAGCGTTCATTGTTCTATCACAAGTCCTCCGTACTGGAAGCAGCGAACATACGGGCACGACGGAGAGATAGGCAATGAGCCAACTCTCGAAAGCTACCTCGACAACGTATGCGGTGTCTTTGATGCTGTTCGACCTGTGCTTCGCAACGACGGCACGCTCTTTGTGAACATCGGAGATAAGGTTGATGATGGTCAATGCCTGAACATTCCCTTCATGTTTGCTGAAGAGATGAAGCGTCGAGGATGGTTTCAGAGACAGTGGATGCCCTGGTTGAAGCGTAACGGCATCCCCAAGGGAGGGCCATCCAAGCCCAACGACAATCTCGAAGTCATCCTCATGTTCTCGAAAACGAAGGGTAACTATTACTACGATCAGTTGTCGGCGAAAGAACAGGCAGGCTTGACGACTCGTATGTTCCGTAATGGCGATTCGATCACGCTTGATCCAGAACCCGATTATTGGGTCTTCGACGTTCTGACTCGCAAGAACTTCTCGCCGCATTTCTCGACGTTTCCGCCGCTCTTGGCAGAGATCATGGTCAGAGCAGGCACGAGCGACGAGGGCGTTCACCCGACGACAGGCGAGCCCGCTGTCCGCAAGGTAGAGAAGCGTCGGTACGCAACAAGATCTGGTACAAAGTCAAAAGAAGACAAGAGCGGTATGGCGTTCCGAGACAAGGGTCGTCATATCACAGAGTTCAGCACTCTTGGGTGGGAGTTTTCTCAGCCGATCAAGGTTGATGAGATGAGTAAGCCCATTGTTCTTGATCCGTTTAGCGGTCTTGCGACAACCGGAGTGGCTTGTATGGATCACAGAAGGTTCTACAAGGGAATCGAGCTTGTTGAGGAGTTTGCTCAAGAGGGACGAGACAGGCTGTTGACCCATAATCCGCCGGATGTTTTCGATGACGTTCAGTAATCACTACGACTATTACAGGGATAAAGCCTCGGATTGGTTCTATGAGAACGGCATCGAAGAGTATGTCGAAGCAACGACCATCGGAGACCCTTTGCCGGTTTACATGGCCAGAGTTGGCGACGAGTGGATGAGGATAACCTGTCACGAAATGGGGATAGAGATGGCTTACGGAAACATCAAGAAGCTCAAGACATCTGACGATCAGGTTGTCGAGATGGAGCAGCACGATCCCAAGAAGGGCACGATGTCTATCCGAGATGTGGCTGAAGCCAAGCAGAAGGCAGAGAAGAAACGAAAAGACGAGGAAGAGCATCGCCTATCGAGAGAGGCGTCTCGGGGCGAGTTCATTGAACTTGATTGATGAAGATTGCGCTACCAGGCAAGACTGATGTCCTACGAGTTGGATCGGACCCCATTCTGTTGAGCAGAATGAAGGGCGTTCATGTGGACTTCGATGGTAAGCGAGTTTTGTATCAGGCGTGGGTCGTTACGAGCGATCACAACAAGCTCAAGCCTCCCATGAAGAACGTCATCGCAACCGATTCGTTCGAGATTCAGTCTGCTGGTACTTTTACGTCTGACAACGTATCGCATCCGTGCCATGTCCATCGGGCTGTTTATCACGCTGCAAAGCATATGTATCTTGTCGAGTTCACGTGCGGGCTCGATATGGAATCTGATCTGAAACCTACAACCATACAAAAAGGCATGTCGAATACACCGAATACTGAAACAGACATAGCCGTTAAGGATGTTGCTGATAATGGCAGAGGAAACTTCATCGAGTTCGACTAAGAGTATCAACGAACTCTCGGGCGCTCACAAAGAGCAGATGGCCTTCATTCTCGGAGCGGGGCCATCTCTACATTTCCAGGACTTAGAACCGCTTCATAACTATGTCACCTTTGCTGTCAATTCTGGTCTCCTAAAGATGCCAGATTGCGATTACTTTGTGACAGATGATGGCGCTGCGGCAGATTGGAACTACTTCAGAGACACCGCCAAGAATAGCCATTGCAAGAAGCTTCTTTTCCGCGCCAAGCTAAAGAAGTCGGCATCTCACTTTCGCCAAAATGAAGTCTTCTGGTACGATCATGTCAGAGAGCATAGCCCTGACTTTGACGGAGCCAATCTGAACGGCTATGAAATGGGACCAGTCAATCCTCTCATGGCCGCAAGAACCTCAGCAGGGTCAGCGGTACATGCTGCGCACATCATGGGGTGTAGTCCGATTGTTCTTCTCGGATGCGATTCGTGTCATAAGTACGGCAAGCGATATTTCTGGCAGTTCCCCAAGGAAGAGAAAGCGTACCGAGTCAATGATTCTCGACCGCCTTGGACAAAGGCTGACAGAGGCCAGCTTAGGGGCAAGCCGGTTGACCAGCATTGCATAGATTTCGATGTCTATTGGAAGCGAGTTGCCAAGGCCAATCCTGGTGTAAACATCATCTATGCGTCAGAGGGTGGACTGATTGATGCGTTCCCGTCGATGAAGCTGACAGAAGTGTTAGCGGAATACGGCGGGCGCACCAAGCAATGAACCTCAAAGACCTCGAAGACAAGCATAAGGGCAAACTCGGGTTTGTAGTAGGAGCAGGGCCATCGCTCCATTTTCAAGATGTTGAGCCCCTTAGCAACTACGTCACAATAACCGCAAACTCGGGTATTCTCAAAATTCCAGATTGCGACTACTTCGTCAGCGATGACGAAGGCGTTCGCCATTGGAACTACTACAGAGTCACAGCCAAAAACAGTAAGTGTACCAAGCTACTGTATCGAGCCAAGCTCGGAGATCATATCGGGCACTTCAAGCCCGAAGAGGTTTTGCTCTTTGATCACAAATCCTGGTATGAGCCAAGCAAAAGGGCATGGAAAGAAGGCGGCGGAACGATGACCAAGGATGCCGAAGCACCGATTATTGGCGCTCGGACATCTCTTGCAACCGGCCTTCATTGGGCTCACATTATGGGTTGCGATCCCATCGTTCTTCTCGGGTGCGATTGCTGCTACAAGGGTCGTAACCGTTACTTCTGGCAGTTCCCTGGTGAAACCAAGGGATACCAGATGAATAACCGACCTGTCTTTTCTACTCCGAATCGAGGGTTGAAAAAGAACAAGCCGGTCGATAATCACTGTGTTGACTTCCTTGAGTATTGGAAGAAGCTCGCCGAAGAAGCCAAAGGCGTTGCGAACATCATCTACGCATCAGAGGGCGGCATCCTTGATGTCTTTCCTTCGATGACTCTGGTTGAGGTTCTTGAGAAGTACGGAGATAGGACCAAATGATAAACGACCGCAGAGTCCTTGCAATCATACCGGCACGAGCCGGATCTAAAGGCGTTCCTGGTAAGAACTATCAAGACCTTGCAGGCAAGCCTCTTATTTCATGGAGCATCGAGGCCGCTATCAAGAGCGAGCTTATTGATGCTATTTGCGTCACGACCAACTGCGATGAGTGCGCGAAGATCGCCAAGCGATACGAGAAGGATCATGTTATTACGATCCGTCGTCCCGAAGATCTTTGTTCGGCTACATCAAGAACAGAAGATGCCATGTCTCATGCCGTGGCATGTCTTGGCGAGAAGTGGGGATATGTCTGTCTGCTTCAGCCAACATCTCCCGCTCGTCCTCGAAGGCTGATCGATCGGGCCATCATGAAGATGATCGATACGGAGTCGGACAGCGTTATCACGGTAACATCAGAGACGCCTTTCTTTTGGCGAGTTACTCCCGATGCTCATCAGCCCTACCCGCTGTATTCCAATATCCGCCGTCCCATGCGTCAGGATCTTGACGACTCAGAGATGTTCTATCACGACAACGGCAACTTTTACGCCGTTGAAGGAGAGTTGTTGAGAGAGTATGGACGGATTGGAAGGAAAACCGCTCTTCAGGTAACGACTAAGTATGAAAGTATGCAAATAGATACTGAAGAAGACTTCGCTGTTATGAACTCGATGGCGGAGGTATATGGCCCCCTGATCTAAGGGAGAAAACGTGGAATACCCAACCCCTAATGTCATTGCCGAGATTGGCTGCGTGCATCTCGGTAAACCTGAAAGAGCTAAAGAGCTATGTAAGCTGGCAAAGCTTTGCTCCGCAGATTACGTCAAGTTCCAAAAGAGGAATCCCGAAGAGAGTACGCCTGTTCATATGAGGGACAAGCCTCATCCGAACAAGATCTTTGCTTACGGCGAGACTTACCTTGAGCATCGCCAGAATCTCGAACTCAGCATCATTGAGCATGCGGAGATCAAGCAGTTCTGCGAAGATATCGGTATCGGTTACTCGACATCGGTCTGGGATCTCACTTCAGCAAAAGAGGTCGTAGAGCTTGACCCCGAGTTTGTGAAGATCCCGAGCGCTTGCAATCAACACTATGAGATGCTGAAGTATCTCGTTGACAACTTCAAGGGCGATATTCATGTTTCAACGGGCATGACTGATCGAAATGAGATGCAAGCTCTTCGCGAGTTTGTAGGTCAGAATCCCGATCGCTTTGTTGTCTACCATTGCACGAGCAAGTACCCATGCGAGTTTGATGATCTTCACTTGCTTGAGATAGAACGTCTCAAAAGCGAATGGAAGACCCGCATTGGTTTCAGCAACCACGGTAAGGGTATCGCTGCGGATGTAGCGGCATACATGCTTGGCGCAGAATGGATCGAGCGACACTTTGTTGATGATCGAACAATGCGTCATACTGATGCTGCTGCGAGTCTTGAGTCGCCCGGATTGCAGAGGCTCTGCAGAGACTTGAGAGCGATCCGTCGTGCATTGGTAAATCGGCCAGATGAAATGGACGAAGAAGAGTTGCTGCAGCGGCACAAGATGAAGTTCCACGGAGACAGTTATGGGTCTGGACATTGATAAGGTCAAGATGTTTGCGGTCGATGTTGATGGAACGCTCACAAACGGTCTCTACACCGTGGACGAATCAGGCATCGTTTCCAAGAGCTTTCATACCCGAGATTTTTACGCGCTCAATCGAATGAAGCAGCTTGGCTTCACGATTGTCATCATCACATCAGCGCAAGATACTGTCATCGAAGAGAAGTGCCGTCCATTCGATTTCCTTGTCTATACAGGTGTTGAGAACAAGGCCGAAGAGATGGGCCGCATCCTGAAAGCTCACAAGATGAAGTGGGAGAATCTTGGGTATATCGGAGACGCAGAGAACGATCTTGAGTGCATGTCACATGCGGCATTCACAGGATGCCCTCTGGATGCAATCCCCGAAGTTGCAGAAAGTATCAATTATCAGTCTGTCCAGCACGGCGGGCACGCTGCTGTCTATGACATTATGCGTAAGTATTGCGATTACGCTGCTCTCGACTGGTGAAGACGAAGTAAGGTAGAATGTAGCCATGTCAGAGTTTCACACGGTTCAGACCGAGTTTCTGCAGGACAATGAGGGAGCCTTGATAAAGGCTCTGCAAGACATTGGGTACGAGCCCATTGTCTACGAAGACGCTGTTCATCTCGAAGGATACAGGGGAGACAAGAGAGAGCAGAAGGCTCACATTGTCATTCCTCGCAAACAGATCAGCAACGCCAGCAACGATATCGGATTCGAGCGATTGGAGAACGGCAAGTACCGTCTTCATGTTTCTGAGTTCGATGAGACTGGCTGGAAGAAGCAGTCTGAGAAACTGGTTCAGTATTACGGCAAGGCTGTTGTAGAGTCGATCGCTGAGTCTTCTGACTACTCGATGGTTGAGGAAGTTGAGGACGAAGATGGCACCATCCGTATCCGTATGCGGATCAACGAGTATTGATCTCGCTGATGGGCGGATCGAATGCTCGCTCTGTCCGATCCGCTGCAAGCTCCGTGAGGGACAGCGAGGCCGTTGCATGGCTCGGTACTCGGATGGTCAGTCGATCCTCTTAGAAGCCCCTCAGATCAGTTCTGCGGCTATCGAGCCGATCGAGAAGAAACCTCTCTATCACTACAAGCCCAATCTTCGAACTCTGTCGTTCGGAGGTTATGGCTGCAACATGTCCTGCGATTTTTGTCAGAACTGGATGGTTTCGCAAGAGAAGCCTTCTGATCTGATGGACGGCTATCAGCTTATCAGTATGGCCCGAGAGCATGAATGCGATGCTCTCTGTATGACATACAACGAGCCGCTGATCTACTTTGAGTTCTTAGATTTCCTGCGACAGTCTTGGGATCAAGATCTGGTCATCAAAACCAATGCCTATTGCGAGGCCGATCCATGGTCTGAGGTCTGCGATTGGGTCGATGCCATGAATATCGACTGGAAGGGCTCTGAGGCTCGCTACAGGGCTGTCGCAAAGACAGATGGGGCGACGACCCTTCGACGCATCGAAGAGGCTCTGGCGGCGTCTGTGCATGTCGAGATCAGCGTTCCTGTCTATCTTGATGGAGAGGATGACGAGTACCTCGATTTTGCTGATTGGTTGTCGAGCCTCGATCGATCAACGCCTATCCATCTGCTCAAGCTCTTTCCCGCATTCAGGAACGTGTCGCAGCCTGCTACTCCCGACAAGAAGATCTCTCGTATCCGAGATGCGATGCTTGAGCGTCTTGATTACGTCTATGCTCACAATATCTTTGGCGAAGCTGGACGAGAGATGAAGAGAACCATCTGCAGATCTTGCGGGCAAAAAATCGCTGATCGGACGGGTCTTCGTACCGAGTTTTCTGTCTGTGGATGCGGCACGATTAGGACATAAACCGCTTCTGGACGATACATGAGTATCGTACCTGGGAGCAAGTATGTCTAAACTCGATATCTTTCATGTCATACCGACGCTGTTTCCGTATGGGGCATATAGCTCGCTCTCGGAACTCCATTACGCAATCGACAAGTATTACGGAGACGTTGGACAATATATCTTGTCTCTGAAAGACGAGAATCATAAGGGGATGTTCGAACTCCCTCACAAGATCGTTCCATTGAGCGGTCTCAAAGCGAAGATCCAATCCAAGTCAACGAATCCGGTTGTCTTTTTTCACAAGCTCTCAGCGACAGATTGCAAGCCTGTGTCCGCTGTTCTTTACAATGACATACCCTTTGTCATTGTAAATCATACGCAGACTAATAAGCCGAGAGGTTTTGCTCGCAACAATGGTATCGTTGCGGTGTCCGATCATATGTACCAAACATTGTCAAAGGGCTTCAAGGGATTCAATTTTCATCGTATCCGAAATGGCGTCAACGGCGAACGCTATGAGAACATCGAGCCCTATTACCCTGACGAAGTTGAAGGCTACTTTGTTACGGGTCGGATGAACAACTTCAATGGATGCAAGCATCCGAACGACTGGATCCCGTGGGTCAAGGCGACTTGGATCGGCTCTCCTCATTGGCATGACTATCTTGGCGACGGTCAATACTTTCAACGAGCCAGTCAGCAGGCCAACAAGCGGGGTCGATCAGCCATGCGACCCAATGTCTGCAATATGCCAGGTCGAATCAACGGCTTCAAAGACAAGGTTGCCTATCTGAAGCGATGGCAAGTATTCTTGTACGAGATCCGAGGAACTGAAGGTACGAGCATGGCTCTTCTCGAAGCGCTTGCTTGCGGAATCCCTGCCATCATCAACAACAAGCCAGGAAACCATGAGATTGTCACAAAGAAGGTCAATGGCTATGTCTACAACAGCAGAGAACAACTGCTTGCAAAGATAAAATACCTGGTTGAAAACCCAGCCTATCTTGAAGACTTGAGCGCCAGCACGAAGGCCAACTTTGATGCCAAGCTCGACGCAAGGTACATGGCGAAAGAATACGTCGATCTGGCGAAGAAGGTCATCAATGAGTTCTGAGAAGCCTCTGTTCTCTATTTTGACCTGCTCCTACAATCAGAAGCAGTTCCAAGGTGTTTGGCTGAAGTCCGTGTTGCGTCAGGACTATCGACCTCTTGAGGTTGTGTTTGTTGATGATTGCTCCGATACAAACGATGCAAAAGCTCTTGAGAAGCATCGCAAGCTATTCGAGGATGCAGGTATAGATCTCACGATTCATCGCAATCAAGACAGTCTCTACTGCGCCTCTTCTTACCTTGAGGCTCTGCGTCTTGCTAAAGGAGACTACTTCGGGGTTGTTGACGCTGATGATGCTTTGACTGAGGGATCTGTTTCGGCTGTCATGAAGTGCTATCTCAAGCATCCTGATGTTGGCTTTATCTATACGCAGTTTGATTGGTGTAACTCTGAAATGGGAAACTGCCGCAGGGGATTCTGCAGACAACCAGCAAGGGGTCGTAATCTGTTGACGGGAGAGAAGAGTCCGCAGTCAAGGCATTGCTATTCTCACTGGCGGACGTTTAGGCGGCTTCCTGATATTGAGTCGATTTTCAAGCCAAGGTTGAGATGTTCAGTTGACAAGTATATGGGCTACCGTCTTGAGGAGTTGGCTCCAGGAGTCTTCTTAAATCGGGTATGTTACAAGTATCGTAACGGCGTATCTTCGGGGGTAACTCAAAACGAAAAGTCGATAGAAACATGGAAGTCGGTACGAAGAGAAGTCATGCGGCGCAGAAAAGCCAATCAAACCAAGGTCTATCCAATCAGGACAATACAGACTAAACGATGAGACTATCGCTATCAAGAAGTTTGAAAGGCGACCGAGGAGTAAATCACTTCATGCGTCGTCTCGTGAAGCATCTGAAGTCAGATTACGATGTCAAGATTGTAGATGCCAAGGCTCCGTCTGATATCCATCTGGCAGTCATCAGCGGCATCAAGCCTGGCACAAAGAACGTCTTGCGTCTGGATGGCGTCTACTATGACGTTGGTCGTCTCAAGATGAATGTCCCCATTCTGAAGGCTCTCAAGGCCGCAGATGGAGTTGTCTACCAGAGCGCATGGTGTCAGACATTCGTTCAGAAGATGCTCAGAGCAAAGCCTCGTAGTTCTACGGTTGTATGGAACGGCGTCGATCAGTCTCAGTTCAAGCTCCCGAAGCAGAAGAACCCCCATGGCTTTGATAAGGTGTTCGTCTCATGCGCTCACTGGCGACCCAATAAAAGACCTGAAGCTATGGCTGAGGCCTTCATCCAGGCCAACAATCTGACTGATTTGAACTTGGGTTTCTACTTCATAGGTAAGGTTGAAAAGCGAGCCAAAGTCGATCATCCCAATATCATCTACCACGGGACGGTCTCGAATGACTCTTTACCGGAGTTGTATTCTCAATCAGACTACATGGTTCACATTTGTCACATTGATGCCTGCCCCAACTCGGTTGTCGAGGGGCTTTCGGCAGGGCTGCCTGTCTTGAGCAACAACTTGTCGGGCACTCCTGAGATTGTTGGCAAGAGCGGAATCATTCTTCCGATCGACAAGCCATTTAACTTCAAACCGTTGCATGATATCAACTCGGTCGGGTCATCCTCTGTAAGGATCAAGACTCTGCGACAAGGCATGCTGAGCATGCTTGATAAAGATTGGAACATAGAAAGACCAGACCTCGATATCAAGGTCTCGGCGAGGAAGTATTATGACTACTTCTGCGAAATCCTCAAGTCCTAAGACGACTATCGTTGTTTCGAACTACAACTACAAGCGGTACGTCGGTGCGTGCCTTGAAAGCTGCGCGAAACAGACAAACCCTTGCAAGGTCATTATTGTTGATGATTGTTCGACCGATAGTTCTTGGCAGGTTATCAAGAAGACCATTGACGAGAATCCTCATTTCTCTGCAATCCGACTGAACGCAAACAGCGGAGGCAACGCCAGGGGCAAGAACGTCGGTATCTTCTATGCGAAGACCCCATATATCATGTGTCTCGATTCTGATGATGCTCTTGTTCCGAAGGCAATTGAGAAGCTTGAAGACAGTATCGAGGGCGTTGATATTGTCCATGGCAAGGCTCGTCGAGTCGAGACAACAGTCGATACCTTCAAGGGGATGATGGCGAAAAAGTATCAGACCTGGGAACGATACGAAAAGTTTGAAAACACTCCCGAAGACAGCATCGAATGGTATAAGTGCATGGAGGCCTCAACCATCCTTGTTCGTCGAAATGTCTATGAGCATGTAGGTCTTTTTAACGAAGACCTGAAGTGGAAGATAGACAGAGAGATGTGGTATAGAGCAATCAACGAGGGACATTCTCGTCGATTCCTTGATCTCCATGTTTCTCTCTATCGAGGTCATCCGCAGCAGATTACAAGAAACCCGAAGAGGAAGAAGCCGCTCAAGATTGACGAGAAGTTTGAGCAGATTATCCGTTCGTATGGAACCAAAACCGACAAGAGGCTTTCGTTGGACTCGTACAACCCCGAACCTCATGTCCTTAAGACCATTGGGGCACCTCTCTAAGTATGGAATACTTCAAGCTCATCAACGGACAGACAGGACGGAACACGGGCTACATCATGGTCCGTCGTCCTCCTATCAATAGGAAGCGCTGGAAAGAAGTCCAGAAGAGATACGAAGGCAAGATCATCGGCATTTCTTGCAATCGTGATTTCCCTCGCAAGAGTCCCGATGTTGTAGACGTAGCTTCGGGCTGGTTGCATGTCTTCCGAGATCCGCAGGCGCATGGAATACCTGAGTCAATGCCTCAGATGCTATTGGGCGAATCGGACTTCGTTTCCGTTGATAAGAGGTTTGTCACAAAGAAGAAACGCTTTGACTTCTACTATGTCTGTCTTGGTTCTTCTTCGCAACGTCGCTCCAAGAACTTCAAGCTCTTTCAAGCGAGTCTCCCAATTCTCTGCGGAGAACTTGGACTAAGAGGCGTCGTCATCGGTATGAAGCAGTTCAAGGACATGGAGCAATGGAATAGTTATCTCACATGGACGGGCCGCAGACGACCAAGCGAAGTTTTCAACTACATTGGTCAGTCTCGGTTTGGCTTCTTTCCAAACGTAACAGACGCATCCCCAAAGGCCCTTACCGAGGGCTTTGCTCTCAATGTGCCGTCGCTTGTCAACAACAAGATCTACGGAGGCTGGAAATACATAGACGACCAGACTACTGGTCATTTCTTCAATCCGGATCTGACAGATCTCAAGGAGAAGGCTAAGCTCATAACAGCAGGCCACTACTCCGCAAGGGATACTTTCTACAAGGACTGGGGGACCAAGAATGCCAGCCGTAAACTTGGCAAGTTTCTCCGAGATATCTACGGTAAGCAAGGTCTGAAGAAAGTGTATATCCAAAAAGCGCAGAAGGTGTAAGATGAGCGATAAGCCACTTGTATCCATTGTGATACCTCTTTACAACTATGCTCGGTACGTTTCAGATTGCTTGAAGTCTGTTCTGTCTCAAACGCATCAGAACATCGAAGTCATTGTCATTGACGACTGTTCAAGCGATAATCCAAAGAAGGTCATCAAGCCTTTTCTTGAGACAGATAGTCGGCTGCAGTTTCACAAGAACGACAGCAATCGAGGCGTAAGCTTTACACGGAATCGAGGCATCAGGATGTGCAAGGGAAGTTACATCTGCTATATCGATGCCGATGACATGATGACTTTGAAATCGATTGAGCTAAGGCTTGCAAAGCTTCAAGCGTCTGAGAGGATATGGGTCCATGGCAGGGTCTATGACCTCATTAATGGCAAGAGGGTGCCCGACAAGAGCTTCCATGGTATTCAGAAACAGTATCGCTCTGCGATGCCGAAGCCTGTAACCCGATATGCGAAATCGGTTCATTCTCAATCTGTTCTTGTTGAGCGAGAGTTCTTCAAGATACTTGGTATGTTCGAAGAGGATATCCATTACGGAGAAGAGCAAGACTTATGGCGTCGGGCTCTTGCCTTTGGTTATCATCCTGAATACGTTAGCGACTTTGTTGCGGTTCATAGAAATCACAAGCAGCAAACCAGATTTGGCAAGTATAGGCCAAGAAAAGAAGAGTGGTACAAAGAGTCTGAGCGACGACTGAAGATCAGGCTAAAGAACGGTATTACAGCCGAGAACACGATATTGCTATGATCGTACACGGAAAGAGATGCATCTTCATACATATCAACCGCTGCGCCGGGAACAGCATGGAGGAGATTCTGCGCCCCTTCACTCAGGGTAAGTTTGGGCTTCAATCTCCGTATCCAAGTCGGTCAGCCAAACATCTCAATGCTATTGAGCATCGCAATGCTGCTCACAGGTTAGCATGGCGAGATTACTACAAGTTCTCTTTTGTGAGGAATCCTTGGGACAAAATGCTTTCGTACTATCTTCTCAAGAGGCGAGACAACAAAGACTTCAAGAAACAGTACCGAACGTTCGACGACTGGATCAAGTCGGATTTCTTTACTCTCAAGCTTCCTTACATGCATACTTATCGTCATCGCAAGTTTACCAATCAGATCGATTGGCTCACAAACGAGCGAGGTCAGAATCAGATGAACTTCGTAGGCAGGTTTGAGACGATAGCAAAGGACTGGGCAACGGTTGCGGCCAGAATCGGCGTCGATCGAAAACTTCCTCACACCAACAAGACAAGTCACGATCATTATTCTTGCTACTATGACGATGAAAGCATAGAGATTGTTCGAAAGCTATTTGAGAAAGACATAGCGTACTTCAGGTACGATTTCGAGGAGGCCTGATGCTATTTCAGTGTAGGACAAAGCTCAAGAATGCAATGGATGATCCCAAGATCCGAAGCGTGCTTGAAATAGGCAGCGGCCTAAATGCTACTCCGGTCATCGTCAAGAAGTTTGATCGAGGAGCTATCGACCGCTATGTTTCTCTTGAAACAAGTTCCGAATGGGCTGAGAAGGTCAACGGCAAGTGCAAGAGAGAAGTCGTCACGCTGGCGGACTTTGGCTTCGACAAAGAACGAGGCATCTTTGCGTATGACTACAGCAGCGTTTACAAGTTTGATCTCATCTTCGTAGATGGGCCTGGCAAGCTTCAGGGAGACGACTATAGCGCTGCGGTCAAGCTCTGCGAACAATCAGACTTTTGTTTGAGTTCTCCTACCGCTGCTGGTATCCAGTCCATCCATATGATCGAGGCATTCCGCAGCAACATCCATGACGATACGGTTATCATGGTAGACGGTCGCAGGGCGGCTGTCCTCTATTATCTGAGCAGGTATCAGGATGAGTTTGATTTCTTCTTTGGCGGGACTCCGTATCCCAAGAAGCGACTCAAGGAAATACTGAAACCAGAGTTTCGCCATCTCGCTAAATTCAATGTCGGAGAAATCACGACCATGGTAAGGAAGAAGAAGTGAGAGTATTTGACTTTAGCACAGCAAGGCAAGCCGATGCGGTTGTTGTGATCGGCGGCGGTCCAACCGCAGGCAGACGGCTGCCAGATGCTCGAAAGTTCGCAGAAGAACGAGGCGCTCTCGTCTATTCGGCCAACTATGAGCATGACGATTTGCCTTCAGATTACATCTGCTTCGCTACGCCATCGAAGTTCAAAGAGTGTCTCAACAAGAAACCGAACTGCAAAGATCTTGTTGTTCGAGACAAGGTGGCTCCAAAGACCAAGAGGTATCCTGGGTACAACTATTACCAGTTCTGCTCGCAAGACGCCAGCGATGGGGCATATTCGATCAAGAGCATCCCCTTGACAAAGTATGGTCATTTCCCCCTTTACAACATTGGTAACGCTGGCTTTTCAACCATAGCCCTCGCTTGCTTGAGCAGACCCAAGGATATGCTTCTTGTTGGCTTTGATGGATTGAGAGACGAAAGCAGTAAGCTCACATACGAAAACAAAGTCATGGCGTATCCTGCAAAGAAGGGCGCTGACAAGAAGATCTACTTCGGCAAGGTCATTCTTCAGTTTGCCCTTGATAGGGGCATACGGTTGCATGCCTTTGAGGATGACGCCCTATGGGGATGGCAGAGTAAGGCAAATATCATCGCATGAAGAATGTAAGCTACGACATTTTCAAGCCTGTTGATTCGGTAATCATCATGGCTGCGGGACCATCTATCAGCAGTAACTTTGATGGTATACGCAGGTTCCAGGCGGAGAATCCTGATCACGTGGTTCTTGCTTGCAACTATGATTTTCCGATTGATGCGGAGTATACGGTCTTCATAGACAATGGCAGATATCGCAGGTTCATCGATTCGATTCGTAGCCCCAACATCATCATTGCTCCCTACTTTGGGCCTTGGCTTAAGAAGAAGCACTTCACGGCAGATCGTACCTTCTACAAGCTAAAATGGAATGCTGACGTACAGCCATATGACGTAAGCGGAATTCTCGTCAACAAAGATGGCAGTACGGGTCATAAGCTTGGCAACTGCGGAATGACATGCTTGTATCTTGCTCACATGTTTAGGCCAACCAAGGTTCTTGTTGCTGGTCTCGACGGCCCTCAGCCTGACAATAAGACTGTCAAGCATTTCAACAATATCACAAGGACTTGGACTAAGAAAGACATCGATCGAGTAGATCCGAAGAAGAAGTACCTTCGAAAGCTTGTCAAGTTTTTGCGAGCAAGAGGTGCGGAGACTTACACGTTTAGTAACTGTCCTTTTTGGGAACAGCAGAGCATAGCGAGGATTTGGGAATGAGCCTGGTAGAGGCATTCATCTTCACTAATGGAGCAGAAATTGCCAAGCATTGCGAGCAATGCCTGAAGGCGCAGACGGTTCCCTGCCCATATCGCATTATACAAGGCAAGTCTCTGTTGGATGCGATACAGTTTGCCATGGAAGAGAGCGTATCGGATTTCTTCATCAAGCTCGATGATGACATGTTGCTTCATCCGAGAGCGATTGAGTATCTAACTCCGAGGCTAAGGGTCTGTAGAGAGCGACGAAATCTCGCTATGTACGGATGCAGGCTATGGGAGCCTTGGGGCAATAGGACAATTCGTTGCATCAAGGCATACAAGACCAAGGCTTGTCGAGACATTGGTTTTCGATCAGACAAGAGAGGCAAGATAGATCGCGCCTTTGTTGCCGATATGACTCAGAAGGGGTACAGGCATCTGCAGGATCGAAGCGTGATTGCCGTTCATGGTTTGAGATCGCTTTCGGATCAGCAGCAGTATCGTCGGCTTTGGGCCAGGAATGCTGGCAAGACCGTTTCTGAACTAAGATCGGTAGACAAGGATCAGACTCGCATTGTCTCAGTCGTTCCTTCATACAAAAAACAGGTCAAATGGATTCGCAAAATTGACACTGTAAACGAGAAGACCAAGTTTGGCAAGTTGCTAAGAGATGGGTAATCGCATACGACAACTTTTCACGTTTCCTCAGGTTCAGCATCTACATGATCGGCTGAAGGCGAGGTACGGTCTTGAGGATCGGGCGACTAAGAAGGCTCCGATGATTTCCTTCGGCTGCTATCCTGGTAGCAAGAAAGAGATCCAGATGTTACTTAAGCAGCAGGATCTTGTCGTTGTCGTTTGGGCCGGTAGCGATGCCATGTATATGAGAATGCCCAAGCATCGCGAGATGATGAAGGCGGTCAAGAAGGCATCTCATTTCCGTCATATCGCTATCTCTCAATACATTGTCAAAGACCTCAAAGCTCTCGGGATACGCCATGAGTTTCTCCCGGTTTCGCAGGTCAACGAATCAATGTTTTCGCCCGAGCCTATGGGGGACAGTATCTTCTTCTACGATTCAGTTTCATCTCGTAAGAGCGTTTTCTATGGAAGCGAGATTGTCAAGGAGATCAAGGCCAAGATGCCTGGCGTCAAGTTTGTCTCGGGCGCTCAGGCAGGTAAGACTCATGTTTCATACGCATCAATGCCCGATGTCTATCGGAAGTGCTTCTTAGGACTAAGGCCGACCCCTCATGATGGTTTGCCGAATACGGCGGTTGAACTCGGCCTCATGGGACGGAGATGCATTTGCAATCATGAGCTACCAAACTGCCTTCGCTACAGAGATGTCAAAGACATCATGGAGATTATCGAGCGAGAGCAGGGTCGTATTGGTCAAACGGATATTGAGACGGCTGAAAAGATGAAACGATACATCAGTATACCTGATGATTGGCTAAATGAGGATCACTATGGCTGAATGGAATGCAAATAAGACTCGGATTATCTATGAGAGCGAAGAAGAGTTCTTGGAGATTCAATCTGGTCGAACCAAGGATGAACTTGAGCCTTACGACTCAACGCAATACCCGCAAGTTGTAACTGATCTTCTTCGATTCTATCCCTACATCGAGAAGAACTCGTTGATCCTTGATGCTGGATGCAGAGACGGATGGACCATGCTCCGCATGAAGGAAGATGGTTATAATTGCGTCACTGGTGTTGATGTTGTTCCAAGGGCTATCGATTTCTGTCATCAGAGGGGGCTGAACGCTTCTGTTCAGAACATTCAAGAGATGGACTTCGATGACGCCTCGTTTGATGCTGCCTTTTGCAGGCATACGCTTGAACACACCATCAACCCCAAGAAGGCATTGAAGGAGATGGCGAGGGTCGTAAAGCCCGGTGGCGTCGTCTTTGTAATCATTCCCATTGAGTCAGGCAAGAGGAAGCTCAAGGCGAGACGGAAGATCAAGTTTGGTCACTCTTATGTCTTTGAAGGCGACAACAAGTTCCTTGAACTGATCGATGATTCTCTATACAAGCTGGTTGGCCGATTCCATGACCAAACCATCAAATACATTGCTTCGATTTTTGTGCTGAGAAGGAGATCCGATGACGACGAAGCTGATAGCTGAACTGTCAATGAACTTCATGGGCGACATGGAGCTTGCCGAAGAGATGATCTCTGCTGCCGCTCATGCAGGCGCAGATTACGTCAAGTTTCAAACCTGGAAGGTTGACAAGCTTGTAGAAGGTCCATGGGACAATGATGGGCGTCGAGAGGTCTACGAGAAGGCAGAGCTTTCTGAGGCCGATCATGAGCATCTGAAGGTCATCTGCGAGGCGAATGGGACGAAGTTCTTGACTTCGGTCTTCTCTCCTGATCTGCTCCCCATGGTCAGCGGTCTGAGCGATTCTGTGAAGATCGCAAGCACCGAATGTTGCAATCGAGAACTGATCGATCAAGCAACAAGGTTGTTTGAGAATGTCTTTGTGAGCGTTGGCGCTACGAATGCCGAAGACTACCGATATCTTGCGGATATCGAGAATGTCTACATGTTGCATTGCGTTTCGGCATACCCTTGTCCTGCAGATCAAGTCAACATGCCTCGCCTTGACTACATCAGGAGTTTGACTCCTCGCTTTGGTTATAGCGGTCATTACTTTGGCATATGGGATGCTATTGCTGCCATCAGCAGAGGCGCAACAGTTGTAGAGAAGCACTTCACTACTGACCAATCTCTTCCGTTTCGAGATAACCAGTTTGCGATTTTGCCGCAAGATCTGGCTCTAATCAGAGAGTATGCCGATGAGTTCGATAGGATGAACATCGATCATGGGGTCGATATGCAATCCGCCGAGGCCGAAGTTAAGAAAGCGTACTCTGGCAGATGGATGGGCACCTCTTGATACTGTATGTTGGTCCAACTGAATACATGGATCTTGTCAAAGAAGTTTCCGGCATGTCGGTTTTTGCCGTCAACGACGAGCGAGAGATTGACATTCTCATACCGGAATGCGAATACATCCTCGATGCTTGCGTCAAGATCCCTTTTGATGCCAAGAGACTTTCGAGGGCCATGGTACTGAGGGCTTATGTTGCGGCATCAACGGGCACTTCTCACATTGATGTCGATCATCTTTCCGAGAGAAACATCCCGGTTTTGTCTCTTCTTGGTCGTCCTGAGATCAAGAATATCACATCGGCTGCCGAGCATTCATGGCATTTGTTGATGGCCGCTGCCAGAAATGTAAGAGCCTCAACGCAGCATGTTATCGACGGAGAGTGGGATCGGATGGCCTTCGATTCTCCCATGTTCATCGGTAGAACGCTTGGCGTCATCGGCTGCGGACGCATCGGAACTTGGATGGGAAGATACGCAACCGCTTTTGGCATGAATGTTGTCGGTTGCGATCCTCACGTGTCTGATTGGGAGTTTGAGCTTGCCGATATGGACGAGGTTCTGAGTCGTTCAGATTTTGTCACGATCAATGTCGCTTTGACCGATGATACGAAAGACATGATCGATCATGCTCAGTTGATGAAGATGAAGGATGGGGTCATCCTTGTCAATACCTCCAATGGAGGCGTCATCAATGAGTACGCCTTGGCAGATAAGCTGATGTCGGGTAAGGTAGCTGCTGTAGGTCTTGATGTTCTGAAGAACGAACCCAACGTTCAAGAGAGCCCCCTTCTTGTTCTGGCTCGAAAGAATCCGAACATTGTCATAACCCCTCATATCGGAGGACGTAGCAGCGATGCCCTCAAGTACGTCATCAAGTTCTGCGCAGAGCGAATCAGGGACCACGCCATACCTCGTTGATGTAGCCTTTGGCGTTACGGGTAGCGGCAAATCTTGGCGAGTCGCCGACAGCCTTGGGCCTCGATACATTCCGACGTATCACGAGGCTTCTGCTGCAATTATGGCCGGGGCTGTGAGTCTCAAAGGTTTCTTAGGGGCATCTCTTTCGATCAAAGGGCCGGGCCTTACGAATGCCTTGCCGGGCATTGCAAACAACTTCTTTGAGAATCGACCGGCTCTCTCGATTTCTGAGCGATTCGAAGACGGATCAGAAAAGGCCCACAAAAGAGTAGACCATGACGCTCTCTTGCGACCCCTTGTGAAGGCAAGAGGACGACAAGGCTCTGACCTTGAAGTTCTATGGCATCGAGCAAGGATAGAACCTTGCGGTCCTGTTCATCAAGATCTTTGCGAGGGCGGAGAGATAGTTGTCGAGGCAGATCCGTATCGCCTGGATCCTGATGATTATCGCAAATCAAAGAGACCATCCATCCTTCTTGGAGGCGCTGCCTTGCGGAAGGGCGTTGATTTTTCGGGCGTCAACGTGCCCGTCTTTACGACTGCGACAGCGAAGGGTCTTCTCGATGAGTCGTTACCTCAGAGCGCTGGCGTCTTTACCGGGGTTGGGCTTGAGAACACCTGCGAGCCAATGACTGTTGCGGGCGATTGCGTTATCTGCGTTCAGGTTTACGATCATGAGCTTCTTTCTCCGCCTCCGAGGGCTAAGCACATAACGCTGAATGGCGTTGATGAGTTGCTGTCGTTCTTGGATGGTAAAGAATGGGGTCTCCCGGTCATAGAGAAGACCAAGAGACAGCTTTCTGAGTTCAACATGGACGCCTGGTTGCCCTATCAGGCGTTTGACCATCTCAGCGCCCTTCCATGGCATCATGATGTTGTTGTCGATGTGGGGCTGTTCTCTGTCGTTGGAGAGCATGTCTGGCGGGCGTCTCCTGATAGAGGGTTCTACGGAAGCCTGAATAGCCGCTATATGGGGACGGCGATCCCAACGGCCATCGGTCTCGGAGCAGTAAGCAAGAAGCCTATTTTCTGCGTCACCGGCGATGGCGGTTCCAATATGTACCTGACTGAGGCAAGAATCGCAGCAAACAGATCGATGCCCATCTGCTTCGTCATCATGTCCGATGGACGTTACGGAAGTATCGCACAGTCTTCGTCTGAACTGTATCAAGATGCTGTGAATATCTCTGCTCCCGATCATCGGGTTTTTGAAACATTTGGCATAGAGACTCATCAGGCTTTCTCGTTCAACTCTTTCGCGCACTACGTCGATACTTGGGATAGGGAATCTCCGCTCGCAATCTTCTGCTCGTTTGACCAAGATAGATATGCGACAATGACGAGAGGCTTGCGAAGATGAAGATACTGATACTTGGCGCTGGTTCGGTCGGTAAACGACATGCTCGTAATCTGAAAGAGCTTGGCGCTGATGTGTCTGTTTTTGACCCCAGGGAAGACCGTCGCAAAGAATGCGAAGACTTTACCGAATACCAGTTTGATGATTTAGTTTCTGTGTTTGATATCAACTGGGACGGAGCCGTTATAGCTTCGCCTCCTCATGTCCACTGCGAGCAGTTGCAGATGCTCGCAGAACGAAACATCCCGACTCTTCTTGAGAAACCGATCTGTCCAACAAGAGACGCTGCCCTTGAGACGTACAGAAAGATCGGCGGCTTCTCCAAGAAAGTCATTCTTGGGTACTCGTATCGCTGGTGGGCTCCGTTCTTGTTCTTCAAAGAGAGTCTGAGCGAGGTTGGCGATATTTTGCGAGTTGAATGCAGTATGGCTGCTCATCTTGAGGATTGGCATCCTTGGGAGTCTTACAAGGATTTCTTCATGGCTCATAAAGAGCAGGGCGGAGGCGCTTTGCTGGATGAGAGTCATGTTATTGATCTCATGCTGTGGCTATTTGGCGCTCCCAGGAAGCTTTTTGGCTGCGTAAGCAAGGTCAGCGACCTCGATATCACGACCGATGACAATGTTGACACAATCTGGTATTACGATGATAAGATCGTTCAGATTCATCTTGATTTGCATCGTCGTCCGCATGAAAGGTCCATCAAGGCTTACGGTACAAATGGTCAGTTGACATGGAGCTTTGACGAGGTTCGCATGGACCCTAAAGACGGACCAGGTAGATCTCATAAGTTTGAGATAGAACGCAACGAAATGTTCATGCATACGGCAAGAGAGTTCTTGGATTTCATTCGCAACGGGTCTCCTTTGCGATGCTCGCTTGCCGATGGTATATGGGCTCTCGATATGGTTGAGGCCATCAGAGAAAGTTCACAGAAGGAAGAGGTAGTCAAATGCTCTCTGTCGCGATTGTAGTCAATGCAAGGCTCGGTTCTTCGAGACTGCCGAACAAGATCATCAAGCCTTTCGGAGACACAACTCTCCTTGATATCGCTCTGAAGAAACTTGCAGCCATCGATAATCGAGAGAAGTATCTCGCTGTTCATGACCAAGAACTGATCGATATCTATCGGAAGTACGAGAACGACATAGGCCTTATAGTGAGGTCTCCTGAATCGGTAGAGAAGGGAGCGGTTCCTCATCATATCGCTTTCCAGCACTACATGGATGTCAACGCCGATTCTGTCATGGTCATGAACCCTTGCCATCCCTTTACTCGACCTGAGACATACGAGAATGCTATTCAGCACTATATCGCAAAGGGTATGAGGTCCATGACATCTGTTGTCAAGAAGGAGAACATCTTCTTCGACCAGAACGGAGGGGTCGTGAACTCCTCAAAGCAAAGGGAAGTCACGACTGTTGGGCATGACGCTCTATTCGAGATGGCGCATGCCTTCCATATCTTCCCGAAGAATGCCTTCCAAGAGGGCAGCAAAATTTGGAGCTATGAGTACGGCGATCCTGAGATGTATATTGTTGACAAGATGTCAGCCCTTGATGTAGATGATGAGATCGACTTCGCTCTCTGCGAAGGACTATACAAGAGCAATGCGAGAGATTAGTCTTGAACAATACATCATATCGAGAAGACCGATACTTGACAAAGAAGGCAAGTTCATTTTCTTCCCCACGCATAAAGCATGCATGACATCCATTCAGCATGTGCTGAGGGATCGTATACTGACTCACAAAAAGCATGGTAAGAAGTACCAGAAGGCATTGAGAGCGGCAGCGGCATACCCCAAGGGGTACTACAAGTTCACGGTTGTTCGCAATCCCTATGACAGAACACTGTCTGCTTACAGGTATCTGAGCAAGATCAAGAGATATCGAACTCTTGCGGAAGATAGGTTTAGGGACTTTTGCGTTAAGGGACTGGTTGGCTATTTGGGAGATGCGCATTTTTCGCACCAGCATCACAATGTCATGTTCCAAAACAGTCAGTTTGTTGACTTCGTTGCAAGATTCGAGAACATCGATACTGATTGGGAGATAATCGCTAACACGATTGGCTGCAAGGCCTCGCTTCCTGTCAAGAATGCGTCGAAGAAGAAGGTTGACTATCGAGACTACTACACGGACATGTCCAAGAAGACAGTCAAAAAGATATACAAGAATGATCTGAGGATATTAGGGTATGACTTCTAAGCTCGTCGTTCCAATGTCAAACCGAACGAACTACACGAAGATACGCCCCGTGTTGTTTGAGCTTCAGAAGCATCCTGAGGTTGATGTCTCGGTTATTCTTAGCTCGGCCATACTCCTTGACGAGTACGGAGGAGCATGCAAGGATATAGAGAAGGACGGCTTCAGGATCGCCGCCAACATTGATTGTCTATTCAAGAGCGATAGCCTCTCTGCAATGTCAAAGACGGTTGCGGTGTCTCTTCTTGAGCATACCTCGACCTTTGATCGCATCGAAGCAGATGGCATGATGTTGGTTGGAGATCGATTTGACATTTTGGGCTCTGTGCTTGCGGCAAGAATGCTCAATGTCCCGATCTTTCATATTCAGGGCGGCGAGATCACTGGCTCGATTGATGATGCTGTTCGAGACATGATTAGCGTCTGCTCTTCGAGGCATTATGTTGCCACCGATGCAGCCGCAGAACGGCTCAAGTCGATTGTCAAGCAGCCAGAGAACATCTTCAACTACGGCTGCCCTGCTGTAGAGATGATTGCCAAGACAATCATCGGAGATCCATGCCATGAGGTTTGGGGGCAAGTCGGATTGAGCTACGGCGAAGAGTTTTTCTTGATTGCTCTCCATCCCAATACGGATGACAAGAACGATGTCGATTTCGATGTCATTATGGATGGCGTCAATCAGTTTGACAAGAAGTGTCTGATCTTTCAGCCAAATCCTGATGCGTTCAACTCGTACATCAGAGACAAGATGAACGCCATGAACTCGGACAGGCTCAGGGTCATCAAGCATTTGCCGGTTGAATCGTTCGTTGTTCTGATGGCTCATACCAAATGCATGATCGGGAACTCAAGCGCTGGTATTCGAGAGGCCGCAAGCTTCGGAACGCCTGTTGTCAACATTGGCAAGAGGCAGAGATTCAGAGAGAGAAATCACAACGTGATCGATGTAGATTGCGGGAAAAATGAGATCGCTGATGCGATAACGAAGTCTCTTGAAATCGGTCGATACGAGAGAAAGAACATCTATTACAAGACGGATGCATCGAAGCTCATTGCGAGCGATATTGTTTCAACTCTAACGGAGAAGTCATGAAGATACTTGTCACAGGAGCTTCGGGTCAGATCGGAGCCAATCTCATAGATCGCTGGGAAGGCGAGGCCGTTGGCGTTGACCGCAACCCTCAACCATGGCCCATTAGCCACGATCGATTGGAGTTCGTACACGCTGATCTTATGGACCCGAACTGGCATGAATCAGTCAACTGGAACGACATCGACTTCCTTGTTCATTTTGCTGCATATGCCAAGGTTCATGAACTTGTTGTTGAGCCTCGAAAGGCGCTGGAGAACATTCAGGTTCTCTACAATGCTCTCGAAGTTGCCCGAGACAAGAAGTTGCCGTTTCTCTTTTCGAGTTCGAGAGAGGTCTACGGCAATATCCAAGAAAGGGATCGTCCCATCGATGAGGACGATTACGACCTCATGCAGGAGAGCCCCTACAGCGCAAGCAAGCTCTCGGGAGAGGCAATGGTTCATGGGTTCGCCAACTGCTACGGCATGAAGTGCGGCATCATTCGCTTCAGTAATGTGTATGGGCGATTTGACAACGATCTTGAGAGAATGGAGCGAGTGATCCCGCTGTTCTTCAAGAAGATAGCCAACGATGAGCCGATCGAGGTTTATGGGCCTGAGAAGACTCTTGACTTCACATATGTTGCGGACGCTGTTGCGGGTATCAAGTCTGCCATCCGTCATGTCAGCGAGAAAATGAAACCAGGAAGCGTTGAGACGTTCAATCTGGCTTATGGGAGCGGGCACTCGCTGAGAGAGCTTGTGATGTTCATTTCCGAGGCTGTAGGCAAGGTTCCCGACGTTTCTTGGCAGAAGCCCAGGGTAGGAGAGGTCTGTTGGTATGTTGCGGATATTGACCATGCGAAGACATGGCTTGATTTTGATCCTCAAGTGAGTCTTCGAGAGGGGATTCAAAAAACCGCCCAATGGTACAGGGAGACTGGATTCATCTCATGAATCTGGCCGATGTCATAGAATGTAACTGCAGGAGGATCTCTAAATGCAAACAGTAGCCATCATCGGTCACGGATACGTTGGTCAAGCGATGACCGGATTCTTCCGAGACCATTACAACCTCGTTGTTGTTGACACCAAGTTCGCAGGCGATATCGTTGAGGGGCAGGTCGGCGGAACCGATCCGATCTGCACTTTCACCAAGGACTACAGAGCCGCCAATGGCGCAGACCTCGTTGTCGTCTGTCTGCCAACTCCGAGAGACGAAAAGGGGTTCTGCGATACCTCTCTTGTCGAAGAGGCGTTGCGGACGATTGAGGCTCCGTTCTTCATCATCAAGTCTACGGTTGAGCCTGGAACGACCAAGAAGCTCCAAGAAGAGACAGGCAAGAACATTGTCTTTGCTCCCGAGTTCGCTGGTGAGTCAAGGTACTGGACTGAATACAAGTTCCACACGGATGTCAAGGAGACGCCATGGTTTGTCTTCGGAGGCGAGCCCGAGTGGACGGAGAAGGCAGTCCAGTTCTACATCAAGGTTGCAGGCCCAACCAAGACCTATCATCAGACAGACTGCACTACGGCGGAACTCGTCAAATACATCGAGAACACTTTCTTCGCCATGAAGGTTGCTTTCTGCTATGAAGTCGATCAGGTCTGCAAGACCTTTGGCGTTGACTACTACAAGCTTCGCACTGCTTGGTTGCTTGATCCAAGGCTCAGCCCGATGCATACGGCAGTCTTCGAGGAGAGCGAGAAGCCATTCGGCGGTAAGTGCTTCCCGAAGGACGTTTCTGCGATCGTAGAAGCAAGCTCTGCTAATGGATATGAACCTGAGTTGCTCAGGGAAATCTTGAAGTCAAATGAGCGCATTGGCGAGATTAGGCGAGAGCAGCACGCCAAGAAACAGTGAGATTTACAAGCGCTTTGCGTGGAATGCTCAGTGAAACTTGCAGGTATCTCCGATTTTAAGTTATAGCGTCAGGCTACAACTACGGAGAACACCATGCCACGCCGAAGGAAAAAGATACAGGAAGAGTTTCCATACGAAGCTACGGCTGTCATCAACATGGACGACATTTATGCGGTCATCAACTATGTTCAGTTGTCCCGCAAGAACTGCTCGTTCATTGCTGATACAGACGATTCAATCACAATGGAACATCTCTTCAAGGATTGTGAGATCAGCTTTTCGAAGCTACCCGACCCCAGCGGAGTCAAGTATAGTTTAGAGCCTCCTCCAGTGAATGCTATTCCTGAGGAGGCTTTTTTGATCGATGAAGACTACGACGACGAGATTACTGAAGAAGGTCAGTGTTTCTGAGTCAGCGAATGACAGAACGAACCGATATGTCTTAGACAGCAGTCGTAAAACTTGAAGGAACAAACACGATGCCGATACGAAAGTCAGAAGATGGAACCAGTCACCTGCGAAGCATGCGTCAGTTCAGCGGTACGCGAGGAGAGCGTATTGAAGAGAATACTCTGGTGAATCCAGAGACTCTTGAGCCGTTGACCGAGCAAGATCGCCAGGAGCTTGGTATTGAAGAACCGCTTGTTCTCTACATTGGAGTTGTCGCCGTTGTCAATGCGGTAATGCAGCCGATGGGTCCGATTGGGATTCCTTGCGATGCAAGATTCCCCATTCGAGATGCGACCACTCCCGCCGAGGCTCTTGCAAACTTCGACACAGCAGTCGAGGCTTTTGAGCAGCGAATGAGAGAGCAGCAGGAAGCAGTCGAGCAGAAGATCCGAGAGCAGCAATCTCAGAGCGAGTTGATCGTCCCGAATGCGGCTGAGTCGCAAGCGATCAATGAAGGACTAAAGCTTGTGACTGACGACTAAGCTCTCGATTGACGATACACAAGTGCTGTCGCTGTTTTTGAGGTCAGCGCTATGAAGATCGCAATCGTGAGCGATACGCTCGGTACTCTTCCCAACATCAAAGAAAGCTTCGATGTTTTCATCCATTGTGGAAACTTCTGCCCAAGGCCATCTTCGGATGGTCTTGCTATTGCTACGCAGCAACATTGGCTTGAAACCAGGTTTTCGCCATGGTTGAAAAACATCGATGCCGAAGTCAAGATCGTTATACCAGGTCAATCCGATATTGCGGTCAACTTTTTGGAGGCTCAGTTTGAGTATCACATCGGGGCCATGTTTCTCAAGGATTCTCAGGCTATGGTCGGAGGACTTGTGGTTCATGGAATGCCCTGGATACCCAACTACTACCGACAGAAGTTACCAGCAAAATCAGCCTACATCGCTCGTAACAAAATGATGTATGAGGCAGCGATCGATAACATACCTGACGAGACAAACATTCTTCTCACCCGGATCCCGCCGCAAGGAATCTTGGATTCAGGTTCGGGCGATAAGCTGCTTCGAGACAAGGTTGAGAGCATGAAGAATCTCAAGATGCATTGTTTCGGTTTCCTGCAGTCTGAGGAAGCTCCCTTTGAGAACGAAGGCGTTTGCTATGCGAACGGCTATCTCGGCAAACCAGGCTACATTGAAGTAAATGCGTGAACCTCTCAGACTTTATGGCAAAGCGTTCGATAAGAGACTTGTGAGGAAGATCAAAATGAACAACAAGTACGAGCAGGTCGTTCGGCTGGTTTGCGGGGACGACTGGTGCGGACCCGATAAGTCTGCTGACGATCGAGATGGAGCGTTGGGGGTAGCGATTATCCTTGCCTATCTGCAAGGCATTCCCGCTCGTTTGCCTGATTTGGCAAGCGCTCTCGATCTCCCTCCTTATCTATTGGAGATGTCATACAAGCGTCTTCAAGCCAATGGATTGTTCTCTCCTCGATCATACATCGTAGGCGATCCAGTTCTGATGGGTCATGCTGGTAGCGATGAGAGCCGCTTGACGGCTTGGTGCTACATCGCTGGCATGGCAAGCGGCTATACAGGAATGGGCTTTACGAGAGATGAGTACGCCGCATTGTACGGCAACAAAGAAGAGCAGAAGCATGAATCCAGAGCGTAAGATCGCTATCGCAGTCATCAAGAGGTACAGAGAGAATCTTGACGATACGTTGAGACCGACTGTTGTACCCGAGATGTTCGTACAGAAACAGACCGACAATGCTATTTTCTTCGCCATGGGCGGAGACGAGCGTCCAGATGTCGAAGATGCAGCGACCAAGCGACTCGAAAACAACCTGAAAGAAGCTTTCAAGGAGATCAACACTGATCTTATGAAGCATGTTCAGGAAGAGTATGATGCTCGGTTGACAGAGACTATCGATGCTGCGATGGCTCGCATCGAAGACTATCTCGTCAAAGAGTTCACAAACGAAGAGCTTGATCGTCTTAGCGAGATTGTTGAAGATGGTCTTGTTTTGAAGCTCTTCGATAAGAGCGGTATGTTCGAGATTCTTGACGAAGAGAAGCATGGTTTGTGGATGCAGGTCAACTCTGCCTTCACGACGTTCTCATCCAATCGTGATCGTCAGGACGAAATCCGAGCAGCGGTTCAGTTGGCTGTCGATAGGTATCGAGAAGAGAAGCATGGAGACGAAGAGCTTGATGTCTCATTCGAGTTTGATGTCTTCGATTCCAATGATCTCGTCGATCCCGATATTCTCGATGACGATGATGACGATGACAATCCGTTTTGATCCCGAAACGATCGCAGTAACACAAGAAGAAGGAGTTTGAATATGGCATCAACAGAGAGCATTCAGAAGCGTGTCGTCAATACCAAGCGACACACCGTTGGTTATCTTCTGCGGGGCGGCAAGCGTGTCACCCGCACTCAGGCGTACAACATGGCCCGTCGAAACCAGATCCGAAACGTTCGCGCAGTCAACGGTCCTAACGGTCGGTACATTCAGAGCATCAATGGTGCGCGTAATCTGTATGACCTGCCGATCACGATCGAAAGCGGAAGCAGGCGTAGCTGACCTTTTTGGTCGTTTCGGGATATTCAAGCCGTGGCCTGAGAAGGCTGCGGCTTTTTTCTTGCCGATAGGAATCCCATGGCTAAATACCTCGTCATAGTCGAGGCTCCGAGAAAGACCTCGAAGTATCAGAAGTACCTCGGGAAGGATTACAAGGTCGTTGCTACCGCAGGCCATGTTATCGATCTGCCCTCGAAGGGCATCAATATCAAGATCCGCAAAGACAAGAAGTCAGGCGATTACGATTTTGACCCGCAATATGATGTCATGGATGGCAAAGACTCCATCGTCGATGGCATTATCAAGGATGCTACGAAGTACGGGACCGTCTATGTGATGACTGACCCTGACCGAGAGGGCGAGGCTATCGGGTGGCATGTCGCCAACCAACTGCCCGCAGGCACCAAGGTCATCCGAGCATCAACGAACAGCATTACTCAGCAGGGCATCGCCGATGCTCTCAAGAATGCTCGACAGATCAGCGATGATCTCGTTTACGCCTACGAAGCGCGACGCATGCTCGATCGTATCGTCGGTTACAAGTGTAGCTATTTGACCAAGACAGCTACCGGCGGCCCGTCTGTTGGTCGAGTCCAGAGCGCTGCGCTCCGAGTCCTGGCCGAACGAGAAGAAGAGATCCAGAGCTTCAAGCCTCAAGAGTATTGGGATATCGAAGCGGAGTTGCTCACAAGCAACAAGCACAAGGTTCCGGCGAAACTCGTCAAACCGGACAAGATGGACATCGATAACAAGACAAAGGCTGACAAGATCGTACAGGATCTTCAAGGTCAGACGGTTACTATCTCCGTCTATGATGTCAAACAGGTCTCGTCGAAGCCATACGCTCCGTTTACGACTTCGACGCTGCAGCAGGCCGCATCGACCTATCTGCATTGGAATCCCAAGAAAACGATGCAGGTCGCTCAGGCTCTTTACTCAAACGGCGACATCACTTATCACCGTACTGATTCAACATCGATCTCTCCCATTCGAGTTGCGGCGATTCGGACTCACATTCAAACAGCCTTTGCTCCCAAGTATCTTCCCAAGAATCCGATTGTCTACAAGACGGCAGTCAAGAATGCGCAGGAAGCTCACGAAGCTATCTTGCCAAACGATCCTGCTATTCGCTCTGCAGGTAGCTCTGCGGATGAGAAGAAGCTGTACGATCTTATCTGGCGTCGATCGGTTGCATCGCAGATGTCGAATGCAGAGTCAGAGAACATCAATGTGAAGTTCGCCTACAAGAGCTATGAGCTTGAGACAAGGGGCATTCGTTCGCTGTTTGATGGATGGAAGAAGGTTTGGACATATGCCATGGGGCAAGATGTCATTCTCCCGCAAATGGCAAAGGGTGACAAGCTCGACATCATCGATATCGATGCGCAGCAGAAGTTCACGCAGCCGCCTCCTCGATACTCTGGCGCATCTCTTGTCAAGACGCTTGAGAAGTCGGGTATTGGTCGTCCTTCGACCTTTGCTTCGATCATCGATACCTTGACAGCCCGGGAATATGTCGAAGAAAAGAAGCGAGTCTTCCATGTGACTGATCTCGGTCTCAAGGTTGTCAAGTTCCTCAAGGATGCCAACTTTTGTTTCATCGATCTTCAGTTCACGGCGAATATGGAGAATGACCTTGACCTGATCTCAAATCAGAAGGCGACCAAAGAGAACGTCCTGAACGTCTTCTACAAGCGATTGCTTCAAGATATCGATAACGCCAAGAAGATCAAGGCATCTGCTCAGATGACTGGCATTCCATGTCCTAAATGCGGGACCGAGTTGATGATGAAGCATGGTCGCTTCGGTTCATTCTTCGCTTGTCAGGATAAGGACAACTGCGGTTTCACGGCCAATGTTGGCGAAGACGGCAAGCCGAAGGAGAAGGCCAAGAAAGAGTACGGACCTGATCCCTGCCCGAACTGCAAGGCCAAGATGGTCAAGCGAAAGAGCAAGTTTGGCGAGTTCTTTGGTTGCGAGAAGTATCCCGAGTGCAAGGGTATGCGGGATATGAATGGCGACGAGATCAAGCCGAAGCCAAAGACGGGTAAGAAGAAAAGGTACACGAGAAAGAAGAAGCCGTGACTCAGGATCGCAGACAGTCTCTTCGCAGGATCAAGAGCAATCAGAGGAGGGTATGGACAGTGAACTCGGATGAAGAAAGACGAGCAGTTCATGGGTTCCTTCGGTTGTGTTCATCGATCTTTACGCTCAACGAGATGGATGAACTGAATCAGGAAGATATGCAGAGAGTGGTAAACGAAATCATTGATGGCAAAACGACGATGGATGATCTAAAGGCGCTCAGCGCGAGCGAACTTTACGATCACATCATAGGACAGGGGCGGCTTTTCCAATGAGAGGCGAGATTCAAGGCCTGAAAGCAGGCACCTACTACTCGGAAGACGAAAGCGCTCTTGTTCGGGTAAGTATGCATGACGACGGTGTAATCATAGAGGTAGCGGACTTTGATGCCGATATCTTCTACGAGTTCGTTGTCAACGAAAAGGGCGAAACGAAGTTCAACTACGGTCAAGTCACACCGACCGGCTGAAGGAGTAACAGATGCAGAAGGAATGCGAATACGACGAGATCGTTGAGTTTATCGATATCGCTGATAAGCTCGTAGCGAAGTACCCCGATGAGTTTGGCGATATCGACCTGGCGACCGTCGCTTGCGTTGGCATCACAAACAAAACGAGATCCGACAAGAAGAAGCAGTTCTGGGATATCAAGCCTGTGAAGCAGCCGCTTGCTCGTTACTGCAACAAGCGGTACGTTGTTGTCTTCTACATGCATGACTGGGATGAGTGGGATGACATTCGTCGAGCGGCCATTACCGCAGACGTTCTTTGCTCCATTCCTCCCGGCGGTAATGGCGAAGTCACAGCCATGGACTACAAGGACCACGGCATCATGCTTCGTACTCTTGGCGTTGATTACATGGAGAATGAGCAGTTGCCAAATATCCTCGATGAGGATGTGGAATGGAGGAAGTAATGAGTATTCAGGTTATCTCGCGAGACTATAACGGAACGACTTCGATCGTTGCCACTGTTGAAGACCTTGATGATGCGATCGATCGGATCAAGTCAGAGGTCAGCGACATGAACTTCAACAACGCCCTCACAACGGACAACAAGTTCCGTTCAATCGAGGCGTATTTCCCGCAGTTCGTTGACGAGGACGGCGAGGTTGTTGAAGGCCTTGTTTACGCTGGTAATGCTACCGATGGTACGCATCGAGTGTACGATGAGGGAAGCCTTCGTAACATGACTGATGAAGAGTTGAGGTTCTACATCGGTCGCAACGAGGGCGAAGAGTTCTTCTTGCAGACTTGGCAGAACCGTCCAGTCAACAACTTTGGTCACGACCTTCTTGAGGACAAGACCTACTTCTTCGTCAAGGTGGTCTAATGACGTTCATTCTCGCAGTATCAGGTAAGAAACAAAGCGGCAAATCAACGCTCGTCGATTTCCTTGTCGAGTGGTTTGAGAACGAGGGGCTGATCGTCAAAGCGTATTCGTTCGCTGATTCGCTCAAGGAGTTTCTTGTCAACGCCATGGGGCTTCGCCCCGAGCAAGTGTACGGTACTGATGCAGAGAAGAACTCGTTGACCGACTACCGTTGGGAAACTCTGCCTCTCAAAGTTAGATGGCAGAACTCAGGAAAGCCCGCTGAGACTTTTTTGCGGGCTCATGAAGGCAACTATGCCATGCATCCTGGCGGGAAAGAAATGGCTTGGGCTGCGTTCGTTAAGTCGCATTGGCAGACTATCTCAAAGGATCTTCGTACAGGGCCAATGAGCGGTCGAGAGATGATGCAGGTGTTCGGAACGGACATCATGCGAGAGATGTTTGACGATCGCATCTGGGTCAATGCAACATTCCGTTCGATCTGTAAGGATGATCCCGACATTGCTTTGATCCCTGATCTCCGGTTCCCTTCGGAGATTCGAGGTCTTGAGGAAAATGATGGTTACATCATTCGACTCACAAGGGATGTGAGCGGAGGAGATCCTCACCCGAGCGAGACGGCGCTTGATGATTTCGATTGGGACAAGATCAGTCACCAGGACGGAATGGCGAGAGTTGTTCCTGCTGAAGCAAGTATTGAAGATGTGAGAGCGGCTGCGTTAAACTTCATAACGTGGCTTGGCTATAGCAAGCCAGAGGCTTTCGAGAAATCGGGAGCGATGGCTGAAGAAGAAGGACAGCGATGAGCAACGATATTCTCGTAGACAAGTACCGTCCCAAGAAGCTCTCTGAGATTGTTGGGCAAGACCATGTTGTCCGCATCCTTGAGAACTCGATCAAGGAAGGCAAGTTCCATCACGCTTACATCTTTGCGGGTAACTTCGGTTGCGGCAAGACGAGCGCTGCGAGAGTCTTCGCTGCGTCTTTGAACGACCCGAAGGGCGTTACTCTTGAGCCGAATCTTGAATCAGGATTGGTCAAGTCAATCTTCGAGGGCAAGAGCGCAGATGTCCTTGAGATCGATGCTGCTTCTGCTGGTAGCATCGACGGAGTGCGAACGCTCAAAGACAAGATCCAGTACGCTCCTATCGAGTGCCGTTACAGATTCGTCATCCTCGACGAGGCGCATCGCTTGAGCGGAGCGGCTGCTGAAGCTGCTCTCAAGATGATCGAGGAGCCGCCGCCCGAGACCATCTTCATTCTTGCGACAACTGATCCTCAGAAGCTCAAGGACACGATTCATAGCCGCTGTCTGACGCTTCGTTTCAGCCAGGTCTCATGGGATCGAACGTTCCAGCATCTCAAGATGATTGCGGATGCTGAGGGCTTCGATTACGAAGACAATGCTTTGAGGGTTGCGGCTCGTCGCTCGAAGGGCAGTGTGAGAAACTCGCTGCAAAACCTGCAAATGGTCAAGACGTTTGCAGGAAAAGATAAGATGACAGCAGAGGGCGCTCTGCAAGCTTTGCAAGCCGTTGACGAAAGTTATTACTTCGATTTGGTCGATGCAATCTTGAAGCCCGACGCTGGCGATGCCATGCGAGTCATAGCCGATCTACTATCAGACGGTCGTGATATTGGGGAAGTTTTGAGTGGCCTTGTTGGTCATTTGAGAAACCTTCTGGTTATCAAGACATGTCCCAAAACGGATGGGCTGCTATTTCTCACCGAAGACGAGAAGAAGAAGTATCTGCATCAAACCTCGCTTATGCCAGAGGGCAAGGCGATGGTACTGGTCGCTCACATGATCGATCTGTTGCAGAATACGAATCGAGGCATTGTCCTCAATCTCAACCCGCAAACGCTCCTGGAGAAGTTTGTGGTCGAGTCGATCTCGTTCAATGCGGCTTTGAAGAAGAGGGAATAGACAGGAATATCTAATCGCCTATGACTGAACCCCGTAAAAAGACCGGGGCACAGAAAACCGCTAAGAAGACCACAACGAAGAAGATTACGACCAAGAAGGTCGAAGTAGATGCACAAGAAGAGCAAGAAAATCAGCGGTTCGTCGAGCTTATCGAGACTGTACGAGGGTCGTCTGTTGAGACAGACATCAACAAAGCCTTCGAAGACATCCTCGACAAGCTCAAGCCGCGCATACAGCGCATGGTCAATCGATTCTCCATCAAGGGACTCGATTCCAGCGATGTCATGCAAGAGGCGCTCTTTGCCCTTCGGTACAAGGCCATTAAAGACTATGACGAAACCCGAGGAACAACGACTGGCGTTGCTCCCTTTGACAGATTCGCCCTTCTCTGTATTCGCAGGCACCTCTCGACCGAGTTCAAGTCGAGCTTGCAGAACAACCGCAAGAAGGTTCTCAACCAGAGCATCTCGCTCGATCAGGAGAACAAGGGCAACGACGATGAGTTGGCGCTCATCAATATCTTGCCAGCAGACGAAGGTTCCGTCTTGGAAATCATCCAGGAACAGGAATACTACCAAGATCTCATGTCCGCTCTTGTCAAGACGCTCTCTCAGTTCGAAAAGGAAGTCCTGGTGCTTTATGCCCAGCGGTTTACTTACGAAGAGATCGCAGAGAAGATCAACGAGAAGAGAGTCAAAATCAGAGTGAATGTCAAGGGAGTAGACAACGCTTTATCAAGAGTGAAAAACAAAGCTAAAGCGATTTTTGCCCAGTACGAACAAGACAATCCCGAAGACTGACTTAGTTTTTACCCTTCCTTGAAGGATTATTGGAAGAAGGACTGTAAGGCCATGTATGAAACGACTATTTCAAACATTGGATTCAGAAGATAGCTCATACTGGTTTGGCTTTACAGCAGCAGATGGCTGTCTTGTAACAGGCGGCAACCGAGTTTCATATACTCAATCAGCTAAGGATGAAGCTCATTTATCTCTGCTTGCTTCTCATTTCAATCGTCCGCTGTATAGAGGCTCAACGAAGCTGGGAGAGAATACGCATCATTCAGTTAGCTTGCAAATCAACGGACGAGAAACATGGGACGATTTGTACGAAAAAGGTATGCGTCCGAGAAAATCATTGACCGCAATGAGAGGCGTGATAAGCTCTGTACCTACTGATATGACCCATCATTTTGTTCGAGGGTACTTTGATGGGGACGGTTCAATAACAAGCAATAGACTCACAACAGTTGCGAGTTTTGTTGGATCACATGACTTTCTTGAGGAACTGAAACAGGCGATTTTGAATCATGTTCCTCTCAATGATAACAAGGTCATTCCTGATGGCACGATTCATAAGGTAGGCTGGTCTGGTAAACAGCAATTGAATCTTTTCCGAGATTGGCTGTATAGAGATGCAACGGTATTCTTAGCCAGGAAGAAGAATAGATTTGATGCCTTGCGAAGTCGAAAGTATCGAGGAGTTTCTTGGATCAAGAAGCGAAACAAGTGGCAATCGATGATAACCATTGATAAGAAGCCGATGTTTCTTGGATACTTTGATTCCGAAGAAGATGCAGCAAAGGCATATGACGAGCAGATTATCAATCACGGGCTTGCTCTTCACAGATTGAACTTTCAGCGGTGAAAGTTGACCGAGAAGAGGTAGAAAGAGCCGAGTTAAGAACAAGGCGAAAGCCATTTTTGCTCAGTACGAGCAAGACAATCCCGAAGATTGATGAAGCATTGGAGGACAACCGATGAAGTTTCGAGCCGCAGTAAAGGATTTCACCGAGGGATTGAACTCGGCGATTTCTGTCGCAACAAAGGGCGTCGTCAAAGAGCATCCGCTCGCATTCCTGGTGACGCTCGCCGCTGAAGATGATGAGATCATTGCCCTGTCGCACGGCGGACGCATGAGCATCCGTTCGTACATCTCTGATCGCCATGGTTGCGATGATCTGAGATACGACTGCGAAGACAAGGGTCATTGCACCGTTCGCGCCTCTGATCTGAAGGCGACCCTTTCTTCGTTCGATGAGAGCGATGAGATCTGGGTCGAGCTTCGGACCTACGATGAGCCGCAGGACGGCGATGATGGCGATGATGGAGACACCGACGCTCCGAACGCTGAGAAAGACTCGGGACGAGAGCTTGTCCTCACGCTCGTCAATGATCCCGAGCAGTTCCAGACCATGCCGACCTACCGCGAGACGATAGAGATCCCGCAGTACGTCAACGACATCATGGAGACTAAGAGCGACGATGATGCGCTCCAAGTCCGCAGAGACATCTTTATCAGCGGCGCGAACAGAGTCTTCTTCGCTCGCGGATTCGAAGACGAGCGAGAAGCGTACAAGTATTGGAAGATCGATGCCCAGCCTGGCGAAGTTCGCTTTGCCGCCGGAAGCGGTCCTCGTTTTGCCATCCTCGACCTGTCTGGTCATGATCTAACAAAGGGCAAGGATAAGTTCGGCCTTCTGATGCCCAACGATCAGACCCCTGCGATTCTCGATATCCTCAACCAGGCGATCGATGAATACATCAACTTCTACCCCGAAGACAAGTACCTCATCATCAAGAGCAACTCGTTCTTGGCCTACATCGCTCAGTATGACGCTGATGTGACTTGGCCTGATGTCAATATGTTCCTTGATCGTAAGAGCCCCATCAAGCTCACGACGCAGATCAAGAACTGGGCCAATGTCGTTCGAGGCATCTCCGCGACGTACAACGACGAGATGAAGAAGGCTCATGACATTCACTTTGCAACTCTGAGCATTGACTTCGAGAACTCGGACTTCATTGAAACGAAGACTGAGGGAGTCATGCGAGCCCGCCGTAAGGTTGGAGTCGATGACATTGAGATCAACGATTCCGCCAAGAGCGATGGCGCTCTGTCGATCAGTTGCGTTTCGTTCTATCTTGCCGAGGCTGTCAAGAGAGCGGCTGACGATGACCATGTTCAGGTCGAGTTTGAGTCCTCGAAGGCTCCGATTCTCTTCCGTTACCACGCTGGTTCGAAGGTCGATGAGCGAGATTTCTGGTCCGAACCCGATCAGTCTGGCATCAAGGAGCGATACTCCATCTTCTTCGCTCCCAAGAAGTCTCGTCGCTGATTCTCAAGTCCATTGATTGTTCTCCGCCCCTGGCCGCTCTATCGGGGCGTCAGGGGTTTTTATGAGTAGCGACAAGAGTCATATCGCCTGGATGCACGGTAGCTATCATGCTCGTCGAGCATTGATGAATCGTTTCCGCGAGAAGTTTCAAGGCTGCGAAACGTTCAGTTGCGATAACGATGTGACGTATGAGTTCCTTGCGGTTGAACTGCAAGAGACCGGCTGCTTCGCTGAGCAGAAGCTCGTCATTATCAATGCAATGCCAAAGTTCAAGAACTCGAACAAGGCAACGCACATCAAGAAGTTCAAGGAAGTCCTCGAAGGTCTTGATGACAATATCTTCGTGATCTTCAATGGTATCGATCCAAAGAAAGAGAAATCTCTCTTCGATCATGTCAAGAAGCTCGGAGGCAAGGTCTATGAGTTTCCCGACACCCTCGACAAGAATGCTGCGCCGAAATGGGTTAAGGATCAGCTTGAGAAGAGGGGCTACAAGATTGACTTCGAGGTTGCAGAAGCCATCGTCGAAACATGCGGGCACGATGCCGCCGTCAATGGCATTGGAGCAGACCAGCTTGAGATGGTCATTCAGAAGCTTGCTGCATACCAGGGTGGACGCAAGCAGATCACTCTTGAATCTGTAGAAGCGACTGCATCATCGGTTGAGAACTTCATCATCTGGGATCTGCTGAATGCGATTGATGCCAAGGACTACGAACGCTGTATCAATATGATCTCGAAGGCATATCTGGTAGACAACAACGTTCCTGTTGCGGTCAGCCAGATGCTCTCTACGTTGTATTGGAAGTTCCGTCTTCTATGGCTGCTCAAAGACAGAGCCGCAAATGAGGATATGACCGCTGCTGCCAAGACTGCTTTGCAGATGCCGAAGCTCAAGGGCTCGGGATCCGGCTATTCTCGCAAGATGGAAAAGCAGATCAACCAAAGCGGCGATAACGCCGGACAGCCTGCTCAGCAATGGAGCAAGTTTGTGGTCCAGCAGGCTATCGAAGGAGCCTATGGTCGGCAGCCTTCATTGTCTCTCTACAACAGAAGAGATCTGTATCGCATTGTGAGGTCTCTGCAGACGGCGTTGATATGTCTTCGTTCAATCTCGTCTGAGAGCGAAGCATTGCTTATTGCCGATACAGTCTTTATGACGGCTTGCAACACAGCAGAAGATCAGCAAATCAGGTCGATCATGAGAACGTTTGAAGAGGCAACAGTATGATGCATAAGATTGGAGCAGCTAACAGCGTTGCGGATAAGGGCATGGACCTGATCTCGAAGATTTCTTCGATCTCCGAAACCCTTCGCCAGTTGGCTGTAGAAACAGAGCAAGAGAATCTCGATCAGATCGCAAAGCAAGCGGGCAAGCTTGAATCCTCATACGAGGAATACAAGGCATCGTTGCTTTCGGCTATTCAAGAGATAGCTCACGATTCTGATGAGTTTTCTGGCATTCAAGAGAACGATGGCGTTCGTTTGTAGGAGAAACGCTTGTCTAAGAATATCGACAGACCCGATGATGGTCTTCCTCCGATGGATGATAGCGGCATCAACAACGATCATATCCTTGACTTGTGCGATTTCATCATCACTAAGTCCTGGGAAAAGTACGTCCATAATCAGAACCGTCCGACCGCTGAAGAGCTTTCGATCCGGGATCTGAGGGATCTTGCTTACACGATCGGGGCGGTATGGGGCCTTGTCCAAGACATCATCGATCTTGACTCTCGTTTGAGAGAGATGGGCGGGCCGCCTGATATGGATGGGCCTGCTGGTCCTCCCGGCGGACCAACTTTCGGACCATATGAAGACGAGGATGACTGATGGCAAAGGAAATTGAGTTTCGCATTGGACCTGACGGCAAGATTGACATGGAGCTAATCGGCTTTCATGGCGATGGTTGCGCCGAAGAAGCCCGTAAGCATGTTGAAAGACTTGGCGAGAGCGTTCATAGCGAGCAGAAGGCTGAGTTTTACGATACCTGCGATACCGATGAGGATCAAGAGCAGTACGGATCGTAAATGCCTGATTACTACAAGACACTTGGGGTTGATCGCAAGGCCAGCGATGATGAGATCAAGCGAGCTTATCGCAAGCTTGCTATGAAGTATCATCCTGATCGCAATCCTGATGATGCCGCAGCCGAGAAGAAGTTCAAGGAAGCCGCGGAAGCCTATGAAGTGCTATCGGATTCCAACAAGAAGCAGCAGTACGACAGATTTGGTACTGTAGGAGGTCAGGGCGCTCGCCGTCGTCCGACCCGTTCGCCGATGGACGACATGTTTGATTTCGGCTTTGGCGGCATGGGAGGTAGAGGGCGTTCCCAAGACCCTTTCGGATCAGTAGACCCGAAAGACATTCCGGGTCTCGATCAGCAGTCCGTAGCGAATGTGACTCTCGAAGAAGCATTCGAGGGTTGCACAAAGACATGTACCGCTCGTTGGAACGACAAGTGTTCCGATTGCGAAGGCAAGGGCCTGAAAAAGGATGCCCAATCAACAACGTGCCCTGACTGCAATGGCAGAGGCTTCTTCGTCAAGAGCTTCAGCAAAGGCTCTCAATCTGTTCAGGTGCAGCAATCGTGCCCGACTTGCCGAGGCGCGGGAACTTTTGTGAGACCGACCGATCGTTGCAATAAGTGCAAGGGCGAAGGTATGGTCTCCTCTTCGAAGAGTATCGAGGTCAAGATTCCTTCTGGCGTACTGTCGGGCACTTCTCTCCGTATGAAGAATCAGGGCTTGCTTCGACATGCCGAGGGGCATCGAGGCGATTTGTACGTTGTTGTGAATGTTTTGCGCCATGAAATCTTCGAGGTCAACAATCGACGAGATGTGAGGCTCCTGTATCCTCTCAGTCCGTCTCAGGCGATCTTTGGGGATGAGATCAAGGTTCCGACCCTCAGGGGCGATGAAAGCGTCACAGTCGCTCCTGGGACGCAGCACGGACAGATCCATGCAATACCAAGAGCGGGCATACCTCACATTCGGGGCGGCGGCGCTGGTGACATGCTGGTTCAGTACGAAATAGAAATGCCAAAAGTTGAAAACGCCGATAGTAGATCTGTGCCACTGACGGATTTGGAGAGCAAAGAATCTCTACCAGGCACTTACCTGAAAAAACGTAAGATTGAGAGCTACTTACAGGAGAATTCAAATGAGTGACTCACAGAAGAAGGAAACCGCCCGAGGCATGGAGGCGGTCGTAAGGAACGCAAGCGTCATGAATCGTTCCGCTATCTCAAAGGTCCACTTCAAGGAAGGCGACCGAATCATCATCAGCAACCAGGACTATGCAGCCCAAGAGCTTCGGATCGTCGATGTTCAGCGTTCAGGCGGAGACGTTCATGTTCGTTTGCAGGGCGGAAGCGTAGACATGGTTACTGAGATGTCTTGGCTTCAGAGAGAGTACGCAACCGGCAAGGTTGCTCGTCTTGACGAGAATGGCGAGATCATCAAGGATGACGAGAAGCTTAGCGATGGAACTGGCGCTTGATATCATGCCTGATGGATCTATTCGGTTCTGCCGATGCGATCCAGAGACCAACGAACGTTTGTTCGAGGTCTTAAGCAGGTTGGCTCCCGAGAAGTCAGTCGAGGTTCGAGAGTTCCTCGACTGCTCTCGGGATGTCAAACGTCTCTTTGGAGACGAGCCGCTATGCGGATAGGAGATTACGCATGAAGATGACAAGACCAGATTTCATGGATCATACTTATAGAAACATTGATATCTATGTCATCGATCTTGATCCTGAACAGTTTCAAGGGCTTGTAGGGTTGAAGAATTCCTCAACCGAAGAAGATGTCTTGTTACCATTTTGGCGACTTGAACAAATCACAGATGAATCTCATCGGAGCGTTGAGTTTCAAATCAAAGCATGCATAGATGCATCGCATGAGGAAAAAGAAAATCAACATACCTCATGCTACTTATTGTATCGAGGCGATGAGTTAGCCATGTGCATGACGGGTTCATTTTTTGATTTGCTAATGTTCTCGTCTTACGAGAAGCTTGAACTGGACTAAAGTTTTCCAGGTCTTTTGACCGATAAGCCACAATGACATACTTCACGCTATGACGTTTGCTCAGAGTAAGTGCCTGGCAAGGGTTAGTAGTAAAAGGAGAATGAATATGGCTAAGAAGCGCACTGCGCGGAAGGCAAGCTCTACAAAGAAGGGGGCTTGTACGGAAGCAAAGGAGGGCGGGATCTCCCTGATGGTCCGCCCTGACAAACTGCCCGAGCATATCTATGTGCTAAGGGGCGGAACCAGGACCAAAGTCAACGTTAATCCGATACCGAAAGAGTTTTTCGAAGTTGATGATAGCAACTTCGGAACTTGCGGTCATAAGAACATCCATTTGGGCGGAAGTTCTGTGGCGGTCAAGGAACATCTCCGCTTTCGACACATTGACTTTGAAAAGCTTGCCCAAAACCTCAAAGAGAAGAACGACGCCCGAATCGCTGAAGCCGAAGAGAAACTTCGCGCGGAGAGAGACAAGGGGAACTACTGGACGATCCGCAAGCCGAAACTTTGGCTTCGCTTGGAGAAGACGGTGGTATACTCAAAGATTCGGAGGCTTTTTAGACGATAAGTAGCCAGACACCAAAGGAGATTTCTCTATGCGAGTTCTGGTTACTGGCGGTTGTGGTTTCATCGGGACAAACCTTGTCATTCGATGTTTCAATGAGGGATGGAAAACTGACGTAGTTGACAACAGCTACGAACATGTTCAACGAGCAACCGAATGCCTACCGTCTGTGAGAATTCTCAATACCGACTTTGCAAGCGAAGAAGTTCTTGATGCCATACATCACGAGCATTATGACGTAATCTTTCACCAAGCAGCAGTACCCCGAGTCTCGTACTCGGTCGAAGAACCAGCATATACAACTGACGAGAACCTGTTTAAGACCGTCAGGCTACTCGAAGCGGCGGCGGGCCACTGCCGTCGCTTTGTTTTCGCATCATCTTCATCAGTCTATGGAGACACCGAAAGACTGCCGATCGTCGAAGACGATTTCATCGGTTCGGTCACGAAGTCTCCCTATGCGCTGCAGAAGAAGTCGTCGGAAGAGTTCATTCGACTCTTCTGCGATCTCTATGAGATGGATGCTGTTTGTCTCAGGTATTTCAATGTCTTTGGACCGCATCAGTATGGTGACAGTCCGTACTCAACGGCGCTTAGCAGTTGGTGTCATCGCATCAAGGAAGGTACGCCTCTCCGCAAGGATGGAGACGGAGAGCAGAGCCGAGACCTTTGCTATGTTGACAACGTAGTTGAGGCCAACATTCTCGCTGCAAAGGCTTCTCGAACTTTCAAGGGCGAGGGAATCAACATTGCTTGCGGCGACCGTACATCGAACAATGAGATCCTGGACGCTTTTGCTAAGAAGTTCAAGTTCGAGATCGATCAGCAGCCGTTTAGAGTTGGAGATATCATGCATACGCAGGCAGACATCTCGTATGCAAAGGAAATGCTCGGTTACGAGCCGGTTGTACGCTTCTGGGACGGTTTCGAGAAAACGCTCGATTGGTGGGGACTGAATGACTGACGAGAGCTTGCTACATCAGGTTATCTATCAGATTGCGAATACGCCGATGCGCAAGTATCCGTATCCGCATCTCATAACGGACAACGTATTTCCCAGCGATTACTACAAGGAGATGCTGCGTCTCTTCCCAGAGCAGAAGCTCATGGATTCGCATTCTGCTACATACAAGAAGCGAACCATATTCAAGCTAAGCGATATTGATGATTCGTTGATGAGCGATGAGCAGAAAACCTTCTGGACGGGTTTTAATTCTGCCCTTGGCGGCGATGAGTTTCGGAACTTCATGCTCGACGTTTGGGGAACATCGTTCAGAGAGACATACTCATTCCATACCTATTCTCGTATTGAGCTTGCTGAGGATATGCCTGGTTATTCGATTGGGGCTCATAAGGATAGTCACAATAAGATGGTAACTATCTTGTTCTATCTTGCAGAAGACACCAAAAGAAGGGATCTCGGTACGAACATTCTTGTTCCAAAGGGCGAGATTGCCGAAGGCTTTGGTCACGGAAACAACAAGGAGTTCCACCAGGCTTCCATGGTCGAGTTCGTCCCGAATCGAATGTTTGCTTTTGCGCCTAACGATTATACCTACCACTCGGTATCGAAGTTGAAGACCAAGCTGCCTCGTAAGACAGTTCAGTTCAACATTACTCACAAAGACCTTGGGAAGATCTAACCTTCGATATACCCTTTTCGCATCGGGTTGGGAGGAGCAATAACTGCCCTCTGCTTGGCGAGTGCTTTTTCCAACTCTGCGATCTTCTCTTCGAGAATGGCAATCGGATCGGGTTCATCGAGATCAGATGGTTCTGGCTGGTCGTTGACCATAAACAGTTTGTTCGCGTCGATTAGACCAAATCCAGTTGTCACATCGTGCCCGCCGCCTTCCAGATCGATACATGTCCATTTCAGATGCTCTCTGATCTGTTCGACGGTATCTACGGGCGTTGATCCGCCATGAAGACGATGCTTAGAGAGCATCAAGGCAATGACGCCCGAAACCCAAGGCGTAGCCATGCTTGTTCCGCTGTATGACTGGTAGACGTTGCCTCCAATGGTTGAAACGATGTCTACGCCTGGCGCTACAAAGTCGAGACCGATGCCCGTATTACTGAACCACGCTCGAACGTTGTTGCGATCGATTGCCCCTACTGCGATAGCTTCATTGTAGCGAGCGGGAAACTCGACTTGACCTACATCGCCAGCGTTGCCTGCTGCGCAGACGACAGGCACATTCAGGGCATAAGCTCGTTTGATAGCCGCATGGATTTCAGGAGACTCGGTAGGTCCGCCAAGAGACATGTTGATAACATCTGCGTTGTTGGCGAGAGCCAGGTCGATGCCTCGTGCGATATGATGATCGTATCCCCATCCCTCGTCATGCAGAACCTTGATAGGCATGAGTTTGCATTTTGGGGCAATGCCTGAAACGCCAAAGCTGTTGTTGTTTGCGGCGATAGTCCCGCAGACGTGCGTTCCATGACCATCGGGATCATTGACATTGTTTGAGTTGTCAACGACATTCCAGACGTAGGGAGCGAAACGATCTTGCAAGTCGTCGTGCTGAACCCAGCACCCGATGTCAAGGACAGCGACGGTAACGCCTTCTCCTTGAGAGTGCGTCCACGCTTCGGGTATGTTGTAGTTTGTGATTTGATATCCGAAGGTTTGGCCGAGCGCTACTCGATCAAACTTCTTCATTCGACGCAAGGATGGCAGATAGCGTTCGCCCATAGCGATGTTTACTATGGGAGACCAGTCGAATCCTTGGGGCGGATATCATTTACGCAGAGAAACTGGACCCGCAGCCGCAACTACTGGTTGCGTTGGGGTTATTGAATACGAATCCTCGACCCATGATCTCGTCTCGGAAATCGATCTGAGTGCCATTCAGGTAGAGCAGGCTCTTAGGATCGCAGATGACCGTGACTCCATGCTGCTCGAACTCCTCGTCGGTGTCCTTTTTGCTCTCAGTCAGGTCAAGGAGATAACTGAATCCAGAGCAGCCTCCGCCACGAACTCCCACGCGAAGATAAGCGCCTGTATCAAGCTCTTGCTCTTCCGTGATTTTGCGTATTTCTTTTGCGGCGCTTTCCGTGAGAATCACACCCTCGCTCAAGGACTGTTCCGCATTCGGGACAGATTGTGTCTCTGGGGTAGAGGTATCCTGATTTTCCGGACCTGTATCGCTCATAGTTATCCCTCGTCATTCCTGGGTAGCCCGCTTGGGCATGCGCTCTTCGCCAAACAAAGAACTCGTCTCCGTTGTCAATGGTATCGACTTGACAGTTGTTGCATGCTCGAACCTTGCCATAACCCTTGTACGTTCTGATGCTTGAGCAGTTCGTACAAACAGGTAGTCCGCATACAAAGCAAGAAGCCCGCAGAACGGGCATCTGATCTTCATCGAGATTGGCGGGAGCATGGCAGCCTTGATCGCAGACGCAGCACGGTTCTCGTTCAGTCGAAGTCATCGAAAGGTATCCTTGGCAAATCGTATCCGTCCTCGGGAGCATTGTCGGCAAGGTCTGCCAGAACATCTCCATGGCAAGGTCTGCCCGGATCCGATGGGATCTTGCACCAACATCCGAGCCGTTTGCCTCTTAGTTCGTGTATCGAATCAAGAAGCTCGGGCTGTTTCATGATCCACTCTCGGTATTTGGCGATAGCCTCGTCCCGAGTATCAACTTGGAACTTTGCCGTGGTGCCTGATTTGTGAGTGAATGGGTTGCCCCATTTTGAGCCGCGACCGATGTAGACATCGTATGCGTCAATCTTGCAGTGAACTACCTGAGTCTTTTGAGTCATCATCTTGCCTTTTCTGGCAGCAGCAACAGCACGAGCCGTTAGACGGATAGTCTCTGCGGAGACGACGTTCCAGCCATTTCGCTTGCACGAACGTCCTGAGGATGTCCCATATCGCCATCCCTGCAAATCCCGCTAATGCTATTCCGAACGGCTCCATAGACAGTCTCCGTTGGACAATCGTCCAAGCAAAGTAGGCTCAAGAAACGACTACACAAAACGAACCAACTATTAGGACCGCCTTCGTCCTCGTCCATTCTGCGATCTACCTCCTGAAGAGAAAACGGCTCTTCGTGGATCGTGATACATGATTATTGTACCAAGAACCTTCTCACCTTGTAGCCGTTTACGCAAGTTTACCAGCTATCTTGTCGAAAAGATAGTATGGCTAACTGGCAAACATATACCACTATCATCGGCATAGATCCCGGAATCGGGGGCGGAATCACGATTTTGACTGAAGATTCTGTCTCAGTCCATTACGTTCCTCATATCACAGAGAAGCGCGGGAAAACTAACAAGAAGAACTACGACAAGCGAGCGATGGCGGATCTTCTGCGTCCTCATGCTGGTCCGAAGACCGTGGCTGTTCTTGAACAGGTGCATGCGATGCGAGGTCAAGGCGTCACATCGATGTTCAACTTCGGTCGGGGCTTTGGCATTTGGGAGGGGATTTTCGCGGGCTTGGAGTTTGACGTTGAGTTGGTGACTCCGCAAACGTGGAAGAAGCAATGGGCCGATGAACTGATGGCGAAAGTCGTCAAACCTGAGATTCTCAAGACCAAGACCGCCGAATACAATCGACTCTCTCCAAAGAAGCGTCTTGAGTACGACGAAGCAGAGAAGGAATGGCAGCAGGAAAAGAAGAAAGCTAAAGAGAACGCTAAGGATGCTGCTCGAACGCTGGCGGCGAAACTGTATCCTGACCTGTCCGACCATTTCAAGCTCAAAAAAGACGATGGTAAGGCAGAATCGCTCTTGATCGCTGAACGCAAGAGATTGGAGATTGCAGATGGCTGATAGAAGTAAAGAAACGCTGGAAGAAAAGCGGGCCGCGGCTGAAGAAGCAAATCGTATGAATCGAGTAGACAAAGAGGGTCTGCTTGAAAATCTCCTGCGTATTGGTACGGGTCACAGTCCTATTTACAAAGACGCAGGAGGGCGAGAGCCGTCAGGGTTCATTGATACATCCGCCGATCGTCCAGATGCGGATGTTGAAGCAGAGCATATTGACTTCGATGGGTTGATGTCCTCGATGGGCTATGCTCCTCCTCAGACTCAAACCAAGGTTGCATCGATCCAGTCGTTTGGCGACATCGATCCCTTGTTCCAGGATATTGCTGAGTTCAAGTTCTCTTCGAGAAACCGAGATGACGAAATCGCCATCTTGCGAGAGGCTATCCGTCAGGGGAAGCTCGTCATCATACAGCAGCGTCAGAAGGAAGTCACAAATCAGGTCGTAGAGAACACGAAGAAGGCATCGAAGGGAACGGAGAAGTTCTTCAGGCTCAAGGACGGCGGTCTTCGAGTCGAGTTTTCGCTACTTGGTCAAAAGTATTCCATGAGCGCTCACGGCATGCTTCAAAGCAACGACTGCCTTTGCTGGCAGGTTGAAGGCGATTCTATTCAGGGTCATGTCATGAGGCTTCAGAACGGGCAGTTCCATAACGTCAGTAGCGGTTTTGAAATCAACGTGACTCAGGGCTGGAAGAGCTAATGCGAAACTGGTACAAGATAGCTAAAGACGAGAAGCCTGAGGTCCAGTCGATTCATTCGATGGAAGACCGTAATCGCGTGAACGCGAAGATCAGGCATCTTGAAGCTCTTGTATCTGTTCTTGACCGAGCGGCGGATCTTGCTTTTCAGACTCAGCGAGGCGCTCGCGGTATGGTTCAGCGAGTTCTTGCCGATAAGAGATTGTCGTCTTACCCGTCGATCAAAGGAGTTCTTGTCGAGGCCGATGAGATTGCTATGGACTCTCCTCCCCGTTTCATCGAAGTATGCCGAGCCGGTATCATCGAGATCGAAATGAAAATCGCAGCCCTCAAAGCAGAGCGTAAGCGATTTGTTGATGAAGAGTTGGGCTTGCCTCGCAAGGGACTCTCCTAAAGGAGTCCTGTATGTCGGATGAAGAAAAGGCGCTTGCCAAAAACGAAGATTCCTCATCGCTTTCTGATTTTGCCGACTCGATAGATACGAGTCGAGTTGTCACAAGAGCCAACTGCCGTCTTTGCAACCATCCGCTTCGAGAACAAGCGGAAGCCATGTACGCAGAGAGCAGCAATGCCAAGAAGGTCCATCGTTGGCTTGTTTCGCAAGGCCTCAACGATATCCATTACAACTCGGTCTACAATCATCTGACCCGACACTTCATGCAGCCGATCCTCGATGAGAGGATCAAAGATTACGCAAGCGACCTGAAGAGATACGCTCAGCTTCAGGAAGCTCAAGAAGAGAAGATCAGGCGACACATCGGAATGATCGAGAGGCGTATTCTCTTGATCGAGGCGAATACAGACGAGGAGAATATCGATTCGCAGCGAAAGACGGGCGAGACAGTCGCTAAGCTGATGGATCAGATTCACAAGTGGGAAGAGAAGCTTGCCGAACTCGAAGGGGCCAAGGAGCCAGTTCGAATCGTTCTGCACAAGTTCAATGATATCGTGAGAATCAAAATCGATGACATCCAAGATCCTGCGGCAAGGTTGGTCCTGCAGGAGATCATCGATGAGTTTGCCCAAGAGGTTCAGGAGATTCAATAACTATGGCTGAACATCATGACAGCATGAAGCGACTCATGCAAAAAGTCGAGGGGAAGAAAACCGTGCAGAGCAAACCTATTGCAAAGGCTCAGTCGAATACAAGCAAGACAACCACGGTCAATGCCTCTTCAAAGAAACGTGGCTGCGGCTGTAAGCGGAGAAAGAAGTAGATTGGATAGCAACCAGATCATCTCGGATCTGCAGACTGTTGTTCACTCTCGTAATGGAAGATCGATCTCTGATAAAGAGGCTCGATCTGTCATTAGGGGACTGCTGTCGTATCGCGATACCTCAAAACAACTGCTCTCTGCGCCTCGGCATCTGTTTCAGGCGATCGTTGAAAACGACAGTTTCTACGGCAAGAGCCTGATCCCCTGCGATACCGTCCAACTTCGTTCAATGCTGTCGGACCAGCAGATCTCAACATGCGGAAGTCTGTGCGTCTTTTCGCTGTCTCTTGCCAAGAAGCTCTTCAGAGACTACGCTTGCTTCCTGATTCTCAAAGGAGAGCCAGAAGATATCTGTCACGATTTGAAGACCGTTGGCGGGATGGCTGTTTGCGGTCGAAACCGAATCAACTTCAAGGGTAGAGTTTCGAGTATCGTTGTCAACGATGATGCTCCCTTCGATGAGGTTGAGCGTATTGTTTCCGACACAATCCCCGAGTGCCCGATCTACAACGTCAGCTATATTCCTGGCCTTGAGCAGGTCAGGGTTGCCGCTGTAGAGAGGCGATATGTTGTTGAGCTATCGGCTGTCAACCTGCATAAGATGATTGTCAAGGCTCCTACCGCTGAGGATGCCGTAGACCGAGCTTTGACAAAGCGGTGGAATACAAATCCGGACAACAAGGGCAAGAGACGATCAGAGCGATACCGTTCAGAGTATTGGAAGAATTCAGGTTTTTGGGACTCAATCGTGCGAGAAGCATCTATCAGAACATCTCAGTCGCAGGCACCGTCGCTGCAGCTAACTCCTGAAGAGGAGCAGGTGTTCTCTACGATCATGGCAATCGATAAGCAGTTCGGGCTTGGACAGCAGTACCGAGTTGCGGGCGGATGGGTTCGAGATCGATTGCTCGGAACGCAGAGCGACGACATCGACATCGCTCTTGACAAGATGACTGGTCAACAGTTCCGAGAGTATGCGGATCGATATGCTCAGCAAAATCCTGATTCGCAGATCGGCAAGAGCTACGTTGTCGATCAGAATCCTGATGCCTCGAAGCATCTTGAAACGACTGCGATTCAGATGGGTCCGTTCAAGATCGACTTTGTAAATCTTCGCACCGAAGACTACGCCTCGGACAGTCGTATCCCTGAGATGCAGTTTGGATCTCCCGAGGAAGATGCTCAGCGACGAGACCTGACGATCAATGCTTTGTTCTACAACATTGGAACAGGTCAGGTTGAGGATTATGTCGGAGGGCTGCAGGATATTCAGTCCATGACGCTCAGGACGCCGTTGGATGCTCAACAGACGTTCATGGATGACCCTCTCCGTATGCTGAGGGTACTGAGGTTCCATAGCCGCTACGAGGGCTCTCAGATCGCTCCTGAGACGCTTGAGGGCATGAGCCATCCCGAGGTCCATGAGGCGTACAGAACGAAGGTCTCGCCCGAACGAGCGGGCCCTGAGATCATGAAGCTGTTTGGCGGAGCTACGCCCGAGGCATCTGTGCGCGTTCTCTACGAAACCGGCATGGATGCGGCTATTTTGAATCTGCCAGACTTCCAGGGCCTTCAGCCTGCAACCATGGACCAGAGGAATCCCAATCATCGCCTCAACTGGCTTGAGCATACGCTGAAGGTTGTCAAGAACCTGAATGATCTTCTCGCGCAAAATGGCATCGAAGGCAAGGATCGATCGCTTGCTCTAATGGGAGCTTGGTTCCATGACTTCGGTAAGTTGCATCCTGATATTCAGCAGCCCAAGGACGGCAATCCTGACCACATGACCTATCACGGTCATGAGGATGTCTCCGCTAAGCTGTCCGAGAAGTTCCTCAAGAGTATCGGCGTAGGACGAGACGATCGAGAAGTCGTCAACATGATCGTGCAAGAACATATGACGCCCCACAACTATGGGAAGGACTGGAACAAGCGACAGATGGGCAAGTTCCGTCAGAAGACATTGATCCCTGGTCAGGACCGAGAGGATCTTTGGAAGCTTGTCATGTGGCATGCCCAGGCGGATGCTGCGGCAAAGAGCGAAGACTCGACCCTTGAGGACGTTCCTGAGTATGCCGATCGCTTCAGCGCTATGCAGACGTACATGGATACCCCTCCGCCTGCGAAGCCTCTTGTTGACGGGAGGAGATTGATTGAACTTTTCCCAACACTAAGTCCTAAGAGCGGGTTTATTCGAGACGTTCATAGCCGACTGCTCGATGAGCAGGGCGCGGGAAACATTACAGACCAAGCGCAGGCTGAGGCCTATGTTGAGAGTCTCCGTTTGGAAATCGAATCAAGATACGGCGGAGGTCAGCCCATGGCGTCAAACTGGTACAAGAAAGTCAAAATCGCAGATGCCAGCAGCGCTTCCGGCACTGAGGGTTACAACGCTGGCCCAGACAGCAACCCAGAGAGAGATCGATGGGATGGCGTAAAGCAAATGATCCGATATGAACCTGGGGAGAATAGTGTCTTCCGAGTCGGCGATCGGGTTAAGCGCCGTCAAGTTGGGCTTGGCGACGAACCTCTCATGGGCAAGGTCATTGGAAAGAAGGGGAATCGCATCAAGGTTCGTTGGGACGATGGCGATGAGGTTGAATCCTTTGATCTCAACGACACCAAGACGACTTTTACGTTGGAGCGGTTTTGAGTTATAGATGCCAACTTCTGATCTAACCATCATCAACTTCAAGCAGGAATGGATCGTCGGTCCCGATGTCACGTTTAACTCGGGCTTTGAGGCCGATTCAAATGAACCATTCTTCAGCGCCGTAACGCTCGAAGCTGAGCGTCCCTTTACCGAGAGGTTGAGGGAGACGATTCAGCCTACTGCTGTTTCTGGCGTCGAAGGTCCAATTGTCTACGGAGGCAACTACAAGCCTGTCCTGCAGGATATTGAGATCGTTGAAGTTGCAAGTCAGGATCTTGATGCAACGCAGTTGCAAGTCATTCGTCAAAACCTCACGGTCAATGTAAGCCCGGATCCTGGCGGTCCTGATGTTTTCTTGCTGAACATCACGCCAATCGCTCTTGCAGGAGCGCAGTTCTTTGAGTTGAAGATTCCGTATGAGGAAACGGATATCGTCAACAACAGCCCTGACCTTACGATTCCGTTCTTGCAGTTTACAGGAACCGACGCCCTTCCGACAGAAACAGTCATAGGACTTAGCCAGTCCAACAACGAGCTTACTGTCTATGCGGGCAACGAGGTTATCACCGAACTCGTTCTTGAAGTTAATGATATCACAGCAGGAACTCGAACTTTTACTTCTAAGACGGCTGAGGTAACAGCGACAGATCTGGATATCAACTGGGCTGAGGACATCAACGGTCAAACATTGTTGATGATGGATAATCCAGGAGATACATTCCCTCAGTTCGTGCAGGCCACTTCTCTTGGTAGTAACACGATCGGCGTCAACTATTACTATTTGATGACAATCGATCCGAATACAGATACCATTAGCGCATTAGTCAACAAAGAAGTTGCTGGTGTAGAGGGCGGATCATTCGAAACGTCATCGACAGGCGTTCCTCTTTTCTCAATTTGTGTTGGGCCTGGTATTTTTGTTAGCGTCAATAAGGGTTCTCAAGGCGCATCAGGTATGCTTACTGTTACGGTTAACAGACAAAGCCTGCCAACTCCTGGAAACTTCAGAAGAAGCCTTCCTGTTATAGCCTTCAGAAACAATCACTCTTTCAATCAGGCTCTTTCAGTAACATGCGGAACAAGCACAATTGAACTCTCATCGACAAAAGATGCGATAGGCACAGTCGCTAATGCAACGGCGATAGTCGATGCAGACATGACTGTAACCGAACTCATTACGGCGCTGAATGATGCTATTGCCACAGTGCCCGAATGGGTTCCCTGGTTCGAAGCTGTTTTGTTTGAAGGAGAATGGCAGCCAATTGCAAGTGCAGTTCTTTACATCAATGATCTTGCTATCAATGCCAAGTACGGTAATAACACAACAGGATTGCTTGATGGCATTAGGCATGGAACCTACATTATTCCAGATAACGGAGGCAACATTCCGACAAGGTTGCCGTCAGACCCTACTTCATTTGCTCTTCCTCTTGAGGTAGAACAAGGAACTGGTCTTCCTATCTATAGCGAATCGTATGATGCTTCTGATCTGAGTATCACAATCAAAGATGTTTTCGATGACCTTATTGAAAACCTTCCTGCAGGTTTCTTCCGCTTTTACCAGGGATCGACTTTTGCTGGAAGCGCATTCAATAACATTGACTTCACAACATTTGTTGATACGCCAATTGAATACTACGAGAATCTTCCAATCGCAGCGATTAACGATGGAACGGTTTCCGTAAGCGGCAACAATGCAAGCAATAATGTCATCCATCTACAATGGATAAAGTTTGACCATACGTTCGAAACAGCGGTCGGTCAGTATACTTACTCCATCGCAACAGATACTATGTCTACTGTTGCTGCGGCTCTCGAAGCGGACGCTGATTTTACCTCAGTCGGCGCATCGATCGAAGCAGGACTCCTGCTTGGAGATGCTCCCGTAGGCCTGATTGATAGACCAGAAACCATTACTGTCAATTCGATGCTGGCTCCGTTTGTGCTGACCGTCAAAGGAGAGCCCGGACAATCAATCTCTGCAAGCTCGACATTTTCATTGGCAGGCAAAACCGTTAATGAACTGATCTCTGAGTTCAATATCGACGCTGATATCGGCGGAGCTTTTGAAGCGGTTCTGCTGAATAGCACAAGAGGCAACGCTTCGGCAACTTCACTTATTGAAGCAGGCCCCCTTGATATCGATGAGCCACCTTCATCGCCAGCGAAGTTTGCTGGTTCGTTTACTCGACCTCGTTTTTCTCAGTACGATCTGTCAACTTTCCCAACCCTTGCCTCTCTGGCGACTCGCATCAACAGCGATTGGAGCGGAGATGGATTGTCTGTATTGGTCCGCTCTGAAACAAATCCGTTTCCAGATGCTATCTCAGCCAATCTCCTTGAGGTCATTCCTGCTGTCTCGATTTACGATACGGTTGTTGTCTTCAATGGAGTTGTCAAAGAAGTTGCAACGCCAGAGGCTCCAAGAGAAGATGTCACGCTATCTTTCAACATCAAGTTTGCTGCTGGCGGCGTACCTTTCGAAGAAACAGGCATTCAAGTTGCGCTTGGAGGATACGAGAGCGAGGGAACGTTCTTCCCCAACAATGCTCCAAACTCATTCTTCGAACCTGGTTACAATACTCTCTTCCCGATAACGTTTAGCGTCGTTGATGCTGATACGATCTATCTGCTTGTGCGAACCCGTAAGAACCTTGACGGAACGATTTATCTATCTGAAGTCAATGATTATGCTGGTCGCATAACATACACAAACGGATCGAGAGGCGAACAAGCCTCGCCCTTCATCCCTACCGAACCGCAGTTCGTTGATGCATGGGAAGAGACAAATCTTGGCGATCCTCCTACGGATCAAGTTCCTGTTGTTGTCGCTTTCGATAGCGGCAAGTCTTCGCTGATTGATGTGTATCTCGAAGATATCCTCGAAGATGATTCGATCAACATTCAGGTTATCAACGCCCCTGAAGTTCTCGATGACTTTGCGTTCCTTGCGGTCAATCGATCGAATCTTGCTGGTTCGATGACCGAATCGCAGCAAGGTCGAGTATTTGGTCTTGTCCTTGATAACCGAGGCGTTTGGGATGTTTTGATTGGTCCCGAGGCTATTCTGCGAGAGACAGATACCGGCGGTGTATTCTCATGGCTGAGCGAAGAGTATACAAGAGAACTCATCGATGACGATGAGGCGTATGACTTCGAGTTCAATAATCCTGCTGGCTTGCCTTCAGAGGTACGCAATGCGATCTCATTGATTCCTGTTCCTGGGTATCCTCAAGTTTGGACGCTTCGTATAGAGAAAGGCGTCAAGGATTATCTGAGGGCTCAGCGAACGGGCGCTAATCGCAACTCAACAACAGGTTGTTCTGTTGATATTGACATTCTGGTAACAGGCAGATTTACCGGCGTTCAAGGCATCTGCAGAGTCACAGTCTTCTTTGACGTTTACTGCGTATTCGATACTGGACTTTGTGATGTCTTCTGGAATCTCATCAATCCGCCAGAGCCTTCTGGTCCAGATTTGATTGAGAACACGCTGGCTTTCTCGTATCAGTCGCTTACTGACTGTAATAACTTGACCCAGGACGCCGATGGAGACAATACAGAGATCAATGCTCCTGTTCTTGTCAATGTCACAGGCGTTCCTGTCTTTGAGAATGGCAATGGTCTGCTTCTTCTTAAGTCCTACTATTCTGCCGAAGTTCAAGGCTTCTACTTCCCGAGAGGCGAAGACCTCACTGGTGTTCAGTATGAAGACTGTTCGTCTATTGGAGACAACTTGCAGCTTGCAACGAGGCTGAATACGCCTGCAATCTATCTGCCTGATGCGCCAGATCAACCGATTACGGACCCGTTTGAGATTGCTGCTCAGTTGGAGACCGCGGATTCGTACATGTACGTCAAGCCTGCTTTCCAGTTCCCCTCTTCAGATCCCCAGAGAGATTGCGGGGCCGAAGAGATTGTCATTATTGGCGTAGGCTACCAGTTCAAGAACTGGACCGCAAGTTCGGGAACTCGTTCGGACGATATCATGTTTGGAGTCAATCTTGTTCTGCCAGGCGGCGTGTTTGCCTCGCCTGATTTGGACCTTTGTTACCGATACTACTACAACAGAGAGGAAAGCTAAGTAGATGGGCGCAGGGTTTGACGAACGCAAATGGTGGCACACGGTCCTCAAGGTTGGGTCCGTAGAGTTCGGTACGCGAAGCGGAGCCGCTAACGAAAACCCTAATGACCGCATCACGGCCCGAGTTCAAGACACCTGCGATCTCACAGACATTCCTGTTCCCGCATGGGATGGTCTTGAATCGCCAGGCTTCTTTATCTACCGTCCTGCTTTTTCTGATGTTTCCGGTGCTGCCAAATCGATTGATTCCTATGAGGCCGCTCTGGACCTTGCAAATAGAGAGCCGTTCACTTACGAACTCTACGTTGCGTATGATTCGTCGGATGCGGCCTGTACGTCCGTAGGGCCTCCTGACACTCATGATCCCGATGTCTTTGCCTCTCTTGTAGATGACTCAGGATTCGTTTTCACGCATCCCAATATCGCTTCCATCGATTCGATCGGCTGTTGCGAGATCGATCTTGACAATCCAGGCGACCCCATCGATCCAGGCGATCTTCAAGAGTGTTCTCGCATCTGGTATTTGAACATTGAGTCATCGCCGCAGTTGTATTCGTATGACTTTGACAGAGATCCTGGACAAGAGATTCAGGATCGAGGGACTATGGCGTCTCAGCTTGGCGGCGGAACTAACTTCCATGACATCGCATGGGATGATGACGATCGCCTTTGGGCGCTTGAGTCAAACGGTATCCGTCAGGTTATTCCTGGTAGTTCTTCGGTCATTGCGAATGTTCTCGATTATGTCACTATAAACGGCGATACATCAAACCTTTTCCCTATATCTGTGAGTTCTACGGGTTCTCCGGGTATGACTTACAATCAGCATAGCCAGCGCATGTATATCACTGCAAATGGTAGGCTGTTTGAGTTGGAGAAATCAGGAACAGGACAGCCCCCGACTCAGTGGACTGTTGTTAGAGAGGCGGAAGTAGGAAGCGATCTTCGAGACCTGGCTGCAGACCCTTTCAATGTGATGTATTGCATCTACAACGATAGTCTTGCAACTGTAGACATTGCAGATGCCTTCGGCACCGTTCAGTATGTCAATGGCGAAACAGGCGACTTTGCCAACTTCAATGGTCTTGATTTCATCCTAACCCTTGGAGGCGGTAGTCTCGCAACGCTATATGGTCTTGATGTAAACGGAGATCTGGTTGAGATTGATTTTACTGATGGATCGAAGACGATCATATCGGATATCACGAGTAATCCTGGTTCAGTAGTTGGAGCATCAAGTTGTCAGGCTGGCGAAGACAATAGCCTTCCGGTCTTCCCGTTCTATCCCGGCGAATCTCCATGGATTTTCATGCTCGATGGTTCTACCTCTATGAATGGCATTCCTACTGGTCGAACCGATTCGAGGTGGGAGATTCTCATCAACGGTATGGTTGCCTTTATCGAGAACAATGTTCGTCTTGGAGAAAGGTTGTTCATGGTTATCTTCGGACCAGAAAACAACCCAAGACTTTCGCCAGAGTTCACTTTCAACACAACAGGAGATATTCAGGCGGCGGCTGATTGGATTGCAAACCTTTCTGGTTTCCCAAACAACTCCACGAACTTCTGCGAAGATGGACCCTTCAATACATCATGGCTTGATAGGCCCGAGTTCAACGGTATCAACAGCATCGTTGTTGTTGGAGACGGCGGATTCAGCGCGCCTTGCCCTGATGGAAGCGCGCTATTTGACTACTGTTTGAACGTTATCACGTTCTTCAGAGGGAACGGAAATCCCAACGCTATTGTTCGAGCGGTTGGCATCTACCCCAGTTCAGACGGACGAGCCGACTTGATGCAGTTGGGCGCGGCTGGCGACGGCGGTTACACGGAATGGATCTAAAGACATGAGAGACCCATTTGATGTAAGCCAATATAAGACCTCGTTCGGATTGAACGAGAACTATGCGCCGAATCCGTTTTCATTTGCGGACTTCACGGAATCTTTCGCGCTCGTCGCAGAGCAAATCCGAATCCGTCAAGCATGTATTCATGTTGGTTTCGGAGTCCCGCTTGATCTGTTTACCAATGTAGAAGCGTATGATGTTTCTACTCCTGCTTCGTTGACCGCTGGTGTTGAGCTATTTCAAGATGCTGTGATTGAGCTTGTTGAAGGTACGATCGTCGATCAGTATGCCAAACTACCAGGCTGCGGTCTGTTTGTTGGCTTCTACACGTTTACCTCGAACGGGTTGCCGATTCTTGGCGAAGGCAGTATCGCTCCGGGAGGAGTCTTTACACCTCCGCCCAATCCTGATGACATCACAGACATCATTGATTTTGCGAAAGCGATTGGCGAACGCCTCAATGACATCATCTTTGCGCTGAACAACCTCAGTTTCATTCATGGCAAGATGGTTTACGAGTATCCGTTCGATGATTCTTGCGGCGATGATTCGTCTCCTGGAACTACTGGTATTTCATCATCGCCAGGTTCATCGCCTGGTTCGTCAGTTGGTTCATCGGTTGGTTCATCGCCTGGTTCGTCAGTTGGTTCAACGCCTGGAACAGGATCTTCGCCTGGTTCGTCGGTTGGTTCGTCCCCGAACTCCTCGGTCGGATCATCCCCGAACTCTTCGGTCGGCTCTTCGCCTGGTTCTTCTCCGAACTCGTCGCCTGGTTCGTCTGGCGGTTCTACTCCATCAACAGGAACCTCTGCCGGTTCGTCGCCTGGCTCCTCGCCCGGTTCCACTCCGGGAACTGGTTCGTCGCCTGGATCTTCGTCTGGTTCTCCGCCTCCAACGTCGCCAGGCTCTTCGTATGCTTCGTCTTACGGAAGCCCGCCCGTTTCGCCTGTCGGACCCGTTTCGCCGATCTTTGTCGGACCTGGTGTTGCTCCTGTTGTTTGATGTTTTGGCCGATACACATGATGAAGCCTTTTGGGATGATGAATGTCAGAAGAGAAGCCTATACAAGTCAAGGTTCCCCCGCCGCGTAAGCGTACTGATCCGAATGCGGCCTACGTCAACAAAGGCGCAGTTCCGGGCAACCCTGACAATCTAACAGTTGAAGACGAAAAAGCCTTCAAGGGATTCATCCCTAAGAGAGGCGAGATGGCTCTGTATGATTCGCAAGGCCACAACTTCAACATGCGAGATATGTATCGAGGGTCTCAGGCCTTTCTCGTACTTTCAGGCCCATCCCTCAATGATCTTGATCTCTCGCAACTAAGAGAGCGACGAGGCATTGTGACAATGGGAGTCAACAACTCATGGGTTGTTTACAAGCCTCAACTGTGGGTTGGAGTAGATGATCCTGGTAACTTTGTAGACATTGGATGGAAAGACCCGTCCATAACAAAATTCGCGCCCGCTGGACATTGGCATAAATGGCTTGTTGTCAAAGAAGACAACGGCACATTCCGCCGTAGCCAGTTTAGAGTAGATGACATGCCTAATGTCTACTACTTCCGTCGAAATCACAACTTCGATGTCAAGAAGTTTCTTCATGAACCAACCGTCAACTGGGGCAACGAAGACAAGGGCATTGATGCTCTTGGCATCAAGGGCGGGCGGAGCGTTATGCTCTCTGCCATCAAGATTCTCTACTACCTTGGCTTTCGAACAGTCTATATGCTCGGCGCTGATTTCAACATGTCATCGGAAGCAGACCAGAACTATGCTTTCAAGCAGCACAGAGACAGCGTAAGCGTTTCGGGAAACAACGCAACCTATGCAAAGCTCAACAAGCGATTCACTGCCTTGCTGCCAGAGTTTGCGGAAGAAGGCATGCGAATCTACAACTGTTACCAGAAGAGCGGACTAACAGCCTTCCCGTACATGAGCTACAACGAAGCATTGGATCGAGCCAGCGCAACTTGTAGTAAGCCCATTGACACTGAGGGTTGGTACGATCGCAAGGAACGAGAACGAGCAGCAGAGAAGGCTCGCAAAGAGCAAGAAAAGAAGGCAACTGAAGAAGATGAAAGCGATCGCTGATGGCTTTGTACGTTTCACTCTATACGAAGAACACCGCTTACGAGCGCATTGCAGGTCAGCTTGAAGAATCGCTGAAGAAGTTCGACCTTCGATACAGGATCTACGCTGTCGAAGATCAGGGTTCTTGGACAAAGAACACCTATCTCAAGCCAGAGATCATTCTCGATGCCTTAGAAGGCGAAGAAGACATCGTATGGATTGATGCAGACAACATTGTGTTGAGGCGTCCTGAAATCTTCGATGACGGTATGGATTGCGATCTGGCTTTTCATAGTCGCATTGTAGATGATGGAGGTTGGAGTCCGTTGTCATCGGTCATGTATTGGAAGCAGACCCAGGCTTCTTTAGAGCTTGTTCGCCTCTGGCTTCAAAAATCTCAACAAGGCGAGCTTGGCAAAGCAGGCATGAAGATCCCTATTGAGCCTGGTTTTGTTACTCGCATGTATACAGACAAGCAAAACGATCAACATACGTTTGCAAATGCCCTTTGGGAACTGGTCAACGAAGGTCGAGACATTCGCATTGCTGACCTTTCCAAGGAGTATGCCATGAAGTACGACTCTGTGAATCGAAGCTTCCATGATCCATACATCATCATGAATCAGGCGGGTCGTATCTTCAACAAGGAAGAAGGATCAAAGCTAAGAAAGAAGCGCCTAAATACCGATAGAGATAGATGGGAAGGCGCTGTCTGAGAAGGAGCAAACATGGACGCAGTAAGGATTTTCATTGGTAGCGACATCTACAATGTCAAAGCCGAACGAGCATTGATTTTCTCGATCAAGCATCACGCTTCAGTCCCGACTGAATGCAACATCATGAGTCGCTTTGACCAGCATGACACATGGACAGGTTGGCAATGCACCGATCAATGGGCTACCTGTTTTAGCTGCTTCCGTTGGGGCATCCCTGCGGCATGCGGATTCGAGGGTCGAGCGATCTACCTTGATAGCGATCAGATCGTTCTTGCTGACATTGCAAAGCTTGCAAACATCGATCTCAAGGGGAAGGCGATTGGAACAACGCCAAAGCGGGAATCAAGCGTTGCTGTATTTGATTGCGCCAAGTTCAAGGATTGGGATCAGTTCCAGCTTGATGATCTGAAGCAGAACGCTGCCAAGACCAATCAATACTACAAGTGGCTACGAGATGCTGGCGAGGTAGAGTTTATCTCTCAGCAATGGAACTGTCTCGACGGAGAGGGCTACGATCCTGTTGAAACGAAGCTCATCCATTACACAAAGCTCACAACGCAGCCTTGGCATCCTGCTCCGCACCGATTCCAATACAAGCCGCATGATCGACCTGATCTTGTTGAAATCTGGCGTCGTTACTATGAGCTATCCTACGATCATCCCGAAGTTCTTGAGAAGCCCTGAGGCTTCGCCGATAGTTCTCGGCACTTGTGATGGTCATGGTAGTTGGGCTGCTTGAGTTCATCTGAGCCGCTCGGAGCCATAATACCGACAAGGGCATGCTTATCGCCTCGAAGAACCGGCGCTCCTTGATGGAGCATCCAGGAATCGAACAAAACTCCGTGACCTCTCTTGACAGGCAAGGATAGAACCTTGCCTTTTTCATTGATGCGGAACTGAGTTTCTCCGCCAATGAGGTTGTGACTTTGAAAGTCAGATAGGTAGACAAGGAATGTCCCGATTCTATCAGGCATGAGGTCATTGGCATCAGAATGCCAAGTAAACTTCATTTCGGGCTTGTACCAGAGATATTGCCAGAGAGCATAGTTGAGATCCCAGGGATCCTGATCGGACTTGAGAAGATCCGTAACCAATGGCCTCATGTCTTCAAGCATTCTTGCAAAGTAGAGTTGTTCGGGAGTCATTCTGGATGCCTCAAGACAAAGCACATCTCGACGCTTCTTCTTGATCTTCATCTCTTTGTAATGATTGCCAACTCCGCCTTCGACGTAGGATTCTTTGGCGTTGTCTCCAATGAGATTCAAGATGTAGTCGCACTCTTCCGGAGTGAGAAGCTCAAAGGTCCATATCTTACCAGGCAAGACCTCTTTCATCTTGAGTTTTTTGATATCTACCTTGAAGTGTTCTCCCATGGAATCTCTATCGGCTGGCCGATATAGATCACATGAGCGGATGCCCTTTTCACAACAAATCTCAAGGCAAGTTCCCAGAGCAGGATAAATTCGAGTTGTCGATTTATCGTCTTCACCCTGACGGGGCTCGTTTTGAGAACGCAGAACCGACTCGGAAGGGCGAGGCTCACAAAAGTCAGAATGAAGTTGGAGCCCTGAGATTCTGCGGACCATTTGTCCATGCTGGCTCTTGCGGAGTTTGGGCTTATCCGCCTGTTGATATGGACATCACATATCTCGGAGATGGTCAATGGGATATCGAGCAACTCTCTGAGTATACGCCGCTTGACGGAATCGTTATCAAGAACAACTTGAGAACAGAAGACAAGTTTCGATCGATCTATCGAGGCGGTCGGATCAGCGTGGGTAAAGTTGAACCTGATCTGATTCAGATTTGGACTGGTTGCATATTCAGAACTCCGCCAGGTTGGGGACTGCATGTTCGTCAGCCGATCAACTTCCCCGAGGCCTACAACAGGCCATATCACATACAAGAGGGGATCATTGAGTCAGACTGGCTTTGGTATGACATCTGGTTCAATATCAGATTTCATCGCGCAAATGAAAAAGCAGAACTACGCAGAGACATGTGGCCTCCTCTTGCTCAGCTTGTCCCCGTGAGAAAAGAAGCCTACGCAAAATGCGAAATCCAAGATCAGATCCTTGACAGGAAAACTGAGGATGGCGGCGAGGTTTGGGATTTCTGGCAAGAATACAACTACCAGAAATGGTACGCAAAGAACGAAAAAGACTCACGAACGTATAATCGGACCAGGAAGCTTCTCAGAGGCGAGGAGCGAAGAAATAAAAGCCCCGGAGACGGTTCCACAAAGGAATGAACCGGCCTCCCTCAACTCGAAGTTAAGGGTATGAGGAAGAGCTTTGAGAATGTCAAAAGTATAACTCTCAGAGGCAGACGATATCGGGTTTATCTGGTCACAAGGATGGGGACCGAAGATAACCCGATCTATGGTCTTTGCTCTCCGCCCAGCGAAAAAGGGCGATGCATATCCTACTACATTGGCTTGAAAGGCGAGAGGCGTCTTGATGTTCTCATTCATGAGATGCTGCATGCCTGTTTCTGGGACATCGCAGAAGAAGGCATCCAGTTCGGCGCAACATCGATAGCGAAGGCGCTTTGGCGTATGGGGTATCGCCTCAGCACAGACGAAGAAGTGCCCGTTGTCCCGCCCGACGTTGATTACGTCACGATCCGAGGTCGGCGATACAGGTTTGAACGAGTCTCAACGAAGGAAGTATGGTTTCATGCAGGATACCATACTTGGACTTCTGCTCCGCATGAGAAGAACAAGTTCATGAGGATCAAGAAGGGGATCAAGAAAGAGACAGAGCTTCAAGCGATTCTTAAGAGTCTCATCACAGCATGCTACTGGGACATGGATAGCGAGTCTGTTCGAGAAACGGCCAAGGACATTGGTCATGCTCTTTGGAGAATCGGATATCGTCGTCGAGCCAAGGACATTGATAGCAAATAGTCGAAGAACAGGTATGAACTGGTACAAAACTCTCAAAATGGCTCAGATCGGCGCGCCTGTAGACATGAATGCTACTGAAGCGGTCTATCAAAGACTTCTTCAAGCGGATCGCTCACAAGCCGATGGAGCGTCCGCTGTGGACGACCTCTACGGACAGGGCTACGACCCAGCCTCGATCGAGGGAGCCATTCAGGAGGCTGTCAGACGCATCGTGGGGCCTAATGCTGACGAGACCATGCTATCGCCTGCTCAGCAGAGCGTTTTGATGGCTCTGAGGTCTCAATCCCAGGCACCTCAGCCGCCTGGTCTTCCTATGGAGCCTATTGATGCTCCGATGGATGAGCCCATTGGCGAAGCATGGTACAATTGAAAAAAGGCCCCGCCCGAAGGCGAGGCCTTTGTTTGTATCAGCTTGGCTGAGAGTTAGTCGGTCAGCGATCCCGACATGAACGACGAGATGACGTTCGGAGTCGCCGTGTCGAAGCCAACAACATCGAGCATTCCCGGGTCGCTGGGGTCAGCGATCGAGAAGCCGTTGGAGTTCATCGCAACGACTGCGAGCTTTGCATCCTCAACCCTCTTGGCGCGGTAGCGCTTGAGAGCCTCGAACGGGTGGATCGAGCCGTAGTAAGTCTCCGAGTCCGTGAGGACCATGAAGGAGTCGAAGTCATCCTGCAGCGACATGGCGTGCGTCATGGGCAGAGAGCAGTCCGTGCCGCCGTAGGTGAGACCCGACATCTTCTTGAGAACCTGGTCAAGACGCATACGCGGAGTGATTCCAGCGTCCTTGATTCCCGTATCGAAGACCGTGATCTCGTAGTTGTTCTCGACGCGAGCCGTGACCATGCTGAGTACCGCCGCAGCCTCCGCGCAGGAGACGTTTTCGATACCGCTGCAAGCAACGCCCATCGAGCCCGAGGCGTCGATTCCGATGAAGTAGTTCTTACCCGTCGCCTCGACGTTGCCGAACGACGCGTAGAAGGCCTCATCCAGAGCATCAACGATGCGCTGGTCCGCCTGCCAGGTAAGCTTGCCTCGGAATCCTCCGCCCTGCGAGTAGGTCTTGAGCGCTACAAGGACCGAGAGCGGGTGCACTCGGCTCTTGCGCAGGTACGACTCGTCCGTGAGCTTGTCAAGAACGATCGCACGGTTCGCGCTCTTACCCGTACCAAGCACGCCGTAGCTCGTCAGACGACCGAGCGAACGGATCAGCGCCGTGAGCGGCATGCCCGGAAGCATGACCTCCCAAACCTCGCCCTTCGAAGCGAACTCCTTCGGGATCAGTTCGTGCGGCAGGTTGATCTTGTCCGCGCGGTACTTCTCGATGAGGTCAGCGACCTCCTGAGCCGAACCCGCAGCCTTCATCTGCTCCGCAGCGCGGAGAATCTTCAGGTCTGCAGCGATACGCCCCGGAAGCTTGCCCTTCGTGACGTAATCGTAGACGCGGTTGTGCTTGGTGTCGCCGAACGGGTGAGCCTTACGCATCAGGTCGCGGTGCGACCAGCGAGACTGCGTAACGCCCTCCTCGGTAACGCGCTGCGGGTACTTCACAACCTGGTACGCCAGGCGCGAAGCATCCATCTCGTTGTACCAGCGAGCGATCGCCTTACGGAGGCCCGTACCCCAGCCGCGCATCGCCGAAACGTACTGCGCGAACTGGAACAGGTGCGTACCGATACGAGCGACCTTCGGCAGCGAAGCGAGCGCGTAGGAACGCACTTCGGCGTCCTCAGACGCAGCCGCGATCGCAAGAGCGAAGAGCGCAGGCTCGTTCTTCGGAGCGCGTCCGGCGTCAGAGATCGCGACGATCTCATCGACCACTCGCTTTCCGTCCTCCTTGAGGCAGCGCAGGATGCAGTTGGCGTTGTCGATCGTGAGCTTGCGCTCGCCGACGTAGTAAGTACCGCCCTCTGAGCCGAGGATCAAGAATCGGCTGAGCCGATCCCAATCGGAGACCTGAAAGACGTACCCGCCTGCGTTGTTCTTGACCTGATTCTTCCCAAGAGCCTTGCGGGTCTGAGGAGTCGTTCGCATTCCAAAGTGAGTTGAGTACGCCATTTCTGTCACCCCTTTCAATCGACTCAGAGCCTATTCTCTGAGTATGTGAGTGATCTCACAAACTAAATCTTCAATGTGCCTGACATTGCCTCTCGGCAACGCAAACCTGTCTCTGTTCCGTCTAATGAATGACCTTATGCGTTGCAGGTCATTCTTGTCAAGTTCCCTCGACGAAATTTCTGCCCGAACTGCTTCCTTCCACTCTTTCAGGTCAGATTTCCGAATCTCCAAGCGAGGATCAAACGGAGTCATCCAACCAGCTTCGATGTTCGCCTCCATGAAGTCGCTATAAACCCAACTGCTGATCTCGTATTCATCCTCATGGAGGAAATCTCGACCGGCCTTGTGGATCGAAAGCGCTCGATGGTGCCCGTCTCGTATGTAGAGGGCCTCGTCTTCGAAGCGAGCGATCTGAATCAGTTGTAGGTGCCCTTCTCCTGTTTCATTCAAATGGCGCTGAAGCTCTGCAAGGTTGAACCTGCCTCCCTTGCGGACATGTTCGATCATCCGAGAGATTTGGTCAGTGTCTCTCAGATCGGCATGAGTCGGCAACAATTCAGCAATGCGCAGCATCATACTGCCATTGTATCATGGTCCTATTCACATTGTTCGGAGGAACGTGGGATTCCTCATGTCAGTAAGCGGGGTACACGGGGATCGAACCCGCAGCCTCCGGATCGACAGTCCGGTGTTCTTCCATGTGCGAACTCCTACCCCGAGTTCTATGTAAGCGAGGCCGAAGGGACTCGAACCCTCAGTCTCCGGATCGACAATCCGGGGCATTCACCAATTATGCTACGACCCCAAGTTTTCAAGACGGCAGACTGGTCTTTCACCAATCACGCAGCACAACAGAGCGCAGTATCAGAAGGTCTTGGCGTCCGATCAAGGACAGATCCTTATGAGTAACCCCGATGTCGCATGCGGTTGTCCCGCATCGCTACCGTCAAAAGCCGCTGGCAGGATTCGAACCTGCATCCTCCCGCTCCATATGCGATAACCGTTTGTCATCGACTCCTTCGCAGGAGTATGGGTTCGACGAACGACCGTTAGGCGCTCTACCGTTGAGCTACAGCGGCAATCAGTATTCAGTTGTAAATGGCCGGGGCAGGATTCGAACCTGCAAGATCAATTTATGAGATTGATGTGTTGATAACCTTCATTCATTCGGCTCATTGCTGAGCATGTTATCGACAAAGGGTTGGTGCCATTACACTACCCGACCTAAGTTCCTTTCAATAGCGGATACGGGGATCGAACCCGTCTCTGCGGCTTATGAAACCGCCCTCTGCACACCAGCCGAGTCATCCGCAATCTAAACACGGTTTGCAGGTCATTCTCCTGCCGGGCCTACCCTCGGATCAGTCCGAGATCGGTCAGCGTTTGCAACCGCTCCTGCTTCTCGCAGGCGGAACCGTAAAACGTAGCGCCGTCTTTCGACGAGCGCTACATGGGGCCGGTTGCGGGTGCCGAAGCACCAGCGTGGCCTCCACCACTTGCTCTTTTGCTTGAGAAGCAAGAAACTCGTTCAATAGCGGGGGAAGGATTCGAACCTCCGACCTTTTGGTTATGAGCCAAATGAGCTACCAGACTGCTCTACCCCGCAATCAATAAAACAGATATGTTGGCGTTGCTTGGACCTTTGTGTGAGATAAGTTAACCAATCAACTTCGACCTGTTTTAATCAGAGTGACAGGAATCGAACCTGCTTAGACCTGGCCCCAAACCAGGCGACCTGCCAATGGCCCACACTCTGTAATCGATGCTTGCTCCGTCCTCACAACCTCTTACTCTTGGACAGAATCGGGAGCTTACCCCGACAGACTTGCCTTCTTAGGGCGTGCGATCGTGCGCCGAGGTTTGGTAACGCCGATCTTATCTCCCCGCCTAAACGGGTCTCTGCAAACATCATCTGCTATTCGATTGTCAAAGTCGGAGTGATTGGATTCGAACCAACGACCTTCTGTCCCCCAGACAGACGCGCTCACCAAGCTGCGCCACACTCCGAAACAAGAACAAGTATGGGGTGCCAAGGGAGACCCGACAGATAATGTAAGCTCCTGCCTTTGACAGCAGTACGAGACACTTTGCGATTCGCTGGGCTCTGCCGATCTCAGCAAGCTGAGATTTACCCGAGAATCATGTCTCAAGCTTTTCGCGTAATTGATAACCCTACAGCTTCGACCTGTTCTTCTTATTCAGTTTTCAAAGTCAGGATGAAAGGATTTGAACCTTCGACCTCTTACTCCCGAAGCAAGCGCTCTGCCAAGCTGAGCTACACCCTGATGATTCGCAAGTATGGGGCGGCAGAAGAGTTTGGCTTTCGCCACTTTGTGATCAATACAAGGTGTTAACCTTCAAACCTTCGACCTGCGAGTCGTTCTTATTCAGTTGTCAAGCGCCCTCGATTGGATTCGAACCAACTGTAACCAGGATAACCGTTAACTGTCGGCCCAATCGGGCATGTTGTCGCCAACGGATCGTGACCCTTGCGGGTCCGAGGGCATTCTAAAAAAAAGCAGGTATGGGTCGCAGAAGGCGTTACGTTTCAAGTTAACCTTGTTGCATCGACCTGCAATCGTTCTGTGTTTTGTACGAGGCGTGGGATTCCTCGGTCTGTCAGTGTCTCATCTATCGATCATCGGCAGAGAAGACTCCCAAGATTCCACGCAGTTTCCTACGAAAATCTTGGACTTTATTCAGTTGTGGAAGTGAGATCGACCTGCTTAGGGGCTCAGATTAGGCCGCCGTATCAGTAAACCCGAACGGCGGCAATGCAGGGTCTTCTGCACTTCCGTGGCGATTCGGTTGATCGCCAATCATCTTGTTGATGGTCCGTTCCATGGTCTCCTCGGTCGTTCAGAGAGGGGCTGTCCCCTCATATAACGCAGAGCTTAGCAGTTTGTTCCGCCCTGTCAAGAGCCTCTATCGACTTTTTTCGCTCTCGACATGAATGGCAGTATACCAACTCAGTCGTCACCTGCAACCACTTCTTCGTCAGTGGCCAGAATTCCTTCTTGAATATCCAAAAATCTGCCGAACAAGGTCATTGGGTCGTCATGCCGACTTCGGCGATCCCCATTTCTTTGCGGATCTCGGTCGAAGACAACCCGATCAGCGCATCATTGAGAGGCTCTTCGGGTACAAAGTTGATCGGCAACTGACCTGGCAGATCGTTGATCGTCCAGAGCTTGTCGTTCATGCGCCTCGGGTAGACATGGAACAAAGCTCTGATGCCCTGCGTCCCGACTGTCGAGTGCATGGAGACGATCCGCAGCGCCGTATCGATACCGATATGGATATGGATGTCTCGGACAGCAGCAAGAACGCCAGTCTTGTCGTAGAAGAGAGGATGCTTCGAGACGATCAGCGGACCTTCGTCGTTGAACTGAGTCGCTCGCCCTTCCATGATCTTCGACTCGATCGTGCCCTTGTTGGCTCGGTCGATTGACATCTCGTAGCAGACATGGGCCGTAGGACCGGCGATCTCCGCTGCTCGCTGGTAGATGGCTCGATGGCCGTCATGGATGGGATTGAAAGATCCTGGTACGAGATGCAGTACCGAATCGCCGAACGGATGTTCGTCGCCGTTGATCGGATCGATCGCGCCGTTGGGATGGCGGACAAAAGCAAACAACGGGTCGTTCTGACAGGTGTGGTATGCGATCTCAAAGGTATACATTCAACCCTCTCCGTCAAGCCAGTGGTTGTGGTCTTCGGTCAGACCTCCGCTGCCAGAATCGTAGAGACGAGCAATATACTCGCCATTATTCAAGCTGGCAAACGACGGGTCATTGAGAAGCAGCGACATAACGGCGCGAGAGATAGATTCATCTTCCGCTCGACGCCGACCGGCGAGCGCCTGCATGTTGACGCCTCCGTCAACAATGTAGAGAGCTTCCCATTCGGCCTTCTCTTGCTTCGAGATGGCGATCTTGTAGAACTCTCGGCTTCCGTCAGGTCGATGGATGCCTACAAAGGATCGGTTATCGCCTCGACGCCAGCGCGTCGTCGTCAGCGCCGCTGAAATTACGATGCTGATGATCGGAGCAACGCTGTTGCCCCTGTTGCGATGTTCGAGCGCTTGCAGGTACTTGGAGATGGTCTTCTCGGAGCAGAAGTCGAACTTGTCGAGCGCTCCAAGCGTCGGCTCAAGGAACCTCAGCGTTTCGCCCTGCTCGTAAGGCATATGCATGCCCAGGATCCTCGCAGAGGCTCCAGGAACGATCAGAAGCTCTCCGAGGCTCATGCCGCCGCCCGTAGCGAACAGCGACAGCAGAGGAGCCTTAGAGCCGTCTCCTACCTCGTCCAGATACCTCTCAGAGAACTGGACGACGGCTTCGGGATAATCGAGTACCCATTGACTCATGATCGCTCCTAAGCGGCGGCTGCCGCCTTCATTGCAACGATCTCGGGCAGTTCGGCTCGTTCGCGGACCTCAGCAAAAGTCCATTCCTGAACGATCTCCCCGTCTCGGAAGACCTCAACAAGCAGGTCTCCGCCGAAATCATCAACATTCTCATTGAGGGTATTGATGGTCCGCAGCGTACCGCCATCGTTGACGAGCGCCAGCAGACCTCGCTTGCTGTTCTTGCTGCTGCCGGTCTTGGGTTGCTTGTAGACCTCAAAGCCTTCGCCGTTGATCTCGCTGTAGCAAGCCTTGAAAGCGCAAGCGTAGGTGTCTCGGTTCATCTTCTGCAACAGAGCGCCGCCGCTGCCGAAGGCCAGGTTCTCGACAGACCATCCGGCATCGACAACCGCTTGCAGAATCGCTCGGAGGCTTCGCCAGTTGATACCATCGCCCTGAATGACTCGAATCGAGTCATGCAGAACCTTGTAGCCCTTGGCGTTTTCGGTGTACCCGAACTTCTCGCCGAGGACTTCGAGAACCTTGGGGACGATCTCGGTCGGTTCGCCCGAATCGGGACGAACAACCAGAACGCCCTCTCGTTCCATGATCTGTTCCTTGAGTTCTCCGCCCCAGACATCGGCGCAGAGTCCGAACAGGTCATAGGAATCAGAAACGCAGGCAACAAAGCCCGTTGGGAACTGTTCGACCAGACGGCGACAGATTTCTCGTTCGCCTTGCGGACCCTTGATGGTCATGATCGAGTGTTCGGTTGCGGGGATGCTGTAGCCGCTCATTGTTCGGCTGTAGAACTCGTCCCATGCTCGGAACGAATCATCTGCATCCCAGTCGCCATGAGGAGTAATGCCAATTCGATCGTATTCGAGCAGCTTCTCGAACTCGTCGCCCTGGTAGAACTGCGTTGTCATCTCGATCGCAGCCATCGTATCGGTGCCTGCAAAGTTGACGAGATGGGCCGCTCCGCCCAGCGCTGCGCTTTCGACGCTCGATACGCCTCGGTAGCCGAAGTCATGCAGGCGACTCGGCATGAGGATGGGGATCAGATGATCCTCGGTCGTCATCTGCATGAACTCGAAGATGGTCTGCTTGCAGGAGCGAGACAGCGAGGCGACGGTCATTGGATACCAGACTTGTACGAGAATGGTTTCCAAGAAGTTCGTCAGCCAGAAGCAGTTCGGGTCGGTGTTCTCGATCATCATGAGGACATTCGAGACCGGAACGACCGTACCTTCGGGGACGGCCCGAATCGTTACCGGCAGTCGTCCGCCATGGTTCTTGATGATGTATCGCCAGCCCTCTTCATTGAAGAGCGTTTCATCGCCCATGAAGTGGTGCTTACAGAAGGCCTTGATGCGAGGCAGATCATGGTAGCCAACGACGCCGCCTCGGAAGAACCGCTTGAGGAAGTATTGCAGACCGAAGAAGACGGTTTCGTCAGAGAAGTCTGAACCCGCCCTCGCCTCGAAATACGAGACCAGCCGCTCAACGCCTTCAACATAAAGACGATGATGCGTGATCTTGTAGCTGTCGGTAAAGTTGGGCAACGAAAGATGAAGTGCCTGCGCTACCATTGGTTGTTCCTTGCTCTTGCGGCTTAGCTGCCGACCGTGTACCTGATTCCCTTGACGATCAGTCCCTTGGGCGAGATCAGGGCGACTTGGGACTTGGCGTCATCCAGATCGCATCCATTTTCTCGTACAAGGATCTCGATGAGTTCATCCTTGCTGACCGTCTTGATTTCCATGGTGGGTGTTTCGTCGCTCATGGCTGTTCCTCCCTAATGCTCCACGCAGCCCTTGTCAGTGGCCGAAGTATTTCATGCTGATTTCCTTGATCTCGTCCTGGGAGGCAAGGATAGCAAGATTCGCCTGTTCAACGAGAGGGCTTCCTTGACGGAAAGCGATGCCGTAGTTCTGCGGGGCGAATGTCGTATCCGCCATGACGACGACATCTTGACCTTCTCCGTTCGCGAAAAACGCCAGGTTCGGGACATCGCCAACAACAGCCTCGACTCGGCCCATGATAAGAGCAGCGATACACTGGTCGTAGTTGTCGTACTCCCTGACGATGCCATTGTAGAACTCAACCTCATCGACGCTGGTCGTTCCGCTGACGACAGCGATCTTCTTGCCCTTGAGATCGGAGGGACCATCGATCCGAGCTTCAAACTGCTGAACAACATTGAACGAGGTAATCGAAGCAGTCAGCGAACTGACGAGGATTGCAACGCAGAAGAAGCAGAGGACAGCAACGATTCGAGCGGCAACGCGCTTGGGGTAAACATCGCCGTAGCCGATTGTCGAACCTGTTGTAAAGGCGAGCCAGACAGAGTTTGCGCTGCCCTTCATGACTTCCATAAAGGTCAGTCCGTCGTCGTCATTAGCATCTTGCTTGCGCTGATCGTCTGTAATGTAGAGAAGAAAACCAAAGACGCAGAGAGCCGCCAAGAACAATGCGCAGATGACGAGAAGGTTGACGATCAGGGGGATGCGGACTTCGATCCATGCTTGAATCGATGAAACAAAATCCTGGTTCGATTCTTCGGCGATCATAATGCCGAGACCCGTATTCATGTACGGTTGAGAGAAGTCGTAGATCTGCTCTCGTTCGAGATTGATCGTAATCCCGTTCATGATGCCGTCGATCTGATTGTCGCCCTGAAGCGCCGTGAACAGGTCGGCAAAGCGATCAAAATGAACAACCTCGACTTGCCAGTTGGCTGTGTCGCCGATCGTTGACAGAACTTCTGCATCGAAACCAGACATTGAGCCGTTTTCGCCTTCGATGAAGAAGGGTTCTTCGGCGACGATACCGATTCGAACAGTTCTCGGTTCAGAGACCTGAATGGGATCGCTCTGCGCCGATGCGACTGTTGCAAAGAGTGCGATGACTGCAAGAACGAGAGTCTTCATCTCGGGTCTCCTGAGTTTGAAAAAGCCCCTCGTCCTGCGGAACAGGACGAGAGGCAAAGTGAGGGGGTGATTCAGAAGTCTACGGACGCCCCGCTGCCGCCGTACTTGTCTTCGAGGCTCTCGGCGTTGCCAACGCCAGCCATTTCCTCGAAGCTCTCGGCCTCGGCTTCGGACTGCTCGACGCTGCGCTCCAGGTCGTCGAGAGCCGAAAGGCCCTTGCCCTCGCTGAGGCCGTTCTGCGCCTTGGCGAACTTCGTGCGGATTGCCGCCGACCGCTGGCGAGCGGCAAGGCTGACGACATTCTGCTCGGCGTTGCTGACCTTCTGGCGAGCCTGTTGCAGACGGGTCTGCATCTGCTCGAACAGCGCGCCGTCTCGCTTGATGTCCGCTTCGAGGCGAGAGACCGTCTTCTGCGCCGTTTCGAGCGCATCGAGGGCCTGCTGACCATCCTTGCGAGCCGCGGCGAGTTCATCGGCCTTGCCTTCGAGAGCTTCGCCGGTGTTGCCGTCCTTGAGAGTGCCCGCATGGGCCTTGATCTTGTCGTAGATGCCCTGGTACTTGGCGACATCGGCCTTGGCAGCATCGAGCGCCCTGGTGTTCTGCTTCTGCGCGGCGCGAAGGGAAGCGATCTCGCTTGTGAACTTGGCGATCTCTTTCTTGGAGTCTTCGATCGCCATCTTGCCCTTCGTTACATCATCGACATCGATCGCCTTGGCAACATCGTCAGATGCTTTGCGGCCTCGGCGGAAAATTGCGTCCATCAGTCCCATTGTATTCTCCTGGGAAGTTGAGTTCTTCGTGTTCGGGTTTGTTTCGAGTTCAGACGTTCAGCGGCGGAGACGTTCAGCCGTTGCTGATGATCGCCTGCATGGTCAGGTTCGTCAGGTTGATTGCCGACTGCAGCTTGAGGAGCGAATGCTCCAACTCCTCGCGGGAGAAGTCGCCGAGCGGAACCGAATCGATGACCGTGATGGGAGACTCGTCGAGATCGCTGATCTGATCCGTCGCTGCGGGTTCATCGATGTTCGTTGCGAAGGGCTTGATCTCGCTGTTGATGCTGACCAGACGCATGAAGAGCGCCAGTGCCGTGTCGTTGTCGGGGATGTCAGCGAGCTTGCCGATCTGCGATTCGATGACGAGTTCGCTGTCATCGTCGGAGATGTCGAGGATTGCGACGAAGTTCTCGTCGCCAACGGGAAGAACGATCGAAACGCTCTTCTCCGCTTCGTCAGTCTCGATGATCCCGTACCCGAGATCCTGAACCGCCTCCGCCAGTCCGGCGATGTCGGCGATTTTGGTTGATGCCTCAGTTGCAGGCGTTGCCGTGGCCGTCGTCATGATTGACTCCTTCGTCGTTTTTCGCGCTGTCCGCTTCAGCGCTGATGTTCAGCGGATTGGGGTTCTTCTGGTCAGCGTTTGATGACCATCATTTCATGCGAGCCGATACTTGTTCCGAAGAACAGTTGAATCAACCCGCCGTCGTCGTTGTCGGGATTGCCCATCTCAAGGATGAGCGCCTCGGGGCTATGCGCTCCCTCGGCTTCTGTGTCGTATTGAACGACAGTCGTCAAGAGCCGATCGCCCTGCGGAGGGTTGCGGCTTGCCCATGCTTGCAGGGGCGAAAAGCTCTTTCTGATGAACTGACACTCGACCGCAGGACCATCTTCAGGAACCTGGTCATAGAAGAACTCATTAGCGTATTCGAGACTTCCGATTTCAAAGTCATCGGTGTCTTCGGGTTCTTCGAAGATGTATTCCTGCTCTGCGTCAAGAATGTCTTGACGGTTGCCGCTATCAAAGCCGCCAGCTTCGTAGAAGATGGTGAAATCAGGCTCGGCATCGGGAACGATGGTAACGAGCAGGTAAACCTCGGTTCCGTCATTATCGAGCTTGAAGAACAGCCATTCGCAAAGGCCGTCCATCTGTCTGATTTCGTAGACAGAGCGAACAACGCACTCTTGCCCTCGTAGCCCAACGCCCTGACCGAGAGACGCCATGAGCGCTTCGGTGTCGTTGATGGTGATGAAGCTTTCTGGTCGAACTTCTCGCCAGAAATCAGCTTTGGATTGATCGAGTATCTCTGACATGGTTTCTCCGAATCGTAGGTCGTTCACCCGTTAGGGTCAACTCCCTTTGACGACAGCGATGACGACAACAATGATGACAGCGATGACGACAACGCTGATGATGACGCCGAGGATGCCGAAGCCGCCGCCCGAGGCGTGATAGACCTGCGGCTGACCATAGGCGTAGCCGTACTGTCGCATCTGCGTGTTCATGAACATCGCATCAGTCATCATGTCGTACAGAATGAATGTCCCCAGAGCGTCCATGTACCCGTAGCCGCCGTGGGATTGATTGTAGGTGATGTTGTAGGTTTTCCCTCCGACGCTTGTCGATTGAGGGATATAGTCTGGTCGGGTCGAGGGTTGAGATGAGAAGCTCGTGGGATACTTCTGTTTGATCTCAGCGCCCTTCTGTTGCTTGAACGCAGCCGTCGCATCGGACCTGCTGTTGAAATGCGTGCCTTGCTTCTTGGCTCGATCGTGGAGAGCCTTCTCCGCCGCCGTCTTCTGCCTGGCTTCGGCCTTCGACATGCGAGGCTTTGTTGAACCCTTCTTGCTGCCCCAGCCGCTCTTGCTGCTGGTCGCCTTGTCGTTCTTCTTGTCGTTTTTGTTCCAGTTGTTGTTCTTGTTGGACTTCTGAGTCGTCTTCTTCGGCTGAGAAGCCTTCGGCTTGCTGTACGATCGGCTGCTGCTTCTGCTGCCGCCTCGCTGACCGTAGGCATCAGCAGGAACCGCAGCGCACACCGTGAAGGCGAGCAAAGCGCAAGCCAGAAGCTTGCCAGGTTTCGAAATGTCCGGCAGCTTCGGGAGTCCGAGGGCTGCTCTCTTTTTGATCCAAGTCAACATCGTCGTCTCCTTATGAGGAATCTGAGCCGATCGATTTTCAACCGACTCCTACAGTATGACAGCTTTCCTCTTCACCTGCAAAGGCGAAGCGGTCAGTGGCTCGCAGATACAACTATAAGGGAAGCGTTTCGGGAGATTCTGGTTGCAGATTAGCTGCGAATAAACCATGAATCATCAACCTGCGTTTTTACGCGATCTTTGATCTGCTCCATAAACCATCGCAGAGGCCTGTTGCTCTTGCCTGCAGTATGGTTGTCAATGATGTTGAAGATCAGGAAGAGATCCCAATCTTCAATCTCGTTGACCAGCCGATCAAGACGATCCTGATTGAAGGAACCCTTCTTTTCGAATCGCCGGTACAAAGCAAAACTTTCATCATGGTATTGCACCATGTTGAGCATGTCTTCATCATCAAGGAACTTCGACAAGAACTCTCTTGCAAGAGAGGCATGACTGTACGGGCTATCAATGGAAGAACCAGGCGTTGCATGGATCTTGCGAATATCATGAACATGAATCAGAATGAGCAGCTTCATGCGCTGAACATCATCGATCATGTTCTTCCCGTAGAAGTAATCGAGGTTCGATTCAAGCTCTTGAATGTGCGCTCTGATGGTTCCTTCATTATGCCCAGAGCGAGGCTTGCCCCAGTCAAGTCCAGCCTGGTAGAGTTCGTCTTCGATAATTTGATCGAAAGCGAACCGCAGAGTTTCAAGGCTCTGATCCGTTTCCGTTGACATATCGTGTTGTCTTTCTGTTGCTCAAAGCAATCGCATGGGGTCAAGAATGTCCCTGATACGGTTTGCTGCTTTTAGACGATCTTGGGCTGTCATCTCTGGTATGATAAGCGCAGCATAGGACTCAAGAAGGCACATGAGTACCTCTTTTAGAGCCGCTCCATCAATAGCTATTCCTTCCATCTTTTTTGTCTGGACGAGTTTCAAAACATCGGGTCTTTCGTATGCATCGAAATACTCCGAATCATCGTACAAGACAATATGACCATGGTCGCCCTGGTAATCATCATTCTCATCGAACACGCCTACAAATGCGTTCTTGAGATCAATGTTGATCGGCGGCTCTTGCATATGTTCGAGCAGGTCCATGGTCACCTCCCTGAAAAGGTATCCGCGCCGTATCCGACGCGGACACCTCGACGAAGAACTCCAACGAAGAGATTCTACCTCAAAACGCTTTCACTTTGTTCGAGAAACTACGCACCTGGAATTTCGGAGATCTTTTCCCCGATAACAAACCTATGTTCGCCTGGTGCAATCTCATGCTGACCAATCTGAGTGGGCTCATCCGATAGATTGCTGACGAGCAGTATCTCGATACCAGCTACCTTCACGCCTGACCATTGGACTCCGCTCTCCTTGTCTGTTTCGACGTTCATGATCTCTTTTTCGATCGGTAGTCTGAACAGAGCATCAAGAGAGTGCCATGCCTCCATAGCGAGATCCATGTAGTCTCTCTGGAATGACTGAGCGAAGCAGTAGAAACAATCAGCGCCTCGCATACGGAAATGCATCATCAGAGCTTTGTTGTCTGTTTCTGATGGCTTGGGAGCGTGGTAAAGATTTTCTCCGCCCGAATGGTAAATGTATTCGCCGACCCACGGGATAAGCATATGGCCTTCGGGTAGATGTCTCTTTGCAGCGCTCAGTCTTTCGAGTCCCTGCCAGAAGATCGCAGCGCGAGGGTTCGGAGCGACTATCCCATTCTGGATCCAGTCGATGCAATGCACCGATGCTGTTTCATACGGGTAGGTTGATGGCATAGAAACATCAAGGCAGTCAAGATACATTGAAACCGGGTTGTATCCTTCCTCTTCCCACCTTGTTAGGAGATCTCTTCTGTCGGGCCAAATCATGCCCTCGTCGCGAGAGTTTGCCGAGTTGCCATAGTTTCCAAGGCGTGCCTGATTGATGCGAGGATCAGGATGTTCTCGAATCATGCGATGAATCTCTCGCACGTTCTTCTCAATCATCTCGACATCGCCCTCAAGATCCATGAAGACGTAATCAAGTTGAGCGATGTTATCGAGCGCCAGTTGCAGCGAATCTGGCTGACCTCGCCTGTCTACGTCATCGCCGTAGGGGAAGGGCGAGTTGTATTGGCGCATCATGATGCCAATCGGCTCTCCTCGCTCTTTCATCACGCGAGAGAGTTCGATTGCGTACCAGCCGTACCAGCCGTCGTCGCTATAGCGAGGACCGCCATGAAAGCCGCCTGTATGGGGTACGGGCGAATAGCCAAGAGGATGCTGTTCGTATTGAATATCAGGTACATCCGAGCCGTTGAGCCTTGACGGGAAGTCTGCTCTGTTTTCGGGATGACCGTAGAAGAAGTCAGGAAAGATGATCGGCTTTTTGCCGAAAGTCGCCTTCTTCTGCTTGTCGATTTCGACTTTCTTGCCTGGTTGCAGCTTGACATTCGCTGCTTCGACTGCTTTTATTACCTGAGCTTGTGTTGGTTTCATTGCTCTCCTTGGTTGAGGTATGTTGATACCTCATTTTTCGAGAGACAATGATACCTGTCCTTGCGAGAACAGTTCAGGTCGCAAAATTAGGCAAAGTTCTTAGCGAGTTGATCGGTCATGAACGCTGAGTAATGCGTTAGCCGATCAACAATCCGAGTGTCCGGTCGGAAGTCGCTGCAGATACCGGATTTATGAACGCTGAGACTGCGATCTTCGCCCGTATGCTTGCGATGAGAGTACGAATGATGACCGCAGGTTCCCCAATCGTCGTTCGGGAACTGACCATGCGCGCAGAGGCCGCAACTCGGTTGGAGTTGGTATTCAATCTGCTTGAGTTTGATGGTCTTGTTGGCGTCCATTTTTACGCTCTCGCTCGGTACTTCCTGTCCCATGCCTTGAGCTTGTCAAGGTCAAAGTTGGCGTTGTTGTTTCGCAGCTTCCCTTTGCCCCAGAACATCTCGATCATCCGATCCTTCGGTAACAGCTTCGTCGTCTTGTCGTCAGTGGTCGGAGACCATCCGAGACGAGCAACGCAGTTGAGTATAGCGTCGGGATGGTAGGATTTCATCAACTCGTCAAGAGATAGTCCATCGTCTCGCTTTGACAGTTTTCTGCCCTCGTGCATGATAAGACCGACATGGTAGAAGTCTGGCAGATCAGCGCCGAGCGCAGCAAACAGCATCGCCTGGAATGACGTATTCGTCGTATGGTCCTTGCCTCGGATGACGCAATCGATTCCAAGCTCTATGTCGTCGATGACGGTTGCGAAGTTGTAAGTCGGCGTCCCGTCTTGTTTTCGTAGGATCTTGTTGCCAGCAATGCTCTTGTCGGTATCAGAGATACAGATCTGACCAGCGATGCCGTCTGTCCAGTGATCGAGATCGACGCCTCGGAGATCGCTCAGAACAACTCCGTAACCATTGTCGCTTGCCCATCCATCTGCGATGAGCCGATCGATGTAGCTGTTGTAGATGTCGATACGATCGCTTTGATGAACGAGATCATCGTAGTCGAGACCAAAGTGCCCGAGCATGCTGACGATCTCTTTTGTATGGATCGCTTTTGATCGAGATTTATCGGTGTCATCGATCCGTACAACAAAAGAGCCGCCCGTTGAACGAGCGGCTAACCAGTTTTGGTATGCTGTTCTAAGCGAGCCGAGATGCGGCGATCCCGTTGGCGATGGTGCGAATCTCGTTTTCATGGCTCAATCTCCTGAATGACGCTGAAGGGAATCGAACCCTCGGACTTCTCCTTGAGAGGGAGAGATTTCTACCAGCAGAAACTACAGCGCCTCGAATGACCCCTACGGGACTCGAACCCGTATTACAGCCTTGAAAGGGCCGCGTCCTAACCATTAGACGAAGGGGCCAGATTGTAAATGACGCTGACGGGACTCGAACCCGCGAACTTCGGGATGAAAACCCGAGATTTCTGCCCACAGAAACTACAGCGCCATGTAAAGTGACCCCACCGGGATTCGAACCCGGATTCCGACCTTGAGAGGGTCGTGTCCTAAACCTGCTTAGACGACAGGGCCAAAATTTGAAAGCACTCCCAAGGGGATTCGAACCCCTATCGCTTGGATGAGAACCAAGTATCCTGAACCAGATTAGACGATGGGAGCGTCTACCAGCGAGGACGGTTCACTCTTCAGTTGTGTTGGGAACGGAGAGCGACCGCGGCGTCAGTGAACCTGACGTTCCTGTTCTTCGAAGTGTTCTCGAAATGCGGTCATAGCTCGATCCATAAGGGGTTCTTCGGCGAGTATAGCAGTAATCCTCTTCACTTCCACGCTATTCCCCAAGATTTTTTGCGTTAGGGAGATTTTTGCTATGGCTTGACCCCTTGCAGGTGATAGCCTATTATGCTCCAATGGCTACTCTTGACTCAAACTTGTGGAGGTCGTTTTGGCAATAGGCATCTCAACAGAGAGGGCTACCGAGCTTCTTTCGACAGTCGCTACGCCCAAAGTCCGTATGAAGGCTATCGGCGGCGCTCAACACCGATCTACAGCAGTTCTCAAAGAGGTTCAAGGCGATCATGCAATCGTCTTGCCCCACGGTCATCGGAGAACAGAGCGCATTCCTCTCTCGGACCTGTCGGAATGGAAGGCCGCAAACGAATCAGGACACAAGAGGAAGACGCCTCCTCCGAAAGGGAAGCCGCAACGCCAACCTCGTCTTCCATATCAGTCAGTGCAGCATGGTTCAGGAACAGAGCAGGCGACGAAGCATGTTGTCTTCAGCCGCAAACAGAAGGGCATGTTCGGAGGAACCAAGCGCCGATGGACATCGCAGACCACGATGTGCATCCAATACGAGACAGAGGCAGGCGCAAAGAGATCGGCAGCCAAGCTTCGCAGAAACAACGAGTCAGACGACGCCGAGGTTATGACGGTTGTTGCAGGTCGCCAACTCGCAATCGAACTGCATCAGAAAGAGCCTGAGTCAATAGTTGTCGAGGAAGAGAAGCCTTCTGTCTCTTTCCCTTTCGACCAGTTTGCGGGAGATCTTCTCGAACCTTCGATCGCATCGATTCTGTCTCTCGACTTTGAACGCATGCAGTCTTTGGACGCTGGAAAATTTACTGCGGCCATGGACAAGCGGACCAAAGCAATCAGCGATCTTCTCGAAGTCAAAGACATGATGGTCGATGCCATTAATGCCGTCAAAGCAGCAGACGCAGAAGTACGAGAGGCAGCAAGGTCGGTCCTGGTCAGCGGCGACATCGATTTGGCAGAAGCCAATGGCAAGGCGAAATCGACGGTTGAAAAGCCAACCGCGCCAAAGATAACCGTCAAGGCAGTTGTCGAGGGGATTCTTCTTGAAGAGCCCAACTCGCTCTTCAAGAAACACCTGGTTACAAAGGTTGTTGACACTGGAATTAGCAAGGCTAAGCATCCTCGTACCAGCGTCGGCATTGCCATCGGCAAGATGATCGAGAATGGGATTATCAAAGTCAACGGCAACAGGACCCTGCAGTGGGTTGGCGATGGCGCATGAAAAAGGCGGCTTTCGCCGCCTTGAGTAGATTGCCTTGAAACGAGTTAGACTTCGTTCTGCGTGATGACGATTCGTCCGTTAGACTTGGACTCCGTATACTTCGGGTTTGTCCAGAAAACGCCGATTGTTCCGTCGCTGTTCTGACGCTCAACATAGCGGCGCTTGTAGTCGGGACCAACCGATCTCATCTTTGTTGAGGTCAGAAGGTTCTTCCATTCGCTCCATGTCTTGCCGTTCTCTCGGATACGGAACTCATAGCTATAGGTTCGGTTCAGGTCAATATCGATCTGACTCTTGTTGACGCTTTGCAGAACCTCAAGAGATGGGACAGCGAAGCCGTCATACGCTCGGAACGAGTAGATCAGAACAGAGTCGTTCTTGCGACGAATCTGCCAATCTGTGTAGGTATGGCTCGCGCTATCTGTAGAAACGGCAATGCGAGTTTCGTTGGGACGAGAAATCGGGTTTGCGCCAAGCGCTCCCCTTGCAACAGAGGTCGAGGACAGGAACTTATGGCTGATGGTAAAGGCCCTGAGCGGAACGCCGCCTGAGCCGCCTTCGCCTGCTCCAACGCCGCCCTCTTCGCCTACCTGTCCTCCCATTCCTGGTTCGATCTCGCCGCCGCTAACCTCGCCGCCTTCAAGATCTCCGCCGCCAATGCTTCCTCCGCCGAGACTTCCTCCGCCGCCAACGCCTTTACCAAATACTGGCATAGCTCTGCCCTCCGAATACACATAAGTTGAAGACTATGCCTCACTTTATTGCTTCCAGAGAACTATTCCTTCTTATTCAACGTAGATCGGGTCGATCTCATAGCCGGAAATGGCGCTGAGATTGGCCCAATCTCTTGATACAAGATATCCGGCTATAGACAAGAACTCGTTGATATTTTCTTCATCGCTACTATTCAATGCGTGTTGATTCAGTCTCTTGGCTGCTGAAACAAGCGAGTTGTATCTGCCGTTGTCAAACCTGTTGTATGTGTCTCTGAATGAGGCGAGCAGTTCCATCTTGACATCCGGGTCATCAATTTCAACGACATTTTGAAGGCCGAAGAAGATGCTATCAAAACCTTCTTCGATAGCCTTTGTCGCTTGACCATAAATATCAGATACTATTTTGTAGATAGATACAGTTGCAGGAACTTCTTCTGATGCAAGAAGAACATATTCAGGATTGCAATCTGGTTCCATATCGGCATAGATAGCATCGATGCCATCCATTATGATTTGCATCTGCGATGTTCCAAGAGATCCTTCGGCGATCAAAAATGGATCATCAATCGAACCGATGCCGTCTGGATATGTTTCGCTTACCAAGAAGTAGTAGATATCGCAAGCCATTATGGTGCTACTCCTGTCCTGATAAACTGCAAATGCCCCATGACCTCATCATAGAGAGTTTCAATTGTGCCGCCTCCGTCAAACCAGCTTCTAACAAAGACGATAGGTATTACTTCATTATGCAACAGGTCTGCAATGTAATACGATATGTTGGTAGAATCATTGCCGCTGTTTATCCAAACCAGATTTTTACCAAGAACGCTATCGGGAGAACTTGTAGCATCAGAATACCATTCAGGATTGGATCTCCACCAGCTTCGATCGACCATAACCCGATCCCATCCGTTATCACTATTCCAGTGAGTTTCCGATGTCGGATGTCTTGGTTCGCAGTAAACCTTTCTACCCTGAAGGGCCAAAAGTTTGCGGATCATGTCCTGCGCTTCATATCGAGCCTCTCCTGGTTCAATCCTTGGATTATCTTCAGTTGAGCTTGCTCTATACGGAACATCAAGACATAGTTCTAAGCGAGGATACCTGAGAATAGGCTTAAGCGATTTGAAGAATCGTTCAATAAAACTTCGCGCGTTTTCTCCTGATCTTTGCTCTATGTAGTTGTTGTCGCCTCTTAGCGTTCCCATGTAAACAAAAATTCTTACATTAGGATTGAGGCTAAACAAATACTCCATTGCATCAAACCATTCATCTCTCCAAATACCTTGCTCTGGGTATAACTCTTCTGATTCAACAAACTGGTCAAATTGAAAGTCTGTATCGCCTGTATATTCTTGAGTTCTACCAAAAGGTGTCCATATGAACTGTTGATATACTCCTTCTTCAATACTTGGTCCAGGATTCGTGGTTGCAAAGTTCATATGACCATTACTTGCTCCCCATCCGAGACCAAGCGGATTTTGATCCGATGCAGAGTTTGCTCCAACGTTCCAGTATTGGATGAGCTTATTGCGACGAAAATCTTCGAATGACATCTCGATTTCTTGGCCGCCAGTTGTCCCGATGCGACCTACAACCCGAAAAGTAAATTCAAGATCAGGTCCGCCTTCATCGTAGTTTATTGTGAACTCTTGCCAATATGCTCCAATATAATCACCGTCATGGATGTCTCCTCTTCTTGAGGCTGGTGTAATCGGTAACTCGTGAACATCTGGCGTTACAAAAGTGACAGGCAAAGAGTCTGAATCGACGCTTACGCCCCTCCCCCAAGAAGCGCTGCTAACGCTTTGCAAGGTTGTGCCTGCAGAGACAAATAATCGGATGGTCGATGGGCTTATCCCTGATTCAACAACAGCATCAGGCATGACATATGTCTCGCCATTGGCAACCGCATCATTATCGATTGTTATTGTGATTGGCATATTTAGCCCTCAACATAATCGTCGCTAATAGAGAATCCAGCAGCCCTTGAGAGCGATTGCCAGGATCTTGGGACCAAGATACCTTGATCGAAGAGAAAGGCATCCAGATTGCCGTATCCGCCCCTCAGGAGAACATGACGATTGAGAGTCTTGACTGCTGCCAGCATACCAGTAGGATTGCGATACGCATCGCTTACGATCTGGTAAGAATTGTAAAAAGGCGTCAGCAGATCGGCTTCTGGTATAAGATCGTTCAATCCAACAATTTCGTAGACTGCGCTGAAGAACTGCTCGACAGCTTGGCTGGTGTTCGTTCTTGTTTGGGCGTAAAGGTTGGCAACAGATTCGTATGTGTCTCGGTTGATGAGATTTTCATCAACGCCAATCACGACCACGTTGAACGTGAAGATAAATGGAGTTGGGTTTGTCCCGTTGTGAGGAATGGAAATGTTTGCGAGGAAGCTGCCTTCGGTAGACAAATCAAATGTCAGAGTTCTCCCCAGGCTTCCTCCTCCAAAGATAAGCGCGCCGCTCGTTGTCCCATTAATGGAAAGAGGGCTTTCAACAGTGGTTTGACCGAGAGCAATAACAGAGTTTCCTACGCTCCGAATCCGAATTTGAATGGTATCGGTTCCTTCGGGTATATGCGGGAAAACATAGATACGCTGCCCGTTTTGAGGCAGGTCAAATCCGTTGGTATTGTCGAGTAAGGCGAGTTCACTTGGCATGGCTTAGCTCCATATCGTCTATACGACGATTTAAGCTTTGATGCCTTCGGTCAATTGAAGCAATCGTCGCCTCGATCGTCTGCCCATTCGCTTTCATGAACAATCAAGACTTCGATCGCCGAATCCTTTGATCCGCCGGTCTGCATGTGCTTTTTGACTGTTCTGGTATGGAATGTGCAATCCAGATCTTTGTAGAGATCCCGAATGACCTCGCCGTCGTAATAGCTGATTGCCCAACTCCCTTGGAGTTCCGCTACAGCATCTCTCATCGCCACATGATCGAAACCGTCTTTCTTGTTGACATGGTAGAAGTCTTTTTCGACTCCCTCATAAGGAGGATCGAGATAGAAGCACGCCTGAGGCGAGTCCCACTTCTTGAGTAGCTCCCGATAGTCCAGGCACTCGATGTAAGCATCCTTCAGACTCGTTGCGGTTTTCTGGATGAGAGGCGGCAGCGTAGCCCATGTCATGCAGATATTTTCGCCATGAAGAGAGATACACCAGTTACCTGTTTCTTTGCCGAAGATCGACTGACGGTTATAGATCAGGTAGTTTCTGGCCCACTCGACAGGATCCCCGTCTTTCCATGGCTCGGCAGGATCTTCGATGTAGGCGACAGCATTCGAAAACTCTTCTCGACTGTACGGAGTCAAGGCAACTTGATCGACAAGCTCAGTAGGGTTATCTCGAAGGACTCGAAAGAAGTTGACAATATGACCGTCCAGATCATTGTAGATCTTGCGATACTTGCTCTTGTTGGATTCCTGACTCAGAGCAAGGCCAACAGCGAATGAGCCGCCGAACGGCTCTACATAGATCGTATGGGAGGGGAGAAGTCCCCTGATCCATTGAGCCAGTTTAGCCTTACCTCCGACTCGCTTCACGATCGTGTCTGCCATCAGTTCCCGTCCCAGTTCTGCCAGTCAGCGTCTCGACGCTTGCGCTTCATGTAGAACCTGCCGGGCATCGTTGAATACTTGATGATCGACTGAAACGCCTCGGTCGTGCCATGATTGGCGCATTTCTTGTAAACCGTCTGAGCGCGTTCTACGATGCTTCTATCGACAAAGAAGATGCCGTTTTCGTCAGCAGACACGATCGCATGTAGCGTGATGCCATCGTACTCTTGCTTCAGTTTTCTCTCAGGTATATGGAACGATTGAAACGAGAAAGGCTGCGTACCGTCTTTCCATTCTCCTTTGACCTCTACTTCGACCCGGTGAACAGTGTCATTGGTCAAGGGATCAAGAATGAGAATGTCAGCATACTCGCCTGATCCTATCTTGTCCTGGTGAGGGACTGCTTTCCACATCGGGAAGCGTGCCTGCAGCGCCTCGATGACGGCAAGCTTGCCCCGAGCATCATTATCTCGATGAGAGGTTGGATCGAATGGCTTGTGAGAACATGACATCATACTGAATCATCGACCGATCCTAAATCGGGTGATTCAGAAGTCACTCTGATGAGTTGAGAGCGTTGAGCTTCTGTACCATTCTCTCAATCTTCACCCGAGTTTCTGCGATAGTCCGTGCCTCATCGAGCAAGTATGAAACATCAATATGACTCTTGTCGATGACGCCAGAGATTCCGCATTTGAACAGCTTTTTCAGGAAGTCGTAGTCATTGAATTCCAAGATGACAAACACCGAAGCCTCGGGTTCGTGATCTTTGATCTTCTTGATTTGATCGATGCAGGATTGCTGACTGTCCACATGCTGAGCGCATACATACAGGTCATGATCGAAGCTGCAGTTCTCAAAGTTGTCAGCGATCTGGATTCCAAGATCAAGACCTTGAGAATGGCTCTCGATTTCTTCCAACAGTTCTTTGCGGAACTGCTTGTCATCATCGATTATGAGAACTTGTACGCCGTGAGGAGTCTTAGACATCGTTTCTTCATCCTTTAGGTTCTTCTTTGCAGATCCAAGGGTAAATACCTTTACGGGCCCTGCGTTGGGTTGGATGTCGAAGGCTGAGACTGAGGCTGAACTACCGTTGTATCAGGATCTTTTACAAGATTTGGCAAACGATACACAATTGTTGCAACGCCTCCGACAAGTCCTGTTAGACCGATAATGGCGCTGACAATCAGAGCGATCCAGGTCTTTGGACTTTTTACGGTTTCGATAAACTTGTCAACCTTCTTGTAGAACTCTTTCCGCTCTTTGGCGTCGTCTTTGGTCTCAAGACGGCTCAGAATGTCCCTGAGCAGGTCGTTCTGTCTTTCATGAAGGTCGTTGAGCTTGTTTGTGACGGAGCCTCTGTTGTCTCGAATCTCTTTTGTGAGTTCGTCAACTTCGACTCGTTGTTCAGCGATCGCGGAACGCAACTGAGACAACGCATCAGCGTGTTTGACATTTTCATCGATCATACGATCGAGGAAGTTCAAAATGACCTGGTTCATTGAGTCTGACACTTGCCACCCCCGCGCCTGAAAACAACGTAGGCTACAAATGGGTCTTACGAGCGGGAAGGCTTAGATCCCTTCGCCCGAGTGTCAGCGGTTATTCAAATTGTGACAGCTTATAGATATGGCTTCCTTCGGGTATATGGTCTTCGGTAGACCACCCGTCGCTGAGGAACCAATACCACTTGGTCGGATCTTGAGGATGGACATCATCTCCCATGCCGTCCGTGATAACGAAGACAGCATCAGGATATCTCTTGAGTTCGCCTTGCTTCAAGAGTTTTTGGACGTGCTTCTCAAGAATCCTGAACGACGTACCGCCTCCTCCTCGCAGATCTCCGCCATCGAGATCTACGGGATTTACCTCAGTGTCAAAGCAGAAAGTCTTGACATTGAACCTGTCAGTCGGCAATGATTTCGCGGCCTTGAAGAATCGTTCGGCAAGATGGAAGCATGATCCGCTGAAGTCCTGGTAAAACACAACATCGATGCGTTCAACATCTTTGTGTTCGTCCGTATGCTCCGAAGGAACCATGAGATCCAGATCCAATGCCATCAGCCTTCGATTTTGTCTTGCCCATTGTTCAACAGAAGACTCATCAGACAAGTAGCGACGAGACCATTTCTTGATGATGGTCTCCCACTTGCGCTTCTTTTTGACTCTGCGAGACTCAGGATGGAAGACGATATTTCCTGCGATGCTGCCAGCTTCTCGTCCGCCAACATCGCCGCCCTCGCCCTTATCCTTGTCCTGACCCTTCTTGTTGGCTGCGTTGCCTTCCTCGGTCTTGTTGATGCGCTTGTTTACGTCTTCCTTTTCTTCGTCGCTTAGACGCTCGTTGAGAGCATCGGAGATTTCCTTCTTGACATCCCCGTTACTGAAGTCTTCGAGACCCGAGTGATCGTCAAGGACTCGACCCCCGACATCGCTGCCGAGACCGTCTCCCTGCTCATCGCCCTGATCTTCTCCGCCTTTGCCGCCAGAGCCCGATCCCTTGCCTTTGCCCTTGCCGAACTTGCCTCTGAGCTTCATTCCGCCGGATTCTTGGATGACGACATTTTGTTCGAGCAGATGGTAGTAATACTCGAACGGCTTGTTCGCCATAACCTGCGAAGCATGCTCTTTGAAGACGGTATCGATCCAGCAGAGAACCGTATCATCGCCTCTGTCGTTTGTTGTTGGTTCTCCTGGCTCGCACAGAGGGCTCATATCGATCGAAGCTCGATTGAAGCCAAACTTGCTGACCAGCATATGATTGACAACGATATCAAGAGCGATATTGGCAAGCTGCGGAATGGGGCAATCTTTGCTCCGAATACCGTGATTGAGCATGACATGGAGACATTCATGACAGATGATGAATGCCTTGGTGTACGCGTTCAATCTCTCCCATGCAACGGGATTGAACATGAAGTCAGTGTTGTGGCCTTCTTGGTTGAACGCAACAGCAGCGGTAGGAACCCTAAACGTCAGAGACGGCGTTCCCATGTCAAACAACTGGTAGAAAACGCCATGAAAATCTTCAAGATCGTTGGCGATCTCGCTTAGCTCATCATCGATGTTGAGGCGCAGCAGCCTCTCCCGCTCTTGTGGCGGCATCTTCTCAGGAGCATAGTTGACATGGAAGTCTTCGAACGAGTTGGCCGAAGGCAAGCCGTCTTTGACTGCAGGTTTCGCGCTCATTAGATAGACATCTCTTCCAACTCGGAGTTAGAACGTTGCTTTGGGGAGACAGCGTTTCCCTTGGGCTTGATGATGAGTTCTCCCGTGATCTTTGAGTAGTTTTTGTGACTTGCGCTGCTATTGTGGCCGTAGTAGATGTAGAAGATGTAGGGAGCCAAATCAAAGACCTGCTGAGTAGTGATCGTAGGATCGGCTTCTCTGAGGTTATGGATAACCGTGTTGACCATTCTGTGGTAGTTCTGATTGCCAAAAATGGTGTTTGGGTTTGAGCGAGAGGCGTAGAACTCCAAAATAGAAAGACACGCCTTTGCTTCAACTTCGCTCATATCGGGCTTGGTTATCAGCGGTTCCAACTCTTCAAAGACCCGAGTTCGGTAGTAGTTGTTGACCGCAGAAATTCGGCAGAAGTGGGCGATTTTACGAATGGCAGTATCGAAGTTACCCGAAAACTCGGTTTCGGACTCGTACATCTCGTAGCCCTTGTCAACAATCTCGTAATCAGAGACAAGCGAATCCTTCTTCTTGCCGCTCAGGCTCTTCGGAAGTTCCTTGGTCCCGAGATCCAGATTTTCGATACTCTGGTCATTGTTCTCGGATATGAATTCCAGCGCTTCCTTTGCTCGCTTCTTGAGACGGATGTTCTGACCGCCATTAGCGATGATCTCGATGATGTCTTTGTAGGTTGCAGGATTGGAGAAGAGATCTTCTTGAATCTCTCGATGAGAGGAAACCAAAGAGATCAGTTTCTCTTGGTCAAGCAGAGGCATGGCGAATTGACGGGATGCATCATCCTTGACGATACGATCCTTGACCGCTTCGTAGTTGTTCTCTTTGCCAAGCCACTTGCGAGCTTCATCGATATTGCTACTCTTCATGAGTTCGGCAAACTCTTCATCAGGAATACCTGATCGAATAGACTGATGCAGCTTGTTGGGATTTGAAGCCTGAGGAAGAATAGATCGCAGACTCAGACCAACCCGATTGGCCTTGATCGCGTACTCAAGACGACGAGGCGATACTTCGAGCTTGACAGTATCGGGAAGAGAATTCCACCAATCGCATGCAGCCTTAGCGACCGAGTTGCCATACTCCGAAGACAGGTAGCCTTCATCTGGCTTGTATGGAATTTCGATCTGAACTTCGAAGCGATCCTTCTGAGCAGGATCGAGCGCTTCAACATCGAATTCGAGGTCATCGTCCTCTTCGGGGTTGATAGCCGCCCAGATTACCTCAAGATTCGGCATGGGATTGCCGTTGATGGTTCCGAACTGAAGAAGCTCCATGACGGCGTTACGAACCTTCTTGTGGGCTCGGTTCAACTCGTCAAACATGATGCCTCGAACAGAGGCAAGAGCCAAAGCCCTTGGCCTCACAAAGTCAAGAATCTCGGTCTTCTTGCCATCGATTTCAACTTCTACAGGTCGAGGAACGCCAACAAGGTCTGCCCACGGATCAAGAGTGGCTGCTGAGAAGTAAAGCCATTCTTGATTGATGCGACCTGGCTTCTCGTTGCCATCGTCGTCGGTGTAAGGGAAGTTGCGCTCGAAAGCGGCTTTTACTTTGCTCGTCTTGCCGACACCATGACGCCCCTCAAACAGGACATTCAGACCTGCTTTGATGAAGGAATCAAGCTCTCGATCTTGCGGCATCTTCTTTGAAAAGGCCATGCTTACCTCGTCATAGTGAGTTTACGGCATCATTGTAACACGAAAAGTCTTCACATACAGTTAGAGAAGACTGCTCATCACTCGGAAATGTTCTTCTTCATCTGCAAGTAGATCGCTTGCGAGATCGGCAGTTGCAGGATCGTTTGCGAGTTCTGCTTGTTCGATGAGCGCCTTGTAAATCTCGATTGCTTCGAGTTCGGCTTTCATGATAGCAGATACGCTGAGTTCAGGGCTTGAGGCGTTGCTCATTTCATTCTGCCCCTCGGAGAACTCAGCATTTCTCACATCAAAGGCAGATGGCACCGGATAGCCGAGAGCAAAAAGACGACTGGCGAGTTTCTTGGCGTGCCCGAACTCTTCATCAATATCAGGCTCAATCAAATCCCGGACAATCTGACCATTGAAGCCTTTCAGATTGTGAGAGAGTTGGATATACGCAAGAGCGGTGTTGATCTCTGCGAAGTATCCTTCACGAAGCAGGCGATGAACTTCAGCTTGTGGCTTGGACGACGCTTCCATCTACTTCTCCTCGGGCGTATGCCCCGCAAACGGTTTCAAGAAGGACTCCGCATACGAGATACGGATCGATGTTTGCTGCTGGTCGTCGGTCCTCAAGGTATCCCTTGCCTTCTTTGACGATTGCAGGCGGAACTCGGATTGAAGCCCCTCTGTCCGATTCTCCAAATCGGTATTCTTCAATACTACAAGTCTCGTGTTCACCTGTGAGTCTTTCGTGATTTTGATGTCCGTAGACTTTCAGGTGTTCATCAACTCGCTCTCCGATGGCTTCGCAGATCGCCGTCCAATGTTCCGCAGGGCACTTGTTCCGCATCTGTCGAGTGCTGAAGTTCGTATGACAACCAGCGCCGTTCCAGTCGCCCTTGATTGGTTTGGGATCAAGCTTGATGGTGCATCCGTGCTGTTCGCCAACTCGATTCAGAAGGAAACGGGCAAGCCAGAGATTGTCGGCGGCATCAAGAGCCTCAAGCGGTCCTGTTTGGAACTCCCATTGCGACGGCATAACCTCAGCATTGGTTCCAACGATGCTCATATCTGCCCAGAGACAGGCTTCAAGATGATCGTTGCTGATATCTCGGCCCCACGCAACATCATCTCCTACGCCGCAGTAGTATTTACCTTGCGGAGAAGGAAAACCAGAGATAGGCCAACGGTAAGGAGCGGTTCCTTCTCCGTCATAGATGGTGTATTCTTGCTCGAAAGCAAACCACATTTTATGGCTTTCGTACTTCTCAGCAAGTTCAACAAGACCTGCTCGGGTGCTTGTTTCATGGGGCTTGCCATTAGGGTTGGCAACATCGCACAAGACAATCAGAGACATGTCACCTGATGAAGCATTGGGACGGTAGAGAGGATTTTCGATTACTCGCACGGGCTTGAGAATTATATCGCTCTTGTTCCCAGGAGCCTGGTTGGTGCTTGACCCATCGAAACCCCAGTCGGGATAGTGTTCGGGCTCGAAGCTTCGAAACTCTTCAACATTCATCACCTTGATCTTTGATCTCAGGTTCTTGACAGCGTTACCATCAAGCCATACATACTCAAGCACCAGCCGAATCATTCTTGTTCTCCTCCGCGAGAAATACGCTCTCGACATCCGGCTGAATGAAGTCAGCAGGTATGTCATCTGTTTTTGTCGGTAGTCTAATGAGATCGCTTGCGAGACTGCCAATGGCTCTTTCTCGGAACCGCTTGGACCGCTGCAGGGCTTCTTCTATGGAACTGTCTCGAAACGCCATGACCTCTTCTCCTCAACGACCATATCGGTCTTCTGTGGCCAGTAATTCACTGGCTCTACAGCGATTTGAGGCAAAAGCCTCTTTGATGCGTGTAGTTCTCTTATCCGATGACAGAGTTGGCCGAAAGAACACATTGGCTCTTGGAGGACCGCCTTGTGAGGCTCCCCATAATCGATCTCAACTTCTCGGACTGCTCCGTTTGCGAGGAACGAATACGGTTGTCGTTCGCGAACACGCTGACCAGCTTCAGGTGCCGCCGATTTAGGGTACAATGAGGTTGCAGTATAAGTCAAAGGTGACATCATGAGCGACCAGGCGATTGCCGAAAAACAACGCAACTACTCGTTTCTCTCGAAGAAGGCCGACTCGCTCGATTCGGTTGAGATCGATGGTCAAGAGTTTGTTGTTCCAGCGCAGAACGGTTCATGCTATTGGGCCATCATTAAAATCGGGTATCTTCATCATGATGAGCCCCTCTCACTCGATACTTTCATCGATGAGGTGGCCGAGCTTCTCGAAGAACGAGACCCCATCAAGTGGGACAAGTTCAAGAATAAGAAGCGAGTCAAGACGCTGAAGAACGGAGAGGTTGTCGAGAAGCCCGCAAACTGTTGGCGGAAGAGAATCGAGACCAATATCAAAACTTTGACCAGAGATGGCGGCAGCAATCCTTATGGTCAAAGGCTGATTGAAAGAGGTCACATTCTTCGCTATGAGCCCTTCCACTTCGGAGGCAGAGGGGCTTTTGTGTTGCGCACGAATACCAATAGGCCGCTTGAACTCAAGAAGGGACGATCATCTCGCGACTCCGAGAAGGAGTAACGCAGTCGTTCCCGTAAAGCAACATACGCAATGTCGCGGATAACAGGAGAGCCAAAATGGGATTCATTCTTGGACTGATCGTAGGCGTCGTCGTTGGCGGCGGTCTTGTCATCGTTTTTGGCAAGAACAACAAGAAGAAGGTAGAGGCTGCTCGTTCGGCAATCGTCGATGCATATGAGAAAATCAAAGACAAGTTTGATGGCGATGAGGACGATGCAAAGCAGGCAGTTGACAAGATTCGCTAACTTACCAGGCGATGACTGAACAGATAGACCGTCGCCTGTTGAGAAGCAGGCGGCGGTTTTCGCATATAGCCGATATAGACCATGGTTGATCGATGCATCTGTTTTGATACCACCTTCAAGGAAATCCTTGAGCTTGTTGAGAGCGGTAAGACGCTTGAAGAAGTAATGGAAGAGACAGGGGCGGGCCAAGGTTGCGGAATGTGCATTCCATACATACAGCTAACCATTGAAACAAAACAGGTCGATCATCCTGTGACTAAGTTCTGAGGAGACAGTTATGGCAATGACATGGGAAGAGGCGCAGCAAGGCGCTCTCGCTAATCTGATGACTGCGCTGGTTGAGCTTTCACTCAACGGGGCTACGCTTGATTCCAACGCAAGAGATGATCTTGAGGAAGTAATCGATGATGCCAAGACTGACCTGAATACGCTCGGCGGTCAAGATCTGGATTCAAATATCGATGGCTCCCTTGAGACAGCAATTGAAACTCGCGCTACTGAAATCGGAAACATTCAAGCGGGCAAGCTCAAAGATGGAACCCTTATCATCGGCGGCGGCAAGGGCGGCGAAATCGGAGGAGAGGGAGAAGGCGGCATTCTTTGAATCAGGTGACTTTCTGATGGATAGAATGAAGCAGAAGGAGAATGCGATGTTTGGATGGTTTGTGGTAGCTACAAACGCAGTTCAACTTGCGATACTGGGCAGAGATACAGCGAACCGAGCCCGGAAAACCAAGCTCGGTCGCAATATCGAAAAGAATGTCCGATCTATACCTGAAACTCAGCCTGTCAAAGCAATCCGCTCGACGAGAGTGGTCCGTTCCTTGGAGGATGGTTGTTCGAAGCTCGTCTCTGCGGTAGGAGATCAGTTGTCAACTGACGAGGCAGAACCGCAGAAGACTGAAGAGGGCGCTGCGGTTGATTGTCAGGAACATTCGAGTTCAGATAACCAGAGTCCAAAGCAGGCTGAACAACCCGCTGTTGCCAAAACTCCTCAATCGAAAGACCGCTCAACGGAACAAACATGTCCAACAACTGATTCCTGCCAGCAAAAATAACCGCATCGGTTATCCCAAGATCCCTACATGCAGTAAACCAGATTTCAAGCGTTCGAGGACCATGCGCTCCTGCTGTACCGTCGCTTGATGTACCTTGAAGCCAGAACGAAGGTATTGCTTGCTTTCCGAGCGAACGAGCATACTCCTGTATGCGTCGGATGTTCTTGTAGTGGTAATCGTATTTGCCCTCATCAGTATCTTGGTCGGCTATTGATTCATTGACCTGATACGAATGAACATCGATGAAATCTTGGTATTCAAGAAGAGGAGCAAGCTTCTCTTCTTCTCCATCAACTCTTTCAAGCCCTCGCCTTGACTTTGTGACAAAGCTACAGCCCGGCAGATGATACCAAGCATGCTTTGCTTTCGGGTATTTCTTTTTCATCATCTCAAGGAATACAATCATTGCTGGTTGAACAATGTCGGTTATCCGTTCAATCTCTTCGGGATCTTCGATAGAGTCAGCCGATTGCGTTTGCCCCCAAGTCCCCCAATACTCGCCGATTGGAGGTAGGGTCTCGTTGTCATATAGCATATACCCGTCCCAGTCGGGAGGAAGAAAGTCTACTCCATCAAGATTACGCTGGGCTTCTTCTACCCAATCCATAGTCCTGCCGGCGGCAAGATCATCGATGTCATAGAAATGGGGAGCTAAACTTGTTCCGTAGTGGCGAAAGGCTCGGATTTTGAGATTAGTCTGAGTAAACCAGACGTAATCTTTCTTGGTGTGCGGCCCGAGGTCTAACGATCTCAGTTGCTCTACGGGCAAGTTGATACCAAAATGAATACGAGCGGTCATGGTTCGCTCCTGTTGAAAAGGTTGATGCTGTTGCTGTAGCACTACAGGGGCACAGATAAAACCCCTTGCGAAAACCAGTTTCGTTAGGGATAAACCTGATGTAAATCTGATTCAGATAGGGAAAACGACCCACCCGAACGGAGGGTTAGAAGCCGGTACTCTCGTTATTCGGATATCTTGTTCCGTAGATCGATGATCGCCAGTCTGTAGAGTATTCGGCCTTTTGTCGGGCATAGTTAATGTGGGGGATGTTGGTTTTTGCAAGCCTTGATCGATCGATTGCATCCCATGTATTGACAATCAAGTAACGAGTGATGATGCTGTTCGGAGCTTCTTCAAAGTCTCCATCCGTAAACTTCTTGTGAGTCTCAGCAACAACATGCTTCAGTTTGTCGAAATCGGATCGAGCAACTGACTCTTCATCAGTGCCGTACTTCCAAAACTCTTCGCAAACCATGATACCATTGTGCCAGTTCCAGGCATTGAGAGTAAGAACAATCAACTCTCTGGTCTTTGTGTAGCGACACGAAATCTCGTAGGCATCGATGACCCATCTCTTGTAATCGCCAAATGACCAAGTAACCTGTTCTTGCTTGAAGTTAGGATAGTCAGTGATCTCTTCGTGATTGCCGTTTTCCATTGCCTTCTGCGAAGCCGCTGTCTTCTCTCGACCGTAACTACTGGTCAGATCGCGAACAGTTCCGGTCTCGCCGAAACTCGTATCGCCATCGTATTCAAGATATTGCTTGTAGTATCCCTCAAGGCGACCCTTGGCAAAGACTTCGAGGTCTTTCCAGATCTTTTTGTCATCGCAGTATTCGCAGTCGAACTCTGCATTATCTCTGGGGTATGCTTTGCCGCTGTCATCGGGATCGGATAGGTTTGGATTATTCTCAGGTATGACAATGAACTTGATACCTATCGAGAACGTACTGTCCTCATCATGCTTGTAGAACTCTTGGCAACGGAAGTAGTATGTCGGGCATTGCCAGTCTCCGCCCGCTGAGCGAAGTTCGGCATAGACAACCGTCTTGGCATGGTTGCCGATGTTGCCCATGTCAATCTCTTTGTCTGCGACAACATCGTCGTTCTCGGTATCAAAGCTGATGCCTGATCGCTCCATTTCGTCGCGCAACAAATCTCGCCAGAGACTCTGAATCTCTTCGTTATACTCGAAGTCTCGTTTTGCGATCTTGTACCAGTTCAACGTAGCTTCCTATACCAGTTAGAACTCGTCTTTGGCTGAAGGCCTTCGTTGACCTCTTTACCTTGGTCTTGCCAGTCGATTTTCTCGCGGCTCTTGGATTCGGCAATCTCTTTGAACTCGTCGAAAGGAACTTCGGTCATTCCGCCAAAGAAATCGCTTCGATCATAATGATGCAGGTATGCTGTTTTCGCAGCTTCAGCATCATCAAATCCAAGCATAACCTTCTCTTCGTCAAACTCGTGATCTTTGTACGGATTGACTTGGTGAACAACGTAAGCGTTCTTCGCTTCCCAGTTGGGGCCAAGGTAGACATCGAGCCCTTCCTCGTCGCCGCCCTTCTGAGAAAAGATGAAGCCGTAATCGTACTTCATCTTGGTTCGCCATTCATGACCATCAGGATCTACGCCGATACGTTCTGTACCAGCGGGATTCTCTACATTGATGCGAAGTCCGTTGAAGTCTCGGATCATACCAAGATCTTCTTCGGGCACTTCTGCATGTTTGATGGTCTTATACCAGTTCATAGTAATGTCTTCTTTGCCAGAGGCAGGTCAAATTTCCCAAGGTATCCGCCGTCCAAAGATACGTCGCACTTATCTGTTACGGCTCTGCCTGAATGATCTGCTGCATCAGTTTGAGCAAGAACATTGTGAAGAGCAACGGTCATGCCGCATCGACTGCATCTATTGGTCAGAAAAGCGGTCCATGGACCAAGCGAATGACCAAGATCTTTCGCTTTACTCTCAGCAGCGGCAATGTGACTGTCTCTGACAGAATGGACTTCCTTGAGCTTGTGATACCAGTTCATGCTATGAGAGTATTTCGTCTAACTTTCAACAATCCCTTCAAGTGTTTAGCGGCAATGGGTCGCAGAAAAAGACGATAGAAGAACCATGAGCCAGCTTGAAGTTATTGATGATCTGTCTCCGTCTATGCCGAGTATCGGATCTTGGCCCTTTGAGAAGTGGCATTCCACCAACAATACAGGATACTATCACAAGTCATCCGAAGCCCCTTCTCCAAAATATGACAATGAGTCATATGCCTTGCTCGATCCCATTCTCCGCCCCCTCTGTTTGTCCTTGCATCAGCAGAACATCTTGACGACTCCGAGCCGCTCAGGCTCTTTCTACGAGCGTTCGGATCTCAAGCAAGTATGGAATCAACTCAAGGCGGAAGAGCGCCTCATACGCCGTCGAGGGCTCTCTGTGACGAATGCAGATACCAAAGAGCAAGTCTTGTTTACAAACAAGCGGTATCAGTTGCCGTGGAATACGTTTGAGGATTTTGAGAAAGAAGCCGATGCAAGTCACAGGATCGGATGTCTCGGGATCATAGTTCCCGAAAACTTGCAGCGACTCAGCGAAAAGTTGAAGGAATTCAACTACTCGACTTCGTATACGAAGGTTGAACACGCCGCTGATTTGGATGGCGGTTCTCAGCTATTCCATGTCACTGTTCAAGCGCCGGATGAGGATCAGCAGACTCAAGAGTGGCGTCTTGTGACAGTTTTCTTTCTGAAGCTGCTGAACGAGAAGTAACATGGCAGAGTTCAAAAAGACGTTGCGTATTGGGGCAGCCGTTTTTCTCGTCCTCACAGGACTGTCGATCATGGTGTCGTCGCTTGCCCTTGGCGCAGGCGTTATCTCCCTGACATCATCTGAGATCAGCGTTCAAAAGTACCGAGAAGGCTTCATTGAAGGATACGATCGAGGCTATGACCAGGGATTAGAGGACACGATCAGGGCTCTTCTCGGGACTGGTCTGTTGCCCGATAGCGGCGAAGGCGTCATTCCGATTGATCCCAATGGTCCGAAGATTTACCCCGAGATCCCGAATCTCGAAGACGAAGTAGAAAGCCAAACATGAAAACGATCATCGCAGGCAGCAGAGACATCGCAGACTACGAAGCCCTTTGTCAGGCTATCGAAGGCGCTCCGTTCGGAGTAACTCACTTTATCTCAGGCGGAGCAAGAGGCGTTGACTCAATGGCAGAGCGATATGCCAAAGAGAACGAGATGCCGATTACGATTTTTCCCGCGCAATGGTCGAAACACGGAAGAAGGGCCGGACCCATTCGTAACTCTCAAATGGCTGCGGAGGCAGAAGCCCTAATCGCCCTTTGGGATGGAGAGTCTCGGGGAACCGCTCACATGATCGAGACTATGAAGAAACAGAACAAGGCAACTCATGTTGTCATTTTACAGTCATCGGGTAAAGTTCCCCTCGATGACGACATACTTTCTTAGGAGGAAGACAATGGCTTTTTACAAGACAACGACTGCGGATCACAAGCCGTCAATTGGCGTGCTTGCTGATTTGATTCGCAAGCATGGCGCTCACTCAGGAGAGGTAGAAGCGTACATGACCCGTTTCCAAGACGACACTTCATTCTGCAAGAGAGCCAATCTATTGATCGGCGCTGGCGGAATTGTCGATGTGATTGCAGAGGGCACAAGCGATGCCCAAGATGAGGAGTAAGGAATGATTTCGACCGAAGAACTACAAGAGACGCTGAATATCAAACTCGCCGAAGAAGTTGCAGCAGAAATCGCAAACACCTTTGAGACAAGGGCAAATAACGAGAACCTTGAGCTTGAGTTCCGAATTCCTGCGGGACAAGGGCGAATGGAAGGTACTCTGGACGGTCCTAACACCTGGTTCAAGTTCGATGCCGAAGAAGGCACGACTCTTGCGAGGGTCAGAGACATCATTGTTGATGTGTTCTCAGAGGATTTCGATCTGAATGACGGTAAGGCGTCGGCCCGTATGGATGCCCGCCGCAACATCATTGATGGTTTCGTCGATCAGGTCAGAACCGTTCTCAACAGCGGTCAGTTCCATGAGGAGATTGCTGGCACGATCCGTCGAGTTTGTTTGCAGAACATCCCCGAAGAGATCCATCCGCTCGATGTCATTCGTTTCTTGGAGATCGAGATCGGAGACGGCAATCCCGATGAGGTTCTGCTCATCATCGAAAAGAAAGCGCTCGTTGACTCTGCGACAGGGCAGTTCATAAACCCGCCTGTCTCCGTGCAAGAAGTTCTGCATGAAGAGCATCGAGAGACTGGTAAGGATTTCAATCAGATCATCGAAGAGAAGAAGGCAGCAGGCGACGAGCGATTCGACCTTGTTACAGGTGCCAGAACTGTACGGTATGCTTTCGAGGTCCATTGCGATATCGCCGTAGACTACTCTCTTGCGGAGCGATCTGATGTCCCAAAGCCTCGTATTGCCCAAACCTGAAGAACTGAAGATTCGTCTTAGTCCGTATTCGACTCTGTACGAAAGAGCCCAAGAAGTACCCGTCTCCAAAGAGGGTTTCGAGGACGCTGATTCTACGCGAGCATACTGCGATCGACTTATTGCTCTTCTCGAATCAACAGGCAACAGAGGTATTGGCCTGGCTGCAAATCAGGCAGGACTATTGTTGCGCATCTTCATCTGTCGAGACAATCTCAACGATCCTGCTGCAAAAGATCGCCCTTGCCGAGCATATATCAACCCGAAGATTTTGAGCGGCTATGGGGGCAAGATCGCCGAAACAGAAGGATGCTTGAGTTTTCCAGGCGTCAATGGACCCGTCGAAAGATATCAGACAATCGATGCGGAATGGTACGATATTAATGGAGCGAAGCATCATCAGCCTTTGACGGGTCTGCATGCACGGTGTTTCATCCATGAAGTCGATCATTTGGATGGGGTAAATATCCCCGACCGTTTCGACGATGCCGCCCTCAAGAGGAACAGAGCGGCCCTCAAGCGGCTCGGATATCGCCGCCACTGACTCCCGCCGTTGCAGGTGTAACGATATGAGGCTATGATAGTGAAGCCTCAATATGGGACAGCCTTCGTAGGGCAGACCCATGGAGATCGAACACCGACGAAGGAGTCAAACGATGCTGACGCGAGTGATTCTGGGGATCTTCGCCATGGTCCTGACGACCGTGGCGAACGTCGCCCATGCGCAAGACGGAAAGAGTTTCACCGATCAGTTGGGCCGAGCGCCCATCGGCGATGTCGAACAGGACGGGCCCTGGAATGTCGGCTACATTCTTTGGGGCGCAGACCTCATTACCTTCAACGCCAATGGCAACAACCTGACGACGCAGCGAGGTTCGCTCTTCGACGAGAAGGGACTGAACATCAACCTGGTGTCTTGCGATGATCCCTACGAGGCGATCCGCAGGTACATGGCTGGCGATCTTCATGTCCTTCGCATGACGGGCACCATGGCGGCGCTCGCTGCGGATGTCATCAATGCCGACCCGAGAACGAGGACGCATTACCTCCTGCAGATGTCATGGAGCGGCGGCGACCACCTTGTGGTTCGAGGCAACATCAAGACGGTCGGCGACATGAAGGGCAAGACCTTCGCTGTTCAGCGGGGCGGTCCTCATATCAAGCTGATGAACGATGCGCTCGCCACGGACGGGTTGACCTGGGGCGATATCAATGTCGTTTGGGCCGACACCATCACGGGGCCTGGCAGCGCCGCTGAGTTGTTCAAGAATGACCCGAACATCGATGGCTGCACCGTTGTTACTCCCGACATGTTCGGTCTGACCGGCGGTTTGCAGGCGATCGGCGACGGTCGAGATGGAACGATCAACGGTTCGAGAGTTCTGGTCTCAACGGCTGAACTGTCCCGTTCGATCGCCGACTGCTTCTTCATTCGCGCCGATTTCTGGGACTCGAACCGAGCCGAGGTCGAGGCGTTCGCTGCCGCTTGGCTCAAGTCTGCCGAACAGATGGTTCAGATGTCTGCCGAGTACGACGATCGAGGCAATGCCGACTACGAGGATGTTCTTCGGTTTGCCGTCGAGACCTACGGCAAGGTAGCGCTTCCTAATGAAGCCGAAGCGCATGGTCTCTTTCTCGATGCTCGTATCGTTGGGTATCCTGGTCAGATCGTCTTCTTTGAAGAGTCGAACAACCCTGTCGGCTTCGACAAGTTCTCTGACGAAACGATCGGCATTGCTCGTACTCTCGGGTATGTTCGCAATCCCAACTCCTTCCTGCCCACTCCGCTGAACTGGGGCTCTCGTTCGTTCGTCGGCTACCTCGACAACACGAATGTTCAGCGCAAGGAGCGCTTCAACGAGGAAATCGTTGCGGAGATCGAGAACTTCGACCTGGGCGATTTCGACGATCGAACCATCACGAAGTTCGAGATCAACTTCGATGTTGGTCAGGCAGACTTCCCTTACGCTCGCTTCGCTTCATCGTTCGATCGAGTTCTTGAGCAGCTTCCTCGATACGGTTCTGCTGCGATCGTCATTCGAGGTCACGCTGACCCGACTGCTACGCTGCGAGACATCGTTCGAGCGGGCAAGGAACTTGGCGTCATTACCAATCAGCAGGGCGAGGGAGCGGATGCGGTCTACACGATCAGCGGTCGTCCTGTTCGCATCACCAGCATCGAGAACCTGATTCAGCTTGTCGAAGGCGGCGCTTTCGACGGAGCGGGCGTTGCGAATCCTCGGGAGACCTTCTCTGCGGCTATTCGTCTTGCAAGCAACCGAGGCGAATCGGTTCGGCAGATTCTCATCGAAGAGGCCGAGAAGCGAGGCGTCTACCTTGATCCTTCTCAGATCCAGGTTCAGGGCGTCGGCATTCGAGAGCCGTTGTACGCTCGTCCTTCCGGTTCGGGTTCGATGCCCGCTCGCGGTACGCCCGAGTTCAATCAATGGATGGACGAGGCAAGGCGTCAGGCGGCTGCCAACCGTCGTATCGAGTTCCGTCTGATCCGAGTCTCTGCTGAAGCGCAGAACGCTCAGGACTTCGACTTCTGATCGTTGGGCATCGAGCAATAGGAGACTCATGATGAAGATCATCGCAACACTCATCGCGTTCATTCTCGCGCCGCTTTGTATGGCGCAAGATTCGACGCCCAACGCCTTCTACCAGGACAATGTTGTCGTCGTCTTCGACGCCAGCGGTTCCATGGAGTGGGAGTTCAAGGGCGGAGGCACCGGCGAAGACCGCATCACGGTCGCTCGCAGGTCTCTCAAGGCCGTTCTGCAGCAAATCCCTTCGACCACGAATGTCGGCATTCTCGTCTTCGGCGGGCAGCGAGGATGGATCTACGAGCTTGGACCCGCTGATCCGCAGAAGCTCGCTGAGGCTGTCGATCGCATCAGAACGGGCGGAGGTACGCCTCTCGGTTCGTACATCAAGCAAGGCTGCGATATGCTGCTCTCTCAAAGAGACCAGCAAAACAACAACGGCAACTACAAGCTGCTGATCGTAACGGACGGCGATGCTGATGATGGGCGAGAAGCTCGACTGATGAACGAGTACGCCCCCATGGTCAAGCAGCGGGGCATCGTTCTTGATGTCATCGCTCTCGACTTCGAGGGAGGTAATCGCCATGCGTTGTCGCAGCATGCTTCGATCTATCGTCCGGCGAATGACCCGAATGCAATGACTCAGCAGTTGCAGGAGGCTTTTGCTGAGGTCGGCGGTACGGATACGGTTGCATTCGAGGAAGCCATTGAAGAGATTGCTTTCCTTGACAGCGACAGGGCTCTTGCGCTGATTCAGGGGTTTGCGAATCCTCCGAATCAACCGCTCGGACAGAATGCTATTCCGACTAATGCGAGACGACAGGTCAATGGTTCTTCTGCTCAGCAGTCTCAATCGCAGCAGACGCAGGGGGCCGCTCCGATCGGAGCTATCTTCGGAATCGGAGCCATTGTCGTTGTCGTCATCATTGTGATCGTCATCCTCTCTGCCATGAGGTACTGATATGCCCAGCAAAGGACCAGCAAGAACGCTGGCGATTGCGGGCGTATGGATTGTCGTCATCCTCGCAATCGTCCTGACCGTCAAGTTCATCGTCTTTCCATCGCAGAAGCAGGCGGCGATCGACGAGACCAGCGCATCAAGCCGCTACAAGGAAGAGGTTCGTTTCGGCCTCGACAACTTTTCGTCCTACGCGACAATCCGTTCCGAAGATATGGCGAACGATCTCGGACAGTCGGGTATCCGCTTGGAGCTTGTCTCCGACAATGCCGACTACACCGATCGTCTGAAGCGCATCAAGAACGGCGATCTTGATATGGCGGCGTTTACTCTTGACGCCCTTATCCTCGCTACGATCGAGTTGGGCGAAGCTCCCGCTGTTGCGGTCGCCATGATCGATGCGACGGTCGGCGCTGATGGGATCGTTGCATGGGAGTCATCTGTCGCCAGTCTTGACGACCTGAATACGGCTGATGCGAGAATCCTCGGTACGCCCCTGTCTCCGAGCGAAACCGTCAGCCGTATCACCAAATCGCACTTTCTGCCCAACATGCCAGATAACAACTGGTTTCTTGAGGCAAATGGCGCGCAAGATGTTTTCAACAGAATGCGACAGTATCGAGGAAAGCGGGTCGCATTTGCTCTCTGGGAGCCTTGGCTATCGAAGGCTGTTGCTGATCCTGGTATTCATGTCCTGATTGACAGCGGCAACATGCCCGATGCCATTGTTGATGTCATCGTTGTTCGCCGTCAGTTCCTTATCTCGAATCCGAGCGCTACAAGAGCGGTAGTCGAATCGTACCTGAGATCAGCTTACTCGCATCAGTCTGATATGCCCGCTCTTCTCATGGCCGATGCCAAGCAGCATGCAGATGAAATAACTCTCGACCAGGCTAAGTCGATTGTCAAGGGCATTCTTTGGAAGCGAACGATTGAGAACTACGCTCATTTCGGCTTGCTGCCAAGGCATGAGGCTGGCGGTCTGACCCATATAGAGGACATGATCGCCAATATCACTCGGGTTCTGGTAGATACTGGCGCTATCTCTGCGGACAACATTGTCTATGGCAGAGAGAACACGCTCTACAACGACAGCATCTTGCAGGCGATGCGAGAGAACAACTTCCATCCCGGCGATCGCAGTACCGTTGTCCAGAACTCGGGCGGTCGAGCAACCCTTGGAGACCTGGCAACGGGCGCTCGTCCTGATCTTGGAAGCGTTCGAGGCGTTGAACAACTGCCGCCATTGTCCGAAGAGGAATGGAACTCCCTTATCGCTGTTGGAAGCCTCAAGGTCGAAGAACTCGATTTCCGTCGAGGAAGTTCTGACCTGAGCGGTTCGAGCAAGCGAGAGCTTCGGACGTTGGCGACGACGCTTGAAAACTTCCCTCGGTACTACTTGCTCGTCATCGGTAAGTCTCAGGGCGAGGATTCGGAATCGAATCGAACGTTTGCCCAAGAAAGAGCGCAGTCTGCGCTGGACTACCTTACCGATCTCGGCGTCAACCCCAATCGTCTCCGAGCGATCGGAACCGTAACCAGCGATTCATCTTCAGTTCAGTTCGTCGTAGGACAAAGGTCGTACTAATGCCTCGTCGAGAAGCCTTCAAGCAAAGAGTCATGATTGAGACAGCGGCATCGCTGCCGGTCCTGATTCCGACTGTTCTCGGAGTCACGGCGGGTATCGCTGGTATCATCACGACTCCCCTTGTCGCCGCAGGCGGAGGCATTCTCGTCCTGATCGGCGGTGGTATCTGGGCGACTCGGATGATGAGCCCTCAAAGCGATATCCATGAGAAGACCTGGAAAAAGATGGCAGAGGAAGAAGAGCGCAAAGAACAGGCTCGACTCGATGCTCTAAGCGAACATCTTGAACAGGACGGCGACCATCGAACAGAAAGCGCTCTTTCGGATATGCGGCAACTGATCCATTCGCTTAAGACTTCTGAGTTGTCAGCGAATGTCGTTCAGTCAGAAGGAATTGTTGACAAGGCGGAGCGCCTGTTCGAGGCTTCGGTAGACATGCTCGAAAAGACCCTTGGCGTCAATGCGACGATCTCGGGTTTGAGCAGAGGAAGCTCGGCTCGGGCGAGACTGGAAGAACAGCGCGAGCATATGGTAACGGAGGTACTGACCAATGTAGACCGACTAAGCAGCATCGTTGCCAAGATGCAGACCCTCGGAGCAACAGGAGACTTTGATTCTGCTGAGGGTCTTCGCGCTGAACTTGAATCGGATTTGGAAATCGTCGCGGAAGTCGAAGAACAGACTCGGCGCTGGGCGCGTGGCGATTTTAGCCCCACATCGGGTATAGATTACGATGCCCTCGCCGAGGAAGGAGAACTCCATGGGACTCATTAGAGCATTTGGACGACTGTGGCGAGCGATTATTCTTCGTATCTCTGGTAACGCAGAGAACAAGGCTGATCGCATGATGGAAAACGCAAGCGCCATCCGTCAGGAATATCGAGAGATCAGCACCGAACTGCAGGGCGAACTCACCACCTTCCGAGATTCTGTTGGGCGCATGCTCGCTCAGAAAAAGTCGTTCGAGAAGAAGTCTGACCAGCATGCGACTGAAGCTGAGCGTTTCGGCAGAATCATGCGAGGCGCTCAGGCGAAGGCCAAGGCGTATGCCGACGAGAAGGGGCTTACGAAGGAACAGGCGCAGTCTGATCCCCAGTTCGTTACGCTCATGTCGGCGTATCAGGACGCCAAGACCAGTTTCGACCAGGAAACTGCGGCTGCCACAAACTACGCCAACGACGCTGCTGACATGCAGAAGAATCTCGATTCGTACATGATCCAACTGCAGCAGAAGCAGCGCATGGTCGAGCAGGTCGCCCGAGAAGGTTCGACGGCGGAGGCTCGGGCGCAAGCGGCGCAGGAGAAGCAGCGTCTCGCCGAACTGCAGGCGGGAATGTCTTCGCAGAGCAGCACGACAGATCGCCTCAACAAGATCCGAGGCATCGTCGATCAGGTCGAGAGCCGAGCGGAAGTTACCGCCGAACTGGCGGGCACCAACACGACGGCGCTCGATGCGGAACTCGAACACTACGGCGAGCATGGCGCTGCCGCAGATCAGTTCATGGGGGACATCTTCGGCACTGACGGAGCCGACGATACCTCAAGGGCTGAGCATATCGAGATCGGGGGCGGAAGCGGCGACGGTAAGCCGAACGCCTGAGCGGAGCGGCTTGTTGCCGCCGGTAAGAACACACTTCTCAATGACGAAGGAGTCAAAGAACATGAGACTGTCAAGCATCATCATCGGGACCATTGCAGCCGCCGTTATCGGCTGCGGCGGTCAGGTCGCTGCCAGCACGAACGAGAGCGCCGATTACCCCGTCGTTACTCACCTGTGGAGCGAGTACCCGTCCTGGTCTGTCTTCGGCGTTGCGGGCAACCGCGCCGTCGCTCCTGACGAGGGCATCACCTTTGTCGGCAACGGCAAGAGCATCACCATCGAGGCTGGCGAGAGGTATGTCCTCGTCAATCCGAAGACCGGCGGGTCGATGGGCGTCCTCGAAGATCTCTATGAGATCGACTACAACTTCAGTCAGAAGGATTACGACCCGTGCATGCAGTTGTACGGCAACGGCAATGCCGATTCCGTCTGCCTGACCAACATCGACATCCTTCCTTCTTCTCTCAGTCGCCCGTCTGTCATGATCCTCGCTACTTCGACGAGCGACAGCGCTGATGCGTTCATCGTCGAAGAGAGTCTGGTCGGCGAAAACCTTCTCGCAACTCTCGACAACATCCGCAAGGCGGGCATCGAGGTTCGAGGTCTCGACAAGTCGGTTTCCGACTTCACTCTGTTCCGCGCCATCGAGGAGGCGGGCGGCAATTGGGAAGACTACGCTGATCTCTGGTCCTACGCTGATCCCGCCATCGCTGCTACCGGCATGCAGCAGCGCGATGACAAGTTCCAGGCGATCGTCGTTTGGAATCCCTTCAAGATGGAGACGCTTGCTCGTCGAGGCGACAGCGTTCGGGTCGTCGTCGATTCTGGCATCATCCCCAATGAGATCATCGACAGCGTATTCATGTCTCAGGCGCTTCTCGATCAGCCCCACGGCGAGCGAGCGGCGCAGGGCATCATCCATTCGTTCTACGCTGTCTGCGACCGCATGAACGCCTCGACGACAAGGGATGACACTCTCATCGCTATCGGCGAGCGGTTCAGCAATCTCAGCCTTGGCGCTATGCGTCAGGTCGTTCGCGAGACCGTCTTCTACGATACCCCGGCGAAGAGCTTCGGCCTCATGACCGATCCGAACTTCCCCGCCACCATGGATCGAGTTACGCAGTTCTCGCTCGACCGCGATGCCACGGACCAGCGAGCTACGGTCAGCTTCGGCAATGAGCGAGGCTCCAACCTCCGCATCGACGCTTCGTTCATCGAGGCGTACCAGCAGAGCCAGCCCTGATCTGCGGCCACTCGCGTCGGCTTCGGCTGATGCACTCGCTGCGCCTCGCCCCCAGCGGGGCGCAGTTTTATGATACGAGGCAGTATTTCAAAACGACGAAGCCTCTTCTTTAGCCTCCTCGCTGTGGCGATCATTGCGATCGGGTATGTTTCCCTATCGTGGATCATGAACAGTCGAGCCGAGGCAAGGGGAGAGTCCCTAAGCACGATGCCCAACGTCCAACAGTTGTGGGGAGGCTTCAAGGAAGTCTTTACGCCGCACTACAGGTCGGGCGAGATTTGGGCCAAGCAAGACGCCATCGCTACGGGCACTCGCTTTGGCCTCGGTCTGTTGGCAACGATTGTTGGATCGATTTCGATCGGTCTGATCTCTGGTTGCTTCCGAAGCATCGATGCTTTCTTTACTCCGATCCTTGTATGGATCGCCAAGATTCCGCCTACGGCTGCGCTACCAGTATTTTTCGCGCTGCTCGGAGCCGACAACACCATGTTCATCGGCCTCGCCATCTTCGGAACCGTTACTGGTTTGTATATGACGAGCCGCAACTCGGTCCTCAACATCCCCGAACAGTTGATCCACAAGTCATACATCCTTGGCATCGATCATACAACGGCTGTTACGACGATTGCCGCACGAATGAGCCTCCCGCATATCATCGAAGGCATCCGTCTCTCCATCGGTCCTCTCATGGTCTATCTGATCGCTGCTGAAGCGCTGAGCGCTGATGTCGGCTTCGGATACACCATTCGAGTCCAGGCTCGCATCAATGACATGAAGGTCGTTTATCCTTACCTGTTGATGCTCTCGATGTTCGGGCTCTTTGTTGACTGGATCTTTGTTTGGCTCAAGCGGCTTCTCTGCTCATGGGCTATTGAGAAGCAGGAGAAATAATCATGCCAAACAGAAAGCCCATTCTAAGCATCAAGAACCTCAGCCAATGGTTCGGCGATGTTCATGTTCTTGACAACCTGAACATTGACATCTATCCCGGAGAAATTGTTGCCCTTGTTGGACCAAGCGGTTGCGGCAAGTCTACGGTCCTCAACTGTATCACGGGGACGTTACGGCCTAAGCGCGGCGAGGTCGTCCTTAGAGAGGCTGACGGCTCTCTCGTAAGCGTCAAGGGGCCGAGCCGAAGCCTTGGGCGAGTCTATCAGAACTACTCGCTGTACCCCTTCTGGTCCGCTCGCAAGAATGTCGCCGCTGGACCGATGTTCAGAGAATCCAATCCCATCACCCGATGGACAGGGCATCCTTCCCTCAAAACCGGATGGAGAGGCGGTATTTGGTGGTGGTGGAAGGCCCGCAAGCGGCACCTTCTTCAAGCCGACCAGGAACTTGCTCGTCTTGGCCTTGGGGGACATGAGCGAAAGCTACCCAAACAACTCTCAGGCGGGCAGCAACAGCGAGTCGCAATTGCTCAAGCGCTTATCAACAAGCCAAGGGTTCTCCTGATGGATGAGCCTTTCGGCGCTCTTGATGAAGCGACCCGAGAAAGGGAGCAGAAGTTTCTTCTGTCTCTCTACCTTGAGAACAAACGGGCTATTGCCGCTGGTCAAGAGCCTCCGAATACTGTCATCATCGTGACGCATGAGTTGAGCGAGGCAATCTATGTCGGCTCTCGCATCATTGGACTCAGCCAATGGAGAGATTCGAACGGAGACGGAGAGAGAACCGAGCATCCGAACGGTGCTGCCGTTCTACTCGACGAACCGTGTCCCATCTTTGATCCTCATGACACAAAGGACAAAGATGCTTTTATTGACCTGAGTCATCGCATTCTCGATGAGGTTTACGAGCCCAAGGAAGCGAACATGGTCAAGGATCTGCAAGAGACTCGTAAGCAGGTCAGCAGGATGGATGCCGAGTCATGAGACCCGATGAAGTCGAAGTCGGTCAAGAGGTATGGATCAAGAACCCATGGGTTGATTCCATGGGCAACAACCCCATGCTTCCAATCCTGAAAGGAAAGATCGAACAGATCAATGAAGCCAACGCCAGAAGAGCGTGTTGGGTATCAGGCGTCAACAGGTGGCTCTATCCCGAAGCCCTGCATCGAACAAGGGAAGAAGCGGATAGCGTGCCTGCGGCAACTGTACCTGCGTATTCTTTCGTAGCAACAGTCAACGCCAATGTTGATAATGAAAAGTTGACTGATGCGGAGTTCAGAGAGTTCGTTCGCAATTCGCTACCGCTGGTCAGAGAGCTATTCGTGGAGCCTCTGTCGTCGGTATAAGCATTCGGAGTTGTAGCCATCATGCAGTTTGCTTTCGATGGAATCGATATCGCCAAGCCGTCTAATCTTCGTCGCATGAACCTCAACCGAGACGAAATTGATCGTCTGCGCATGTTTTGTTCATCGGAGGAACTCCGATTCATCCCGCATCCTGCTTTTGAGTCGGGCACCGAGTTCCCCGACCCTATGCCAGAGTACCATCCGGACATTACCTGGTTTGTGAATCTTGTTTCTTCGGATGCAACTGATGTCCACAGAGTTCGCCCTCCTGTGGATATTATTCGTTTGACTGCTGCTGAAGAGGACATGCTCTTTAGCCGGTACAACTTCCATCGACGCCGACTGTATCTTGTTCAGGAAGAATGGATCAAGAACGGTCGCAGAAGCATGTTGATTCGAGACATTCGAGCGATTCTCCATGACATGCTTATGGTTGAACAGATCGAGGAGCGAATCTCGCATTTCAACCTGGGACTCTGCGTTGCGATGGCGAAGAAGATTCGACGAGAGGGCGACTACGAAACGATGTCTGAGTTGTGGAGCGAATGCAACATCGCTCTTCTTCGGGCGATCAGAGGATTCGATTCCAGTCGAGGTTTCAAGTTCAGCACCTACGCTTGTCGAGCCATGCTCAAGGCCATGAGCAGAGAAAGGCAGCGCAACGCCAAGCATCGCAGCAGGTTTATCCCCGCTTCGTGCTTTGGCAGAGAAGGCTCTGATGCCGAAGAGCGTCATGCCTTCATGAATGCCATGGGCGAGTCTCCTGATGAGTTAGGCGATATCGTTGACTCGAATCATGATTCCTTCATTCACGATCAGGTTCAATTCCTTCTAACCAATCGCCTTGATTTCGGTCCTGAGCATTCTCTGACCGATCAAGAGAGAACTGCTATCCTTCACAGGTTTGATCCTAATGGAGGTAGCGGTATGCAGGGGCTCGTGACGCTTGAGAACATCGGCGAGATCATGGGCGTTACGAAGGAACGAGTCAGGCAAGTTATCAACAGCGGACTTTCCAAGATCCGCGACATCATCATGCACTTTGACCCGACTTCTGATTTTGAACTCGAAATTCCGCCCAAGCAGGAAGAAATCTCTGACGAAGATGATGTCAGAAGCGTCTTTACTGTTGTGGCGACAAACCAGGAGCCTTACGATGACGGATCTCTCGCTGCCACAGTTACACAAGACGATGATTTCGGAGTTTCAATGCTCGGGATGCTCTCGGGGGTTGAATCCTGACGAGTGCGACAGCTTCAAGTACCATAAGCATGATGAAGGCAATGCTGGTTTCGGTTGCCATAATCATTCGCCTGGTACTATGCTCGCTGGCGTGATTGTTACGGGAGGGAAGCAGGCGATTCAGAATGTCGTTCTTGGCTTGCCCAAGGGCTTCGATCGTTGCGGCCCTGTCGATTTCAACAAGCAAGGCGTTTTCGTTCGCTTGTTCGACAGCACCGATCAGCTTGAGGGTCATTGGAACGAACTGAATATCCCCGTTTGGGCGATGGAGCGGGACGGCTTTTTGTTCGTTCGGACCTACATGCCTCGCATCAATACCTGCTATGTCGATGTCATTCACAACGGCAGCAGGGAAGCTCTTGTTCCGAGCGCTGTTGATGTCGGCGTTTTTGCCGATCAGATCGATTGAAAATTCGTCATGGCTTGCAGGTGCCGTATTTACTCGGTACACTAAAGATGAGCCCAAGCAGGCACTTCACCCGAAACGCCCGAAACGGAGGCAATCCAATGACAGCATGTACGAGTCGATACACGCCCGACCAGGCAATCAATGCCGTCTGGCATCACTACATCCAACTGGGCGGTTTGCCTGCTCTGAGCATGGATGGTCGCAAGCTGTACCACATCGATGGCAACGGCTGCGCCATCACCGTTCTCGCAACGCCCGCCATGCGAGAGATGCTCGCCCTCACAGACCACCATGTCTCGCCCGCCTGCGAGCTTTCGAACCAGAACATCAACATCGCCGAGATCATCGATGCGCCGGATTGGTGTCGAGGCAGAGTTCTTGAGTTCCTGCAGTCCATCCAGAGCGCCCACGATGCCGCTGGCGACGAGTACCGCTTGAATCTTCTGGGCGGCGAGCCGAGGGGTCTCTGCCACGACATCTTCTGCACTCGTCTCGCCCGCGAACTGGCGAATGTCTGTCGAGAGTTCGATCTCACCAAGCTGGCGCAGGATCTCAAGCTGCGCGATCGACCTGTTCGCCGAGACATCCCTGCGAAGCAGATCATCGACGACGCTCCGAAGTTCGATGTCCAGGAGTCCGAGGCTCCGTCCGAACTCGTCGGCGCTCTCTGAACAGCAAGTCGCTTCATCTCTTTTCTCCCCACGCAAGGCTTCGCCAATCGGCGGAGCCTTGTTTCTTTTGCAGGTGTCGTTCGTAAGCAGTAGAATGAAGGCGGCTCTGCCAAGATAGCGAGGGTTACAGGTGTACGACCTATTCTTTGACGGATACGCTTCAGTTTTCTCTGTACCAGCAATGCTGGCAACGTTTTTCTTGGGCATCAAGTTCGTCTTGATGATGACGGGCGGCTCGGAAGACGGTAGCGAAATTGATGCGGATGGCGTTGATATCGATGTTGACGCCGACGTTGATGTAGATGCTGGCGATATCGATGCGGATGCGGCTGAGATCGATCATGACTCGGCTGAGTTTACCTCCAAGAGCCACAGCCACAACAAACAGGCTCGTCCATCGGGTTTCAAGCTGCTGACGACCATGACGCTTGCCGCTGCCATTATGGGAGGCGGCTTTGCTGGTCTCGCAACTTTCCGCTCAACAGGAGATAACCTGTTTGCGGCAATCATCGCTGCTGGCATCTTCGGGTTCATCTTCATGTTTACCTTCGCATGGCTCATGCGATTCATCTTTACCTTGAGCGAGCATGGAACCATCACGGTTGGCGATGCTTTGTATGAGACTGCTGTTGTCTACATTTCTGTACCTGGCAAAAGAGGCGGCAGAGGCGAAGTCAAGGTTCTCGTAAACGGACGTATTCGGTATTTCCGCGCCGAGACTGACGAAGAAACAATCCCTTCCGGTGAGGAAGTATACATCATCGATGACCAGCCTGCGGATGGACTGGTTATTGTTGCCCGCAAGGACTGAGCAAGGAGCAAGCTGTGGACAAAATAATGTCTGGACCCATTCTGTGGCTGATAGTTGGAGGAGCCTTCATCGGCCTCTTCATCTTTGTGATGATGGTCATCAAATCGCTCTACAAGCGATGCCCCTCCAACAAGGTGCTGGTCATCTATGGTAAAGTCGGCGGCGACTCTGCCAAGTGCATGCACGGCGGCGGTTCGATGATTATCCCGCTGATTCAAGACTATGCCTACCTGAGTCTTGAACCGCTCGTCATCGACATCCCTCTTGAAGGCGCGCTCTCGCTCAACAACATCCGAGTCAATGTTCCGTCAACCTTCACGGTCGGTATCTCAACCGAACCGACCCTCATGGCGAACGCTGCCGAGCGTCTGCTTGGTCTGAACCAGAAGCAGATTCAGGATCAGGCGCAGGACATCATTCTCGGTCAGCTTCGTCTCGTGATCGCTACCTTGTCGATTGAAGAGATCAACAAGGACCGCGAGAAGTTCATGAATCTCGTCAACGAGAACGTGACGCAAGAGATCAACAAGGTCGGTCTCGAACTTATCAACGTCAACGTTCGAGACATCACCGACGAAAGCGGGTACATTACCGCTATCGGTCAGCGCGCTGCCGCCGAAGCTGTCAACAAGGCCCGAGTCGAAGTCGCTGAGCAGGAGCGAGACGGCGAGATGGGCGTTGCCAAGGCGAGCCGAGAGAGGGCCGTCAAGGTCGCTGAGGAAGATTCGCTCGCTGAACAGGGCCGTAAGACCGCTGAGCAGTCGCAGCGTATTCGGCTTGCTCAGCTTGAGGCTGAGGCTGTTTCTGGCGAAGCCGAATCTCAGCGGACCCGAGAGATTGCCGTTGCTCAGAGAGAGGCTGAGACGGCTTCTGCGATGGCCGAGGCTGCTCAGTCTCGTCGTATCAAGATCGCTACCGCTGAGGCGACTGCAAGACAGGGCGAAAACGAAAGCTCTGCTCTGGTCGCCAAGTCTGACGCCGAGCTTGCCAAGACGCGAGCCGAATCGTCGCAGACTGCTGAAACGGCGCAAGCCTCGGCTCGTCGAGCGATTCTCGAAGCCGAGGCTGAGGCCGAGACTGCTCGACTCCACAAGGAACTGGTCGTTCCCGAAGAGGCCGAGAAGAGGCGAATCGAGATTGAGGCGGAAGCCGAAGCGGAACGAGAGCGTCGTCGAGCGAAGGGCGAGGCCGATGCGATCTTCGCTCGCTACGATGCCGAAGCTCGCGGTACGCAGGCGGTGCTTGAGGCGAAGGCCGAGGGCTATCGCAAGATGATGGAGGCTTGCGCTGCGAATCCTGACATCGCTCCGACGCTGCTGCTTATCGAGCAGTTGCCGACGCTTGTTGATGCTCAGGTCCAGGCGATCTCGAACCTCAAGATCGACAAGATCACGGTTTGGGAAGGCGGCGGCGGAGCCAACGGTCAGACCTCGACCGCCAACTTCCTCCGCAACATTGTTCAGGTTCTTCCTCCGCTAACCGATCTCGCCCGTCAGGCGGGGATCAAGCTGCCTGACGCGCTCGGTCAGATCGAGGAGATGGCGAATATGAGCATCAAGAACCCGCAGGTTGTTGATGTTGATGCCATCGACGAAGATGAAGAAACCGGAGAAGCCGTTTCGCCGGGTTCGACGGGCAACGCGAAACTTGCTGCTACTGTCATCGGCGGCAAGGACGACTAAGACTTTCTTTCGCAAGCGTCCCTCAACCGAGGGGCGTTTGTTTTAATGAACGCAAATCGCATGAAGATTCTAACCGAAGCGCTTAGGTCGGGTCGCTTTAAGCAATCTCAAGATCCTGAGATTCTAAATGAGAGATGCGACGATCCTGAGCAGTGCTGCGTCGGTGGAGTAGTCTTGAATCTTTTACAGGATTATGGACTGACTCGCAAGCCTATATGCGCAAGAAAATGGCTTGGCATGAGCGAAGCAGAAATAAGTCGATTTGCCGCATGGACAAGTCAAATGAACCTGCTAAAAACGTTCGATGAAATCGCAGATTTGATCGATGACGAGGTTCAGAAGCAGACCACTGACAGCGGATTCGCTATGGTATGGAGACCATGATTCGTTACGGCCTTTGCTGCATCTCGAACGAGCTTCAACGCCAAGGCTCGAAGTTCCAGACAATGACCTTCAAGCGATTCAGCGCGCTTGATCGAGATGAAGCTGTCGCAACGCTCTGCGGACGGTACGCCAACAATCTCCGAGTCATCAGCGCCATTCTTGACCAATGCGCCGAGCATGGCTGGATCTATCGAGCTTCATCCGATATTTTTCCGCTGATGACTCATCCTGACTCTGGCCTCGTCTACGACGACCTGCCTAATGCTGCTGAACTCGATGCTCTGTTCGCAGAGTGCGCCGATAAGATCAGCAGGCACGGTATCCGAGTCTCTTGTCATCCAGATCAGTTCAATGTCCTCGCTTCCAAGAATGATCGGGCGGTCGAAAACACGATCCGAGAACTCGATCATCATGGTTGGTTCATGGACAAGATCGGCGCTCCTCGGAGCTATGAAGCTCCCATCAACATCCATGTCAACTGCTCAAGCGACTCGCCCGAAGTCGTTGCTCGTCGCTTCGCCAGAAACCTCGCTCGCTGCTCTGAGGCTGTCCGTAGCCGCTTGGCCGTCGAGAACGAAGACAAGGGCATCTGGACCGCCGAAGCCCTCTGCGGCGTCCTCTCGCTCGAAGCGAACGTTCCTGTCACCTTCGACAATCTCCATCATGCCTGCAATCCCGGCAGCATCAGCGAACAGGCGGCTTTTGAGCTATGCTACCTGACTTGGCTGCATTATGGAGATATCGTTCCTCTCTTTCATTACTGCGAGGCGCTACCAGACCAGCCCAACCCTCGCAAGCATGCAGAGATGCCTGTTGGCTATCCGAACAACTACGGCATGCCCGTTGACTTCGATATTGAACTCAAGGGCAAGGACGATGCTATCAAGCAGCTTGAGATCAATGTCGCTCCTGTCCGGGAAGAGCAACGGGCGAGGGCCGCTGAGTTTGTCCGCCAGGCAGAAAGCATTGGAATATGACGAAGATCGCTGTATATGCTGGTAGCTTTGATCCGCCTACGAACGGTCATCTTTGGATGATCGAGCAGGGCTCCAAGATGTTCGATCAACTGATCGTCGCTGTCGCTGTCAATCCAGAGAAGAAGTATTCCTTCGACATCGACCAGCGATTCGATTGGCTACAAGAGATTGTTGGACCCTTTGCTACTCATTACGGCGCAGAACTCTGCACGATCGGAGACTCGTTTCTGGTTGATTTCGCGCAGCAGATGAAAGCCTCATACATACTGCGAGGTATCCGAAACGAAGGCGACTTCCTTTATGAGCGAAGCATGAGGAATGTCAACGGAGACCTGCATCCTGACATACAGACGGTCTTCCTGATGCCTCCCCGAAACCTATGCGAGATTTCTTCCAGTCTCGTCAAGGGCCTTGTTGGACCGAGGGGCTGGCAGAGAATTGTCCGAAATTACGTCCCAGAATGCGTTTTCAGGGGCCTTGAAAAGGCTGCCGAAACCGACCACTGACGGCTCCATCAGGATATCATGGGTATGGGTAGCGAAGACAAAGTTCGGATCGCATCGGATTTTGCGACGTTTCCGTTCCGCCTGATGTCGCAGAATGCGCCTATCAACTGGGGACAAGGAGCAGAGCCGCAGATCCAACTGCGCCAGAAGGATGTAAATCTTCGTCTTGCTGAAGACCTGCTAAAGAGCAATGCTCCGATCCTCTACGCTGATGATGTTCTTCTGACCCACAGCGTCGAAGGCAAGGATCGTATCGATCTTCGCAAGATCCGAGACATCCCCACCGCTGTACCAGCATTCGACCGCATGTTCATCGAAGTCGATATCAGCGACAACATCGCCGAGACTGTCGATGCGCTCGCCGGATATGTCGTCAGCGACCCGTTCAACAGAGAGTTGACCGAGAAGCTGAGAGACACGATCTACTCTCATGCGAACAAGCTGAACAGCCGCAACATACCTGTTACCGAGGATGACATCAAAGGCATTGATGTCGAGAAGGCGGAAGGGAACGGCGACGACTCGATTGAGGAGTTGCAAAAGCTCTTTGCCGGATTCCGTATCCCCAAGTGGATTTTCCGCGCAGGTCCGATCGACAAGGAAAGCATTCCGATCATCGAGACCGCTCGCTTCATTGCCATCTACCCGTATATCTATGGTCATCATATCAGCGACGACCGAGGCTCTCAATGCATCGGTCCTGTTGGATGCGTCTACTACATGGTCGATCCCAATAAGGGACTCGTCCGCTCTCCCAATGGCGAGCCTTTCATGTTCTGGCTCGACCCGACAGAGGCCAATGAAGAGACGCACTACATCGAAAAGAATGCTGAGTATTTCCGAGACTGCGTAGAAACTGCGGCGGCTGTCTGTCTGCGATCCATGGCGCTGCTCAACTGCTCGAACGTCGAGATTGTCAAGACCGGCGAAACGAGCGAGGGCGGCAAGAAGGCGAGACAAGCTCGCCGCAAGCACGGCGGTCATCATCGAGGCGGCTTGAAGCACCATGAGCTTCGGGTCAAGGTCGGCAAGCAGTTGATCCGAGTCTCTGGCGACAAGGATTCGACAGGAGGCAGAGCCCTCGGTATGGTCCGCGGGCACTTCCGAGACTACAGTAGGGGCAAGGGCCTCTTTGGGCAGTTCAAGTATCCAGCGGTATGGGTTCCTCCCCATGCCCGAGGCAATGCAGAAAATGGCGTAGTCACCGCAGACTACGTTTTGACAGAAGGCAATAATGAAGATTCATAGCAGATCTGGTAAACAGCAGTCAACTGTTCAAGACCGTCCGACGATGGTCATGTATACCTGCGGCCCGACTGTTTATGACGATTCGCATATCGGCAATTTCCGCAGTTTTGTTATGGCTGATTCGCTCCGCAGATGGCTTGAATCGCCATTGCGTGTTGATAATCCTCCCAAAGTCCGACATGTCATGAACATTACGGATATCGGTCATCTGACCGAAGATGATATCGACAGAATGACAATCGGTATTTCTCGGAGCGGAATGGCTTCTGTTGAACTGGTTGCCATTCATTACACGAAGCGATTCATCGAAGATGCAAAGCTTTTGAATATCAAGGTGGCAAGCGAGGCAGATAACAATCCTCGTCTCATGCCTCGCGCATCCGATTATATTCAAGACATCATTGATGCAATCATGTCTATGATTGAAGTCTGCAAGGCTTATGTCACCGAGGACGGCGTGTTCTTCGACGTTTCAAGCTTTCCTCGACATGGAGAGGTTGCGGGAGATAGATTAAACGATCAACCAGGAATGGGCGGTCGTCTGACTTTTGAGCAGGCTGCCGGGAAAAGAAACCCCGAAGACTTTTTGCTTTGGAAGAAAGATTTCACGCATCTAATGACCTGGAAAAGCCCCTGGGGTAGAGGTTATCCTGGTTGGCATATTGAATGCTCGGTTATGGCCTCTGCAATGGGGCATGACGATATGACCGGCATCATTGATATCCATACCGGAGGCGAAGACAACGCCTTTCCTCATCATGAGGCAGAGAACGCTCAATCTTGCTCGATGTTCGGCAGAAACCCGCACAAGACCGTCTTCTCTCGCCACTGGTTCCATGTCGCTCATCTACAGATCAGCGACAAGAAGATGTCCAAGAGCGAAGGCACGTTCATCCGCATCAAGGATCTGACGGAACTCGGCGTATCGGCTGCGGCGGTTCGCATGTTCCTTCTTTCCGCGCACTACAGAACAAACCTGCTCTACGATGGTACAAGGTCAATCGCTCAGTACGAGCGCATGCTCGAAAAGTGGCGTCATATACCAGCGGCCCAAACAACGAGCGACGAGTTCAAGGAAGAGTTCGCAAGAGCCCTCGATAACGACTTCAACACGGCGGAAGCCATCGGAGTTGTCAACAAGTACCTGTTCGAAATCAGCAAAGAAGATTGGGAAGAGATCGAACGGGTCTTTGGCCTTGATGGGATGTTCCCCAAGATTCAAGTCCGAGGCAATGTCGAGTATCGAGAGATGAGCGACGAGATGATCCATGTCGTTGAACCTCTGGTTGTTCTGAGACACAAAGCTCGACAGGACAAGAACTTCGAGGAATCAGACCGGCTTCGGAGCAGAATCGCTGCCGAGGGCTTTGAGATCGAGGATCGATCGTTAGGACGATATTTGGTCCAGCCAATTCTCGGTTGAGCCGCTTGCAGGTGAGCGGGATCTTGTCTACAATGGCCTCTCAACGGAGATCAAGCCATGGAAGTGACAGGATATCAGCTTCGGGAGGCGCTCAAGCGCTGGCAACTCAAACTGGACACCTCTGCGAAGCAGTTCAAGGAGTCCCTGTACCAGTTCGATGAAGATCAAGGCGCGCAGGGCGAGAACTTCAACCCTGCTGCTCTGAGCGAACAGTTTCAGACGGCTGATACCGCTATCGCTACGCTCGAAGCGGCGCAGCAGCGGTACAATCAGCAGGTCGAGGTCAACATCCTTGGCGAGAAGATGCCGCTTGCGGTCGCTATCAAGCGAGTCGGCGGCGCTGGACGCCTTGAGAAGATGTGGAGAGGCGTTGCCTCGGACACGGGTCGAGATCGTTACTCGTATCGAGAGATGACGAGGGACAAGGATCAGATCCGGGCCAAGAGGACGATCAGCGTTCAGGACTCGATCAAGTTCGCAGACGAGGCCGCTCGCAAGGCTGGGGCGCTGCGCTCCGCCATTGCGACGGCAAACAACACGAAAGTTGACCTCTCTGAGGTCACCGACGACCTGCTGTAAAAGGCGGCGTCGGCAGCGGGGGCTAATTCCGTTTGGCCCAGAGATGGGAAGGCCCGTTGGACAATGAGGATGCCAGGAAGCTCGCAGCTTGCCTGAATGGTCAGGGGCATTGACCCTACCCCAATGATGGCTACATTCTGGTTCCCTCATGTCAAGACAATGCTCGTAGCTGTTCCCCGCTGTAGAGGATGTAGCTTAACTGGTAGAGCGCCCAAATTAATGGGTTGTGCAGGTTCGAAGCCCGCCGTCCTCTTTTGAACATCAAGGACAACCGAGATCGACACAAAGAACTGGTCCTCAAGAAATTCAGAGGTCCAGGTCTGACAGATGACGAGCAGAAGGAGTTGGTTGAGATCGAGACGGCGATCAGAGAAGCGGTCATGAAGGAGTTTCCGCCGCTCAAAGATGCCGAACAGAATCCCAATCAGACGGGCCACTGACAAAAATCTGTCCCTTCTGCGTGGAATCTTGGCCGATTTGGAAGAAAAAGACGAAGAGAGGGAGGAAGTGACGCCGCAAGGCGGTATACTCACCCACCAAGAGCCGCGAGTTGCGGCGGAGATTGAAGCAATGATGTCAGTAAGGTCCAAAGCCAGAACCAACGTCAACCAGCGCAAGCAGGCATGGCGTCAGTTCGCGTATGCGGGTTTTGCAGCCCGTAATGCGAAGGGGCTTGGACCTCGCGGACCTCAACAGGAGATCGAGAACATCTGATCTTCTGAAGACAGGTCAAGCAGAGAGGATTCCAAGCCCCGAGCAGAAGCTCGGGGTTTTTTCGTGCAAATATGGGGCTATAGCGTAACTGGTAACGCGTCTCGATGGCATTGAGAAGAGTAGGGGTTCGAGTCCCCTTAGCTCCACTTATGAGAGTTCGCAAGTTCTCTCAAGAACGTAGTTCGCTTCGTTCGACTTCTTTGACAAGTGAATACCTGCTATTGGGTCAGTAGCTCAGTTGGTAGAGCAGTGGATTGAAGATCCGCGTGTCGTTGGTTCGAATCCGACCTGGCCCACTTTATAGCCTCGTAGCATAATTGGTAATGCAGGAGCCTCTGAAGCTCTGTATTGGGGGTTCGAGTCCCTCCGAGGCTGTTTGATCTGGCGTGGGAATAGACGACCGAAACAGGTAATGCTGAACTGGTCACCCTTTGCGTATGGGCGAGTAGTCCTGAGAGTCAGATCGTTATCCCGGTAGCTCAACTGGACAGAGTACCTGACTACGAATCAGGCGGTTGGGGGTTCGAATCCCTCTCGGGATGTTAGGCAAAGGTCGAAGGTTCGATTCCTTCTGCATCATCACGGATCCTGAGACTGTTCGCGCAAACAGTCAAGAGATGTATAGCTCAATGGTGGAGCATTGCCATTTGGGGACGCATGTTCCAACGGCGGCGAACTTCCCTCGCAAGGAAGTTGGGAGGGTTCGATTCCCTTCGTCTCCACTTTACGGGGTCGTAGCTCAACTGGTAGAGCATCTGCTTTGCAAGCAGAGGGTTAGGGGTTCGAGTCCCCTCGATTCCACTTACGGTATTGCCAACACGCCATTGCAGGTCTTTCCATGGACTGCAAGAAAGAGGGCTGGTTCCCTGAACCAATACAGTCATTTGTTGAAGGCCTCTTCAAATGACTCAATCAGGATTTTCGGGTAGGCTATCCTGGGAGAGACAAGCTGGCTGTAAACCAGTGGCATTTTGCTGAGCAGGTTCGAATCCTGTCCTACCCACTTTCTTTGTTAGGCGATAATGGGCAGTAGGTTTGCCCCGAGGGGAGTCATGACCCCAGTGTCAAAACGAAACAGGTTCGATTCCTGTATTGCCTGCCTTGGGAGATGATCTTGCCGGGTGACTGTAAATCACTTGACTTGTATATGGCAAGTGGCGTCAAGGGGTTCGATTCCTCCATCTCTCATTCGTTTGTTTCAGGAGGGGATGCAATGCTTGAGTTCAAGAAAACAGCAGAATGCTCCCTCAATCAGGAAGGCATCAATCAGGTCAAACAACTCAGCACCGATATGATGCTGGGCAATGTAGTCGAACGAATCGTTCGTATCGGATCGCATGACTACAACCTGAAGAGGGAAGGAAACAAAGTCGTCGTCTATCGTATGAAGATGACTCTCGAACAGAACGACCGTAATGTTCATGGCATGAACAGGAGAAAGTAATGACTGCTCTACGAAAACACAAACCGACCTGCAAGACAACCTTGGGTCGGTGACTGAGAGGCCGAAAGTATCCGCCTTTTAAGCGGGCAGCGAAAGCTCATCGCGGGTTCGAATCCTGCCCGGCCCACTTCACTGGGGGCGTAGCTCAGTTGGTAGAGCATCGGACTTTTAATCCGAGGCGCGCAGGTTCGAGTCCTGTCGCCCTCATTTAGGAACGATGGTGTAGTTGGTCTGCACGCTTGTCTGAAGAACAAGAGGTCACGGCTCGAAACCGTGTCGTTCCATTTTCATACCTCGGTAGCTCAATTGGCAGAGCAGCAGACTCTTAATCTGTGGGTTGTGGGTTCGACTCCCTCCCGGGGTACTTTGACGGGTCCGAAGCATAGGAGGAGATGCACCTGGCTCTTAACCAGGAGAAGAGGGTTCGAATCCCTACGGACTCATTTGAAACAGGTCGAAAGCAATCAGTTAACAAGTTCAAATCCTGTATTCCCCACTTCAACAACTCTTGGGGAATTGCCTATTGGAGGCACCTGAAAGCACCAACATACCTGTTTTGTTTCCTCAGTAGCTCAGTTGGTAGTAGCGAATGGCTGTTAACCATTAGGTCGCTGGTTCGAGCCCAGCCTGAGGAGTTTAGAGAACGAGTCGAAGAGGCTTCGGTTATCACTTTGATTTTGATTCAAAATGCCCAAAGCGCCTGCCTGTAAAGCAGGAAATGCTGGGGGTAAAAACACCGATCTTCACCCCATATTCGTTCTTGTTTCTGAGGTAGCCGAGTGGTAGCAGGCGTCTGACTGTTAATCAGAAGGGAGTCACATCCCCGTCGTTGGTTCGAATCCAACCCTCAGAGTTTTTGATCTACGAAAGGTCTTTCGTTCCGAGTATCTCACAAAATACGGAGGGCCTTGTCTTGAATGTCTGAATCCGTGACTTGTGCTTCGCATCCGAAGCGCTAACGGAGAGGACAGAGACATGAAGAAGGTCACGGTCAAGCCAACGCTTGTAGCATCTGCTGGATACGCAAAACCAGTAAACGTTGGTCAGAATGACGATATATTGAGCGAAAAAGAACAGCAGATCAAGAATCTTGCTGATCGACTCATCGCCGCAGTTCCTTGCGCTTCATCGAACTGGGCAGAGGACAACCCTCACCATATGGGCTACGGACTCAAGTCCGAGGGCGGCTGGATGAGGTTCATGCAAGGTCACATCTGGCGCTGCGTTAGCGAGCTTGGATACAGACGAGTCTTCTTCCATCTTCCGTTCGGCAAAACAACGGGTCAGTCTCCTTACGAAGTTCAGAAGCGAGCTTTTGAAGCTGAGTATGGGCAGCCTTACTCAGAATGGACAGACGAGCAGAAAGCCGTTCTCGAAGACATGGACCTCAAGAGATGGCATATGAGTATCGATCATATGCACGACCTCGAACGAACAGGTAACGAGTTTATCGCAACTGGCTTCTATGAGGCGCTCGATTGGATTCATGAACAGGATCCGGGCGTTGAGATCATCTGCTACATCGGTTCGTATGATTCGGAAGACAAGGGTCGCATCGACAACGGCGAGTACGGCGCAGTCTTCTTTGATTGGTGGAGATCAGTTTATCCGTTGATCGATCGAGACTGGGTTTCGATCGTCTACGATGCTGCGGTCGGTAAAGAACCTGACCACATCAACGCAAGGCTTGCTCAGCTAACGCAAGACGCAAAGAACCGTCAGCCTGGACGCTTTGTAGGGGTTGAGGCTCGCATCCAGAAGGGTCGTCCTTGGCCGAACGATTTGGGTATGACATGCGTTGCTTGGGCGGCGACATGGAGACGACAGGCTCATTCGGGGAACATTCCTCGGGAGTTCTTGACTGTTCCGCCGATCGTTGTTTACGACGGGCACGCAAAGAGTCAGGTCAACAACAGCTACAATGGCGACTGGTTCGCATACATGGCTGAAGACTTGGCGCAAAACTGTCAGATCGCTCCTTCTCCGCTTGGAGGCGAGTTTGCGACCCTGACAACGACAGAGGTAGCCGCCAGATTGTTAGATCTGGTTTCGTAGGAGAATGACATGTTGTTTCACACTTGTTTACAGATGAAGGTGTGGGTTCGCCCATCTCTGGTCGATTGAGATCAAGTTTCTGCTTCATCCGAAAGCCTGGCCTCATGGAAACGGAACGCTTTACTCTTTGACTAAGGGTAAATCTCCGCTCTGGTCTTATTGGATTGAAATCCATGTAGGACCGATTTGGCTCAAGATCTACAAGCGGACGCTGAAGATGTGGAAGCAAGATCAGGAGTCGATCAAGAGGGCCAAGAAAAAATCATGACTCGGTAGCTCAGCGGTAGAGCGGTCGCCTGTTAAGCGACTTGTCGAGGGTTCGATCCCCTCCCGAGTCTTTTTGCTTCCTTGGGAAGGGTTGCAGTGCGCCGATAGCTCAATTGGTAGAGTCCTGGATTCCAAATCCAGTTGTTGGGAGTTCGAATCTCTCTCGGCGTGTTGAGGAGTCGTCTAAAGGTAGGACGCTGGATTTTGGTTCCGGAGATGCTGGTTCGAGTCCAGCCTCCTCAGTTCTTTGAAAGGTCGTCTAATTGGTAGGACGCTGGGTTCTGATCCCGGAAATGCTGGTTCGAGTCCAGCCCTTTCAGTTTCGGTTACAACTTGCAGAGGTCTGGTACATCTGCGGCGCGTCGCGATTCCGTAAGCTCAGCGCGAGGGTCATTCGGCCCCTCAAGTCGGTTCGAATCCGAGACGTAACCAAGCAGTATCGAGGGACGCTTCGATGTCTGCTTTTTGATTGCCCTGTGGCGGAATGGTAGACGCACGGAAGACATTCCGATTCGCCGTTCGAGTCGGCAAAGTAGGCGGATGCGCTGAAATCAAAGGTAGAATGTAGGTTCGAATCCTACCAGGGCAACTTGTTCGAGTAGCGGCGGAAGCTGCATTGGTTCAGCGGTCGGATTCCAAATCCGATGTCTATGTGGGGTTCGAGTCCTCCCCGTCGCGTTTTGTTTGCCCCATGGTGTAACTGGCAACACGACTGATTCTGATTCAGTTATTCCTGGTTCAAATCCAGGTGGGGTAGTTTAGTCAACGTGGTGTAACTGGCAACACACTTAAACGCCTTTCGCCATACCATACCTGTCTCGGGATCCCCGACAGGTCGAAGGATGGAAGGTTAACCTCTTGCAAAGGAGAGCTTCAGGTTCGAATCCTGACGTTGGCATTTCTCAGCGTGGTGTAATGGTAGCACAGTAACAAACGCCTTTCGCCATACCATATTTCGTAAGAAGTCGAAGGATGGAAGGTTAACATTCCTCTGTAAAAGGAAAGGTTCGGGTTCGAATCCCGACGCTGGGTTTTTGGTGCCGCACGAGGAATGATCCCAGAAGCGCGCGATCCCAAGATGAAGGAGAGGCCTCTCTTGATTCGAGGGTGATCATGGGATGGAGGTTCGATGCCTCCCGGCGCTGTTTGATAGTCCCGTAGCTCAGACTGGTTAGAGCGCTATCCCGACACGATAGGACATGCGGAGGTTCGAATCCTCTCGGGACTATTTGTTACCGCCAAGGTGTAATGGAATTATGCACGCTACCCTGCGAAGGTAGAGGCTCTTGGTTCGATTCCAAGTGGCGGTGTTCAAACCTGGAGTTAGCTAAACTCCCTCATCAAATGAGTACCGACAGTTTTGACCCGTATCCAATCGGGGAGGTCTGTCAGCTTTATGGGCGGCTGGGAAAACTGGCTAATCCGCTTGTGTTACATACAAGAGACTCTCGGTTCGAGTCCGAGGCTGCCTACTTTTGAAAGGAGGAGATGCAATGGAACATCTCTATGATCGGAACGGTCTCGTCTTCTGGACCGAAGATGAGATTCTCGCCAGAGAGGATATGGCGAGCCGTTTGAGTCGCACGGTCCAATCGAATCTGCGGGAGCAAAACCCGGGTTTCGGTTCGCTCGGGTCGAGGCACCTCAGCTAACCCCTCTTGATCGGATTAATCCGAACTACTCGGAAGATGACTACTTCCGAACAGATGAGTTAGCGCTTCGACCCGAGACCACCATGGGCTCATACGCCTACGCTCGACACCTTCTGACTTCGCAGAAGAAGATCAGACTGCCGCTCGTCATCTGGCAGCACGGTAAGAGCTTCCGCAGGGAGCAAGATCAAGTCACCAAGAACATGAGACTCAAGGAGTTCTATCAGCTTGAGTTTCAGATCATGTTTGCGCCGACCACGGCAAACGACTACTCGATCAAGCTCATTCCTGCGATTCGGCGTATCATCGAGTTGTTCATCGGTCCCTGCCGAGTCGAGCCGTCCGACAGACTGCCCGACTACGCAGAATGGACTCAAGACATTGTGAGAGAAGCGAACGACATGGAAGTCTGTTCAGTTTCTCTCCGTCACGACTTTGATCTTGCAAAGGTCTTGGAGGTGGCGATCGGAACTGATAGACTTGTTTACAACCACTTTGATTGGCTGTAAGCTGGTGAAGATTTGCAGAGGAACCAACAGAATCGTCTTTCTTGTTTCTCGCTGGGCGATCAAAATCCCAGCGTTCATTCCTCATGGCTGGTCTTTGGGAATCTATGGCATTCTGGCATCGCTGCGAGAAGCCGGATCCTGGGAGGCCGTCTGCTGCGAAGGCGCTGCAAATGAGGACTGCAAGCCAATGCTTGTTCCTGTCCGTTGGAGCTTTGCGGGATTGATACTGGTTCAGCCCCGAGGTACAGAGGTATCAACGCAGGAATGGAATGATTGGGATGGCTTCGATAGAATGACAAAGTTCTGCGGAGACATCAAGCAGGAGAACACTGTTTGGTTGAACGGCAAAATACGAGTATGCGACTATGGATCGGTCGCATAACTTGCGGGCGTAGTCTAACGGTAAGGCACTGGCCTTCGAAGCCAGCGGTGAAAATCCATTGGGGGTTCGAATCCCTCCGCCCGTGTTTAGGAGAATCAGATGGCAACCATTGAAGACGGACGCTACATCGAAGCCCCTCAAACACTGCCCATTCGGGCGCTGATTGCTGACCATATCAGGACGGTCTTCCTGGCTGGCGGCATATCGGGCACCGAAGACTGGCAGATACATGCCGCTCAACGCTTCATCGATGAAAGCCGTCTGACGGTCATCAATCCTCGTCGTCCTGGCGGCTTGTCCAAGACAGGAGATGAAGCTGCTCGACAGATCCAATGGGAGTTTGAGTCTCTGCGGCATTCGCAGTTCGTTCTTTTCTGGTTCCCTCCTGAAACTGTCTGCCCCATCGCTCTCTTTGAGTTGGGGACATTCCTCGGAAGAGGTCGAAACTACCGCTTCGAGGGGAAGAGACCGATCGACGGAGGAGAGGGATACAACGGCACTCCGTGGCCGTACATCTATGTCGGATGCCATCCAGACTACTCTCGTCGTTTCGATCTCGAACAGCAGATTCCGCTGTACGATGAAAGAGTTACTCTCAGGTACGATCTTGATGAGGTCATCGATGCGATCATCGAGGACAGCAAGATTCTCGCCGAGAGACGAGATTCGTAATGGCAAAGAAAAAGGTCATCCATGTCAACCGTCAGTTCATTGCGATGAACGCCAAAGACGGAAGAAACCGACCTGTCTTCACGATCAAAGAAGGCGGCAAGGTTACTTACGCTCGCAACGTTGAGATCCTTGGGCCATGCAAGCTGCTTGGTACGGCGGATCAACTCAGTTGCGGCGCAAGAGCTTGGATCGAAACAACATCAGACGTTGCTTTGGATGACCCGATGACTTTTGCCGAGGCAAAGGCATCGTAGCAAACATTGCCCCCGTAGCTCAATTGGAAGAGCGGCCGGCTTCTATCCGGTTTAGACCAACTAAGGTCGAGGTTGAGGGTTCGAGTCCTTCCGGGGGTGCTTTGAAAGGAGAGTCGCTATGGGATGGGATATTGACCTGACTCGCAATGACGAGACCCTCGAAGTATCGCCTCATCAGACCGGCTCGATTCAGCAAGCCGAAATGATCGATGGCGTTTTGGTCGCCGTTGATCGATCGGAAGCGTCTTGCTGTATCACTTACAACTACTCGAAACTTTACGGCATGGTTGGTTTCTCGATGAGAGACCTGGATGGCAAGACCGCCAGCGAAACCGCCGAATCGCTCCGCTCCGCTGTCGAGAAGCTTGGCACGGACAAGTACGACGACTATTGGGCTCCGACGCCTGGTAACGCAGGAGCGGCGCTTCAGACGCTTCTGAGTTGGGCTGAAGAGCATCCTGATGGCGTTTGGAAAGTCACCTAACAGGTGCCTCGTTTGTGATGTATAATCTCGCGCATGAGTAACAAAACATCACGGCTAAAACGCGCCATCGAAAAAGGAGACGATTGGTCATGCGCCATTCGTCAAGTCATGCTGCCCCGAGACACGAACATGTACGGGACAGTCTTCGGCGGCATCATTCTCAGCATGATTGACCAGGCCGCCCTTGTTGAGGCAAGGCTGCATGGCATCCACAAATGGGTGACCGCTTCTTTCGATCGAGTCGATTTCAAGTCGCCAATTCGGGTCGGAGACACGGTTAGTCTTTACACTCGAACGGAAAAGCTTGGAACCTCAAGCGTGACTGTTGAGATCAGCGTAGAGGTTCATCGTTATGATTCAAACGCCATTCATGAGGTCACGAAGGCTGTTGTGACTATGGTTTCTGTTGGTCATGACGGACGACCGATCCCGTTTACCGAGCCATCGACGCTATTAGAACAGTAGGATGTCTTGAAGGACATTTGGCTTCAGGTATGAAAATGTGAAGTATCGCACGACATACTTGGAGTCAACAAAATGAAGAAACTACTGGCATGTGTCGCAATCCTCGGTATGAACGCTGTTTCTCTCGGATTCGCCGCTCATTTTGCGGTGAATAGCGAGCTAAACGCCGCAGATGAACTGGTCCCGCTTGCTGATCGCCGTCCCGCTGAACTAACATGGGAACATGTAGAAAGCGAAGACGGAGGCGTTCTTGCTTGGATCGAGACCGATGAAGATGGCGAGCGTCATCAATACGAAACCCGTATTCCCGCTTCTGATCCCGAAGCAGATGAAAACATCAACGAATGGGACAAGCAGAATGCGGAAGATTGGAAGCCTGGCGAATAGGAGGTTGTCATATGTCGAGGCGTAACGCATAACAGAAACGTTTAGGGAGAACTATGAGTTCTACCTGCGTTTCAAGAATGATCTTTCCAGTCAAACTGGCTGGTACAGCAAGGATCAGTACCCATACGATAAGGACGGGCACGATCCGATCGAAGTATTCGAGAGCATCGAAAGCAGAGGCAAGATTTTGCCCTGCAACGATGTAGAAACCCTCGTCAAAGCTCTCGATGGCAAACGGAGCATCAACCTTCATATCAAGATGTGGGCTGAAGGCATCGCCGAGGGCTCGTTCTTCAAGTGGGAGATTCAAGAGTCGTTTCCATATCTGCCGAAGTGGGTATGGGAGAGCCTGAATAACCAGATCTGGAAGAAAGATCCAGACGGCAAGAGATTCGAGATGACGGGCTTTCTGTATCTCGAAAGATTGACAAGACCTGATGGACGAGAAGATCAAGCAACTCGGAGACACACTCGCAAGCCTCAAGACAGCGGGTGAGGCGAAGGCTGTCGGCGAGGCGCTGGCGGCTTCTCTTGGCGGGCACGAGCCTCCCTCAGCGGGAGGAGCGGTTCAGTCGAGTCCGAAGCCGTCGCCCACGCCGTTGGCCGCAGCAGCAAGCACAGAGACCCCGTAGCATAATATGGACAATGCATCTGCCTCCTAAGCAGACGATTAGAGGTTCGAATCCTCTCGGGGTCGTTCAGAACATAGCAGGTATTCACATGGAATCTCATTGCACAGGACCAAAGGTTTCTCAAATGTCTGACGAGGAAGCTCATGCAGTTCTCGCAGAGATGGACCTGCCGCCCAAGCGTATCGAATCGCTGACCGAATACAATCTCGGTTGGCTGAGGCGAAACGTCTGGATCAGAAACGGCAACCATCCTCGCTGCGCTGCGCTAATGATGTGGCTTCGGGAGAGGATGGCTGATTTTTCTGCCACTGACGGCGTGGAATCCTAAGCATTTTCGAGATTTTCTTCCGATGAGGGAGGAAGTGACGCCGTAAGGCGGTATACTGAGGAACCGCAAGGGCGGAGATTGTACGAACCATGAAGACCATGACCTCAACAACCGGGCATATGACAACGACCCAAAGCGGCGGAAGCTGCGGCGGTACGTCGTCTTGCGCCATGGCTGGGTCTGGCCCTTCTGGTCCGTAATACTGCACGGACAAGCACGGAAGAGGATACCAGAGCCCCAGCCTACGAAGGTTGGGGCTTTTTTCATTGACAGACATTTTGAGGGTGAAGTCTATTCGGCATGACGCCTGCCTTCCAAGCAGGAGAGCGAAAGCTCATTGCGGGTTCGAATCCCGTCACCCTCTTTAGACAAACCAGAAGACTTCGGTCTTCGACCTCTTTGACAAGTGAATAGAGACGATTTGAAAGACTTCTCTTAACGAGAGAAAGGCAGCCGATCCATCGCTCTATCCGCCCCTGCATTCTGCATGCGGACGAGAGGAAGGTCGGGGCACCACTGCTAACAAGGTAGGAGACGGACCTGCGCAATGCGGGCGAGTTGCTTGGACTACCGAGGGTGCAACCTCATGCAGGCTGAGCGGGTGAGCAGCGCTATGAAGCCGGGTCGAGGGCCATTAGAGAAATGATGGAATAGAACAGAACCCCGCCTACGGGCACTTTTCTCTCGTTTTTGCAGGTATCGTATAGTTGGTTATTACATCACGTTGCCAACGTGAATACGTCGGTTCGAATCCGGCTACCTGCATTTGATTCTTATCGATCGTGCAAATAGCGGAAATCTACAAGCTCCGCAAACGGAACCGTAAACTCTGTTTGGTTGTCTGTTAGATTCCCGCTCATTATTTGCGACGGATCGAATCGGTATTTTCCCAAGACTTCTTGAGGGTCTTCTGGATCATCAGATCCATGGGAGTAATACTCGATAACGTAGTTTGGATCAAGACTCAAATATAGGCCTCCTGGCTTTCTGTGAACAGAGCCAGCCTGAAGAGGAAAGCCATCGAGCGTTTGCCCTTGTTCATTGAGGGTCATGACTCTGTAGCCTATATTCTGCTGCGATTGTTTGAGCAGTTTGTACCAGTTCATATGTCTTTATATCGTCTTGGCCTGATGAATCCTTTCAGAGTGAACCTGAATGTTCGCAACGAAAGAAAGGAGAACATCATGGTTAAGAGACGATTTGGCGTTGATTTCTACAGCGACGGAGGTGCGTTGACCCTCTCTCCTGGAGAGATCGGCGAGAACGAGTCCGGTTGGACCATTGTTGGAGAAGTTCATGAAGACTACTACGAATGGGTGAACTACTTTGAAGCCTCTCATCCTGACTTCGGTTGGGTAAAGGGAGACTTCGAGGATGAGGTGAAAGCTTCATCCAAGAAGGCGTTCGACCATTTCTGGAAGCATCATGAACCTTCGGCTTGGGACTATCAGGACATCTAACCAGCAGCCGCCTTCGGGCGGCCCTATGCTCCCATGTTGTAGTGGTAGCCTCCTTTCTTGGTACGAAAGTGGCGTCGGTTCGATTCCGACTGGGAGCTTTGTCGATAAGAGAAGCATGGAACTCAACACAAACATCAAGAGAGGCAAAGTCTGGGGCAATACTTCTTGTCTCTTCGCAAAGAACAATGTCGAACTGCATCGGATCGAGGCAAAGAAGGGCGGCTTCTGCTCCAAGCATTGTCACAGATCTAAGTTCAATATGTTCTTTGTCGAAAACGGCGCTCTCAAGATCACGATTTACCGTCCTGATGCTGGTCAAATCCTTGAAGATGAGACTATTATCAAGACTGGCGAATCAACGCTGGTCGAACCTGGTTTGTATCACAAGTTTGAGGCTCTTGAAGATTCGGTTGCCCTTGAGGTTTACTGGGTCGAGCTTGAACACGATGATATAGAGAGGGAGTCGGTTGGCGGCATGAAGCAGTAAGCCCATGTGTCTTCGAGCATGGTCGAAGCGTGAATAGTCGGGCGGGACGAGAGACCGTCGCCGTAAGCGTAAACGGCTTCTCTTCAATGTGAGGATGTTTGTGATACAATGCGATCATGCCTCGCATCACAAGAGATTGGGCATACCTCGATAGCCTCTTCCAAGACCCGAGCGAAGAGTCGCAGAATCTCCTCATTGAGGAGTTCTTTGATTCTGCAGTTCAAATCGGGTTATCTCTTTATCCTCAACTAAGAAGGCGCGTTTCCAATGCTGCTGCCTTTGACAGAGATGAGGCAGTATCTCTGGCTTTGACTTGTCTCGTAATAGAGATCAAGAAAAAGACTGGCATGTCTTCGGTTGAGTTTCATATGCGGCTAAAGTCGATGATTCGCTGCTACATGCTGAGCTTTTGCGCTGACAACTGTAATGATTTCCCCTCAAGGGGCTATACTCATACAAAGCAGTATGTCGAGAAGGTCAATGAGGCGCACTTCAAGAGAAAGGGCGTCAAAGTAAGCTCAGACCAGTTGCTTTCAATCTGCGAAAAAGAAAGAAAGCTTCGGAAGTCTCACAGGAGAAAACTTCGGAAGAAGATACGATCTCCGATTCCGGTTGTTGACAACTCGCTGCTGTCAATAATACAGCTTCCTCGTTTCTCGGCTTTTCAGGGATTACCTATCAAGCATAGCGGGTTCGATGAGGTTGATACTCAGGAGATTATCGACATCATCAAGGGAAAGCTCACAAAAAGAGAATGCATGGTCCTTGATATGAGGCTCAAGTATTCTTCAAACAAGATGATAGCTGACGCTCTCGGGTTGACTCAATCGCCTGCTAATACGGTGATTGCTTTCGTCAAAAAGACAGCAGAGAGAGTTCTGAGAAGTCAGCATTTGATTCCGGCGTAGCTCAATTGGCAGAGCAGCGTACTCGTAATACGCAGGTTGCAGGTTCAACCCCTGTCGTCGGATTTATGCCTGCTTAGCTCAGTTGGTAGAGCATTGGTTTTGTAAACCAACGGTCGTCGGTTCGAGTCCGACAGTAGGCTTTGTTAGAGAAGTTGAAAGGACATACTATGAAGCCATCTGATCTCCTTGAATGCGCCTTTGAACAGAGGGGCCTGAGAGAAGAGGACTTGGTTCGAAAAGATTTGTTTGATAAGCAGATCTTCATGGGCGCAGGTCATCCATCAGATCCAAAACGCAACTTCAGCGGACAAGATGTTGCGCTACTTCATGCAAAAGTTGACCAGGTTTGTAGTTTGATATCTGGCTTACAGCAAGCTCCAAGGCCGGGCACCGACGATAACTTCGAAGGATATGCTCAAGAGCTTGCAGACGGAGAAAAGGCCATCGATCTTGCCGTTCAAGATATTGTTCGGGCACTCAAGGGAAGCTGATATGCTGAATGAAAACGATGACTGGTACGAGCAGATTCGTCTTCATTATGGGGATCGAACAGCCGAACGCTCAGGCGTTCCTCTGATCTCTCATATCGACGAAGGACTGATCGTTCTTGGTCTGCTGGGCGCAACCGAGAGGGCCAAGAAAGCCTACTGCATCCATCCCGTGATGCAAGGCGACTCGGACCTTGTTGAATGGTTCAGCGGCCCAGATTGGCTTGAGCGACTCTACGGCCCTGATAACAACGCCGAAGTCATTGTCCTCGCCATGGAATACCGTTCGGTTGCCAACGAGTATCTTTCAACCCGAGAAATCGAAGACATCAGCGAGATTCGCTTGAGTCCGCTGAATGAAGTCAACATCATGTTGGCTGCTGACAAGATACAGAACAGGAAGGATTTCGAGAAATACCACAAGGGAACGCATCCTCGATCGGATGCTCTCGATCGGTACTTCAAGAACTGGTTGAGAAGGCTTGGTATCTCTGAAGAGAGGTATGAAGTAATCTGCAAGGACATCAAACTTCGCACAGCATAACAGGAAATAGCCATGGAGCCTCATGTATTTGAAGCCGAGAAGCATCTTCGCAGACACGGCCTTAGCTACAGTCAGAACCTCTATGGCTATTCAGAGCGGTCGAACGCTTACCTCAATCTGTTGACGGCTCCGAGCCTGCAAGCCTCCAACTACAGGTCCAAGTTTGGGTACTACGATCGTTTGATCGTTACTCAGGGGACGATCGAGTTCGAGGACGGGAAGATCAAGAACGAAGTCGATTCGCTGAACTGCCGTGAATCACTGAGCGCGCATCCACTGAACGCCGACTCAGTGAGAGACATAGCGGCAGTAGCCGAGGGGTCAGAGGTAGATCCCAAGGGCGGTTGAGGGGCGTCTCATTCCTCTCAAACTTGTTCTCTCGCCATCATCTCTGTTGACCATCGTGTACGGCAGAGTTACTTGAAGGGTTGAGGCGTGCGTCATCTTTAGATGACGGGTGAGAGATTCTTTCACGCTGGTAGATAGGAACCTCTGCGCGTAGTCAATGCCAAAGCGCAAAGCTTCACAACCCAACTGATAAGCGACGGGCGTAAGACCGTCGCAAATGCCGAGCGAAGCGAGGCATGACAGGGCGCGCAGAAGCGCACTGAAGCGCGCAGGTGCGGGCCAAGAGCCAAACATGAAGTGGTTTGCAAAGTCTTCGAAGAGAAGTGGAAAACGATTGCCGATATGGTGTAACAGGTAGCACAGCGCTCTCATAAGGCGTTAGTCCCAGTTCAAATCTGGGTATCGGTATTGTGGCTGAAACCGAAGTGGCCGAGGTACTTGCCTGTGAAGCAAGTTATTAGCGGGTTCGAGTCCCGTCAGTCACCCTTTTAGGGCGGTAGTGTAATTGGCAACACTACAGATTTTGATTCTGTCATTCTGGGTTCGAGTCCCGGTCGCCCTGTTAAAACCAAGAGACCCTGCTGCTCGTCAGCAACAGGGTCTTCAAACGGCGGGATGAACTCTACGGACCTTGGACACTATTAACCAGGCTGGTCGCCCCAAGGTCATGTTTCTCCTGCTTACGCAGGCAATCCCTTGGTTTGACGAAGGCTGCTTTCAAGCCTTCATGATCACTGCCTTCGGCCTTCACCGACTCCGTTGAGCAGCTTGGTCTGCTCTACCGTCCTGCTCCTTGGTACGGACGGCGCACGTGGATTGTAGCAGATTTTGTTTCACCTGTTGGGGGTGTGATGTAATGGAAGCATCTGAGGCGTTGAACCTCGGCGCGGGAGTTCGATTCTCTCCGCCCCTATTTCTGACGAAGGAGACCCGAGATGATAGACTTTGAACGAGGCGCAAAAGCCACAGGTACAAAGTTCTACTTTCTGACAGGCAACGATGCCCTCAGAGAGTTGCAACTCTGTATGAAGATGATCGAGTTTCATGCCGAACGAGGATACGAGCCGGTCATTCCGCCGTATCTCGTCAACAAGAAGACATGCGAGATGGCTGGTATCCTTCCTCGCTTCGAGGGAGACTTCTACGAGACGCAGGACGGGTTCGTTCTGATTCCGACCGCAGAAACGCCCCTCGTCGGTTTTCGCGCCAACGAGATCATCCCCGAAGAAGAACTCCCGCTCAAGTATGTCGCCTTCTCGCCCTGTTTCCGCAGAGAGGCTGGCGCAGCGGGGAAGAAGGACAAGGGCCTCAAGAGGGTCCACCAGTTCCACAAGATCGAACTGTTCGTCATCTGCAAGCCCGAAGACTCGGAGCGGCTCCATGAGGAGATGACGGCTCAGGTCGAAGAGCTTCTTGATGAACTGGGCGTCGAGCATCGAAGGATCGAGCTTGACGAGAACGATCGTCCCCCAACGTCGGCCAAGACGTATGACATCGAGGTTCGAGCAGGAGAAGAATGGCTTGAAGTCTCTTCGATCTCGAACACGCTGGATCGGCAGGCAAAGCCCGCTCAGATCCGTTATCGGCCACGACCGCAGGCGAAACCCGTCAAGTGTCATATCTTGAACGGTTCGGGTGTCGCGCTGCCTCGGCTGACTCTTGCGATGTTGGGTGGATGAATGGCAAGATCAGGGCCAGGTGGCCGATACGCTCCCTAAGCATAGTAGGAGATGCACTCGCCTCGTAAGCGAGAGAAACCAGTTCGAATCTGGTAGGGAGCTTTCTATGGCGCGCAAACTTACAATCGCAGAGGCGAAAGAGATCGTGCCAGAAAGCGAGATCATGGGCAAGCTTCCTTTGTTCCCTCTCAAGAAGGGCGGAGGCAAGCTCACAGAAGAAGAACTTGACAATCTGATCGAGCATGTTTGGATCTCGGTCGCTGAAGAAAAGCTGGCAAAACAGCAGAATACAAATGGGAAGAATTGATTCCACACTCGACTTCGAGATAGCAAATGTCTGGATCTCTCTTCATGAGGTGGTCGGCGACATTGCTTACGAAGAAAACGCCGATAAGAGAAAGAACCTGTTCGACAAGTATCTTTACCTGGATCGGCGTCTGCATCTGATGATGTGTGCCCTTAAGGACGGATGGGAAAAGTTCTCGTTCGAGAGGATGCACGAAGAGCGAAAGAACCTTTGCGCCGCAGACTACTGGCGGTTCAAGGAGCTTTGGGATTTGCCGATGCCCGAAATCTTCAAGAGACATGAAGAGAAGCGGGTTGCGGAGATAGAGAAGAGAAGGAAGGGCGGCGAACATTGGTGAGTCGCATCCGCTTGGAAAGCGGACGGTCCTCGCGAGAGGGCCTGAGGGTTCGATTCCCTTCCCTTCCGCTTTGATAGAGATTCCATGCCCAAGCAAACTTACATAACTCCAAAGTGTTGTAAGGAGGCAGACAACAACGCAGTTGTTCTCTCGGGCAGGGAATGGGAGTCAGACGAAGACGCCGTAAGCATCAAGCCGAAATGGGTTGTCCCTGTTTTCAAGGGAGAGTATTACGGGTTGATGGAGGTAAGCTTCTGTCCGTTTTGCGGCAAAGACCTGCCTGATGTAGAACTTGATCCGACAATTGATTCGAGCAAGATCTACAAGTTTGACGATGACTACTGCGGGAACTGCGGCGAGCGAAACAGGACATGCTCTTGTTTGCAACCCGAGTTTCGATGGAAACCGATTGGATAGGAGGCAACTGATGGTTCGTTGCATCTGCCTGCTAAGCAGACGTGCCCTGTAAACCAGGGCACCGAGGGTTCGAGTCCCTTCCTATCCGCTTTGATTTACCTGTTGGGCATATCGCTTGGATTCTTGGCGTTAGCTGTCGTGATTTACGCCATCGTTAGCGCCATGTCTGGCCGATATGCAAGCAGCGTACCAGAGGGAGAAGTCATGTCAGAAGATCAGAACACTCCGAAAGAGTTCGAACTGTACCGAGACAACGATGGAGAGTTCCGTTGGAGGCTTCGAGCCCGAAACGGTCGAGTCATCGCTTCCTCGGGAGAAGGCTACAAGAACAAGGCTGACGCCGAACATGCGATCGGCCTGGTCAAGAACGCTTCAGCAGCAACAGTAGTAGAGGATCTGACATGAACAACGACATCACAAGAGATGAAAACGGCGAACCTGTTGTATACGAAGGCGACATGGTTTCCAAGCCTGTCGAGGGATCAAAGGGCCGAGCCTTTACGATGGAAGATGCCATCAAGTATCTCAACAGACCGAGAGGCACTCGTAAGAATGCCATAGAGAACAAGCGCCGCTACAAGCAGCGCCCTAAGAAGTCTCGATAACATTTGGATGGGCCAACATTGGCGTGTGAAGCTGTCTTGAAAACAGTCATGGGTTCATAGCCCTTGAGGGTTCGACTCCCTCCCCATCCGCTTATATTGAAAACCCGCTCTAATCGGAGGATGCGTATGAAGTCTCTCAAGTATCTCTCGCCAGAAAAACGCGCCATCAAGATCAGTAACGGAGCCTTTCGAGGGCTCACAGTTGACCTGGAAGCCTTCCCAAACAGCAGCTTCCAAGACGATCTCCAAGAAGGCAAATGCTCTGAAGTCTCCTTGGTCTTCCTAAGACCAGACATTCAGAAAGACGACGAGGGATACGTCACGGTCCCGATCGACAGAGAGACGCAGCGAGCCTACAACCGAGCGGCTCAGACAAGAGCAGATGTCTGCGGAAGATGCAGGCACAAAACAAAGGGCCTGATCGAAGCCTACAAGTTCGATCGCAAGACGGGCGAGTTCGTAGAGAGTACGAGCGCAACCCCTTACTCCGAGAGACCATTTCTTCTGGTCGCATGAAGATCTACTGCGACATCGATGGAACGCTCACAGATGAGCCGTTCAAGAAATGGGGCAAGCCCAAGCAGGAGCGGATCGATAAGCTGAAGCAGCTTATCCAAGAAGGCCATCAGGTCATTCTTTGGTCGGGCGGAGGAACGAGATATGCCCGACAGTTTGCCAAGAAGTATGGCATCAGGGCGACGGCTGCTGTTGGTAAGCCAGATGTCATCATTGATGACAACCCCAAGATCCGCCCAACGAAGAGAACGACATATCTGTCTCCCGAGCAGTTTGAATCGCAGGACATCGATTCGGGAGACAGATGGATAGATCACATTGGAAGGTAGGCGACTGCCGGTTCGTCGCACCTGTTTCGAAAACAGACGTGCCCTGTAGCCCAGGGCACCGGGGGTTCGACTCCCCCACCTTCCGCTTTCTGAGAAGGATTTTATCGAAACCTGAAGTATAGATTGTCCTCGCAGTTCAAATCCGCTGCGATTTGGAGGATAGATGCTTGGGGAAAATGTTCGAAAGATTCCTTTCCACCCTATACCTACAAACCCCATCGCAACAAACGCCAACACCAAAAACCTGTTCGATAGCGATCCGACAGCCGAGAAAAAGCCAACCCTTAGAAAGACAACAGAAGGCAAACAGCCCTTTGTTGCGTATTGGCTCATCGGAGGAGCCTCAAACAATGCCAGCCTGAGGCGCATTGGTTGGGGAGTCGCAACAAGAGGTTGGAACGAGTTCATACAAGAGAAAATCGTTCCTCAAATTCAGGTCGGAGTTCGCAGATTCCATCTTCACAACCCATTTGGCCTTGACGCATCAGGCCCTATGCCAGCCGATCAATACATCAAAGCTGTTGAGCAGGGACTTGATCTTGTCTATGGCAACTTTGTTGAAGCGTGGAAGCCAATCGCCGACAATCCGAACTTTGAAGTTACAGCCTACCTTGGCAAGTTGCCTGATTCGGCTATCTTCAATGAACTGATCGGGTTGAAAGATTCATCAGGCTGGATGAAGAGACTGACCGAATCATATCAGGCTGTCATGGAAGCGGGAATGTCTATTGGCTTTGACGCTATGGCAATTGCAGAAGACAGCGATGAATCGTATCTCGCTTACGACTTGATTGACAAGCTTTGTCAGCTAACGGGTCGCAGAACGTACATCGAGGCGACTCCGAAGAAGAGAGATGAGCATCTGACGGGCAGAAACATCTTTGTCATTGATAGCACATGGAGAACTCGCCTGACTCTCCCCGCTTTTGCGCATGACGAGGATCTATCAGGCGAGATCGTAAGACTTGCTGTCAAGCCGAGATCAGAAACAAGGACTACGCTTGAGTGGTGTCTTGGTATCGGAGAAGAGATTCTTGCCGATGGTCACACCTTCTGCCCCTCTCAAGGGTGGCAGCTTTCGATGGATGAGTTGGCGCATCTGCTTCGGATGTTGAGGATTCTTTAGTCAAGGTCAGGCCAAGTTTGAAACGGCAAATCATGTTCGGTGCGAAGTTCGTTGATCCAGTCTCTATGAGTGCCGGTGATTCGCCAGAACTTGCGTAGCTGAGCATCTTGCGATGCGTCTTTTTCTGTGTTGTCTACAATGGCATCGAGCGTTTGTTGCATGAGGGCCATGTCGGTACGAAGATCAGCCGCATCATCGTTGAGGTCGTTGATTCTGGTGAGGGACCATGTAAAGAGTCCGCTGAGAATGAGAATAAGCAGCCCGAGCAAGGACTGGATGACTTGATCTGGTTTCATTGCCATTTGAGAGACGCCTCCGTATGAGTTATTGGGATCACTCATACTTGGGCAGGAAAACTGAGAATCCCTTCTGATAAGGCCGGGTGCCCGAGCGGTTAGGGGTTGGATGAAGGAATGATAGTCAACTAATCGAATACCTATAAATCGTCGATATACACGATAGATAGGAGTTCGATTATGAGACAGAAAACCAAGGAGCGAAGTCAGGCTATCGATCTTCGCAAGCAGGGTAAATCGCTATCAGAGATTCAAGAAAAGCTTGGCGTTGCTCGCAGCACCGTTAGCGTTTGGGTTAGAGATGTTGAGCTTTCTGATGAACAGAGAAACAGGCTCGATAGCAGAAAACCAGCAAAGCCCGAGGCTTTTTATCAGCAAAGATCTGAAGCATATAGAGCCAAGCGACAAGAGTATCAACAGCGAGGTAGGGATCTTGCTCGCAAATTTGCATCTGATCGATTGTTCATAGCAGGATGCATGCTTTATTGGGCAGAAGGGTCAAAGGCAAAGAACTCCGTCATATTCTGTAACTCAGATGCAGACATGATGAGAATGTTCATTCGGTTTCTCTTGAAATACTTCGATGTCACAAAACATGACATTCGAGCAAGATGCAACTTCTATACGGATATTCATTCTCAGGATGAGGTAGAGTCTTATTGGCAATCGAACCTTTCATTGCCTGAAAGTTCTTTCACCAAAAGCGTTGTTGATTACAACAATCGATACAGCAAGAGACAGGGCAAGCTTGAGTACGGAACCTGTTCAATTTCAATACATAGTACCGAGCTTGTTCAGATTATCTTTGGTTCTATTTCTGAGATCGCTGAAATAGAAGGCGAGAAATGGTTAGACTGATGCCCGTATGGCCGAGTGGCGAAGGCGGCGGATTGCAAATCCGCTGAGGCTTGACCTCCACGTTGGTTCGAATCCAACTGCGGGCTTTGAAGACTACGAGGGTTCGAATCCCTCCCCGGTCTTTTGAATGGCCTCTGGTCCGCTTGGAGCGGGACTCGGTTGCAACCCGAGTTGAATATCTGGTTCGAATCCAGCAGGGGTCTTTATGAGCGAAGTTCCAGAAGAATATCGTATCTCGCCTGAAAAGGCGGAAGAGATGGTCGATGACGCCATCCGAGAGGGCGACCTTGAGGGCTTTTACGAGGCAGTTTGCCCATGCGGAGAGATTTGCGGCATGCATTTTCACTCTGTCATTGGCGGCGAGCCTCCGAAGCCGAGCAAATACATCGCTTGCCCTTCTTGTCATCGGGTAGGCTTCAAGGATGGCATCGAGTGGAAGTATGTCCCTCCGATCTTGGAGCAGGACGATGAGGTTGCATGAACAGCGTCATCTACGAGACCTCTGAGGGCTACAGGACGCACGTTGGCATTCAGGACGGCACAGAGTATGGCGGTCCCTTTCCGACGCTCACAGAGGCTCAGGACGACTGCTGGAAGACAGAGAAGATCATGAACGGAAACGACATCGACGTTGATGCGATTCCGATTATGCGCGGGTCTCTTGGAGATAAAGGCCCCGACAGAATCCCGGGAGAACTGTCGGACGCCAAACGAGAGGGTTCGAATCCCTTGACCCGCTTTATGAGACCGATTTGATGTGGGTGTAGCTCAGCGGTAGAGCGCCAGCTTGCCAAGTTGGATGTCGAGGGTTCAAATCCCTTTACCCACTTTTCATGGACAAATGCGAATGTCAAGAACCTGATGCTTGCTACTATCCTGCAATCAACGAGGATGGTTGGAAGTGTTTGAACTGCATGAAAACCTTGGGTTTTCGACCAGACCTTGATCGAGAGTTCATTCACGAGAAGGTCGAGGGCATCATGCAGGATATGCAGATGTCTAAGCTTGCATACTTCTCAAACAGTACCGAAGGGCATATGATCGCAGCGCAGGTTGCGAGCGAATGTTCTCGTCAGAATCTCTACGATCAGGCGACGATCATTCTTGAGATCATGCGGGTCATTCAGCCAGATAAATCCCTGTTTTGGCAGTCAAAGGCCTCTGGCGCTATGGCGGAAACTTTAGATGTTGCAAAACGGGAGGAAGTTTGCGCTGATTGGTGGGAGAACTGATTAGCCCTCAAAATAAGGAGCTAATCAATGAGAGTATCAAATGGATTAGTAGTCCTGTTCGATGAAAACGGACAGGACATCGGCGGCGTTGGAGATCCAATGAATCTCACGCCCTCTGGTTCGGCCTTTCTAACGGACGGTCCCGCCACCAAAGTCATCAGCGCTTGTAAGGCGACGAATGAGGTTACGATCGAGGCTTGGGCCACTCCGGTAAACCTGACTGACTCTGGCCCCGCTCGTATCATCACGTTGTCCAAAGATGCAGGCGCTCGAAACTTCACGATAGGTCAAGAAGCAACCGTTTATGAATGGCGTCTGCGAACGCAGGATACGCAGTCTAACGGACAGCCGTATGTAGAGCTTGGAGCCGTTCGTCTTCAGACTCAGCATCTCGTGTTGGTCAACGACAACAATGCAAATGTCATTCTGTACGTTGATGGTCAAGAGATTCATCGAGAGATTCGTCCCGGCGGTCTTTCAACATGGGACAATAGTTACCGACTGGCGATAGGCGATGAGATTTCTCGCGACAGACCTTGGGCGGGCACGTTTCATCTCGGAGGCGTTTACAACAGAGCGCTGACTGAGGCTGAAGTTCAGCAGAACTTTGCTGCGGGGCCCGATGGCGAACAAGAACCGCCCGAGCCGCCAGAGCCGCCTCATGACTATCTGGTACAGAATGTTGGAGCAGAGTGTTCTCTTTACATGCCGTCGTCAGCCAGCGGCGCAAGACGTAGAACGGCAAAAGGAAGAACCTACCCGGCGTATGCTGATAGCTGTATCTATTCGTATGGGACGCTATACGGAAGATCGTAAAGGATTCGGGCTTTACTGCTTTGTATAGAGAGCGATGAAGATCGCTGTCACTCTACAACTTCAGGCTTGCATCGAGTTCGCTCACGAAGACGAATACTCAGAGACCCTGTTCCACATGATACAGCATCTTGAGGAACACGGGTTTTCTGTTAATATCGTTTCCGAAGAGAAGGTCGAGTCTCAGGACTCGTAACTCCCTGCTTGCAATCTGAGACTGCAATTCAGGCATTGCTGACCGCTATCGGTCTTTTCTCTATTCTACCAGAATAGTTTCAGAAAAAAGACGAGGATGTATCCTTGTCGCCCTGAATAGGTTGGATGGTAACTCGCTGGTAGCGTGCATATCCATTCGGCCAAAGAAGCAACATATGCTTTTCAGGGAGATCGTACATGGCTAATCCATCATTCGATCAAATTTCTGCGCTTCTGCAGAACATCAGTATACTGTCAGGAACATCGTCGTCGCTTCATTCTGAGCTTTCATCCATAGCTTCGGAACTTAAAGGGCGAGAAGATAGTCGTCAGCCTCGTATCGGAAAACCATACAAGTCAGACATTGATTTGACGAGCGCTATTGAGAAGGCCCAATCGTTGCTAATCGAATCTGGTAGTCTTAGTAGCAACTTTGTAGATCTCATCAAGATCATTCAAGATAGGCCTGATGAGCCAGTAGTTTCAGGTTGGACACTTGAACCGTCAACAAGAGTTTGGATGTCGGTCAACATGCCGTTGTATTACGGGGACCGACCGGGCTTTCCGTTGCTCAGAGAGCATATCGATCTTGCGAACCAACTGAATGCAGGTTTGTTGCTCAACAATCTGTATGGGCAAAGAACTGGTCATCATTACGATGCGGGGTGGCCCGAGAGCAAGATCGAAGAGATCGAAGCCGAGTTTTCTCGGTACTCTGGCGCAGCAATACAGCTTTACTTGTGCATCAAAGAACGTCTCGAAGACGGATCGCTGATTGACGTAGATGATGATCGAGTAAGGGATCACTGGATCCCGTTGGTTGAGCAGCTACGGGGCTGGATAGGAGAGGAGCCCGCTATCGATATTGGAATCGATGTTGGTTCTGCGAATCCTTCGAGATGGAAAGATGTGCATGAGAGATTGCTTGCTCCGAACGGTGTCATGAGAACTGTTCTTGAGGCATCTGTAAGAGACAGCAACGGATTGCCTGCTCTCGACGTTCCTCAAGAGTTCCTTCATCAGCACATATTGGCGAGATGGGGTTCCGTTGATCCGTTGCCAACTCTTGAGACGCCTGGTTCGGTATTGCTGTGGATGACGAATCATGCATGGCAGAATGAGGCCAACAAGCAGGGCGTCATCGAGCAGTCTTGGGAAAAGGGATATGCTCTTGCTCTCGAAGCGGAAGATCTTGAGCAGTTCTCTCACCTGTTGATTTGAGTTTCGGAGCCTCAAGGCGGAAACCTTTGGGCTCCATTGCGGTGTATTGGTAGATGCCAGGTGGCTTTTCTGCCGATACAATGCGCATCGAGCGAGATTGATGTAGTGGTAACATGCCTGCCTTCCAAGCAGATCTCAGGGGTTCGAGTCCCCTATCTCGCATTATGACAAAACCAATGAAATGCATCATCTGCGAAAAAGAACTGGAACCAGTTTCAGAGACTTCTCATATGCAGCCTTACGGAGGGGGAGAGGTCAAGGTCTCTTTCCACTATGGGAGCCGTTTCGATTGGCTCGGATCTCAGAGAGGAATCGAAGACCCCAACGCTCCCGTTCAACCTGATCCTATCGCAAAGATCTTCGGCAAGAAGAGCGACAAGATGGTTCGGGTTATATCCGAAGAGCATCCGGGCACAACCGAGCCTGTTGATGGCGCTCTCAATCATGAGAAGCGGGCCATTCAACTGACAAGCTGCTCTCACATCTACGGCGTCATGTGCGATGACTGTTTCGAGGCGAAGGCTCATCTTTTCCAGGGTTTCGTCAGACCGCCAACTCCCAAACTCAAGTTGACCGTCGAATGACAGAAGAACAGCTACATGACAAGATCAAAGAATGGCATAACTCCAATTCAGAGTTGACCATTTATGAGTATCTTGGTTGGACCCGAGAAGAGTATGCTCGTTGGATAGAAACCTGCGAGATGCCAGATCGTATTACGCCTCCTTAGTGTCAACGCAGCACGCTCCCCTTGTAAGGAAGTAGTGTCGGTTCAAGTCCGGCAGGAGGCTTTTACAAATCGTCTCTATTCACGAAAAAGGCCCCCTTTCGGGGCCTTACTTCTTTGACAAGTTACTGTCGTTAGTCGATGTCGTGAACGTTGCGGACTGTCAGGCATTGCCAGACAAAGCTGCTACGTTCTTGGGTGTAGGGGCTATCCCCAAACTCCTTGAGCGCATCGTTGTGGGCGTTGATAACGATTGCTGAACCAGCAATACAGACGCCGATACCGAGAAAGAAACCAACCAGACCCCCAATGAATCGGGGGCTCTCCTTGCTGCTCTGGGCCATGTATGTATCTCCTGTCTAAGGCTTGAAGCTCACTTGCCTCAGGGATTCGATCTCTTCTCTCGCTTTCCTTCTGATTACCAGGAAACTCTTGGAGATTTTAGGGAGGAGGATTGAAGCTGAGACTGCATGTAATACACAGAGCCGAAAGAGTTCAACTCAACAGCTATTAGGAGAGAGAATCATGCCTCAGTGCGTAAAATTCCCAAGTCAGGAAGGCAAGCCAACAACGCTTCCAGGAAACTTTGAAACCTACCTGAGTGCGGATGGCCGCAATGCTTGGATGGAATACATTCGAGACAAGGTAGAATGGGGATCCTGGCGTCAGGCAGAGCAGAAGCTCTATGCCATTCAGCTTCGCCAGAACGGAACAAACACAGACCTTGCTTCGGCATTCCTCGCCCGCGAGCGTCCTTTCCGCAGAGCGGAAGAGGATATGTTTGATCTTGCGAAGGCATGGGTCGCCGCAGGTCCGATTGAATAACGCTTCGCGTTGTCTGCGCCAACTGGTACTTGGCCCCCGCTGTCCATTCTGACCGAGTGGACAGCGGTTTTCATTCCGGTGCATCGAGACGATAGTAGAATAGGTATGAATCATGATGCGCCCAAGTTGGACAGCACAGACAGACGAAGCGCGGTTTCTATTTTCGCGCGCAGAACGAATCATCGAGGACTCTCGAATCGATGAGTTCGTTGGTCCAGCATTGTCCGACGAGGAGATTGAGTTAGCGCACAAGGCCATTCGGATGCTCGCTCAAGCGAGATTGATCGAAGCCAATCACCGACACAGATGCAGACGAGAAAGCGATGACGCGAGCGACTGATCTGATCTATGGGAACTACAAAGTTCTCTCGCCTGAAAACCAAGTCATGTTCAGGTGCAACAAGAAGCGATACAACTGGTATCTGCAAAGAGGTCTGGCCGAGGAGATCGGGGACAAGACTATCCGTCTGACGTTCACTCCGAACGGCGGAGGTTACGCCAAGAACTCGTTCTACACGCAGGACCGAGAGAATCGTTGCGTGATCTGCGGGACGAGAGAATCCCTAACCAGGCACCATGTTGTTCCTCATTGCTATCGCAAGCACTTCCCGGAAGATCTCAAGCGCAATAACTTTCATGACATCTTGCCTGTTTGTCTTGATTGCCATGAAGAATACGAGAGCAACTATTCGCTTCAGATGCGCAAGCGTTTGGAGAAGAAGTATGATGCGCCGTTGCAGGGCAGGGGCTACACCGAAGCGGATGATGACTATCTGCATGCTATCCGTTTGGCTGGATGCTTGATCGATTATGGAGATCGCATACCAGAAAAGCGACAAGAAGAGATGAGAGAGATCATCCGAGGCGCTACAGGCAAGGAAGTTGACGAACGTCTTCTGATTGAGTTGGCAAATGACAAAGTGAAGAAGCTCTCACGAAGCGAGCATTTCTGTTCGCATGGCGAGCTTGTTATGGATCAGGTCGAAGATATTCAATCATTCGTGGAGGAATGGCGGCTCGATTTTCTGGAGAATATGGAGCCGAAGTACCTTCCGAAAGGCTGGAAGGTCGATATGCCTGTAGACCATCACCTTGTATGACGAACATCGACTACAAAGATGACGAGCTATTCGAAAGCTCTTTCATGTTCTCCAAGATTGGCAAGTGTCTTGTCTCTCTTGAGGGACGTTTTCTCAAGGTAAATCCTGCGCTCTGTTCTATTCTCGGGTATTCTGAGAAAGAACTGCTTTCGATTACGTTTCAAGAGATCACGCATCCAGACGATCTTGACATAGATGTAAAGCAGGTAAAAAGATGTATAGCAGGAGAGATATCAACTTATTCTCTTGACAAGAGATACATCAAGAAGAATGGCAAGGTCGTTTGGGCTGAGTTGAATGTTGCAATCACGAAGAGTCCGTCACGGGATGACTTCTTTATCGTTGAAGTTGTCAACATTCAAGACAGAAAGACTCAAGAGAAGCTGCTTCTCAAGCATGAGGCATCTCTAAGAGACTACAGAGATAGGTTGGAGATTGCGCTTGATGCAAGTCAGATAGGTATTTGGCGATGGTATCCCGAAGAGGACAAGCTCGAATGGGATGACCGTATGTTTGAGATCTTTGGAGTTGAACGAAATGAGTTCACTGGTAAAGTTAATGATTGGCGTCTGACTGTTATCGAAGAAGACAGAGCCAAAGCGTTTTCGTATGTATTGGAAAGCGTACAGAAGGGTTTGCCATTCGAGACCGAGTTTCGTATCTATCGCAAAGGCGAGGTTCGCTATATCGCTGCCTATGGCCTTCATGACATAGACAGCACGGGCGAAGTAATCAGCATGATCGGCGCAAACTACGATATTACTGATCTGCGAATCGCTGAACAAAACCTGATACGATCAAACGTAGAACTTGAGAAGTTTGCGTATGCTGCCTCTCATGATCTCAAAGAACCGCTTCGGACAATCGGCGGTTTTGCTACGTTGTTGAACAGCAATCATAGGGAGAAGCTTGATGAGCAAGGACAGAAGTTCCTTGACTTCATTCTGCAAGGCTGTCAGAAGATGCAGTCTCTCATTGATAGTCTGTTGAACTACTCGAAGGTTGATAGGAGGCTTACTGAAGGTTTCCAAGAAGTCGATATGAGGGCAAAAGCAAAGAAGGCTTGCGAGTACCTGATTGCAAAGATTAGCGAGGTTGATGCAGATGTTGTTTGGGAGGAAGATCTACCTGTTGTTTGGGCTCATCCCGATCTCATGCTACAAGTTGTTTTGAACCTTGTTCACAACGCTCTCAAGTTCCGTCATCCTGATCGCAAATGCAAGATCAGCATCAACTGGGAAGATTTGGGGCACTTGTACCGATTCAATATCACAGACAATGGGATCGGCATCGAAGAAGAGTATCAGGAGCAGATTTTCAGCCTGTTCCAAAGGCTTCATGACAGGTCTATGGAGGGATCAGGTATGGGGCTTGCTCTTTGCAAGAAGATCATAGGAAGCTTCGGCGGTCAGATATGGGTCGAATCCGAATACGGGAAGGGTTCGAAGTTTAGCTTCACGATTCCAAAGGGGAGGGGAGAAAATGAGGGTAGCTGAGATTCTCCTTGTTGAAGACAACCCTGCAGACATTGAGCTTACAAAAGAAGCTCTGTTCGCTGAACGTTTTCAAGTCAACTTGCATGTCGTTACAGATGGCGTTGAGGCTATACGCTTTCTAAACAGAGAAGGAGAGTATGCTCACGCCATTCGGCCTGACATCATTTTTCTGGATCTCAATCTCCCTAAGAAAGACGGCAGGGAGGTACTTTCTGACATAAAATCGAACGATAAGTTCAAGAGTATACCCATTGTTGTGCTTACAACTTCTGACAATGCCAGCGATGTCAATGATAGCTACCAGAAATACGCAAACTGCTACATACAGAAGCCCATGGACTTTGTGGCCTTCAGAAGAGCCATACAATCCACAAAGAGTTTCTGGTTTACAGTTGTAAAGCTACCAGAGGGAGGAGGATGATGGAAACAGTCAAGATCTTGCTGATAGATGATGACATCGCCTTCTGCGAACTGTTCAAAGCAAATCTTTCGCAGTTTGACTCTGGCGTGGAAGTCGAACTATCGGTTGCATCAACCGCCGATGATCCGCTTGTAGATGCCAATAATCAGGACATTTACCTTGTTGATCACAGATTCTATGGAAGGCCCATGGCTCCTGAGATCGTCAAGAGGATCAAGAGGAATGGAGAGGGCAGGATATTCGTCATCTCGAAGTTTGGAGATTTCGATCTGCTCAAAGAGCTTCTAAACCTCGGCATTAGTGGATTCATCGATAAGGACGAGATAGACTACGCAGAGTTTTTGAAGTTCTGTGAGAGCATTTCTCAGACCAAGACTTCGCTTGAAGCGATTACGATGAAGTTGAACAGACTCGGAGATTGAGTCATGAGTATTGAAAGGCTGGTTCCCTTGTAGTTAGTCCATAACTGCAAGGAGAATCAGAATGAACAGAGCAGAACGTCGCAGAAGAACCCGTAAGGTTCAACTCCGTCGATACCGGCTCATCCGTTACAGAAATGATACGGACGGTCACTACTCTTGGAGAGGGGAGTGGCAAGAGCCTATGTGGTGGTTCGACCACGAGAAAGATTTCGGACAGCTTCGCAACGACCAGAACTCAGATTATGCCTGTTGGTTCAAGGCTCATGAGAGAGATCTCTGGGCAATGGGCAAGCGAGTCAAGGCTATTCGTGCCAACCTGGATTTTGCAGAGGCGCTCGAAGAGCAGGGCTTCACTCATAAGTTGAGGATGAGTATTTACGCAGGCACCGGCCTTTGGGATTAGCAGGTGCAGGCGTTTCTGCGTACAATATAGGTGCGCCGCTGTATCGGACAGCGACCGATGAAACATCTGACGGAGATCGCCCATGCAAGGTCACGATGACAGCGGAAGGGGCGGAACTCGCGGGGATCTACTGATCCCTCCGGGCTCGTATGCCTATTTCCAGTCAACGCAGAACGGTTCGATTTCGACGAAAGTCGGACCAACCAATGTCCCCTCGTCGGGTAACGAAAACCCGATCAAGTTCGATCCTCAATCGAGGAGATTCACTTCCTGTACGCCAGACCAGGCGATGCAGACAACAATTCGCGCAGGCGAGAATGATTACATCATCCTCGAAAATCCCTGTCTTCAGGGCGGCGAACTCGTCTTCCCCGGCACCAACAAAGACAAGCTGCCCGAAAACGGCTTGGAGATGGGACGGCGAGTTGTTGTTCATGGACCTGTCTCTTTCGCGCTGTGGCCGGGCCAAGTCGCAACGGTTGTCGAGGGCCACGCTCTTCGGACCAACGAATACCTCGAACTGCGGGTCTACGACGCCGAAGCTGCGAAGAAGAACTGGTCCGAGGCCTCGGTAGTCGCTGCCTCGGCAACGACCGATACGGGAGGACAGGGCGGAGGACAGGGCGGTTCAGGCGGGGAGGATGACCAAAACGCTGGCTCTGCGGACGCTACTTCTGCTGACAAGGCTGGCGCTGCGGTGGTAAGCGGAGAAGTTCCTGACCTTAGAGTCGGTCAGCGGCTCATCATCAAGGGCACGGATGTCAGCTTCTACATGCCTCCGAGCGGTATCCAGGTTGTTTCCAGCGATGGAGACCGAACCTATGTTCGCAGCGCTGTCTCTCTCGAACTGCTCGAATACACGATCCTTGTTGATGAGTCGGGCGACAAGCGATTCGTCCAAGGCCCTGCCGTTGTCTTCCCCGAGCCCACGGAGACTTTCTTCACGAAGAACGACACTCGGAAGTTCCGAGCGATCGAGCTTCAGGAGCAGGCTGGTCTTCATCTGAAGGCGCTCAAGGATTTCACCGACGAGGGAGGCAAGCAGCGCAAGGCTGGCGATGAATACTTCGTCACGGGCAAGGAACGACCCATCTACTACCCGAGAGAAGAGGAAGCGATCGTTCCTTACGCCGAGGGCGAGCGAGTCCACTATGCCGTTGCGGTTCCCAAGGGAGAGGGCCGCTATGTCATGGAGAAGGACTCGGGCGAGATCGATACTCGTACCGGACCCGAGATGCTTCTCTGCGACCCGACCGATGAAGTCATCGTTCGCAGGATCCTGACCGATCGACAGTGCGAAGATTGGTATCCCGGCAACGATGCCGCTCGACGCTATAACGCCAGTCTGCGATCGATTCAGGAAGCTGCTGGTTCTGCTCGGAGCGATGTTGTTTCCGATTCGGTCACTCGGAGAGCGGCAACTAAGGGCGTCAGTTCGTTGAGGTCTATCGCTCGTCGGGGCGAGGGCCTTGAGTCGCTGGCGTATGCCGCTGCGGGCGAAGAATCCTTTGGGGCTGCGGAAGAGGCGGGTTCTGCCGTTCTCGAAGAGTTCGAGCGTAGGGGGAACTTCACTCAGCCCAAGAGTATTACGCTCGACACCAAGTTCGAGGGCGTGCCGACGATCGAGCTTTGGACCGGCTACGCCGTTATGGTCGTCAACAAGAGCGGCGACCGTCGCATCGAGGTTGGTCCGACCACTCTTCTTCTCGACTACGACGAATCGTTGGAGATCATGGAGCTTTCGACCGGCAAGCCCAAGTCTACCGACACTCTGCTGCGAACCGTTTACCTCCGAGTTCAGAACAACAAGGTCTCGGATGTCATCGAAGTCGAGACAAGCGATCATGTTCGAGTCAAGGTCAAGGTTTCGTTCCGAGTCAACTTCGCTGAGAGCAACCCGAACAACGCTGAAGACAAGACTGACTACAAGACCCGTTGGTTCGCTACCGAGAACTATGTCAAGCTGCTCTGCGACCATGTTCGTTCTGTTCTCAAGGGCGAGGTCAAGAAGCACTCGATCTCGGAGTTCTACGCCACGGCGACGGCGACGATTCGAGATATCCTTCTCGGCAAGAGAGCGGAAGGAACGGGTCGTCCTGGTATGTTCTTCGACGAGAACGGCATGCACGTCGTTGATGTCGAAGTTCTCGCCACCGACATCGAAGATCGAGAGATCAGCGCTTTACTGATCGGCGCTCAGCGAGAAGCTGTCGAATCCAACATCAAGGTCGCTGCTGCCAAGCGTCAGCTTGAAACGACGACCAGCATGGAGGATATGGCTCGTCAAGAGGCCACGGCTCGCGAAGCGACGAAGAAGCATGCTCATGATCTGCAACTCGCTGAGTTCCAGCGAGATCTCACTCGTTCGCTCGATCGGATCAGGTCCGAACTCGAAACCCATCAATCGAACAAGGAAGTCATCGAGGCTCGCATCGCCAACGGCGACATCGAGGCTCAGGCGGAGCTTGTTCGCGAGAAGGCTCGACACGACCAGTTGATCGAGCAGAAGAAGGCGGAGCAGGAAATCGAACTCGCCAAGCTCAAGGCCGAGGTCGATGCTGTCAAGGAACGCTTCGGCGCTCTCGACGACAGCAACCTGCCCGAGATGTTGGCGGTTCTCAGCAGAGAGGACATGCTGACTCGTATCGCTACGGCCTCGTCTTGGCAGACTGTCATCGGCGGTCAGAGCCTCGACGACGCTCTCGGCGGTATCTTCGGACCTGACTCGCCTGTCGCCAAGATGCTCGCCACGCTCAAGGCTGGCTCCTCGATCGCTCCTGCGGTCATCGGCAGCAGTCGAACGGCGGCAAGGGCTGGCAGCGAGGACTGACCCACTCCGAGAGCCTTGTCTCTCCTCTACGCCCCTCGGGGATTCGTTCCCGAGGGGTTTTCTTTCGCGGGCACGGCATTGCCGGTGAAAGACTGAATGGTATAATGGGCTTCGGTCGATAAGACCGCAGACAACTGAAGATTCCCAGGAGCGGTTCCTGGAAACTCCAACCGGCTGAAAACAAACCTGATAGGCGGTTAGCCGGTACGCCTACTGTAGGAGGTACATCAATGATGTATACCGCTCATTTTGTGTGCGCCATCAAAGTCGATGGCAAGACGATGCGAGAGTTCAATTCTGAGGGCAGCAAGGATATTTACCTGCCCTTCGGTTCTGATTACTCGCTCTACCTTAAGAACATGGATTCGCGCCGAGCCGTTGTATCGATCTCGATCGATGGCGAGGATGTCCTTGACGGCACTCAGATCGTCATCGATGGTAACGACTCCATGGAACTTGAAGGCTTCCTGAACTCGTCGTCTAACCTTGTCAAGAACAAGTTCAGGTTCATCGAGAAAAGCGACAAGGTTCGAGAGCATCGGGGCGAGGAGCCTGAGGATGGTCTGATTCGGGTTGAGTTCCAGTTCGAGGAGCCTGCTCCTCCGCCTCCTCCCGTTACTCCTTGGCCTCGTCGCAGAGATCGCTACCCTGATGATCGCCCTTGGCGTCCTGATGGGCCGTACTTTGCTTCTCATACCAAGGGTATCGATGGGGCTCCGCAGTCGAGCATCCTTCGAGGCGTTGGCGGATCGAGCGAGGTTTCTGTTCAGTCGTTCAACTGTACGCATACGCCCTGCTCGCATACTCCCGTCAATGATGAGGGTATTACGGTTGCGGGCGCTCAGACGCATCAGAAGTTCGGCACGACCTGGGTTCGTCGTCTCGATCCTCAGAAGCATGTCATGGTCTTCAAGCTGCGAGGCGAGACCGGACAGCAGAAGCCTGTTTCTCGTCCTGTGACGGCTCGGAGAAAGGTCAAGTGTCCGACCTGCGGCACGCCGAGTCGTTCTGACGCTCGCTTCTGCGGCGAATGCGCTACGGCGCTCGTCTAAGGCACTAACCCTCTCAGGGGGCGCGAAAAAATCGCCCCTGAGGGCTTGCAGGTGAATCGGAAAGGGCCTATACTCCGTGGACCTCTGGCGGACTAAGGCCGAAAAAGCCGACCACTGACAGAGGAATCGTCCTGACTACGCATGTATAGGGACAAGCCTCTTTGACAACCTGGGGGTGATATGGAATCGACCGAATGATGTAGGTTGATGATCGCGAGTCGGGGATGCATGCTCAGGCCCCGTTATCAAGGTATGCACAAATTAGTTGCCAACAGCAACACCCTCCGCATGGCTGCTTAATCAGCCTGCTCGCAACCCGAAGACACCGATATTCGGGAAGCGAAAGACCATCGGGTTAGGCATCGTCTTCAACGCCTGAGGATTCGATGACCGAAACTAAAAGGGCTGCTCCGAAGGTCATGCTGTCGCTGGCAGGACTGAGGCTAAGATAAATCAGCGAATACACTCGTAGAGGTCTCTGCTGACCCATTCGACACCGGGGTTCGAGTCCCCGCACCTCCACTTCAGAAAGGCCCGCCGCAAGGCGGGTTTTTCTATGCGCCCTGCTCATTGAGCCAAGCATCGTGCCTGGCTTGTATTGCCTCGCAAGCAGCATCGGCTCTCTTCTGCGCCTGCTCTCGACCCTCAGGGCCTTGGTAGATCTTCGAATCAGGAGCGTTCTCAATAGAGAACGTGTTTGATCCGTCGATGGGGAAACGAGAAGGCCCATCGGGGCCGAGCATGGTGGGAATGCCATCAGCGATACGCATGCCAGTTTCAGCAGCAACCTGCTCCGCTACTTCTCTCTTGTCTGCGGGGATTGAAATGACAAACCATGTCATCTCTTCCCATTTGATCTGAAAGAACTGGAACTCATCGTTGTCAGGCGTGCCTGGTACAAAGTTTTCGTACTCAAGCTTCATGCAGAACCAGTTTACGCATGGTCTGTTCGCCATGACAATGATATTGAACCGATTTTCGCTGTTGCAGAACTCGGTGATTTCAGCGAGCGTTGTCGGTTGAAACTGAACAGGCGAATCTTCAGGTACAGAAACCATGGTATCTCCTAAGAGGAAAAAAGGCCGCCCGCCGCAGAACGACGGACGGCCCGGGTATGCCCGGCAATGCCGGAGCAGATCAGGAGGTAGCATCGTCGGCGGTGGTTCCAGCGCCGACAAGCGTATCCTTGCTACCCGCAGTGACTTCCTTGACGACCACCTCGACCTGATCGGGGTGGATGCCAAGTTCCTTGACGGCGGCTTCGGCTCGCTCGGCCATTTCCTTCTGAGCCTCCTCAGAGGAAAGGGGTCCGCTGCCGTCCTGAGTCATGGCAAGACCGACCTTGCCAGCGATGAGCCCCATGATGGGCGGAGGAATGATGCCTCCGAGGGGCGAGCGAGCGGCGATGACCGAACCGATGCCAGCGCCGAGCGAAGCCAGTCCGACTTCCATGGCCGAAGGACCATCGCCCTTCGCGCCATCCATCAGGTCGAGGTGAGGCTTCATGCCGTCGAAGGCATCTCGCAGATGCTTCGCATTGACATTGCCCTCGATCTCGTCGTACTCTTCGAGAGCGATGAGCTTGGCTCGCTCGACGCACTCTCGAATCGTCGCAGGGATCTGCCCCTGCAGAGCCTCGGCAGCAGCATCGATATCGATGTTCTCGGTCAGCAGGGAGCCGCCGTACTGCTTGATGAGGCGAGCCGCAGCCGCCTGGTCCGGCGGTTCGATCGGAACGACCGCATCGAGACGACCGGGACGGACCATCGCCTTGTTGATCTGCTCGGGATGGTTGGTCGAGACAACGGTGATGATCTCGCTGTTCTTGAACTCAACGCCATCGATCGTGTTGAGGATCTTGTTGAGTTCGTCGGTGCGGCCCTGGTTCGTCGCCTTGTCAACATCTTCGGCGAAGATGACGCAGGGAGCGTACAGCTTGGCGTAGCGGAGAGCAAGCGCCAGATCGTTGACATCTTCCAGGTACAGGAAGGTCCAGCCGTTGTCCACGCACTTGCGAGCGGTGACCTTGGCCGTCAGCGTCTTGCCGCAGCCGTATGGACCCTTGAGCAGAACGCCTCGCTTGAGCGGAATGCGAGCCTTGCGGCAGCGATCCGTATGCTCGATCGGCGTGAAGAGGCCCTGGCGGATCAGCTTCTCTGCCATCTCGGGCAGAATAAGCTGGTTGACATCGGTGTCGTCGGTGTCCATGAACTCGGGGGAATCGATGTTCGGGTCGAACGCTCGATCCTCTCGGATCCAGTCGAACTTGACGCGGATGGCCTTGCCCTTGTAGATCGAATGCTCGCGGAGCATCTGCTGTGTCAGCAGACCGATGTGCTGCGCCTCGGCTTCATCCTTTTTCTTGATGTTGCCAGAGATGACGAAGGCAGGATCAGCCTTTTTGCGGTGCGGAATGTCGGTTTCGAACATGCCGTCGATGCCCGGAACCTTGAACGAGCCCCACGGAACCTGCATGCGGTCCTCGTCCCTGGGGCCTGTGGGGACGGTGATGAGGACCGGCGGACTCCCAGAGTCGAAGAAGTGCTTCGGCGGAGTACGAGTTCCGATCGAATGGCCGTAGCGTTCGAGCAAAGCTCGCTGCATAGCGACAGCGCCGTCGAGAGGGAAGCAGGGAATCTCGTGGCTGACGCCGACCATCGTCTCCTGCTCTTCCTGGATCATGTAGAGCGCATCAATTGCTTCTTGCGTCTCCATTTTCCGAGGTTGATTGGGAAGAACGATCTTCGACCCGTGATGCGCGAGCGCAACACTCTTGAACGGATTCTTCTTTTCCTTTGGCATAGTGGACATACCCTTAGTCGTTCCCGAGGTTTCTTGCTTCGATCCGTTCGAAGCGATCTGCCTCGCTGATTACTGAATGTCATTATGGCGGTTTCGCTGTCACCTGCAAGTCGAGAAACAAGGTGCAAGGAGAATCCTTTACAATAGGCTTCGTAAACGAAAGATCGGAGACAGGTGAAATGGATCGAGAGAGCGTTCTGAATCTACCCGATGATGAGAAGCGAGAGAAGCTTTATGACGGGGCAGGAGCGGTCGAGGGCAGCTTTCTGGCAGAACTGTTTGATGCCAAAGGCGAAAGAGTTTATCTCTATGACATTTACGGGTATGAACACTCGACTATTTATGTTTCTCGACAGAAGGTATCGCAAGCGGAGCTAAACGATCTGCTTGCAGGATTCTATCTTGACCAGAACAAGGCTCGCAAGTTCGATCAAGAATGGGAGAAACAGCCTCGTATTGAAGCGCTTTATGAGGCTCAGAACTTTGACGAGATATACCGCCTCAAGGAAGTAGAAGGCGTTGATGCGGAGCGGGACAGAATCGAAGGCGTTGATCTGCCCGAGCGTTTGTTCGCAGAGTTTGGCATGTTGCGGATCTCTTGCGAGCAGAAGATTTTCGAAGACGATTTCAGGTTGAGAAACTATGCTTGAATGGTTTAGTGCTGATACGCTGTCTTGGGCGTCTGCGGTCGTTCTGATTGTGGCATATATCCTTGTAGGGCAGCGCAAGAGTTACGGATGGGGTATCAACTTGATCGGTAGCGGCGGCTTCGTTGCGACCGGCATTTGGATCGAGAACTACGGTATCTCTTTCTTCAACGCATTCATGATGCTCGTATCTGCATTCAACTGGTGGCTTTGGTCTCGGCCAAAATCTCCTGAGAAAACCTGACTCAAATCTCCTACGGCGATTTTCTAACCCCAAAGAGGGTATTCGCATGAGGGGGCGTAGTAGCTTCTATAGCCCCTTTGGCGCATAATCGCCGTATAGGAGAACACAGACATGGAAAGGGTAACAAACCTGAGCAGACGCTCGGGCGGTATCGCTCCGCCAACTTCTAAAGTTCCTTCCAAAACCCTACAAGCGGCTACTTCACCGTTCTCCGCGAAACTCACAGAAGTCGATGCAGATAAGATTGTCAAGCCCATCGATGTCAAGCCCGTTGATCCGCCGGTAAGCGTTCTGCCGCCAGGCGGAACTCTGGTCATTCAGCTTCTTCTGAAGTTTGGCTTCGAGCAGGCTAAGGCATATGCTCTGGTCAAGGAACTCGGAACAGATGACCCAGAACTTTGGCGCGCAGAGTTCGAGGTCATGGGTCTCGACGAGAAGCTTTACATTGCTATTCGGGACTTGCTGAACGAGATCAACGACACCAACCCGGTCGATCCCACCGATCATCCAGACTTTACCTACGCCCACTTCGTTGACAACTTCTACTCGATGTGGTTGACGGGCGCAAGCGGCAATCTTGATCTGTATGGCATGGGATGGGGTATCCCAACAAGAGGGTACAGCAACTTCTTTGATACCTACATCGCTGAAAGTATTGAGAAGGGAGTCAAGAAGACGCATATCCACCTTCCTCATGGAACCTCGGGCGGGCCGATGCAGTTTGACATGCTCCTTGAGGCGCAGGATTCAGGAAAGACCTTCGCATACGAAGGGTTCTATGAGAATCTTGAGTCTGTTTACCAGAATCATCCAGATCACAGATTCTTGCTCTACTTTGGTTCAATTCGTCTTGATGCGTACTTCAAGGATGCGCTAACCGATGGAAGAGCAAGAGACTGGTTCAAGCGAGCAGTAGACAGTATTGCTCCCGCTCTTGCGGCTCGTAATGTTGACATTGGTTTCGATGCCCCAATGGGAGCCCCTGCTACTTACGATCAAGAGGGACCAGTTCTTCAGTTTATTCGAACGGTTCGAGCCCTAAAGAAGACGCAGGGTTGCGAAGTCTATGTTGAACCTCGACAGCACTTCGACGCTCCGATGTGGCATGACTTCAATGTCTTGAGTATTGAATCATTCTGGAATCGGTCGAACCCCGATCGTTATGCTGATTCTGCTCGTTGGGCCATCCGTAATCAGGATATTCGCGCCAAGGTTATCCGCATGGAGGCAAGTCGCCCTCCTGTTGATAGCAACAATCGTCCTCTTGATTGGAGAGCATATATCCCGCAAAGAATCACCAATGTCATGATTGATAATCAAGACGGACAGTTCCCATACCAGTATTCTCATGGACTGGTGAGAAGCATGATCTTCCCTGATGGTAGCACTGGCGCAACCTACGGACCTCTTGCGGAAAACATGAGAGAGATCTACGACGAAACTATTGCATACGCTCAGAGCGTCGGTTCTTTGTCAACCGCTTCAGGCTGATAGTCCAAGACATCAAGACCGTCTACAAAAGTAGCCCCGAAATGGGGGCTACTTCTTTAATCAGGTTCGTCTGCAAGAGCTTAGTACCAGCCGAGTTTCTCTCCGTATGCAACGGCCATTTCTGCCCATTGCTGACCGTGAACAATAGGGATGAATCCACGGTCCATGTACCCCTTCAGCATCGATTCTCTTTCGGTTTCATTTGCTTGGTTCCATCCATCTGCATGCAACCAGATGTAGAGTTCTGTTTTGTTGATATCAACCGACCACTTCGGATTGAAGCGACTTGCGTAGAAGCGATGCAGGGCAAGATAAGGCATACGATTGATGAGATCCATATTGGGAATGTAGAATCCGTCATCTCCTCGAATCGAGTTGCCGTTTTCGTCCTTGACAACAGGCACGGCTTCTCCGATAGATCTCATTCGGAATGGAGCTTGAGCAACTTCATGAGCAAAGCGAACGGCTACATCTCCCCAGGTTGATGCCGCATCAAGTCCGATTGTCGTACACCCTCCTGCCATTAGTCCTCCGATAGACGCCCTCATTGCCATGCGGCTGTATTCATCAGATGAATCAAACTTCCAATCATCAAGCGTGTATTCGGGATTCTTTTCGCTGTACGGGTAGAGAGTCCTGAAATCAGCAAGCTGAACTCCGATGTAGTAACAAAGGTCAAGAGGGCGAGGCGCTTCATCAAGGATGTAGTCTGTTACTTTCTCAAGGATTGCGGCTCGCTTATAGTCAGGTATTGCATGCCAGCTTGCGAATGAAACAGCAGAGACGCCAGAACCGCCAGCAGGTCTATTGACAAAGACTCGATCGCATCCAACCTCTTGAGCGGGCTTGATATGGCTGTTGATAAGCCAATCTGGTCCTTCTGGCCCTCTCCATGCAGGATTGCAGCCCCACTTGTTTTCATCGGGGTATCTGTCGGAGTTTCTGACGCCGCCATAAGCGTTGCAAGACCACATTGGTCGTCGATCTGGCGCAAATGGCAGGTTATGAGATGGAACATTTTGATCTGGTTGAGCTATTTTTATGGGCGCGCTTGCTTTTACGCTTGAGACTTCAGATGCTTGAAGTACCCTATTTTGGTGACGTATTTTTCCGCTAAAATCAGGCATAATTCTCTCCTGTGGTATGAGATAGTTTTGCGGACTGGAACTATCTACTTTTCAGATATACCTGTACCTTTGAACATTCCAGAGAATTAGGCGGCTTTCTGATGCGGCAATTTGCGTGGAAAGTTGGCTGAAGTTGACAGAAACTCCGATAGAAGTGGTCTGTTAGCATCCGCTATACAGGTGAAACCATAGCGAGTAGAATGTAACACAGGGCGGAGTCCCTACATTGTCGTCGGAGGGCGAGCGACGATAAATGAAACTGAATCCCTCGCCCTTGGAAGAAGGAGTAAACATGAGCATCAAGACTTTGATGGCGGCGGGCATCGTTGCCATTGCTGGTTCGAGCGCCATTGCTCAGACCGGCGAGCCTACCGATGCCGACAACGCGATGCGAAGCGAGTTGTTGGCTGACGCTTCAAGCCGCTCTTCGCTGTTGGGCAGTAGTTCCAGCGGCTTTGATGAGAGCGGTTTTTTCATTGACAACGGAGACGGGTTCCGTCTCAACATCAATGGCGTCATTCAGTTCCGCTACCTCTATAACAACAGCGATTATCCCGGTCGCGAAGACGATACGCTCGGCTTCGATTTCGGCGAGACTTCGCTGCGTTTCAGCGGTACGGTTCATGAGCATGTCGATTTCTACATCGAGGGCGATTTCAACAACGATGGAGGCGATTTCTGGCTCAACGAGGCCTGGACTCGCCTGAATCTCGACGGCGCTCAGGATGGTCTTTCGCTAACTGTCGGTCAGTTCACCGCTCCGTTCAGTCGAGAAGATATCGCTGACGAGGGGCATCAGTTGTCTATCGGACAATCGATTGTCAGCACGGCGTTCGGCGCTGGTCAGACGCAAGGCGTCCAGCTTGGATGGGATGCCGATCGCTTCCGAGCGGCTGTCTCGTTCAACGACGGCATGCGCGCCGCCAACACCGATTACACCATGGAGACTGCTGACTATGGCGTTACTGGTCGGTTCGAGTGGCTTGCCGCTGGCAACTTCGATCAGTTCGACGACTTCACTTCTGAGCGCGATGATGAGTTCGGATTGCTCGTTGGCGTTGCTGGGCACTTCGAGGACGGCGGCGAGACTGCGGGCACGATGGATACCCGAGTTCTGACTTACGCTGCCGACATCGGCGTTGAGCGTTCTGGCTTCAATGCCATGGTCGCTGGCTACGGACGCAATGTCGAATCTCCCATGGGGGACTTTGACGACTTCGGCTACCTCGCTCAGGCGGGATATCGGGTCACCGACAAGGATGAGATCTTCGGTCGCTACGAGGGGATCATCGCTGACTCGGATCGGGGCCTCGCCGAGGACAACATGAACTTCATTACGGTCGGCTACAACCGCTACATCTTTGGGCACGCGCTCAAGTTTACTACGGATGTTGTCTACGCCCTTGAGGAGACCAGCGGTCTTGCGACCTTTGGCGACTTCAGCGGCCTCGGTATGCTCGGCAGCATGGATCAGGGCGAGTACGCCATCCGAGGACAGATCCAGCTTGTCTTCTGATCGCCACTGACGGCGACCATAACCCAAACGCACTGAGCGACGAGCCCTATGGACGGAGGCTCGTCGTTTTTCTTGCGCTACAAGTGAAGGACTTTCGTCTATGATGGTGTCGTGAGCGAACTCGGCGACAAACTCATCCAGGGCCTCAGAGAGTTGGAAGAAGCTCTTGAATCAGGTCAGCCTCTTGAGGATCGATTCAGAATTGTTGAGCGCCGTCGTATTACCAACCCGACAACAGGAGAAACCATCGACTCGCGGATCGAGTCTCGACCAAAGGAGAATGACGATGCCGTATGACCCTCGACATGAGAGCGAAGGCGGCAACCGAACAACGACGAGCGAGGATCTAAAAGCCTCGAAAGACCAGTATCGCGTTGTTCTTGTTGACACTTTTGATGGTTCTGATTGCGTCATCGGAAACTACGATGATAAGAACGAAGCCATCGAGATCGCTAACAAGAAGGGCGGAGAGATGACCAGGGTGTATGTTTACGACTCGGAGGGGAAGTGCATCCATAGCGCGGGTAGCTTCTGAATGACCCATGATACCATGATGGCGCTGGCCGAGATTCACGCTCGCCTCGCCCGCATCGACAAACTGCTCAAGATTTCGAACAGCAAGTTCGATCGGGAAATCATGTGCCATCTACATGACAACCAAAAGTCGTTGACAACGCTTCTATCAGGTGTTATTCTGGACGCCATACAAGGCGACCAGAGCTATTCCAAGGCAGACGACGGCTCTGCCTCCGATGAAGCAGAGGAAGCCGCAGAAAGCCCCTCAGTCGTTCTGACGGGCAAGGAGTAAGAAATGGGCGACATCGGCCATATGAGCTTCTCAGATGTCCACTGGGACTCGGTAGTCGAAGTCGCAGACATCCGCGAAGCTGACAGCACTGTTGTTATTCGCTGCATCAACAGCCGTAGGTTTCGGGTTCAGATCCCTTTTGATCTCATGAAGGGCTGTATCGAACACGGCAAGACCGCCGCAGAGCAGCGATTCATGGATCAGGATCTTCAGCGAGACGACGAGCAGCATGGGCTCTATTAGCCTTCGAACTCGCAGAGATATCGATTGCTGATCTTCCCTTTACCGTTGAAGTATTGCTCGATTCGATATCCAAGCGATACCAGTTTGCTGAGCATAGCGCCGACATCTGGACCGTAGTAAAACTGATGGTCATGCGCCGCCCAGTAGATCTTCCTGATCCGCTCCGCATGCTCTCGTTTCATGCCTCGGAAGATATCTATCTCTGAGCCTTCTGCGTTGATTTTCATCGCATCGATTACCGGCTCATCATATCGCTCAAAGAACCAATCCAGGTCAACTGTCTTTACGACAAGATCTCTCAGATGGGGCTTGTTCTTGTATTTGCGATCGACATAGAACGAGTTACTGAGATTGTTGTTCTTGCAATGAAGCGTTCTCTTGCCGACAGTATCGGTCAGAGCTTTGCTGATGACTTGGATCTTTGCGTTCTGCTCATATTGGGCTTTGAGTAGGTCTGCAAACTTCTTCGTAGGTTCAAACAGGTAGCATTTGCAGTTGTATCTCTTGATGATCTCTCTGCACCACTTACCCTGAAAAGCTCCAACGTCTATGACGACTGAATCTTCGGTCAATCCGGTAACAGGATATTTGTCAGAAAGGTCCATGACCTTTGTATCGACAAAGTGAACCTTCGATCTTGTATGATGACGGAGGAGGATCAAGATGTACGTTCCACACCCGATTCATGACGACTTCTACTCTTGGGATGATTTTGTAGAGAAGAACATCGATACCATTCGCTCCTTATGGGAGCAGAGCAAAGGGATCATACCCGATTCAAGCAATAGTCAGCAATCAATGGAGCAACGAGCTTGCGTTATCTCCATGGCTGTCTACCATAATTTGACCACGTTCGAAGGCATCGATATCCATGAGTACGATTTCGATGACGAGGACGAGACAGCAATGTTTGAGTTCTTCAACCAGATATTTACTCTGATTTCGTTCTTCATGCTCCATGACCAGGGGGTCATTGATATGGATGATGATAATCAGATCCGGTTTACGAACTTTGGACAGAAGCATGTGAAGCGGCTGGTTTCCAAGAAAAAGGCCCTCGGGCACATCCCAGATGGATTGATCGAGTAGCCACTGACGGTTGTCGGGTGAAGCCTTCTTGGATACAATCAGGGTCCACCCAATAGTTGAGGCTCCGCAGAATGGCGACAAAACTCCCCAAGGGAACGTACCCCAACGGCCACAGTCCAGATGACTTCAAGTGCTTCGGCCCGCCAGCGGCTACCGATGGCGTCTTCGAAGGCACGATGATGGCCGACATGGGCTGCTTCAAGCAAGACGGTACGGACTCCAACAAGTTCTACCACGGAGCAGTCGTTCAGTCCAAGAAGGATTCCGCCTGGTACGCTTACTTCGAGTGGGGACGTACCGGCAAGAGCAGTTCGGACATTCAGTTCGTTCAATGCTCGTCCAAGGAAGAGGCTGAGCGAGAGTACGCCAAGCAGATGCATTCGAAGAACGACAAGCGGGGCGAGTGGGTCAAGCTTGCTGGCAAGGATGTTCTTCGGGCGAAGGCTGGCAAGGATTGTTACCTGATCCGACCTCTCGCAAAGCGGACTCATGGCTTGCCTGATGCTCAGGCGATTGTTCATGATGACAGCGGCGTTGTCGGAAAGGATGTCGTCAAGGACGACAAGCCCAAGAAGAAGACCAGCAGCAAGAAAAAGGCTCCTGCTGCTGACCCAATCACGCTCAAGCTGATGAAGGATATGGCTGTTGCTACTGTCGAGTTTACGCGCTCGACAATCGAAAGCGATGCCGTCCCGACGCTTGGCGCTATCGAAGAAGGTCGGGATGTTCTGATTGCTGCCGAGAAGCGGGTCAAGAAGATCGGCGAAGATGCGGCTGTCGAAGATCAGGTCGCTGACAAGGAACTTCGAGAACTGACCTATCATCTTTACTCTCGCATTGGCAAGCCCAAGCCGCTCCGCGCCAGCGATGCAGTCTGGATCTTGTCCAAGGACAACATCGCCCGCTGGCGTCTCGACCTTGATGCGTTTGAGTCTGCTCTCTATTCTCTCGATACCGGCGTTGATGCTACCGATGATTCGGGTTTCGATCCCTTCGGCGGTATGAACATCGACATGGTTCATCTTGATCCGAGTTCGACGAGAGAGGGCGAGTTCATTCACAATTGGATGCCCGATGCGACCCGCAATCGCCATGGTCATGTCGGCAATATGAATATCTTGAACGCTTGGGCTGTTCGCCAGCGAGATCTTGCTCCGAAGTTCGATGCAACGGTTGAGCGCATCGCTGGCGAGCGATTCCGTTCGCCCGAGCGTCCTATTGCTCAGCCTCAGAAGAGAACTGACCTGAGCGCGGCAATGGCGAAGAGATATGCCAGCGCTAATGTTGGTCTGCTGTTCCATGGAACTCGTAGCGTCAACGTTCCTGGCATTCTCCGAACGGGTCTTCGTCTTCCGAAGGAACTCGTCGGCGTCGTCATTACGGGCGCTATGTTTGGTCCTGGCGTTTACTGGGCCGATGACTGGAAGAAGTCTGACGGGTACACTTCTCGCAGCGGAGGGTATTGGTCGGGCGGCGGGGGCGCTGTCAAGGGTCGCAAGGCGTTTATGTTTGTCGCCAACGTTGCTCTTGGCAAACCTCATGTTGCTTCGGGTCCGAAGGGGTACACTGGTCCGCCAAGCGGATGCCATAGCGTCTTCGGCAAGGCGGGTCATAGTCATGTCCAGAACAACGAGTGGATCGTTTACGATTCCTCTCAGAACAGTCTGGGCTATCTTGTTGAGTATGATGTCACCGGCGGTAGCCGTCGCTGGTAACATCTGGTTTCCATAGAGGTACTTACACGAAAGAGGTACACACCATGAACGGCGCAAAAGAGTTCGACCAGACAATCAATGCAGAGGGCCATCGTCTTCCTCGCAACGCCACGATGCTGGCGCAGCAGTTGACGAACATGGGCTACACGGGGGTCAAGGCCAAATGGACGATCACCATTCAGGCGGATGCTCCTGACGGCTCGGGTCGCATGACGAAGAGCATCGTCGGAACGGCTGACAAGTTCGTTTCTGGCAACGGTCCTTCGGCGATCGGCGGCAACAACAGAACTTCGCTCGATGATGCTCTCGCCAGCAGCGGGACGACGCCTGCGAAGCCTTCGAGACGCTCAAGCCGCTCTCGAACCTCCTCTTCGACCCCCTCGCTGCCTGGCGCTGCGGTCGGCGCGGGAGGCAGCGGCAAGCCGTCTGCTTTCGACGGCGATGATGACGACTGACTTGGGCTGGTAACACCACCTGAGCGTGCCAAGCCCCCGTCCTTGTAGGGCGGGGGCTATTTTTGCGCCCGCAGATAGCAGGGCAACGTTTTGTGGATCTCAATCCAATCGGTGTCTTTCTTGGCTGAGTTCCAAAGGTGGAGAGCGTAGGAATCAGGGAACGTATTGAACTGGTTCTTTTGAGAATCCTTGTATCGAACAGGACAGAATGACTCTTTGGGTTCTCGTATGCAGTCGGGAGCTTCCGCTTCAACCGCATCGTTCAGAAGAAAAGGGCCAACAGCTTCCATGCCATAGATCCATTCTGCTTTTGACGGTCTCACGATACGGCGATCGTTTGGATTGAACCCGATCTTTGCTTTTACTTCTTCAACCCGTTCTTGCGTATGATCGACGCAGAACTTCATGATAGGGTGATGAGGCTCTGCCCCTATGACGCAGTTGTTGATCTTGTCAAAGTGTTGCAAGACGATTAGACAATCTCGTTCTACCAGATCATCCATGCTCTTGTAGAAGAGCATATCCATATCAACGTAGATGCCTCCATGCTCTTCGAGTATCTCGTAGCGAGCGATGTCTGTCTTGAACATCTTCATAGAGAAGAAGTCAGCGCTGCTTTGATTCTTGAGAGTCGGAAGGTTCTCTTCGGTCCAAAGAACGTACTCCCAATCAGGATGAAGTTCTCGCAGATGTTCAGAAAACCACTGGTAAGGTTCAGGAACGGAGCTTCCTAACCAGATCTGATGTATTATCTTTGGCAGCATATGCTTCTCCCCATGTTGGTAGTTCTCGTATCATGTCGCGAGCAAGATTGCTTCGTCTGGTCATTGCTTTCCATAGCTCTCCCGCATGGTTGACGCAGTGAATCCCATAGCTATTTTGAGGCAGATCTCCAAGCCTTCTCATGCCTTTTTTGAGCATGAAGCTCGGGTATATTGTTGCCATTAGCAGGTCTTTATACCACGCTTCGGGATGTTTTTCTCGGCACAGTTTCGTTACCATCCACGGACCTGTAACTCGATGGCCGAAATCGATCTCTTTGAGCCCCTGACTTTTGTGCCTCTCCCATTCTTCAGGTATTCGATCAAAGATGCTCGACATGATCTGGCTGTTTGATTCGGTTGCAATCAGGCAGTTAGTAAGAGAGTGATCGCTTTTCTTCGGATACTCTTTGGCAAACAGAAACGGCTTGTTCTTCACAAGCTCGTTGATTGGTTTGATCCAGACAATATCAAAGTCAGCGTAGACGCCTCCGTACTTGTTGAGTATCTCATATCGTATCAGGTCTGATTTGAACTGCAGCATGTTGAAGCTGTTGTATATTTCCGGGAAGCGAGATACTGGTACATTACTATCATCCCAGAGCATGTATTCGTATTCGGGATTGAGTTGCTTAAAGTGCAGAGCGGACGCGAGATAATCGAAAGGTATCTCGCCTCCTATCCAAACCTGATGCAGAATCTTAGGAACCGCCATTCACAATCCACTCGTAGCAAGGTAGCTGCTTATGGATCTGTATCGACTCAGACCCGTTTTTGCAGTTGAAGAAATGAAGTCCATAGGAGTCTATGGACTCAAGTTGTCTTTCTACGACTTCCCCCATAGAGAAGGGATGGAATGTCGGTATGCTTGGAGGCTCATAGTGAGGGACGCAAGCCCTGATAACAGACGTTATCATTCCGGGGCCTGTTGATACCAGATTGGTGTTCCACATCTTCTTCTGACGACTTCTTTCGTCGTCTTCGGCTGAGAGGACATGAGTCTTTCTGGTCATTTCTTGGAAGCGAGATTCTATGACCGTAGGGATGATATCGTGAATGTAGTGGTATTCGGGAGCCGCAATAAAGCATGAGTTCAGACTCATGTGATGTTCGCTGCGAAGCTGTTTTGCGATAAGCAGATCTTTATCTTCAAGAAGAGGATCAAGATTCTTGAGGATCAGCATGTCGGTGTCAATCCAAACCCCGCCTTCTCTGAGAAGTATTTCGTAACGGACCAGATCTGACAAGACCGAGTAGATCTGATTGTAACCGTTGTCTTTGAAGTAGTTGTAAATGTAGCGAAGGCTTAGATCTGGTATGGATTCCTCGTTCCAGAGAATGTAGTCCCAATCAGGATGCAAATCCTGCAAATGTTGTGAGAAACAACGATACGCCAGAGGCATCTCTCCGCCAGCCCAGAACTGATGAAAGACTTTCGGGATCTCCATATAAAGGTTTTTCGGCCAGCTTTGGTGTAATACCTACTACGGCGTCTACGAACAGCCCGAACTTTTATCATCAACGTCTAAACCGTGGGCTGTTCCGTCGAGGAGGCCTGTATGTTCAATTGGACAAAGCCGTTTATCGGTCTGGTATTTGTCTTGTTGTCGGGTTGTTCGACAATGCAGGCATCGGATCGGCAGCAAACATCAACTGAGCGATACGCAATCCGAACCAGGATTATCGTTGAAGAAATGGGCGATCGTTCTGCTCGGTCCTATGGCGACATCGTTCGAGACATTGAAAGAACCGAGCAGATCTATAACGGACTTGGAATGGAGTTCATTGTCGTTGAGATGGCGCTCGCTCGACCGAATCAAGAGTGGTATGCCTACGCAGCGCAAGATGCAGCGAAGTACGAAGACACGCTGAGTATCTACTACACTTTTTGGCGTCCTGCGACAGGTCGATCGATGTCTCCGATTATTGGCATGGGATCGTTACCATTTGGCACGCCTTCTCTTGGCGTTTTCATTTATGGCCCCGCCATGGATAACAACTCACTGGCCCATGAGATCGGGCACTACTTCGGTCTACTTCACACATTTGAGGGCGGAATCAACGGAGACTTCGTGAATGATACGCAATCCCGAGAAGAGTATGCCGATCAGAATGGAGAAGAAGCAGATTACTACAGGTATGGAAATGTGATGAACTATCACTACCCGAACCTGTTGCCTTCAGTAACGGCAGGGCAAGAGGAAAGGATGCGATTCTATCTCGGAAAGCATCGTAAGAATCACGTTCTTGCCGATAGTGAAATCAGGCAAAAGCCGCAGCAATCCCCTGAGATTGTGATAATCTTTGAAGAAGCGGAGTCAGATGATGTCAAAGAAGATACGGATTTGGACAATCGGGTCGGAGACAAAGCCAGCATCGGAGGAGGACGTTCAGGACTTCGAGAGCCGACTGAAAGAGGCGTTCAAGACGCCTTCACCAGACGGTTCTTTCGATGTGACTGTTCCCTATCCTGTTCATCTGACTGAGGCATCGTCAGATGTTTTCTGCTCAGGTTCGTTTGATATAACAGGCGATTTGTCGAACACAACAAACGCCATGATCTCTTATGGATCAGTCAGCATGAACGGTTCGGGAGCGGGTACTTGGACAACCAACTCGGGCGCACCAGGTGGCATCTTCATCAGCGGTATACAGCAGGTTGTTGAAGACAAGAAGGATGAGCCCGAAGATCCAAGGATGAGACCTCTGTGATTCCGGATCCAGTTCTTCCAATCTTCGATCAACCATTGATTCCTCAGCTTGAGTTCGTTGAACTTCCGCCGAGAGAATGGCAACTGCCCAAAGAAGGCGAATGGGCCAGGTTCCTCTTTCCTCATGCAGGACAAGACGATCCTCAAAGAGAAGTTGTCGGAAAGATACTCAAGTATCAATGGATAGGCTCAACAAGCATGGGCGTTGTCCGTATGTTCTTTCGCGAACAAAACACAACCCACTACCAGTTGACTGTTGTCAATCCGGCAGACGGCTATGAGCGAGTTTCTGCACCTGAGGAGGACGTATGAGCGCGGTACAATGTCAGACGAATGGACAGCCCTATACTCCAACAGCGGACGAGTTGCTTGCAAGACGAATCGCAAGTGAGCGAGTTCGGGTCGTTGATGGCAAGGGAGTCTATGGCGTCTATATTCTCAACAAGAACCACGGCGAAGCTGAATGGCAAGAAGTAGCAACGTACAAGTATGGCGATGCAGCAGATGATTTGGAGATTGAGCTACGGCAGACGATCAAGGAAGCCGTGTTTGATACTCTGACAGAGATGAGAAATGGGAATACGAATCAAGAAGGCGCTGGTTTGGGCTCTGCCTGATGTTCAGGTTGAAAATCTGCGCATCGTTGATCCTCGATTCAGCGAGAGCTTTCTCGCGGACGAACAAAGCAACGACGATCGCCACGAATGGAGAAATCGAGCAACCTTTGCTCAGTTCCTTGACTGGTTGAAGAGCAACAAGGACGAAGCGGTAGCGGTTCTTGGTTCTCAGGATCCCAGCAAGTTTGGACACAGCGCTCAGATCTCGTTCATCCTTCATAGTCATGGTAAAGATGGACCTGTTGAAAGAACAGCAAACGATTTCATCTTTGAGCCTGTCTATGATACGGAGTTCGGTATCCCAGAAGTCTTCGGCTTCGTTGCCGGTCTTGAGAAGAACTACATCCGAAGAGACGACACTCTCGATTACTACACTGAGGCGAAGTTTACGCCCAAGCATGAATCTCCGCCAAACTGGATCGATTGGCAACCATGCGGCATCTATCCCTGGTTAGGGATGGTTCATATGCCGATTGGCGAACAACCGGCGTTCGCAAATGAAGAGCAAGGTCGAGACTGGCAAATGCTAATGCCTGCCGAGTATCAGATGATGGTCGGCGAGTTTGCTGAAAAGCACAGCCCCTCCATGGGGTACGAAATTGCTGAATACCTGAAAATCCATTATCGCCCCATTATCCCGCCTGCGATCGTCCTTTGGACGCATTGGCTCGGCGATCGACTATGGGCTGATTGGAACTCTACAGTCAACCAGCTACGACCTGCTATGTATACCTATTGGAGTTAGCGCTGACAGAAGTTAGAAACATCAGGATTTGTAAGCTTCCATACCAGAAGCATCCGTTCGTTCACGGAGAACGAAACGGCAAAGATGTCTGGTTATTGGATGATGGAACGTGGACAGAAGAAGACGGACATCCAAGAGCGTCGATACCTCTCTATGCAGATACCGATCTAATGCCTCGCTCTACAAGTTCTACACGAGAAAAAGAGGAATGAAAGACTCATGGATTATTTTACCGCAGACCCGCATTTCGGGCACGCAAACATCATCAAGTTTTTGAATCGCCCATTCGCCTCGGTTGAGGAAATGGACGCAACGATTCTTGAGAACATCAACAAGCAAGTAGGAGTCGATGACCGATTGTTTGTCATCGGAGATTTCTGCTGGCACAACAGACAAAACGAGTACCTGAATCGGTTGACTTGTCGGAACGTTGTTCTGATTCGAGGCAATCACGATTTCAAGGGCAACTACGATCTCCGCAAGAGCCACAAGATACAGGGCTATGAACAGTTTGCGGGCGTCTATGACCATTACGAACTCAAAGTAACGGTCAAGGGGCAGCCGCAGTTCATTGTCATGTATCATTACCCGACTCTTGAATGGAACCGTTGGCATCATGGAAGCTGGCATCTCTTTGGTCATGTTCATGGCAAGCGATGTGGAGACTTCGAGAATGAGCTTGCGATCGATGCCGGCGTTGATGTTCATGACTTCAAGCCGCTCAGCGTCAATGACGTTGCGAGAATCATGTCTGAGAAAGACTGGGAGAGTCCGAAGGTTCGGTGGGCCAAGTCGAACGATCTTTGGGTCAAAGACGGCGAGGTCGAGAACCGAGCGATGACTGATCGATAATCGCTGTTTGCGGGCACCTCCCGATTGCTGGTGACGCTTGAATAGGCTATCATGAGTCTGCGGATAAATCGCGCAGATTCATGTTTTACCTGCGCACTTGACAAGGCGATACTCAGATGAGGGAAACGATTGTTGTCAGCGGCGAACCTGATGCAGAGCAGAAGCGCTGTTACGATTGTTTCTACATGCGAGGGGCCTGTTCTTGGTGGTGCAAAAACGAAGAAGCCATCAAGTTCAGAGGAACCAGAATCCCTGGAGTGAGGGAATGCAAGTTCTGGAAACCGGCTCGAAAAGTGTCTGATCTCAGCATGGGCGAACGGTTAGCCTTCCATCTTGACGTACTTGGGCTTGGTTTTGTGCCACTGACGATCGAAGCGTCGGAGCAAACAGAGACAACGCCTCAATAGCTCAATTGGCAGAGCAGCGGGCTCTAACCCCGCGGTTGGGGGTTCAAGTCCCCCTTGAGGCATTCGATGAAGAAGACAGTTGTCAAAGTCGAAGTTGAGATCTGCTACGATCCTGATGCAGATGCTCCGATTGAGTTCGAAAACGAACGAGACATCGTGGAGCATTTCGCTTCTTGCGTCATCGGCAATGATTTTGCGTCAGTTTCAATTCTCTACGAGGGCGAGGAGTTTTAGTTATGGGCTTCAGCTATTCAGTTTACTGCGGACCTGCGATCGTCATTCTCGACAATGGCGAAAAAGGGCCGAGTTGGTACGATGTCTCTGAAGCTACAGATGAACGCCTGTCTGAAAGCAGGATTGAAATCCGCAAAGACAACGAGCCTCGCTACTTCATCCCGAACATCGGAGGCTACGGGAAAGACATCGACCCGAGAGAAAACACCGATGTCTCTGTCGTTGAGATCGATAAGATCGAAAAAGACATCAACAAGTTCGAATCAGAGTTCAGCGCTGATATCGAGAAGGTCAAGAGCATGTTCCCAGGAGAAGGTCGGGTCGCCATCAAGTGGGTGATCCTCAGTGATGCGAGATGACATACGACCCGACCCAACCTGCGGACATCCATAATCCTCTGCCTCAGTCGCAATGGCCGATCAGAGAGGGGAAGGCGGTTGTTTGTATCGATCCTCGTTCGGATGATCGACTGACTATTGTTGACGAGGCAAAAGTCAGGTTCTACAATCCTGCAACGCATGGCAGTATGGTGGTTACAAAGGGTAGGCCCTTTTTTACCATTGAGTTTGGTGGAACTGCTCAGGTTGTTGACGCCAACAATGTCTTTCCTGACAACCAGACAGGTCGCAAGCAGTTGTTGAGCCGCCGAGCCCATTTGCTGAGAGATCTCGCCCAGAGGAAGCGAGAGGCTGCGCAGCGCATGCTGGATAGGGCGGACGAGTTGGACAGAGAAGCAATCCTCAATGAGAAATCGAGCCGAGCATGAGCGACCAGATCAACTTCCGTATGCCTCGCGTCTTTGTTGGAGGCCCTTGGACCAAACCTGATCCTTTGGCGAATGTCAATGCAACGCTCAAGTTGCGATCCGATATTCAAGCCGCAGGCACGGTCCATACGGTTTGCTCGATGTGCGATACCTTCCTTTGGGGGACGGTCTACCCGAGCAACTACGAAGAGCAAACGATGTTCTGCTTGCATGAACTGGCAAGCTGCGACATCGCCGTTTTCCGTCGAGGCGAATCTTCGGGTAGGGATCGAGAGATTCAGATCTGCAACGACCTCGGTATTCCAGTTTTCTGGGAGGGCGAACTGCGGGGCTTTTGGGATCTGGTCAAGGAGTACCAGAACGGCGAGAAGACGCCCAAGTGGGCAATGCAACTGCAAAGGGTCTAAACGATGGGAGCCACAGCCGTAGCCAGTTCGAACGATGTCAAGAGCGTCATGGTCGGAAAGAACATGGCTCCTGTTGGCGTGGCTCCGTCCATTGTCCTCGAAGACCCCAAGTACGCCCGCAACGTTTCGCAGATCGTCCGTCTGGCGTCTGGATATGACATCAATCAGGTCTTTTTCACGGGCAATCGAGTCAGCTTGACAGACCCGACAAAGAACCTTGATGGGCGAAGCGGTTCTCGCACGAAGAAGGGAGCGGGCAAGGCTCGTTTGCCTCGCGAGGAGCGGATGAAGGGTTATCAGAAGGTTGACATCTGTCATCATGACAGGCCCTTTGATTGTTTCTCATCAGGTATTCCTGTCATTGGCATCGAGCTTCGAGAAGGCGCTCTGCCTCTGCATCAGTTTGAGCATCCCGAAGAAGCCATCTATGTCTTTGGACCCGAAGACGGCAGCATCAATCGACTGTCTCGACAGGTTCATCAGTTTGTCGTTATCCCGGTTGCGCATTGTTTGAATCTTGCCACAGCGGTTTCGACAATTCTTTGGGATCGCAAGCGTCAGCTTATCGAGCGAGGTTTGCTACCTGATCTTACGATGGATGAACTGCTTGTTGGAGACCGAGCAAGTCTTCGCATGCAGGACTTTGAGTCTGATGACATGCTGTTTGATGGAGGGGGCAAGCGTTGATTCTACATCTGGTACGACATGGAGAGTCGCAAGCCAATACGGGAGAAATCCCTCATGGCAGTATCGGCGACCACAAGGTTCCCCTGACCGAGAAGGGCAAACAGCAGGCTCGTTTCCGAGGCGCTGCGCTTCGAGATGCTGGTTTTGGTCTTGACGAAGATTACCTGATCTATTGTTCTCCGTATCGTCGGGCGAGAGAAACTCTTGCCTGCATACTTGAAGGTAACGGGATTGCCGATGCTTCGAAGGTCACGGTCTACGAAGATCCTCGACTACGAGAAGTTGACCATGGCTATAGCGATGTAGCAGCGCAAGATGCGATGCGCGCTGAACATGGTTGGTTCTATTATCGATTCAAGGAAGGCGAATCGCCTGCTGATTGTTTCGATCGTTGCTGCACGTTCCTTGAGAGTCTAAAACGTCAGGTCTATCGTAAGTTTCCTCCTGTTCCGGCAAGTTTGCGTTTGAGTCTTAGCGGCCCCGATCGTCCTCGGCGAGTCCTGATTGTCTCTCATGGGCTTACGCTTCGGTGCTTTGTTACTCGCTACATGCACTTGACTGTTGAACAGTTCGAGACTTTGGCAAACCCGCATAACTGCGATCTGATTACTATTACTCCTCATGAAGGAATGAAAGACCCGCAGTTTATAAGCGGTCGATGGGGTATTGAAGGTCTTCGATTTAGGGGCTCTTCGAACAGGAGCGAAGCATGAAGCTCTTTGTCCCTCCTCTTAAGACCGAACTCAAGCTAACGTCTGCATGGACGTTTGACCTGCATCACGAACATCGCAACAAGAAGATGTTCGAATTCATGAACCTCGATTACACTAACCCTTGGCAATGGAGAAGGGGGCATGACGATCGTTGGGGTCGTTTGCCTGATCCTGTTTCTATCAAGTTGCCGAAGGGTACTGTTCTGGTTGTTGATCGAATCTACATTCGTCAGCAAGCGGAGGACTTCGACAGCATCACGTTCCGAATCAAGAGTTTTCCGGGCAAATCTCCGAGCGGCAAGAAGACTGCTCGTTTCTGGGCAAAGCTCGATGACTGTAATGGTATAAACGTTCAAGTTCTTACCGGCGAAGAATCGCCCAAGGAGAAGGTATAAGCCCATGAAAATTCAAGCCGCTAATGCCAAGACTCTTCTTGACCTGCAAACAGAGAAGAGTGTTGTAGAGGGCTATGTCAAGAAGCTGCAAGAGCTTCTTGATTCTGATGGAGAGTTCTCTATCTGCGTCAGACACGACAGATACTACGGCAGCGAGCGCGATTGCAGTTTTGACCACTACAACTACGGCATGACATTCCCGAGAGAATCTCGCTTCATTCAGCCTATGATCGAACACTGGAAGGCAAAGCTTCGGGAGGTCGAACAGAAGATTGATCGATTGGCGGTGGTTTGATGGCGGTCTTGACTGAACAACGGCTCAAGGAGCTTCGTCTGGTTTCTAATCGAGTTGTACGAGCGAAGGACTTTGCTCGTACAGCCCATCAGGGGCAGACAAGAGATGACGGCGCGGAATACTTCTCTCATCCGTCGAGAGTTGTTGATCGAGTTCGAGGTTACTCGGGCGACGAGAACACCATCTGCGCCGCATGGTTGCATGATACGATCGAGGATTGCGAGGGCGTTACTTCGGAGATGCTGCAGGATCTCTTCGGTTCTCAGGTTACGAGCATCGTTGAAGAACTGACGCTCCCTGAGATTCCTTCTAAGATCAGTCCTCCTCATCGGTGGCAATACAAGACGGATCTGCTCGTCAAAAAGGCAGGCACGATGTCTAATGAGGCGAAGCTGGTCAAGATTTGCGACCGCATTGACAACTTGAATTCTGCGATGACGGATTGGAAGCCCCGTCGTCTTGTCCGTTACGCTATTCAGGGCTGCAAGATGCTGGAAGCTATGCGCCCTCTCGATCCGATGCATCAGCAAGCTGCAAACGACCTGCTCTTTCTGATCGCTCAGATCTTGATCGAAAACCAACAGTCCTCGTAGCTCAGTATGGCCAGAGCCGCCGACTCTAAATCGGTGTGAGCGCGGGTTCGAGTCCCGCCGAGGACGTTCATGGAGGAACAACATGCTGTCTGTTTTGGCTGAACTTGAAGATGAGACTTTGCCTCGTTTGTTGATGGACCCGAACTGGTCAAGTCTCGATATCAATCATGAAAACCCTCGGGTAGAGAGGGTTTGGCGACAGTGGGGCGATTATCGCATTTGTCTGCATCGTATTCATCAATGCGCTGAAGACGAGGCTCATTTCCATCCTCATCCTTGGCCGTCCGCTATGCGGATTATCTCCGGTCATTACGAGATGGGTATCGGTTATTCCGAAACCGATCAGCCTCCTCCATGCGCTGCTGTCGTTCGAGGTTCGGACGGCATGACATACGAGATGACTGACCCGAATGGATGGCATTATGTCCGTCCTTTGAGCCGAGAGGTTATCTCGCTGATGATTACCGGCAAAAGATGGGGTCGAACGGATCTGCTCAAGCCGCAGGGTCTCAAGCCTCTGTCGGAAGATCGATTGCATGAGATCATCGATATCTTTGCTCGGATCTATGTCAGCGAGGATATGATGGAGTGACGGGAGCCTTATGGATGACCTGCCAGATCTTGTTGCTAATCGCTATTCGGAAGGAGAGATCCAGGCTTTCCTGTGGTTCTTGTTTGGCTGTCTCATCCTCGTTATCGTTGCGTATGTCATAGCCGCTTTCATTAGAGCGTCTACCGAGAGTCCTTTTCAGTTTCTCGTTCGACCGATCAAGAAGACCAGACTAAGAAGAGTCAGCGAAGACGAACTCAAGAGACCGTTTACAGCAGGAACAAGGAAGAGCATTCGTTCGGTTGTCTGGGGATTCATTAAGCAGGTTTGGCCTCGGCGTCAAAAGAAATCGCGCCGACCGAAGAAGATCAGCAAGACAGAGTATCCTCGTTGCATAAACCAATCGTTTCCAGAAGAGAAAAGGGCAGATGATGACAGGTCATGAAGAAGGCACAAGGGTTGTGGCTGTTAGAAACGGCAACAAGGATGCGGTCTATATTTTCGGGTACGGTACTTATGTTGGCAATCGCCGACTCCCTCCTGAAATGCCTTCTATCTTCGGGACCAATGAAGAGTCCATGCGCAAGATCATGACGCAGGAATATCTCGGCAAGCCAAAGCAAAGCATCTCTGAGATACTTGATCGTTCCAGGATGACCGAACCTGCTCATATCGCTGAATATGATGCGGCGATCGAGAGAGAAGAAACAGAAAAGGCCGCAGGCACGTTTGTCTACAGCGAGAAAGATATCGAGACCATGATTGATAGGTCTCGTCGAAACCCCTGCATCGAACTGGACAGCGGAGAGATTGTTTGGGGCTGCGAATGCTGGTGGGGTCCAGAAGAGGATTTCAAGAAGTCCATCGGCGACAAGCCTGTTGAAGTGGTCAGTTTGCAGGATTTCCGCCGTGAAGTTAGAGAAGCTGCCGCAACCAGGCAACTCGAACCAGAGCAGGATGACGATCAGCAACCGAAAACCGAATCCTGAAATCTGTCTTGCCACTGACGCTCCGAGCGCTACAGTAAGAGCATGTAGGCTATAAGCCTTTTGTGTTCCGAGACATAGATGAAGGAGAGATACGATGAAGTTTGCTGGAACCTCTGTGATTCTGATCGCCATGGCCGCTGCCTCCGCGCAGGCCCAGACCTTCAGTTTCGATGATCCCGTCACGCTCGCCCCGTCGCAGACGCCCGACGCATGGTACACCGATCGATACGCCCCGCAGGTGTTCGACTCGCAGGTCATGTTCGGCGGCGACAACCGACTGCAACTCGGTCTGCGTTCTGCTGGTCAGGATGGCAATCGAGGCAGTCAGGACGGTTCGTTCTACAACTACCAGGGCCGCAAGTTCGACATGCCCACGGGAACCGAGATTGGTTCTTCCGTCAGCATCGACATGTTCGCTGATTCGACCTGGGCGTCGGGCGCTCGCGCGGGCATGTGGACGACCATGAGCAACGGGAACCTGACCTACCCCATCATCGAGTTCGCTGTTGATGGCGACAACGGCGACGGCGGTAGCTTCACTGGCTTCCGCTGGTGGCAGTCGGGCATCGGCTGGACCGAGGCTGTCGGCATGACCGCCGACGACCAGTGGTACACCATGACGATTTCCCTGACCGCAAGCGATGTTCTGTTCGACATTACGAGCGTTCTGTCGGGCAGCAGCATCTTCAGCGCTTCGGTTGACAATCTCGGCGCTCATGCGATCGATAATGTCATCCTGCAGGGCCACAACCAGGGCATCGCTGGCGAGTACGACATCTACTACGACAACTTCGCCATCAACTCGGTCCCGACTCCTGGCGCTCTGGCGCTGCTGAGCATGGGCGGCATCGCTGCCATTCGCCGCCGTCGTTGATTGCGGGCGGAGCAAGGTCTTCAATCTTGCTGCTGCCCGACAGGGCAGCGGCAGGTTTCAAAAGCGTGGAATCTTAAATCGGCAGAGATAATTCTGCCGATGGAGATTGACAAAGGGGCCATTGGGCGTACAATGGCTCGTAGGAAGTTGAATCTATTTGCTCAAAAGGAGGCAACCCATGGGATTCACATAGGACCAGGACAAGAATCAGACCCCTTACGTCTACGTTCTTTGTAGACGAGACCTGCCGTCGTCCCAGCAGGTCGTGCAGAGCGGACACGCTCTCATTGAAGCGTCGAGAGCTTTTGATAAGCCTCCGTAGGACGAACATCCCCATCTTGTAGTCTGCGGCGTTCGAGACGAGGCGCGATTGATGCGCGCTGCTGATGCGCTCGACAAGGCTGGTATTTCTTACCGTCTTTTCCGCGAACCAGATCGCAACAACGAAGTTACGGCCCTCGCCACGGAAACTCTTCGCGGCGAACGGCGATCCTTTTTCAAGCGGTTTCAACTGTTGAATCCGAGCGCTGAAGGTACGCGCTCTGAACCTGTCACCTCATAACAAGGAGAATGCAATGATGACTCAGGAAACCACCGTTAACTCGAATGGTCAGACCGTCTACAAGAGCCGCTGGGGATATCACCCATGCGACTACGAAACGTTCCTCAAGCTCAAGGAACTCAACAAGCTCTTCGAGAAGTCCAAGCAAGACGCTAAGAACTGGTATCGATGGGCTCGCAAGCAGGAGCATAATCGTCGAGGCTCTGAGCCTCAGATCGATCCTCGCTTCTGCGAACTGCCCAAGAAGCCGCCAAGCGTCGTCTGGATGGATGCTCCGCCCAACGGACCCTTCCAGCTTCGAGACGGTTCGGGCTACGCTTACTTCCCTGACAACCACCTCAAGAGCGCTGTTGTCAGGCACCATGATATTGCCGAGGCGTATCGTCGCGCTCGGACTCCGGTCTCATCACCCGATGCGGTTCCGTCTCTCGGCGTGCCTGTTGGAAAGATTGATGCCATGCTGAACGATTCAGAGTGAAGCAGCAGGGCAGCCGCGAGAGCGGTTGCTCTGTTTTCTACAATGTGAAGTCTGAGTCGCTTATGCTATTGGCATTCGTTTCCTTTGATAGGAGAGAAGGAATGGCTGCAACGCAACGACGGGTGTGGAGAGAGAATCTCATGATCCACACTTCATCCAAGGGCGCTATCCTCTGGTCTGAGAAGCCAGGCTTCACGGTACGAGTCAAACTCCTTGATTACAACGGCGAACCCGAACTTGTTCAAGGCGGAACTTTCAAGCTCGAAGACGAGAAAGAACGAATCTATGAGCTTCATCCTGACAAGGATGGAATCGTCTTTTTGCTGATGGATCACAACGAGAGGGTTCGTTTCGAGCCAGTTCTCGGCAATCAGTTTGAGCCTTTTGTTTGCGCCGGACCCCTTGATGTCAACCTTGACGGACAGGTCGATGAAAGCGATCTGACAGCGTTCAAAGAGAAGCCTTACGACTGGGATCTCAACGGTAGCGATGAGCCTGTTGGACAGGGCGATCGTTCTGATCTTGAGTCTTTCGAGGCGGCATATCTGTCGGTTATGAATCCTTCTGGCTTTGCCGCCATGATGCGTAAGCTCAAGCTCAAGCAGTTCGTCGGTTCTCGTCGGGGCAACATCGAAAAGCTCGTAAGGAATCGTCGATGACTATAACAAGACCTACCGATCCTATCGAAGCGTCTGGCGACCTTGATGGTATTGTGACCCGATCAGTTCACAACGGGTTTCGATGCGAGAACTTTCGCCACAACATCTATACGTTTGAAATGCATAAGCCCAATCCTCGTCCTTTCTCTTTGCTGAAAGGGAAGACGCATACTCACTATTTCGAGAGCGAACAAGATTCGATGTCATCGCACTTCTACGCAAAGGGTCCGGTCTTTGGATCTTTCGAGAAGATGCAGGCAGCTAATCAGAGACGGCAAGCAAACTTCCCTGGAACCGAATGGCCGTTTCCTGTTTATCGATGGGTCTGGTTCGGATCTACTGACGATAGCGGAGTGATGCATTTCGGGATCTCGAATGGCGATCTGCTCCGATGGAGAATGAGACCGCCAATAGGAGGTTACGAGGGAGGAGCTTGGCCGAAGTGGTCGAGAGAATCTTTCCGAACATCATGCGCTGGTCCTCTCGATGTTCTGCTTGATGGCGAGATAACAGTCGAGGATCGAGATGCATTTGTCGCTGCTCCGTATGATTGGAACCTTGATGGACAACCTGTCGGGAGCAAGGACATCGATGATTTCCTTGCGGCTTGGGAGGCATGGGAGAACGGAGAGCCTCCGCCTCCCATAAGCGAAATCCCAGGCGAATCCAAAGGCATTCTTGGAGCGATACCAAAAAACCGCAGGGTTCCCAATATGGCTGAGATGGTCGTTTCTCTTCCCGGAGCAGGATACGATGGTTGATCCTCAGTTCATAACCGACTTCAATAGATCCGATTACGATCTTGAGGAGTTCGCACTATTCTCTGTTGCTGTTGCTGGTAAAACTGCTTCGCAAATTGCTAAAGCAACAGAGAAGTTCATACAGATGGAACGAAGAGGGGAAACTCCGTTTGAGAAGATAAGACTGATGAAGCGCAATCATGCGCTGACCATGAACATTCAGTCGGCTCGCCTTGGTAAGTGGAGTTTGCTTTCGGCCTGTTATGACAAGATGGCACATAGCGGTATTGATCTTCGAACCTGTTCTCTTGAGGAACTTGAAGAGCTTCCTGGAATAGGCCCGAAGACTTCTCGTTTCTTCGTCATGCATTCGCGTCCGAACCAGAAGATTGCCGCTCTCGATACGCACATCTTGTCGTATTTGCGAGATCAAGGATTTGATACGCCAAAGAACAGCCCGAGTGGACGAAGGTATGCCGAGATTGAGAGAATGTTCATCGAGCATGCTGAGTCGATTGGTCGAGGCGATGATCTTGCTGAGTTTGATCTTGAGATCTGGAACGCTTATAGCACCAGGTCAGGATTAGGCGCAACAGGTGAGATCAAGGTCGGTTAGAATGGTGACATGCAGAACGAACTCTCACAAGCGTTCGACAAGCCGATCTATAATCATTTCACTCATCTGCACGGCTTGAGCGAAGGCTCCATCCAGCTTTCTGGCGACCTTTCGGACCATATGTTCCATTCTCCAATCTTGGAGTTCAATGGTTACATTGCTGTTGTCCATGAGCCGTCTTACATAGACATGGGGAACTACATACATTTCAACCCGTCGCCAGTTTTTGTGCCCGCCCCATCGGGCATGTTCCTACTCGGTCTCGCCGGTTTGATGTTGGCGAGAAGAAAGCGCAGGTAAAACTTGCATGGATATCACCGATACCTCATCTGCAGAGTTGACGCAACTCTGGAATAATCGACCCGATTCGATTGAAGAACTGCAGAGCCTTTACGTTGATCTCATAGACAAGGTTGACGAAGAGGATGTTAGCGATGCGTTCTTCGTACTCCGCAAAGCTATCGAGCAGTTTGTACCGGAAGAGAACCATCTTGGTCTCAATGGCTTTCGTTCGTATTACTACTTCAGGCTAAAGCACCATCTTCGGGATCTCCGTCGCAATGAGCGGGCGAAATCCGACTACATGGGCGCTCAGTCTCACTTCAAGCAGAAGCTTGCATTTGAGAGAGAAGACAACAAGCACTTTGCAGAGACCGGCGAGCATCTGCGAGAAGACGACTACTTTTCCGACAACAAGAACTACAACGTTCAAGGGTATATGTCTCGCTTCGATGCCGCTCTTGGTTCGGATAGCGAAGGCGCGACGCTTGGAGATGTCGTAGGCGAAGAAGATCATACCTTTGAGCAGAAGCAGCTTCTTGAACAGTTTGACGAGCAAGAACAATCGCTGATTTCCCACATCGTGGCGGGCACTCCGATTGTCGAACTCGCAAAAGAGTATTACGGCAACGGCAACTACAACTACCAGAGCAAGGTTCGAGGGAGGATCTTCGAGCTATACAGCAAGGTCTTCAACTACTATGAGGGAGATGTTCGTTTCAAGACATTCTTTGAGAATGTCAGGTCAAAAATCTACGATGGCGACGGCATCAAAATCAGTAGCGGCGCTACGATTGCAGCGAGCGATAGCAAGGCCCTTGTCCAGAGTGCCTTCGAAGCAAACAGAATTCCATGTCGGGTCTGCGGGACGAAGTTCAAGCCAACTCACCCTGCTCACAAGGATTGTTCTCATAGCTGCGCGGTTTCAAAGGGCGTTATTCCGAAGAGCGTCACTCGGGATGATTTCGTAGAGAAGCTACGAGATAAAACCTGGGGAGAGGTTGCTTTTGAATACGATCGAACGACTGAGCGCATCCGAGAGTGGGCTTTCTACTTTGGGATCAAGACTCGTAAAGAAATCGGCGCTGAAAACTACCAGCAGAGACATCCTTTGCATTTGGATGGTCTGCCTTCCAGAGATGAGTTGCTCAAAGCTCTTGGTACGATGGCTTTTTCTGAGATGCAGGAAGCCTGGGGAGTCAACAGCGAGAAGACAATCCGCAAATGGTGTTCTTGGTATGGTCTTTTGAGTCAGTTGAAGAATCGCCCCAATAAGGTCTTATCAAAGGCGTACAAGAAGAATCTCAAGAGAAGAACCAGAAAACTCGGCAGAAGCAACGGTCGCATCCGCAAGGCCCGTATCGAGAGAGGCTGGGATCCTGAAGTACCTGATGATCCTACGCCAGGCGAGTTGTTGAGCGTTCTGACGACAATGCCTTGGTCAGAGATGGCAGATCATTTTCAGCTTAGCGAACGCAAGTTGATGGATCTCGCCAAGAAGTATGACATCAAGCATCTCCGTCCGAGGATGATCTTTTCTGCAAAGGGCGCAAGAGAGAGCGCCAAAGGACTCAAGGATGCTCTTGTTCGAGGTCGCAAGATCCCGACCAAGGAAGAACTCGCTGCTGATCTCGCCGCTATGACTTGGGACGAGATGGTTGACAAGTGGGAATGGTCTGACCAGTGGCTTAAGGAGAAGGCCAAAGAATACGGAATCTATGACCAGAAGGTCAAAACCATCGCTGCATTCGATCGGATAACTGAGAAGAAGTATCCGATGCCGAGCAAAGAAGAGTTTGCAGAGATGCTTCAGACAGATCGCATTTACAAGCTACGCCGAACTCTTCATCGCAATGAGAGTACGATTCGTCGCAAGGCAGTAGAGATGGGCCTCAGGCACTTGCTTGAATCGCACCATCGACCGACTAAGCGGGATCTCCGAGAGAAGCTCAAGAAGTATACTCGCAAGCAGATACTCGATTTCTACATGATTCGACCCGTTGTTCTTGACGAGTGTCTCAGGGAGTACGATCTTGATCCTGCTGATTACCGGATTAGCGTTGCTGCGCATCAGAAGAAGCTCAAGGCTGAGGAAGAGGCAAAGAAGAAGCGAAGACTCGCCATGAGAGTAGATGGTCCTTCTCGCGAAGAGACCGAGAGAATTCTTCTGTCTCCTGGTATTTCTTCAACGAAGGCGGCTAAGCTTATGGGTCTTGACCTCAAGACCGCTATGAGGCATGTTGAGAGACTTGATCTTGAGGATCTTTGGCCGACTCGCAGAGCAAACAAGCCTATGTCTCCCGTTGTCTATGGCAGCAAGAAGATTCGAGCGACCAAGCAGAACGTTTCCCGGAAGAAGGTGTGTCCGCCGGTTGATGAGCTTCGAGATGCGCTAAAGAGCGGCGGTATCGAAGAGGCCATGAAGCGATTCGATCTTGGGTATTCTGCTGCGTACAGATTCTCAAGAGAGTGCTGCTTGACGAAGACCGGCGAGCCCCACGGCGAACTGCTAATGAAGAAGGTCTCGAAGGAGGAGATCGAAGCTCTTATGCCAGGTAGTTCTCACAAAAAGCTTGCGAAGCATTTTGGAGTCTCTTCGGGTAACGTGCGGACTCGTATCCGTCATCTTGGTATCGATACTTCTCTGTTCAAGGTTCCCAATCCGCCGTTTGATGTCGATTTCTTCTTGAGCATGTTTGAGACGCATACTTGGGAAGAGATTGCCGCTGCTGTCGGCGTTACTTACAACCAGGCGATATATTGGGCTGATAGACTTGGCATTCGAGACCAGAAGAAGATGATCGTTCGTAACGACATCTGCTCTGACAATGCAACCCGACGACATCGGAAGCATTACGAAGAGGTCAAGGCTTCAGTTGATGCTGACCAGTTGCGAATCGATGTTGAAACCTTGGCCTTCGATAAGGTTGCCTCCAAATACACCCTTGGCAAGGCTACTTTGTTGAGGATGCTTGATGAGTTTGGTATCGAGAGGCCTCAGGATAGAACCAGAAAAGCAAAACTTATCAAGAAGGCATCTTTGCTTTCTTCGGAAACAATCTCGCCTGTTTACAAGTGGCAGATGTCTACGACATTCAGTCCTGTCAGACTTGTGCCTGTCTGGTCAATGGAGGCTCCTAAGTCTGAGAGTATCTTGAGACTGCCAGATCAGTCTTCGGTGGCCGTCTGCGCTTGATGTAGCCGAAATATGGAGTATGAGCAAAATACTCCTCGCTACCGATGCATGGTTTCCTCAGGTCAATGGCGTTGTTCGAGCCCTTGACAAGATGAGAGAAATTGCGGAGCAGAGAGGGCACGAGTTTGTTGTCGTGCATCCTGAGAACTTTCGTAGCTTTGCGTGTCCCTCGTATCCCGAGATTCGACTGGCGCTCGCTACTAAAGTGACGATGCGTAGCATTTTTCGCGCAGAGAAACCAGACTACATCCATATCCCCACAGAAGGCCCGATTGGGCTTATCGCTCGCAACACCTGCATGCAGATGGGAATCCCTTTTACAACTTCGTATCATACAAAGTTTCCCGATTATGTCAATGAGTTGACCCGTATTCCAAAGTCGTGGGCCTGGAAGTACCTCAGATGGTTCCACAAGCCTTCGAGATGTCTCATGACTCTGAGCCCAACCATGGTCAGGGAACTGCAGGAGAACGGCTTCAGATGCCCTCTGAAGGAATGGGGCCGAGGCGTCGATACTGACATCTTCAGACCAAGACTCAAAGAGCGACCCGAAGAGATTTTGATTGGTTACGTCGGGAGAGTTTCAAAAGAGAAGAACCTTGACAAGTTTTGTCAACTGGATCTTCCGTACCGCAAGGTCATTGTTGGAGATGGACCATATCGAGAGGCTTTGGAATCTCGATATCCAGACATCGAGTTTACAGGTTATCGCAAGGGAGAAGCCCTGGCGAGAGAATACGAACGTTTGTCTGTCAAAGTCTTCCCGAGTTTGACTGATACGTTTGGGATGGTGAACATCGAGGCGCTTGCTTGCGGGACTCCTGTGGCGGCGTATCCGGTCACTGGTCCCAAAGACATCATTACTGATCCTCGGCTTGGTTGTTTGCACGATGATCTTTCTGTAGCAGTTGAGACCGCTTTGAGAACTGGGCAAAGGGACTACTGCTCTCAGTTTGTAGTAGAAAACTACAGTTGGGAGCATTCCGCAGACCAGTTCTTGAGTGGGCTCAATCGCATATGAGATACAGATCTTGTTGGATTTCTGACCTGCATCTTGGTAGCAAGAAAGCAGAAACAGACCTCATCTACAGCTTTCTCAAGAAGAACGAGTTTGATACTCTGTATCTTGTTGGGGACATCATCGACATCTGGCGATGGAGACAAGCAGGATTGCTCAAGGCGAAAGACAGCCAAGAGCATGTCAATGTCGTTCAGCGCATACTGAAGCTCGCCAAGAAGGGAACAAAGGTCTATTACGTCGTTGGCAACCACGATGAGTTCTTGTTTCATTTCCTCAAGGATGATATTCGAGACTTTGGCAATATCCGTCTTTCGGAATCGCTCGAACATGTAACCGCTGATGGTAAGAAGCTGCTCATCATGCACGGTCATCAGTTTGACATGATTACCCGTCGAGCGCCATGGCTTGCAAAGCTCGGCGACCGAGGTTACGAGTTGTCCATTTGGATGAATCGATCATACAACAAGCTGCGCCGCAGATTTGGTATGAAATACTGGTCGCTATCAAAGTTCATCAAGCGAAACGTCAAAAAGGCAGTCATGATTATTGATCGATTCGAAGAGAGCGTTATCCGCTACGCCGAGGATCAGGATTGCGATGGCATTATTTGCGGTCACATCCACCATCCTGAGATCAAGATCATCGAGGGCTTGGTATACTACAACTCGGGTTGTTGGACCGATAGGGACAACTGCAACGCTCTTGTCGAGAGAGAGGACGGCACAATTGATCTCATTCAATGGGATGGAGAGCGTGAAGTCCTGCTCAAGTCAACCAATCCTGACCGACAAGAAGAGAGTGATCAAGTTCTGGCGGACAACAGGGAAGTATGGGTGTCTCAGTAACTTCTCGGACCACTCTATCGAGGTCAACGGGAAGAAATACAAGACTACTGAGCATTACTACCAGGCAATGAAGGCGACGAACGACGCCGATCATGAGCGTGTGCGCGTTGCCAGTACGCCCAAAATGAGCAAGACGATTGCGTATGAAATCGATCTTCGTCCCGATTGGGAAGAGGTCAAGTACGGAATCATGCTTGATGCGCTGAGGGCCAAAGTTGCTCGATACGAGTTCATACGAGAGAAGCTGATCGAATCAGGCGATGAAGAGATTGCCGAGGCAAGCCCATACGATTACATTTGGGGACTTGGCAAAGACGGCACTGGTCAGAACTTGCTCGGCAAGGCGTGGATGCAGATTAGGGATGAGCTAAGATGAGCGACGGACCAAGCCCAAGAACCTGGATAATCTTGGCTGTATGCTTTACAATCAGCGGTATTGGTTGCATTGCTGGCGCGCTAAATGGTCTTGGAGTCTTTGATGAAAAACCAAAGACTGTAGAGACAACAATCGCTGGTTTGATCGAAGCAAGAGACTACGACAAGATTGTCTACTACAATGATGAATATCATCTCAAAGAGAACATGACCGATCAGGATTGGGAAGATGCCCGAGACTGGGAGCGAGGTAAAGAAATCTCGCTTTATGAGCCCGACGAGATCTCTGTATCAGGTTTTTATGTTCGCATCGATAGAACCGGATGGAGTAGTTATTTCTTTGATCCATTCGAGCGGGTCCATATCTATCAGACTGATGTCTCGGAAGAGACGCCTCGGGTTCGACTTCACGCGAGAGGCACAGAGTATCGCTTCAATTGCCGAGGAGAGGCTCTTGCCAAGGCATTTCATGATGCATATGGCATCAAAGCTTCAATGGTTTCCTTGACAGGTGAAGATAAATAGGGATATACTCTCGGCATGTTTGAGCGATTCACAGATCGAGCCCGCAAGATCATGGCCCTGGCAAACCAGGAATGCCAGCGTCTCAACCATGAATACATCGGGACTGAGCATATCCTGCTTGGACTGGCGAAAGAAGGCAATGGCGTAGGCTGCGCGGCTCTCAAGAAGTTGGGCGTTAGTCTGGATGACATTATCGCCAATGTCAATAAGCTTGTCCGTAAGGGACCAGAAATGGTGACCATGGGCAGGCTCCCGCAGACGCCCCGCGCCAAGAAGATTGTCGAATATGCCATCGAACAAGCCAAGGGACTTGGACATAACTATGTCGGGTCCGAGCATATCTTGCTTGGCATACTGCAGGAGCATGATGGCGTTGCTGCTCAGATTCTCATGAATATGGGCGTAACGATAGACAAGACGAAGACGGCGATTGTGCAGGTTCTAACCGATTCAGACGATGGAATCACTGACGAAGTTAGAAGGATCGCCGAGTCAGTTCTTGGGTACAAAGTCGCTCAAGAAAACAATGCTCGCAAGCAGGAAGAAAATGCGATCCTGCATCAGCGTCTTGAGGAGGCGATAACGCTATCCTCTCAAGCAGGTCTTGACATTGTTGCGGCATTCGCTCAAGTCATGGCCGATCACCGTCCTGGATAGGGAAACATGAACAGCAACGAAGAAGGCAACCCGTTCCATTTGGGAACCCGAACATAAGCGGGAGCCGCCGTTGCGCGCCTCCCGACTAAGGAGGCGCATCATGAATTTGTTGGACAAAGTTCCAAACGAACCGAGAATCGGCAATCGTCAGGCTAAGGGCACTCGCATCCTTGCAGGTCGTCTCGCATCGCGAGTCTACGACATGCAAGAGACGTTTCGTCGCGTTGCGGAGAGATGGGGCTGTATCCCTGTTCTTCTGCCAACCATTGAGATGTCGAGTATCTATACGGACAAAGCAGGACCAGAAGTAAGCAAGCAGATGTACGTCTTTGAGGACAAGGGCGGGCGCAATCTGTGTCTACGTCCCGAAGTAACGGCAACTTGTCAGTTGCTCGGATTGAACTCTTGGAGAACGTTCCCCGATTTGAAGATCTGGTACTGGCAGAACTGTTATCGCTATGAGCAGCCGCAGGAAGGTCGGTACAGGGAGTTTCGACAGTTTGGCGTTGAGGTTTTGAATCCTCGCAAGGACTGGACAGATGATCTGATTGATCTTGGCGTAAACTTGTTCGCAGAGTTCGGTATTGATTCTTCTCGGTTCATCGTATCCAGCGGAGTCGAGCGAGGTCTTGGTCTATACGAAGAGGCGGGTTTCGAGTTTGTCGCTGACGAGCTTGGGGCTCAGAAGCAGATTCTTGGCGGAGGCCCATACGAAGGGGGTCAGGGCTTTGCGATCGGCGTAGATCGAGCATTGCTGATGGCAGGTGAAGGCGAAACAGCGTAGAATGGGGCCATATGAAGCGAGAGCTTGAAGACAAACTCAAGGCGGATTTTCCTGCGCTCTTCGAGGACATGCACAACCCCGACCTTCAGGGCTACAGCGCCATGAAGTTTGGTTGCGCATGCGAGGACGGCTGGTACAAGATTATTCGCTGGGCTTCTGAGCAATACAAGGCTTGGGGAGAGAAGCATGGCATTGCCATTCGCTTCACTCAGATCAAAGAGAAGTTTGGCCAGCTTCGCATGTATTGGGGATTTGACAAGCAGCCCGAAAGCAGCCAATGGGAGGAGCTTGTCGAGATCGATCGGCAGGTTTCTGATAAGTCCGATCGTGCATGCGAGTTTTGCGGTGCTGAAAGCGAACAGCCGTATGGTCGTCGCGCGAGCGAGGGGAGATACTGGATACGAACTCTTTGCCCGACCTGCCGAGAAAAGGACGAGAAGCCCAAGAAAGAAGAGGCGAAGGCATGAGACGAGCATTCACGCTCATTGAAGTTCTCGTGGTGATTGCAATCATCGCGCTGTTGATCGGGATTATTCTTCCTGCGATTGGCAAGATCGACAACAAACCCACTCCTGGTCCTGTCATTACGAACGAGCAACGAGAGGCCATCGAGATCGTTGAGAACCTCGTTTATGTTCGAGATTCTACAACAGGTCTTGTTTACGCAATCTACAACTCAACCGATTACAGGCAAGGCTTTGGCTACATGACCATTGTACCGCCAACTCATGTTGATCGGATCGAGCATCTGATCGTTGAAACCATTCCAGAGAACCCGCAAGAAGAAGGCGAACACTGATGGGTAAGCTCTCTGAGATCGATCTTGGCTTTCTCAAGCCGACTCGTTGGCCTCTAATTGGTCCTCTTCTGAACAACTTCCTTGAGAGTCCAATGGAGAGCGCCTGTTTGGGCATTTTGCTTCTTGTTGTTGGCGCTGCCGGTCTCCCCTTTGCAGATATTGTCGCAGGCGCATTCGTCGATGACGAAATGATTACGCTGATGGGCATGAACACATCAATGCTCGCAGGCGTTGCCTGGGGTCTTCTCTGGTTCTTCTTTGGTCTCATCTTGATTGGCTACGCGACAATTGTAGTCGTCAAGCGCGAGCGAGAAGTCGAAGCTGATCGCAAGGCAAAGGCGGAAGCAGAGCGCAAGAGACAAGGCATCATATGAGCAAGAACTGGTACGAGCATATCGATGTCAATGACGCTCTCAAGCGACCATGGCCCTGGCTGGGTCTCGGCATGGTTTGCATTGCTCTCGCTTGGGGTCTTTCTTCGATTTCTTCATGCGCCGCAAGAGAAGCCGAAGCTCGCGCCAAATGGCACGCTGAAAGCAGTAAAGAGTTCTGGCGATCAAGCGTGCAAAGAAACCAGGAGAAGCAAGATGCTGATTGATATGAGCCTTTGGTACAAGGCGAAAGACGGCAACTTCTATCCAGACATGGAGACAGTTGATCGCGTCAATGAGTTCTGGTTTAGGATAAACTTCCCAGAGAAGGTCAATAAGTACCATGCTTGACCATGAGACATTGATCGATTCGGTCTGTCCTCATTGCGGTTTCAAGATGGATGCCGCAACAGCCCTTGAGGGTAAGGTTGTTCCTAAGCCAAGCGACCTTGCTGTTTGCTCGGGTTGTGCTAAGCTCTGCCAGTACGATGATGATCTTGCTCTTAAGTTTGTTCCTGAATCAGTTTGGGAGCAGGTTCCCGAAGACACTAAACGAAAGATAATCGTTTGTTGTCGCTATCTACGCCAACGCATCGAGCAGAAAAACAACAGTGCCGATAACAGCAGAACAAATAACTGAGTGCGACAGCCTTGATGAAGCCCGCATCAAGCATACTGTTTCTCGTGCAACTGGTGTATCTGCAAATGACATCGAAGATGTCTACCAGGAGGCTATGCTTGCAGCATGGAAGCACAAGGACAAGTTTCGTAAAGGAAGCAACGCCCGCCCTTGGCTGACTTCTATCGCTGTCAATAAAGCGAAGGATTCGAGACGCAAGTCATTCTCTCGAAAAGAGATAACTGTAGAAGAGCTATACGACCCTCCTGCAAGAGATACAGGTAGTCTTCAGTTACTCATTCAGTCGGAACAGTCGGATCAGGTGATATCGACTCTGCTACAATGCAGTCCGAAGCACCGTCGAATTCTCACGCTGGTGTATCTTATGGGGTTAACGTATCAAGAAGCCGCAAATCTGCTAAACATCCCGATAGGGACCATCAAGTCCCGTGTCTATCAGGCCAAACGAGAGTTTCGAGGCAAGTGGAAATCTGCCGAATGAATGGAAGGATCAGAGATGGCCGACAACGGGATGCTGGTTTTTGCTGGCGAACACAGCAAAGTTTTGGGTCGTCGTATCTGCGACCATATGGGAATCGAGCTTGGTAAATCAGAGACCGAGTTCTTCCCTGATGGCGAAATCATTGTTCGACTGAAAGAGGATGTTCGAGGTCGAGACTGCTACATCGTTGTCTCTACCTGCAATCCTGTCAATGACAACCTGATGGAGTTGTTGATCTATATCGATTGCCTGCGTCGAGCTTCGGCAAGGCAGATCGTTGCGGTCATTCCCTATTACGGCTATGGCCGACAGGATCGGAAAGACAAGGGTCGGGTTCCTATCACGGCCAAGCTTGTTGCGAACCAGATTGTTTCAGCAGGCGCTCATCGGATACTCGCAATCGATTTCCATGCCGCTCAGATCCAGGGGTTCTTCGATATCCCTGTCGATCATCTGAGCGCAACGCCAGTATTCGTTGACTTCTTTGAAGAGCGTCGAGACGAGTGGGGAGATCTCTGCCTTGTTTCTCCTGATATCGGGAATGTCAAGGTCGCTGAAGGTTTTGCCAACCTGCTTGATGCTGATATCGCCATCATTCACAAGAATCGCAAGAGCGCAACCAGCGTTGAGCCTCGTAAACTTGTTGGAGATGTTGAAGGCAAAACCGTACTCATGATGGATGACATGATTTCGACGGCAGGCACGATGCGTCGAGCCACGGATTTCGTCATGGAAAGAGGAGCGAAACAAGTCATCTGCGGCGCTACGCATGGACTCTTTGTTGATGGGGCAGAATCGAGACTGGCGGCAGCAGAGATCAGTCATGTTGCCGTAACGGACACGATTCCCTATACTCCGCCGTCTTCACCTGAAGGCTCGGAGCATGCGTCTGATATACTGTGCTTCGCTGACAAGATGAACGTCCTTTCGGTCGCTCCGCTGCTCGGGGAGGCCATCATTAGAATCCATGACAGCCGCTCTGTAAGCGAACTGCTCAATAAGGGTGCTGGTCTAAAGAGATAGGAGCCAGACATGTTCAGAGGATTTTCCGCCCTTCTGCTCTTGATCGTGGCGGTCGCGGGGCTGTGCGCGTTCTCGCTGTATGCTCATGATCGAGTAAGCGAATCGCAGGTCACGCAACTGCAAGATGAAGTAGCTCAACTGCAACAACAGAACGAGCAGTTGCAGAACCAGTATACCGCCCAGGGCAAGCGGTTCGCAAGAGATCGAAACAACTGGGAGGATACGCTCTATGTCATGTTCCCTGGTCAGGAGAACAGGCAGCGAATCCATACTCTCTTCCATGGCGAGACGGAAGAGGAAGCTAATGTCGAGGAAGGCGCGGTCGGCGACGATGGACCCGAGCCAACCGAAGTCGAAGATGAGTCCGTCGAGGCGACCAGCGAGGAGAACTGAACATGTCTCTTGCAATCCGCAAGACAAGCTGGCACTATCGCCTCCATGTCTTCATTCGATCGGCATGGGGCTGGAAGCCGTCGCCTACTGAGCGATGGAGTCTCTGCCCCTACTTTCATACAACCCTTTGGGGTTCGCTTCTGACGCTACTTGCGGTTCCCTTTGCCCTTTTGGGGTGGGTCTGCTGCAAGGCGTTGAGAACGGTCTACAAGGCTGGGGCCAAGGGAGGTCCGCTCGGCTTTGTTTCTACGATGATCGACGCGACTCCTATCGGCGGGTGGCTTGATGAGGCAGCGGACGGGTACGATGCTGCTCCTATCATCGAGAGCCTTCGTTGGTTGCTTGTCGTCCTTGGGCTTGCTGCGGGTTTTGCGGGCGTCGTTGGACTGATTGTATTCTTCCTTGGCGGCGGACTTTGGCTGATTCCTCGAATCCCTGGCGCTGTTTGGACTGCGCTTCTCTACTTTGGTTGGGGGCTCTTTGAGTTCTTCGGGATTCTCGGTTGGGCGCTAATCGGTATCGGCGATGGCCTCGTTATCGCTGCTCAGTCTGTCTGGGGCTGGCTCGGCGATTTCGTCAACTGGCTGGGTCGGGTCTTTACTGACGGCGATCTTTGGTTGAACATCGGTATCGCTGTTCTGCGTATCGTTGCCGCTCTTGTTGGTACTGCTGGCGGCGCTGTCTTGCTCATGGTTGTCCTTGCCTCAAAGCCTGCGAGGGCGGTCTACTCTTGGGCAGAAATTCGCGCAAACGGGTACATGGACGCCAGAGAGAAGCGGAAGAACGCGCCGCCGAAGTCTGGTATGAGCATTGGCGCTGCTGTGGCTGAAACAGCAAAGGACATCGCTGATGATGTCTGCAGGCCCCGCCATAAGCCAAGACGAGAAGGTCCGAGTCTGCTTGAGACGATCCTTCTTGGACTCAAGGCGTTCGTGCTACTTATCGCCGGATTCTTCCTTGTCATTTGGGTTGCGATCAAGTCTCTGTACGCCCGAGAAGGCTACAAGACGGAGATCATTGACGGGCAACCTGTCAAGCGCCGTGTCGAGATCCTTGGTCCGCTTGGTGTTTTCATTAAGTTCCTTGCATCTCTCAAGAAGGGCGCATGTCCTCTCCTTGAGTTTGTCGAGGACGACGATTTGAGCGACGACGATGACGAGGCCACTGACCCGCCAGCGGGTCAACCTTCTGTCGCATGAATAGTTGGCGATTACGAGCCCGGGACGCAGCAGAGGCCATCGACATTCCGTTGGAAGAATGGCATGGCAACTGTTTCGCTATCGCTGTAGCCATTCTCAAAGCAGGTTTAGTTGAGGGCGAAGCGGTTTATGGCGTCTACCAAGGGCCGATTTCCGCAGATGGCTTCTGGGCCGATAGGAGAAAACTCGCAGGTACAATAGGTGTCCATCATGGTTGGATCGATCTCCGAAACGGTCAGATCCTTGATCCAACTCGCTGGTCATTTGAAAACGTGGAACCCTACATCCATGAGACTCGTCGGGACGATGAGGAGTACGATGCGTATGGCATGCGACTCCGATCGCAGCTTCAACAGCCATGCCCTACAAAGAAGCCTTGCGACCAGATAAAGTCGCTTGATCTCTCTGAAGGGGCTCGCGCAACAGTCTGCACGCTGATGGGACGAGAGAACGAGATAGGCTCCAACGGAGATATGTCCGTTAGCCAGGTTTTCTGGCTTGCAAATCTCGATCCTCAACTTCTCGGCGAATACGCAGTGGAAATCTACAATGCGATCACAAACGCAAACTTTGGCGCTTTCATTCCAATAGATAGCGACCAGTTCGTCCGAGGAGGGAGATATTGAGAGTAGGGAGATATACATCAGGTTTTGACAGTTTTACGCCCGATGCAGGTCAACAAGAGATGATGCATTGTCGGGCGTGTCATGCAAAGATGAATGTCGAGCGAGGCGTTGTTGGCGCTCGTTCGTATGCATCAGCGATGGCAGGCAGCAAGAGTAAGTATGACCACTTCACTTGTCCGCATGCAGGAGAGGCATGGCATAATCAACTGATCGATTTGCTGCAGGAGCAGCGGAAGACATCGAGTCATCAGATCGCAACAATGCTCGGGTCAGAAATCACCACGGTTCGACAGAACAGGATGCCGACTCTTTCTCGTTATGTAGAGGAGCATGAGCTAAGGCAAGAACATGATCGAATGATGTCGGAGGAACACATTGAAGGATGAACAACTCGAACTTGATTTCGCATGGGAGCGAGAACTGGTCTTGATCCGAGGTCTTCCTGGATCCGGCAAATCTACCGAGGCAAATCGTCTCGTTGGTCATTCCGATTTCCTGTCTTGGCATTCTCATCAGATCGTTGAAGCTGACCTGTTCGCTATGGTTGACGGTCAGTATCGATTTTCTGTGCCTCTGTTGCCGCTTGCTCATTCATGGTGTCTCGCAGAGGCTATTCGTCGTCTGCGGATGTTTGATCGAGTCGCTGTTGCGAACACTTTTGTCAAGTTGGAGCATGTCGTCCCGTATCTGCTTTGGGCTCGAAAGATCCGAGCAAGAGTTTGGCTTGTGGAGCCTCAGGGCAACTCTTTGACTGCTGCTGAGTTGGCCGAGCGTAACGTCCATGAAGTTCCCGAGGATCGTATCGCAGAGATGAAGGATCAATGGGAGCCTATTTCTCAGGCGTTCGTTGATGAGTTCATTGGCTTACCTGAAGATTTGCGGGGAGGCATGGTCGAAGCTCCTGTCTCCGAGGGCGTTCCTGAATCGCTCAAGGTCAATCCGTGGGATCAATAAACCACTGACGGGCACGCTGCTACAATGAGGGTGAATGAAGCAGTATCCGTCCATCGTGGGATCAACGCAAGCCCCTCGGAAGCCTTGTATCGCCTTCCAGAAGCTCGACGGTAGCAATCTGCGCTTCGAATGGCAGCGGAAGACTGGTTGGCAGAAAAAGTACGGCTCTCGTCAGCGTCTCTTTGATGAGACCGATGAGATGCTCGGACCTTCTATTCCCATTTTCTACGAGACTCTGGCAGATCCGATTGAGGCAATTATCCGCGGCGATAAATGGCTTCGACAGCAACAGCGAGTCACGGTGTTCGCTGAATTCTTTGGCCCAAAATCCTTTGCAGGAAATCACGACCTGGAGCCTGGAAACGAACCTATGGAGCTTCGGCTCTTTGATGTTTGGGTTTATAAGTACGGGTTGATTGGGCCAAGAGACTTCATCAAGACGTTCGGTCATCTGCCGACGCCCGAAGTCGTTTACGAAGGCAATCTCAATGCAGAGTTCATTGCCGATGTCAAGGCTGGTCGCTACAATCTTGGCGACGGCATCGAGGAAGGCGTTGTTTGCAAGGGAGGCAAGGGAGGTCATCGAGACCTGTGGATGGCGAAGATCAAAACTGACGCCTACATCGCGAAACTCAAGGAAGTTTTTCGGGTTGGCTGGGAACAGTACGCTGAATAGGAGAACCTTATGGCAAGGCACAATGACATCAACAACATCTTCCATTTCGGTCGCATCATTGGCGGCGGACGAGGAAGTCGAAGCAGCGGCGTAGGAAGGTCGTCTTCCAGAGACGACACTTTCTCTCCCAAGCAGAGACGAGACCCGTTCTATCGGAGTCCGTTCTGCAGCAACAAGGACAAGAGGGGCACTTGCAACTGCGCAAGATGCAGGACAGATTGGATGTAAGAGCCATGCGATTCGCATACGAGGCAACGAATAGTTCTGGTCGTATTTTCACGGGCGTCGTCGAGGCTACCGATGAGAACAAGGCTGTTGAGCAAGTTCGATCGATCGGTTTCATCCCGATCAAGGTCAATAAGACCAAGCGCAAGGTCTCGGGCGCAACGATGAAGAAGACGATCCGAGAGTTGATCGGTATCAGGTGACACCGATTTCTGATAAGGTGTACGCATGCCTTGGAGAGTATGGAAACCGGAGTTCAGCCCCGACAAGACCTTGACAGAGGTTCTGTCAACGATGCCTCGCGATGAACCTGAAAAGGTTCCGTGGCAAATCAAACTCCTGGAAAATCCCAAAAGCCCCTTGAGGCTGCCTGGCGCAATAAGCCTGTTCAGGCATGATTGTCTTCATGCTATGCTTTGCACTTCGTTCTACAGCGAGTGCGAGGCTTGGACTCTCGGGTATACGATGGGAGCAGCGAAGAACGTTTCTCGTTTCCATGTTTGGCTCTTCAAACGATGGTCTGCTTTTTATCCTGGTCAGTATGCTTTGACAGACAAGGATCTTGAGCATTTCGACAGAGGCTTTGAGAAGGGGCGAGAATCTCCGATTCGAGATGTCCATCTCATCCCTTTCGAGCGACCTGAATACCAGGAAATGACCATGGGCGATCTTCGTAAACGGTTCAATCTGCATTGGATCGACGAAGATCATGAGTACCAGCAATGGGCTGCAGATCGGTGGGGCGATAAGCCCCTGATGGAAGAAACAGAACCAGCGGAGACCTCCTAATGGGTTGCAGCTACACGGCGTACACGGTCATCGGATGTCGAGTTCCTGATAGCAGGATGTACCGAGAGACTCAGGTCAAGGCTTTTGACCACAACTTCGGCGAGGACATGAAGTTCGATCCGCAGACGGGCAAGCCTCTGTGGAGAACCGAACGAATGCTGGTCAATGGCGATGATTATCTGGATCAGAGTGACTTCGGAGGCTTTTACGCCGTAACAGATGATCCTGAACGACCAGATTTTTACTACATCGGCGTCGGATCAGAATCAAGTCCTAAGTACGACCACGGCAACGGTCCTGCTCGTATGGACTTCCCGGTTGAAGATGAGGTCAAGGCTCGCCTCAAAGAGTACCTTGAGCCGCTCGGCCTTTGGGATGAGGCGGAGTTTGGCATCTGGACCGTCCAGTATGTAGGATGCTGACTTATGACCGCAACAGGCACCATCTCGATCGTCAAGCCGAAGACTGCGCCGTCTCCTGATATCGGCGACATTCTTGATGGCGCTGATTTTCTTGCGGAACTGCTGACCGACGAGCAGGCGGATCAGATCAGAGCGCATGATCTTTCATTGGTTCATGAGAATCATTGGATCGCTCTTGAAAGGCTTGGCATTGATGCTGCTGAGCTTATCGAGCAGGTCAAGTACGAATGCCCGTTTCGGCCTGGTACATTCTTTTTCCACATGTATCCGCTCTATATCTCTCGGCTCTATCCGTCAGAGGTTCGAGACTGGTACAAGATCATGGTCGAGACAGAGCCTCAGGATGATTCTCTCATCCGAGCGCCTTTCGCGAGCAATGTCGATCATTCGTTCATGGGGCACGGGTATTCCAAATGGATTCTTCCTCATGATGGCGGCGGCAAATGGTGCTGGGCCAAGATCAGCTTGAGCGATGGTCGTTGGCTTCTCGTTCAGTATTTCGAGTGGTACAACAAATAGGAGTCGCCATGTCTGATACAGGTCATAACAAGAAATGCCCCTGCTCGATATGCGACATGGAGAAACAGGGCGTAGATCGCGCTGATGCTATCGCTGCCGTTGAAGCTCAGCGGCGAGATATGATGAGCAAGTACGGCTGGTATGTTCAGGCTGTTGTCGTTGACGATGATGAATCGCCAACCGGGTACAATGTTCATACGCACGGCTGTGACGAATCTTGGGGACATCCTGATTTTCAGGTTGTTTTGCCGATCGATCCGAAGATCGCCCATTCGATTATCGCCAATCTTGTCGAGAGGGTCAAGGAAGGCGAAAAGTTCGCTCACGGAGATCGGGTCGAAAACATTATTGGCAACGATCTTGAAGTCATGCTCGTTGAGGCAACCGAAAATAGGCGAACCGTTCTTCGCATCATTCTGCCTGATGCAGATGGCGTACTGCCTCCGACGACAGAAACATACGCAAGTCAACTTGAAGGAACAGCCGCCTAAGTAGGGCGAGAATAACGGAGAAATAATGAGCAACGCGCAAGACCTGACTTCTGAAACCCTTCCCGCAGCTATTGCTTCTGGCGTGGCTCTGGTTGACTTCTGGGCTACATGGTGCCCTCCATGTAAGATGCTGAGTCCCATCGTCGATGCGGTCGCTGCTGAGTTCGATGGAAACGACGGCGTAACCATCGCTAAGGTTGATGCTGATGCAGAGGCATCGCTTGTCAGCCAATACAGTGTTTCGGCTCTGCCGACCATTCTGATCTTCAAGGATGGGCAGATCGTTGAGCGTTTTGTTGGCCTCAGAGACCAGCAGTCTCTTGTTGATGCTGTGAATAAGGCGTTGGGAGAATCTGATTGAGTACGCCAAAGAGAGCGCATCTTCTTGTTGGGATGCAAGGCTCTGGTAAAAGCACCGTTGCAAAGGTCTTTGAGGGCGGCGGCTGGAAGGTTCTCAACAGAGACTCTATTGGCGGACGGTTGCCCGACCTGATTCCGCATATGGTCAGGATCCTTAAATCTGGCGAGGGCGTTGTTCTTGATAACACCTTCGTCAACAGAGAGGCAAGAGCCCCGTTTATCAAGGCAGCGAAAGAAGCAGGAGCAGAGGTCGTTTGCTCTGTTATGCAGGCAACGATCGAAGAATGCCAATGGGCTGTTTGCCGTCGCATGATGGAGAAGTACGGCAGACTGTTGATGCCCGAAGATTTCAAGAATCTCAAGAAAGACCCGAGCGTCTTTCCTCCGATTGTCCAATACACCTTCCGAAACAACTACGAAGAGCCCGCGATCGATGAGGGCTTTGACCATATTGACTCTTGGCCCTTCTCAAGAGAAGTGCCTTGGGATTTCGAAGGCAAGGCATTGATCCTTGATTACGATGGGACTCTTCGGGTTACTAAGTCAGGCGCGAAATGGCCGACAAACCCGGATGATGTTGAGATCATGGAGAATCGAGCAGAGGTTCTTCGTCGTTATCAGGATGAAGGATACCTGCTTCTTGGCGCAAGCAATCAGAGCGGAGTCTCTAAAGACAACCCCTCTCTTGATGTTTGTCAGAAATGCTTCGATCGGACCAATGAGCTTCTCGGTCTTGATATCGAAGTCTCGTTCTGTCCTCATAGGGCTGGCGTTCCTCAGTGCTATTGCCGGAAGCCTATGCCTGGTATGGGCGTCGAGATGGTATTCAAGCACAAGCTTGACCCGAAGAAATGCATCATGGTTGGAGACGCAAAGACCGACAAAACTTTCGCGGATCGTAATGGATTTCAGTTCCAATACGCAGATAAGTTCTTTGCATCGTCGGCCACTGACAGAAGCGACAGGACAGTAAGCGTATGAGTTTCAAGCGACCTTCTATATCGAGCGGAGCCCTTGAGCAGACTCTTGATGATCTCCGCAAGGCGATTCATCGAGCGATCGAAAAGCATGGCGATGGCGCTTGCGTCTCTCTTCACGAAGTTCGTGGAATGATCGAAGAAGAACGAGACGAGTTCGCGGAAGAGGTTCACAAGAACAACATTCCGGGAGCCAGGTCAGAGGCTCTTGATATTGCCATTGCTGCTGTTTGGGGCGCTGCCAGTATCAAGGACGGTCACATTACGGAAGAATGGATGCCAGATGAACGAAAGCTGTCAACAGCCTGACCTGAGCAAGCTCAAGTACGATTGGAAGTGGTTCCCCGAGCATCAGACTTGGGAGATCCGACTGCGAATCAAGCACGGCCACCGAGATGGAGAGTGGCATGTCTGGTTTCAGCAGCGCCCGTACTACTGCGATCGAGGCCGCTTCCATTGCAACGTTGATGGAGTTGGCACCGAGGGACCAGACCATCAGGAAGGATTCCCTCGTTACTACTTCTCGTTGCAGCGAGGCATGGAAGAGATCGAGGAGTGGATCGATATCCGTCAGGAAGTCATCGAGAAGGAGGCATTGGAGGCCAAAAGATGAGAACCTGTCCTACTTGCGGTCAGCGGTCGCTTCGGCTCGTTGTTCTGCACGATCACGAAGTCCTCGTACAAGAGGCTCAACCTGTTCGGGGAGACGACGGTAAGTTCCGTCTTGTTCCTGTTGTTGTCGAAGAATACCTGGTTACGCAATGCGAGAACTCCGATTGCGGAGAACTGTTGCTTGACCTTGTTTCTGATCGACAGGCCCAAGAGGCCCGCTGCAGGCACTTTGAGATGCTGTCTGCTCGGCAGCTTAGCTATCGCAGGCGGACAATCGGCGTAACAACAAGCCGTCTCTGTCTCGCCTCTGGCGTTGCTCAGGGCATCATCGAGCGCATTGAGTCGGAACGACAATACATGACCGCCGATATCAGCAAGCTTCTCTCTGACGCTCTGGACGCCCTCGAAGAGGCGCTCAAGGCTGTTCCGATTGCCCCTCTTGAGCATTTTCTTCGCTCAACTGAGGAGGACTAACTCGCTGAATGGCGTAAAGCATGACGTACTTCTGACCCTCTCGGACAGTATGCCCCTTGTGGCGCATTCGAGGATTGAAGATGATCGCATTTCCCCGTTGCGGCGTCACGGTCAGTCGAGCCCCATGATCCAGACCGAATGAAGTTTCTCCGCCTTTTAGCGAGTGAGTTTCTTGATCTGACAGATAAACCAGGACGATAGCGGTTCTGAGGCCCTCAAAGTCCATGTCATCATGCCATCGGAAGAAGCAACCAGGATCGTTTCGACAAATTGTCCAAAATGAGGGTTCGCCCTTGACATCCTCGAAGATTCGCATATCCTCGTCGATGTCATGCAAAAGAGACAGGATACGGTCTCTTGTCCAGCCAAGACCAGCGGGTTCATAGAGATGCCGTTCAAGGTCGAAGTTGAAACGAGCAGCCGTATCAACGATAGGAACTCCTTGACGACCGACTCGACCTGCAAACCAATCTGAATCATCGAATGATTCTATGATTCGGACTATTTGGTCGCACTCGTCATGAGAAAATAGACCAGGAACCATCCAAACATTGTCATTGAGTTTTTGAACTCGATCCATATAGGACATATCGGCAAATGGCTGATTACGACAACAACTACCTGAACGGCGGATTCCTCCGAAATAGCATCCCGGCATGGTGCCGGGATCACGGAGGAAATCGTTATGAAGGACATGCGCAAGGCTGATCGCCGTCGTCGCACCGAGAAGGTCAAGAACCGTCGAGTCCGGCAGGCTCATATGCAGTGGGGCTGGTTCGACCCTGAGTTCTTTTCCGAAGAAGAACAGCGCCGTCGCAAGGGAAAGTGCCGTAGCAGGTCTCCCTTTGATTGCGGTCGCTCGAACTGCTACTCCTGTCATCCCGGCAAGGTCGGGGGAGAGAAATCTCGATTGGCAGGTGAAGCCGATATTGACTACAATGAGCAACTGAAAGACTTGGACTGACCATAGACCCAAGAGGTTGCTCAACATGATCTGGACGCTCATCGAAGTCGGAGGCATCATCTTCTGGCTTCTCCTCGCCGCTCTCATCGTTTTCGAGTTCGTCTGCTACGAGTTTGAGCGGAAGATTTCGGGCGTCGTCGGCTTGATCGCCTTTGTGGGGCTGATCTGGTTGTTCGGTAACTTTGACCTGTTTGGCTTCTTGGGAGCAAACTGGTCAGTGATTCTTCTGACGCTTGTCGCCTACTTTGTAGCGGGCATCGTTTGGGGATTCGGCAAATGGGAGTTTTGGCTTAGCAAGCGCCGTCGAGAGTTCGAGGCGAAGAAGCAGGATTGGCTTGAGAAACAAAACTGGTCAGGCAACGAAGTTCCTGTTCAGCTTCGAGATTCATGGACGAGAGAGGTCGTCAAGACCTACGCAACAGGAATGGGCTACATTTCCTCAGTAGATCTGAGTGAATGGCCGTCTGATCGAGTCAAGGGACTTGTGGTCCCGAAGGCTTCTAAGAACAAGGGCCTCATCATCTACTGGATGAGCTATTGGCCCATCAGTCTGCTCTGGACTCTCTTGCGAGATGTCCTCAAGGAAATCTGGGAGTTCCTCTACTTCCGCATCGGCAAGTACCTGCAGAGACGGTCGGAGGCGAACTTCAAGGGCGTGGAATCCGAGTTTTCATCGTCGGCTCCTGCCGATGAAGATTCTTCGGACAAGAACTAATCAGCATTCAAGACGGCTCATGGAGCCGAAGGACAAGAACCATGCGTTTCAACAGCACCATCGTTTCCCTCTCTACCAAGCGGTATAGTCTTACCCGAATGTCGGGTACGAACACGCCGCAAGGCTTAGGGTCGCAAGACCCGTAGCGACTGAGTAGGGTGCCCCGCCTGTTTCAGTCGCGGTAAAAAGAAACACTTCGGGGCAGGGAAACTTGCAACATGGATACCGCAAGCATCGCAAAGAAGTTCCGCACCATCGGTGCGGACGCAGAGGTTGGGCGCATCCGCCCCAACCGCTGGAACCGCCGTCGCATCAGCGTTGATGTCAACAACGGCGTTTTCGACATCCGCGCGGACAAGAACGTCGAGGTCCAGGTCGTGGACTTCGACGCCAAGCTCCGCCACCTGCTCCTCCACGTCAACGATGACGGCGAGAAGCACAAGTTCCTCTGCGGACACGACGAGCGCGACTGGTTCGTCGCTGCGGTCCCTGGGAACGGCATCAACGGCATCGACAAGGCGATGGAGGCTCTCAAGCCGCAGGCCGCACGCGAGGCTCAGAGCCGCGCTGGCGTCCGCCGCAAGAACCGCCACCGCCGCAACAACGACGGTTTCCGCCGTCAGGGGGAATGGTTCTTCATCCCCCAGCCCGGCTTCGAGCCGAGCAAGGATGCCATCGTCCTCAAGGACGAGCCGATCTCCCGAGGTCGCGGGTCGAAGCCCCACAACTGCGAGATGATGATCCGCAGCGGGGGCGAGACCGTTTACGTTCACCCCACCTTCGCCGGTAGCGGAATCTCCCAGCAGGAGTTCGACCGCCGCCGCATGGAGGCTCAGGCGAACGGGGACAGCCGCTTCCGCATGGGATGGCGTCAGATGCAGCGAGACGCGAAGGTCTACGTCAAGGGGCGCATTAGCCACTCCGACCACGCGACCATCACCCTCGACTGCTGGCACCTGGTTGAGATGAACACCGAGAGCAACGCGCCCGCAATGCAGCACGTTGTCTTCCTCGACTAAGCCATTTCGGTAACAGTCTTCATTTCAAGGGGTCGGCGCTTCGGCGTCGGCCCTTTTTCATATGAACTGTTCTTCGCCTTCTACCCATACACGAAGCATGTGCCTGCCGTTACTTGTGAGATAGTAACGATCAATAACGATCTGTCCGTCGTGAACTTTCCGGTGACAGTTCGAGCAGCAACAAACTGAGTTGCCCTTCGTGTATCGTCCGCCCTTGGACCCCTCTTCGATCCTGTGTACGTCGAGGAGAGCATAGTCGGTCTCTCCGCAGAACCTACAACAGCCTTCTGCTCGTTTGAACGCCTGTTTATCGATGAGAGTTTTTGCGCGCGGCATGACCTTTCATCGGCAATAAAACCAAAAAACTTGATGCGGAAGGAGAATATCCTACCTGACTGTATCTACACATAGAGCATCTAATAGGAGTGTGATATGGCTACGGTCAAGGTTGATTATTTTCGCGCAATCGATACGCAAATCAAGGCTTACCTGCTCGGCTATCTTATGGCCGATGGTTGTCTCTACGACAAGACGGGCACGCCTTTGTTGAGAGTCAGTATGGTTGAGAAGGACAGAGCGATCATGGATTTGCTTGTGTCTGAGATCGAGTCAACTTATGCTGTTTCCATTCGCAAGCGCGAAAAAGAACAGTGGCAAGATCAGGTTCAGACAATGATATGCAATTCTGAGTTCAACTCGCATCTTATGCGATGGGGAATAACTCCTGGCAAGACATTCGATGGCATGGTGCCCGATGAGATAATTCACAGCGATATGTTTTCTCACTACATGAGGGGCTATTTTGATGGTGACGGAACCATTGTAAGGAGCCACTCTTACTACACATATCCATTCGTTTCTCTCTGCGTGAATGATCCCATGACAGAACAACTCATGGACCCTATAACGGAAGCACTGGGCAAGTCTCCGTATATCTATCGCAAGCAGTCAATCAACAAGATGAACTTCCAGAAAAGACAGGCAATGACCTTCCTGCATTGGATCTATCAAGACTCTGAGTTTCACCTGAATCGCAAATATGATCGCTATCAGTTCTTTGTGAAGCATTATGAGAATGGCGGTTCACCAAAGATCGCAAGACCTTTGAGAACAGCGGAGTGGAACCGTCTCTTTGCGTAGCTCTCAAGGCCGATGAACATCTAAGAGAGCATAGTCGGTCTCGCCGCAAAATCGACAACTGCCTTCTGATCGCTTGAAGGCTTGTTTGTTGATGAGCGTTCGAGGCCGAGGCATATAGGTGTTATCGACAGGAGGCTACTTTGCCTTTAGGAAAGAACGACCTGAGGATTTTCCTCGACATGGACGGGTGCGTATACGATTGGATGGGCAAAGCGATGGACATCTTCGATGTTGATCCCGCCGATCCCAAGAACAGAGACATCCTCAAGTACGATGATGATTCTCTGTTCGAGCTTCGAGACAAAACTCACGTTTACGACGTTATCGACCAGATGGGCGAACAGTTCTGGGAGAACTTGCACCTTCTTCCATGGGGGAGAGCGCTGTACGAAGGCCTCAAGAAGCGAGGAAAGGTTGTTTTCCTGACATCGCCCGGTAAATGGGCTGCGGCAGCGCAAGGCAAAGTTCGCGCCATCCGAAGAGACTTCGATACCAGCAAGATTCTTGTAGGTCGAAGCAAAGAGTATTGCGCGCATCCCAATGCCATACTCATCGATGACAAGAAGTCCAACATAGAGAACTTCATCGAGGCGGGCGGAACCGGCTTTCTTTGGCCGAACCAATATCGCATCGAAGACGGCGACATTGAAGTTGAAAAGGTGCTTGAGTCCTGCTTCAAAGAGGTAGAGAAGTTGAGCCACAAAATCAGGGAGCGACAGAAAAGATATGTCCCAGCATAAACTCGCAGGTATGAAATGCTACTTGTCAGGATCGATCGAAGCATCGAGAGATCATGGCATCGCTTGGCGCAAACAGTTCATTGATAGCTGTTGGGACAACGATCTTCCCTTCGGTTTCATCGATCCCTGCAACAAGGGGCCTGGCGCAATTCAAGAAGAGATCGGCGAGGAGCGCCGCAAGCTGCAGGCACTCAAGGCCGAGGGTCGCTTCGATGAAGTCACCGACATCATGAAGCAAGTCCGCCGTTGGGATCTTCGCGCAGTTGATTACTCCAACTTCATTGTTGCTGTTATCGATCGCAATGTCCCTACCTGGGGAACTGTAGACGAGTGCATTGTCGCAGAGAGACAGCGTAAGCCTCTCATTGGCATTGTCAAGGGAGGGCCATCTCAGGCTCCTGATTGGCTCTTTGCAATGATGAGACATGACGAGATGTTTGAGACGGCAGATCAGGCTGTTGAGTATCTGGTCAAGTTGGATAGGGGAGAAATCCCGTTGGACAAACGATGGATCGAGATCACTGGGCTATGGGAAAATGAGCAGCGCTACTCTCTTCCGCTACTCGGGGAGTAAGAAGAAGCTGGTTCCTCTTATGGAACCGCCTCCCTTCAAGCCCAAGAGGGTTGTTGAGCCGTATCTTGGCGGCGGCGGTTATATTCTGTCGAGTTGGAAACCTGCTCTTGGCATCGATGTCAATGAAGAGGTCATTCAGCTTTGGAAGTGGTTGAGAGACGAGGCTGATCTTGAGCGACTGTATGAGATCAGAGAGATTGTAGAGGCGGCAAAGAAACAGGATCCCGATGGGAAGCCCGATGTACGAGAAATGCCTTTGAGCGAGGCAGAGCAGACATACGTTCGAGTCAATGTCACAGGAGCGTATGTCGGACAACTGAGTTCATGGAAAGTTTATCCTCAGCATAGTCTACCAGTAAATCAGACAGCGAAGTTTCTTGAGAGGATCGAGAATGTTGAGCTAACCCATGGCAAAGCCGAAGAGGATTATCATGAAGTTGATGGCGATGTCGTTTTCCTTGACCCTCCGTATACCGGGACAACTGGTAACTACAAAAACAGGGGAGTTGGAGGAATTGAAGAAGGGTACGACCCGAAGACCACCGTTCGTCTCATTCGGAGACTTTCAGCCCCAACTATCCTCACTTATGGATCAAACGCCAAAGAGGTCTTCCCTGACTTCGATTGGAGAGTCCTGGCCAAGCGCAAAGTCCCTCGCTTGAGAGGCGGCGGAACCATAGAGAGGATTGAGCATGTCTGCTATTTCAACTGGGAATGAGGCAACCGTGGAAGAGGCGACCATCGATCGAGATCAGACCGATGATCCTGAACAGATGTTGTTTGATTTCATGACGGAGAAGTGACTTGACTACCGCATCCCTTGATACATTGTCGTTTGAACAGCTTCGTAACGCTAACAGAGAGCGATGCGGTAAAGCTTACCATAGCGTAAATGATTGGTCCCCTTCTGATTGGGGCAACGCTATGGCAGGCGAGTTCGGCGAAGTCGCTGTAGAGTTTCTTGACCTGCAATCTTTGCTCATCAAGTTCTTTCAGAAGATTCAGGCTTGCGACACGATCAAGAAGATCATGCGGCAGCTTGATGACGATGACGAGATCGCCAAGCTACAGGATCGTCTTGCCCTCGAACTGGCTGATGTTGTTATCTATGCGGACCTCCTTGCCGAGCGCTTGGGTATCGATCTTGGCGCAGCGGTGAGGACGAAGTTCAACGAAGTTTCCGATAGAAGGAACATAGACATCCGCCTTTGAGGAGATTTTTATGGCATCGACTTGGTACATCAATCTTGAAACACAGCAAGTAACTTCGGTAGAACCCGATTTGTCGGGCAAGCAGCTTTTGACTCTCAATATCGCCGATGGCGAGAGTCTTGGCACGGCGATGAATCAGTTGACTTCTTTGAAGCAGATGCTTCAGACGCCTATTCCAACATACGCCACTATCGTCATCAAGGTTGTGATAGGAACATAGGAGAAACCATGTCTGCAATTGTCAAGCCAAAGATACGGAGGATCTGTCTCTACGGCGGTCCTGGAACAGGTAAGTCTACAACTGCTTCTGATCTCTTTGCTGAGTTCAAGCGCATGTGCGTTGATAGCGAGGTTGATCGACAGTTTGAGCTTATTCAAGAGTTTGTCAAGCAGTGGGCATGGGAGGGCAAGAGTCCCAAGGGATTCGATCAGGTCTTTATCTTTGCGAATCAGCAGCAGAGAGAAGAGATCCCGCTTCGAGCAGGCGTGCATCATATCTTCACGGACTCGCCTCTTTTCTTGGGCGCTGCCTATGCGAGGAAGTATCACAGCAAGACTTTCAACTCGCTCATCTCGCTGGCCGAGTTGCATGAAGAAGAGTATCCTGGCCTTCATATCTTCCTTGAGCGAGGCGATCGCCCGTATGTTGGCAAGGGTCGTTATGAGGATGCGGACAAGGCTCGACGGATGGACGACTATATCCGTAGCCTTCTCGATCTGTATGTTGGTAGCGAAAACTACCTGACAATGCCGTACAACGATCGAGATCAAATCGTTGCGACTATCGCCGATCGTCTTGATCTTTCCAAGTATTCTGCGAAAGAAGAACCCGAAGCAAGATCCTTTCCGCAGGCGGATGCTCGGGCTGTCGCAGAATATCACAGTTCTGGCGGAAGCGATTTCTGAGGTACAACGATGAAACTCAAAGCACCAATTGACGTTATCCAAAACCCTACAGCGGAAGATGTCATGTTCATGAAGATGGCTGTTGAATACGCATCTGGCGGCACAGACACTTCTACCCGCAACGGCGCTGTCCTTGTTGATTCAAGCGGCAACCATGTTCTTGCAAGGAACGGTATTCCTGATAGGCATGGCGTGAAGATCACAGATGCTCGTCTCAATGAAAGACCGCTAAAGTATAACGTCATCGAGCATGCTGAAGACGGCACGATCTTTGAAGCGGCTCGTCAAGGAGTCCGAACAGAAGGCTCAACAGTTTATTGCCCTTGGTATGCATGTTCGGGTTGCGCTGTTTCTTTGATATGCGCTGGAGTCGCTCGCATTGTTGGTCATATGGGCATGCTGAGGCGAACGCCTGAGCGATGGATGGAAGATGTGGATCTTGGTTTTGAGATGCTTCATGAAGCAGGCATCAAATGCGAAGCCATCGACACTCCTCTCGGTCTCACAACGCTGATGAACGGAGAAGAAATTGAACTCTGATGGATGATTTCAAAGGGAAAGTCTGTATCAATGAAAAAGGTCGCATTGGTCTTGTGACCAATCGCACTGGAATTCCCTGGCAATGGTCTGGCAAAGATTTGTCTGATGATAGCTGGTGGGAGGCCAAGACTTTTCGCGTATTGTATGATTCGCTTGAAGAATATGAACGAGATCGTCACGTTCTCGGCATAGGCAAAGAGTATCACAACGACAAGTACGAGCGATGGACCATGGATCAAGCGTTCATGTCCATGGCCTTCTGCATGTCGAAGTGTTCGCATGATTCAAATACGCAGCATGGCGCTGTTGTTGTAGATGAGAGAAGTCATCCTCTTGCTTCTGGTTGCAATGGATGGCTTCCGAAGTCTCCCGATTCTCTGATGCCTAATACCAGAGAAGGCGGCTTCAAGTATGCCCATGTTCGTCATGCGGAAATAAACACCCTGAGTCAGGCGACTCGATCAGATCTCAGCGGATGCCGCATATATGTGACTGGTCTTCCATGCAACAACTGCATGAGCGAGATCATTGCGCGCGGCATCCGCGAGGTCATTGTCGGAGATGTAGGCCATGTTTTCGGCGATGGCTTTTGGGAGATGCATAACTTCCTGGTTCGATCTCACGGAGTTACCGTTCGGTATTTTGACGATGAAATTGTGGATACGTCAAAGACCAGGAGATTGAAGCATGGATGATGACAACTTGCCGCCATTCACCATCAACTGCAACGATATTGGCGAAGGTACATCTCTTGCAGTAGTTTGGAATATGTACCTGCGTACTCTTGCCATACTAAATCAGACAAGCTCTGTTGAAATACCACCAGGTGAAGACGTAGCAGAGTATCTTACAGAGAAGGCGAGAACGATCCTCATCAAGTCTGCGAATATCGTCAAGGGCAACAGGGATGAGAATGCTCCATTGGACGAAGATTACCTGTTCGAGCATGCTCTGAAGAACTGCAGTTACATGCTTGAAAACATGACCGGCGATCCGTATGAACGACTTAGCGATCAAGGTTGATGCAAAGCAACTTGTCAAAACAGTCATTGAGCGATTCAAGAGACTCAATCCTGAACTGACTCGCACTATGGTTGCCTTGTCAGGCGGCGCAGATTCCGTTGCGCTCCTTTATTGCCTGTCTCGGATCAAAGAGCTTGATCTTTGCGCCGTTCACATCATGTATGATATTCGTCCCGAAGAACAAGCGGGTCGAGATCGACAGGTCGCAATTGAAGCCGCAACCAAATGCGATGTTGACATTTTGACCAAGCGCGTCAAGATGCAAGAATGGATGCAGGACAAAGGCGAGAAGAACCTCGAAGCAGCCGCAAGGAATGCTCGGTACTACTGGCTTGAGAATCTGTTTGATCTTCGGCTTTCTTCTGCGCCAAACCAGAACTTCATTCGCTACGAACATTTCAACCGCAATGAGGGCTATATCGCTACGGCTCATCATGCCGACGATCAGCTTGAGACTGTCCTTATGTTCCTGGTGCGAGGTACTGGTCTTCGAGGGATGGCTGGTATTGCTCCTAAGCAACAAATCAGAGGCAACGGCAAGACGCTTGTTCGCCCCATGCTGGATCTCACGCATGAAGAGACGAAAGCCATCTGCGAGTATGCTGAACTGGATTGGGCTGAAGACGAGACGAATAACGATACGGATCTGACTCGCAATAAGATCAGGCACGAAATCGTTCCTCGCATGAGAGAGATCAACCCGAAGGTTGCGCAGCATTTTGTCAACTCTGCTGATATTGCCAGAAGCGCTCTCGAAACAGTCGAAGACGCTTGCGCTCATCGCATCCGCCCTGAATGGGGGTTCTGCACGCCTGGCGTTCGAGTCTCAACGAACACCGATTCGCTGAGACTCGTTGAAGATGTAGTCATCTACGAATGGCTTGGGACAGCCGTCCGTAGCATCACCGGCGGACGAGGACTTGATCGGGTGACAAAGAGGATGCTCGATGAAGTAACCTCTGCCATCCGAGATCGAAAGTACCGCAAGTTTGATTGGCCCGGCGTTGAGGTTCATGTCGGTCAAGAACGGGTAACAATCCAGAGAGCAAGTCAGAAATGAACGAACCCGATTGGACAAAGGACACTCTTACCAATGGCGAGACGCTTGGTCCTGCGATGGAGATCGAGACTGAGGATGAGGCTCGCCAGTATCTCGACAACTATGTCGATTGGATGGTCGTCAAGCACGGCATGTCCCGAGTCGAGGCTCTGAATGTCGCCAAGCAGAACATCGGCTACTATTCAGGCTACTATGGCGTTGATACGCAACGTCGGGTTGAACGAGTCTTCAAGTGCGTGCATCCAATCTTCGGTTCAACGAGCGGCGAACAAATGAGCGTTCAGGAGATTCTTGAGCAAGGTCGAAAGATGGGCGAGGAATCCAAAAAGGGCAAGGGTCTAAAGATGCCCCATGGTCAGCCTACTGGCGTTCCAACCAGAATGTCGAGAGGCGATTTCGTTGAGTTTGACTAATGACACAGGTTCATTGGCTTGTAGAAGACGGTCCTTTCGAAGAGGACATCGGCCCTCTGCTTGAGGAGATCAAGCGGCAAGGTCATCCATTGAGAACGGTCAAGTACGAACCGTTCGAGAGCGGCAACTATCGGGATCTGTATCCCGAGAACGCATGCGTTGTCTTCTACGGATCGATCAACCTTGCGCAGCAGTTGCAGCGACAGACGCCTTGGGTTCCTGGCCCTCTCGTAACCTTCGACCACTACAAGTGTTCAACATATTTCGCGCATTGGGGAAAGCATCTTCTCAACTCCGAGTACCTGATGATGCCCTATGCAGAAGTATGCCGACGAAGGCACGAGATTTGCCGTCGCTTCGGTCATCTTGAGCCCGAGAAATCTTCGCTGTTCATTCGTCCCGACGATGGACGCAAGACGTTCGGCGGGCACGTTGCGTATGAGCATGACTTCGAGCGAATTGGCGGACCTGTTGGTCAGTATGCCCGTCCTGAAACGATGGTTGTTGTCTCGTCTCCGAAGAACCTCTACTACGAATGGCGTATCATCGTCTGCGATGGCAAGGCCATTTCTGGCTGTCAATACAAGTGGGCTGACAAGCTGACTCTTGATCCCAAAGTACCTGATGCTGTTTGGGAGAAGGCAAACGAGGTGGCCTCTTGCGGTTGGCATCCTGATCGGATGTACGTTCTTGACATCGCTAACTGGGGGCCAGGAGCTTATGGCGGTCATGACGGGTACTATGGTCAGATGTTCTTGATCGAGGCCAACTCTTTTGCCTGTTCGGGTTTCTACTGCTGCGATCCAGAGCCTATCGTCCGAGAGGCCTCAAGGGTCGCCCTTGAAGAATGGCAAGATATCTACGCCCCGATCTAAGCAGGTGACGCCACTGACGCCTATAATGCTGTAGAGGTATTTATGGGCGATACGAAGACATCTCGAATGGCGGTTCTGGATCAGAAGACCACGGGCGGCGTTCCGGTCAAGATCTGGGCAACAGAAACCGATCCTGACACAGGAAAGTCATACCCGTCTGTCGATCAGAACACGATCCTGCAAGCGTCCATGGCGGCTCGTCTGCCATTCGCTTTCCGTCATGTTGCTCTCATGCCCGATGCGCATGCTGGTTACGGTCTGCCCGTAGGCGGCGTTTTCGCGGCAAAGGGAGCAATCCTCCCCTACTTCGTGGGAGTTGATATCGGATGCGGCATGTGCGTCCTCAACACCGAAGTTCCGATCGATCAGATCGATGTTCCGAAGCTCATGGAAGATTGGGGCGCATCGATACCTGTGGGTCAGTCTTCTCGCTCAAACAGCGATCTCTGGTTGAGCGAAGAGCATGTCAAGCGAACGGCTGACAAGTTCGAGGAAGATCACGGTAAGGTCGAAGACAAGCACAACATCAAGCTGCCTGACCTCGCAAGAGCAAGGGTTCAGTTGGGTACGCTCGGAGGCGGCAACCACTTTGTTGAGTTGCAGGTCGATCCGAACGGCATCGCCCATATCATGATCCATAGCGGATCGAGGGGTTTTGGTGCGCGCACCTGCGAGATGTTCCATGACATCGCCCGCCGTCTCTGCCTTAGCTGGCATGTCAAGCTTGAGAGCGACAAGTGCGCATTCCTTCCGGTTGAAACGGACGAGGGGCAGGCGTACATCGATGCGATGCGACTTGCGCTCGACTATGCGTTCCAGAATCGCTCAACGATGATGCGATGCGCTCGTCATGCGCTTGAGCAGCAGGTCGGACGAGTCGCCCCGCTCAAGGGGACGATCAACATCCACCACAACTACGCCGACCTGGAAAACCACTTCGGCGAGAATGTTTGGGTGCATCGAAAGGGAGCTACGCTCGCTCGTCAGCAGACGACTGGCATCATTCCTGGTTCGATGTGCGCCAAGAGCTACATCGTCAAGGGCAAGGGCTCGAAGGATTCGTTCATGTCATGCTCGCATGGCGCGGGACGTAACTTCAGCCGTAGCGAGGCGAAGCGACAGGTCGCTGAGGGCGAAGTTCCTACTCAGAAGGCTCAGTTGCAGAGCGCGGGCGTTTCGGTCCATGGTGCTTCCGAGGTTCATGACGAACTCGGGCACGCCTACAAGGACATTTCTGTTGTCATGGCAAACCAGTCGGACCTCATTGATATCCATGAGGAACTGACTCCTGTTGCTGTTCTCAAGGGGTAATCATGTTCTTTGCACCGCCGCCTCCTGCAGTCAAGACTCCCGCTTTGTCTAAGACCAGATGGAGCAAGGGAGTTACTCATGATGGCTACCATGTCAGAGCAGGTCAGCTTGTGAGCGTTCGTCCCGATCTTCTGCCCGAGGGCGCGATCGGACATGTCGAAAAGGTTTCCGGCGTTGACAGCAAGGGCAACGCATACTCAGGTTACGCGGCGTCCGCATGGAGAGGGAAGCCTATCCCTCTCAAGGATTGCGTTACCGAAGTCGAGATAAAGAAATGATCGAATGGCTTGATCACAATTTTCTGTGGCTGCTTCTGGTTGCCGTCGTTGCTTCCGTCCTTGGTTTTGGCAAGTGGATACACGCTATCTTTGGCGGCGGCGAGTTCACGATGAAAAGCCTTGGCGGTTCATTTGCCTTCTTTGCTTTCATGGCGCTTGTCGCAGGCATTGCATGGCTCGGCTTTCTTGTTGGCGCGATTATCAATGTTGTTCAATATCTGCAGGTTGCCTGATGAACTACTCGGGTCGAACATCTGCCTACGAGCATAAGCGAGACGATTGGGCCGATCATAAAGGCCCATTTACTCCTGCCATTCAGCAACAGACGGTCTTCAATGCTCAATGGACAGATTGTCCGGTTGAGGTCGAGGATGAAGTCAGGCGGCTGTGGCAGGATGTTGAATACGGCAACGATGTTTACTACTTCTCTTGGAGTAGCGAGGAAAATGGATCGGATTACCCGATCATTGATGAGTATCTGAAATCCAAAGGCGTTGAGAAATGCCTCATTCATTGGTGGTGGTAAATGACAGATCAACAAGATGTCATGCGAATCCTTGACGGTCTTGACTGGGAACCCATTCGAGATATTCTCAAGGAAACAACCTGTCAGCTTCGTATCGGCGAACAGATCGAAGAAAGCGACGGGGCAACGCATGTTTTCATGATGCCCTCTGTTGATGATGTCGCCAATCCTGATGAGTTCGATTTCATCGACCTGACTTTCATCTATATTGGCGTTCACAAGGAGAAGGCAGCGGAGGCTCGTCAGCGACTCGTTGAGCTACTTGCTCCGGGCGAAGAAGCATGGAAGCTTGGGCCGAGCTACATGCATGTCGGAGCAGCGATTGGCGACCAGGGCGGCGCTCTGATGCTGTTCGCTCTCGGTCGAGCGTTGAATCTTTGGCAGATTCTTTCCCCGCAAACGATGATGGGGCTATCGAGAGATCATCCTCTGTCTCAGCAGATGGCTGGTCAAGGGATGGTCAACATCCAAGGCTGGTTCCCTGATGGGAGCGCAGAACAAGAACCCAATCTGCCTGCCAATGTTGGGCATCGCACGGAGCAAGAACAAGATGATCGAGATCACGAAGGGTAAGTTTCGGCGGCTGAATGAACCCATCAAGGGGAAGCCGAACTACCTGCGCATTGTTTCTGAGCGATTCGAGGTAGAAGAACCCGATGGGCCTGGTATCATCGGCCCTGCTGTTCGCGAGTTCATTCATACTCGCAATGCTGTAGCGGTGCTGCCGATCTGCCCGTCTGAGCAGAAGATCCTGATCGCTCGGCAGTTCCGTATGCCCGTAATGCATGATACGGGAGATTACCAGCGAGCGTGGATCTACGAGGCTCTCGCTGGCGTTATCAGCGACGGCGAAGATCCGATCGATTGCGGCGTTCGGGAAACTTTGGAAGAATCGAGCGTCGTCGTTCTTCCTGAGAGAATGAAGTTGGTCGCCGATTACTATGTCTCGCCAGGAGTCTCCTCAGAGCGTCACTACGTCTTCACCTGCGAGGTTGACGCTGCGGAGCCCTCGGAGCCCTCTGGCGGTCTGGAAGAGGAACACGAGGCTCTCAAGCCTGCCTGGTTGACCTTCGATGAGATCCGAGCCCTGCGCTCGGGCGGCAGAATCGAAGACGGCAAGACGATTATGGCCCTGATGTCTGCTGGGCTGTAAATCATATCAAAAAGTTAGAGTGAATCGCTGCAATCTTCCCTTCGAGGAAGTCGATGTAAATCTTGCATCTGGCTCTCTTTGAAGCAGGAGGATTTGCAGCAATGTCCGAGAACGAAAACAAGTCTGCAGGTAGTCGAGCCGCAGACTGGGCAAACCGGATCGATGAGGTCCAGCGTTTTGCTCAGACGAACAATCGTTGGCCTTCTACCACGGCCCAAGACGAGTCAGAATTGAAACTGGCTCAATGGTGGTCTCGACAGAAGTATTACTTCAAGAAGTTTGAGAAGGGCGAAAAGTCGCCAGGTATCAATGATGATCGAGCCAAGATCATCCGAAACCTGATTTCTGACTTCGCCGCTTTTGAACGAGACGGCATCTGGATCGGTCGCTACAACATCGTCAAGAGCCGTATCCAGACCGCTCAGAAGCTCTGGCCTTATGACACTGAGAACGATGAAGAGAAGCGAGTTCTTCGTTGGTGGAACCAGCAGAAGACGTTCTACCGCAAGTTCCGCAAGGGCACGAAGGCAGGCGGTATGACTGAGCGCCGCGCTCAGCTTGTCGAGCAGCTTCTTAGCCTTCTCGGTCAGCCATTGATCTCCAACAGTCAGGATGACGATACACAAGAAACAGATTCTTCGACGCCTACGGCGATCGAGCCTCCTGTTTCAACCCCTGATCCAGCCCCATCCCATACGGGCGCATCTAACTTTGGAGATTGAGAATGGATGACATGATCGGTCAGAACGGAACAACCAGCGTTGCCAACACCGACAAGTTGCGCCGTCGCATTGGCCTTGCGTCTCTTCGAGCAAAGCTTGAAACCTGCGAACTCATGCTCAATACGGCTACAGATTGTCTTGATGAAGAGACCTTCGGGGCCGAGGCATTCGAGCAATGCGAAGCCTGTTATGCAGCCGCAGAAGAGACAATGAAGACGCTTGAGCTTGTTCAGCTTCTTTGCGTCCGACTTTCGGGCTCCAACCAGATCCCTAAGCTTGAGAAGTTTGCTGCCGCCCGACAGCCTTCTTCTGGCTCATGAAGTTCAGATACGAGACCAGTTACGATCAAATAGGCGAGTTTTCAGCAAGCGGTTTCAAACAACCAACGCTGGCTGATTACTCCCGAGCAAATCGCTTCCTTGCAGGAACAGGGGTCCGCTTCCAAGTCGGACCCCTTTCTGCGCGAGAAGGTTGCATCGTCGTCGCCCTTCTCGACGCATACCTCTCGAAACAGAAAGCACAAGTTCTTCCCAATGTCATAGCCCGCTACACCAGTTGCGATGAGGGCGTCTACACCTACTATCATGGTTCGGATGTTCACCAGTTTTCGCTCAACAATGCAACGATGAAGCTGATCGAACAGAAGCCCTTCTCTTGGCGTGACAAGATCCTGATCGCAGACAACATCTACGATGCAGAACTCTACAGCCGCTTTCAGAGCAGCTATCGAGACAATCAGAGCGCTTACATCGAGAAGGCTGTCACCCGACTTTGTGAGTTTGCTGAGAACGTCTTTCACTTCAAATCAACATTCACAGCCGTGCAAGTGAGAATCAACTTGAGCGATGAATCATTTGCAGAGATTAAGAGTAGCAAGTGACAAGGGAACTCATTACAATGGATGCATGGACGACATCTACGACGCAGCAGTTGCCTTTCTTGAGGAAAACCCGCATCGCATAATCGATGTCTGGGACGATCCTCAATCTCACCCGTCTGGCATCCTATTCCTCGCTGCCTCGCCGAGCGGTTTACCCCAGCAGAACTTGAGCGGAGACGGAACTTGCGGAGATGTTTGTGAGATCCTGTCCAAAGAGGCCGTCGCCTATTCGACAGAAGTTACAGACATGATCCTCACCGATAACGATCGGCCCTTACCGAAGGTTGACGGCGAAAGCGGTCTGCCAGAGATTGAACCGGCCATGCTCGATTCTTTCGCGCAATGGCAGAGAACTTTCGATTTGGAATGGGATCGCAGCCCTGTTCGCAAGCTGCACGAATGGGGCTTTGAACCTCAAGACCTTGGGGTAACTGCGCAGCCGTAAAGGAGCCCTCAATGGGACTGTTTGGAAAGAAGAAGCCAAGAGAACGACCTGTAAGCAATAGCACAAGAACTCGCGTGCAAGGACGCCGAGCGCCAAGCTCATATCAGCTTCGGACGCTGTGGCGTAACTCTGCGCAGAAAGGCCCCGTCACCGTTGATGGCGACCTGCTTGAGAACATGATGATCTGGCTTCTCTACTACGAGATGATGACGCCGGATCATGAATCGATCGGCATGAACGAAATCTGGACCGATCTTGAAACCTCAGGCGAATGGGCAGGGCTTCAAGGTCACGAAGAAGTCGTAGCAGAAGAATCTCCCGTTGAAGAGACCGAGGTCGTTGAAGCCGAGGCAACCGAGGATGAGATTCAGCAGATCGAGAGCGCCATCAGCGCAGAAACGACTCAGGATCAGGTCGATCACAATCAGCCCCAGACTTCGACCCCTGCATACGATCCCCCTTCTGTCATTGAAGACGAGACTACAAAGCAGTCTTCTGTGAGCAGCGGTTGGGGCGGCGGAGGCGGAGGCTATGAGAGCTACGACAGCGGAGGCGGAGGAGACAGCGGAGGCGGTGGCGGTTTTGACGACTAACCCCGCTGGTAGGAGAGCATAATGGCAACCGAAACGAATACATTCTGGTCAGATCTGCAGGATCTCGAAGAGACTATTGCCAAATCACAACGCTTTGAACTTGAAGCCTCGTCCCCGGAAGAGGGCGAGGTTTCATTCGCTCATGCAGTCAAGCATGCTGCTGGTTTGCGCATCATGCAGAATCGTCTTGAGGAAGGAAACGTTCTTCATCTGATGGCTCTTCGAGACGATGAGTATCAGAACTTTTGCGTTTACTTCAACAGCAAGTCGATTATGGAAGCCGATGATAATCTCTGCATCTGGCGATCCACCAACTCGGCCACCAACTGCGCTGAATGCGCTCGATCAATCATGAAGGCCATGGCGAGTATGTTGACCGTCATCGGTTATGAGGTCTATGTCAACGAGGGCGAAACAGTTGTTCTGTTCAACCCGTTGCTCAAAGGACGAGTCGATGACAACTGAGGCAACAATGCTGGATGAAGTGCTGGCTCGCCTCGAATACATGGGCGGCGGCGCTTCTGTTCATCTATATGTCTTGCAGTCAAGCTCGAAAGATGCCTCGGGAACTGACCGACCGTTCTATGAGATTATCGCTTGTCCTGTTCCGAGGGAATCGATCGACGATACACCCGAAGGATCGGTAGTTCTGTTTGGAGACAGGCACTCGACTGGCGGCGATCACGGCAAGCATGTCAAGAACGCTGCCCTGATCTGCGTATCAACTATCCTGACCGTCATCGCAGGCATGGATGTCTATGTTGATGATGAGCTTTTTGATCCGAGGCAACAATGAGTCTGAACGTTCCAGGATACTGGCGCAAGAACATCCGCAACCTTGAATACATCATTTCTGGTAGCGAATGCTATATCGATGTCGTTAGTGGACAAGATCAATACATGATCTACCTGTCAGATATCCCCTGGGGCAGCAAGGATTACAGCGAACGTCGTCTCTTGATGTATCGACTGACAAAGACTTCTCTTGATACACTCAAAGATGCAGGTCCAATTGTCATTGATGATTTTTGGGAAGCAATGACAATCGCTGCGATGTTGACCGTCTTTGGTCTTGAGGTTCATCTTTCTGCTTCTCTGCGATACTCTCATGATGAGCAGTTTGGCACCGAAATTACAGATGAGGTCAATGGTAAGAGGCGGAAGAGAACCGTAGGCGTCTATGAGTTGTTTAGTTCCAGGCTCGAAGACCATGTTGTTTTTTACGAGAACGAAGACGAGGATATCGAGGATATTACTGGCGGTGATTTCATCAGAGAACAAGCCCCTATTCGAAGCCGCAGAATCAAACAAGAAGGCAAGATGTCTGTTGAGGAGTTTCTCGATTGAGCGAATACAACAGATTTCTGCGTAGCGATCTCGTAGACTTCTTGGCGGACCTGTCTTTTGGAGGCAATGTCTTCATCGATCTCTCTGTCATCAACGTCAAATGCGACAATGCTGACGGACTCGCATACTCTGTTGAGCTATCTGATTGTCCGTACTCGATCGGAAACGAAGAAGCTCTAAAGAAGTATCAGGAACGATCTCGGAATGTCTTTGTTGACCAGAACATGTATGATTCGGATATCACTGATCCCGAGATAACTGAGCTTAGCCTGATTCAAGCCTTCAATACGGTTCATGTTATTGCCGGTTTACTGACAGGACTTGGTTACGAAGTGTATATCAACCTGGACTCTTCCAGCGACGAATACATGACGTTTTTGGACTTTCAGAGAATTGCTGAACACGCAAGAAACATCAACGAGTTTCCAAATGAGGCCGAAATCAAGGTTCTCAGAGGCGGCGTGGCCTTGCAGGTGAAGTAGTCAGCGGCTACTATTCGCTGATGCCCTTACAGCAATGGACAGAGCAAACGCCGTCGTCGTCTGATGTTCTCGCATGCCAGCGGGCGCATCAACTCGACATCTGGTGGGCTCATTATGGCGAGGGCAAGGCAGATGAACAGCTTCTTGAGGTTGCTCCTGTCTGTACGCATGTCGATTCTGCAGTCCGCAGAGTTCTGTTGAGCGACGGCATTCCGCCGTACTCCATCTCTCCTGGTCTTGTTACGATTGAATCCGATGGAGATCCAATCTCTGTTGAGTTCGATCGCTTGTCCCCGCAATCTCTCGCCATGGCTATTGTCAAGGCGGGTATCTTGGCTTTCTTACCCGCAAGGAGCGAGAATCTTGACCACAGCAGTTCTACCGGAACCGCAGACGAAGACGGCAAGGAAGCAGAAGGATGAAAAGACATTCTGTGTCATGCCAGAATCAGCGGGGTCGAAGAGCGCAGTTAGAACGATTGGTTCATCGCCGAACGGCGGACAGGTCATGCAGCCTCTCGCGTCTTTCCAAGCAGAAGGCAATCGATTTACGCTCTACGCCAGACAATCCAATGGCAAGATCTCGATGTTCTCGGCGATCATCGACAGCGGCGAGGTTATTTCCTTGTCGTGGCAGACGTACAACAATGAGAGCGTTTCGCATTCAGCCGTTAACAGGTCTCTACCAGAAGAGACTCTGATGCGGCTGTTTTCTGGCAAGGATTTCGACGTATGAAGAAAAAGAGCGTCAACACAACCAGGGGCGGCAATCTGCTACCTCTTGTATTATGCGCTGCCCTGGCGCTCACTATCTTCGGTTCAGCCATGTTCTGGCTCTCGATGAAACTCGACACATCTCTGGCAATCAAACAACCTGCGCAGATAGAACCTTCTGTCGAGGAAGTCCAACCGCAAGAAGAACCTGTTGCAGAAGCAGAAGCAGACGAGGCGGAAGATGCTCCGTCTCTTGTCGATGCTGCTATTGATGTCGCAACAGATGAAGAAGTCCAAGAGTCCGTTATGGGCAGAATCAAGAAATGGAGAGAAGACCGCAAGAACGAGGATGATGAATGAAGTACGCATGGACTTGGATTGCTGGTCAGTCTATCCAGACTTGGGCCGTTTCCCAACTCTCTCCGCTCGTTGCGAAGGCCTACAGCGCAACGACGGCTCAAGAGATGGCGGAAGCAATCATTCCCATGTATTTCCCTGTCATCCTTTTCTGGGCCTCAATCGTCATCCTCATTTCTCGTCGAAATCTGGTCAAGAACTGGAAGAGAGGCGAGCAAGCGTATAGAGAGTGCATCGAGTATCTCAAGCTCCAGGAAGGGCTTGAGCAAGCAAGGGCAGGACGCTGCATGATGATGTAAGGTAAGTCATGAAGTTCTGGCAGTCGGATGCCTTTCTTGGGCCGATCATGGTCATGATCGCTCCCCTTCTCGGCGTTCTCTTCGGCCTTGTTTGTTGGATTGTATTCATCAGAAACCTACCAGAGCTTTTCTCATTGGCCTTTGAAGGCCGCAAAGAACGGAGACAAAGATGTCAACAGTAGCAGCAATTCGAGACATCGCGAAATGGATCGCGATCGTAACGCTGGTCCTCATTATCGTGAAATGGCTCTTGCTGCCGATCGCTTTCGTTTTCAGCTTCCTCAAGCTGCTGCTGATTCCGGCGGCAATCGTCTGGTTGATTGCGACCCTTTTGACGAAGGGGCGTCCGTCTTCTATTCAAACGATCGCTGGATATACGACTGTCATTGCAGCGGTCGCTCTGCTCGGCAAGTATGTCCTCTTGCCGTTCGCTTTCGTCATCGGCGTTGTTCAGGTCGCCTTCTTGCCAGCGCTGATCGTTTGGATCATCACGGCGCTTATCGCTCCGAGCGATGACAGCGCTTCTCAAACCTCATAACAGGAGAACAGCTATGGGCGGTACGAATGCAGGCACCGTTGCTCCGGTCGCTCCGCAGGCAAGCGGACAGACTATCGGAACGATGAACGATCTTCGAGTCCACATCGATCCCACGACCAGTCAGGTCCACATCCATGACGACAAGGCAGGATTTAAGTTCGCCACTCCTGTCGCCGATTTCGAGAACGCATGGAGCAAGGGCGAGTCTGATGGCTTCGCTACGCCCATGGAGATGATCGGAACAGATGGCAAGGGGCAACCTGTAACTGCCAAGTTCACGAAGGTTGTCAACGGAGGCGTCCTCGACCTGGCTGTGGAGATCGCCAAGGCCTCATGGGGGCCGAACTTCGCGGCGCTCAAGAACCTCGTTGACGGCAACTGAACCCTCTTGCGGGTGATCGTCTTTTGTTGTAGGATGTTTGCATGTCCAAAGTTACTCAGGAATTCTTCTGCACCAATAGCGGCGGCGGCTGCGGCGGCTACTTTCTCGCAAAGCTGAACACCGGCATCGATGGAGTCGTCGAAGTCGTTTGTCCAAACTGCGGACACAAGCATCAGCGCAAGATCGACAAGGGCGTCATCAAGGAACAGTTCAGGTTTAGCGATAAACCGACTCAAGAGATTCATCCAACAAAGGCAACCTTCCGAACAGAGCCATATACTGCGGCTATGAAGAAGAAGGCAGGCGGAGCAGGCGAGCGCGACGCTGTTGTTCTCGCAGAGCAGACAGACGGCAAAGGAAACATCCTCAGCGGCCTCGGTCGCTGGATCGAAAGATTCGGAGACCGGCAATGACAACCGCAGAGATGACGAAGATCCAGTTCAGCCCCATCGCTCGCGGACGACAGTTCCGAGAAGTCGAGACCTCAATGCAGGTCGTGGGAGACGATCAGATCGAAGCAGTCGAGGCTGATCCCAAGAAGTTCCTGTTCCGCATCATCGACCAGAAGGACGGCGACAAACGACTGGTTTGGGATAGTACGAACATGGCCGACATCCGAGAGGCTCGTCGCATGTTCAACCACTTCCTTCAGCAGGGCTTGACTGCCTATCGGGTCACGCCTGGCGGCAAGAAGTCAACGCAGTCCATGGAGGAGTTCGACCCGACCGCTGAAGAGATTCTTTTCATGCCTATCACGCTCGTTGCGGGAGGCTGAGGATGGCGGAATCGGATAGTCATCCCAACTGGAAAACTGTACGAGGCCCAAGATCAGCTATGGCCTTCATGAGGTCGCTGGTGTCCTCGGAACAGACAGAAAGCAGGTGCCCCCAAGTGAGCGATGTACCCGAAAAACTCGTAGAGTCAGCGAAGGAACTGGCTCTGCAGGCTCTCGACAACAATGACACGCACGAAGTTGCAATCAACATCGTTGTCACCAATATCGAGGGCATCGAGCAGAAGGTGAACTGTACCGTCAACAGAAAGATGACGACTTGAGACGCACTGGCTCCTCATCTAAACCCGATTGGGTAACGCACGAAGGCGAGCTTGTTGGTATCATGCTCGGCGCAGACTTTTGCGCGGAACATGAGTTCGGCATCAAGCGGCTACGAGAAATGCTCGGCATCATTGACCGTGACAAAGCCGACCGAACCAAGGTCTTCGGCGCTGATCGCTACAAGGTCAATGCCGTTGATCCGAAGCTATTCTGGTTCAAGGAACTGAAGTCTCGTCATGATGCGGTCCTGATCTGTTCCTCGCATATCGGTTCGGACTGGCATGCTGAGCAACGAGCGAAGTTGGAGAAGGGCAGCTTCGACAAGTTCTGTCAGAACTTCGAGATCGACATTCATAAGCCGTTCCGCGAAGATGATGAACCTCAGGTTCTCGCTACCGCATGGGACGAAGGATCGTTCGGCATTCATGCCAAGGGCAAAGAAGGCGTTGAGTACCTGAGACGACTGTATCAGGCGTTTTTGGACAACGATGTTGTTGTCTATCTCGGCGCTCCGCCTCTTCCTGCCTTCTCCAACTCGTCGCTGAATCTCATGATCGCTTCGCAGATTCCGCAAGAGGGTCTCGATCAGATGGAGACCTGCGATAGAGAAGCGTGGGAACTCAAGCGGGACGCTGAAAAGACCGGCATCGAAGAGAGGCTTCGTAAGGCTGGTTGCAGGTTCTACGCTCTCAGTCCCAGACGAGGGCTGCTTGAGAGCCGAGTCAGCCACGGCAAGATCCCTCCGTCGAAGCATGACATCATGTTCTGGCTCAACCCTATGGAGCAGAACAGATACGATCATGGCTGGTTCACGGTCGAGGAGCTTGACCTGTGGATCAAGGGCGAAGGCCCCGTCATCAAGAAGAAGGAAGCCGCATCATGAAGGCAGGAGAGTTCGCCAACTACCTTCTTGATCTCGCCTACTTGCATGCGCATGGTAAGATCAAATTCAAGAGGCCTCGCCTTTACAAAGGCTGGGTCAAACGGGTTGTTGGCGACACCACGATGTGGATCGATGTGAGGCAAACGGCATGATTGTTGAAGAATCTCAGATCAAGCAGATGGGACGAGTTGCGAAGTCAATTGCTGATTGCGAGACAGCTTCTCTTCGAAGCAGACTCGAAGCGCATTTGGTTTTGAGCCGCCTTGAGTCTCTTCATGCTTGTCTTTGTTGCGATCATCTTCCTGCTGACCAGCATAGCAAGAACGATGTCGAGTTCGACTTGTCGAAAGACATCGGAAGGAAGCTCCTATGAGAGTCGAATCTCTGACAGATGAACAAGCAATGTTCGCCATGATTCAGGTCGGCGAATGGTTGCGCATCAAAGAAGATCAAGGACAGCAGACTAACTCTCCCGATGCAACGCATTCATCGCTTCTTCATTGGCTCTTGAAGGGCAACAAGCCTTTGCCTAAGCCTCCGCCAGTTCTCTACAGTCGCCCGTGCCATGCTCTTGCGTCAGGCGAGACGATTACTCTTCATGATCCTCCTATTCGATATCCTGATGGCGACAATGTTGTCGTTGCGCAGAATAAAGAATGGCAATGGGTGGATCATGGTCAGGGTCTTCTCAAGCACGTTCCTTCCGATCAAATATACCAGTATGACTCTGATGCCAAGACGCTCCGCAAAGTCGAGGTCCAAGTCGTATGACCGCCGTCGCCGCTCAACCTGAAACAATCGATCTCGCTGATGTTGTTGCTGCGATGGAAGCGCATGTCGCCGAGATACCGCCAGGACCGAGCGACGAAGAGATCGCAGCCGAACATGTCGAAGTCGAAGTCGATCTGAGACCAGGCGACTTTGATACGCTCAACGGCGAAGCGGAAGTCACCATTCGCTGCCCTCTGACCGAGGAAGTCTACTGTCAACAGCATGAGTACGGCGACCGCCGATTGACCCGAATCGATGATGAGACAAACCTCGTCACCGAAGTCGTCGATGCCGGTCCTGATTTTTCGCGCCCAGGAAGAGCCGACGCAAGACTCCGCATCAGAGCATGGACCGACAAGAAGATCAAATTGAACTTTGTCTCCTCGCCAGGTCTGCTTCGTAACGGCGATCATACAGGAGAGGATGTCGTGAATACCTACCATGCAACTATGCTTCGGAGCATCTCTCACGCAGTCGATGAGGAAGTCAACACCTGGTCGTATGCTGACAGGAAAGCATGGCACAGCCTCTCTGACACGGACAATCGAGTCAACTACAAGACCTCGATCTGGTTTGAAGGCAACGACACAACAACCAGCGCAACAACTACCAGTTACTCGCCTTGGCGAAACTACACGACTGCTGATACAACGAACTCAACCACCGTCTTCTACGACGCTTACCGAGATGCCCTTGGAAGGCATGTCAAGTATTGGAGCGGTCGAGGCGAAGATCAGACCGTCATCGATCCCAAGCAGCGCATGCGAGACATTCTCCGTCATCGCAGAGCGCCTCGCGTCCATATCAGGCACGGCAACTCCCCCGGTCCCGCCAAGACCCAAGCCGAAGTCCGAGCCCGTCAAACGCTTCGCCGCATGATCGGAGAAGAGGCGTACCGCAAGTACCTCAGCCGAGGCTTTGTCCTCGTCTTCGGATGCAGCGGACGCATCTATCAGGTTCAGCCTGGTCACAAGTTCACGAAAGTCTGGTACGAAGGCGAACAGATCGAGCAACTCTGCGCCGTTCTGCCCTCTGAGTTCGCTCCAACCGATTCGGTCATCATGCGGATCTGTCTCATCGAACAGTCGGAAGACCTGTTCAAGGGCAAGGCCATCAAGCATGGCGCTGACCGCAGGCGTCCGAATGACATCTCGTACGCGCCGTACAATCAACGCATCGCTGTCCCTGGCGTCGAGGACATCGCTGAAGAATCGCTCCCCGCCATCTTTGCCAAACTCAAGGAGCAAGAGAAGAAGATCGTCGCTGCTGCATAAGGAACCTGTCTTTGAAACTCTCTTTCATCATCCCGTTCTTGGCCTTCTTTGCGGCCCCTGTCTGTATCATTGTTGCAGAAGCTCAAGGCGTCGAACGACCTGGCGTTATCTTCGGACCTCCGATAGGATGGTTTGTCTACGACCTCGCTCGTTTTTCTCTTGGCTTTTTCATTGGCTGGATGATCGGACGGTTGTTCAGAGATAACGAGTACGCTGCTCGACTGAAGAACGCTCTCAAAGACAAGCCAGAAGCAACGAAAGAAGATGGCGATGATTGGTATTCAGGACTACCCGAAGGGCATGCTCTCATGGATGATCCCGTTGACGAGTACCCTTTGGTTCGCCGAAACTGAGCAGGTGGCATAGATCGCTGCTACAATGATGAAGTATGAAGAAACGTCTGCTGTCCATTGCGAGTCAAGGAGTTGAACTTCTCGCGCTTATAGTGCTGACGTTGTTCGGCGCAGCCTTCGTACTTCTCCCGTATCATCCAAACCAGATCATTTCAATCGTCGCAACGGCAGTATTCCTGCTTGCGACTTTGCTGCTGTCGTCTATGGCTATCAAGCCATGGATCGAGGACGGCTTTGAACTGCCCGCAGCAAACTACCTGTCGAAGATACAGCTTTACTTCTTGAGGTTCTCGATCTTCGCTCCGTTTGCATCCGCTATCCTCTGGCTCGCTGTTGTCTGGTTCAGCGCAAACTGGGCAACGTATCTCGCCATCTATGTTGCTATGGCCGGAGTCTTGTCTTTCTGCCTGATCGGGTTGACGACTCCAATCAGAATGGCAATCTCATCGATATACATCGCTTTCGTTGAGAGAGAAAAGTCTCCGCAGATGACTCGGTTCTCTCAGATTGTAACCTGTCTTGATTTTGTTGTCTTGGGGCTGATTGCATCTTTCGCGCCCATGATGGCTTGCGAGAAAATCGTAGAAGTAGCGAAGACCCTGCTAATAGGAGCAAGCTCATGAACCCTGATGTCTTTATCCAGCTTCTCGAAGAGACTCAGGCGCATGGCCGCAACCTGATGTTCGCAGGAGAGATCTGCTTCTATGTCGCTGCGTTCATGCTCTTCTTGCTGCTTCTTGGCCTCGCCGTCGCTCATATGCACTTCAAGAAGCAGGATAGCAGCATCCTCGGCGTCGGCTTCTCGGTCGTCGGAGGCGTCGGATTGATCGCTTGCTGCCTCGCTGGCGGTATCTGCCTCTACGAGGGCTCTCAGAAGGTCAATATGCCCATCCAAGAGGTCAGCCAGTCGTTCATGTGGAAGACCCATATCGAGGCCAACAGGCAGCAGCTATACGCCGATCAGCTTCGAGTGGAACAGGAAATGATTCAGTCGATTCTTGACGATGCAAGTCACAGACTGCCATCGTCAGGAGATTAGAGGTTTATGGAAGAAGGCGCAGGTCGAAACAATCTACGAGACAAGTTCTACGGAATTATCAATGCCAATCTACCTCTGCAACGACAGAACTTTCATCCGTCGTTCTGGGAAACAATCGAAAAACGGTACGCAGACCCGACATGCGAAGGCGGGCAACGGCGATACCACACACTCGAACATGTTCTCGACTGCTGCCAAGTCCTCGACGAGTACCAGGCAGAAACAGATGAACTGAGCCGCGCCGAATACGAGCGCCTCTTCATCGCCCTTGTCTACCACGACATCGTGTACCATTCAGACGGCTCGGTCCATAACGAACAGGAGTCTGCCCTTTTCGCGCAGAGAGAACTCTTCGCTATGGGCGTTTCGTACAACTTTGCCTCAGACGTTGGGCGTTTTGTCCTCGATACAGATCATACCCGCCCGCTCCGAGATCATCATGCCGCCTCTGTCATCAGAGACATCGACTTCCACGGAATGGGTCTTAGCTATGAACTATTCAAGGGCAACGGCATCAGGATCCAGGAAGAGTTCAACAATGTTGAAGAGAAAGACTTCATCATTGGCAGGTACTCTTTTCTCAACAGCGTAAGCAAGCTTTCGTCGATATACAAGGTAGACTGGTTCCGACGCCGATACGAACGTCAGGCACGGAACAATATCAACAAGAGAATGAGCGAGCTTGCAATAGAAGCAAAGAAGCTCGGCTTCTCCTGCGAGAATTGAGGCAATAACATGAACTACCTGGCAGTTGTCGCAACCATCGTCCTGGGGCTATTCATCAGCGGATGTTCGAGCCCCGATCGAAGAGATGCGGATCAAACGCCTCCCGATCGAACCGAAGCCACCATCGAAGAACGAGTCTTTATCACGAATGTCAAGATGGAAGACGACGATGGCAAGCTCCTGTATCACCAGATCTTCTACTCGTATGAGCAGCCCAAGACGGATTGGGAGACAGGTGAACTGGTTATCATTGTTGCTGACACCGGCATGCCGCTCCGAATACCCATCGAGTTCGAGTGGATGGTGCAAGAGGGAATGCGGACGAGGACGATAGGGTAAATAAGCCACTCAGCCCCGCGCTGACGCCCGTCGCCTGCTTTATTGCGGGTGACGGGCTTTTTCAATTGATCTCACGAAATGTGACATCCGAAACCCATATAATCGTGACATGCAGCAAGCCTTGTCACAAGGGCGAGGATGATCCATGACGACAGAAGTTGCCAAAGCCAAGACGCCCAAGGAAGTCATTACCTTCCTCAATGACGAACCGCGAGCCTTTCAGCGGCTCCTCATGATCTGTCGCAACGGAGGAACAGGCAACGATGTCTATCGCCAGTTCATCTCCGAGTTTGAAGAGATGGAAGAAGAGTTCGATGCCCGCACGCTTATCAGCGCGCTCGTTCACAACAACCAAATCGAAATCGATGTCCTCTCGGGCACGATCGATATCACCAAGACCGGCGAGTCCGCTCTTTCTGAGTATGCTCTCGTTGCTCTCGAAGATGGCATTCCTCAATACCTGAGAGAGCCAGGCTATAACCTCGATGATCTCTTAGACGGAGCCTACAACATCTTCCAAGGAGGAAACGAGGTTGCGCTTATGCTCTGCACTCAGCAGGCGTCTCCGAAAGTTGGACAGATCATTTTCTCGAAGACCAACGAAGCAGAACTCCAAGGATTGATCCGCTTCGAGGTAGATTTGGAAGATGCTCATATCCGAAACGGCTGCATAGACAAGAACGCCAAGGCGTATGAGATGATCGACTTCTACGCGATCATGCTGACGCTTGCAGGTCTTGATGTATCGATCTGCATAAGAGAAGAAATCCTTGATGAGGACTACGACGAGGACTACGACGAGGATGATGAACCCAACTTCAAGACTGTTCATCAAATCGTTTTGTATGACCCGAAGAAGCCTCCCGAAAAGATCAGCGTCTTGAGCTTTACAGATGCGCTGAAGAAGTTAGGAGTAAAACCATGACCGGACTCAAGCTCGACGAGAATGACCAGATCACCAAGTTCTGCGCCAAGTGCGGAGAGACAAAGCCGCTCGATGAGTTCTGGAAGAACAAGACTTCGGTCGATGGCAGACAGACCTACTGCAAGCCGTGCCTGAAAAACTACGCGCCCCGCAAAACCTCCTCTCGCAAGTACGAGTCGAAGTATTCTCGCATCCGCATGCCAGATGGCACTCGCCGCAGAGTCCCAAGAGATCTGGTCAGCGTTGTGCGAAACGCGCAATCTAACCCGAATCTTGCCGATACTCCTACTGATGCATCAGGAGATCAATCCAGACAACTCGGGTCTGACGAATCTGTCGCTCAGTCATCTTGAGGAAACCCTCAAAGACCTCATCAAGCTACTGAGGGAAGAATGGGCAGTTCGACCCGAGTCTGATGAGTATCAACGCATGTTCTCGGAATACCAACGCATTTCAAAAGAAAGGGAGAGACGACTCAATGAAGAAGTGGATTCTGACATTTGACAAAGGCACGCCTCTGGAAGGACACGACGCAGGCGATGTCTCTCCTCAGATTGCCGCTAACCTGACATACGAGCAACTCGAAGACCGAATCATCAAGTTCGCTAACGACCTGCAAGAGCCCATTGAGATCGAAGAGTCTCATCCGAGAATCCTTGTTGCTTTCATCTCGTGTAGCGATCAACTCAAGGATGCGCTTTCCGCCGAAAACTACGTTAGGGGAATCAAGCCAAGATGAGAGAAGAACGAACATACATCGATCCATCAACGCTCAAGGCCGATGCTAAGCCGTTCTCGCCAGAACAGGCTCTCAAGGCCCACTCGTCCTCTGTGAGCCGAGTGACGGAAGCGGTCAATGATGCCCTTGCTCAGCATTACGATGGCACAGGAAGCGTCACCGTCGCTCTGACGATGCACCGTCATGCAGGCGAGAAAGTCATCAATACCGTCATCGAGCGATACAAGAAAGCAGGTTGGACTGTTGAGTATGTCCAGGCTGCTCCCGGTTGGCAGGATAAGGGGATCGGCGCGCCGAGCCTCATCTTTACCAAGAAGTAAAACCAGCCATGAGCCTTGAAGACCTGCTCATGGGAACAACGGGATCATTTGATCCAGGAGATGCAGAAATGACCGATGCCCTTAAGGATGTTGAGCCTCAGAACGGATGCTGCCAGACCTTCGCTCTCAACCATCAGCGCAAGGCAGAGCCTATCGCTCCTAACGATGCGAAGCTTGCTCCGTCTCGTACCGGCGAAGAGCTTGTTGCCATCATCAATAACCAGCTTGAGGATCGCTTTACCGGCGAGCCGCTTGTTATCAATGTTGGTCAGTTCGCTTACCATCTGCAGATCTCGCAGAAGGCGATCGATCATGTCATTGATGTGTTCAAGAAGCAGGGCTGGCATGTTCAGCAGACCGAGATCGATGAAGAGTCGCTTGAGGATAATGATGATCTCGGTCTTGAGAGCATGATTAACTCGATGGCGAATAGCCTCATGCAGGAGGTTGTGTTGCCTGATGGTTCGTCGTATGGCAATGCCAGTTCGACTACTCTGGTCTTCTCTTCTCGTCCGTTTGTCTAAGCCGCCGTGGGCCTTGCCCATACCGACTGTTGGACCTACTGACCCATCAGACCCATCAGACCCAACTGACCCTACTGACCCATGAGCCCCGCTCTGAATTTTCAGAGCGCTCCCGAGCTATTTTTTTCCAGACAGCCCGAAACTCCGTTTTTCCAGCGACCCCGGCGCAGCGCATATGAAACTCACGCCCATGGACATCCTGGGAGAACAGAAATGGAAGGAAGCAACGCAGAAGAACCGCGAACGCTTCTCCGATCGAGAAGAGGACAAGCTCATCAACATGCTCCTGAAGGCGGGCGCTGACCTGAGCGAATCGATCCATGCGAACAGCTTCGGAGGGATGAGCATCTGTTTCTCTACGATCGGGCACGTCGGCTCGGCTGACATTCGGATCGGCATCGATCAAGAGACCGGGGAGATCGTGCCCGAGACGTTCGAGTTCAACTACCCCTCTCAAACTATTCCGCGAGAATTTGGACCCGAAACGATGATTACGGCGGTCGGCTCGGTCAAGCAACTCGTCCCCATCGGCTTTCATAAGGAGGGCGTCCCCTTGTGAAGAAGACCCGAGACATCGATCTTGGCGGTTTCGTTGTGAAGGAAGAGATAGGGACGGCGTTCGTGGACCCGAGCGCCGAGAGGACGCTGAAGCTCATGTCGATGTCCCCGTCAGAGAAGCAGTTCATCTTCGACCAGGTTCTCCGAGAATCGGGGGCCGAGAAGCAAACGACGGGCGTCGAGTTCTGGGGCGGCGAGACCGTCAAGTTCAGTCGGGTCACTTACTTCGATGGCGAGCGTTCGATGTCGATCGTCTACGACCTCGACGGTCGCCCGATGAAGAAGTCGTTCTCTGTGAACGAGAAGGGCGAGTATCCTCGGATTGTTGGCGGACCCGAGTGGAGCATCATCCCTTCGGGCGAGCGGGCGTCAATGGATAAGGTGTCTCCGATATGAGCAATGCGAGAGCCAAGATACAAGAGATGTTCCGTCAGAAGCGGAAGAACAAGCTGAAGGAACAGCTTCAGAAGAAGGGCGGGATCGTGACCAGAAAGAAGGTCAGCCGACGCTCGGATCAACCATCCTCTTCTGAGGAGCGCGAAAAACCGGGATGGTTCGTTGATCCTGTCGGTTCGGTGTCCAAGGGGTTCAGGCCTCTCGGCAAGATTGTTCGCAGGAAGAGGGCGTCCAAGGTTGTCAGAAGGTCTCAGTCGGGTTTGAGCAGGGGCAGGATGGTCAAGACGATGACCCGCAAGGCGATCCGATGAGCGAGATGAAGCATCCGAGTTGGGCGGTCGAGCCGATCGGCAGGGTGCCCGAGAACATGCTGCCGACGATGGGCAGTCGTGGTCAGGGCGTGCCTCCGATACATGTCTCAAAGCTGCCTCAGACAGAAGAGACAGAAGAGATCTCCCGCCAAGGCGTGCGAGTGCGCATACCGAAGAAATCCGCCCGAGGAGGCCCTGTCATAGGACCGCCATCATGAGAAACCCCAACCTACCTCCTCCGAAAACAAGGGTCATCGGTCAATGGCCCGAGACGTTGCCCGAATGGTTTGTTTCGCCGATCGGGAGAGTCAAAGACTCGCACGAGCCTCTGAATAACCCGACAGACAACATCGACATTGAAGGCTCTCTCATGAGAAGGATCAGACGAGAAAAGAACAAGCGGCTCGAGGCGGCGACATGAAAAGACCTGAACAACCATCCCCTCTCAAGGGCGCGAAAAATATCACTTCGATCGCTCCTGGTTCGAGCGTTTCTTCGATGGGTCAGCTTACGAGCGGCATTACCAACCCCTGCGCCGCCATGACCTACAGCCGAGGGACGGGCAAATCGATCATGGCCCAAGAACAGGCTCGCAAGATGATCGCCCAACTCGTCTCGGACGGCCTGGCTCAGGAGCTTCTTGAGTTCGAGTTCTCGGCGGAAGAGAACCCCAAAGCGAATGTTGTCAAGTACCTGCTGAAGCACAAGCCGACCGGCAGAATGATCGGCTCTTCGGACGGCAACGTACTCAAGGGCGCGCTCGACTATTTCATCGAGCATCCCTTCATGCTCCACAAGTATATCGAGCAGACGCATATCGAGAACTGGTCGGCGACGGATGAGGCGGACGACTATCAGGACCATAAGGTTCCCGATTTCGTCAAGAACGCGAGAAAGCTACCTGCCGAGGAGCGTAGCGATCTTGAATCGATGGCGATCATACTGTTCAACCTGCAGCAGAGAGCATGGTCGAAAACCTTTACGCAGAATCCGCTTGAGCTTTTCTTTGAGCGGTATAAAGGCAACCCGTGCGGGGAAGTTGCGATGAGCGGGGAGCCGATGGAGACTCATACGCTGAAGTTGAGCAACAACATCCGCATGAAGTTCAAGAACTCGACGGGAGAACTGACGAGGCTCGAAGTGGACGGTAGAATCAACCCTCACCCGAAGCAGGTGAGAGATGATCTGATAGAATGGGAGGCGGAAGCAAGGAGGTCGCCGAGCGGCGGTTCCATGCGTCCTGTATAGGGAGCCTGCCGCCGTGCCTCATACCGAAACCGAAGTCGAACGCACCTGTCTTACCGACGCTCTTTGCTGCGTGAACGATACCGCCAACGACCGAGACGTTGAGACCATCGCTCAGATGCTCAGCCACTATCATCGGGACATTCCAACGCAGGTCTACGACGAAAGCAACGAAGAACTTCAATCCGAAGTCTACTTCAACGGCAGACTCGTCAGCAACCCCGACCGCATCAGTCATCTCGAAGAAACGCTCCGCCGCGCTCGCCAGGACTACCTCGAAATGATCGAGACCTGGAAGAAGAACGCCGACGCTTTGGGCGTTGATGCGTCTGCTCTTGACGGCATGTTCGTTGAGCTTCAGTCTTCGGCTGACTACATAGAAGCCATCCTCAATGGCGACTATGATCGTGCCGCAATCATCGAGAAGGCCACCGCCCCCGAGGAAGACAATGGCTGAAACCAGCGACATCGAGATGGGCGAGAAACTGGCGGACGCGCTGACTCGCGCCGAGATCGCAGAGGCTCGCGTCAAGGAACTCGAAGCCGAGAACGACGAGCTTCTGAGCCGTCGCATCGACCGAGCCCTTGAGAGGCAGAACCGCCGTCTCCGCTTCATTCAGGAGAACGATGGTTCGCTTGAGATGGTGCTGACATCGCCAGCCGTTCGCATCCTCGCAGGTAGCATCCTCGAACTGTTCGGCGTCTTCGATGTCAAGAACTACATCGGTCAGACGGTCATGATCGGATCGCCGCTCTATCCCGAGAAGGCGTTCGAGATCGTTGTTCGGCGCAAGGCAGGTAAAACGCCGACCGAGGTTGCGGGCGAGAGGCTCGCTGTCATTAATCAGATGTTCGAGGATCTTGAGTATCTCAAGGGATACCCGCCGCCCGATGAACGAACAGATGAGGAAGGTTATCCATCTGAGTTCGTGTACGACAAGTTTGCGTACAGGCGCATGGTCGATTCGTACCGAGAAGCCATCGGCAAGACGATCGAAACGGCGAAGAAGGGTCTTGAGGGCAGCACCAATCGGGTCGGTTCTCTCGACTCGATTCCGATCGATCAACTCAAGGACATCATCAGCGAGATCCCGACGACAGCGGACGGCAAGCCTGTCTACAAGGGCATGACGCTGTACGCTCGACCCGACAATCCCGAAGACGACTGCGTGGAAACGATGGTCTCAACCTTCTGGATTGGGGGCGCGAAAACTGTTTTCGATGACATGGATGACGAACTCAACATGGACGAGTGGTACTCGACTCCCGAAGCCGCAAAGCGAGGATGACTACAGATGAACATTTCGCGCACAAGACTAAACGCCCTCATCGCTCTCGGTAAACGAGAGGCAGAGATCGGTCAGACGCCCGGTACAGGAACGAGCGACCAGTACCTCATCTTCCCGGGCAAATACAACCAGCAACTCGAATGGGCCGCTCAAGAGGGTCTCTGTCATCGAGGCATGTGCGTGTTCGAGAGGAAGATGTCTACGCTGACTGCGGACGGCATGCACATGCTCAAACCTGCTTTCAACCTGACTCCCGATGGGGTCAGCGTTGCTGTTCATGGAGAGATCGGAAAGAAAGTCTCTGCCGCCGCCAGAGACAGAACATTCGGCAAGACAAAGAAGCAAGCGGCAAAGTCCGCCTAATCAAGAGGAAGCGAATGAAGACCAAAACGAATGTCAGACCTACCGGCAACCGAGTCCTCGTCAAACGAGATGAGGCCGAGACTGTCACCAAGCAGGGCATCTATCTGCCCGAAACCTCGAAGACCGACAAACCGCAGTTCGCTACGGTCGTCGCTGTTGGCGAGGGCAAGCTGAACGATAAGGGCGATCGCGTCCCGATCGGCATCAGCGTTACCGATCGAGTCATCGTGTCCAAGTGGGGCGGAACCGAGATCACCATCGAAGACGAACCGTACCTCGTCATCGACGCTGATGAGATTCTCGCAATCGTGGACTGAACCAGAAACCCCATCCTCAATTAGTAAAGAGAGAACTCATGGCAGCCAAACAGATCGCATTCAACACCGACGCTCGGGAAAGAATCCTCAAGGGCGTCAAGCAACTCGCCGATGCCGTCAAGGTCACGCTCGGCCCCTCGGGTCGCGTCGTCGTCCTGCAGAAGTCTTGGGGCGCTCCGACCGTCACCAAAGACGGCGTGACCGTCGCCAAGGAAGTCAGCCTCGAAGACCCCTACGAAAACATGGGCGCGCAGATGGTCAAGGAAGTCGCCTCCAAAGCCTCGAAGGACGCGGGCGACGGAACGACGACGGCCACCATCTACGCCGAGGCCATCTACTCCGAAGGTCTCAAGAACATCGCCGCTGGCAGCAACGCCAACGAGATCAAGCGAGGCATCGACCAGGCGGTCGCTGCTGTCGTCGAAGAACTCAAGGGCATGTCCAAGCCCGTCGCCGACTCGAAGGAGATCGCTCAGGTCGGCACCTGCTCCGCCAACCAGGACGCTCAGATCGGCAAGATCATCGCCGACGCCATGGACAAGGCTGGCAAGGATGGCGTCATCACCATCGAAGAGGGACAGGGCCTCGATACCGAGGTCGAACTCGTCGAAGGCATGCAGTTCGACAAGGGCTACCTGTCGCCCTACTTCGTCACCGATGGCGGCGCGATGGAAGCGGTTCTCGAAGACTGCTACATCCTCGTCCATGAGAAGAAGCTGAGCAGCGCCAAGGATCTCGTCGGCATCCTCGGCAAGGTCGCTGAGGCGGGTAAACCTCTGCTCATCATCGCCGAAGACATCGACGGCGATGCGCTCTCGATGCTCGTCATCAACCAGCTTCGCGGCACGCTGCGGTCCTGCGCTGTCAAGGCCCCGGGCTTCGGCGATCGTCGCAAGGCCATGCTCGAAGACATCGCCACGCTGACCGGCGCGCAGCCGATCATGGACGAACTCGGCATCGATATCGAGAACCTGGAACTCAGCGCTCTCGGTCGAGCCAAGAAGGTTGTTGTTGACAAGGACAACACCACCATCGTCGAGGGCGTTGGCGATACGAAGCAGATCGAGGCTCGGATCGAAACTATCCGCGCTCAGATCGAATCCGCCAGCAGCGCCTACGACCGAGAGAAGCTCGAAGAGCGTCTCGGCAAGCTCTCGGGCGGTGTCGCCATCATCCATGTCGGCGGAGCCACCGAAGTCGAGATGAAGGAGAAGAAGGATCGGGTCGATGACGCGCTGCACGCTTGCCGGGCGGCTGTCGAGGAGGGCATCCTCCCCGGCGGCGGCAGCGCCGTTCTCCGCGCTCGCAAGAGCCTCGACAAGGCCCGCAAGAAGGCCAAGGGCGACGAGAAGATCGGCATCGACATCATCAGCCGAGCCCTCGACTACCCGATCAAGCAGATTGCTGCGAACTGCGGCATGGAGGGCGCTGTCATCGCCTCCAAGGTCGCCGAAAGCGATGAGCCCAACTTCGGGTACAACGCTGTCACGCATACCTACGGCGATCTGCTGTCCATGGGCGTCATCGTTCCCACCAAGGTCGAGCGCGTTGCGTTGCAGAACGCTGCCAGCATCGCTGGTCTTCTGCTGACAACCGAGGCTGCGATCGTTGATGCCAAGGAGGAGGACGATCAGCCGCAAGGCCATCCCGGAATGATGTAATGGGCAACGTCGATCTCCAACAAGCCTGGTCTCGCGTCGAAAGGATGTTCAAGTCCTACGGCTTTCCGTATAAAGTCGTGAGCAAGTCGCCAGGTATCTGTTGGAACGGCGAGTACGGCAACATCATCGATCCTACGGGCAGCTACCGCAAGCTCAGCAACGCCATCCATGAGTTCTCTCATTGGATCGTCGCTGCCGATCGGCGGCGAACTCAACCAGAGTTCGGCTTGGGTAGCTGCCCCGATGCATGGGGAAGCGTTCGAGAAACAGTCAAAACAACCATCTCCTTCAAGGCCGCTGATCTTGAGGAGTCGCATGTCAGCGTTCTCGGCATCCTCATCGAGAAGACGATGGGGCTCGACCCGATGGATACGGCCATCGAACACAGTTGGGAAGACCCAACGACTGAATACCCCGATGACGGCGATCCGATCGCTAACGACAAAACCTTTCAGAAGCGTGCGCGAAAACTTGTCGAACGAGGCATACTCCGAGATGACCTGACATTTCCGCTTCGCAAGCCCAAGCTGACGGAGGTCGCAGCGTGATCTTCTATATCGTTTCTGCTGTTGCTCTGTTGATCGCGGCTCTCATCGTCATCGATGGTTTCAAGACCTGGGGCAAGAAGAGCGGTTTCATGCGCATCGGCGTAACGGCGGTCGTCCTGTTCCTTGGTCTCTGGTTCTTTGGTTTTATTCTGCACGGAATAGCCGAGCCCACTCACAAACGGGTATTTCACAAAACCGTGAAACAGCCCATCGTCTCGATGCGATCGGCAGAGACAATCGAGGGACGCTTCACGTTGGCGACAGGCGTTGTTCACGGGTATCGCAAATACTACTTCATGCGAGACCTTGGCGACGGCTACTACGAAGAGTCGTGGGTGCGAGTCAACGTCTGCCGACTCAGAGAAACAAACGACGAGACGCCCTGCTTTTCGTATGACTGGTACAGGTCCGAGCCCCGTTGGTGGCTGCTGCCTGATTGGTTCCCGTATACCAACTATGAGAAATACAACTTCCTGCTGACGATTCCAGAAGGAAGCATCATCAAAGAGTTTCGCCCGAACTGATGCCCAATGAGACGAGAAAGATCGAACCAGGAGACCGCTGCTACCAGCACAAAGACCGCATTGTCTTTGACTGCCCTGGCTGCGGACACCACCATTCGATCGTTCTCGGCAGATGGACATTCAACAACAACTTCCGAAAGCCCACGTTCGAGCCGAGCGTCCTCGTCAGATCGACATTCGGACCCGAGCGCGTTGATCGGAGATGCCACTCGTTTGTAAAGAAAGGCAAGATACAGTACCTCTCGGACTGTACGCATAAGCTCGCAGGCAAGACAGTAGACCTGCCAGAGATCGACTAAGAGAACCAGCCATGACCGCTATCCTCGATGAACTGTACGACGACTCCATGGAAGACGGACTTCCCCACCTCGTCTCGCCCATGCAGATGCTCGAAGCCGAAGATGACTTCGACCCCGAGAACGAGTATTGGCCCGAAACGCTCGAAGAGATCGACGCGGACATGGCTCGCTTCCGAGATGAAGACGACGAGTGGATGCCCGAAGACGGAGACTTCTCATGACTTTCAAACAAGGTCTCATCCTCGCTCTCGGCACGCTCTGCGGATCATTTTTCGCGCATTGGATCAGCGCCCTCGCAGCCCCCTGGCTCAGCGGATTCGCCGCCCTCGCCTGCCTCGCAGCTATCGTCTTCATCATTATGAAGAGCAAGAAAGATAGCGATGATTCGGACAAGGACTTTGACAAATGAAAACAACGCTTTCAATCATCCTGACCATCGTTTTTGTTTTCGCTTGCAGTTGCGCTTCAAGCAGCCCCATGAACTCGGCAGCATCTCTCGAACGAGCCCTGGATAACCAGGAACCGCTGCTCCCCAAAAGCATACTGCTCTCCGAAGAACAGTTTGTTCAGCAGTACCTCTCTCTGGACGAGAACGAACAAGCAGTCTTTCTCCAAGACTTCATGGACCAGCATAAGCCTTTCAGAAAGCTCGCCAGAGAAATCAGAGCGCAAGCAGAAGAGGCTCACAGCCAAGGCAACCATGAGGAAGCAGAAAGGCTCCGAGAACTACTGATCCGCTGGGGGAACGAACTTCAAACCGAACAATACTCGCTTCTCACGCAAGCATACGGACAAGCCATATCCGAATACGGAGAAAGGAAGTTCGACTGATGTTCTGCTCCAAATGCCATAACGATTTCCCAGGTAACTGCACCTGCGCCGACAGAGACGAACGACTCAACAAGATCATGGGCTCGCCCCATGTCGGGCTCCGATGGTGCAAAGCCTGCGACCAGCACGCCGACCTCTGCAAATGCAAGGACGGACCCTCGACCGCCATCCGCATCCCCAAGCCTCAGAACCAAGAGACCTGAAATGGCTCCGCAACCGCCAGACTGGATGATCCTCGTCGCGCTCGCCGCGATACTCCTGGGAATACTCTCGCCCCTGTTCATCCCAAGAGAAGTCATGGACTGGATCGTCGGAGGCGGCGTTCTCTTCATCGTTGTTGTCCTCGTCATCGGCTTCTTCCCCAGCCGCAAAGCCCCTCAGCCGCCCCAAAAGGAGATCGACCCATGAGACACAGCGGCGGCGATCTTCTGGTCCCGATAGCCATCATCGCTCTGCTGGTTGCTATCTTCATGCCTGTCATCACGGGTCAAGCCCCGATGCCCTGGATCCCGATCATCATCGCCTCGGTCGCTCTTGTTGCCCTCTCGTATATCTGTCGCTTCATCCACAACAAAATTTGCGCGCACCTGGATAAACGACTCTACCCGCCCCAAGAGGAGATCAAAGATGACAACTAAACCCTCCCTGACTCCCGACGAAGCCAAAGCAGAAACCATCGCCGAGATCGAAGCAATCCTCCACGAACATTCTGGCGGACTCAAAATGACCGCCCTCGTCGTCGAACTCCTTCCCCGAATGTGGAAGGCAAATGGCAAGATCACGCCGCCCAACGCAGATGCAGATGACCTGATCGAAGAACTCGTCAAGGAAATGCCAAACGTCCATATCCTCGAATACGATTGGGACATGGAGAACAAACAAGGCAAAGGACACATCAGAGCCAAACAGTTCGTCTACACGAACTACGAGTAAACCAGCTATGGCAAAGAATAGAAGAGTCGAGAAACGACGCTGCTCATCCTGCTCGGGAACAGGCAAAAAGACCTGCTCCTTCTGCTTCGGAAAAGGCAAACGAGCCAACGGAGGAATGTTCGGACTCGGACTCATCGACGCAACGTCCCGATGCGCATACTGCTCGGGTACAGGAAAAAGAACATGCTCCATGTGCCATGGGGCAGGAGAAAGGTAAAAAAACCATGTCAACCGAAATGTCTGACCTCAGCCAGAGAGAAGAAGCCGCCATCAATCGGACCCGAGAACTCCTCGTCGCCGCCCTCGAAGAAAGCCTCGAAGAGATCGACAAGGATCACTCGGACGGCGAAACGCCCGAGATCGATGACCTTGAGGAAACAGCGATGATCGCTGCAAGCCTCTCTCTCATCCGTATGGGCTCCAACGACCCCAGACGCATCCTGACCCAGATCGGCCTCGGAAACGACTGAGGAGCCGCCCTGTGAGCCCTGAGTTCATGATGATCGCCCCCGTCATCTCCGTAGCCCTCCTTGCGCTCTCTGCCGCCTGCTACCTGGGTATCGATATCATCAACAAACAAATGGAACCAGCCCGCTTCAAGAAGCGATGGAACACCCATTACCCCTCGCTCTGCGCCATCCAGCAAGCCCACCGAATTTCGCGCACCAATGATGACATCGATCTCTATGAAGAAACAGGTCTCCTCATAGAAAAGATCACCGGCAAAGATAACCTCACAGATCTCAATGTCCTGCTCATGAGACTCGTGGCAGATAAGAAAGCAGACAACCCATGTCCACAGAACTCATGAACAGCATAGCAGGTCCAGCAGGACTACTCGGAGCCCTCTCCCTGCTCATATCCATCTTCTCCTTCAAGATGGCCCAAGGACTCGGAACCGTCATCGATAAAGCAGACTACCGCAAATGGAAGATCGAAACCAAAGGATGACCCTTGAGATTCTTCCTGCTGTCAACCCATTGCGGTTCCACCTTCTGGGGAGCAAGAGTCGTTCTCAAAGACTTCCTTCGAGAAGTAGAAGTCTACAAACCCTATAGACCCGATGGACAATACTCCCCATACCTCACAGAAGAAGAATGCATCAACGAACTCAGCCACCTTCCCCATGTCTTCGTCCCAGATCATCTTATACCCGACTGGATGATGAATGACCTCAGAAGACAACAAAGAGAACGAAGTCAGAAACACGATCTGCAAGATTTGATACGAAAGGTCGATGAGCTACGATTGCTCATGCAAGAAGCAATACCCATCCCCGAGGAGCGCGAATAAATGGACCCCGCCAATATACCCGACATCGGACTCTTCTCCCTCCTCTCGCTCTGCCTCGGAGTCGTCGCCCTCTTCGTCGCCAATAACATAGGTCAAGCACTACAACGCAAAGCCAACAGAGAACGCTACGGATACCCCTGCCTCGCAGCGCTCGAAGACCACATCGAATGGCTCGACCACCAACTCCGAGATACCTACTGGAATGACCCACAACAAATCGAAGCCTACAAACAAGAACGTACCAGACTCCAAGAACGACTCGAAACAGAACAAGCAAGACAAGGCAACTGATCCATGTCCCTTCCTGCAATCTTTGGCATATCATTAGCCCTCATAACCGTCGCTGCGCTGTGCCTGGGATTGGGCTACGTCGTGAATATCTCCCTACGGGAGATAACATGCCGACAACGAACAGGCTACCCCAGCCTCGGAGCTATCGTCAGAGCTTACAGAAGTGTATGTTTTGATATTGATGTCTACTACGGAGACTACGGAGACAAAAGGTTCATCAAGATGAGGAGCGAACGCAAACGACTCAGCGACCTGATAGATCAAGAAGAAGACCGACTCCGAAGAACAAGGAAAGCAGCATGACCAACGCAACCGCCCAACCCCAATATGCTGCCCACGAGAAGATCGATGGCTCAGGTTCCCAAGACTGCGACCTGTGCGGCTCTGAGACCGTCGTAGCCGCCTTCGAGTACGAGGACATGCATTGGGTCTCCGAAGACAGACAAGAGTCGCAGGGGACTCGTACAGCCTTCCTCTGCCAACTCTGCGGAGATAACCCGAAACTACGAGAACTCTACCTCGAAGCCAAAAGCCATGGACCAACGCAAATGAGCGACAACGAAAGAACCATCATCCAACAAGCTGCCATCAACAATGCCTCCATGAACCTCGCACTGAATCAGATCAATGACATGTTCCTCGATCATATAACCTGACCCGAAACACTGAATCAGATACCCCAACCCCCTCTTCCACTGAATCGGGAAATGCTGCAAAAACACTGGTAAACCTTGTAGCAAATCGTCTGACACTGAATGGCAAAACGAAATCAGGTTTACCAAAACGAAAATCGATAACACTGAATGGAATGACAAATGTTGTAAGATGCTGGGAAAAGTTGGAGATTCATGGGAATCTCTCCCACTCTGCCCCACTCTGCAACACTGGTAAATGTTACGGGAAGATTTGATATGGCTCATAAGCTGGAAGACTTGCAGACAGGATTCCCTTTTCTCCATGAAGGTCAGACATGGATGAAGCTGACAGACGGTCCTGCGACCTGTCGAGCGACTCCTATCAACGGAGAGGGGAAGGGAGTCATCCATGCTCTGCCTGCAAACGAGATGGTCGAGATGGGCATCGGTCTGGACGACCTCGAACATGCTATCGAGGAGACCTACCAGAAGTTGCTGGCTGAGGGGACTGAGGACAGCACGGTCAACGAAAAGCATACATCGTTGATGAGGTTGCTCTCGATCGGAGCGGTCATCGAGAGAGTCGTCAGCATGGCTCAGAGGATCTCGGAGAATACGGCCCATATGGGGACGGAAAGCAGGAAAGAGTAGATACTCTGATACTGCTCGTGTGCCGCGACATCTCTGACCTGAACTGTCTCTCCGAAACCTGAAACAAAAACAACTCAGGTTTGCTTTTCACCTGCTGACCTGGAATCGGCGTCTTGTGGCACTGAATGCCGATAAGCTGGTAGGAGGCACTGAATGAGAGTACGAGGCGTATACATCCGAGGTCACAAGTATCTGCCCGATTTGCAGGTAAACTTTCAACAGTTCGATGGCACTGAATCGCATGGCACTGAATGGGTCACATCGATCCTCGGTCCCAATGGCTCTGGCAAATCGATCATCAGCCAAGCCATTGCCTGCGCCTTCGCTGGCTCAGTACGAGAGGAGGGCGCTCCTTGCACTGTTTCGGCTGACCTGGTACGAGTAGACTTCGAAGTAGACAACGCTGTCATCGCTGCCCAATCCTTCCGAGGGAGGTTCGACAGACATAGCGCCATCGCCGCTCGCTTCGACTCGAAAGGTAAGCATGGCGTTATGATGTACGACCGCAATCGGCTGGCGATGGACGTACCAGGAAACTATACAGGCCTCAAGGTCATAGTGCCTATCCTTGCTGACATCCATCTCCGTTCCTTGGAGGACAGCGTTGTCGTCATCGACGACTTCGACCTGGGGTTGGATGCTTCATTGCGCGGGAAGTTTTTCAAGCACCTTCGGTCTCATCTCCGTCCTCGGCGCAACCAGTTGATTCTGACTGCGCGGGAAAAGATAGGTGAGATGTATGAGGTGGTGTTGCCTGAGGGACGGGATGTCATGGAGGACGCGATGCGGGAGGTCAGTCTGCTGGGTAAGAGGCCTGCATCTTCTTGATGTCATCGATGTAGGGGAGCTTGAACTCATCCTCATGACGGATGATCTTGAACGGCAATCCCCAGTTCAGTCTGAAGACGTTCTCCGCCAAGCGAGCGACTCGGTTCGAGCCGTCTTGGAACGGCTTTATGCAGCAGAGCCTCAGATTGATCTCGTAGGCCTTCTCGACGAGCGCTTCGATGTCGTCTTCGTTGAGGAGATGCGGCTGTTCTATCTTTTCCCGATTGGCATCATGGAAGTTTGCGATGTTGAGCAGGAGGTCGTAGAGGTGTTGTTTGATGGAGTAGGGGTTGGGCATCTCTGTTTCTGAGACCCAGTGTCTTGCTTCGCGCCAGCGTCCGACATCTGATGGATGTATGACGTTTTGGTCTCCCATCATGTAGCCTTGTTCGGCGACGGACTTAAGCAGGTTTTTGTGAAGTTTTTTGAGCCAGTCGAACTGGTCCATGGCTGTGTAGATTTTGACATCTGCAGCAGATGGGATCAGGTCTGGATCTGCTGCGAGCGATTTGACCAGGTTGAGGCATTTGAGTTGGCCTTCCACGTGCGGGTGGATTTTGGAACCTGACATTGTATCATCCAGGTCTTTTTTGAAGAGCGGGATTCTCTCGATTCGGGTCGAGTGGAAGGCAAAGGCAACTTGGTGGTCTCTTGATGGATTTGGGAACCTGCGCATGGATTGTGTATCGGCAGGGAAGGGGTATCAAAGATAGGTGCAGAGTTCGGGTTGGTAGTCAAAGATAGGTGCGCGGGAAAATGAAGATAGGTGCAATCTGGTAGTGCCTGACCGGAACCCCTTGCTGAGAGGAAGGGGACGTAGATGGCGGAGGGCGTCAGATGTCGGGATGTAGCCCTGGGGGAGAGGGCTCCTCGACGAGGCAGACTCTTCTGAAGGGGTTGTTCCCCAGGGCGCAACCCTGACAGCCTGGCCGTAAGAAGACATCAGCCCGATGACGCCATCGAGATGCTGATGACGTTGCTCAGGCGTCAGGATCCGGATGTCGCTGAGGGCTCGGGGTTGCACTGTTTTGCACTGTTCGCACGTGACGCATGTGCTTCAGAACGGCCTTCAGAGGCTCTGAAGACGGTTTTGGGGTCTCGTGCGGTTGAGTGTGCGCAGCGAGCCTGAGGCACTGTTTGCTCGTCGAGGTACATCGGGATCCTGAGGCGGAGGAGACGCTCCTCAAGGAGGCGGGCTGAAGGACCAAGGAGAGATGGCTCTTCGGGCTTCTTCAGGCTCCTCGGGCTGTATGTGCGGTCCTTCAGGCGACGTAAGTCGTTGGTCTTCAAGGACTTGTAGCACTGTTTGCTACTGAGAAGGCGGCCTTCAGATGCCGTACATGAACCGAATCGGGAGGTCTCTTGGTCGGGAGAATGGGACATCTCTTGGAGTATCCTGCTGGCCGACGCAGGCGATTAGGGTTTTGAGGGGTCTCAGGTTGGCTCAGGTTGGGCGCTGAAGAGTTTCGTAAGTCGTTGCTGCAGCGGGGTTTACGTCTTTCTGAGGAGCCAAGAAGAGAAAGGAGCGGGCTTCAGCCGGCTGGCCGCCGGCTCATCTCTGCTGAGATGGGTAAGATCTTGGCTCGCAAATGTGCCAGAAGAGGGCTTCTGGGGCGAATAACGGCAGTTGGCTGCTCGTTGCGGGTGATGTCTTTGGGGGCTACGATCACATCCAAGGACGGAGCGGAGGAGACATCTCCGCCGTCAAGAAGCGAGGACAGCTATGACCAAGAAGACTACCGAGAAGGGCAAAGAGACGTATTTGGACCATGCTGCTGAGGCCTCAAGGCCGATTTCGCAGCGGAAGCCCGTCAGTCAGGGGAGGCAAGGCACGCTTCCTCCTCGGCGTCATCATCTCCTTCCGGATCAGCAGGATGAGCTACTGAAGCGGATGGCGGACGACGGGGGCTTCGTCAGCCCCTACAAGCGGTTCGGCGCTTACGACGGTCTCGTCATGGCTCTGGCTCGTCTGGGCGAGAATGAGAGCCACGCTCTTGGTCAAGTCTTGGGCGAGTTCGAGCGGTACATGTCTGACGAGGACTCGAAGGACGGTCGGGATCGGACGGCATGGGACCGCTTCAGGGATAAGAAGAGTCGGAGCGAGAAGACGGGCCTCGACCACATGGGTCGTCTGAAGCAGAATGTGACGGTCCTTCAGCGGATGGGCGGCGAGCATCCTTACGCCTTGAAGTTGGCGCAGCTTGGTTGCTGCGTTGACATCATGAAGGGCGAGCGAGGGGAGTTCAGGGTTCGTCTTCGTACTGGGGTTCCTATTGGGGACGACATCGTGCCGAAGAACGAGTTCCGCAGCAGGGATTGTCCGAGGTCTGTTATGGCCCTCCGCAGTCAGATGAGGTTTGCTGGTACGACTTCGCCGTCGAGGGGGCCGGTCAGTGACGGTTCGGGAAAAGACTAAAGAGGGACGGTCGCAGGTGGGGTTCCATCGAGTATAAAGGTGTGCGGTCGAATCTCGGCTCTGCCACTGACGGCCAACGGCTGTCGGCAGAGTCGTTCGACTTACAGGCACTCTCAGATGGAGAATCCCCAATGCCCCGTACCTCAACTCGACTGAGGGAAGAAACCCCCAATCTTCCCAACGACCACCTCATTCAGGACATGATCGCCAGTCTCGGCATGAACAATGACGAGATTCTCGCGATCCTCTATAGGCGAGAGCAGAACGTCGATTGCATCATCGACGGCGCTGTTCTGCATCCCGAGACCGGCAAGCCGATGAGCCGCGCCGATGCGCTGGAGTTGCTCGATCTTGACGAGCCTTCGGACGAGGATCGCGTCGCTTACTGCGAGCGTCAGGTCCAGACTTCATCGAACAAGGCCAAGGCCAAGCAGACTTGGGGTTCTTTCCATCGCGGCGGCAAGATGGTCAAGTCCAAGTTCGATGCCTACCTCAAGCTGCGCAATCAGCGGTTGAAGGAACAGGTACGGCGCGCTCGCAAGCAGGAGCAGTATCGTCGCGAAAAGGCCGATGCTGCGGGCAGCCGAACCGAGGGCTTCGGCGGCGGCGGTTCTGTCCACGACATTCAGGAGCGGGCGGTCAGCCGTATCTCGACCGGCGTTCCTACGCTCGATGAAATCTTCGGGTCCAACATGGGCGAGGAGACCTGCGGCATTCCTATCGGGACGACTACGCTGTTGGGCGGCGAGTATGGGGTTGGCAAGACCCGAACGCTCGTTTGGCTTTCGGCGGTCATGTCTCGACCTGAGGGCGAGGCGGATGGGCAGGGTCATCGGGTCTTGTACCAGCAGGGCGAAATGCCGCCGGATATCTTCAAGACCAACTACATTCGGGCGGTCTTGGAGGGTTCCGAGGATATGTTCGTCTACGGCGATCTGAGTCTCGGCGCGCAGATTGACCGCATGTATGAGGTCATGCCGAAGTTGGTCATCGTTGACTCGTACCAGATGATTGCGGAGACCAGCAATCAGCGGGGCGCTCAGCGGGTCATTGATCGCATGGCCGAGGTTGGGGCTGAGATTGGATGCGCTGTCATCTTCATTAGCCACCTCAACGCTGCGGGCGAGATCAAGGGCGGTACGAACATTCCCCACATGGTGGATATCGTTATGACCGCGAAGAAGATGGTCAACCCGCAAGAATTCATGATTTCCTGTCCGAAGAAGAATCGCTTTGGGCCTACTGGTAGGTCTGCCATGTTTGCTCATGGCGAGTCGAAGATCATTCCGTTTACGCCTGGCAGCCGTACTTTGACGACTGGTAAGCGGAGCCTCGCGACGATTCAGCGTCCGAACCTGGATCAGCCGCGCAGACCTGCAACGGTCGGCGGTCGAGGGGCGGCTATTGATGTACCTCGCATCGACGCGCAGACGCCCGTTGATGAGGAGTAAGAACCATCTGAGTCCGCGGGCACTATGGGGATAGTTGCTTTGCGGGTGCTTGACGGTCCCTCAGTCTCTCGTTAGACTGGGGGATCGATTCATGGGAGCCACTGACGGATTGCGGCTCTCGACAAAGCGGACGAATGGGCAACTCCGCCCGAAACATGTTCACCTCCAACAAGGAGAAGTATCATGACTGCAACCGCTACCGCGCCGCCTGAGGGCGGCATTCGTTTGACCGAGGGGAGAAATCCCTTCCGTACCGAGGGGCGCGTCGCGCCCAACGGAAACGGCGTTGAGGATCGGATCTACGATCCGAGCGATCTGCTCGGAGAGTTGGCCGCCCGCGCCGAGGATCGGCAGGACTTGCTGATCACCGACCCCACCGATGCTCGCATGACCTGGGAGCCGACGAATGAGGCGACGGGAGTCAAGGGGCATTTCCGCCTCGCTCCCGAGAACCTCAGCCCCGGCGTTCTGCGGGACTACCTCGAACAGCATGGCGCTGTCGAGTTCGGATGGGGTTCGACGGCGCATCGTTCGCTCTGCAAGCTGATGGATACCACGCCCGAGCGCTACCGCAAGATGGGAGACAATCCCGAGCGGCGGTTCCTTGGCGAGGTTCGGGACTGGTTCTCGCATCCGCGCGAGGGCAACAACGGTTTCATCGTTCGTACCGAGAGCGAGGGTGCCAAGCGCGTCGTCAACGGCTTCGTTCCTGGTAACTTCAATACCTTGGACGAGTACGCCATTGTCGCGACGATCATGGAGCAGTTGGACAGCGCCAAGCAATACATCAACGGCGTGAATGTCCTCAACGATCCTCGTCGCGCTACTTCCTCGTTCCGAGTCATCTTCGGCGATCCGGTGATCAACCGCGATCAGCATGATCCGGCGTCTGACCTGTTCTGCATGTTGGACATTCGGTACTCGCCGATCGGCTTTACTTCGTTCGAGGCTTCCTTGGCGCTCTGGCGTCTGATCTGCCGCAACGGTATGATGCGGCGAGACCTGGACTTCCTGCGCGTCAAGTGGGGTCAGCATTACCGCGAGAACGAGGATGCTTCCCACCGTCGTCTGTTCGATCGTACTGCCGAGGTCGTCGGCAAGGTCGAGCAGTTTGCTCCCATGATTGCCGCCAGCGTCAGCGACCTGCCTTCCAAGGCGCTTGGCGAGCAGCCCGAGGAAATCGTTTCGGCCCTCAACCGCATGCGCCTGCTTCCGCAGAAGCATCACGACCTGTCGTTGGCGCGGTTGGAGGCTCGGGTCGATGGACCTGTCACGACCGAGTGGGACATGCTGAATGTTCTGACCCGTTCGGCTCATGACCTGCCTTCGATCTCCGAGCGTCAGCAGGGCGAGCATCGCGCTATGCGTTTGGCGATGCAACCCGAAGCGTTCACGGGTGTTGTTCAGGCGGGACTCGATGAGACCATTGCCAAGGGCGACCTTGGCGATCTCGCCCGCCGCAACTGAGTTTCCAAGGATCGGGCACTCAGGTCGCTCGTTCGTCCCTTCGCCCCTCCCGTCGTCAAGGCGGGAGGGGTTGTTGTTTAAGGGGTCTGTTTGATAGTTGAGAGAATGCGGGGAAATTTGTTGACTTATCAGGTGGCTGTTCTATCCTGTGAGTATTGCCACTGACGGGTTGGCCGTTGGCGGCATAGTAACGAAGGGACGGAGTTGAAAGCAGTCTTTAGCTCTCGTCTTTGGAAGACTCCAAACCTGACTGCATGACGAAGGATGGAAGCAAATGGCTTCGAAGAAGAACAGCGGCAACGGCGGCTCCGGCGGGTCCACCCCGACCCTCGACAGCGCGACGACCGGCGCGATCGAGCAGCTTACCTCGGTCGCTCAGGGCGCTGTCGCGACTGCCCAGACTCACTCCGAGGCGCTCGCCACGGCGCAGACGGGCCTCGATGAGGCGATCGCTCAGGCGACGGCTGCCAACGAGCGGATCGTCGCTCTCGGCGGCACGCCCATCGAGATCCCCTCGTCCAACGGAACGGCGACGGCGACCGCTCCGAGGCGTCGGCGCAACAGCGGCGGTCGGTCGAGTTCGAGCGCGCCTCGTACCAGCGGTCGGCGTCGTCCTCGCAACCCCTACGACTTCCCGACCAGCATTCTGATCGCGATGGCTGGCAGTCGCGTCGGCACCGAGTTCGACAACGCTGCGATCCAGGCGGCGCTCCGCATCAACCAGGACGGCGGCTTCCGTACCAACGCCAACGAGACCTCGCTGCGGACGCAGATCACGCAGAACATCGGGCGCGTCATGGACGGCAACCACGAGGCTCCGAAGGGTTCGTTCGTCCAGGTCCGTCGCGGCGTCTACGCCATCACCTCCGAGGGCAAGGCGTTCGTCAAGGGCTGCTCCCTCGCCGATGCGGTCGAGGCCGACGAGAGCGAGTCGTCCGACTGACGACAGCCTCGGGCACGACTTCAAGGCCGTCGCTCCTTCGGGGGCGGCGGCTTTTTTGCGCGAAATCCGATCGTTGGGGTTATCAAAGATAGGTGGGCGGCGTATACATAGTGGAGGGGAAGGATTCCTCTAACTGGGGCCTCGGCGCTATGGAGTTGGCGTCGGGGCCTTTTTCTTTCCGCATCTGCCCATGAGGGCTGTCTCGCTGACATCTATGGCAGACGGCTTCTCCTTGCCGTTGGGAAACTCGGTCGGCGGCGTCTCGTCGGGCGTCGTCGGCTTTACTCGCCACTGACGGGCGGAACAATCGGGCATTTGCGTCATTCCCTGAAAGGACTCGGATGCCTCAGATCACCCTCCCCAAATCGTTCTTCACCAAAGAGCGCGACAATCTCTACTCTGACTGGCGGACCGCGTTCTGGCGCGAGGACTTCCAGAACAGCATCGACGCGGGCGCAACCGAGATCCGTATCTCCTTCGAGCAGATGGGAGATGATCTCGCTGTCGAGTTCATCGACAATGGCTGCGGCATGACCCGAGATGTCATCGAGAATGTCTTTTTCGCGCTCGGAGAGACCACCAAGACCGGCAGCACGACAGGCGGCTTCGGACGCGCCCGCATTCTGACATGCTTCGCTATGGGCTCTTACGAGTTCTGGACTGGCAACCTGCATGTTACGGGCGATGGCGCAAACTACAACATCAACGACAACCAGCCTCATGTCAGCGGATGCCGCTTCCGAGTCGTCATCAACAACGAGACGGCAGAGAAGATGCGGACGGCGCTGAAGAAGGTTCTGCTGATGTCGCAGATGTCCTGCCATGTCTTCGTCGATGGCGAGCGTTGGACGAACTGGCTCCACAAGCGCCGGCTCGTCAAGACTGCGAGCTACGGCAGCATCCATGTCAACAAGAACGGACAGTTCACGAACCAGGTTATCGTCCGAGTCAATGGTCTTTGGATGTATTCCATCTACTGCGAGGCCAAGGCGCAGGTGATCGTCGAGATCGATCCGACCAAGAGCCGAGAGGTTTTGACCGTCAACCGAGACGGCATGCACTACAACTACAGCAACGACCTGCAATCATTCATCAACGAGTTGGCTGTCGATACTCGATCGGCGCTGCGGGCACGCAGGCGCAAGACTCGGCTCATCGAAGGAACCGGCGTTCATACGACATCCCGTCCCATCGACATCCCGCAGAACGATTGGGAGGAAACCGCTCCTTCTGACACGATCTCTGTCGGCAACAATGTCGCTGTCGCTGCTGGCGGTACGATCGCCGCTGCGATCCAGGTCAACAGAGCGCAGTCGGTTCATGCCAACGAGGTTGAGTCTGAGATCATCAAGGGAGAGCAGATCGAGACTGGTCTGCCTGCGATCTACATCAACGACGAGACCGATCCGATGGATCTGTCCCATGCGGCTGTTCGCAAGATCATCGACAACTTCGACCCGACCCGTTGGGTGCATGCGGTCAAGAAGGTTCGCGGGCACGAGCAGCCCTACCGCAAGGGAGCGAACTATCTCAAGCTGCTGATCGCATGGGAGGCATGTTGTCTTGAGGCGATCAAGGCGCTGCTGAACACGGACTACGCTCCGCAGCAGTTGCGCTGGTTGGTCGGTTGGACGTTCTCTTTCGAGGACGGCGCATGTCATGTTGGTCTGTCGGAGGGTCATGCTCTTTGCTTGAACCCTGTCAAGAAGGACGGCAAGCTGCGCTACAAGACCAGAGATCGCAGCGATCAGATTCGTCTGATGGCTCTTGCCAAGCATGAGGTTGCGCATGTCATCGTTGGTCCCCATAATGAGGACTATGCGGCGGTATTGACAGCAATCGACAGTCACTTCGATGCGCAGTCATGTTTCAAGGCGATTCGTCAAGCGCTTGCTGCATAAGGGTTTACGATAATGTCGCGAAAAATATCAAGAAACATGGAACACCAGAACGATGACGACTTGCAAGCTCGATGAGAACTTGCTAATCTGTCTCGACCGAGCAACTCGGAAGCACAAAAACCAGGCGTGACGTTTGCCTCATACTCTCAAGGACGAGATAGGGAGGAAGAGAGATGGCACTATGCATCCCAGACAACCAGCCCATCGCACCGATGTGCAAGGAAGTAGTAGACGAATGTTGGGCGAAACGCGTACCTCCGGCTCTTGTCGCAGATCACATTACGCAGGTCGTCGAACGGAAGATCGAGATCACAGGCATGACGCCTGGCGCAGCGAGAGACAATGTAATCGCTCTCTTGATTGAGAACGAGTACCGTTACAGCCTCGAAGACCATCTCATCGTTTTGTCGCGCATGATTGAGAAGGGCGAAGTTGACCTGGACATTTACGCGCCTCAAGATACCCGCATCGACGATCTCCGCATGGTACATGACGGTAAGTGGGGCGAGGAGAAGGATGAGGTCGCAGAAGACATCCTGACGCCTGCCATCGATCAGGTTGTGGAAACTGGCGGGTTGACGAGGCTGATGCTTGCGGCGCAGACGGGAGACCTGGATGAGGTCATGCGTCTTGTCGAGATCGAATGCGCCGACACGCAGATCAGGTGCAACAGCAAGATGAATGCGTATCAGCGGGCACGGGACATGGGTTGGTTCGAGGTCTCAGACTACCTTGAGCAGTTCGAATCCACTGACGAGCTTGCTGAGGCTGTCTAACCATGGAAGCTTCGAAGGACATTCTGTTCGTCGCCGATTACCGGGGCTCGAAGAGACGGTGGAAGGTGGTCCGTCGTTACGGAGGAGGCTGGCTCTGTAGCCTTGAGGACGACGCAGCCGTCACCGCTGAGTTCACGGACGCATCGGTCAAGTTCGGTCGAGCAAGGCTCCTGGTGGAGTCCTGATCGATTAGAATGAGGCCATGCATGAAGGCCCTCAAAAGAAGCAGAAGAAGCAGAAGACGACCAAGATGCAATACATGGTCTGGTGGAAGCCAGACGGCAAGAAGCGTCTTGAGTTCGGTCCTGTCTACAACAAGAAGGTAGCGAAGCGGGACGCTTTCCATTACCAGGCTCTCTACGGAGAAGCAAACGCTGGCTGGGAAGTCTACGATCCGAATCGAGATCGTCCTCGTCGAGACTATCGGAGCAGGCGGTACGACTGATGAAGGTGCTGGGCGACATCCATGGTCGCCTGCATGAACTCGCTCGGGTCATGAGATCCGTTGAGGGCGAAGTTCTCTGTGTAGGCGATGTAGGCATCGGATTCTCTGGCGTTGGCCAGAACCCATCGCTATCGAAGCGCTTCTGGTTTATCCGCGGCAACCATGACTGGCCCTACTGGTGCAAGAAGCACCCGCAGTTCGCTGCCGACTACGGCATGTGGCGGGGCGTCTTCGTCATCGGAGGAGCCCGCTCGGTCGATCAGGCTGACAGGGTTGAGGGCAAGTCTTGGTGGCGGGATGAGGAGCTTTCTCATCGCGAGTGCGAAGAGGCGCTGGCTCTCTACGAGCAGGCGAAACCCAGGGTTGTCGTGTCGCATGACTGTCCCTTCAGCATTCAGCCTGAACTGAAGCGCCATGTGGTCAAGGGTAATCCGTTCCTTGAGGTATACGGCGAGCCTCGTCCGTATCCGCAGACGGTCATGATGGACAAGATGTTGGAGGTTCATCAACCTGATCTTTGGTTGTTCGGGCACTGGCATACGAAATGGCAGAAGCAGGTTGGGAAGACGCTGTTCCGTTGCGTACACATCTTCGAGCTTGTAGACATCCCTGAGGAGCTACTTGATGGGGCGACGTGAACTGATGGTCTGGCTGGGGATGCCTCACGTCAACTGGTCAAAGATGTTCGAGTTGGTTGACGGGCTTGGCGTCATTGATGTGCTTGTTCGTTTGCTGTTTTGCGGCTTTGCGCTGAACGCTGTTGTCGAGCAGGGTTGGTATGGCTTCAGCATGGTGTCGCTGTTTGGCTTCATCATGTTCTTTTGCGCCTTCGGCGTTCTCCTTGCCATTCGGAAATGGGCTGGGTATATGCCGGGTCTCTGGGTGCTGCCGAACCCCATCTCCGCCGCCTTTCTGTGGTGGTTCTGCATTTGGACGAAGGGCGGAACGGATCTGCTCGTTCTGATCTGGCGTCCGTCGAAGGATGCGGGCACTCGTTTGCCTTTGCCCACTGACCAAATCCTGTCCTACGGATAGTCATGGCGATCCCTCGCATCGTAACTCGGATTACGAATCATGCGAAGCCGAAGTATCAGTTCTACTTCCCTGGCTTCAATGAGGGGAACTCATGCTGGCTTGACGGAGGCTGGGTCACTGTTTCGAAGGAAGAGTTCGATCGGGATGGCGCTGCTCATCAGGCTGAATGGGGCGATGTACGAGACCTGCAGAGGGGTCAGAATCATCGGGATCCTGGCACGCCTCGGGATCAGATGACTCCGAAGCAGCGACGAGCTTGGGAGCAGAACAGCGGAACGATCTACGTCGAGGCCGAGAAGGACGGCCATCGTCAGCGGATCGGTTTGAGTACGGCTGCTGGCGAGATCGATGCTGCGTCTCATCGTTGGATGGAGAAGCATGGATGGACGCTCGTCTCAGAGTAATGGTCCACTGAATGGGCTTGCTGCTCAGATTTCTGCGCGAAAAAGCGTGGATTATTGAAGGAACTCCTTGACGGGTGCCGAAGAGAAGGGTACTATGAGTCCCATGAGCGTATTCCGCTTACATCTCGGCCTGTTGCTTGCGTAAGGGGAAGACCCCCGCTAACGCATCTCTTGCGCCTTGAGATGACCTCAACCCACAACTGAAGAAACCGACTATCCCAAGAGGTGACAGCAGACCGCGGTATGCTGATCGCTTGGCGGGGTAGCTCTTTTGGCCCCGTGGCGGAATTGGCAGACGCGCCAGATTTAGGATCTGGTTCCCTCGGGAGTGCAGGTTCGAAGCCTGTCGGGGCTATTTGAGGCCTGGGTGCGTCAATGTGGCAGAACGGCCAGCATGAGATGCTGGTGGATGGAGGTTCGAATCCTCTCTCAGGCATTTGGAGACAGTCATGACGGACGAAGCGAAGCAGGATCATGGAACATTCGTAGATCCCGCAGAAGCTCTGAAGCGGGCGTATGACGCAGCGCCAGAGAAGATGGCAGAGGTTCTCGGGGGCGAGCCTCATCCTCTGCCTGAGAAGAAGGACGAAGAAGACGACGACTGAACAACTTGGCCCTGTGGCGGAATTGGCAGACGCGCCGGATTCAAAACCCGGTTCTTAGGAGTGCAGGTTCGACCCCTGTCAGGGCTATTGGAAGGAAGAGACATGCTTTTACCTGGAAGACTTCAGCTTGCTCTTTTGCTCTCTGAGAAGATCAAGGCATGGCAAGAGCGAAGGAGGCTGAAGAAGGAGGCCTCATGAATGATGGACTTCAGCAACCCGCCGATGCATCGCATCGAATCGTGGGTGAACAAGTCGTTCAGAATACCTGATGCAGAGTTCACAGTAACAGATGTACGAAAGAGTCCGAAGGGATCGATCGTCGTACATGGCAGAGCAGTAGGAATACACGGATCAGTCAACAGAGTTCATTCAGCTTACTGGCTGGCGAAATGGGCTCCATAAATCAAGCGGACATGGCGGAATTGGCAGACGCGCAACCTTGAGGTGGTTGTTCCCTAACGGGAGTGGAGGTTCGAGCCCTCTTGTCCGCATTTTACCCGATGCCTGGGTGCGTCAACTTGGCAGAACGGCCATGCTCAGAACATGGTGGATGGAGGTTCGAATCCTCTCTCAGGCACTTCCCCATTCGGGGGCGTAGCAGAATGGCATATGCGGCGGACTTAAAATCCGCAGTCCTCTGGACAGTTGCGGGTTCGACTCCCGTCGCCCCTATTCAAAGATAGGTGCCACCTGCAGCGACTTGCGTCACTGACCGATCTGCGGTATACTGCACCCGTATGGCAAAGTACGGCGTTACAACCATGAGCGCTATCGCTCGCTCTGATCGCTGGGATGCGAAGTACCACATCGCTCTCTCAGAGAACAAGGGTCGAGTCGAAGCCCTGATTGAGCGCCATGACCGAGACTCGCTCAACGACATGATGAGCAAGATCGGCTACAGCCCCGCAGCGTGGGAGGTCATCTGTCGAGGCAGCAAGCCGAAGTCCCAATGGCCCGGCATCATCCCCCGTACCTACTCGGACGAGGAAGCTGCTCTTTACATCATCCTGTCTACGTTCGATGATGCGATCACTGATGAGCTTCAACGCCTGCTGACCGAGGTCTCGACTGTCGAGGCCAAGATCGCTGCTCGGGATGCAATTTCCGCGCAACTTGGAGAGATCGCATGAACGATGGCGCTGAACTCGAACGCTTCCTCGACGAGGCCGAAACGATCACCGCCATCGATCTGTCGCTCGATATCGCCCGCATGAGAGCGGAAGGCGATACGATGACAGATGACGAGTTCTCTGTGGAGAGATTCGACGCTGCGTATGAGTCAATGCTGCGCAAGAGCAATGCTGAGAGACTGACCAGTCGTCTGTCGGAACTGTGGTGTAAGGACACCAAGCTCGATGGCGAGTTGGTCATGACTGTTACGGAGGACGGGATTCAGTTCGAGGGCATCGAAGCGTGGCTGCCTCAGGTTTACGCTGTCAAGGTGCCGCATCGAGCAGACGAAGCAAGGGAAGCCGCTGCTGCTCATCTGGCTGATGACGAGAAACGACCTCAGATCATCGAGAGCGTGAAGGCGATGTTCTGGCGGAGTACGGCTCGTACATTCGTTGAAGAAGCGGAGGCTGACTGATGTGCAAGGCGCTGGCACTGATTCCCGGAGTTCGAGAAGAACCTGACCGAGCCGAGATCGTTGAGGGCAAGAGTCCCGAGGAGATCATCGAGAGGGTCTTCGGCGTTGGCGCTGAGCTTCGGATGCGTATGCCTGTCGGGCACGGGCGCAGCACTGTTCGAGTCATCGAGGGGAAGTACGCATGGAACGGCTATGGGACGCCGAACCTCTTGGCGAGTCGAGAGCTTGGTACGAAGCCAGGCATGCGTCAGCTTGGCGGACCTGTGGTTGTTTTCTCACCTGATGCGCCGCATTCTGCGCCCGAGGATTGGTTGGCTCTCGCTCAGTAAGTGACAAGCGTTTGTGATATGATAGTTCCTGCGTTCTAAGTAGGAGCAATATCACATGACAGAGCAGATCGATTCACGCAGGCCCTCGTTCAACATCATGGAGCCGAACCCGCTATTGGGCAATCGGACTCTGATCCTTGTCAACCCTGAAATGAGCCGGTCGATCTGCGAGTTGGTCGAGTCGCTGGCGGACAAGCAAGCACTGACTGATGAGCAGAAGCATCTCTACGCCTTCGCCAAGCGGTTGAGGGCGCATTACTACGAGATGTCGCAGATGTTCTCGAAGAGGGAGAACGGCGAGACGTTCAGCAAGCGTCCCGAGGCTATTTCGGCTTGATTGCAGATTTTTGCTGCTTTCGAGTGGAATAGTGAAGGGATTTGGGTAGTATGGTCGAAGAGGAAAGTCGCAATGCAGCAGATAATCGTCCATGTCGGAATCGTGATTACCACCTGAGGGAGGTTTTACGTTATCGTCTGGACGACAAGCGTAGAGGCCTCCCCGAGCAGGGAGGTCTTTTTTCGTGTATGGGCGGGTAGCTCAATTGGCCAGAGCGCCTGGTTTACACCCAGGAGGTTTGAGGGTTCGAGTCCCTCCTCGCCTACTTCAGACATTTGATGGTGGCCTTGGCAGATAGGCAATGCACCTGGTTGTGGTCCAGGGTCCGTAAGGACAATGCGGGTTCGAATCCCGTAGGTCACCCTTTAGATAGACAGGCTTGTAGCTCAGCGGCAGAGCGCTCCCCTGATAAGGGAGAGGACGGGATCTCGGAATTCCCCAAGCCTATTGGGTCGTGCGCCGAATTGGTTAGGCACCCGACTGATAATCGGGGAGCGTTAAGCTCTATGCAGGTTCGAGTCCTGTCGGCCCTATTGACGATACACTGAATGAGGCCCCTTAGCTCAGTTGGCCAGAGCGCTTGCATGACACGCAAGAGGCCGTTGGTTCGAGTCCAACAGGGGTCATTCGGGGAGCAGGTACAAGTTAGTCCACATTCCGCGGATGCGGAGCGACGTTGGCTCAAGATACCTGCTCCCTCTTTTTCATGGGGGCGTAGCTTAGCTGGCCCAAAGCATACGACTCATAATCGTGAGATCGTCGGTTCGAATCCGACCGCCCCTACTTTTCAGGCACGCATAAACCCAAGCGCAACAACGACTTGCTCCTCGGAGCCGAAAAAAGTCGCGCAGAAAGACCACTGACGCTTGAAGGTGCAATGAAGATTGGGTATACTTCTCGAACCGCCGCAGCGAGCAGCAGCGAGCTACGACGGACTTTGGCAACCGAATACTGAACGATGCCCCGACGCTCATCTGAGACGATCTTCGGATCAACTGAGCCGAGCTTAGGGGCACCTTGGGGCTGAAAGCCGAACCGACAAGAATGGTCGATTTAGTACGAGCAGAGTCGTGAAACACTGATCTGCGAAGGACGGACATACCGATCATCATTCAGTAAGAAAGTCGTAGGCCCCGCCTTGGGACGGTAGCTCAGCGAAGATGACCTTCGGGTCTAAGGAGCGCCGCTCGCCAACGATCTCTTTGGAGACCATGCTTCTCCCTTTGCCTTGGTCGGCTGGGGAAACAAGAAGTACCCGAGAGATCGTTGGAGAGCGGAGGTCGGAGGTTCAAATCCTCCCCGTCCCACTTCTTGCGGCGATAGCTCAGCGAAGAAGCGATCACCTTCGGGAGATCGTCAAGGAGCGCTGTTCCGCTTGAAGAACCGTTCGTACCTGTCCCGCCTGGCACTGACCTCGCGGCCTGGACAACGGCTCTTCAAATGGAACAGAGGTCGGGAGTTCAAATCTCTCTCGCCGCTTTAGATTGGCCCAACAGCAATGGGAAAGCCAATCGACATACGCAGAGATCCGAACCTGCTTGCAGAAAGGATCAAAGCTTCAAGATTCAGGTACGAATAGATGGAAACATCTTCAAATACCTGAGTACGCCTCAGTTCGCTATGTCTCGTACATGACGGCTGAGCGAGCAAGAAACCGAAAGGGAAACTTGCTTGAGGCACACCAACTTGAGAGAGTTGGAAGCATGTGGCCGCTAACGGGCACTGACCGGCGACGGTCTGAGCAACGAGCGACAGTCATCCGAGCGAGGAAACTCGTTGGGATGGCTTTCACCAAGGCTTGTCAGTTCAACCTTCATGGTGACATAGAAGAACTGACCTCTGACTGGTCCCGGTCAGCCAAAAGGGACAGGCATGTTGGCATACCTGAGTATGTCCTACCGCCTCGTTCCAGACGCGTGGGTCGTCTGTTCGCCCTCTGCACGTTCTTCGAACCTGCATGGTGACAACGGCTTGAAAATATGGCTCATGGTCGAGTCAAACACGGTCCCTTGGTTCAGGCTTAACGGGTAGGCCTCAAACGGCCAACAGTCTGCGTCAGCGTTAAAAGCGTAACGCAGGCTTTCCCAATACCTTGCCAAGCTCTCAAAGAGGGAGGGCAGCAAGGCTCTGGCTGCTCACGGCTAAACCAAGAGTGAGAGGCAGTTCATGCCTTCATAAGACTCGGCGGCCTTCCTTCGATGCCTGGTAAACATCGATGAGCGGAGGATGCCTGTGTCAATGTAGAAATGGGCTACAGAGGTCCGGGTGAGAAACCCGGCCCTTCTGTTTTCCGCAGTCGAATGCGCAATACCTGATCTCTGCCGCCCTTGGAAAAGGCACGATCAACGCAGAAGGATGGGCGCTTCGACGGTCGAGATCAGTTCGGCGAATGTTCTGCAGAACTCGTCGGGCACGGAGATGTGACGGCTTCAATCCGTCATGGCGAGTTTCGATTCTCGTCCTCGGTTTTCCTCAGCGGCGGGCGTCGATGGCTACGGCGCAGCAGAGACTCAAGCCCCTTGTCTTCGGACGAGGGGCTTTTTTCGTGCGCTGCCACTGACCTCTACCTGCTGAAATCTTGGTCATGGCAACCAAACAAGCAACGCTGCATGCAGCGAAGAGAATCGTGATCGACTGCGAACGGAACGATGATGTTGACATCCGTTGCGGCGGTCCTGCTGTCCTTGGCTTCGATTTCCTCGTCCCCTTCGAGGAGAAGACGCCTGACCTGCGCAAGTGGCTTCAGGCAACGCTCAGCAAGCACGATCGCCCTGTCATGAGCATCTCGATCAGCCGCTCAAAGGAATGGGTCGTCAAGGGTCGTCTCTGGGGCAAGCGCCGTATGGAGGCTTGCATCAAGAGCGGCTATTGACAGGAGCCCTCAGAGCGGCTATTCTCGGGTAGCCACTGACGGACCAGCCGTCAGATCGTTAGAGTCATCTCGCACCGCCAAACCCAAACAAAGGAGAACCCAATGGCGAGCAAATCCAAGTCCAAGTCGTCCGCCGCTGCCACGCTGACCGCCCCCAAGGGCTCGGTCCACAATGTCGTCGAGTTCAGCGACGACTCGAAGACCGATGTGTTCGATCTCGTCGCGTCGTACAACCCCAAGAAGGACGGCTCCTGGCAGGAGTTCATCAAGTCCGATCGGGTCCGCGAGGCGCTGGGCCGCAAGCTGCTCATCAACGAGACGGGTCTGTCGGTCCCGCTCGACGGCAAGGTTGCCGATGCCGCTGCCGCTCTGTCGGGCGTCGTTACGGTCTGGGGCGGTATCTCCCAGAACTGGGAGGCGACCAGCGCCTACGGCAACCAGCACTACACCGCTCAGGGGCCGATGCACTTCAACGGCGTCGATCGCCTCTCGACCGATGCGCTCATGCTCAACGCCGCCATGTTCATCGAGGTCATCGCCCAGCGCGCCGGGCTCAAGGCCCTCTCGCCCGATGATCCGAACTTCGCTCAGGCGCAGGCGGCTCTCTCGGCTCTCCGCCAGTTCGCTCAGAACCGCCCCGGCGAGATCAAGGACGCCAAGAAGGCGCAGATGTACGCTGCGGTCGGCAAGGGCGATGAGGCCGAGGTCGTCAGCAAGGCCGATACCGCCGCTGCCTGATCCATCGGGCACCTGAGAACCCCCAAGGCCGCTCGTCCGCTCTGCGGGCGGGCGGTCGTTTTCGTGACTCTCTAAATCTACAATGTGACAACCGGACGATGTATCATTAGATGCAGTTGGGTCTGAGCTACAGGAGAGTCAAGCCATGACCAATGAAAGTCCTCAATCATGGGCCGATGCGATGAGCAGCATCCCCGCCCTCAACGCCGATGTCGTCTTCATTCAGACGGCGATGGACAGTCTCATCCGCGATCGCAGTCCTGCGCCTGGCGATACTGCCGCGCTCGATAAGGTCGCCGATGATGCTGTCTACCTGTCGAACAGGATCTTCGAGCGACTGCAAGCGCAGTTGGAAGAGCCTACGGCTGCCATCGAAAGCTGATTTGGGATTGGGGGAAGGGAGCATGAGCGGTTGCGTTTGCGCCGCTCTGTTCCCGTGCGCAAAGATAGGTGGAGAACTATGTCATTCATCGAAGTCCAAGACGGCGTTGCACTGATCGATGCGAACCAATGGGTCCGCATCAAAGCCATAGGCGAAACAGAGAGCCCCAACATCAGAGGCGGCACTGTTATCTTCTATGGCGCTGAGCAGAAGAAGGTCATCGACGAGCCATCCCGACTGAAGGATCGAACCGAGTTCGCAGATCCTCCTCTGGATCCTGCTGCATGGGACGACTTCATCAACGGTCGCATTACTGAGTCCGTCTGGCGAGATCGTCAGCGTGCTTTTGGCGACAGCAACGGCTTCGGCTACATCCTTGACGGCATCGGCGGCAACAAGGTCTTCGAGACTGACCGAGATCGCTACGACCGCCTGTACGCTCAGTATGGTCCCGACGACATGCCTCGGCACACCTATTGGACGACAGAACGTTCTCATTACGAGCCGTCGCATTTTGATTGGCAAGGAGTTCCAACAAACAATGGCGGTAACTGGCATACTCTACCTGGCAATATCATCGAGATGGATCTGAAGCCTGAAGTTAACTACGAGGTACAAGTCATCCGTCCTGATGTTCCTGCTAATGAGACGTATCTGATTCTCGGAGGGGCCGTCGAGGAGCCGCAGGCACCTTCAAGGAATCCGGAGTTCGGCGCTGCTCGGCTCCATGATCCGATCTTCAGTACGCCAGCGGGCAAGTTCGGCAGGCCGCTCGCCACTGACGATTCGCAGGACGATTCGTAGGGGTACTTGCAGGTGCCGCTCGAAAGCGGTACGATGCGGAAGAAGTCCGACAACCCTTACGGAGAAACAGCCATGAGCGACGGCGAAGCCACCAGCACCACCCCCAAAACCAAGCGCAAGTCCATCGAGGTTCCGCAGTTCGACAGCGCCGACGCGCTGATGACGCTCGTCCAGGGCCATCGTACCGCCACCGCCGACGACAACGCCCGCCAGTTCACCGGCGAGGGCTTCAAGTCCGCTGGCGGCATCGACAGCCTCCCCCTCAACACGAGGGCTCTCATGGCGGCTTCGCTCGTCATGTCGATCGCCAACGACGCCCAGGGCGACGGCGACGAGGGCAAGGCGGCGACCGCTGTTCTCGGCATTCTGACGCCGTTCGTCGGCGACGCGCAGACCCATGCGACCGAGGCGGCGAAGCTCAGCGCCTACGAGCAGATCGCTGCCCTCGAAGGCATCGACGCTCGCAAGGCCGACGAGACTTCGGCGCAGTTCATCGCTCGCGTCAAGAAGGCCACGAAGGGCTAATCGCCCTCGACAACTGACCCACCACTCTTCTCCTCGGAGAGGCCACGGGCACGGTCCTTGCACAACGGGCCGTGCCTTTTTTCTCGCCACTGACAATTCGAACCTGCCGCTACGCTGTACCTCAAACAGGAGACAGCCATGAGCTTCGGAACCCCTCCCGAGAACCCGCCCAATAGCACGGCGGTCTGCATTGATGTTCCGCAGGAAATGACCCCCGAACAGCAGCGGGATTTCGCTCAGCGGATGAGCCGAGCCGCCCGAGAGATGGGCTTCGATGGCGCTCAGGCGATATGGGTGCAGTCATACGGCGACCGCTTCGGCGATCCCGTCTTCTACATCCCATGACCCACTGACATCAGAACAAGGATGTAAGAACCATGTGCGAAGGCAATTACAAGATCAAGTTCCGTTGTCCCGACGAGACATGCGGCGGAGAAGTTCTCGAAGAGGTTATGGTTGACGTTACTCAGTCGTCCAACCTCAACGAGATCACGGATGAGGGCGACATCGAGTATGGCGATACGAGCGCCGATGGCGGAGTCGTAGATCGTTACCAGTGCATGCGCTGCGGCAAGGTGGTTCCGCTCGGCGATGATCCTCAGCCCGATGACCTGTTCGCCTGGCTTCGCGACAACAACATGTTGGAGCAGGCATGATGATGGGCATGTCCATGTCGATGCAGATGCTCTGCACGGTCTGTCAGCAGCCTATTACGGGCCCTGACGCCGATCAGAACGCTGTCCATGTTGCGCTCGTTGGAGCGTGTCACAAGAACTCATCGGCTTGCTGCAAATGCCATCAACCTGTAGGCGTTGAGAGTCAGACCTCCGCCTACAAGCGGCGCTGGCGCGACTACATGAAGCTGTTTGCTGCTCGTCGGCTGAGAGAGATCGCCGATGCGGGCACTGACATGACGAGTTTGCATCTTGAGGAACTGAGAACGATCGCCAACTTCCTTGATGGAGGCTCGCAGCTATGAAGTATTACCTGGTCTTTGTTACGGGCTGCACTGAGCCGTCCCATGAAGCAGTCGATTCGCATGAGCATGGCCTGCGCCGCTACTGCGAAGACCTCATCAGCGGCGAATGCGATGAGGGCACTGATTGCGCCTTCATGCTTCAGATCGACGACAAGGGAGAGCCCAACACCTACGCTTTCTCGAACTCGGAGGTCGAGGAGATGCGGGCTCAGTTGGAAGGAGACCCCGAATGAGCAAGAGAACTGTCCTTCTCCGCTCGGACCATCCTGGCGAGGACGAGGCGTACACCATCTGCGCTGTCGAGATCGACACCGATTCGATCACTCTCGATGACTTCGAGAAGCGGGCCACAGCCATGATGGACGAGATTCGGGAGCGTCCCGAGTACGAGGACAGCGAACTTGTCGTCGCCCTCGAACGCGCTGGCTTCAGCGTCGTTCCTGCGCCGACCGAGATCATCGTCCGCAGTTGACACTGACGATCCGGCGACGGGTCAGAAGCGAAGGAGCAACAACTATGGACGACTCAGGTCAAACCCAACTCGCAGACGGAACCACTCGCATCCAGTTCGTGCCGACGCATCAGCAGTTGACCAAGATCGCTGATGACATGGCGGGCCTTGTTGATACCTACAGTCACAATGCGCCCGAAATCGACGCAAATCTCGGCAGCGACAGGTTCAGAAGGCGAGCGAGAGAACTCGAACTTGATATCGAGCAGCTTCGGCTCATCGCCGCCAAGCTCGAACGAGAGCCTGATCCTGGCGTTCTGGCTGATCGCATCTACAACTGGCTCAAGGACTGGGTGACCGCAACTTTCGCGGGCAAGGACATGACCAAGAGCGGTCCCTTCCTGACGCCTGGCTTCGTCCACAACGCCATCCTCGACATCCTGACCGATCAGTACCGCCATCTCGACTCTGTTCAGCGAGAAGCGATCACCGACATGACGGCGCAAGTCATGGTCGCCCGAGGCAACGATAATGTCACGCTGCTTACGGGCACCGGCCCCGCGAGGGCGTTGATGGTTCGAGAGGGTTGGTCGATTGCGCAGATGCTCGAATACTGCGGCTTCGACGAGGGCAACCTTCGTCAGCGGCTCGACTTCGATCCCGACACCGGCGGAGATTGGTACACTGACGATGACGACGAGGCAGAGAGCGAATGAGAATCATCACCGTCAACGACATGACCTTCGAGAACGCCGGCGACGTTCGCATCGACGTTCGGATCGAGGGCATCGGCTCTCTCCTTGTCAACTGCACGAGCGAGGGCGTCATCATCGACGCTTTCGGCGAGGACGGAGAGCAGATCGGGACATCTTCTGAGATGTTCGACGAGATCCATGAGCGGCTCCGCCTCAAAGAGGCTCGCTTCGCAGCGGCAGCGCAGATCAACGCCGCCATCGACGAGCTTCCCCAAAGCCGACAGGCTGAGATCCAAGCTGTCCTGGACGAACTGACCGACGACATGAAGGGCAGCGAGCGAGCGGACCTCAACAACGGCGCTGGCGTCGAGCAGATCGAATACCTGCTGACGAGCCATGCTGATGTTGAGCAGGCGGTCGCTTCGTTGAAGAATGACCTCGAAAACAATGGCGTTGGACTCGGGCACTGACTGAGATCAAGGACGACATGAGCATGAACGACAGAGAACGACAGACCGTTGCCGCAGCGCTCCAATACTGGAACGACATGGAAATGTCTCGACTGGTCGAGGAATCCATGACGAGCGAGGAAGCCAATGACGCTGCTGGTCGCTATCGTCCCTTCTTCGACGCTCACTACCCTCTCAACGGTGATGAGATCGCAGCCCTTGTCGAGCGGACGCTGAAGGGCGACAACTTCTCGCAGTTCGGCTATGAGATCAGCGGCGGCTATATCTCTTTCCCCGACCATGATGACGGCACCATCCGCCGCGTCGATGACGACGGCAACACGATGGAGATTCGTCGCTGGGGCGATGATAACTACGACGAATGGGCCGAGTTGTTTGTCAACTACCCCGCCTTCGTCGCTCTGCGCATCGCTCGAACGATCGAGGCTGTTCAGTTGCGGTACTCCAAGCAGGGCGCGTCTGACACTGAGCCTGACTACCAGATCCATCAGATCATGCGCCTGGCAGCGGACGGGCACCCTTACGACGACTCGATTCGGTTCGACTTGTATTGGTCGGGCGCTGATGCCGAGATGCAGGAGGCTTGCGAACAGGGCAACACCGAGCTTCACAACGCCTGTCGTTTCGCTCATAGCGAGATCGAGCGTATGAGGTCGAACATCCCTGCTTCGGAGTTCGCCGACTTCCGCAACTCGCTCGCCGAGACATTTGATCGGGTCGATTGGGGCGTCAACATCGCCACTGACTGATCGAGCATAGGGGAGCAGCATGAGCCGAACAGCCAAACTCAGAGAACAGATCGAAGCCCTCGGACTCGAAGATCCCTCCATCGTTGAGCGGATCGTCGGTCAGGCAGACCACTTCCTCTCAGCATCGCAGAGCTTTGTCGAGCAAGGACAGCAGGTCGAAATGTGCTTCTTCCTTATCCCCCGAGAAGGGGATATCAGTATGTTCATGCCTTCGGTTTCGATGATCGGTCTGCCGAAGATGAACGTTCAGCAAGAGAAGGATGTGGTCGCTTCGGCGGTTCGCCAGCTTGCGAGCGAGAGCAAGGCGATTGCTGTCATCCATATCGCCGAGGCTTGGGGATTGAGTCTTCAGCGCGAAGATATCACGCAGGACGATATCGACTTCGTTCAGCGCAACGGCGTTGCCGCCCACCCCAAGGCCGTCGAAATGGTCCATTGTCAGGTTAGCCTCAACTGCCGAGGTCAGGGCAACGAGTTCGTCGCTGCCTACCAGATCGAGGGAGAGAAGGACAACCGAACGATGACCGAGCATACGCCTTGGACTCGAACTCGGGCGCAGGGGCAAGGCGGTCGTTTCAATATCGAGGCTCATTACCTCGAACCACTGACCTGATCGGGAGGCTTCGAGATCATGGCAAACCTTTCTCGCAAACCCGGTAAGAACACCACTCCCGTCAGGCACGGCGAACGCCATATCTTCGGCTTCCTCGTCGCCTCGTCGAGCGGTCGCAGCAACTACAAGATCAGCTTCGACTCTGCGCCTGGTTCAATGTGCTGGGTCTGCTCTTGTCCTGGCTGCATCCGTCACGGGCAGTGCAAGCATCTTACCGCCGCCGGTCTGCGAGGCCGCAAGTTCGGCAAGCAGCCCCTTCCTCAGAAGGCAGAGGGCGAGCGGGCGCAGCGCAGCGGCAAGGCTCTGCCTGCCGGGAGTTGAGCCACTGATAAATCAGGTATGCGTTTCCTACCAGCAAAGGAGCAAACATGCAAACGCATATCTCGATCGCATCAACCAACGCATCATCCGTCAGCGGCCTCATCGACTGCGTAGCGAGCCATCTTGAGCCGTTCGTTGCTCCCGCCGAGGGTCGAACGGTCGCTGAGAAGATCTCGTCCATCATCTTTGGGACGGGCAAATCCCGCATCGGCAAGGCTCCCACCCCCGACCAGCAGAGCTTCATGGTCAAGCTGATCGACCGATTTGTCAAGGTCGGCGCTCCGATCGAGATGCTTGGGATGTGGTCTGCCGTCAAGGGATTCGGACTCGATCGCACCCGTTTCGGCGTCGATGTGATGGACCTGATCTCGCTGCGACGGTTCACCTCTGTCGCCGATCAGGTTCAGAGCGTCTACGAGCCCGGCATGAACATCCGTCTTGTCCGAGAGGACATCGGCGAGCGAGTTCTGACGGGCGAACCTGATACCCTCGATGAGCAGATCGCAGCGTACAGCGGCGAGCTTGATTGTCTCGTTAACATGCTCGGGATCTCCGAGTCTGTGTCGTTCGATGATGAGTCTCGCATTCTGATTGAGCGAGGCGCAACGCCCGATGAGTTCCTTGCTCTTGGTCGGGAGTTCACGACCAAGCTTGTTTCTTACTGGTTCGCTTCGGACTCGCTGCCCGAGGACGCCCACTACGCCATGCCTGAGTTTCAGGAGCTTGAGGCGGCGATGGGCTGGCGCGGCGCTCTTGACCAGAGCATGAGGGACTACTACCTGTCGAGGGCTGGCAACTCGTATCCCTCCATGACCAAGCCTCAACTGGCGGAGATGGTCTGCACCTACCTCGGCTACGCCAAGGCTCGGGGCCGCTTCGACTTTTTCCGCGGAACATTCGAGGATGGCGAAGGCGCGATCTCGCCCGTTCGAGTCTCGCTTGTTCCCTACCCCAAGGGGACCGATGCTTCGATGATGATGGGTCGGGTCGTCTACAAGGTCAAGGACAGCCGCAACAGCAACAACACGATCGCCCCTTGGTGCGGCTTCGGCGCTGCCAATCGCAAGGATGACGGGCACTACAATCCCTCCATCTATCGTACATCGGAATGCCGAGACGCATGGGCTGAGACAGAGCTTCGATTGGACGGCCCCAACGGTTCGAGCATCATCCGTTGCGATATCTGCGAGGCTGCCTAAACACTGACGATGAAAGGGCGCAGCGAAACCATGACTCTTAGAAAGCTCATCTTCGAGGCTGTTGTCTTGATTCTGTTCTTGTGCTACTTGTTTAGCATCATCGTTCTGGCGTTGCAGTTCGCAGGTCCGATTAGGCCCTTTGCATGGGTATGCGTTATTCTCGGATCACTGATCGTCGTTTATCCCGGCCTTCGTAAGATACTGAAGTAGGAGGCATCATGGGTATTTGGGACGATCCGCACGGCTACAACGCAAACCGCTACGGCGAGCCAGATGCGCCCGGTACGCCTGCCCAATGGAAGGCTGCCTATGAGGATGTCATGGGCCGCGCCGAGGCCGAGGAAGTTCTGAGCGGATCGAAGCGTCGAGGTTCGCCCGAGCAGAAGGCGAGAACGATCCTCAAGATCACGATCGAAACACTGACTGTCGATACGGTCAAGGCGGCTTATCGCAAGCTGGTATTCAAGGTCCATCCCGACCACGGCGGCGATGCCGAACAGTTCAAGGAAGTCCACGCGGCGTACTCGCTGCTGATGGATGCGCTCGGAGCGAATGTCAAATGAGAACCATGTTTGCTACAGGATGGCGTTGGGGGCAGAAGCATCTGCCGAACGAAATCCTCCTGAGTCAGTTCCCTCTGATTTTCAGGTTGTTTGTTCTCGACTTCCTGCTGCTTTTGGTATTTCTCTGCGTCGGCTACATCTGTCTTGCTTTGGACATGTTGTTCATCATGCCGTACCTCGCCGGCGCATACGCCCTTCTTCTCATCGGCACGCCCTTCATCGCAGGCTACTACGACCCGTTAAACCGGGCGAAGCGTTTGACTTGGGGCACTTACGGTCTGCATGAGAGCGGCGACATTCATAAGCTCGGCCCTGGTCCGCTGCGACAGGTGAGGCTCGGCGATTGCGACAGCGATCATCTTCGCAACATTCTGCGGACTCAGCATCAGATCACTGACAGGTATCGTACTGCGATCAACCTGATACTTGAATCAAGGGAGACCGCATGAAACCGAACCGAGTCACTACAGTCGCAACGCTGAGCGGAGACATGGGCTCTCTTGGCAGAGCTTCCAACAAGCTGTTCTGCCAGCGAGATTTCCCTCTGTTCTACTGCGAGCAGGAGTATGTCGAGGGAGCGCCCGAGGATCTCGACTACGACCGCATGATTCAGGCCGACAGCGATCGGATCTCGGGATGGGACTACGAACACGCTCGCCGAGTCAGCGAGAAGTTCTTCGGGCGAGGCGGCTACTCAGGTCATGATATCATGGGTCTGAGCGAGCCGAAGCGGATCGAGTTTTTGCGCGAGATTCTGAAGGCCGACGAGCATTACCCCGACCGAGAGTGGACGGGCTACCGAGTGACGGGCACCGTCAACGTCAGCAACGGCTTTCCCATCTACTCGCTCTGGCTGTTCAGCAAGGGACGCAAGACCGAAACCGAAGTCAACGCCCCGAACACAGCCATCAGCCGAGAAGAAGCTCAGCAGCAAGACTGGCGGAACCGAGACACGCTCCGCGCTGCACTGACCGAGGAGGAGGCCAAGGCCTGACATGATCGAAGTCAAGCAATCAACCGAGGGTACGGCAGTTCGGACGGACTACATCGACGGCGATCAGTTCGTCTCGATCATCCACGACAACGGCGCTACCTCTGTCTCATCCAACCTGTCCGACGCCTGCCAATGGTGCGGTCAGGTCCATTGCTACCTCGAATGCGAGGACTCAAGGGAGGCACTGAACGGCGATCAGGATGCCGCTGCTGACCTTCGAGAGGATGAGGCCGAGCGCGAGCGGTTCAACCTCATAGTCGATGGTATCGAAGCTCTCCTCATGACGATGGCTGGCGAGGGCGTGGACATGAACAACGAAGCGATCGCCCGAGCGGTGTTCGCTGCTGTAGAGGGAGCCGCCAACAATGCCTAAGCTGATCGACAGCATCGACAATCCCGATCCGATGGGTCGCCCTTGCTACAAGAAGGGCGGCGCAACCATGATGATCACTCCGCCCAACGGAGACCATCGAGAAGTCGATCCGAGCGCGACCTCGCCGTGGAACAACAACTACATCCAGTTCGCCCGTCTGCTTTCCGAGATCTGCGCCGAAGGCATCGGCGAAGCTCTTTGGGATGGCATCCTCGAACAAATGGGCATCGAGTCGGATGATCTGTCTGACCTGCTCGATCGGGCGCAGGACGTATTCGAGCGAGAGAAGCGGTTGACGCTCAGCGATGCGCAGGCACGATGGGGCGTTCAGCATCAGATGGACGACGAGCCGACATACCTCGTCGATCTGGTCAACGATCCCGATGGCGACAACGCTATCGAGTTCCCTGCTGCTCTGCCCTGGCAGTTGCGTTTGTTCGCTGCTCGGATGCTGGCGCTGATCCTCAACACGGACGGGCGTTACTGCCATCCCGAAGCCAAGGGGCTGTACGAGATCACTGACGCCATCCGTACTCGGCCTCAGTCATGACCACAGCCGCAGAAATCCAGCGCATCGACGACGACGAAGCCATCCGCCGCATCAACAACTTTCTCGAAGCCGCGGACCTCGACGACCTGGCAACCGTTCTCTCTCAGTTCTGCGAGAACGGGCCGATCGCTGTCACCGATGACTCGGGCGAGTCCGATGTCTTTGAGGACGGTAAGCGAGTTCAGACCACGCCCTTCCGTATCACAGCGCAGTCGTACTCGGATGACCGCAACGTTGACGTTCGGTACGATGCGTTCGATTGGTTTCGGCAGGCGTCTGCCGAGGACATCTACGCTCTCGCCGAATGCGGTTGGGGCGGAGACTATCCCGCCGACGCAATCGCTCAGTTCTTCGCTGAGAAGCTGGAAGGGGTCGCTGAGATTTTCGCGCACATCGAGAATGTCAGCGACACCCGCAACTCGGTCGGCCATGAAACCCATGTCGATGCAACGGAGGCACTGACATGGCTCGACGCCAACCGACCTGACGTTGCAGAGGCAATCCGCCGCAACGAGAACATCGACACCACCAAGAGGCTGTGAATGCGTTCCATCAACTCTCTGACCAATGACGAAATCGGACGGGCCATGCGGAAGCTGCTCGTTGGCACTGACTCGCAAGGCGGGTTGGATCTTGACCTCCTCCATACGCAGAAGCAAGACCTTCTCCGTCGCATCGACGAGGACGGAGGCGACACAGCCGACGCAGAGGGGCTCATCGGTTTCCTCGACGCCTTCCAGGACATCTGCGCTGATGAACTGGGCGTTTGGGAGTTTCCCACTGACAGCGACCAAGAAGAGGACTAAACATGCCCTGTAGAAGCGATCACATGGAACCGAACGCCCGCGAAGCTGAGTCGCAGCGCGTGGCTCAGCATCTCCTTTACATCCTGCCCGCCCTCGAACGACAGGTTCCTCCCGGCGTCGGCGCTGCGGCATCGAGCATCTACGGCGACAGAGACAGCCTCGACGAATGGACCGCCCTCCTTTGCTCGACATGCAAGGAGGTTGAATCGGACCCGCCCAGCGCCGAAGCGTACCTATACAACGGTCGCAAGGCGCAGGCTCGGAGGCTCGCCGATTGGTGGGATCAGCACAAGGCTGCCGACGCTCGCCGAGAAGAAGCCGAGGCGGAGGCAGATGAGAGGGCTCGCACTGAACCGCTGCTGGCGATCCTGAAAGCGAACGGGCACGATCCCGAAACAATGGTCAGCACTGACACGGGCGAGCGTACCGCCCTACAAGTTCTTGAGTCGCAAGTCGGTCATGCGCTCGATCTTATCGAGGGGACCGAGGAAGCTCAGATCCCGGAGTAAGACATGCTCAACAAGATCCCGTTCTTTGGCTGGATTCTCACCGCCATCGCCGCTATCGGCCTCGCTGTTCCGTTCTGGCTCTGTTGGACGATCGGCGGCATCGGCGCAACCTTCTTTGGAGCGTGGCTGCCCGCTCAGTTCGTTGCGCCTGGCTTCTGGCAGATTTTTGGTCTGTTCATCTGCCTCGGCATCTTCAAGTGGATTCTGTCCTGCATCACGCCGCGGTTCGCCGTTGTTAGCGTCAGCAACGACAGCACTTCCAAGTCGAAAAACCAGAACGCCTCTGTCAAGGCGCAGGGTCCTGCACAATGAACCTGATCCGCAACAACTCCGAAACCGACAGCAAAGGGCTGTTCTGGTCCAACGACGATGGTTGGGTCGGGATCGAAGATGCAGACATCTTTCAGGATCAAAGCCTGAACCTGCCCATCGACGGCGAATGGGTCGAGGGCGCAGCACTGATCTTCGAGCTTCATCGGGCTGCGAGTCGATCCCTCGCTTGCTTCCGAGAGATGTACGACCGGATGGAAGCAGGTGCCGACGCTGCGGCTATAATGGAGGACAGCAATCTATGGCCGCTGACATGGCTGCGCGACAGCCTCGGCGGTCTCACTGTCGAGTACGAGGACTGATATGAAACTTCTCAAGAGCGGCAAGGGCATCCTTGCACTGATCGTGCTGCTGGTCGTTGCCGTCATCGGCATCAAGGTCGCTTTCTTCGGCGTATGGGCTGGCTACAGCGATGGTCAGCGCGTCGGAACACTGCATCAGTTCACGCAGAAGGGCGTCTACCGAATCGGCAAGGGCGAACTGCTCATCAACGACTTCGGCGTCTCTGGCGGAGGCAAGGGCGCAACGACCATCGGTAACAACTGGACGTTCAACGTCAGCGACGACGAGTTGATCGAAGCGTGCCGTAACTCCATCGACAAGCGGATCATCGTCGAGTACCGCCAATGGTGGAGATCGCCCTGGTACATGACGACCGACTACGAGGTCATCCTCATCCGAGACGCCGATACCAACGAGATCATCGCTCCGAAGAGGACGGGCACTGACGGATCGTTACCTGCATCTGAGCCATGAGCCACGCAGTAATCATCCATCACGTTGCGTCCGTCGCAGTTCCCGACAACGAGCGAGAGGCGGTCATGCTTGCCATCGCCTCGGCCAATCAGTTTGTCAACGACAACTACGATGTCGATGACGAGAACACGGCCTACTTTGCCCCTTGCGGTTCGAGCGTTCTCGTTCCGATTCGTAAGGACATCGTGGGCAATCTGCTTGTTTGGGTCGAGACGGCGCAGGTTCAGATCCCCCATTTCATCGCCAACATGTCTGCGGCGTTGCAGGCGAACGGTATCCGCCTTCGGGATTGCGCCAGCGTTGGCGGATTCCGACAGACCGCATAAGGAGCCAACATGAATCGCGGAGTCGCATTTCTGATCGGTCTCGTTCTTCTCATCCCTTTGGTCATCCATCAGATCGGAGCCTACTACAAGGGCTACATGTTCGACATTCAGGTCGCCAACTATCTCAAGCGGGCGGCTGATGCGCCGAGCCTCGTCCTCGCGACGGAGGCGATGGACACAGCGATCGAGGGCATCGAGAGTCGAGGTCTGACCGAGGGCAACAGCGGCATCATCTTCAAGAAGCCTGAGCATGATGTCGGCTACTGGTACAAACAGATCACTGATGCTCGGGCGGAACTCGCTCAGGCAGAGGAGGAGGGCGGCGAACTCGTCGAGTCCAATGCCCTGATGAAGCTGAGGGAGGTTCTGCTCGATTCGGGCTCTGAGGGCGATGCTCTCACCGTCCCAATCCGAGCGGCGACCTTCCCGAACCATGTCGCATGGTCGGTCACGCTCTGGATCTTCGCTCCCATCGGCATCATCGGTTTCTTCTTCATCATTGGATCGTTCCATTCAAGCTGAACGGGCACCCTCGGCAACGAGGGTATGTCAGCAAAGATAGGTGCGCGAATTTGTACCTGTCTCGGTCACTGACGGATTTCGGGTCGAGCGAGGCCATGAGCAACGCAACACAAACGCAAACCGAACCCGTCCTTGAGATTGACGAGCGCAAGACGATCGGCAATGAAGTCCATCGCCTTCGCCTGTACCGCCTGCCTGAGTTGTCGTCCCGTTGGGCCGATGGAATCGCTCGCCGATTCGAGTTGGTCTATACTTGGATGGACGCAACGACCGGCGGAGTCAAGGGGCAAGAATGCCAAGGCGCAACCTTCAAGGATTTCCGCGCTTGCAAGCGGGTCGGCATCTTCGGCCATTACAATCTGTTCTGACCACTGACGCCTGAGCAGCGCAGCAGAATCAACCCAAGCGGAGAACAAACCCCATGACGACGATCATCAACGAAGCCGACCTCAGAACTCGCCTCTCCAATCTGCGAGGCGCAACCTTCTGTTCCATCATCAGCGTCACCGACCCCAAGCGGAGCGGCATGAGAATGAACGCGACCGATGGGACGGGCGACCGCAACCCCTGGATCGAGGGGGCTGGCCGCAACGCTGTCTGCCACCTGCGCAAGGTTCAGCGTACCGCCGTCTGCCTGAATGAGCAGTACGACAACGGCGTCCGGAAGCAGTTGGAGCGCGAGGGTATCGACCCCGATACTTGGACGCCCGGAACGACCTGGTACACCCGCCAACGGCGCGAGGATGGTACGCTCCTGCCCTTCGCCGAACACGACACGAACGGCTCGCTGTACCTCTGCGGGCGCAACCTCGGGCGGTTGTCCGATCCCTACTTCATCGACCTGCGAACGGGCGAGCGCGTCGATCCGATCGAAGTCGATCGGTTCCTCCCCGAGAATGAGCAGTACGCCAAGCAGATCGAGGCTGGCATCGCGCCCGCCAATGTCGTCCGCCGCCAGGTTTGGGGCTTGGAAGGCATCCGAGCCATGAACATCAACGGCGAGCGGTTGGAGATCCACCGTTCATACGCCGAACCCGAGAACGCCGAAGTCATCGGCATCATCGGCGAGATGATCGCCGCCGCCGAAGCCGACCACGAGACGGCGCAGCAGCGGGCGACCCCCACTGACGCCGCCGTCGCCTGAACCGCTTGGGAAGCCGATCGTTCGGCCCCGCCCCCTCCCCTCTCCCCCGAGGGGAGCGAGGGTTTTCTCGCCTCAAAGATAGGTGACCCGTTTCTCCACTGACGCTGACGACTCGGAGCATCAGCATGAGCAAATGCGACAGATGCCGTCAAGAGTCCAGCATCCTGACGGGCTCCTACTTCAATACGCAGATGATCTGTCTCGACTGCGAAGCCAAAGAGCAGGCGCATCCCGACTACGCTGAAGCCAAGCGTATCGAGAACGAGGCGGTCGCTGCGGGCGATACAAACTTCCCCGGGGTTGGCCTCCCCTCTGATTTGAGATAGAATACCGTCATGGGAGATATGGCTGACGCAATCATTGAGGGTCTGTTCTGCGAGGGATGCGGCCAAGTCATCGACGGCGACTCGCCAGGTTTTCCGCGCAAATGCAACGAATGCGGCGGCTCCAAACCCAAGTCCAAGAAGAAGCGGCGCAGCAGAGGCAAAGGCAGCCAGTTCGTCGAAGTCACGCTCGATCAGTTCCATGAAGTCCTCAAGGCAGACAAAGGCTGGTATCTCTGCGAGGACAACGCCCATGAGCATATCTTCGGTTGGCGTCCGAAGTCCCCAAGCGAAATAGAGATCAAGGTCGCTACGACTGTCAACAAGGGAACCGAGCGGCATCGTCGCTACGGCAAGGACGCAATCCGTATTTGGGCGATATGGTGTCCCGAGGACAAGAAGAACACGCATGGTCTGGTCAAGAGCGTTTCCATCAAACGCACTGACGGATGGCAGAAGCGTTTAGAGACAAAGGTACTCGAAGTCCTGCAACAGGCACGGAACAACGCAGCAGTATTCGGAGCAAGATAATGAGGAAGCCCAAGGATAAGCATGGATACGACCTGAGAGAAGGCGACATGCTGTACGCCCACGGGTATCCTGGCTCTCCTTGCGCCATCATCCATTCGATCGACTGGGACAAGAAGATCGTCCGACTCGTCGAGCGGCACATCATGTTCCGCTATGGCTACCAGACCCATTCGACCATCGAAGTCATCGCATCGAACACATGGGTTATCAACTTCCGAAGCATCAATCGGAGCTACTGGCGGCGCTGGCAACGGTCCAAGGATGCTGGCATCGTCGGCGAGCAACTGCGAGCCTCCAAGCCCTACGAGCATCGCCGCACTGAGCGGAAGTCTTGGGCCGCCTGACACTGACGGTATCGAACGGAGAATGTTCCCATGAGCGGACGCGAACACATCGAAGCAACGCTGAGAGCCAACGACATCGACCCCGATGAGGCGATTCAGACCGATTCGGGCACGAGAACGGCCTACGAGATCGCTGAAGCGCACCTCATGGCAGCGATGGATGAGATCGAGGAAGGCCAAGGTCACTGACAACCTGAGGCAGTTGCAAGGTCATGCCGATGACCACGAACAGCAACGAACTCAGCGAGATCATGCACCGCCTTCAGGAGCTTGTCTCTCCCCTCCGAGCCGACGCCGAGGAGCGCAACAGCACCTTCATCCATGAGGCCGCTGAGGGCATCGAGGCGGCTGCTACGGAGCTTGAGAGCGCCATGCAGCACCTTGAGTCCTTCGAGGCTGGCGAAGACGATGAGCCCCTCAACGATGTCGAGGAAGACGACGAGCATCTGGAAGAGGACCGACGCCTGGCAGCGGGCGAGGGCTGACCACTGACCAGAAAGGGAGCAGGCACTCGCATGAGCGAAACACAAACCCAAGCGTCAATCACCGTCCCCATGAACAACCAGTTCCCGATCCAGCGGATCACGGACCTCATGGTTGGAGCCTTCGAGCAAAGCTGCGGCTACTGGGCGCAGAACGCCCGCCACGAGCTTCCTGAGGGCTTCGACATGGAAGCCTGGCGAGAGGCCAACGGCTTCACGGATCGTTGGTCTCACGGCGGCAAGGACTACCAGACGAGCGACTTCTACCTTGCTCCATTCGTCGGCGGAGTCATCATCTTCGATGAGATCACCGAGGAGCGGACTGGCGAGACTGAGGAGCGCCGTCTCGATCTGGCAGCCATTCAGAGCGGACTGGCACTGATGGCGGCTGGCGGTCCCGAGAACAAGCGATGGGGCTGCGGCGCAAGGCACTACGCCGACTGGATCGCTGAGAACGACGACGCCGAGACTGCCGATGTCTTCCTGCAAGCCTGCGTACTCGGCGATATCGTCTACGGCTGAACACTGACGATCTGACGCAGCGGTATTGGCATGAGCCAAACATCCATAACGCTGCATTTCATCGAGGAAGAAGGACTCCATAGCGACAACAAGGTCATTGGAGTTCAGCAAGGGACAGACGGGGAAATGATCGCTGGTCATTCGTCCAAGCTGACTAAGACCTTCGAGTTCCCGTCCAAGAACGATGGCCGCTATGAGCGACTGTACGGCATGAAGTATCGAGATGTCGATAAGGTCGTCTCTGGTCTCTGGGGACTCTGACAAGCTGCTCCGCCCGCCGCCTGAGCCGAATGGCTCGGCGGTAGGGTTCATCTGCCGCAAAGATAGGTGAACGGTCCACTGACTGGCATATGATCCGTCAAGACCATGAGCAATACCGCAACAATCGAAGCTCCCCTGTTCCCCGAGGGGATTCTCTATCTCGATGGTCTGACCGAAACGCAAGCGGCCCTTGTGGATCGCATGGTCTACGCCATCATTCGACCTGCGCTGAATGTCGGACTCGATAACGCATTCTCCAATGCCGAGAATGTCAAGCGGTTCGTTAAGCATGTCGTCGATAAGGTCAACGAGTATGCTGAGTTCGTTCGCATACTCGGCGGGCACCACTACTACAACCAACTCATGCTTGAGAATGTCATCGCGGCGCTCCGAGATCATCACGATGCGCCCAAGAGTGTGCTTGTTGCGCTTGAGGCTTGCGTCTGACCACTGACCTGAAACAGCGAGGGCATGAGCATGAGCAACCACCCCAAACCGTTTTCGCCCGACCAGTTCACCCACGCCCAATGCGGCTCGCCGCAAGACAAGGCGGACTTCGGCAACAACCTTGTCGCCTTCATTCTCGGAGGCTACAAGTTCGCCGACTTCACGGACGCGCTCTACAAGCGTCTGTCAATGACATTCGGCCATATCGCCCACTACGATCGGCGAGGCTTCTACTCCGAATGGTTCAGCGACGGCAACAGCATCCTCCAATGGATCGACTACATCCGCAACTACACGCCGCTCGGTTCGGCTGAATGGACTTTCTCCGACCTTGAGCGCGAGTTCAAGGGATGGATCGAGCGCAACCTTCCGACCCTCATGGAGCATCTGCAAGACAAGGCCGATCAGGAGGAACAGACCGCCGAGGCCGCCGGCAGCAGCGTCGAGTTCAAGGTCATCGCGATCAGCCTCAACACCGGACCCTTCGGGCACCGCCAGCATATCCTCATCGGGCGCAACGCCGTCATGGTCAAGGGCGACCGCCAGCCTTCGATGCACAACCCCACGCTGGAAGACCTGAAAGAGGGCGACATTCTGACCTTCGAGGTCGATGCCAACGGCTCGCCCATCAACTGGAACAGCAACGGCTTCGAGTTCATGGACACGCATCCCGACGAGGTTCCCGAGAAGGTCATGGCCGAGGCTTGGCCCGCTGAGTCTGCGGCATAACGATTGCTCATCCCCTCCCCCGAGGCCGAGAGGCTTCGGCGGTTGAGGGGTAGCCAAGCAAAGATAGGTGCATATGGCCCACTGACTCGATCGCCCCTTCGCATCGGCATGAGCGAACCCAAACCCATGAATGACGAGCAGCGCATCACCGCAGTCCGAGAGCGGCAAGGCTGGAACGATTCGACCATGCTAACCCTTGCGCTCGAATTCATCGACGACCAGGGCGGCATGGACGACTTCGCCGACATGCTCGAAAATCAGGCTGCCACTGAGAACAAAGCGGCGGAGGATCTGCATGGATAACCGAGCAACAGCCGTCATGCTCCTGACCATCTCTGCCGCAGCGATGGCTCCGGACATTCCCTTCATCCCCGATCTTGTCGAGCGCGACCGAGCGCCTTGGGCTCGCAAGGGCAGCCGAGGCCCAGGTCGTCGGCGTTGGGGCGGCGATACCAAAGCGAGCAGGCGCAACAGCCCCCGCTTCACCGCCAACGGTCGCAAACTCAAGCGAAAGAAGAACCGCCGATGATCGTCGAAATTCGCGCATCGCTTCAACTTGACGGGACGGTTCTATACTTCCCTTGCAGCGACGAAACAGGCGACTACGGCGATCCCATCGAGCCGAAAGAAGCGTTCCGCCTCATGCTCGAAGGGATAACTGTTACCTTCGCTGCGCCGAACATCGAAGACAAGAACAGCAACCTCGAAACCATCCCCTCGACAACACTGACGAAAGTCTGACCTTACGAGGGTATGAGCAAACTCACATTCAAGACCGCAGAAGTCCGTCCTCTCTTCGATCACGCCAAGGCTGCCAGCAAGCATCGTCCGACATACGGACAAGAGCCGATTCCGAGTCTGCATCTCGTCGGCGACCAAGGCGTTTACCTCATGTCGAGCGGAATCCCTCCGATTGCTGAAGATAAAGACAATCGCATCCATCAAGTAGCCTACGCCGAGGGGACCGATCCGAACGATGGGGGCTTTGAGTGGTACGAGAACAAGCGAGCGCTGTACGGCGGCGATGATGGCGTCGATGCGGTTCCTCTGCATATGTTCGAGAAGGCGATGGCTCGCGACAGCGAGACATTTACCATCACGCTGACCGCCCGATCCATCCGAGTCCACTGACCTATTCGGGTCTGAGTATCAGCATGAGCAACAGAATCACCATCGAGACGGACGAATCTTTCGCGCCAGGTTGTTTCATCCTCTGCCAGGTTGACAAGGATGGCAACTACAGTACGAGGGACGAGAGCCGTACCAAACTCGTTCAGCGCGATACCGACTTCCCCGCTATGGCCCGCAACTTCGGGTGGACGGGCGAGGATGACGATATCGAAGGAGCCGTGGACTACCTCCACGATACCGCTTGCGGCGATATCATCGAGGATCCAGGTTACTTCACTGACGACTGAGCAAGGGAGCAGCAGCATGAATGTCGGCGAGCTAATTCGACAGCTTCAGCAGTTTCCTCCCGAGTTCCCCGTCTGCGTCTACGACGAGGGAGAGCCCGAGGCGCATGAGATCCTCGCGGCAGAGGAAAGCGAATCGGACGGCGTACTCTGGACAGACAGCGCGTGCGATGGATCGCATGGCGGCACCGAGCACCCGACCGTTCAACTGAGGATCAGGGCAACCCACTGACGGGTAGCGGAGCAGGTAAGATCATGAGCAATGCAACCGAAACAATCAACTCGTCAGACCTCGGACATTTCACGGGCACTTCGCAATGGTATGTCGCCAGCATCTTCCTGCGGCGGCGGTTCCTCCTGACGGACGGGACCATGTACCTCGCCAAGCGAGGGTGCCACTGGCTGTTCGATGTCGTCGCCAGCGTCCTGCATACGCAAGGGCGAGCCTTCAACGAGAAGGCGGAAGGCTTCTCTGTCTGGCGCATCGAGAAGGTCACTGATGTCGCTGGCGTTGCGGCCCGAGTATCAGCATGGACCGATACGCCTGGCAACAGCGGTCGTCTGTATGTCCAGGACATTCCCTACACTGACTTCCCCTTCGACGAGTTGGGAGAACAGTTCGACTTCTATGTCGAGGGCATCGGCATCCCTGAGAGCCCTTGGGTCGCGCTTCTCAAGAGCGAACACTGAACAACGGCGGCGGGCGCGTTGAAAGGCAGCCTTGTCAACTGCCGCAAATCCCAGATAAGGTTGACAATAAAACAAACCCTGGGCACCGCCGCCCATTTCACTTGCCAAAGATAGGTGAAGACGTTACACTGACGCAATCCAAACGAAGGAGTCAGCATGGCAACCCCACTCGCAGAGCAAGCGTCCCAAGAACTGTTCGACCTCGCCCGTCAGATACCCGAGTTGAAGGCCCATCTCAAGGAGAGCGGCATCATCTTTGACGACCAAGGCTGGCGCATTCATGGCACCAATGTCATGAACAACAACGGGATGCTCTGTATCAAGGGAGCCGTTGCGGAATACCTCGCCAAACTCGGAGGGTTCATCGCCGACTTCAAGCACGAAGGCAACTGGCGATTTTCTGGCGAGTTTGTCAGCATCAATGATGAATCTGAGGATATCGCCATGTCCTATGAGGGAGACCCGAAAGCGCGCAGAACTTCGCATCTGACCGCTTGGCTGTTCATGGCAAATCAGGTCATCAGAGAACGGGCACAGATCGCAGCCTGACCACTGACTCTCCAAGGCTTCCGCATCAGCATGAGCAACACAACTTTCCTCAGCGACGAACACACGACCAGCAGCCCCAAGTACCCCGATGTCGAGGTTCAGCTTTCCGAGCAGGATGGCAATGTCTTCGGCATCATCGGGCGCATCGCCAAAGCGCTCAAGCGAGCAGGCTACGAGGCGTGGGAGGTGAAGGAGTTTGAGGAAATGATGATGGGCAGCGAGTCATACGACGAGGCGCTGCAGCGAGCCATGCGAACTGTCAATGTTACCTGACCACTGACCCCAGCGGATCGGAGCAAGGGCATGAGCAACACCGCAACCATGACAGAATCGGAAGCCATCGCCTACGCTGCATCCTGGGGCTCGTATATGAGCGGCGGAGATCCCGGCGCTTGCATGTACGGCTTCAGCCCCGAAATCGGTCTCAAGGTCCAGTCCGAGCAGCATCGGGCCGCCTGCCTCGCCCGCATCGACGACTGCATCGAACGGTGCGACCCCGAGGGCAACGATGCGCATGACGAGGATGACCCCGACAAGCTCGCCGAACTGCGGCGCATGATCGAAGCGGCTCCACTGACTGACGATTGAGCCCGCATCGGCAGGAGCAGAACCATGCCGAAGAACATCGAAGGATCAACTTTCACTTGCGACGGAGAAACCCTCTGGCGCAGCGTCGAGCCGACCCGAACAGACAGAGGGCAGCAACCCTACAGGCACTCGTGCAGCAAAGCGACTTTCGAGCGCATCTGTCACGATGTCGAAGCGCTCAACGGCGCGCGCTTCTCAGGTCAGGCAATCGGCGAGGCGGGCGACTATCCGCTATCCCAACTTGCTACGGCCCTGGCGTTTCTTGAGGAGCGCGGCATCATCGAGCAGAGCGGGCGCATGAGAATCGCCCAGACCGACAGCGTTTACCTCGACGGCATGACCGAGTTTCATGCCCTGTACGAGGAGACCACTGACCTCCCTATCGTTCGGGTCGAAGCATGAGCAAGAAACTCGCGCAAATCGAAATGACCCGCTTCCCCGAAGACTGGATGCGGACCCACAACATCAAGGCGATCATGGCGGTCATCGTCATCGACCCCGAAGATATCAGCATCGAAGACGACTGCGGATACATCGTCCAATGCGGACAGATCCGAGTCATCCACGAGGGAGAGATCGACCAGGCGACCGTCTTTACCGGCATCTGCCGCATGGGTCCGATCGGTCCCGTTTGGTCCGCCGACGATATCGACGGTCTTCCCGATGCTGACGACTTCAGCGCAATCGGACAGACCAACGAGGGCATCCAGATCATCGACAGCGCAGCGGCGCAGTCATTCGAGGACGGGCTCACTGACGCAATCGTCTTTGAGGCAGCAGCATGAGCATGAAACCCGTAGCAAACCGATTCATCGACGACCTCATGGCCGATGTCATGCCCAGCGCAGCCGCTATGGTTGACTTCGGCCTCAACAACGGCGATCAGTTTCCCCTGTACGAAGCCTACCAGAAGGGCATCCGCTCGGGCACGATCAAAGCCGCCGAACTCAACGAAGCGCTCGGCGACGGCCCCAAGCTGACCTCTCTGGTTCAACGGATCAATCCCGAACTGACCGTCACGACCGACTACGACGACATGGAGCCGCCCGCCTAAACCGCCTGCTCAGCCCGTCGCCCTTGAGCTTAGCTCGGGCGACAGGGTTTTCCCGCGCCAAAGATAGGTGACTCGCTTACCTGCTCCACTGACCTGTCTGCAAGGATGCAACAGCATGAGCAACCGAATGGAACACATCAAATTCTTGCAACTCAAACCCGATGAGAATGGCATCATGGAAGTCCGTCCATTGTCAGTCCCTCACATGGCTGAAGTCATCCTCGACCGCAACGGGCGAGCCATCAAGAACCGCTTCGGCCCCTCGTACACTCCGACCTGGCGAAACCTGTTCCGAGACCTGCGGACACTGATGCGCCGCAAGAAGTAGCAACAGCATGAGCAAGACCGAAGTACCCGTCAACGAACTCCTCGCCTCGATCCGCCCCCGAGATCGAGTCACCATCCTGAGGCCCAACGGCAAGGGTCGCGACGGCATCGAATGGAAGGAAGCGACTGGCCGCTGCGTCATCGCTCCCGGTCGCCATCAGTCCCACGCTACGCTCAACATGGGCGGACCTCATGGGACGCCTGGCATCGCCGATGCTCGCAACCTGGTTCGGGTCGGTCAGCGTATCGCTGTCTACGATGCCGAACAGGGACAGTACCGCTGCGACGAGAAACAGACTTGCGGGTGACACTGACGACGCTACACTCGTAGCATCAGAGAAGGACCGACGATCAGAGAACACCAACGGAGGACCGCCCCATGAAGCTGCGTTAGCCCACTGATTCAAGCCACGGCACTGAATGTCAACCTCAACCTCCAACAGCGCCACGAAGGAGGACCGAGACATGGGCAAACAACTGAGGGCTGGACCTCACTAAAAACCAGCGCCGAGTTGAGGCGAATGAACACTCAAGAGAAACTGCCCGCCCCTGAAACATGGGGCGGGCTTGTTTTCCACTGACGCATAGCCGACCGAGCAACGGCATGAGCAGCGAACATCAGTCAGCGACAGGCACAGCGACCCGCATCAAGAACGGGCGCTTCACGATCCACTCGAACCGTTCGGGCGAGCATCGTACCTTCCAGATCAAGACCGTCATCGGCGACAAGAAGAAGCCCAAGGACGCATTCTGCAACAAGATGGCAGGCAATCGGATTGTCGGCCTCCTGACAGGCCCCGACAACGAGAGCAGCTATACCAACTTCGGATTCGTCAACGACGACGGTATCCGTTGCTGGCGGGCGCACAGCGACAAGCGACCCCTCGCCGATATCCTCTGGCGCTTCGCCGTTGAGGGCGTTCACGACGCTGAGAGCGGGCGTATCATGCTTGAGGGCGTAGATGGCTACATGCTCTGCGAGGGCAAGTGTATACGCTGCAATCGTACACTGACGACTCCCGAATCCATCGAAAGCGGCATCGGACCTGTTTGCGCCGGGAGGGCAACATGAGCGACCATATCGACTTCACCTACGATGGCGTTTGCGACTACTACCACCGAGGCTGTTACTGCCGCGTCAGAACTGACGAACTCGTGGACTACATCCCTGGCACCGGCATCGCTAAGGGCGTGCGCCTGCATGGCTACCGACTCCGCAAGATCGAGAACGGCACGGTGCTGATCGAGAAGGAAGGCCACGGCCCCCTCGATGGCGTCCCCTTCCGAGTCAACGACTGGGAGATCCGCCCGACGACCGAGTGCCCCCGAGCGGCAGCCGAGCGAGTGCGGCATATGGCAGCCGATCGCTGCAAGGCGAGACGAGCCGCCAGACGAGCGGGGCATCGGGTCAAGGCCAATGCCCCCGTCCGCTTCACCCAGCATGGCGCGTATGTCCATACCGAGGGCGAAGCGTTCGTGCCGATGAACTGAGAGAGCCCCGGTAGCTCAACTGGATAGAGCGGCGGACTTCTAATCCGCAGGTTACAGGTTCGAATCCTGTCCGGGGTGTTTCGTTCACTGACCGATACCTGGTATCGTATCGGCATGAGCAACCACAACAACCGTTTGAACCCGAAGCGCCACCTCGATCCGCTCGACCTCGAAGCCGAGAAGGAAGGAGCAGCCATCCGCCGTCACAACGCCATCCGTCCGACCGTCAAGCGCAAGCCGAAGCGCGGCTCCTGCCACCAGACCAGGCACGCCGCCTGACCCAACGCCCCGCAAGGGGCAAATGCCCGCAAAGATAGGTGCGACGTTTGCCACTGACTCCGTTGCGTCACCGCAGCGGCATGAAAGCAATCGAAGTCAACGAAGAATTCCTTACCGCCGTCGCTGAACTGATCGTCGCTGACGAGAACAGAGCAGACACGAGCGGTCCCGCCCGAACCATCCGCGAGTACCTTGTCGATCGTCTGAATCGACCTGATCCGTTGGGTCATATCACGCCCGATCCCAAGATCAAGGAACGGCTCGAATATCTCCGAGGCGAACTGCGAGCCGAACGCATCAGCTACGGTGAACTCGCCGAACTCGCGGACCTTGCGCCGCATATCGACCCCTCCGATGTCGAACTGTTGGAAGCCGCAGGCGTACCCGAAGATTCGGCCCACTGAACAACTTGCGCCCACTCACCCTCTGAACCCAAGCCCATAGGAGCAGAACCATGAGCCTTGCCGTTGCCGAGAAGATCATCACCGATGCGCTCGCCGCAGACCCTCGAACCGCCAACCTCCGAGTCAGCCGCAGCGGAACGCTCGTGACGCTTACCGATGTCGCCTCCGCCGACAAGATCGTGGCGCAGACCAACGAGGATGTCGCCAACGGTCGGGCGCTGATCGGTACGCCGATCCAAGACAAGTACGATACTCGATGGAAGGGCATCATCGTCGATGTCAAGCAGACCAACTACATCGTCGAGCGGACGAGCAGCCGCAGCGGACGAGGGCAGAGCGGCAAGCGGTTCCGTATGCCGATGAACCGATGCGAACTCGATCCGAGCCAAGTCAAGGCCGCATCCGCCGCCTGATCCGTCAACCCATCAGAACCCCTCAACGGCTCCGCCTCATCGGGCGGGGCCGTTGTTTCACTGACTGAACCGAGCAGAGGCAGAGGCATGAGCAACCAGACATACACCGCAGGCACAACTCCGCAGGAAACGATCAAGGCAGCCGCCGAGCAGCAGACGCCCGATGGTTACAAGATCGCGTGCTGGCCGAACTCCGAGGAGTTTGACGCTTTGCAGCGCATGACGGCGCAGGGCATCGACAGCCGCCTCGAAGCGATCCATTTCGAGCAGGAGACCGACAGCAGAGGAGCGCCGCAGTTTACTTTCGATCCTCAGTCCGTCAGCGTGCTTTGTCGCCGACTGGCCGAGTCCGAAAACGATGCCGACCTCAGCCTCCGCATCGACATTCTCGGAACCTTGGGGATTGAGGAAGTCTAAATTTCCGCGCAAACTTCTCAAGCCAGCCCGGCAGAACGCCGATTACAGAGGCATGAACGAAAGACTTGCCCAACTGTACGACTTTCTGACCGATGGAAACCCCGACCTACAGCCCGTCGCTGAACAGGTCTTGGAGGAAGCGCTTGAAACTCCCCTCACTGACCGAAGAGGATCGAAAGATCATCATACTGACAATCCTCGCATTCATCGCCCTTTGTTGAACGGAGCAAATCATGCCAGCAGGCGGAAACGCATGGGATCAAGCGGCAGAGATGGTCGAAGCAGACTCCATCACCGCCGCTGCAACTGACAACCTGCAAACCATCATCGACAACGATCGCGAGCAGCTTTCCAACGCTGTCCAGATCGTCGGCAAGGCCACGACCCGCCTCGAAGCCGCAACGAACCTCCGAGAGCATTTCACGACCGTCCTCGACGATCCCCGTCCCGAGGGCGGAGAGTCATTCGAGCGCCTCGCCGTCGTCGAACTGTTTACCGTCATGCTCGGCGCTGTCAACTGGTTCGTCCTTACCGATCACTACATGGAGAAATGGAACGAGGGCGTGCGGTAGTCACTGACAATCCATCGGGCTCGCATCAGCATGAGCAGCACCCAGACATACGACCCGAGGAAGCCAGGCCGATCCATCCCGCCAGGTCACGAAGGATGGCGCATCGTCCATATCACCGTCCGCAAGGCGATGGACAATACCTACAGCCTTGAGATCGACGGCCCAGGCACTCGCAAGTCATTCCGCGAGGGATTCGAGAAGCCCGACCCCGAAGCCATGAAGCCGCATACGCCCGCCCACCTCCACGAGGCGCTCGAATCGGCTTGCTCGATGGTTGGAGACTACGCCGCTGTCCATAGCTGGGGAGACTACCACAAGACCTATCCCGCCCGTCGTCGTCGTCACTGACGACCTGACGCGGTAGCATCGGCATGAGCAACAACCGCCGAATCAGCTTTGACCTTCCGACCACCACCGAGGGCGTCGTCATCGAAGTCGTCGCCCGATACACCAAGGGAGACCCGTACAGCAGCGAGCAGCAAGGTTTCTGGATCGGCATGACGCCGGTCAAGGTTGAAGAGAACTGGCGGACCACCCGAGCATTCTCTGGCCTCAAGGCGTTTGATTCGACCGCAACCCGCTTCAGCGCCAAGAAGCTCGAAGCCGTCCGAGATAAGGTCCGCCATCAGATCATGAACGGCACCCCCACTGACCGCTACGCCATGATGCTACAGCGAGTCGTCGAACAAGCGGGACTCAAGCTCGAACGAACCGTCCTCGCCGAGAAGCACGCCGAACGAGCCGCCGAAGTCGCCGAAGCCCTCGCATCCTGAACTCCTCGCCCCCGAAGTAGGGGGTTGCTTCAGCAAAGATAGGTGAGCCGCTTGCTCACTGACAACCTGGCGCTCCCGCAACCGCATGAGCAAACTCCCCAAACACCTCCGAGAGATGGACCCCGAGAACCTCGCGAAGCTCCAAACCGGCTTCGCCCGCTTCCGCTTCGGATTCGCTGAGCCCGGCGAGATCCAGAACGGCGCGGAGTTTGTGGGCAACTTCGGGCGCAAGAAGGATGCCGTCGCCGCTCGCGAAGCCTGCGATGGGACGATGAACCCCTATCTTCACGGTCGCCTGGCTACAGGTTGGTCCGTTTGGAAGAAGGCCCCACTGACGACCTGACGGCGCAGCAACAGCGAGCAACCCAAGAGCAAGGGGAACCGACATGAGCGACCGCAAGCGAATTCTGTGCATCACCAGCAACGGCGAGGAAGTCATCTTCGGAACGATTCGGTGGACCGATCATCCGAGCGATCCCGAGACCCGCGTCGCGTTCGTCCGCGATGAACAGGATCCCGATGATGAGATCCGCCTTGTGGACATGGATATCCTCGAAGTCAGCGATGCCCCCGATGAGGACGATGAGCCCTGGGACGGCTTCCGACATGACGGCGAAGCCGACGCCGATGCCCTGGCTTCCGCTGGCTTTGGGACCGATGAGGACTACGGCGGCGACTGCGAACACCTCTAACCCCTCAGGCACCCGCAACAGGGTGCCAAACTTTCCGCGCCCCAAAGATAGGTGCCGTGCCCGCAGCACAACCTGCACCTGTAGCCACTGACCACAGAGGAGCCCGAGTAACTACGCAGAAGGTCTAAATATACAGGAGAAACAGACCATGCGATTCGCAAGACTTGAAATTCTTGTCGGCATCCTCATCCTTACCCTTGTCCTCAGCCTCAGCATTCACCTGAATGTCGAGAACGGAGTGCAGGCAGCGGCGGCAACGAACCCCGCCACGAATCAGCCGAGCCTCGAAGAAATGAACGAGTACGCCCGACGACTCGGCATGGAGCCGATCGAAAACCTCCCGTGGATCAACCCCGAGACGGGCCGCAACATCTACGAGGAGCGCCAGGAGGAACTCGATCAGATCGGACTCGAAGCGTACCGAGAGAAGTACGGCGTGACCCCCGAGATCGTTTACACTCACTGACCTGCCCAAGCCTCAATTAGAGGCATGAGCAGCGACCAAGCCAAACTCGAACTCTTCCGACTCAAACAGCGGAGAGAGCGGATCATCCGCCGGTTCTGGTTCTCAGACCGAGGGCAGATGGTCTGCGAAAGCGACCAAGCCATCCGAGCCGTCGCCATGCTCAGCGTCCGCATACGGATGCTCACTGACCCCTCAGCCGTCAGCGTAGCGGCATGATGACGAGCAGCGACAGCCAACGATTCGCAGTCTGCGAACGCAACGGAGACGGTTCCCTCACCGTCCTGTTCTACTGCGACACCATCCAAGTCAGCCATTGGCAGCGGCAAGGGTATCAGATCCGAGAAGCCGCCAAGATGAGAGGCGCAGCATGAGCAGAGAAGACGACCGATTCTTCCCATGCAACGAGCGAGAAGCCGAGATCCTGCGAACCCTCAAGGGCGACGACCTGGAACGGTACAAGGAACTCAGGCACGGCGGCGCGACGGTCACTGAAGCCCTCGAAGCCGTACAGAAGTAATGAGCAAGAAGCGCCAAACCAAGCGGTGGAATCCTCGATTCCGGTTCTACGCCAGAACCCAAGGGCGAACCCCTCAGCAACAACTCGATCACGACCGAGAGGAATATCCGGGCGGCGCTATGGTCGGCTTTATCTGCTGGCTCCGAGAGACCTACAGCAACTACGCCATGACTTGTCGGCTTGTGCATGTCCCGGGATTGCAAGGCGCTCCCGGATCAGGTTGGTCCTATCGAGAGACGAGCGAAGAAGGTTTCGCGGCATACCTAAGAAAGACCTACCCGAAGATTCGGATAGCATGGTAGGAGATTCAAATGAAACTGCGCCGACCCAAGTTCTATGAAGTTTGTTACATTATCGTTATCATTGTTTCAGCCGTTTCGGTACTGCTTAGCGTTCACACAATGGGATACAATCAGGGATTCAGAGAGGCGTTTCTTCCTCGGCAAGAGAGACTATGGAACTCACTGACCTCAACCGATGCAGAACAACAGAATGAGCAAGACCCAAGTATCCTCGAATAAGCTTCCCGCATTCCGAATTGTCTTCGATGACGGAGACATCATCGAAACAAGCATGGCCGCAGGTATCACCCTCGAACAGGCCAAAGCCTACTACATCGGGCAGCCGTTCGTGAAGGCCGATGAGCGGACATTCCGCCGAGGCGTCAGCGTCGAGCAAATCCACTGACCCCTCAGAGAGCAGGTAGGAACATGAGCAGCGCCCAAACCAACCGAATCGTCCAGACCGAGTACGGCCCCGTTGTCTGCGAAGCCAACCCCGAAGGGCTCGTCATGGTCCGCACGCCCGAAGCCCTCAACGGCAGAGGCACCGACCCCAAAGCCCTCGAACCCCTCGACGGAGGCGGACAACGCTACCGAATATCATTCTTTGTCAACGCCGACACCAATGAGATCGTCGGGCACCACAGCATCAGCCGAGTTAACCTCGACGACCCGTGGAGCGTCAACAACGAACCGCCGACAACCAAGCAGCGTGAGAAAATCCTCGCGCTCGTCAAGACCACCGCTAAGGAATGGGCAACCAAGAACCGCCTGGCCCTGTTGGAAGGCAAGAAGAAGGGCGCAACCCACCGCCGAAGCAACATCGTCCGAAAGGTCGCCGAACTCAAGGAACAGCTTGCAGCGGCAGAGTCAGAACTCGCCGACGCAGACGCAACCCTCGATAGCCTCACTGACCAGATCGAGAACCTGGCAGAGGCATGAGCAAGATCCACGCCGACAACATCGAAGAAATGACCGACATCTGCGCCCAACTCGTCCAGAAAGGCATCATCCACGAAGCCCGCAAGGACGGCAGCGGATGGATCATCGAACTGACCGGCGGTCACTGACTACCAGAGACCGAGGCAACAGCATGAGCCAATCAGAACTCGCCCAAGCAGCCATCCGCCACCTCGACCAACGCATCAAGGAACAGCGCCGAGCAGGCACCATCGTCAAGACCGACACCAAGGGACCGCACCCCGTTACCTGGACCGAGGCCAAGAAATGACCCGTCTCAAGACCACCGAGAGCGTCCGAGCCGTCCACGACCCCAAGCTCCGCAAGCGTCTCAAGAGGGACCGAGCCAAGCAGGCTCGCCAGAATCAGAAGCGAGGAGCCGAGAACGCCCGCAACCTCCGAGGCTATGCGGACTGACCCCACTGACGACCCGACAGCCCCGCAGAGTCATGAGCAAACCCCAACCCATCACGATCGAATACATCAAGGGTCCGAAGTCTCCGACTTGGATCGTCGTCCTCAACGGCGAACACGCTTACGAGATGAGCGCCGACGCAGACCAGCCCAACGGCGTCTGTATCTACTCAGGAGAATGGCAGAGCGACGAACTCAGCAACCTCAAGATCCACGGTATCCGTTACGAGGGAGAGATCCCCCGAGGGATGACTCGGCAGATCGCATACCTCATCGCTCAGATGGCAGAGGAGCGAGGCAGAGAGGAGATGCACAAGGCCGCCCGAGAAGCCGTCGAGTATGTCGGCAGCCACAACGGACGAGAGCGAGAGCGGGCAGCGATGACCTACATCGGCAGAGCCGCAGAGGGAGACACGAGCAAGAGCATCGACGAGATCGCCGACGAGCAAGACCAGTAATCCACTGACGATCAGCGGGCACGATACGAGAGTAACGCAAACCCAAAGGAGCCGCCTCAAGGCGTCTCGAAGCGCAGCAAGGAGCAGACATGAACGGATACGATCGACTCTCATTCGCCGCCCGCCTCGTTGGACTGGGCATGAGCATGACCGAGGCAGCGGACATCTCCACTGACCCCGACCTGACTCCCGCCAAGGCGGAGGACATGCTGACCTGGCTCGCCGCCTGATATACCTGACCCCTGCTCACCGCCCTGAGACCCCTCCAGGTTTCGGGCGGTTTCTTTTTACCTGGACCTCTTGCACCTATCTTTGAATTGTTGATTCGGAGTACCCCATACCCTACCCCAATTAGCTTTCAGTAAGGTATCCATACGCCGTAGGTACACCATATTGGCCGGTGTTACCTAAGCCTTTGGCTTCTGTAACGGAATGGCTTCGCCAAGGTGTTACCTAAGCTTGTCTTTTCTCCTAAGCCTTTGCTTTACGCCAGCAGCAGACCCCCTCCCCCTCTTTTCGCATGAGGGTAAGGTATCCCGCCGCAGAGGGGTTCCTAATCGGAACAGACTTGCGCAGGTTCCTTGCGAGAGACCGCATACTGCAAATTTCGCGCACCTGATGATGGTTTTGTGTCGCATGCTCGGTTTTCCCGCGCACCCATAGGGGAAACGTCTTGATTGCAGGTAGATACGCAGAAGTCCCCCGAACGGGGGTAGGCTATTCCCTACCTTTCTCATGGAAAGGCTGAAACGTCTACAAAATTAGAGGGAACCAGGTAAGGCTATCGAATCGCAAAACCAACTACTGTTCTTGACAGGAGACTTCCGATGCTGAAGACAGCAATCATCTCCGCTGCGATCGCCTCTTCATCGCTTGCGGACACGCAGATCTTGGAGTTCGATACCAACCTGTGGGGACCAGGCGAGTATCATATCGTGATGACCTTTGATAAAGTTCCCGCGCCCATACAGATGCCATGGTACGAGCATAGCAACTGTCACAGCCTCGGCGAGTCATGGGTCGAGATATACGACGAGCAAGGCGCAATGGTCGGGTACTTCGAGGGGATCGACTCGGAGGCATACCCGAACTTCAACCATCACCGCCATTGGATCTCGGACTACCCCGAGGGCGTCGAGGATAGCTGCTGGTGGAAGATCGGTTGCACCCTCTATCAGGACGACGGACGCGCTCCGCAACTCGGCGACATCATCTATGTCCAGCTTGTGGCTCAGAAGACCGACTGGTTCTCTGGCGAACAGACCATCTTCGATGTCCAACCCGTCGAACAATGGGAAGGCGTCAACAGACACGTTCTGATCTACTTCGCGGACGGCAGCTTCCGTACAGGTAGCTCATGGAACCTGCAAATCACCAACATCCTCGATAGCGACATCAACGACGACGGCAAAACCAACGGTCTCGATGTCGGCATGTTTTCTTATCTTTACCAGAACGGTATGCTGTCGGCTGACATGAACGGCGACGGCTCGGTCAACGGTCTTGACGTTTCATCATTCCTTTCAAGCTACATGGAGAACAGATCATGAAGGCAATCATCGCATCGATCGCAACGCTGTTTGTAACATTTTTCGCGCACGCCCAAGCACCAGAGCCCGGGGCCGATCGTTTCTCGATCATCGGTCTCATCGAGTGTCAGAGCGCTACCGGCGCAATCGACTGGTGGGAGAACCATCCCGAAACAGGGGACATAGGCAACTTCAGCTTCCATCTCGCCGATCTGTACGCAGAAGGCGTTGACGGCGTATACGAGAACATCGACATGGATCAGCTAAGGGTCGGATGGCGTCGAGGGGACGGCAACCATCCTGATACCAGCGCAGGCAAGTCCGAACGCTACGGCAACGTCATGTCCCTTGAGGTCTACGACGACATGATCGTCATGCAGGGTTTGCAGGGCACGCACTATGCCAGGTCCAACATCCGTATCGAGTTGTACGGCGACTTCGAGGCGGAGGAGCTACTGCAACCCGTCCATGCCGATAGCGGCGTCGTGAGGGTCTGGGGGCAGTCATACGTCTGGCAGAAGGGTTGGATGGATTGGGAGGTCGTCTCGACGCTCCGAGTAGCTCCCGCAACGGGCGAGTCAACGCTTTCTCTCTACTATCCGGGAGTAGCGACGGGCACTCATCCCGCAGACATCAACGAGGATGGTCAGGTCAACGGACTCGACTTTGGTATGGCCGTCGATAACTACCGCTACTATCTGACCGCCTTCTACTGGCCCAACGCGGGACGAGCTTACACGCCTCATCTCGATTTTGATATGAGCGGAGGCACATTCGTCTCGGGGCTTGAGCAGCCGCAGGTCTTCCCGTGGATCGATCCCGACGCAACGGTCTCGTTCGACTTTGCTCGCTTCCTCGACGAATGGTGGGCGGCTCAGTAGAGCTTACCGCAGCGGCGGAGCATTTTTCGCGCACCGAGGATGCCTTTGGGTTCTTCCCTTGTTCAGCCCTTAGACGGCCAACAACGCCTTCTTCTGCTCAAAGACCTCAGTCACAACATAGGGGAGATCAGGACTCCAAGGAGAGTTGATCCCTCTCCTCATGTCCTCCTCATAGACCTGTACGAGGGATTCGGCCCACAGCCTCGCTCTGTCGTCCTTGTGATCGACTTCGGCGTAGTAGCGGCGAGCGGTCAGCTTATAATCCAGGTCATCTTTAGCGAGGATGTCTACGATCTGTTGGGGGACATGGTAGGTATAGCCGTTGTAGACGATCTCGAAGTACCAGCCGAGGTACTCGGGCAGAGAGCTATCGAGTGCGCGAAAACCGTTCTCGACGCAGCCATGGTTGATGACTGTTCCTTCGAGGTAGTGACCTGTCGGTTCGAGCGGCGGAGCTTTGGGCAAGAGAGCGTAGGGGGCGAGCGGTATTCGGCGGAACCATTTGGGGTCGTCGGTGGGCTCGACTCGCCTCATTGTTATGAACTGCAGGTCTTCGAGGAAGCGGACGCACTTGCCGAATGGCTTGTTCATCTCGTCTTGGGACTTGATACGGAACTTCGTCATAGGCGGAGGTAGCATACTCGACTGTTGGGGCACCTGCAAGATAACATGTCGGGTGCATAGTAACAGGTTTGATGTTACTGTGCGCGGATTTTGTTAGTATTTGCGCAGATGGGCGCTGGTGAAAAATTTGGGCGGCGGAAACCTTTGCAGGTGGCGCGAAAAATTGATATCGTGGGGCGGCAAGGTCGAGGACAGCGGCATTCGGCGGCTGAATCGGCGGCAACAAGCGGAGAAGCCAACAATGCAAGCCAATCCCTGCAAGATCTGCGAAACGGACGAAAACCTGCAAGCCAAATACAACTCGCAGACGGGCGAGAAGTGGGTTCATTGCGACGAATGCGGTCGAGTCTCGACTCCCGTAACCGGCGATGAGCATCCGGTTGAGAAATGGAACGCCGAAAACCCGATTGAGGACAAGGCGAAGGTTTAGGCCTTCTCGCTGAGTTCTTTGAGAGGGTACGCCGTCTCGACGGTTGCGTCTCCGAGCTTGATCGATAGATCTTCGACAACCCGATCGTGCATCTCAAGGGCGTCTACATAGAAGCAGCAACGCTCCTGGTAGTCGTCGATATCTTTATTGCCGGAAAAGATCATAGTCTCGAAGAGGACGGGAAACTCTTCGAGGCCGTGCCCGTGGTCTATGGCGAGAAAGACGGTCGAGACCCTGGCTATCTCGTTTCCGTCTGGATCTGAGAAGACGCTGATTCCAACGCTACGCTCCGCCCCTGCCATGTAGAGGCCGAAGGCTCTCATGTTGTCCATGGGATAGGGCTGGTTGTTTTTGTCCAGGATGTAGAACATTTTCTCTGGTCCGTAGACCCCCTCCCCCTTCAAAGGGTTTAGGGACTATGCGATTTTTGGGGGTTCCTTTTTAACCCCTCATTCCCGGAAGTGTTCAAAGCCAGGACAAAAACTGTCCTGCCCGATATGACTCAAACAGTATTAGACTGTTTATAGCCAAGATAGTCGTCAAAGCATAATAAGCGCCCCAGGTCCAAAAGCCGATTTTGAAGATCCGCTTGTCAGTCGTGTCGCCTTCTTCGATTTGCTCGCTGAGATGAGCCCTCAGCTTGTGCATATTCCCTCGAACCAAAAACACAAACGCAAACAACAGAAGCGGCAGCGCTAAGAAGTATGATGTCGCGATGAGGTCGCTGATGATCGGGTTTGGTTCTGTTCCGCAACGCATAATGAGCCTCCTAAAGGTCTGAACAAGCACTCGGGGCTGCATGCCATGATGTAGCCCCTTCGCATCAGGAAGTCGTACAAACGCTCATTGAGGATGCTCTCAACATAGACAACGACCTTGTTGTGATCCGCAAGCTTCTCGATCTCGTCAAGAAAACGAGTCAAGTTTCCTTCTCCTCGCACTTCGGGATCGACATCGAAGTTGGCGAGATCAACAGTCTCCATAAGCTCCTGGTTGATCCAGCGCTTGGTTCTTCGAGCGTACATATTGAGACAGAAGCGGCGGAACCGAATCCATCCTCGAAAATACGAGATCTCGATGAGGTCTTGGGGTTCCATGATCGGGTTTCCCATATCAAACCGCCTTCATCTGCTCTTATGAGCAACCATCTCCTACAAGTCTGGCGTTTGCAGGCGCTCGGATGCCCTGTTCATCGAGCTTGTCTTTGATCGCCGAGATGCCTTCCCAGATCTCTTTGAGCGACAGACCTTCATACAGCATGGGATCGAACTCCCAAAAGAGTTGATCCTTGCTTACTGGTACAGGGAATACGAGTTCCTCAGCGTCTTCGGGGAAGACTCGGACTCTGCGCCAGCGATCGCCCTTGAGCGGGATATAGGCATCGATGCCTTCGCTCATCATATGGAAGTAGGCGTCTCGGGCGGCTTTGGTGTCGCTCTTGATGAGGCTATTCCAAACGACCCGAACGACTTTGGTTCTCGACTTGTGCTTGTAGGGGCGGAACCATGAGTTGCGCTGCATGACCATGCGGGCGACGAACTTCGGGTCCCAGAGTATGACTCGGTATGGGCTACCGTCGTCAACGCAACAAATCATCTCATTGGCGTTGGTTGTTGCGAAGTGTTGCGCAACGGTTGAGGGTATCTCAAGCTTTTCGAGTTCAAACAGAACGCAGAAGACGCCAGTCAGAGAGATTCTTGTTCTTTCTACCTCTGGATCGTCTTCGTCTTTTTCTGCAATGTCTTCGAGGATGACGGCTACGCCGTGCCAGAACTTGTCGAAGACTTCTTCGTCTCCGATGATCGAGCGGGTCTTGTTGAGCAGTCGCTCAACGGTCTTTCTTGAGTCAGCTTCGCTCATCCTGTCGAACAGCATCAGAACCCGTCCTCAATGCTCGCCTTCGGTCTCGTCTGCGAAGAAGGGTTCGGCTACAACATTGCCTACAACGTAGGTGTTGTTGTTCTTGATGTCGGGATTGCTCCAACGAACAGATCCTTCGCTGGCCCAAACCTGATTGTGCGGCACGATCCATTCCTTGAGGGTATTCCCGCTGTCATCGTACTGCGTCACCTTGTAATGGACGGTACGACAGGGCGGATCTGAGCCATCAGGACAGCAGCCTGCAACGGTCAAGAGAAGGGCTAAGAGCCCAACAATCGGAGCGATGCGTCTCATGGAGACATGATACCGCAGAAGGCGTTCACCTGCTACGTTCAAGAAAATCTCGACCAATCTGAGACTTTGCGGCGCATTTCTGTCCTTAACCGTTAAGGAGAGCAGAAAGGAGATTATCATGGGCCGCGAAGAGTTTTACAGAGACCAGGACATAGAAATTGTCAGCGAGGAAGAGTTCATCAGGTTGCTGTTTGAAGACGAAGAGTTTGCTGCAAGATTTATGGAAAACATAGAGGAGGTACTCAGGAGAATAACGGAAGAGGACATCGTGGACTAAAACGGGAGGGTTTAGTTCGGGAAATGTCGAAGTAGTGTGAAGATGAACTGGTATCGATCTATCTCGAAAGAATCTCAGGTTGCTGAGTCTGATCGGACTCTGCGGGATGAACTCAAGTGGGCGTTGCGTCATTTGGGTTTGTCGAGTCGTCGTTGCGATTGCGAAGACGAGGTAGCGATTGAGAATCTTGAGATAGCTCAGGAGTGCGTCAGAAGGGCTCTAAACATGGTGGAATCATCGCAATGAACTGGTACAAAGCTCTCAAGACAGCGATGCCGAGAGGTTACGGCGGTCGCAGGCGTCCGTACAAGGGTCCGCCCCGTTACTTCGGGCCGATGCGTCTGATCTCTTTTATGGGCAGGCCAACGATCGTCGGTAACACGATGAAGTTTGATCGCGCAACGCTTCAGCAGCTTGGTTTTAGCTGGCAGGGAAACACGGTCATCGACGGTACGCAGCTTGGGGATGCGCCAGACAACGCCATCAACGGAGCGATGATCGGTTCTCGTCCGCTTGCGCCTGAAGAGATCGAGATGCTTGCTCAGGGCGGCGTCGATGTTTCGATGGCTCAGACTCAGTTCCAGCCTTACAACGCTGCGGCGCAGCCTGTTGCTCCTGTAGATCCTGCGGTTGAGCAACCTGTCGATCCGTCTCAGCAGCCTGTTCAGCCCGAGGTTGGTCCTGACGGCATTGTTCCCGAGTCTGGAGCGCAGAGCGACGAGGCGAACATCGAGATGTTGATGGATCTGCGTTCTTCGTCTGGCAGTTATCAGGATACGAAGAATGTTGTTCAGACGCAGTTGAACAAGCTTGCGGATCTGATGTCGAATCCGAATCTGAGCGAGGAGCAGGCGAAGCTCAAGGAAGACTTCTTGAAGTTCATGTCTGGTTCGCATCAGTATTCGTTCTGGAACTCTATTCTGGTCTTTATGCAGCGTCGGGATGCCGAGATGGTTGGCGGCGCGAAAAATCGTTGGAACAAGGCCGGTCGTCAGGTGCGAGAGGGCGAAGATCCGATCTTTGTTCTTGCGCCGATCATTGCTGGTCAACGCAAGATGAGCCGAGAGCAATACTTCGGCATGCTCAACAATCTCAAGAACGAGGGCATGAGCGACGAAGAGGCGAAGGCTCGCATCAAGCGATACAAAGAGAGTACGGGCACTCTTGTCGGTTTCAAGGACGTTCCTGTCTACGACATCAAGCAGACTGATCCTATTCCTGGTTGGACTGATCCCAAGACCGGCGAGGGGCCTTTCGATCATGAGGGCTTCCATAACTCGTATCTCAATCAGTTCAACGAGCCCGAGGAACGAGCGGATACGGTTTGGGGCGCTGCGACTCAGGCGATGCAGAACGCAGGTATTGACGTTGGTCAAGAGGCAACGGGTACTGCGGGCGGTTGGTCATCGGGCGGCAAGGTTCGCATCGATGAGGGGTCGCAGGGTCAGCGTCGAGTTGCAACGCTTTTCCATGAGTGGGCGCATGAGGTTTTGCATACGAACGCTGAGGGTCGGGCGAAGCGTCGAGAAGAGAAGACTCCCAAGCACATTATCGAGGCGGAGGCCGAGGCGACTGCTTGGTTGTTGAGTCAGGCGTTTGGATTGACTGGCGATCCTGAGCATGCTGCTCGTTACATGCTTCTTTGGAAGGCAACTCCGAAGGAAGTCATGGAGCGTCAGGAAAACATCCACAAGGCGTACTCTCAGATTTACCGAGCGGTCAACGGTCAGATTGACAAGATGATTGCTGGTAAGCAGGAGCAGCCTCAGGCTCAGCCTGCGGGCGTTCGGGCATTTGTGGGTTGGTACGCTAACTTGCGCAAGGTTTCGTGAGAACGGAAGGACAACAGCGGTCTGGTAAGTAGAACGCTGTAGGCGTCTTCGCCTCTATCTCTGAAACTCGGACGGACCTGGAAAACGGATCGTCCCATATTTGAATGGTTTCATCTTAAGGCCCGACACGTCTTGCGAGACGTTGAAGGGTCTTTTTTCGCGCTACTTTTTGGTTCCCCAAGGGAACAGGAGACATCAGGATATGGCTATCCCGCGAATACAAGTATCTTCAGGTTGGAATGATGAAGTTCAGCCTGAGCCTTCAAACATTCAGTTCTTTCACTGGTCGAATACGGAATACGACTGGGGAGTAAAGAACGACTGGGCCGATCAGCGACTCGATCCTGTACGAGAGGCGCAGAACACGGTCAATCTCTGGGAGTCTCGATACCACAGCGGATCAAAGTCCCTGTTCTTCTGGAAGCCTGTTGCTGTTCCTCTTGACGGAGTATGGCACAACAGAACAGCGATGGGGTTCTCGCTCTACGAGGGAGCCAAGAACTACGGAAGATACGAACTTGTTCTTCCCTGGTACGAAGCCTATTACGCAGAACTCGCCCGTCTCGGACATGAGCCCGACAACATCGTTCTCGATGATGAGGGTTCTCATGTGTATGGTCCATCGATGGAATCGCTTGAAGAAGACATCGCTCAATGTCTTGCGGATGACGATGTTCGCAAGCTTATGCCTGATGAGATTCTCGCGCACGAAGCTCACTATCTCGCAACCAACAATACTGGTCGCTCAATGATGGGCTTCTGGGGCAAAACGATCGATGTTCGGATCTACAAGAAGATCTTTGTCGAACCGTACAGAGCGGTGTTTGGTCGAGATCCGTTCTTCCATAACTACGGCAACGCCAAGCCAAGCTTTGCAACCCGAGGATGGAACGGTCGTCTGACCGACCCGATGTGGGATACGAGTATCACAAACGGAACATCTGCGCCTGTTTTGTATCTGCTTCAAGATAGACTACAGAACCCTCAGTGGTATTTCGATGTAGAAAGACATCCCCGATGGGTTCGTTTCTTGTTGGCGCTCAACAAAGTGAGATCGAATCTCAACTCGGGAGATGTTGTTCCTTGGGTTTCTACGGCTGGCTACACATACCTGCATGACAAAATTCGCATGTCTGATCCTTGGCTTGATTGCGAAGTTGTTCGTCATTGTATTCTCATGGGCGTAACGAAGTTCAACCATTGGAATCCAGGTCAAGACAGTAATCAATGGCTTGATAGCTGGCGTCATATTTCGGATGATGCTTACGTCGAGGCTATTGATAGCGTCAAAGACAGACCAAAGGCGAAGGGTCCGTTTGTTGAGATTGATTGGAACGCTGATTACATCGAGACTGCGGGCTATCGAACGACATACGACGAGTTCCTTGAGCGGGGATATTACCAAGCTCCTGGATCGGTCTATTCGTAAATGTTAGAGTGAAACCTGCAGTTACAAATTAAAGCTGCAGGTTAGTGTCGTGTCAGATGGCAGGGAGGAATCGCATCCGCTCTGACAGTAACCATAGGGACAGCATAAAGGCTGAAATCCCATCCATGGAGAGACCAGACAATGAATACAAAGAAGTTCATTTGGGATAAGGTCATCAACAGCTTTACCAGCCCACGAGTCCTTGATGTCGCATATGGCACGAGCAATGGACTTTTTTGGTGGGAGAAGGGCCTCGACGAGGGCGGCCTTCTTGTTGTTGACCCCCTGCAGCGTAACCTCGATCCGCTCAAGGCGGGCGGCATCCCAACCATGAAGGCTGATCTTGAGACATCCGATCTCTACGGTCGTCTGAACCAGAAGAAGTTTGAAGTCATCGTTTGCGACAAGACGCTTTCTTCTCTGTCGGAGAAGGGCGGCTCGAAGCTGCTCTCGACCTTCAACAAGCTTGTCGCTGACGAGGGCTACCTCTGCCTTGTTGCGCAGTGCCGATTCCTTCCCGGTCGTAGGGGATGGAGAGTCCCTCGCTACGAGTTCGCAAAGCATGGCGATGCTCTGCTTTCGCTCTACAAGGACTTTGATCTCACTTACAAGCGAGTCTTCAAGCGCAACGCTCAGACCAATACCTGCGAAGTCTTCTTCGTATGGCAGAAGCGTAAGGCTCAGGACTAATGCCAGGCGAACTGCCTATCGATGAGGGACAGTTCGATGTCGGCGAACAAGTCGATGAAGGACTCAACGAAGAGATTGAAGATATACTTTCTTTGTCTCCCGATTTCGATGAGGCTGTCGATGACATGGTTTCAATACTCAACGGCCAGCTATCCCCAACGGGATGCTGGTCCGATTTCAACCGAGTCCACAGATTGTGGCGTCAGCTTCGCACGCTGTCTCAGCAGGCTCCGAATGTTTCGTTCTATCGACCAGAGGATTTGCCGCCCGAGCCTTCGCCAGACGACTTCAGCAACAATGATTGCTAAGCCGAAGAGACAGGTATGAACTGGTATCGCAAGTTAGCTCAGGCAGATCTTCAGACGAGAGTCCGCTCGCTGTTGCCTCAGCTTGTTCAGTCGGCTCAGAACGAATACAATCAATGGGATCAGTCTGATGAGTTCGATGAACTCAACGGCGGCGGTATCTGTCAGGAAATCGCATCCGCTTTTTGCGATGTCTTCTCATCCGCAGAAATTGATTGTACGACGTTTGACGCTCAGATCGGCGATCAGCATGTTTGGGCTGTCGCTTACGATGACAACGAAGCGATTAGCGTTGATATCCCTCCCTCTGTATATGAGACGGGCGCAGGATATACTTGGTCAAAAATACCTGGCGTTGTCTTTGACGCAAACGATATCGTCTTTGAGCGAGTCGATCGCAACCAGATCGATACCGATTGGTAGCCATTTGCGTAGCCGATTAGAGCCGATTAGCTACGGCTGACAATCCTGGAATGGATTGCAAGATACTTGTCGGCAACAGATGACCAAGAGTTCTCGCTGACATACTCTCTGCATCGCTGAACAATGCTGTTGCGATATTCGTCATTGCTGAAGACCTCATCGATCTCTTTGGCAAGCTCCTGAGCGTTCGATGGTCTCGGAACAACTCCTTGCAGGTCATCGAACAGATGGTTCTCAGAAGCGATCAGAGGGCGTTCGTGAGCCATGGCGACTCGGATAGCCCCTGATGCTCCGTAGACCTCATTGTCGCCGTTGATGAGGTATGGGAAGACGATGAGCTTTGCCAGCCTTAGATACAGGCTGAGCATTTCTTCGCTCTGATACTTCATGATGATGGCGACGTTATCTGCTACATCGAGACGCTCTGCGGTTTCGATGAGATGCTCGTAATACTCTCGGTTCGATTGCTCGTTGTTTGAGTTGGTCGAGCAGAGGTAGAAGTAGCTGATGTCCTTGAACTTCTCATCGTTGTGCTTGAGTTCTGCGATCGATTCGAGGGCTCGATCGACGCCTTTGTAGTTGAAGCCGAATCCGAACTGCATGATCGTGTAGGGCGAATGCATGTTGTTCCAGAGTTCAGACTTTTCAGGCACTTCGATGCATCCATGAGGAACAACATGGACGTTGCTCTGATTACCAGCGGCCTTCAGAACGCCTCTGGCTTCGCTTGTGTGGACGAGGATGTCTCTGACGGCCTCGCAGTAGACCAGCTTGTCCAGATGCTTGTAGACGCTATGCATGGCGACGACGTAGGGGTATCGTTCGATCGCTTCCATGAACTGCATGAAGCGGAAGGCGTTAGGGAAGATACCGTATTCGTGCTGAATGATGATAAAATCAGGAGACCATTCTTTGATGCGATCAGCGAGCGGTCTCAGGTTTTCTCCTCTTGTCCAGCAACGATCGACGAAATCTTCGTCTTCAGCCGTTTGGTCTTCGGTGAACTCTGAGAAGATGCGGAGTTCTTTGACCTTGGGCATCATGCTTTTGACAAGATAACCTGTATACGTTGATATGCCGCATTTGTCGTTCCAGTTGCAAACGACGGCGACTCTTAGTTCGGAGGGGCTTTTGATCTTGAAGTCATCTTCTTGGATCATGTCTGATGGCAACCTTTTTCCGATTAGAGCTTCCCAGTTATACTTGTGATTAGCTTTTCGCGAGGTTAATCCTTCCGACTCAACGAGAACGGTTGACACATTACGCACTATCAAGTTTTTGTCAAACGAGAGGTACATCGCGCTCTACCTCAGCAAGCAGGTTTTTCTCTCTTGCAGAAATGGCGCGTATTTCTTTCGATAGCTGTTCTCGGTTATCGATAGCCGATGCGACTTCTCTCTGCAACGTCTCTTTGCAGAAGCCTGTAAACGGCAAAGAGACCTGTTCATACCTAATCGTCTTAAGCAGGTTTTTGTTCTTGTGATTATGAGTTACATCAATGAACGGCGTTCCTGCAACGAGCGAGAAGATTGACGAATGCAGACGGCTGCTGATTAGGCAGTCGAGCGCTCCGATGATGTCAAGAGTGTCTTGAACTCCGAGCTTGTCGTATATCAGAAGGTTCTTCTGATGGAACTTGCACTTGGATGCGATCGCTGCGTGAGCGGCTCGGTCATCCCATGGCATCGAGGTTCCAAACGGAAGAAAGACGAACGATGCATTCGTGTTGTCCATCATCATTGCCATGCTATACGCAAAGTGTTCGAATCGGGCCGTCTGCCAGCCTGGCGAATCATGGTGCGGCATGACATGGGCATTGACGACAACGCCTACGATATTCTGGTATCGTTCTTGTCTTTCTCTTGCGAAAATATCGAAGAGGAGCTTTCGGCCCCTCTCCGAGTCTGATTCGAGAGCGAACGCAAAGTCAGGCAGGTACGACGCCTGAAGACCGAGCTTGTTTGCGTTCTCTACTGAGAAGTTGTCTCTGACTGCGATTGTTTTGAAGTCTTCGAGCTTTGACTTGCTTGCGTGTTGCGGCATTGAGACCGAGAAGATGTGCTTAGGGCTTCCTACATGCTTGAGCGGATCGAGGAAGCAGTCTGCAACGATATCACCGCCTCCGAGTATGTAGGCGTCTGCGCTCACGGGAGCGTCAGAGAAAACCAGATCGTAGTTCGGGAAGACTTTGGGGAACGCAAGCTTGTAGCTTTCGTCTCCGCAGTTCCCTTTTCCGTACCAGCCTATGACATTTACGCGATTGCCAGCCATTTGATCTTTCTGCGCTTGCTCTTGACGCATGATGTGATAACAAAACCGTGTCGAACGATCTTGACATCGAAGCAGTCAGATTCGTTTGCGCATCCTGTTGATCCGCAAGAGTTACCGAGGTTGATGAACACATCGCTTGGCGTCCATCGAGTTTTGACAAAGATCTCCTGCGACCCATTGGACACATAGAGCGATCCTGTCTTTGCTGCTCCAAAGATCAAGTTGAGGATCAGTCTTACTATACCCATTGCTTGTCTCTCCTACTTACAAGTAATCGGTTCGTTTGCCTGTGTTCTTCAAGCAAACTCACTCGCGATCCTTGCCCACTTTCGGCTTCGATGCGAATGACTTTTCTGTAATGCCGATGAGAGACTTCGGAAGCGATTTCGTTTGCGATAATTCTGGTTTTGTCCGACAGGCGAAAGGCCATTCATCAACGGTGTTTGTAGATAACTTTGGAAGCAATCAAACCGCTGTCAGTCAAATGGCGGTCAAATGAACCATCAAGGTTATAAGTCTCTTGAATAGCGCCCTAATATCGAAACTTACTGTAGCTTTTGCCCTGTCAAAGAGGCATTCAACTTTTTCTCACTACTTTTTGGCCTTGTCACGGCCATTTGTGAGGTAGTTGTGAGGGTAAAACGCCAAAGTTGTTAGAAATCGCCGCCAAAGGGCCAAAAAATAGTGGGGCTACTATTAGAGTTATGTTTGGATTATGTGTCTCACAAATTTCGGATTCGGTCAAATGGGACCGCCTCACAGGGCTGCTAACGCAGTTTTATGGGATTGACGATGAGAGAAATAGCTCTCACAAGCTTAGAACATAAAGGAGAGATGGTATGGGGAGAAATCCTGTCTTCAAATCAACACAGAACCGAGAGGACTACATCAGGCGGATCATCGAGCGCCGACCTCTCGTAGGGAAGGCTGCATCCGACGAGTTTGACGATCATCCGTCGCCCTCGGCGGTTTCAGATGGCTACGAGGGAGAGGCTGTTCATGTCAAAGCGAACTTCCCGGTCAAGGAAACTTCGCAGAAGCCTAACATCATTTTCACGGCCAGCGCAACTTACCTGCCTCAAGCGGGCGATAGAGTCGAGCTAATCTGGGAGACAAAGAACGCAACCGAAGTTGTGATCTCTCCTGATGTAGGCGCTGTTCCTGCGAAGGGAAGATTGTGGGTTACGGTACTCAACGATACCGTATACACGCTTACCGCAAAGAACGAAAGCGGATCAGCAACAGCGACAGTTCAGGTTGATATCGACGATCTTGACAAGCCAGACGATAAGCCCGATGACAAAGAAGAGATGTGGTGCTGGATTGAAGCAGACCCTCTCGATGTCCCATCGGGCGGTATGACGACTCTCAGGTGGGGCGTCAGCGAAGAAGCTTCGCAAGCTCGACTGGTTGTTCGAATCAAAGGCGAAGAAGATGTTCAGAGTTACGACGTAGAGTATAAGGGCATCAAGGATGTCTACGTCAAAGAGCCAACAGAGTTCATTATTGTCGGAATCGGAGACAATGTTTCCGATATCGTCCATGCGATTGTCGAGGTCAATATCGCTCCTGATATCGATATTCCGCCCGATGATCCCCCAGCCAACGATGATGCCAAAGAGATTCCTCGCTTTGTTGTTGACCGTCGTCCGGTAGCGGCCATCAACACCTATGGCGGACTATATGACCAGACTCCAACGGGTCAGGCTCGTTGGTTCTATGAGCCAGGCGGCGTTCAGAAGCTCATTGAGAACAAGATCATCCCCATGATGGAGATCGGCTATGAACGATTCATGATGTGGTTGCCCGCTGGTAGCAATCGTCAGAGATTCATGGCTTCTGCTCAATGGGGACCGCTGCCTGAGTATCGCAAGCAAGAGTTCCGAGATGTTCTCGGCCCGTTCTTGAAGAGCAACCCTCATATCGATTTCGGCATCTACATGGGTTACAAAATCCACGACCCATTCTCGCTCAGAATGCCTGACAATGAGATTCAGGCTCCTGATCTGTCTCTTGATAGCCATCGTTACTGGTTCCGTCAGACGATTCAGCCATGGGTTGATATCGGTGCCAAGTGGTTCTTTGCGGACGCTTCGTCGCCTGAGGATCTGAGAGAAGGGGCGTCTGAGATTGCTGATATGCTCAGTATCTTCAATCTGAAGTATGGAGGAGAGGCGTTGCCGAGCCGTAGGCTTGATTCTGGCGAATGGGAGGTCAACGCTGAGTATCTCAGAGAGATGCCTTGGTGCTGCATACATCGTTATGCCTGCATCCGAGATCCTGAACTGAAATGGCGATTTGACCCGAAAACGACAGAAGTCGGATGCGTCTTCAGCGGACATTCGGAGAACGATGGCTATGTCATGGACTTCGATGAGATCGAGAATCGTATCGCTCAAGGCTATGTACCCTGGTGCATGCTGTCCTCGACGGATGAGAGGACACAGTTCATCTACAATCTTGGCATGGAGTTGTACGAAGCTCAGCTTGAAGAAGACAAGTTGGACGAAATCGAGGAATCGGTCGATAGTATGCATGTAACAAGCACGCCCGAAACGGAATGATCTTCTCTGGGCGGCAACTGTCTAAGCGCTCACTCTCTTATGCCGTCTGGTCCCCGCCTGAATCATTGATTTGGGCGGGGATTTTCTATTGACAAAGGACTGCGGTCTTTGTTTTTGGTAGGACAGATGTAGCGAGCAGATTAAGGGGGACGACTCTTATGAAGAGGATCGCAGTCATGGCTTCAGGACGAGGCCGTCTTCTGCAGCATCTCTACAAAGAGATTGACTCGGGTCGTCTTGAGGCCGAAATCGGCGCTGTTATCTGTTCTCGCCATTGCAATGCTGAAGAAATCGGTCGTCTGCACAACGCAGAAGTCTTTGTCATTCCTGGTTCTCCTTTTTGTATAACCATGGAATGTCTCATAAGGGATTATCGTATCGATTTGATCGCTCTTGCCGGATATACCCGTAAGGTTATTCTTCCGCCGCAATACTACAGCAAATGCATCAACATCCATCCGTCTCTGTTGCCGAAGTACGGCGGAGAGGGAATGTACGGCAGAAGAGTTCATAGGGCTGTCTTAGATGCGGGCGAAAAAGAAACTGGCTGCACGGTTCATCTGGTCGATGAAGAATACGACCATGGAGAGCATTTGATTCAGCGAGTTTGTCCGGTCAAGCCTGGCGACACGCCGGAAACTTTGGCTGCTCGGGTGTTCGAGTTGGAGAAAACCGCATATGTTGAGGCGATACAGTCGCTTCTGTTGCAGGTGTAGTGCTAAGCGGCTACAATGTGCAGAGCCGCCGACGAGCGGCCGCGACCGTATGGGCGTCTCGTAAGAGACAGAGCAGGGTAGGCTTGATTGTTCTGAAGATTTTCCTGGTACTTGGTTTGATCTTTCTACTGTCCTGGTGGAACGAATGGGCCAAGCGCAGGATCGATAAACACTTTGAAGAAAAGAGACGCGCTGTTGATGTCTCAGGGGATGAGCCAAGAAGAGAGGAATAGGCGACGAAGACAAATCGCCTACGAAGCCCTGCAGGGCATGTCTTCTCTCGAAGCTATCGCCAAGGAACACAGCGTATCTGTCTCCAACGTCCGATCCGCATGCAAGCAGTTCGGCGTAGATCCCAAAGAAACAAAAGAGACTCTTGCGGGTAATGTTGCCCGAGCTATTGAACAAGGAATGGCTCGGGTTGATGCTATGCGCAAGTTCGGCGTTACAGCGAAGTTCATACAGAGCGCATGCTCAAAACACAAAGTTCTGATTGATCCAATCGGGAACAACTCTGAGCGGTCGTTTGAAATTCTGGCCGACCTGCTGAACACTCCTGATCCGATCACGATCATCGCCAACCGCCATAGCGTCTCTTCTTCTACGGTCAGCAAGCTCTACAATCTGGCGATCAGCAAAGGTTTTCCGATTATGCGCAGGCGGCAAGGGCAGTCTGCGGCGGAGCCTCACCGAGTTACTCGCATCGGTATCTGCCTTGACGATGCCATTGATTTTGAACCCGACTTCTTTCGCAATCTGACGAGACGGCTTGCTCCGTATGCTCGTATCTACATCATGGCTGGTCCTAACTGCGGATTGATTCGAGAGGTTGTCAGGGAACTTGAAGCCTTTGGCATTGTCTATCATCAGGTTGCCGTTGTTCATGATCGAGCCGAATACGTCAAGAGGCACAAGATTTCGGTTCTGATCGACGACAAAGACGACGTTATCACGGATCTCGGCTCTGACGTTCTGGTTATGAAGCCGAGAACTGCTGGCAATTATGACTTCGAATCCCAAAAATGGCTCTATACAGAGGCCACTGGGGAACAGGTCTAAAGGAAGGTTTGCCGATAGTCTCGAATAGAGACTCATGGCAGCCTTCAACTATAGCAAAATGAAAAAGCAAGCCGCTCGCCCTCAGGTAGGGCCGTGGTGGTACTACAAAGGGCAAGTCCATGGCGTCATGGAACCTGCCCCTTATCCGCTGGATTTCTCCTATTCCAAACTCATGCATGCACACTATTGGAGGCAAATGGGTCTTCCAGGAGGAAGCGAAGTTGCGCATGAAAGAGGACGGGTTGAGTCAACCCCGCAGGGTTTCGTCATAATTACCTCTGATACGATGGCTGCGAATCCCCAGGCCATGCAACAGGTGATGTCCTATTACTCGATACCACCTGCACAGACTCGCGTAACCACTGACGAGCATTACAACAGAACAGCAGAAGATGAGATGTTCGAAGCGATGATGTCAGGTGAAGACGATTGGGGCAATGACTTCGATGACGGGTACTATTACGATGAAGAGGCTGCCTGATTTCTGCATGAGATAGATCATTTTGCGGCATTGCTCCACTGTTAGGTCATGTCAGTAACCTCAACAACGTGGGATCGGAGCGAGCCGCAGGCTCCGTTAGCTCAGAGGTAGAGCGCTTGTATCTGGGACAGGGTGCGGCGGTTCGAATCCGCCACGGAGCCTTTTGTTTCGACAGTCAACATGAAAGGAAATCTGATGAACTGGTCGAGATTTGCATTTTCAGCATTCGCCTCAGCAGCCATGACGTTCGCTGCAAATGGTCAGGTCAATACGCAGATGAGGGAGATCGGCGCTCTCTCGTCAGAGAGTTCGTCAGCCGAAATTGTCCGAACCTGTCAAACGATCAACGGCATCGACATCTTCGGGACCGAGAGCAAGCTCATCAAGATCAACGGCAATGTCGTTCGTGACTGGTCGGTTGCTCGCCGATTTGAAGTTCCTGCGGCTCATCCGCAGAACTTTGACGCCGTTGCATTCGAGACGAATACAGGATTCTCGACAGATCATGAGGTCTATCGCAACTTCGTCTATTTTGACGAAGACGGCACGCTTGTTCCTGCTGTTCGACTTCAGCTATTCGATGGTTCGTTTACTCGAACGGTCGTAGTAGAATCAGGCACTTACCGCATTCTTCTTGATCGAGATGAGACGGTTGAATGTCAGCCCGGTCATCATGTCCACGAAGCTCATGCGCACGACCACGCTATAGGCGTTCCGATTATCGATCCTCCGAGCGCAGAGTTTCGGTATTGGGATGACGATTCGCCTGCGCCTGGTATGCCTCATCCGACCGGCATTCCCGATCAATGGCAGGCTCCGATGGTCGAGCCCGTCTTCATCAACAACCGAGCTTCGACCGCATCGCCTCATGGATGGCTTGATCTCGAAGATCCATGCAGGACCGTTGGCAATAACATCATCGGAGAAACCGAAGGCGCTCTGAGTCCTCATTTCGATGATGGACCAGTCTTTGTCAACTGCCCGACAAACGGCAGTCCCATCCGCTTCGCTCCATACTATCGCCTCGATAACCAGTGGCGATCTGACGATTTCTTGACGCTGCAACAGGCGGCAGTCAATATCTTTGTTCATGGCAATCTGTACCACGATTGGGTCTACAAGCTCGGTTTCAGAGAAGCAAACGGCAACTTTCAGCAGAACAACTTCGGTCGAGGCGGCGAAGGCGGAGACCCGATGAAGGTTATCGCCTACTACAACGATCTGTTCGTCAACAACGCCTTCTACTCGGGCACCGAGATCGACGGCACGCCTGGTACGGTCTATATGCTCCGTTGGGCATGGCAGCAACAGGGCAACGACCGTCATGGAGGATTCTCTTCCATGATTTTCGCGCACGAATACCAGCATGGCGTGACTCGCCGTCTCGTTGGTAGCATTACGCTCGATCAGCCTCGATCGCTCAACGAGGGTTGGTCAGACTTCATGGCATATCTCTACTCGCTTGAGCCTACAGAAAACCTGAGAGATGCGGTTGTTGCTCTTGGCGGTTGGGCTTCTTGGAACTACAATAACAACGCCAGCATTCGAGACAACTACTATCACGGTATCAGGCCCTTCCCCATCGCTTACGACATGAGCAAGGCTCCGCTGACCTATGCCGATACCGACATCAACCAGTATGCGATCGATCCCGATATCTACTTCCAGCAGAGGTTCTTGATTTATGGTCCGCATTTCGTAGGACAGGTCTGGACCTCTTCTCTCTGGGATACCTTTGTCTTGCTGTCCGAGAACTATGGTTTCGAGCAAGCTCGGACCATGATGGCTCGAACCGTCATTGAGGGGCAGAAGATTTGTCCGCCTGAGCCGATCTACACGGAAGCTCGGGATTCCTATGTCCTCGCTGATGAGGCTTTGTTTGGCGGCGAGAATCGAGTGGCGATCTGGCGCTCGTTCGCTCGTCGAGGGCTCGGAATCCACGCTGTCTCGCCCGATCCGAGAACGACAGAAGGTGTCATCGAGGACTTTACTGAGCCCGATTGGGGAGACTACAATCAGGACGGCGTGAAGGACTCATTTGACATCTACGGTTTCGTCGATGATTTCGTTGTTGAGAATCGTCGCGCCGATTTGGATTGGGACGGCCTATGGACAGCAAACGATCTGATACTCTTCCTGGGAATGTTCCAGGAATAACGGAACCTGCAGATTACGTTGCCTTAGCCAGGCTCGTCCTGCACTTCCGGGGCGAGCCTGGTCGTCTTTATGGAAACTCCCAAACGGAGTACCATGGCGGTTGCCCTATCCACAATGCGAAGTTCTTCGAGGATGAAGTTATTCGCATCGTCGGGTCGATAGAAACACTTGAACTTGGTATAGAGCGAATGGAAAACCATAATCCAGTCATTTGCGTCAACCCCGCAGGCGAGATTTACCGTTCGCATGGCGAAAAGCATTACCTGAAAGAACGTCTTGTCGGATTAGTGAGAGAGTGCATCGGTGACACAGTTTTGGAGGAAACCTGACCTTCTTGTGCTGCATGGCAGCCATCTTTTCGGCTGCGCCACTCCAGAATCCGATGTCGATCACCGAGGGTTTGTTGTTGAACCGGGAGAGTTCCTCGTAGGGCGAAAAGCCTTCGAGCAGCATGAAGACCGGGAGAACGATGTTGTTATCTACGGAGCCCCCAAGTTCTTCAAGCTATTGGAGAAGGGAGCGCCGAACTGCATCGAGATCCTTTTCGCGCCGCAGGAGAACATCCTCGAATGCTCGGAACTCGGTCAAATGGTTCTTGACAACAGAGACCTGTTCGTTACCAAAAAGCTTACCCAGGCCATCCGTGGCTTTGCCTCGTCCGAATGGAGAGCAGCGCAGTTGCTTCATAAGGACAAGGAGACGGGCGAAGTCCGTCATAGCACTCGGGTCGTCGGGGCTCGGCGTAAGGAGTCGTACGCGAAGCACGGCTACTCGACCAAGAATGCTTACCACGCCATCCGTCTTCTTGACGAAGGCGTTGAGCTACTCAGGTCGGGCACTGTTACGTTCCCTCGTCCGAACGTCGAGGAGCTTCACGGTATCCGCAACGGAGAGATCCCGTTTGAGGAGCTTGCCGAGCGGAGAGAGCAGCTTGCTCAGGACTTCATGGAGGCGGAGGAAGGAACCTCGCTCCCCGAGGCCACTGACAGGCAGGCCGTTAGCGATCTGTATAGCAAGGTCGTCAGTCGATCGGTACGCGCCCACTTGGAGGCCGTAGAGAGGAAGAAATGAAGCTTCTGTTCATGGATGACAATCAGAATCGGCACAAGACCTTTCGCCAGAATACCATCGGGTTTGCTATCCTGCAGGCCTACACTGGTCGAGAGGCCCTGGATTTCATGCGCGAGCATGACGATATCGATGTCATCTTCCTCGACCACGACCTCAACTACGAGACCGTCAATCAACTCAATGACGAGGAAGAGGACGGTCGGTGGGTTTGCAAGCAGATGATCGCTGAGGGTCTCTACAGAGAGGCCCAGGTCATTATTCACTCCATGAATCCGCTCGGCGCTGAGGAAATGGAGAAGCTCTTGACCGATGCAGGCTACGGCAATGTCCATCAGATCTGCTCTGCATGGACTATGCTTTCCAAGAACGCCAAGGGCGGTCTCTCGATCGATCAGAGCAAGGGTATGTCTCAGGACTATCGAGACTACCAGTAAATCAGATTCTCCTCATAACAGGGGTCGTCGCTTCGGCGGCGGCTCCTTTTTCATGCGCCCTCTGATACAGCAGTTGTCCAAATTTGGACGATACTGAATCGGAGGTACTCAGATGCTAAAACTGAAGAAGCTATATCTGCAGAACTACTGCGGATACCAGGACGCAGAATTTGACTTCACTCGACCAGACGGTTCCATTAAACCAATTTCCGTTTTCTTCGGACCCAATGGTTGCGGTAAGTCAACATGCCTAAACGCTGTTGATCTGCTCGGAAACGCGCAGCAGTTCATGGGCAGGGACAATGATCTTGTTTTCCGCAAGATGACATTCCATCCTGATTATGACCCGACTCTTCCTCACTTCGCAAAGCATGAAGTGGAGATGAGTATCCGAGGCGTATTCGAGGCCGATGGCGAAGAAAAGATTGTTGAACTCAGCAGCACAAGAGGCGTTGTTGCAAACGAACTCGCAAGCTGGCGAAACATCGTTTACATTGATGCCGATCATCCAATGAACATGAAGAAGTTTCAGCTACCTGCAGATAGGGCTGAACTTTTTCTTGACATCGCAGAAACCGTCTACGGCTATCATGTGAGTCTTGGCAAAGCTGTGGCTACATATGAAGAGAACTGGGACGGGCGATCAGATACCTACGAGAAGTTCTCTAAGGGCGATCTCGGAGGAGAGAAGTACGACTACTTCCTGGATCTCACGATCGACAAGGGAGACGCTATTGTCCACTTCAAATCCATGAGCGATGGCGAGCGTAAGATCGCTACTCTTCTTCGAAACCTGTGCGATCCTGTTGTTATCGACCGAAGCGATGTCGTTATGGTTGACAACATCGAGATGCACATCTACTTCAAACGTCATGCAAAAATGATCGACAAGCTGGTGGCATGTTTCCCCGAGAAGCAGTTCATAGTGACAACTCACAGCGGTATCATGATCGATCATATAGGAAAGACATTCGGAGAGGATTGCTTGTTCGATGTCCCGACTATTAAAGGCCAGCCCCTCCTTGATTGACAGCGATTGGTACGAGGTCGTGAAGGGCGTTATACGGGCACGAGTTGACCGAGGTATCGCTGAAGCTTCCGATTTTCTTGATCGGAACGAGACATACTTCATCGACATTCAGCCCGATCCGTTGAAGACAAATAGCATCTGGTTTATCAGTCTTTGCACAAAGCCATATGCTCCTCGTCTCATGATTGCGACAGCTATCGACTGTCGTGAGTTGCTCGCAGGGATCATTGCCAAGCATCTCTCGATGTTGCTGATGGTTATGGGGTTCTCTGTTCAAGACAGCAAAGACAGCGATATCGAGCTTACGGATGCGAACATTCGGGTCATGCGAGAATGGGAAGGCTTCTTCATAAGTAGTTCAACAATCTCTGTTGATCTTCGGTATAAAGACAATGTGTTTTCGATTGTTTGCGAATCCAACGGTCGAGAGATTGAGTTCGTCGAGCTTCCGGGCCTTTCAACAAAAGGCGCATGGATTCTCACTAAGCAGTTCACGATGCTACTTGCTTCGCTTGGGAAGTATGTCGAAACAGCCGATCACACAATCGGGAACCGATACGGTCTCGTTGAGTTTGCTCCTGGGATAGCAGATGGATCAGAAGAGGACGAATGAAGATCAGATGATTGAATGGATGGCCGCTGGATCTTCCTTCGGTCTTTCTTCTCCCCTGGAGCCGATGATTGAGATTCGTCGTCACGAAAGGGGAGCCAATGATACATACGAGATCCCGTTCGGTCTTTGCGCTCTTGGCTACACAGCGGAAGACAAGCATCTGAAAATCATCAGAGGACACCCTTCTGGCAATGAGCAGATGGACGAGGTTGAACTTGCCATCGGGAAAATCGAACACGCTTGCTATAGCGAAGATGCTGCTGAAAATCGTATCCGATACTTGTTTCAGGATTACGTCAAGAAGACTGGCATCTTTCGAGTCAAGATCAATGTTTGGAAGAAGGTGTTTGCTTCGAACGGTAAGGCAAACATAGCGATCATTATCGAGGATAGGCTGGAACACCCTCACAATGAGCAAGAACCTTGACATGAGTACCTGGCGGCTTGCTGCTGCCTACTACGGTCTCAACGCCTCTGAGCTTGCCTACGAGGACTACCAGTTTCCTCGCGGATCATTCGCCCGAGTCTATCTTGTTCCAGAGAACTGGATACAGCGAGAGTCTCTGCCTCCTCGATTCTTTGAGAACTTTCCCGAAAGTTCGGGCGGTCCTGTTGGATGCGTCAAGACTTCGCTTCGGGGAGAAGACGGGCACTATACCCCCTGCGTCATCTACAACACGAACATCGTTTCCAAAGACTGGGACGACTTTGTTCCAGAGATGGACCCCTTGCTCTACATGCTGCAGGACATTTGCATGCATGGCGAGCCCGAGGATGTCGTCTTCTTTCAATCGATAGAAAATCCGTGGCATATCGGACTCGTCAGATCATGCGATCCGATGGAGATTGAGCCTCTTAGGTGGACGGCTGAAGATATCGGAGAAATCTTCGGTATGAGCGAAGGAACTCGCGAGGAAATCGCCGATTGAGAAATCGTGACTCTTTTGTCACAGGATATGGAGATTTGCCATGAGCTACGATGATAGAGATGATTACGATCGCGACGACATCGATGATCGCTACGAAGACGAGGATGACTTCTACGACGAGGACGATGACTTCGACGATGATCTTGAAGATGAAGAAGATTACGACGAAGAGTTCGACGATGACGACGACGAAGATGATGACTGGTAAGCGTGAAACATGAATCGATTCTTGGAATCCGGTCGATAGCACTCTTGCACACGACTGCGCGAAGGTCTTCCAAGAGTCGCCAACTTTGACCTTCACGACCAGAAAGCCCTGACTTCGGTTGGGGCTTTCTGCGTGTAAGACTGAGCGCTAAAGCGCCGATCGCCGACTCAGTGAGAAGACATAGTTGAGCGCGGTCGCGTGCATTCGTCGGCGGCTTGATGTTTGATTGATGAACTATTGGGAGGCAAGGGCTCCTCACTCCTGCCGTAGCTACGGACGTATCGTAGTCGCGCCCCAAAGCGCGGTGGCTGTAGGTATAAATGCAACCTACAGTTTCTCCTGCTCTCGTTCAGAGAGATAGCTGCTGTTGTTGCTCCTGGCGACTCCTCACTACAACAGTTGGCGAAGAGAGACGGTGACTGGCTGAGAGTTGAGCATTACCGACCTAAAGAGATCAGGTTCAACAACTCCCCTGATACGGGAGGAGCAGCCGCTCATGTTTTCTTATGGACATGACTGCGGCTGAGGAGTCGTCACGAGCGAACAGCAGCAAAGCTGAAACAGTGGCTCAAGAACACTCACTATTGACTACTTACAAATCAACCCCAACGGGGTTGATGCCGAATGAGCGAAGCGAATGAGGCAAAACGATCTGAAACCGCGCCAATGAACCCTTGCGCGGATATGCAAAACTTACCAGTAAGTACCTAACATGCGGAATCTGGCCGATGAAGAAGGAGACATTGACAGATTTCTCAAAGGAGAGGGTATGGCTAACGAATTTGACAGATCCTATGGTATCGACCCGAGATCCAAGGCGAATATCCGCGCAAACGGTAGAAACGTACCTGACGGAATCGACTGGGATGCTCTGATGAACGCAGGCGCTAAGGCGAAGCCGAAGAACGAACTCACACCTTGGGGTATGGCGCAGCGCCAGCAGCAAACGGCGCAGGAGTTCAGGAATGCGGATCGTAAGAACAGCGGCTCATAATCAGGCACGCAAGCGCAATCTTTTTCGGCTCGCTTACGGAGATGTAAGCGTTCATATCGATCTCGATGCAACTCAACTACCGAGCGGTATTTTTGCCAGCGCAATAGGCGATGCCTATGTTTCTCAACCGTACCGATCGTTTGCGGGAGACTACTACAATCCTCCTGAGTATGAGGGAGGAGAGTTCTCTGAGCATGGAGACTATGAGATCTATCTGTACGACGGACAGGGAGAACCACTGACTCCGCTTGGACAACCTGATCCTCAGCAGAGAACTTACAAGTTGTCTGAGCTACAGCCTCAAGATGCGCAGTTCTTGGGAGAGGTCATAAAAGAAAAAGCCGAAGAACTGGGCGGAGACATTCCTGCAGAATCAGGTCGTTACAATCCGAATAATGATCCAGATCATGCCTATGAGACCTGGCGAGACATGCAAGATGTTTGAATGAAAAGAGGCCCCTTTCGGGGCCTTTTCTCTTAGTCTTCGTCGTCATACGGGTTCGTACAGTTCCCGCATTCTACTCCATCAACATGACCGTCCTTGAATCTTTGCTGGTCTGCAGGTCCGGTTATCTTGACGGTTGCAAAGCAGTCTTCAAAGTCGATGTTGTAAGCTTTTAGCGCCTGCTTCGTTATCGGTTCAGCATCGCTAACAGGAAGCGTCATCGTGAGATCGCTGTATGCTTCTTCCAGATCCAGTTCGTATTGCTTGTAGGCGCTGAAGAAGTTGGAAACTTCTCGATGACGAGCTTGGAACTTGAGAGCAGTTTCCTTGTTCGGAGCGCTGCTTTGATCCGCCCAATGATCGTTCCATTCTTTCAGCTTTGAAAACTCTGCATGTTCTTCGACCATGCCGCCTCCGGTCTGGTGACGCCAGAATCTTGCGAGCATTGCCTGAAACAGGATGCTCGAAAGAGGCCCCCGCTCGAAATACTTGTCCCCCTCGTTGTAGAGACAATCTCCAAGCAGGTAGAACGCTGTTCTGACATAGGCGATCGATGGACTCAGGCATGCGTCTCGGATCATGGTGTCGAATGGCTTTTCCATAGACCATTCGTAGTTAGCCTGGTAGGCGCACCTTTTGATCTCGGCAACGTAATCCTTGTCGAGCGCAAACAGTGAGTTCTTGACAACTGTGTTGTATGGTTCGGGCAGGCCTTCGAGGAAAGGAATATCCTTGTCGGGATGATTCTTGTCTTTCCACTTTTCGTGCCGGCGACGAAGAATATCGTCGAATCCCAGCCAGTCCAACCTGTAGATCGAAGTGTTTTTGCCCCAGTTTGGAGTTTGGAGCTTTCCCTCTCGCACGAATCGGAGACGGGGGAACACGAGACTATCGCGTACCTTATACATGGCATCCTCCTTCAGGATATCTACTCAGGCACGGCCTATCCGTACCTAAACCTGCAGCTTTTTGCTGCCCAATCCAATAATCGGCCAGGTTCTCAATTTGTCTACAATCGAGCCACTGACAGGTGAGGGATTTCGGCTATAATGAAGGGCGGCGGAGAGAGCCGCCAAATCGTCCCCTAACGGAGGCCGCTCAGCATGAGCCGAATCGATGATCTCGTAAAGCAGCTTGAAGCGGCCTCAGCCGCCTACTACGGCAACGGCGATTCCTCGCTGACGGACGCCGAGTACGACGCCATGCGGGACGAGCTTGAGAATCTCGACCCGAACCATGCCTTTCTCTCTGTTGTCGGCGCGCCCGTCGATGGCTCGGCCCTGACGAAGGTCCGCCATGAGATGCAGATGGGCTCGCTCAAGAAAATCACGCCCGATGAAGGCGAGAAGGCTTTCAATACCTGGCTCAAGAGCGTGTCCGGCAAGGCGGGCGACAAGCCCAAGATCGCTGTTCAGCCCAAAAAGGACGGCTCGTCCATCGCCATCGTCTACAAGGGCGGAAAGTTCGCGCAGGCGATTACTCGCGGCGACGGCATTGAGGGCGAGGATGTAACGCATACCGTTCGCAAGGCGCAGCAAGTCCCTATGGATCTTGGCGTTGACATCGACATCCATGTCAGAGGCGAAGTCTTGCTTCATATCTCCGAATGGGAGAAGCATCTTTCCGCTGACACTAAGAATCCCCGCAATACTGCTGCGGGTCTTGTCCGTCGTAGCGATGCAACAAACGCAGAGCTTCTCCGCTTCTACGCTTTTGATGCGTTGATTCTCGACGGCGGCTCGGGCGATGATATCTTCGGCGATGACCTGTCGTTCTCGACTGTTGAAGAGCAGATCGGTTGGTTGTCTGCTCGGGGCTTTACTGCTGTTGAGACCCGAATCGTCGCCCACAACCGAGTTCCCGATGTTGTTCAGCAGATCCTCGACAACCGAGAGAACTTGGACTACGAGATCGACGGCGCGGTCATCAAGCTCAACGACATGGAGGCGCAAGAGGCGCTCGGCGAGCATGGCGGGCGTCCGTACTGGGCTCGCGCATGGAAGTTCCCTTCGATGGGCGGTCGTAGCACGATCCTCGATGTCGAATGGTCGATCGGCACTCGCGGGAGAATGTCTCCTGTCGCCAAGATTGCTCCTGTCGAAGTTGGCGGCGTAACGATTACCAGCGTTTCGCTTCACAACATGGACATTATTGAGGGGCTTGGCGTTCATATTGGAGACGAGGTTGAGGTCATTCGGGCGAATGATGTCATCCCCAAGATCGTCCGAGTCCTCAAGCAAGGCAGCAGTCGTACTCCGATTACGATCGATCGCTGTCCTCATACCGGCGCTACGGTCAAGCGGGACGGCCCTTTCCTTATCAAGACGGATTGGGAGACCTGTCCGCATGTCAACAAGCATGTCATCAGCCGCTACATCAGCAAGCGGAACATCATGTACCTTGGCGACTCTGCGCTCGACAAGCTTGTTTCCGCAGGCAAGGTCGGACGCATTCGAGACCTGTATTTCCTGACGATGCAGGACATGGTTGATTCTGGCGTCGGCGAAGGCATGGGGCGGAAGATCCTTGACGAGATCAAGAAGTCGATGCAGGTCTCGATTGCGGATCTCATCGGTTCGTTGTCGATTGATCTGCTCGGTCGTTCGCAGGCGCAGAACATCGTTGACGAGGGGATCGGTACGCTCTCTCAATGGCGAGACCTTGACGAGAAGCAGCTTGCGGCGCTCCCTCGCTTTGGGGCGACGAAGGCTTCTCGCATCATGGCGGGTCTGAGAGATCAATGGAGCGTCATCGAGGATCTTGCATCGTTCATGGAAGTCGAAGAAGGCTCGATGAAGCAGAAGAAGGCATCGGGCGGAGCCGCCAGCGGGAAGCTTGGGGGCAAGTCTTTCTGTTTTACGGGCACGATGTCTCGTCCTCGCAAGGAACTCGAAGGGCTTGTTTCGACTAACGGAGGTTCGGTTGCGAGCGTTTCAGGTAGTCTCGATTACCTTGTCATCGCCGACCCGAGCAGCACTTCATCAAAGGCACAGAAGGCTCGCAAGCTGGGGATTGAGTTGATCTCTGAGCAGCAGTTCATGGGAATGGTCGGGTAATACAATGAGCGATATTCAGATCGAACTTATCAAGGGAGTCGAGGGAGATAGTCTCTCTTTGGTGCAGGGAGAGGGCTGCGGTTTTCGCATTGCTGGTCCTAAGCCATGGGGAGGAGGCAGGATCCTGCAGACCTTCACGATCAGCGCAAGCGATGAACGATCTCTCGACGCCTTGCAGGAGGCGATCGACAAGGCAAGAGGGAAGAAGGCAAGAGGCAAAAAGTGACCAGCCCATCAAGACAGAAAAGAAATCGCGCACGCTCGGCTGCTCGTCGAGACGCCATTCGTAGGAGGCCCAAAATGCCCGTCGCAACCGATCCCGTACTGACCTGCGCTACCGCTGACACGGTGGCGAAGCAAGCGAAGCTGTTTGCTCAGCTTGTTCGCAACGAAGTCGCCCCAAGCAGAGATCCTGGTACTTGCGTACTGTTGCAAGAACTGCGACGGATCATTTCCAGCGAGCATGGGACCGAAGGCGGACCCTTTGCCGAATACATGGATACGATTCGCAGCAAGTCTCTGAGCGATTTGCAGTTTCTCGCGCAGGAGTTGGAATCGCTACCCGTCAACTGGGATGGCATTGAGCGATACCGACCGATGTATTTCGTCCTCGACAAGCGAGAGGGCTGCTGGATCCCTTGCTACAACGCCGAGGACAACAGGGATACAAACGGATGGATCACGGGCGGCGTTCGCTACGAGGGCGGTTCAGCGGCGAATCTGCCTGCTGAACTCGGATGTTGGGCGGATTGCGATGCGGACGACAATCCCTCGATGCCGTTCGTCGAGTGGTAGCAGGTGATTGCGACATAGGGTACAATCGATCTCATGATAAAAGGCAGAGAAGACCTGATAAAGGGCGAGTTCGAGACGATCGTTGATCGAGTCAGATCATCGCTGAGCAGAGAGTGGATGTCGAGAGACAACCTTCTCATCGTCACGGAGCTTGACGGATTCCGATTGAACATCGGTCTCAAGCATCTGGTTGACAATGGCGTAGCCGAGGCTCAGAAGTCTGTCGCGAAGAGCGCAAGAGGGCGACTGACGAAGGGTTGGAGGTTGAAGAACGATGCCATTTCCGAATCTGACATGGACCTGTCACCATTGCGGACAGACGAGGCCCGATGCGTCGATCAGCGTGCAGAAGGTGGATACATCGAAGAGGTACAACCTGCCAGCAGGGACCATGCAGCAGAATATGCGTTACTGCAACGATAGGCAGGAGTGTATCGACGCTGCCAGGAACTTCGATGGTTTTGATGCAGGAGAAACCGATGATCGAAGAACAGATCAAACCATGGCTCAATGAACCTGTTTTGATTCGAATCGATCAGAGCAAGATCGGCGAATACGCTGTTCCTGCTGCCGAGCAGATCAGCGGCATTCCTCTTCGCATCCGAGACGGCAAGCTGGTCTTGGACAGATGCGTTCAGGCAGAGCATCGGGACAGCGGCGAGTTTCTCGGCATCCATTGGGAGCCTATAGAGGTTCTTCTTGACTGCATTGAGGCCTTTGAACCTGCCGATGGTAGAATCATAACCATCAAGGTCAGGGACGAGGTTGATATTGTCAGGTACTTCCAAACCAATTAGCGTTCGATCGCTTGATGATGTCAGGCGGTACGCTTATGATCTCACGGGAGATCAAGAGCAGATCGAACAATGGATCGATCGTCCGCTCAAGATCTTTGAGGACCGAACGGTTCGACAGATGGTCGAGCAGGAGGAGTGGGACCGTCTTGAGGCGATGTTCCACCGTCTGCTGACTGGCGAGCCGTATTAGTCGTCTGCAAACATACCTGAAAAATGATCTCGTAGTTGAAGCGTGCGATCGACGAACTCTTCGTCTCGAACGCCGCCGTCGTAGAGACTTCTACGGGTGTCGTCTGTCATCCATGCCGCGAAAAACTGCCTCGCATCAAAAGAGAGTTCGATCGGGTCGATGAGGCGATTGTTGAGCGCCGTAAAGAGAACCTTCTCGATACCCCAGAAGTGATAGACCTCGATCTCGTTCTGTCCGCAAAGCAGTTCGACATCATCGAGGACTTCATCGGGCAGCATGTCTTGATAGACATCGACGTAGGCGTAGTCGAAGGTTTCGCCTTTCATAGTCTCTCTGATGTTACCCTCAACGAAGACTACTTTGTCAAACCCGTTTCTATCCGAGAAGTTGGTTCGGAAGAAATCGATGATGCGAGGTTCGATTTCGTACACAACGATTTCGTCAACATCATCTTCTTCCATCATTCGAAGAACGACGTACCCGAGACCGAGCCCGCCGACTGCCACCCGACCGTGTGCCTGCATGTAGGGGATGCAGTTCGATTGAACTTCCATGAATGAGAGGCTCATCCAGAGTCCGCCGTCGATGTAGAGGATCGGCATGGCGGGCGATTCGGATCGGAACTGGCTGTTTAGGTAATCGTCGCAGCGGCCTTGTATGACCTTGCTGACGACTTTGACGCCCTTGCCGTCGTCGTACTCGCTGAGGCCGTAGAAAGCGACCTCAGCGGCCATGTATTCGTCTGTGAATGGGTCGAAGAGCAGCATGGCTTTAGTTTACCTCTTTTCTCTGCCAGATCGTTTCACCAGTCAGTGTCAATCTCGCTTTTTCTGCCACTGACGGATTTGACAGGAAACGGCGAATCGCATTTCAAATCCAGCAAAAACAGCAGGAAAATAGCTATAGAACGCCGTACCTGAAGATGCAAGAAATGTGGAAGACTGTCTCTGGTGAGTTCGTTCGTCGATACAATCAGAAGAGTTGTAAGAAATCTCACAAAAGGAGAATGGTTTGTCACATAGTATGAAATGGAATAAAGCGATGCTTTGACATCAATGGTTTTTCACTTAGAGTATTGACGTAGTTGGTCGTTCGTCGCACACTCACTGATGAAGGCAAGACCAAAGAGCAAACAGCGAAAGCTTAGGAGTGAGGAAGGGCCAAGCAAATGCTTTGTTTGGCTTGCGATTCAAAAGAGCAATAATGACACTTGAATCGGCGTCTGATTAAGGCATAACTCATTTGCAGCCTTTTCGAGACGTTTTCGAGTCTCCCAAGTCAGCGAGTGGTCCGCAGGGTAGAAAGCGGCGCAAATAGGCAATGTAGGCGAGGGCCTTACCCATGTAGAAGAAACGTCGCAATGTAAACAGTGAAACAGCCCTGTTCTGAGCAGAGAACAGGGCTGTTTCTATTCAACGATACGATCTGGTGGTTAGATGTTGATAGGAGAGACAGACGTAACCTTACCAGATTCTTCGTCGAACTCCACGATGGCAAGCTTCTTGTTCTGAACTTCCGCATCGCGAGCATGTGTAAGCAGGAAGATACCTCTCGAAAGTACGCTTGGAATCGGAGCCTCAAAGTAACGAGACAGATTCTCCATCAGAGCCATCTGTTTTTCGTGACAATGTAGGACAATGGTCGTTCCAGACGACTGAGAGTCTTGCGTATTGTGGGGTTGTGCCTCTGGTTCCACCCGTCTTGGGACAGGAACAGGAGATGCAAAGGCTGACTGAAGCATGCTCCAAAACTTACTCAAAGGAGACCTCCTTGCGGGTTTCGAGGCAAGTTGCAATGATCTCTATTTCGCATTCTTGCGTATATGTCCTTGCCGCTAATTTGCACATCGTCCAAGAAAGCGCAAATACTTTGCTGCGTGACTTGCTCAAGATGTGGTAATCAGACGATCGATATGACCGTATCTGAGGTACATATCGGAGTGACAAGCATGATGACCCAAGACCAACACGAGGAAACGTCCGCAGAGTTTCTTGTAAGCTTTGTCAACAATCGTCGTGAGGACATTCTTTGTGGCCGTCTTGATGGCGAAGATCCGCATCCAGAACTGATAACTCACATCTGGAACATGGCCTGGTGCTTTTTTGATAATGCGCTGACGGAAATGGACATCAAGCGGCCTCCCAATACCGCAGCATTCTGCGATGTCCTGGATTACGCAGATATGGTCATTCTTGAGAAGATGGCTGAGATGCGACCCGATCTGTTGAACAAGGACTGGCAGGGTCGATGGGAGATCGCAGGCACTTACGGTAATGACGAACCTGAATGGGGCTCTGCAGAGTGGTCTCCCGACGATGACGAGCATTTTGCCGTCTGAAACGAAGGGAAACTTTGCAAATAGTCGAAGTTCATAGTGCGACCCTATGGAGATTGCAATATGAACTGGTACTCAAATCTTAGAAAGACCGCTCAGTTTGGCGGCGAAGAAGTCGTCGATGATGGTATCTCTATTGATTCGCGTCCTCGTCGATATCGGGGATCGATCATCTTTGAGGTACGAGTTCCTGACGGCCAAGACCAATCGATCAACAACGAAAGAGCCAGAGAAGCCGCTGAGGATCTGTTGAGCAGACTTCAGGGTCATGTGGGCGACGAGGTTCTGTTTGTTGATGAAAACTCGCTGACGGACATCAGCGGTCCCGGTCTGCCTGGCTAACGATTCAGAACAATCGTAGCCTCTTCATCAGTTCGGATAACCTGCGCCTTGGGGTCGCATTCCTTGGCGAATGTCCAAATGCTTTGATCTGAGAACTCGTGAGCCCTGGCGAAGAACTCGTCATTGGGATTGTTGTTGATTGGGACGATTGCAATGATTCGTCCTCCTTCATTGAGTCTTTGATAGCATTCGAGTACGAACCCGTATGGGCAGAAAACGTATTCGAGAGTTTCATATAGAACGATGTTGTCGAACCGATGGTTTTTGGGATACTTCTGAAGCGTAGTGCGTTTGAAGTAGGGCTTTTCTTCCCAATATGCTTCGTAGACCATATCGTTGTCAATGCCGTAGGCTTCGACGCCGTTCTCTCGAAGCTTCTCTACCGACTTGCCGCTTTCGCAGTTGACATCGAGTACCGTTTTGCCGGTTAGATGAGGAGTAGCAAGCTCGATCCGATGATTGCAACGGATGGTTTCTTCTTGGAAATGAATGCCGGTAAGAGCGTCTTGGAGTCGAAGGTTCTTGAGCTTGTAGAGCTTGTTGTCGTATCTCTTGCGGATATCTTGTAGACCTCTCTGGTCTGCGGCGCTAAAGATATGACCGCACTTCTGACAGACGAAGTACGAGTAGAAGTGCATGCCGATGTCGAATGTGTTTTTGTGTCCGCAGATGAAGCACGGAGAAGTGTCGGTTTTCATACTGGTTGTATCGGCTACGAGAGACGGATAGCTTGATCGATGATGTCGTCAAGAATGGTCTCTGAAGCGTACCAACCGACAGGTCCGCCAGTAATGAAATCCTGAACGTATTCGTTGTAGGCGTTTCGCCATTTGCTTCGGTCATCATTTGATGCGCGGCAAAGTCTTTTGCGAGTAAGGCCCGTTGCTTCTTTGGCATGAGCTTCCGCTTCTTTGCGCAGGTCAGCCCATTCGGAGACGGTTTCGGTAATCGGTCCCCAGTGCAGAAGCCGTTCATCTTGGGAAATGGCCCATTGATCGATATTGAACTGGCTGAACTTGAGGTATTTCTTGGTGAAGGAGACCGCTCGCGGGTTGAACCCCTCGTCTTCAAGCTCGTTGGAAGGGATCTCAAACGCTCCGAACGGCGTTTTATCGATCGCGAGAAGGTCGCCCGAGTTGAAGTTGCACCTGACCAGAAGGTCAACGTCTTTGATGTTGAACTTAGGATTGGATATGTTCTCAGCGAACGATCCCCAGACGTAAACGCCTTCTACGTCTGGCAGCGCAGCGATTTCCGCCGCTGCTTGGCGGATGTATTCGTCGGCGTCCCCGACAGTCGGCATGGCTCTTTCGTACCAGCGCATGAATCAGAGTATGCGAAAATCGCAGTCTCTTCCTTCTTTCGTCACCGGATCGTTTTCTTCTGCACTCGTTTGAGGCGTAGCAAGTGCAGCGATTTTGCGGTAGAATGGTTCTGCTGTTCGAAGACAGGATGATCTTGAGCATGGAAACGAACGATCGAAAACAAGAATACCTGATTACGCTTGCCGAGGAGATTTCCAACGGCATTATGCGAGCGGAACAAGTCATTTGGTCGCTTCTGTCTGTCAAGGCGGAGCTATTCTCGGGGCACATGGAAACGTTCGTCCCGATACCGGATTCGTTCAAGCGAGCATTCGATCAAGTCATCAGGGACAACAAAATCGCCAAACGAAGACTTGAAGTTTTCCTGCGGCAAGTCGAATACGCTGACGCCAGCGATATGAACGAGACGGAGTTTGACCTCATCAAGCTGCAGAGCCTTGAGGTGGGGCACCTGCTCCGTTTGGGCGCAGAGAACGCCGCTGAGCTTCAACCGATGGTCGGGCAGATCAGAAGAAGCTACGAGGCCGCTTGCAGTGGACCTCTGGGACTGGGAAGCGATTGGGTCGATACACCCTTGGAAGACGATTCTGAGGATGACCCATGGCAGCAACCAACGTAGCAGAACGCAGACAAACTGATTATCCCGAACCTGCGAAGGCGCATGACGCCTTCAGTGTTTACAAGATACACGATCACGGGTTTGTTCGTCTTGTAGACGCAATGCCTTCGCCTACTGATGCAGAGGCTCCAACCGCTGATGCTGCGATTGTTCAAGCGGCGCGGGTTTCATACGGATCGGGCACTAAAACCGTTCGAGAAGACGCCGGTCTGATCGACTATCTCATGCGTCACCGGCACACGACGCCGTTTGAGATGGTTGAGTTGAAGTTCCATGCTCGTATGCCCATGTTTGTCGCAAGACAATGGATACGACATCGTACCGCGAACGTCAATGAGTATTCAGCCAGGTATTCTGTAGTCAAAGACTGTTACTATGTTCCTGACGTAGATATCTGTCAGGGACAGAGCAACACGAACAAACAAGGCAGCGAAGGACAGATAGCTTCTCCCGAAGTTGCTCGTCGTCTTATCATGGAAATGTCTGATGAGGCATTTCATCGTTACTGTATCCTGTTGCAGCAGAAGGATTACGAGACAACGGACAAGCGATTTGGAGACGACCTGGCTCATATGGGGTTGTCAAGAGAGCTTGCTCGCATGGTTCTGCCGCTCAACTACTACACAGAATGGTATTGGAAAGTTGACCTGCACAATCTGTTTCACTTTTTGAGTTTGCGAGCGGATAGCCATGCTCAGTATGAAATCCGAGCATATGCAGACGCCATGCTTGAGATTACAGAGAAAATCGCCCCCGCAGCGACCGCTTCGTTCAGAAATCACAGAATGAACGGTATGCATCTTTCAGGAGATGAAGTAGATTTCCTGAAGAGTTTTGTTGATGTTCTGCAGCCTGACAACGAGTCGTCTTCAGGGTTGTCAAATCTTCTTGACCAGGCAGAAATGTCGAAGGGAAGGAAGAGGGAGTTGGTCTCGAAGCTTCGAAGGATAGTAGGAGACTTCGATTACCAACCGTAAAGGGCAGTATGTATTTTGTCGTTGACCTTGAAGCTACCTGCTGGGAAAGACGAAAGGCCAGGGACAGAAACGAAATCATTGAGATTGGACTGGTAGTTTGTAATGACGATGGCGAGTCCATCGGTTCCTATCAGTCTTTCGTCAAACCTCGTTTCACTCCCAGGCTTTCGAGCTTTTGCAAGCGACTCACAAAGATCGACCAAAAGTGGATCGACGAAGCGCCTCCGCTGCGCGAAGTTTTGTCATTCATGCTTGGCGACATTGAAAACAAATATGAGATTAGTTCTCAAGAGACTCCTTGGGCCGCTTTTGGCAACTGGGACAAGAAATGCTTGCAGAGAGACTGCGAGAGGAATGATACGCTCTTCCCTTTTGGTCGATGTATAGATCTGAAATCTCTGTATACAAACTTCAGCGGTTGCGACCAATGCGGTTTGAGAGCGGCTGTAAAAAGAGAAAAACTACAGTGGGAAGGCAAACATCACAGGGCGCTTGACGATGCGATCAATGCTGCAAAGCTTGCTCGCATTTTGGTCACGCCAGAAATACTGAAGCTCGCCCGCGAGGAAGAGATCTATGCCACAGACGAATACGGAATGGACATTATCCCCGACGATTGATCGTCGCCCGATTGCGGTCATCAATGCATACGGACACAACACAAGTCCTTGCTCAACTGACGATGACTATCCCGAAGAGATTGAGAGGTACGGAGCATGTTGGTGGCGAGGCCCCAATGCTACGACTAATCTCATCAGCAGGATTCAGGGTCACTACGATGCTGGTTATCGCCGCATTATGATGAACCGTCCCAACGGAACAACGGAGCATCCTCTTGTTCCGAGTCCGATTTGGGGAGCGTTGTTCGACTATAAGAAGGCGCAATGGCTCGATGAACTCAAGGAATACTTGACCTCGATGCCCGATCTCGATTTTGGTATCTACTACGGTTTTCGCCCGACAAGTTCTTGCGAAAGCTTTGATATGTCAAGTTCGAACATTCGAGTTCCAGATCTTACAAGACGAGAAGACGTTGAATGGTACAAGTGCAACTATGGCCCTCTAAGGGACATAGGGGTTAAGTTCTTGATTCTTGATACAGCGGCAAGCGATTCTAACAGAGGCGCTTTTGAGGAACTTGCTGCAATCATGTGGTCTCATGGCATCAAGCTTATGGGCGAAGCTATTCCTAAGCTACAGAATCAGACTCTTCCTAATGGGCAGACTGGTAACTTAATTGATTCTGATGCTCTTGATCGAGGCTCATACATCTTCCTTGAACAGCATATTCGAAATGGCGCTGCAAACCAGAATGGTTGGCCGTATTGGGAGATTGATTCATCAACCCAAGAGGCTCATCTGATGTTGCAGGGTAACTCGAATCTTGGAACCGATGTTCAAACGCCAGATTCAGAGAACTTTCTTCAAGACTGGTTTTCAAGAGGCTTTACGGTAAGCGTCTGGAATGTCGGAGCATGGTTTTACAACTATGTTATACAGACTTTCGGAGGTTCGGGAGTCGGCATTGATATGCCAACAGGATTCCCGTTTATAGCTGGTCAGTTTGGGCATAGTATCGGTTCTCAATCAGGAACCGTTGTTTCAGGAAGCACCACGGCTTCGGCGCAGACTGGATCTACGCAAATACAACAGAACTTTTAGGGCGAGATGGATTGCATCATCTCGACAAGCATGTTGTCTCGGTTGCCTGTCTGGTTTTCGCGGAACCATCTTGAATCCATCATCTCTTCAGCCGCCCAGTTGTAGTCTTGTTGTCGAAGGGCCTTCTGTAGCTCTTTGAATCCCCGGAGACGAGGGCCTCCCATGTTGTAGGCCATGTCGATGATGACTTTCTGAGCGGTTGGATGCAGGTTATTGAGTCCTCCGCTAAACTCGTTCGCAATATCGTATGCTTCTTTGATTACATGATTACGAAGACTGTCGGCATCTGATCGAGTGATTGCTTCTGAGCCATCATGAACAGCTTGGAAGTTGTGACCAAGATTTTCAATAAGCTGACGAGCATCAGGACGGTTTAGGTTGAATCCAAACCCGATCGATCGGTTTGTTGGCGTGTCTTGATACGAGTAGGGTTCAAACCCTTCGTTGTCAGAAACAAACTCAGCCATCTCTTCAAAAGAGATCAAGGAGTTAGACTGCCTGGGCTGTTCGGCCTGAGGTTCTGGTTGCGGCGCAGCTTCAGGCGCGGGCTGCTGAATCTGCGGAGCCTGATAAAGTTGCTGAGCTTGAGGTTGCGTTATTTGCTGAGCAGGTCGAGACTGTATAGTCTGAATCACCTGCCTGGGGATTTGCTGAAGTTGGGCTTCGGCAACATCTGGCTGTTGCTCGACCATTTGCCTTGCTTGTTGAGCAGGCATCCCAAAATAGATGGCGAGAAGCATGACAGATCCTCCGATTCCAAGAGTTGAAAGGAGGGTCGTGTTGAACTGTCGCCAGTTCCAGTCGCCATCTGCTTGAATTTGCCGATACCAGTTCTGCATACCCATATATTCGGCTTTGGGGCCGAGCTTCCTTCAACTTTTGTGTCGAAGGACTTTTGATGTAAGGTTTGAAAGGGAATTGGTCGATTAGACCATTAAGAGAGCGAGCGAAAATGGGAGATGACGACATGAAGACCGCCAACAAGGAAAGCCAACTGAAGATCGATGCCATGGAGCAGGCGTCTCAGCTTATTGACGCTATGCGGGCTGCCAAGACGAATCCCGTCGTCAAGATCGATGGAGAGACCCTGAGGGTCTACAAAGAGCTTGAGGAATGGGGCTGGTTTGAGCAGTTCCCCATCGAAGATCAGAAGAACGACTGGATGTATCGAACCATGCTGGCGATGACGCAGTACCGCCATCTCCGCTGGGCAAAAGAGCATCCTCCCAAGCCTCAAAAGAGCAAGTGGGAAGTCGTTATGGGCAAAAAGCCTCGCAGATGAATCAGGTAGTAGCCGTTACATTTTTGGGCGGACTCGACTATCGAGGGTATGAAGTTACGCATCTGCTGTATGAAAAGCAGATCAAACACAAGTTTGTTTACATCGAAGATGACTACATACTTCGTCTTCATGGGTTGCGGGAGCTTCAAGGCTTCGAGTCGATAGTTAAATACCTGGAAAGGTACGAATACATTGCTGATCTCTGGTGTTAGTGCGCTCGCTTTCTTCATCATGGCCGTCATTGCGGCCTTTGGTATGGCCGTGATTGTCGTCGAGAAGGGCGACGAATGGCCTGCGAAGCTTGGCGTTGGCCCTATTCGTTTTCTTCTATCGCTGATCTATCCAAAGTTTGCAGAAATGTTTGACTGTCCGGTTTGCACAGCATTCTGGACAGGTTTGATAGCAGATTTTGTCATTTTTCTCATATCGGGTTACGCTTACTTCTTGTGGCCCCTGACTGGTTTTGCGGCATCAGGGATGGCGTGGCTGGCGTATGAGCTTCTTGGCGTTTTGGATGACGGCGATAGCGGAGATGAGACCGAATAACCATATCCGAATTGCTGGTCTCGGCGTATCTTGGCCCGAGGGCTATTCGTGGATCTACAAAGAAAAGCTCGATGAAGTAGGTCTTTGCGCCAAAGTCATCGAATGTAGAAAAAGCAAGAAAGAGTATGTGGCATACTCGCATCGCCCGTTCACCAAATCTGAAGCGGACCTGGTGCTAAGTCTCTTGCTGGATGGAGAAACGGATGAAATGGGCGAGGAAGAACAGAGTTAGCACCAGGACATCGATTGTCACATGCGTGATTTCGTGTCTTGTAATCGCTGGTTGCGCGAGTTGGTTTGAAAGAGACAGCGGACGACGGGGCGATATAGATGCGCCGCCTGAAAGACCGTCTCTTGTGGATGAAGGCGAGCTTGCTGGGCAAATCGCCGAAGACCTTGGTGGAGTCGCGGAGAACGTTGGAGAATCTGCCGATTCTATAGACAGGCACGCAAACGATATCGAAGCTGCAACTCCTCCTGAGAGTCGTCCAGCTATCAAGCCCAGTCTTGACGGAATTGGTCAAGAGACCGACGAGTTAAGGCAAGCAGAATCAGAAGTTCGCCGACTTGAAGGTCGAGTGACTGACTTGCAAGGCGACCTCGTAACAGAGCAAGAAAGGGTGAAGAACTGGACCGACTATGCATCAGAAGCAGAGGCGGAAAACGCCAAGCTGCTCGATCAGATCCGAGAACTGAGAGACAAGAACGCTCAGCAGTTCAAGCAGATGCTTGCGTGGATCGGCGTTGTATCGGTCGCAGGCATCGGCGTCTGTCTCGTTTTGGCGATTTGGACTCGCAGCAAGGTGGCAATCGCTGTTGCTGTCGGGTTTGCAGCGACCCTTGCAACCTCGATCGCAGTAACAATGTTCATGAAAGAAATCGCGCTTGTGACAATCATTGTCCTTGGCACGGCCTTCTTGGGCGTTATCGGTTACGTCGGATGGCAGTTCTTTGCGTCGAGAAAGATGGAGGAAGAGCTTGTTCATACGGGCGAGCTTGCAAAGCAGTACCTTCCGCTTGAGGCTCGTGAGAAGCTCTTCGGTTATGGGGCTGAGCCAGGCAAGGTTGATGAGATACAAAGCAAGGTCACAAAGGAGCGGGTGAAGCAGATTAGGGAGTATAATGACAAGAAGCGAGTCGGGAAGAATGCTCCAAGAGTACCCGAACTCTATCGCCCCGGCCACTCAGCTATTACTGAACCCCAAGTAGTTTCGGGACAGCAAGTCGCATTTGCGCCTGGCGGCGGCGACTTCATTGTGCCAGAGACCGCAACAGGAACGGTCGTCTAAGGCGCTACTTGTCTGTTTGCTATTGCCCTACTTGTTTGAGATGAAGATGGGAGCGAAATGAAGACCGAAGAGGAAATCAACTGTCTGTGGGACAGGCTTGAAGAGCAAAAGAAGAGCGATAAACCGGATCCAGATGAAGTTCTTGCTGTCAGGAACGAGCTTGCGTCCGAGTTTTACAGTATCGTTGAAGACGTTGCATCTCGTATGGCTTTGAAGCTGAAAGAGATCACGGCAGAAGAATGCGCATCATACGGCGTAGACGGACTGTACGAGGCTATTGATAAGTTTGACAGAGAGCGAGGGGTCAAGTTCAGGACTTTTGCTCCGCACCGCATCAAGGGAGCCATCCTCGACAATATCCGCAAGGCGGACTGGGTTCCTCGTCTTGTTCGGCATCGCAACAATCTCATCGAGAAACATCGCAGTGCTTACTACAAGGAGCATGGGGAACATCCTACCGATAAGCAGCTTGCTAAGCTGATTGGCATGCCAGTCGCAGAGCTTCGCAAGATTGCCAAAAAGTCAAGGCCTGTCAATGTTGTTAGCCTCAACGCTACGCCAGCGAGCTATAATGACAGCGACGGAGAAGGAGATGATCTGACTCATGTAACCGGCGAGATTCATGACCCAATGGACGGAATGCTCCGCAGAGAGATGTTCCAGAAGTTCATGGGCAAGAACTTCACCAAGCTTGAGCGGAAAATCATTTACCTGCATTACTACGAGGGTTTGACGATGAAAGAAATCGCAGATGAAACAAACTTCTCTGAGTCTCGCATCAGTCAGATGCATGGCGAGGTAATGCGTCGTCTCCGAGAGAAGGTGGAAAGAAACCCCCAGTACGCCGCCAATCTCGAAGCCATGTTCCAAGCCGCAAGCTGAGGACTGGTCATGAAAGCAATAGTTGGCGATATCACCAAGCTGAACGATGTCGATGTCATCGTTAATGCTGCTAATGGTATTGGAGTAATGGGGGCAGGCGTTGCGGGAGCAATCGCTCGATCAATGGGCGAGAAAGCTGCTGCGGCTGTCCGAGATTACTGCAAAGAAAACGGCCCCTTTGAACCAGGCTCCTGCTATGCCACTGACGCAGGATTGCTGAAAAGACGAGGGATCAAGAAGGTTTACCATGCAGTAACCATGAAATACCCCGGTCAACCGTCGTCTTTGACCGTGGTCGAGCGGGCCTTGAAATCCGTTGCGATGGAGGCAATAATAGACGGCGAACAGTCGATCGCTATCCCGGGACTCGGGACTGGTATCGGCGGACTCAACCCTTCCCAGGTTGCAAATAGAATGGCGACAGTCCTATTGCCCTACGTTGGGCAATTGGACATCACTGTCGTTGATCGAAACGAGGGCTTTATAGAGGCAGTATTGAATGCGATAAAGTGAGAGCAACATGGGACATTTGACTATTCCAACTCTGGTATTGAACAAGGCCTGGCAGCCGATTGCTGTTGCCACGGTTCGTCGTGCAGTTGTTCAGGTTGCCGTTGATTCGGCAAAGTTCCTGGACGAAAACTACATGCTTTACGACCTGGATTCTTGGCTTGAGCTTCCTATCCCCGATGGCGAGGAAGGGATTTCGCTCGCGCATGGCAAGTTCATGCGGATTCCCGAGATCATGGTTCTGACGAGCTACGACAAGTTCCCCGAGCGCGAAGTCAAGTTGACCCGTCGCAATCTACTGGTGCGCGACCGATACACTTGCCAATACACGGGAATGAGGATGTCGGCGCGCGATGCAACGATCGACCACGTTATGCCTCAGTCTCGCGGAGGCGGAACGACTTGGGATAACGTTGTTATCTGCTCTGTTGATGCGAACCGCCGCAAGGCTGACAAGACGCCTGAAGAGGCGGGTATGAAGCTGTTGACTAAGCCGGCAAAGCCTGCTTGGAATCCTGCGTACTCAAAGTTCGCCAGGTTGTCTGCCACATCTCGTGTTCCTGATTCTTGGAAGAAGTTCTTGCCGAAGAATTGGGATATGCAGGAGTATTGGGATATTGAAATACAGGAATAACGGATGATACGTCGTCATGTCAGGTACTCTGCGGTAAAGCAGAGAGGCCAAATCAAGAAATGGAAAGGTAAACTCGAAGGAGTGCCTTGCTTCATACTGGGAAATGGCCCAAGCCTGAATGACGAAGACATCTCTCTGTTGAATCCCTACTTCACCATTGGTATCAATCGGGCTTTCCTAAAGCTGGACCCGACGATACTGATGTGGCAGGATGTCGAGCTTTGGTATACCGAGAGAAAGAAGGTCATTCGACTTTCTGCGCTCAAGGTCTGTCGAAACACGGCTGATCCGCAAAACAGGTTCTATCACTTCAAGTTTCAGCCCGGGAACTTCGCTATGCCGAAGCACCCGGGCTGTTTGCATGGCTTTGGGGCAACAGGCCCTCTTGCGATGCAGTTTGCTCATTCTCTTGGTTGCAATCCGATTGTCATGCTCGGTATGGATTGCGAACACCGAGGACAGGCGACCAACTTCTACGGAATCAACAGGCACCATCGCCCCCATACCATGCGGAACTGTTCTCGCGGTCTCAAATGGGCGAAGAAGTCGATTACCGATCGAGAGCTAATCAACTGCTCAGCGAACAGCGAATGGCCTCAGGAGAAGCTTGAGGACGTTCTCAAGAGAATCGACAGCAAATGGAAGCAAGACCGAGCGCATTATGTGAGCTTGTTGACGAGATGAAGTTTCGAGAGCGCAAAAAGTATCCGATCGAAGCATGGTCCAATATCATCGAGGGTCATCCTGCTTTCATTCTCGGCAATGGTCCCTCTCTATTGGAGAACGATCTAACGCTAATAGAGCAAGCCTTTTCAATCGGTCTCAACAGAATCTACCAAGTGTTTGATCCTACCATCTTGTTGTGGCAAGACAAAGGTCTCTACAGGGATGGTATACATCATCTCGATAACTGCGCTGCTATCAAGTGCTGCAGAGTTGCGGTAGACCGAGAAGGAAGATGGACAAACTTTCGTCTTGAAAGCAATCCATACAAGTTCCATAACAAGCCCCATCATCTTTGGGGCTTTGGTTGTTCTGGTGCTTTGGGCGTTCAGTTGGCTGTAGCCATGGGCGCAAATGCGATCGTTATGCTTGGCATGGATTGCGACTATGAAGGACCAGACAAAACCGACTTCTACGGGAAGAACGAAGACCATCGTCCTCATACTGTTCGCAACTTTCATAAAGCGGCGAAGTGGATTCAGAGGGATTGCCCGGTGCCGGTATACAACTGCGGACGGGCAAAGTATTGGCCTCGCATCACTCTTGAAGAAGCGGTAGAGAAAACGCAACCCACTCCTGTGACTCGCCTTCAATGGCTGAGTCGGCTTTCTGTTGAAGGTGAAGCCTCTGGACGTTATGCTGTAGGGGATGACAGAATGGGAGACTGTCCACTTTGAGGACGAGGATCTTCCTCGCGCCTTTACTCGTTACCGAGGGGTCCACTGTATATGCGAACCTTCTTCCAAAAACTCTGGTAAGTACGACGCTTCAGCGACGACTTCGGAAGGAGATTGGCAGCAGGGGCCGTATAAACTTGTTCACATCCTTGAAACATGGAATGAAAAAGACTTCGAAGGGATCGCCACTCTAAAGCAAGCGCAAGAGCTTTGCATCAAGGCAGTGGACCTCTATCACGAAGGCAAGATCAAGCCGACATACACTGAGCGATCTCGCAAGTCTGCGAACAATGTGAAGTCCGCAGTAAAGACAGGCACCAACGTTCGTAGGAAGAAGTCTCGCAGGTAACAGCATGAGCGAGGAAAACACACAATCAATCGAGCAGAGTTCGTCTTATGCTCAGCAGCTTTCTTTCTTGGAGAGCGGCGAGAAAGACACAGTAGCAATCATTTGTCACGATCAGCCGGATCCTGATTGCCTGGCTTGCGCTATGGCTTTCCAGGAAATTGCGCAGAAGTACGGGCTTATGTCTCGTATTTACTATGGCGGAGAGATTTCGCATACGCAGAACCGAGTGATGATAAATGTTCTCAATGTACCCGCTCAAAAGCTTGAAGACGGGGAAGAGGGAGAAGGCGAGGCGATTCGCACGGCTCTTGAGAACAGCTACATTGTTCTTGTTGATACTGCTGAGTTTGGAGCGGGTCCCTGTTCGTCAATCACAAGATTTCTTGCGGATGATCGCAAACCGGATCTTGTGATCGATCATCATGAGCTAAACCCGAAGATCGAGTGTTCCTACATTCGAGAGCCGATGGGCGCATGTTCTACTATTCTCTGCAAGATGCTTCAAGAGCTTGAGATCGAGATTGGCAAGGCGCTTGCTACCGCTTTGTATCTCGGTATCTCGACCGATACAGCAAACCTCAAAGCAGAGAGCGTCCATGATGACGACAAGGCCGTTTTTGAATCTCTCAAAGGCAGACTGGATCCTGAGGCGTATGAGAAAATCCTCAACTACCCTCGGCCCGATGCCCTGATCGATATGAGGCGCAAGGCGTATCGAACTCTCAATGTTGAGAACACGCTTGCGATCTGTAATGCAGGTGTTGTTTCTACGAATCAGCGATCGTTGCTTGCGGAGCTATGCGACGAGCTATTGGCCGTAGAATCCGTCCAGACAGCCGTTGTCATGTCGATCGTAGATGAGGGCATCAAGGGCAAGAAAGCTCTCTGTGCGTCTTTCAGAAGCCGTAACCTCGCTGTCAATATGCAGGAATTCATCTCTAAGACCTTTGGCAAGAAATACGGCGGAGGCAGGAGAGGCGCTGGTGCTGCCAAGATTCCGCTTGATGGAGTTGTGGCGGGTATCATCGACAATATACGACAAACCGCAGGGGATAACGGCAAGCTGTTTGAGTTCACGCAGCCCATCTTTGACGTTTATGTCACAAAGGTCAGAGAAGAAAATAGCAACATCTAAGTGACTCACTGAGCGCTCTCAGGTCAGTCGGACGATAAGCCTTCAACGACACGTTGAGGGCTTTTTTGTTGTCGTGTTTTCCTTCCCAATCTCGCAGATTCGCGCGAAGAAAAAACCACTCGTGGAGTGGGGAGGGATCATCTGTCAGTAGGTCGAATACTGATCTTACGACTTAACCGAAAGAGAAACTCCAAGAATGACAGGAGAGGGTAAATGACGGACTCCACCGTGGCCGCAGGGCAAGAATCAAAAGTGAATCTACAAGATACTACAGCAAAGTCAGGAACTCTTTCTCGCGAGGATACGATCGCCTTCTTCAGCGGCGACGAGATGGCGACAGACGCATACCTCAAGAAGTATGCAGTAACGTCCCCCGAAGGCGAGATTGAAGAGTGGCTTCCATCAGACATGTGGGAAAGAATGGCGAGGGCCGCTTCCTCTGTAGAAGAAGATCAAGATCACTGGTATAACGAGTTTAGAGAAGTGCTGTCCGACTGGAAGGCTGTTCCGCAGGGCAGCATTATGTTTGCGCTCGGAAATCCATACCAGAAGTCATCCTGTTCGAACTGCTTTGTAATCCCCATCCATGACGATTCTTTGATGGGGATTTTTGATGCAGCGAAGGAGATGGCTCAGACCTACGCATATCGAGGCGGCGTTGGTATTGACATCAGCGCGCTCCGTCCCGAAGGCGCTGCCGTATCAAATGCAGCAAGAACATCGACAGGCGCTTGGTCCTTCATGGACTTCTACAGCTATGTCACTCGTTTGATTGGTCAGCATGGTCGCCGTGGCGCTCTCATGCTCACAATCAGTGATAAGCATCCTGACTTGACAAAGTTCATCACGGCAAAGCAAGACAAGACCAAGGTTACTGGCGCAAACGTATCGATTCGTATCTCTGATGGCTTTATGAAGTCCGTGGAGAAAGACGAAGCCTGGACCATGGAGTTCAAAACTTCGCATGAGAAGTTTACGGTAGAGAAGCCAGCCAGAGAAATCTGGGAACTCATCATCGATTGCGCTACAAAGTCTGCGGAACCAGGTATCCTCTTCTGGGACACGATTCTCAAGGAATCGCCTTCGGATTGCTATGCAGATGACGGCTTCCGCACAATCTGTACGAACCCCTGCTCGGAGATTCCGCTTCCGGCTTACGATGCGTGTACGTTGCTCAGTATGAACCTGACCAAGTATACTCGTAACGACTTTACGGAAGATGCAGCCTTCGATTTTGAGACGTTTGAGAAGGATGTTCGTGTAGCAGTTCGTTTCCTTGATAACGTAAAAGAGATCGACCTTGATCTTATGCCGCTTCAACAGCAAAGAGACGTTGCCGCTAAGGGGCGTCGTATTGGTATGGGAACGAATGGCCTTGGCGATACTCTTGCCAATCTTGGCATGAAGTACGATTCAGATAAGGCAATCGACTTCGTTGACAACTTGTACGAGTTCTTTGCTAAAACAGTTTACCAGGCGTCCGTTGATCTTGCCCATGAGAAGGGGCCGTTCCCGTGCTTCGATCCTGAGAAGGAGAAGGACAATCCGTTCCTCAACCGGATTGGTTTCGCTGGCGTTCCTCGTCGCAACATTGCGGCGCTGACTTGCGCGCCAACTGGTTCGCTTTCCATGCTTTGCCAGACTTCTTCTGGTGTTGAGCCTGTTTTCCGTAACTTCTATGTGCGTCGTCGTAAGATCACTCACAACGAAGCAACGAAGATCCCCAAGAACCAGCTTTACCGAGACAAGGTAGGCGACACTTGGCAGGAGTATGATGTTGCTCATCACAATGTTCAGCGATATCTGACCATGATGGGTCACGATCTCAAGACAACTCGCATGGACGAGATTGATCTGCCAGATTACTTCGTAACCTCGGATCAGATCGATTGGAAGAAGCGAGTCACGATTCAGGCGACGATGCAGAAGTGGATCGATCATGCGATCTCTTCGACATGCAATCTTCCTGCGGGCACTTCGAATGAGACCGTTCGCAAGGTCTACGAGGAGGCGTACAAGGCTGGCTGCAAGGGCTTCACGGTTTATGTTGACGGCTGCAGAGATGGCGTTCTGATTACGAAGGACGAGAACGAGCCGAAGATCGAGAAGACCAAGGCTCCCAAGCGACCCAAGAAGCTGCCTGCTCACATTCATCACATTACCGTCAAGGGCGTTCAGTATTTCGTCATGGTAGGACTGATGGGCGGAGAGCCATACGAGATCTTTGCTGGCAAGAATGGCTTCATCCCCAAGGGCGTTAATCATTGCGAGATTGAGAAAATCAAGAGGGGCCACTACAAGGCATACCTCGATAATGGCGAGATCATCGATGAGATCACCGAGCATATCACGGACGAGGAAGCAGCTATAACTCGATTGCTGTCGCTGTCTCTTCGTCATGGTTCTGATATCACTCATGCTGTTGAGCAGCTTGAGAGAGTTCCTGGCGATCTGCAGAGCTTTGCTCGATCGATTTCTCGCGCCCTCAAGAAGCATGTCCCTGATGGGGCGAGAGTCCATGGAGCAGGCTGCCCGACTTGTCAGAGCGAGAATCTCGCTCGCGAAGAGGGATGTATCCGTTGTATCGATTGCGGATGGTCTGGATGCAGCTAAGCTGATAGGAAGAAAACTTGTGCTGGTAAGAGTCGTTGAAACCGAGGAGTTCATGATGACCGAAGAAGACGGCGTACTCATTCCTGAGATTCGCGTCAAGAAGCTGCATCCCGATGCAAAGCTGCCAGAGCAGAACACGGATACCGATGCAGGATATGATCTTGTTGCCATAGGCCCGCCCGAGAAGGTATGGGCCAAGAACAAGGATGACAAGGATTATCCGGTACTGCAATACATCCAATACAGAACTGGTATTGCAATCCAGCCCCCAAGGGGATACCATGTTGAAATCTTCCCGAGATCGAGTATCTCGAAGCATGATTTGGTTCTGGCAAACAGCATTGGGCTTGTAGACGAAGGATACAGAGGGGAGTTGTTGGTAAGATTCAAATACATAGAACCAGACAACGACTGCCGCAAGGTCCGCAATATCCCGATGAAGATCTACCAGTCAGGCGACAAAATCGCGCAACTGGTTGTCCGCAAGACACAGAAGGCAAACTTCGTTCTTGCCGATGAACTATCTGAGACCGACCGCGGAACTGGCGGATTCGGTAGCTCAGGTAGGTAATGGATGCCCCTTGAACCAGCTAATGTCATAGTAGTCTATCGAGATACTGATACCGAAAGCCAAGAGTTTGCGGAAAAGTATCAAGCGATACACAACCTCGAAGATGAGCAGTTGGTGGCTATCCCCTGCTCAAATATCGAGGTGCTTGATGATTACGCAACCTTTCAAACCGAAGTAGAAGATCCGATCAATACGGCGATGACAACATCGCCTCTTGACTCAAGAACCATCTGGGCCATCGTGCTGATGCCCAAGGTTCCTGGGGGCTTCTATGATGGTAATGACATTGTTTCATCGACTTCGAGGCTGTCGAGAATAGGTCACTCGTATAGCGGCAACAAGAAGTCCCTCAACCCGTTGTACGATCGGAAAACGTTCAAGCGGTTCGATAATGACGACGCCGACTTTGCTCTGATCTGCACGAGATTTGATTCTCCGTTTGCAGCGATCACTCAGCAATGGTTTGACAACTCAGAAATCGCTCTGAGGCAGTTGTTTGTCACAGGAACGTTCTACTTCGATCCGTTCTCTGCGATCCATCAGGCGGGCGCTGAGCAGTACGAGACGGACCTTCTGTTCTTTCAGGACGGGCTACTCCCTCGTCTCGGCCTGCCGACTCAAACAACCCTTCAGATCGATCCCTATATCGATCCGATCATCCCTCAGGTGAGGAATGACTCGTTCGTTTGGTCGTGGGGCGCTGATGAGTCTTCTTTGTCCTACTTCAAAGAGACAGCAACTCTGCGGGGTTTTTTCTACAACGCAGACTACGATGGCGCAGCAACGATCCGAGACATCGATTCTCGTCGTTGGCCTATCCTCGCTCTCCGAGGCGGTTATGTCGCAACTGCAGGTCACATGTCAAACCCTGGTATTGATGGTTTTCTGCGACCAGTTCCGTTTTTTGATGCGCTGTTTCGTGGAGCGTCTATGGGCGAGGCCATGCTCTACAGCGTGCCTCACTTAAACTGGACAACAGCGTTCTTTGGCGACCCGTTGTTGAAATATATCTTCCCCGAGATCTTTGATGATACGACGCTGATAGACTTTCGCAAGATTTGGCCGCTCATGGTTGATTGCGAGTCTCAGTCGATTATCAACATCTTCCGTAAGACAAATCTCATCAAGTCGTTGAGAGATACAATCATTGCGGGAGACGATGTTCAGACATCTTTGGACCTTGCGTTTCCGATCAATCGTCTCTACCAAGAGTTCAATGCGCAGACATGGAAGAACGACTATACAAACCTTTCAAAGGCTATGGTCAAGATTGTCACGGCAAAAAACCAGACTGCTTTTCCTCGATTCTATCCCAATCTCCGAGATTACCTGCTGACAACAGACACAAATGTCACAGAGATCTTCTTGGATACCCTGAACAACGATACGGTCAAGGCGACAATCCCCGCAGACAACATCGAGCCCGAAGGTTCATGGGATTTCGAGTTCATTCTTGAGCATGATCCTGGTACTTTTGCTTTTTATCACTTTGAGCTTGATATCTCGTTGGACGAAGACTTTGACGAGATTCTTCTCAGCAAGGACAGCTTTGTTTCGGTCATTGGATGGACGTTCCAGAACAGCGAAGACGAGTTCGAACAGCTTGGAGGCAACGGTCTTACATCAAACTTTGCAGGAAAAACCGTCAGGTATACCGCAAAGGAAAGTGAAAAGTTGGAAAGGGGAACTTACTACTATTTTCGAATAAGGCAGAAAGACCAGTTGACGAACTTCCCCTACAGGACGTTCAGGGAGATCATTTACAAGTGATTGGAACGGCAAACTACAGAGAGGCGACTGAGGTCATTGCGGAAGCGCAAGAATTAGGAGATCTTGCGTTTGCGGGTTTGCTGTGCATGAGAGACAGGCTGTTCGAGGGGAAGATCAATCCAAGAGATCGATTCCGTCGAGAACTATACGCAAACATGAATGCGACATACAGCTTGATCGCCAATCGCCACATCAGAGCCAATCAAAGCATGATTCAGTTTGTCAAGGCTTTGAATGATCACATCCTGGTCCAATACGGCAATGAGTATGGTTACGAGACGCTCGATGAGTTTCTTGTAGATCAGTACCTTCAGGTTCCTACAACGTTTGCTTCGATATCTGCGTTCATTGGTTACTCGATAACTGAAATCGGAGACAAGGCGGCGAACTGGGAGGATATTGACGATAACTGGGAAGATGTAGATCTTAACTGGGATCGCATCGGCTGGGAGAATGTATAATGCCAGATCCTAATGCCCTTGAGGGCAAGCAACCAGCACAAACATACCAGGACTTGTTCCATCTGAACAACTCCAACAACGGCCTTGACGGTACGTTGCGGTACATCTATTCGGCGAATGGGACCGTAACGACTCTACAGATATCGGATGAGGCTTTTGCAGCAGATTGCAACTATCAGAATATCGCAAGACCAACTCTTGTAAGGCCAGCAGAGAAAGCCTTGAGCGTTACGCAGGCTACTTCTGATCCTTACGCAGTCGATCTTGCAAACGGTAACACTTTTGATATAACACTTGAAGGCAGCATCACAACCATGACAATAACCGGCCTTCCTCCTGACGATGGAGTTACGAGGGCGGTTGAAGTGACCTTTATCCTGACCCAAGCGGGCGCAGGCAGTTTTACTGTGTCATGGCCTTCTGGTACGAAGTGGGCGGGCGGAACAGCGCCGACGCTTACTACGACAGCGGGTAGAATTGATATCATCAAGCTGCTAACGGTGGATAGGGGAACGACTTGGCTTGGTTCCATTGTGGCCCAAGACTTGCAATAATGCCATGGCTAAGAAAAAGAAGTCTGATGACCTGCAAAGCATACTGCGGAACCTTCAGCAGCATGTAAAGACAGAAAACGCTAAGTTCAATCTGTCGAAACTTCCGAGTATCATCGAGTTCGTTGAGAACAAAGAATGGCTCGGCATGAAGCACTATGCGCAGCCAGTTAAGCTGCGACCCATGCAGCTTGTTCTGCTGAAGTGTTTCTACAGAGGTAGCCCGGGTAACGAAGACCTTGCGCTGACCGAAGATGAAATTCAACTCATCAAAGAAAGCGGACTCACAACAGATGAGAGCGGTGACGTTCTTGCAAAGTGGGCGGAAGGCGAGATCTTCAGGGAACTCATTCTCGTGTGGGGTCGCCGTTGCCTCTCTGAAGACGCAACGATATTTGATCCAACGCAAGGTCGAACCACTCGACTTGGAGAGCTTTGGAACAACGGAGAAACCGATGTTGTTTCGCTGAGCTACGATGAAAACGAAGAGCGAATGAGGATCATGACAGATTGCGAGTTGCTCTCTAACGGAGTGCGACCCGTCTTTCGTCTAAGGACTCGTAGCGGTCACGAGATTGAAGCAACCGACAACCATCCCATGCTGACAAACGAGGGATGGAAAGAGGTAAAGGATCTCAAGGAAGGCAATCTTGTTGCTATCGCTCCGAAAGTCCCGTTCTTTGGAGATCGCAAAGACCTGAGCGAAAAAGAAGCTGCGCTGCTTGGCTACATGTCGAGTCAGTCTTTCTTTTCGGCAGGAGGTCATGTTGGTATTGCCACCGATGATATTGATGCCGTCAATGACTTCTTTCAGAAGGCCCAAGAGCTGTACGGCAACAATGTCGAGATGGGTAAGGCTTCCGAATACTCGGTTTCTGCCGCTTCAATGTCGAAGAAGCCCTTCTCGTATGTTTGTCTCCAAAACTGCAAAGAACCATCAGCCACATCAACAAAGCAGGCTGTCAAGAACTGCAACAATCTTCCTTGCCTGTTTCTAATCAATGGTCTGAAGGACAAGGATTCTGAACACAAGTTTGTACCTGTCAGAATCGATCAGGCCCCAAGAGAGATAATTGAGTCATACCTTCGGGCTCTGTTTAGCGCAGACGGATCTATCATTGAGAACAGAGATCAGTTCTCAATCGAAATGTACGTTGGTAATCGGGATATGGTCTTGCAGCTACAAAGGCTGCTGCAGAGGTTTACTATCTTTTCATCGTTTGTACCAGAGGGTAACGGTTTTCGACTGTCAATGACCCGCAGGCACGATGTCAAGATGTTCCTTGACCATATTGGCTTTGTCAACAAGACAGAACAGATTCTTCGCTTCCGAAAGATTCATCAGAAGGTTCCTGTTGAAGAAGATCTGATCTTCGTTCCTGTTGATTCGATTGTTGCTATCGGAGAGAAGCAGACTTTCGATATTGCTGTATCTCACAAGCCTCATCTGCAGAACTTTGTCTCAGACGGTTTTGTAGTTCACAATAGCGGCAAGGGATTCATTACCTCGGTAATCGCCCTGTATGAGGCTATGAAGCTTCTTGAGGCACCTGGCGGAAATCCCTATGCTCAGTACGAACTGGCAACCGCTGCTCCGTTCTTGATTTTGACCATCGCTAACTCGGCAGAACAGGCCAAGCACTTGTTCAAAGAGATTCGCGACAAGATCATGTTGAGCGAATACTTCAAGGACCGTCTTGATGATGAGCATCTGACAAATGATTCTCTGGTATTCTTGACGCCGCACGATATCAATCAGAACGAAGATCTTGCGAAGCGAGGACTTCCCCCAAGAGAGGGTTCGGTTCGTATCGTTTCAGGTCACTCTAACTCTGACTCTCTCGTTGGTATGTCGTGTTACTGCTTGCTTCTTGACGAGATCGGTCTCTACAAGAATACGGCAGGATCTTCTTCTGGCGACCAGATCTACAACTCGCTGGCTCCCGCTGTTAAGACGTACATCCGAAAGCAGCCTATTTTTGACACAAGGACAGGCGAGCCCAAGTTGGATGACAACGGAGAGCCGGTGACGAAGGATGTCTTCGATGGCAAGATCATCTGTATCTCGTCTCCGCGAGGTAAGGAAGGTATCTTCTTTGACCTGTATTCTCACGCTCATGAGGTTTCTCACCGATTGATGATGAGGCTTCCAACATGGAAGGTCAATCCTCAGATGACCGAGGCTGCGCTGCGGGCCGACTTCCCCAATATGCCGGAAGAGAAGTTCCGCATGGAGTTTGGGGCAGAGTTCTCGGGCACGGGCGGCGAGTCATTCTTCCCCCGAGATGCTGTCGAGGCTTGCTTCGAGAGAAGAGGTCTCAAAGACATCAACATGGGCAAACCTGGTATTGTTTACTTTGCCCATCTTGATCCTGCGTTGTCAAGTCACAACTACGGTATGGTTGTTTGTCACAAAGAAGTGTATCTCAACCAAGAGACCAAGCAAAGAGATTTCAGAATCGTCATCGATCATGTCAAGCATTGGGCTCCGACGCCCGATAAGTTGATTTCGGTCAATGATGTCGATAGTTACATCATGGCCCTAAACAGGCGGTTCCACTTTGGTCTTGTTTCGTATGACCAATGGAACAGTCAGCAGAGTATCCAAAAGTTGCGCCGTATCGGTATGCCTGCGATTGAAACCAGATTTTCGCGCAACTACAAGATGATGATTTACGACAATCTGTACGAGCTTGTAGCTTCGGGCAGACTTTTGATTCCCGACCATACGGCGAGTCACAATCTTCTAAAGCTGGAAATGATTAACTTGCAGAAGAAATACCTGGCGACAGGTGGATATCGAGTTTTGCCCAAGGCGGACGGCGATATTTTGACCGATGACCTCTGCGATGCGTTGGCAGGAGCCTGTTTCAATGCAATGGATCGCACTACTCGCAAGCTTCCGCAAGGAAAACTTGTCAACACGCCAGTATCTACACAACAGCAAGTATTCAGACAGATGCAGGGACCGATACCCGATCAGCAACTCTCCAACATGTCTCCGGGACTGAGAAGATGGGTTGATCACACAAGAGGGCAAGGGCCTGACTCTAACATTGTTCCACGAAACCCGAATCAATGGAGGCCATAAATGGCTTACAATCACAGGAAACTTTCGAAGAAGGCCGACGATACTCCCAAGCAGTACGAAGGCCAGCTTCAGGATTACAACGATGACCTTGGCGAAACTGTTGAGGCCAGCCCAGAGTCCGTACAGGGGCTTCTTCGTTCTACAAGGGGCGAGGGACAGGGCGAGAACCTCGATGTTGTCACGGACATCCAGTTGGACGAAGAGCGAGATAACGACGGCAAGACTGCCGAGACGATCGAGGCTCAGTTTGACAAGAGAAAGAGCTATCAGCCCCATAGAGACAGTCAGGCTGATGATGCTCCCATGATGCCCATCAATGCGCTGAGCGAAGGCTACGACCAAACTCATCGCAAGGCATTCAATGCCCGTCAGTCGAAGCTTGACTCTGAGAAGAGAGTTGTAGATAAGGACATCGGCAAGCAGCTTTCCGGGCCGAGGACCAAGCAGCCTCGTCAGGTTCCGACAAGCGGGACTCAGCTTGTGAACCATCCCGATCGTCTTGCTTCTGGTAATCAGAAGAAGATGGCTCTTGCCGCCCTTAAGGATGCTGATGCTGTTCTGTTCTACCTTCATTACAAGGCGGCGAGCGAGAATCGTCCGCTGACAGAGAGGGAGAAGAAGATCGAATCTCAGATCGCAATTGATAAGAGAACGATTCTTTCGCAGTTCCAGGACCAAGACTTTGACGAGCAGGGAAACCCTATTGCACAGCCAGCAGATCAGCAGGCCAATGCGGGAGCGGGCGTGCCCGAGAGCGTCATCATCGATGATCTTCTTGGAGATCAGTCAATCGCTGGCGACATGGGCCTCGGCGATATGGACATGATCGAGCAGGGAGATCCAAGGTTCAAGGATATTCATCACAGAGAGCAGGCTGAGATCGACGCAGAGCGTAATGGTTTCGAGTACCTCGACTAATGGCATTCAACTATCGCCAGTTCAAGATGGCTCAGCAGAGGGGCCAGTATCCCTCTCACTCGCTGCCTGCAACGGACCGCGAGCGATGGTTGCGCCAAAAGGAAGACCCTTACGCCCCTCACAAGCCTGGCGATGGCAAGGGGCCAAAGCTAACTACACCTGGTAGCGAGGGCATGATGGGGCAGCCGCCCGATCCTGGCTTTCAGGCAGGAGGCAAAGAGCGAAAGGGCTACCCAACGGGCATTAGTCAGTTTGAAGATCCCGCAGACAGCGAGAAGTTCCGAGTCGTACCTTCTGATTCAGATCCCGATGATCCATTCTCTGGTAAGTCAAGAGGAGAGGGCAAGGGAGAGTACGGCAAGGGTCAGGGTACTGATTACGGACAGGCCCTCCATGACGATCGCAATGTTCATACGGACGGCTATGAGAATCACACCCTCGGCATTGAGGAAACTGTAAAAAGAGATCTGGACGATGATAGAAGAGATCGCCCGCCAGCGATCACAACCATGCCCGCGCCCCCAGAGAATCCGTTTAATCGGAGATTGAAGAGAAATGGGCCGATGAGTTATGTAAGAGAGCGGTTGCGCGCCGCATCGAGGAGGTAACTGATGAGAAGTTTCAAGATTAGAGTAACGGACAAGTGCAAGGGCGAACTGACCCTCAAGGCGACGAGGAAGGCGCTTCGACGCAACTGGGTATCAACGCTCACAGAAGAAGAGCTTGCTGATCCCGATACGCAGATCCACTTGCGAGCAGGTCGTATCGAGCTTCTGGATGATGAAAAGCCGATCGTTGAAGGGAAGTATTTCCGTTCGACTACGCATCGCATCCTTACGCTCGGCGGTCTCAACCGCATCATCAACCAGAACCAGACATTCTTTGTTAACGAGCCCGATCTCGATGATTCTCAGTTGAATGACTACATCGACAAGGGTTGGTTCATCGAAGTGACTGACGAAGAGGCTGCTCCGAAACCCAAGAAGTCGGCCTCCAAGAAGTCTTCAAAGAAGACCGCCAAGAAGACATCGAAGAAGGCAGCTTCCAAGAAGTCCAACGAGAAGTCTGCGGTCTCGAAGACCAAGGTTGTCAAGCAGGCCGCAAGCGAGGAAGAGCAGGATGAGGCGAACGTCCAGGCTCAGGCCGACTCGACGCCAGAAGGCATGTATGTTCATGTTCCCGATGGCAGCGATGCTCCCGCCCCTCGCCGCACGCCCAAGAACGAGACGATTCTCGATCTCGATCTTGACGGACCCGATGATGATGGCCTGTCGTTCGTCGATCAGGAGCAGCGAGAAGAACGTAAGCTGCCCGTTGCTAAGGACAATGCGGAGGTGGAGTAAGGTTGCTTGAGCTTCTTGAAAAAGAGCTTACGGTTCATCGTATCAAGCCCATCAGCAGGCACGTTTGCGTCTGCGACGGGACGAAGATGACCGTGCGCGAATGCAGCAAGAAGCATCGAAATTCCGCGCAACTGAATAAGAAGATCATCCTTCGCATGTGGGCGGAGCTATGCGAGCTTCTCAGAGATGAGGACATGGGCTCGCCAGATCCTAAGACTGCGAAGCTTTTTATTCCCGCGCTCCAAGGACTCTACAGGTTGTCTTGTTGTTTTCCTCAGCTTGAGCAGAACGGCACGGTATCCTGTCTCAAGGACGCCCTCAACAGAGATTCTGATTCGTTCTCAGGCAGAACGATGGGCAAGGTTGTTGAGTTCAAGCTCACAATCAACTGGCTCCATCATCTCATCAGACGAGACCTCTACATCTGCGCTCTGCTTGAGAAGTTCGGAGACGCAGCGAGAGGGCTCAAGGTAGAGGCCCGAGGAGTCGCAGGTCCCTGGGCTAACCTCGATCTTCCCATGTTGGAGAGAACATTCCCATGGGAGGATGTTGAGGAAGAGACTGCGGGTAGAGAAAAAGACAAGCGACACCAGCGTAGGTATGAGCTTGGTCTGGAAAACTATGGAGAAGGGGATACGACGCCGAACGAAGGCTTCTATTGGCGAGAGATCAGAAACGAACCCTATGCGTTCGATGATGAAGACGAGACGCTGTACCCTCACCGCAACGTTCTTTGGAACTAAGGAACAGCAATGGAACTCATCAAACAAGCACAACACTCTCTGTACGACTACCTCTTGAACATCATGCCCGAGTTGGGCGATGGCAACTTCAAGATCATCATACGAGAGAAGTCAGATCCCAACGCATCGAAGCTCTACAACCTCTGGCAAGACGCCGAGAGCAAGCTCTCCGAGAGACGCTTTCGTCGTCCTCCGACCATGAGCGAGACGGATGTCAAGGCTCTTGAGCGTAGCGGCTTCATCGAGATGCAGGGCAGTAATATGAAGATCACAAACAAGGGCGTCGTTGCGATTCGCAAGATGATTCTTGATGACGATTCGTTTGCTCTTGCCAAGTCTGCGGCTTCGCAGGGTATGAGGAAGGTTGCTTCGGTTCGTTCTCATGGTTCGTCAAACTGGTATCAGAGATTAAAGAGTGCCAACTGAGACTGTTTATCTTCAGATCGAGCCCAAGGCTGTTCGGGAGAAGGTTCTCATCGAGAGGCCTATTCGATGGTTTGATTCGGAATCGAAGCACATGTGGACGTTCTATGGAGGGCGTCTTGAGTTCGAGTTCAATCGAGAGCTAAAGCAGCTTGTTCCCAAGGTTGAGTGGGATGAGGAGAAGAAGCGTTGGAGAACCAAGAACGAGACATTCGAGACCAAGACGATCTTCAGAAGCAATCGCAAGGAGATCGAGGAATGGATCAAGCAGTTCAAGACGGTCTTCGGGTTGGAGAAGAACGAAGAGGACACGGACACAAGGGTTGTTGCGGTCGATGTCGATCGTGTCCATGTTCGAAACATGGAGATAGCTCTGGATCGTCATCAGATCAGGTATGAAATAGATGGATAAGCTCTACGTCAAGATTGCGGATACCCCGAGCAAGCAGGCTCATGGTCTCATGTTCGTCAAGAAGATGGAGAACGATCATGGCATGCTGTTCGAGTTTGACCGCCCGCAGAGGCTTTCATTCTGGGGGCAGAACACGTTCATCCCTCTTGACATTGCGTTTTGCGATAGCGACGGAGTTATCAGGAAGATATCACACATACCTCCGCTGTCAGAAAAAATCGTTGCGAGCGAGTCTCCCTGCAAGTATGCGGTCGAAGCTAACTTTGGATACTTTGAAGGCATGAAGATCGAGCCTGGCGACAGGATGGTCATCAACAACAACGGCGATGGTTCATTTCTTACCTTTGACAGCAAAAGAAGGAATTACGAAAGAAGCGCAAGTAGTTCCAAGGCAAGGCAGATTCTCGCGCAGCTTATGGGCGATCAGGCCGCATATGGGTTGCCTGAAGAGGAAGAAATAGTAGAAGACCAGAATTTGCCGACAATTAATGCTGAAGACATTGGGGCCTATCTTGAGGATGACCTTGAGGAGCCTCCGCCGCAAGAGATCGAACCTCCCGAACCCGAAATGCCGGCGTCCGAGGAAGTTCAAGATGTTGAACAGCCGCCGCAGCCAGAGGAGATTCCTCAGTTCTCGAACGCTTTTGATGCGTCAGAATGGGCAGAGGACAACAATCAGGTTATGAGGATCAACTACACGACGAAGCACGGAACAGGGTTGATCCGAGATGTAGAGCCGCATGGTCAGTTCCATGCAGATACCACAGGGAGACAGATCCTTGTAACGTTTGATAGGACGATCGGAGATATTCGGGCGTTCATCTTGAAAAACATTACGCAGTTTGCCTTTACGGGCGAGACATTCGAACCACGGTTCAAGCTGGTCTAAGGAGCTTCGGCATATGGAAAATGTCATTGAACATCTGGTATCGATCGCAGGAGAGTTGGACGAGCAAGGGCTCTCTGACTTCGCTGATCGTGTTGATGTAATCGCAGAAGATGTCCTTGACATCAAAACCGCTCAGTATGTCGGTTCTCAAGGATATTGGATTCGCAACACACGTTGCTGGTCAAACTGCTACCGTCAGAAGAGGGCATCAAACCCAAAGCAGGCCGCTCAAGAGATTTGGGCCGATTGTCACGAAGAGTATCTGAACTCGATCAACAATCCTGGCACCTCTTGGGATAAGTACGCCGGAAACGATAGCGACAAGCTTATCAAGTCGGCATCTGCTCGTCAGGAGCTTGATACAAAGCTCGCCTCATCAATCGACAAGAAGGTTTCGAATGGTTCGGATCTTCGGGTTGCTATTGCAGAGGCTCTTGAGGAAGCAAAGTACGAGCATTTCAACCGACTCATTTCTGCCAGTAACAAGCTTCTTGATATGGCGGAATCCTCTTCAAACCTTGGTCTGAGCATCAAGCTTGGAAACGCCGCTGCGATGCTCACAAGAGAAGCTCAGAGGGCATGGTACAACCCCGCTACTTGGGTTGACAAGGGCATTCGAGGCCTTGGAGACGCAAAGGATTGGGCGGGTCAGAAGGCCACTGACATGCGAAATCAGGCCATCGAGCGAGGCGTTTCGGATCGAGAGCAGCGAGCTATTCGTAACCTGGATGACGCTGCTAAGATGCGGAACAAGCTTCAGGATCGAGGCGTAGCTCAGCCAGCGGCTCCCGCAGGCGCTCAGGGCGTCAACGTTGGTACGCAGCCCGCTGCTCCTGCCGCCGATCCTACGCAGACTGGTCAACCCGCTGCTCCTGCACAAACTGGTCAGCCAAATGCTCAGCCTGCAGGATCTACAATCTCTGGTCCTGGCGACAATGTAGGCGGAGAACTTTACACGCCGCCTGGCGGAGGACAGAATGCCCCTGCTCCTTCTTCTCAGGCTACAGAACCCGCTCAGAGCGGAGGCATCGATGACGGTCTTCAGCCCGCAGGAGGCGGAGCATTCGATGCGACCCAGGTTCAGGGTCATATCGATGAACAAGTAGAAAATCTTGCACGACAGCAAGTTCTGCTGCAGCAGCAGTTGGATGCGTTGTCGGGTATTATCGGAAAGGATCGAGCAACGAAGGCTATTGCCAAGGCTCGACAGGGACTCCAATCAGCCGAAACGCCCGCTGAGCAATCTGCAGGCTAAAGGCAAAATAAAGAAGGAGTCGAAGAGAAAAGTAACAACACAGAGAGTACGGGCAAATCAGTCTCTCGACTAAGGAGCGAATAGAATGAGATTCATCACAAACCGTATTCCCACCAACAAGTCGGGTAGTTTTTCCGATCTTGTCGAGAAGGTGGCGTCTGCAAACCGTCAGCAAGTCAAGACGGCATCGGCAGACAAGGATGTCAAGGCTGCTCAGACAACTGAGGCGGCGAATGACGACAACGAACTGCGTACAGACGTTCACCACGGCGAAGGTTCTGCCAACGATCAGAATGGCGAGCCCGAAGTTGATGGGGAAAACAAGACTGTCGATCCTGCTGGTCTGAAGGCTGCTTCTACTGAGGATGCGGACGAGGAAGCAAAGACGGCGAGCGACTCTGAAGAAGAGGAGATCACCGAGGCTGCTGCCGATGCCGATGATTCCGAAGAGGAAGAAGTCACCGAGGCAAGCGCCGAGGGCAAGACTAAGGTTGCGGAGTCTGAAGGCGATTCTGGTCCTGCAAAGGGCGAGGGCGCTGGAGATAGCAGCGAGGATCTTGAGGGCAAGAACGAAGGCCGTTTCCCTGAGCCAGATCGCGAAAGCGGCGAGTGCTACACGCAGGAAGCGGAAGAGGACGGCAAGGCTGATGTCGAGTCGAGCGTCAAGGCAGAGGTTCGCGAAGCCCTTGCTGCAGCGAAGCTCGGTAATGTCACGAAGCTTGCTAACTTGAGCGACGAAGGTCGTAAGCTTGCTCAGTCTACCTTTGAGAAGGTTGCCAACCTGAAGCCCAAGCAGAAGGCATGGCTGAAGAACTACTACCGCATGGTTTGGCCGGAAGAGTATTCCGACTCGCTTGTTCAGGACAAGTAATCAACCAACCAAGGAGTTGCCCATGATCGTCCCGAGCGGACAACGTAGACTGATGAAGCTACAGCAGACGGCTAACGTCATCGATGCTGATAGCGAAGCTACGCAGACAGAGGTCAGCACGGGATCGCCAGCCGGACCATCTGGACCGGCATTCGATTTTCAGGCGCTTCAAGAGCAGATGCAAGGCGGCGGAGGGCAGCAGCCCGCTGTTCCGAGTCAAGAAGATCTGCAGAGCGCTATGGATGGGATGCAGCACGGCGAAGCCGCTGATGTTGGCGTAAGCGAAGAGGGCGGAGAAACTGGTCCGGGAGGCGAAAGCATTCGCGACCACATCTTTAGTCTTCTTGAGGGTCTCGGAGTTCCTCGCAGAGCGATTATGACGAATCCCGATTCGCTGTTTCAGGCGAAGAAGGATCTCGGAAGTAGCTCGGTAACTGGTTTTTACATGTTGCCAAGCTATGTTCAAGATCGTCAGATTAATCAGAAGGAAGCCGAGGGTATTGCTGCCAAGATCGGACAGCAGTTTGGCCTTCAGCAGTCGATCTCTCACAAGGGCAATAACTTCAAGGTCGATTTCAAGACCATGGACGTAGCTCCAACAGGAAGCGGAAGTTCGTTCGATGAACTGTTGGGGCAGAAGGGCGGCCAGCAAAAGGCTGCTCAAACGCAATCAGAAATGATCCGAGAAGGACGTTCTCAGTTGGTTGAGACGCTTCTTAGGGTCAGTCGAGGAGAGAGCTAATGGGAAGGCTTCAGAAGGTACAGAATCAAACACAGGTCAGCATCTTCGAGGCCTTGCTCAATGAGCATGTCCCCGTGAAGGACCGCCAGCCCGAGATGAAGAAGGAATCTGCTCGTACCGCGGAGCGTCAGGCGAGAGCCGAGGCGAACCGAGAAGAGTGGGAAGTCCGTTCCGAATCTCCGAAGCTTCGTCACAGTAATCCCGCCGAGGTTGATCTTGCTCGCAGAGGCAACAGTATTCGCTCCGCCCGCTGCGCGTCTACAGGTATCACCAATGAAAGGGGTTCTGGTCGTTACGTCGGAAGCAGCAAGAACCAAACGCCCGTTTCGGCTCTTGATGCTGCGATTGAGAAGATGACCAAGCGAGAGGCTACAGCAGAAGAGAAGAGAGCATCGTCAGAGCTTCGTTCGATGAGGCAGGCAGAGTATCGCTCCGCTCAGTCTCCCCGTCTCGGAGAGGCTGATGAGTCTACTCTCACCGGCAAGGCGGCAAACATCACTTCAAATCATGCGCAGCAGTCGAGTCGTTATGCTGCTGGCGCTGGCAAGATCAGCATCTTCGATAACAGCGATTTCGAACGAATCCCTGAGAAGAAGATGGAGGTTCGCCAGGCGAAGACTGATGACTCATGGAAGCAGCCCAAGAAGGCTTTCTCGTCGAAGGATGCAACAAACAGGTTGGTTGATGGACTTGGTTCTCAGAACAACAGCGAGCATAAGTCGCTTCACAAGGATGCGACTGATCGTTTGTTCGATGCCATTGTCAACAACCTGAACAATAAGGGGTAAAGCTCATGCGCCGACAGGCTCAGAGTTCAAATAACCTCGGACAGATCCAGGATGATCTGATGCAGACTGTCCTGAATGGTTTGGCGTCCGAGATCCCGAACTGGGATGTTATGCCTCCCGAGCAGAAGTTCCAAATGGCGCAAGAGCGCATGGATCAGCTTGAGGGCATTCAAGAGACCGCTAACCAGGCGGTTGAACATGCGGGTCAAGAAGCGGAGATGATCGATCAAATGTCACGAGCAGCACAAAGACGAGTGTTTGATTTGTCGAAGGTTGGTCAAGTCCCTGCGGGACCATCTCAGCTAATCTTCCGCGATGCGTCTCAAGTACGAGACTATCTTGAAGCCGCCGAAAGCATCGACGGCGTTATTTCTGATTTCATGGGTCTCTCTGATGACGCAGAGGTCATGACCGAAGACGGAGATTCCATGAATCCTCGTCAGGAAATCAACGATGCAGTCAAGACCTTCATGGAAGGTCGAGACGTTCTCAGCGAGCAGGACAAGCTTTCTGTTGCGATGAGGATCTATGACGCGCTTCCGCAGGCCGCAAAGTCAGAACAGCAAACTCAGCCGAGTCTTCCTACTCAGGTTTCTGGCGTAGAGACTGTCGTTGCAGATTCGAACAAGGCAATCAGGCTTGCTGCTATTCGTCTTGCGAAGCAGCGTAAGCAGGCGAGCGGTTCTTTCAACATGAAGAAGCACGCTCAGCACAAGGCCTCCGAGAACCTATTCTTCTTTGGACCTGACCAGACTCGTATTGATCCTTTCACCGGCGATCTTGCTTCCAACTACTCTGCATACGAGCGCAACAAGGGATTCGGTCTCAAGGTTGATGACGCGCTTGATATCGATTACGAGACGATCTGGCGCGGCACGGTCATGGACAAGTATTTCCGTCCGTACCGAGATGGCGACGGCAACTGGGTCGGCGGATACATCGAGAAGCGATTCGAGGTTGACAAGTGGATTCCTGAAGGCAACAACCTTCAGTTGCCCCCTGGTCAGCGTCGTCGAGCCTATGTCCCTGAATACCGTTCGACAGAGACACGTTTGCAGCATCTTCGTTCGAAGGAAGATGACCGAGGTCGAGTCTTCAACAACACCGAAGCGCCTACCGCTTGGGATACAGAGGGCACCACGGCTAAGCCCTTCAACCTGAAGATGACGACTGCCGCGAGTAAAAAAAAAGTGAGCAGCGAGATCTAATCGCCAGCCTCCTTCGCGGAATCTCAAAAACAAGTTACGGAACGCCAGCCTCTTATGATTTGTCAAGTCTTGATGGGGACGGCATTGCTATGCGCCATCAGGATGCGACAAAGGGCAATGCCGGACGACTGCTCAACATTGGCGATCGAGTTGAAGTTGTCGGACAAGGGATGAAGGGCGAGATTATTGGCTTTGAGGGTCCGATGATTCGGGTTCGAGTCATTGGCATCCCTGGCGGGGCTACATTCAAGCCCGAAGAGCTTGAGAAGGTTGCATTCAGCAACAGCGGCCCAGGACGACCGCCCGATAGCATTGACAACCCGAACTCTGGACCCCTTGCTCAAGAGCCATTGAAGGGAGGCTTTACTTGTCCTCAATGCGGCTCGCAACTTGGCAACAAGGTTCCTATGGCATGTCCAAACTGCGGACGCCCGACAAAGGGCGATGAGGGTTGGAATGCGTTTAGAACACAGCCTGGTCAGATGAATAACAATCCTGTTTTGAGGCAAGCTCAGTTTTCGGCTGTCAAAGATCCTGTGATGCCGACGAACAACAAGGTTCGCCAAGAGACCAGACCGGATAGTTTCACAAGACGACGCAAGATGGTCGATGTAGCAACTGTTTCCGACGAGAACGCCGATAGATTGGATGAAGATCATATCAATGATTGCGCCTCGTCTGCAGATGGACTTGCTATCGACGGCTAAGGAGATGAAGTATGGCAATAGACAAGCCGAACAAGCCAATCAAGATGCAGCTACCGTCGAAGGATGCGATGTCCAAAGTAGCGGTTGCCAAAGGTCACACGGTTCAGAAGACAGGAACGCCGACGCCCGCTTCTTTGCAGAATGCGAGCGGTAACGTTTTTGCGAACGCCCCTCTTGCTCACGGTACTGTTGTCAACATGCCGCTTACAAAGGCCGCGCAGTCGATTGGCGGCGGCTTGGGCGTTACGGTTACGCAGCCGATGTTCTTCTCGCCTCTGCATACGCCGCAGAACTGGCAGATTGCATCGAAGCGTCGAGAAGTCTATCAATGGGCAAGGTTCTACTACGAGAACGAGCCAAAGGTTGCAGCGGGTATTGATTTCTACTCGCAGTTCCCTATCAACGGCTTCAAGCTTGAGTGCAAAAGAAAGACCGTACTCAAGTTCTTTGAGCGACTTGTAGACAAGCTTGATCTTCTGAAGTGGTTGCGTCTGATTTCTCACGAGCGATTCTTGCTCGGAGATGTCTTCATCTTTACAGAGATCGATTCTCCTGACAGCAGAGGCGAAACTGGTTTGCCTCCTGATGAGTGGACGCATGCCGATGGTACGATCAAGCGTATCATTGTCATGAACCCCGACTGGATGGAGGTTTCGACAAACATCCTTGCTGATGATCCTGAGATCGTCATGCTTCCTGACGAGGAACTCAAGAAGGTCGTCATGCAGAAGCAGCCTCGTCATATCTATGACAGGTTGCCCGATGAGGTCAAGGCTCTCGTAGCCGCTGGCCGTCCTATCCGTTTGTCCTCGACTGTCACAAGCCACTTGAAGCATGGCGGCGCTCCGTATGGAACGTATGGCGATTCAATTCTTCGCCGTATGTTTACGACGCTTGCTTACAAGACCAAGCTGATGACAGCGAACTGGATTGTTGCAGAGCGACTCATTCTTCCTGTTCGAGTTGTCAAGATTGGCGAGAAGGACCGTCCTGCTTCTGAAGATGATATCGCTGATATCAGCCAGCAGCTTGCGGCGGTTGCTAACGATCCAAACCTCACAATCGTTACGCACCATGCGTTCGATTATGAATGGTATGGAGCAACTGGCAAGATCCATAACATCAATGCAGAGCTTGAGTATGTTGGCAAGGAGATCCTTGACGGCCTCATGCTCAACCAGGCTCTTCTGAATGGCGAGGGAACAAGTTACGCCAGCGGACAGATTGGCGCTGAGGCGCTCATCATGCGTCTTGAGACATGGCGAAGCGAACTCAAGGAATGGGTCGAGAAGCGAATCTTCTTGCCCATTGCCAAGATGCAGGGGTTTATTGACGAAGAGGAGTCGAAGCTTGCGGGCGAGACTGTCTTCTTGTATCCTCGCATCAAGTGGGAGGACATGCGGCTGCGGGATAACAGCAACCTGCAGCAGATGTTCATTCAGTTGAATCAGACAGGCAAGATCTCTGATCGCACGCTTCTTGAGCAGTTCGATCTCAACTACGACCAAGAGGTTGAGAGAATCCGAGAAGAGCAAGTTCAGGCTATGCAGGATGGTCAGCTTATGCCTGGTATGGGAGATCCCATGGCGGGCGGAGGCGGCGCTCCGATGCCTGGCGGCATGGGAGGCATGGGCGCTCCCGGAGGAGGAGCAGCAGGCGGCCCTCCCGGCGCAGACCCGATGGGCGGAGGCATGGACCCGATGGGCGATGGTATGGGCGGAGGCGCTCCGATGGCTCCTCCCGGCGCAGCCCCTCCTGGCGGAGGCATGGCAGCCGCAGCGGATGCCGCATCGCCCGGCAAGGTCTACAAGAAGGGTAAAGCTCCGAAGTCCGAAGGCCCAAGCGAAGAAGAGTTGGCGGCGCAGCAGCCCGTTACGATTCAGCTAACTGGACCAGAGGCTAAGCTGTTCCGAGCAATGAGAGACATGAGGTTGCCTCATGCTGTTTACGCTCAGTTCAAACAGTATCGTCCTGGTAATCAGCAGCCGTATGTTATGGACTTTGCCATTCCTGAGCTTCGACTCGATATCGAGGCAGACGGAGATAAATGGCATACGGAGTTTGATGATAAGCAGAGAGATCAGCGAAGAGATATGGACCTTGCCCATATGGGATGGTCTGTTCTGAGGTTCTCGGAATCTGCTATCAACGAGAACATCGATCAGGTTGAGCAGATATTGCAGCAGAACATCTCTGAACTTGTCAAAGAACACAAAAACCTGAAGAAGTCGGCTTCGGTAGGAGAAGTTGAACTTCAGATAGAAGTAAAGACAAGCGAAAGCCTTAGCGATGATATCGCAAATGGTTACACAAGCATCTCGGTGGTCAAACCAAAATGAGAGTATTCGACCTCAATAAGTATGCTCGCCACGGCGGACGAACTCCCATCAAGGAGCGAGGTATCAAGTGGGAAGAGGCATACGAAGAGAGGTCTGCTCCTCTAAAGAAGAGATTTGACAAGCAGATTGGCCCTGGCGCTTACTACCGCTGGGAAGGTCATGATGTCACAACGAACTCTGACTACTACGTTGTTGTTGGTCCCTCGATTCAGAAGAATGTAGGCAAGATGTTCTTTGCGGGAGTTAAGAAGCTTCCGCCTGAAGCAGAGCGCAAAGAGAAGAAGTCGTATTCGCCGTATGGCGAGTATTTTCCGTCTATGAAGGCGGCTCTTGCGTATGCGAATGATAAGTGGGGAACGCCAGTGCCAAAGGGCGCTCCTGAATACAAGAAAGACCAGTTGGCACACGTTGATATCCCGGAGCATGTCAAGGCATGAGCAAGAACTTCTACAGTTCGTTTCGGGGCCTAAGTCGCACGGCTGATATGGCGCTGAACCCTGGCGAGGTCGATTACGGCAATCGTCAAGGTCTTCGTTGGCATCGTTTTTCGCCTGGTCAGTTTCAGGGCGAGAATAGCCTTCCTGAAGAGGCTTCGGGCACTATCTCGAACATGATGAACAGGTTCAAGGAAGAGTTCTCTCAGTTTAGGATGAATCCTCAGACCGAGCAAGTCATCACAAAGTTTCGCGGAATGATCTTTGCGATCTACGCTCACGATACTGCATTGAGCGGTCAGGGCGCAGACGAGATTCCGCCCGAGCTTCAAGAGACAGCAGAGTTTGTTCGACAGAACCATCTCCGCATGATCCCCAACGGTACAGAAAAGTCGATCGGTACAGACTTCTGGATTACTCACAACGCTCATGCATATGCGGATTTGTTCCCGAACGACGTTCAGAAGGTGCAGAAATCAAGCCCCGAATCGATTGTCCCTTTGAAGAGCGAAGGACAGCGATCGAAGGCCGAGCAAGCAGATATTCCTCACGGAGATCTTGTTGTTGCGCCTCGCGGTCGAGGATACGGACCTTTCATCGATTGGGATGGCAATCTTGAGCCGATCCTTCGAGGTCAGGCTGCGACGAACACAGAGAAGTTTTTCGTTGACAACCTTCGTATGGGGGCAAGTCTTGTTTCGATGCCTCAGGGACCGAGGGGTCCGATCGTTTCTGCTCGTCGTATCAATCTTCGAGCGGGAGATCGAGACAATGTTCGTCTTCGAGATGAGCAAGCTCGCCGACTTGAGATCTACAACGACGCTATTCGCAATGAGACAGCTTACAGACTCTTCAATGATGAGGAGGGAGCCATTTATGCGAAGAACGTCTCTACCGAAGAAGAGTTCTATCTGACCGAACAGCAGGTTCAAAGTATTATTCGACCTGAACAACTCAATAGGCCGTTCTTTGTTAGACCTGCAAAGGGTCAGCCTATCTCAAGCATCAGAGAGGGTCAGTGGCGAGTCACTGATGAACTGAAGAACCATCTTGCAACCACTGACGCTCCTGTTGGTTTTCAGGCGCTTACTGCTCTTCGAGAGCATCTCGACAACTCATACAGAGAGCAGCATGGCGTAGCGATGCATGCCCCGTATGAGGGCTTCAAGATCATCATGATCGGCCCGTCGTTTTCGAACCCAAAGAACTTGGGCGAAGGACAGACGCAGAGTTTGCCTGGTTTTGCAACTCATTTGACTGCAACAGATCCAGAGGTACAGCCCGAAGGTCCGATTGATGTCAACAGGGGTATCAACTGGGTTGTTATCTCGAATGAGATCCGTCCGAACCAACAGGACCGCATGAACCCATGGACAAGAGTCCAGGGTAAGAGCGAGCGTTCTGCTTCTTTTGCAACGCCTCAAGAGGCAGTCCAGTATGTCATGAGTCAGTATGTAGATGCTGACGTTCCTGGTAATCAGTCTGTCCTTTCCGCTACTGCAGAATCGCTTGTAGAGGCCGATCGGGCATTGAATGCTGCTTTGAAGATGCCAGCGGGAGGATTGCCTGCGGCACCGCCTCCGCAGCAAATCTCAGCCCCCACTGTAGAAAATCCTGCAGCTACGCCGATACCAGAAGTGACGCAGCCTCAGCCGGTCGATTCAACGAATCGAATGGCTTCGAGTACCCTTCGGGCGACTCTTCGACGACTGAAACGATAAGAAAAAGAAGGAATTCTCCCGCAACGATGCTAAACCATAGATTACAGAACGTCTTCGCGCGCGTGAGGAGAACCCCATGAGTTCCAAAGGCTTTATCAAATGGGCGTCAGGTCCAATGCCGGCAGAAGTTGTCCATCTGCCAAAGACAGACGACTGGAAGTATCTAAACACATCTCGTGTTAAGGTTGCCGGTATCGATAAAACCAAGGATACTGATCTTGGCGGCTTTGATCTGAGCGCCGCCGTTGACGAGCATCCCAACCATCTTTTTGTCAAGGCATTCGCTATCAAGGCTGATGAGGTCAATGATAACGGCGATGCCTTTTCTGCTGATGAGCTAAAGAAGGCTGCGGAAACATTCATTGATTGTCCCGTCTTTGTAAACCATCAGAACGATGATGTTGAGAAGGCAAGAGGCAAGGTTGTTCACGCATGGTGGGACAACGATCAGCAGGGTATCTATGTCATCAACAGAGTTGACAAGGAAGCTTACCCTCAGTTGGCCCGAGGCATTGAAGAAGGTTACATCGTCGGAACTTCAATGGGCGCTCAGGTAGGCCATTCGGTCTGCTCTGTCTGTCACAACAAGGCTCATGTTGCTGACGAGTTCTGCTCTCACATCAAGGAGCGTAAGGGCAAGAAGTATAGCGGCGCGCATCAGTGCAACTATCACAAGAGCCCTGGCGCTCCCAAGGACGATTGTCCTGCTTGCGGCTGCAAGAAGGGGTCCAATAAGGAGTTGAACCATAAGGAAGCTCAGATTTTTGAGTGGAACTATGATATCAACTTCATTGAAGACAGCTTTGTTGTCAACCCTGCTTGTCATGACTGCCTGGTTTGTGATGTTCTAAACGTTCCCGAAATCGAGAAGGTTGCGAACGTTAATATCGATAAGCTCCGCAAGGTTGCTTCTGCGATTCAGACCGCTGTTGATGGCGGCAAGATTGCGAAGAAGGCAGGAACGAAAGAGATTACCGCTCTCAATGAGGCTATGACCCTCATGGAGGGCGTTACCCGTTCGATGATGGCTCAGAAGCAGCTTGTGTCCATGGAGTACGTCAGCGACATTGTTGAGCAGTTGGCGAAGCTTCAGGAAACAACCGATGAGTTGGTAGAGATGGGTTACAGTCAACTCCCATCGCCGCCTGAGTCGGAAGTTATTTTTGGTAATCAGCAGGCTGCATCTCCTGTTGAGGGCGGAGCAACTCAGGTTTCCGATCCGAACATGATGCAGTCGCAGCAGCCCCAGATGTCGGCAGGCTCGCCGTCAGGTACTACAAGTTCTCCGGTAGGTGATGGGTTGGCAACGATCACAAAGCCAACTTTTTCAAAGTCTGAGAAGGAATTTTTGACACAAGCCGAGAACATCAAGGAGAGTATCCGCAGGATAGCGAGCGGTTTCAGCGCCGACAGGGGGTTGATCCATTCAAGGAGAGAATCTGTGTTGAAGTCGGAGCATACTTACGCTGCGGAGAATGGCGACCTGAAAATCGTCATTGCTCATACTGAGGATGGCGAATGTCACGTTGCCGAGTTCAAGGGAACGCAGCTTCGTAAGCTGACAAATGCCGATGAGTTTGGTAATGAGATGCGAATGCTCATTGCTAACGATCCCCAGAATGCTGCACAGAGGATTCTAACACAAACGTCTGAGTCCAAGGAGTCGAGAGAGGCTATGGCAAACTCAAATAACAAGAAGACCGCTGCTGGTCGCGGAGTTACGGAAGAGCAGACTGAGATGATTACTCAGAAGCAGCTTGATGCTGCTGATCTTCCGGAATACACAAAGCGTCAGGAAGACAGCTACGAAACGATCACCGAAGGCGATGAGCAGATTGGCGGCACCGAGCGTTACAACGATGTAACGACTGCAAGCCCTCAGACTCGCCGAGGTTCTTACGATGTCATCACTCAGGAGCAGCTAAACGCTATTACTGAGGGGCATCTTTCTCGTTGGAAGGACTTCCCTGAAGTCATCACCGAGAAGCAATGGGACGAGATGAGCCGTACCGTCGATGCGATCCTTCCTGAGGATTGGACCGAGGAAATCACTCAGGCTCAGCTTCTCAACCTCCGAGACAACCACCGTTGGGAAGATCCCAACGTCATCACTCAGGGTCAGCTTGATAATCAAGGCAGCACGATGCCTGATATCGGCGACACCGCACGTTGGAAGGCCGCTGGCCGAGATCCTGCCTCGCTTGTCAAGGCAGCCGCCAAGTCGGTTTCCGACGCCATCGCTAACTACGGTCTCTCTCCGCAGGATGTTGCCAACGCAGTTGCGTCGGTTACGACATCTCCTCATGCGCAGATGAAGGCTTCGTATCTGACCCTTATCAACGCTGTCCCATCGAAGATCGCTGGCCGTCAGGCTGAGCGAGATCGTCGCAGCTACTTCGAGAGAGTCGCAAACCGTCGCGCAGATGGTTTCAGCGCCGTCGATGGTTTGCTTGCATCCATGGCCGACAACGTTGGTTACTTGAAGTCCAACAACCTGATTGATGCGGTACGTCGCATTGTTCAGGACAAGACAGCTTTTGCGAAGGCCGAGAAGAACGCCCGTACTGCTATCAAGCAGGCTCAGTCGGCGGAAGCTCGGCCCGTTTCGTATGACGATGGCCTCGCTGCGGCTCTTGCCGAGTTTGTCAACGAGGACGGTCTCACCAAGGTTTGCGGAGCCCTCTCTGAGATCTCTGTCAAGCCTTCTAAGGGCGGCGACTTTGTTGCTGCGGCCTTCAAGTTCGCTTCTGAGCATGAGGAAATCGAGGATGAAGTCATCCTTGCTTCTGTTGACATCGATGAAGAGGCGGGCACCTTCGAGGTTGTTCTGAAGGACGTTTCTGCTGCTACCGAAGAGGAAGTTGAGCGATTCAAGCAGGCTCAGGTTGCTAACTTCGGAGACAAGAAGGCAGAGCCGTTTGGTAAGAAGGACAAGAACGAGAAGGGCAAGGAAGACGCAGACGGCAAGGAAGATGATGCCGATGCTGAGGGTTGCGGAACCATGGCGGGTTCGAAGGGCGGTCAGAAGACTGCTCGTTCCGAGCGTCGTCAGCAGATGCTCCGCGAGGCTCAGTTGATGGGCGGTCAGATGCCAACCGATATGGGCGCTGGCGGCGGAGGCGGAGCATCGCTTCCCGCTCCTCCTGCTGAGGGCGGCGCTCCTGTTGAGTCGTTCGATGGAGGCCTTGATGACATGGGCGAGGAAGGATTCGATGAGGATCTTATGCCCAAGCCGCCCGGCGCTATCTGCCCTGTTTGCGGTTCCGATGACGTTGACGTTGTTGACGGCAGAGGCAAGTGCAACAACTGCGGAGCCGAGTGGGACATCGAAATCATGATTAACGTCCGCAAGTGGCCTGGTATTACTGACCAGGGCGAAGAGGACGACACTCTTGGCGGCGAAGCCGGCGAAGAGGGCGAAGGTTTTGCTCTCGATGAGGACAACCCCATCGAGGAGAGTCTGCCTGTTGCCGCAACCACTCGCTTGACCGATTTCTCGCTCAAGAAGATGGCAGAGGCCAACATCAGCCTTGGTTCTGTAAGTCCTTACAGCGGCACAACCGAAACTTACCGAGTCGGCAAGACCGCCGATGGCGCTACGGAGTTCCACTGCTTCAGCAGCGGTCAGAGGTACTTGGTAAGAGCAGCCCAGAAGGGCGACAAGGTTTACGCTCGTTGGGAATGGACGCCTCGCTTCAGCGAGCCATGCCAGAACTGCAGCCGAGTCCGCAAGACCTTTGCGAAGGCCCTTGCTAACCGCAACCTCACAATGGAGAAGTTCCAGTCGCTCTCTGCACGAGATCGCGGCAAGTTGATCCTTGCGATGAACAACGAGGGAACTTTCAAGACTGTCAAGACCGCATCGAAGAACGAGTCGATCTCCAAGACCTTCAAGGAAGTTTACGCTTTCGGTCCTGGCGACAAGTTCCCTGTTGAGTCTTGCCGAGAGAAGCTTGCTCGTCGCTTCGGCGAAGATGCGATTGCTTTGAGCGGCCCATGCCACGGCAGCAACCTTGTTGACTGCGTATGCAAGAGCCTCAAGTCGGCAGGAGTATACAGCAACGGTCTTGCTGTCAAGATTGCTCAGATTTGGGCGGATCGAGACGGCTGCATCGAATGCTTCGAGGACAACATCCGCTCTGGCTTCACGGCTGAGCAGTCGTCTCTCATCTGCGAGAGCATGAAGCAGGTCTTTGCTCAGCCCATCGAGATGTTTGCTGATGAGCTTGAGAATGGCTTCGACGATGGAGGAAACGACGGAGGCTTCGATGATGGCGGCGATGAGGTCGGCTTCTTCGAAGAGGATGTCAACCCGTTCGGCGGAGACGAGGCTGCTGGCTTCGTAACGATCGAGCTTCCGATTGATGTTCTTGAGCAGGTTGATGAGGCTCTTGATGTTGCTTTGGGCGAAGATCCTGCTCTTGAGGGACATCACGACGAGGGAATCCTTCCCGAGGGCGACGTAGAGGTTGAAGTCGGCGACGAGGTTGCCGATGGCCTTGAGGACGCAACCGAGAATGCCCTTGACGCAGCGGTTGATGTTGCTGATGAAGTCGTTGACAGTCTCGAAGGCGAGGTTGAGGACGACGGAGACGGCGATGATGACGGCGGCGACGACAACGGCGGGGGCAACCCGTTCGGCGGCGATGAGTCTCACGACGATGAGGGGTCCGATCCTCTTATGGCAGAAAATCACACAGGAAAGAAGGAATCTTATGCAGAAACTTCAAATGAAGATGACAGCGAGGATTCCGAAGAGGAAGTCACAATGCGAGAGGCTGAGGCTTTGGCCGACAACCTGAAGCGCGGTAAGATTTCTCAGACTGGTCGAATCAGTCTTGATCTTGACGGAGTGCTTGCGGCGCTCGGCAAGAACGCCCAGTCGAATCTTCACCAGACGAACGTCCAGGACGACGCTGACATTCAGCCGACTTCCGGTAAGAACAAGTCTCAGATGGGTCACGAGGACAAGTTGACCCTTGCTGATCCAGATGCCCCTTCCGCAGGAGCGGGCGCAACGATGGGCAAGGAGTCGGGCGACCTCGTACCTGAGAACAACACAAACGTCCCCAACGGCGGCGGCGAGATGGGTCATGAGGCCGATCAAGGCTACACCGCTGAGAAGGGCGATCAGCACACCGGCGGCGAAGACGGCGCTGGTACTTCGAAGGCAGCTTCGAACGGACACAAGAACTACCGTACCGCTGAAAGAGTCGGCGACCTTGCGGAGAGCTTGATCCGAGTTGCCGAAGAGAAGAAGCTCGCTCCTCCTGCTCCGCATGAGGATGATGAGGACATTCAGCCTGTTCAGGAGAACAAGGATCACTCGCACTCGGGCAACGAGATCAAGCCCCGAGAGGGAGATGACGGTCCTGATGCTCCCGAGCAGGGTAATGCAAGCTTCATGGGTCATGAGGAAGAGTCCATTGGCGACGTTCCGAAGAGCCCAGAGCATCACCCCGAGTTCCCCGCTGGCGGCGGACAGAACTCGAAGTATGACAGAAATGAACGCTACGCCCCTGAGAAGCAGGAGCGTGACAAAGGCACGGTCATCGCACGTCGCGATGAGGAGTCCCTTGCGGCCCGAAAGAAGGCTGCTCAAGTCCTTGCAGGTAAGATGGTCGCAAGCGGCCTGATTCAGCCTGCACAGATCGTCGATAAGATCGCTCAGCTTGAGCGTTATCAGATCGAGCAGATCGCGGATCTTGAGAAGTCGATCTTTGGCGGAGCTTCGAGGAAAGGGCTCGACGCCGTAGCGAAGGGAGCGCAAACCCCTCTCGTCGTCAATGCTTCGGCGAATGAGCGAGAACCGGCAGGAGAGCTAAGGACAAAGCTGCAGAGCTTGTTCACGCTCGACCGTCGTAACCAACTCGCTGATTCTGATGACGATGCGCAACTCAGGAATGGATACAGGTAAAGAATACCTAACGAGGAGATAGAACAATGGCTTTGATTCCTGTTTACCACGTTGTTCCTTCGTACTACCCCGTCGATCCCGACTACGATGCGGTCAACAGCCCGATCATCATGGGTATGTTCGTTACGCTTCAGTCGAACGGCTATGTAGCGAAGGCAAATGCAACCAACGCAATCGGTATCGCTGGCGACTCGATCGCTACCGACTCCGGTTACACCCCTTATGCTGCTGATATTGTCATCAGCGGTAACGGCGCGACTCGCTCGACTTCGAACCGAGTTTCGGACTTCTTCGACGAGACGCGCGGCTCTGGTAAGCTGACGGTTTACCACAGCGGAGGCGAGTTCTGGACCGACCAGTACGAGTCTTCGATTGCGGCTGACCCCCCAGCGGCGGTATACAGCAGCGCGAACGCACTGCTTGACGACTCCGGATCTGTTTCCGTTGGTCGTTTGATCGAAGGGCCTACGGACTACCCCAGCGGTGTTCCGGGTACTGATACGCAGGGATCGATTTCCCTCGGTCAATACATTAGGTTCAAGCTCAGCCTCTAAACCCGAGGCAAGAGTAGAGAAGGTTTGAAACTTTGAGTCTCTGACAGCAGAGGCATCATAAGAGCAAACACTTAGGAGGTAGAATAATGTCTTTCACCAAGAATCTCTCTGATGACCAGAAGGAAGAGGTCATCGCACAGGCTCTTGAGACTGACGAGGGACGCACCGCTCTTGCTCAGGCTATGGTCGAGCCCATCCGTCGTTCTCTTGAGTACCAGGCAGTTGGTCGTAAGCTGCTCATGGTTGACGAGCTTCCCCAGGGCGCGCTTGCCCGATACGAGCGCGACGTTGCCGCTATTGCGCACGTCGTCTCCCGTCGAGGCGCTGTTCCTGACCAGATCCAGGAAGGCGAGGAAATCCTCGTTCCGACCTGGGAGATCGCGGCTAACCCCACGATCCGTCTCTCCGAGATCAAGGCGCGTCGCTTCTACATCGTAGACCGCGCGCAGATCAAGGCCAAGGAAGCCATCCAGAAGGAGGAAGATTCGCAGATTTTCAACGCGCTCATCGCAGCCGTTGACAACCGCGCAGCTAACCCTCTCTTCGCTGACGATGCTCAGATCGTCCAGGACGGTTCCTCGCTCAGCACGACTTCGCTCAACGCAGCGTTCCGTCTGATCGAGCGTCACGACCTGGTTGCGACCAAGATCGTTATGCACGCCAACCGCTACGCAGATGTCCGTACCTTCGGTAAGGACTTCTACGACGAGGCCACCACTCGTGAGATCCTCACGACTGGTCTCTACGGTCACCTCTGGACCGCCGACATCCACGTTTCGTCGCGCATGCCGCCCGAGACTGTTCTTGTCGTCGCTTCGCCAGACACCGTTGGCGCGTTCCCGATCCGTCAGGACATCACCGTCCTGCCCGCAGACGACCCCAAGAAGCTCCGCCTCGGATGGGTCATCTACGAGGAAGTCGGCATCGCCATCATCAACGACTACGCAATCTCGAAGATCGAGGTTGCCGCAACCAGCTAATCTGATTAGCTGACCAAGAGTCTCTCTCACGGCCCCTTTCGAGGGGCCGTTTTTTTATGCGCTCAGACAAATCTTGCCGATATAGAGTAAGGCGGGTATTGCGTGAAAGCTTACAGTGATAAGCCAGCAATGCCGAAGAACCTGAAGAGCATTTGATAGGAGTCCAAAATGCAGATCGAAGTCACACTTGCAGAACTTAACAGCGTAGTCGAAGGTCTCAACAAGCTCGTTGAGACGCCCATGCCAGCCAAGTACGCCTTTCGCTTTGGCAAAGTAGCCAAGCAGCTTCAGGGCGAACTACAAGAGTTGCAGCAGCAACGCAACGAGCTTTACAAGAAGTACGGCGAGCAGCAGGAGAATGGATCGCTCACGATTCCGCCCGCCAAGGTCAACGACTTCTACGGCGAGGTTGAGGAGCTTCTCAAGGAGAGCGTCAACGTCAACTTCGAGCCCATGCCGCTGTCCGCCATTGGCGATAGCGAGGTTTCGATTGCAACGATGGCCTGGCTCGATAAGTTCTTCGTTGATGACCTGAATCCTGATGAGCCTGCGTCGGAGGTTTCCGAAGAGTCTCAGGAGGAGGAGGCTGTAGCGGCGGGCGCGTAATACGATGTCAGGAGGCATCTCATGCGCAGTATTAAAACAGCAGGCTATAGCGTTTCTCTACCGATTGACAAGAAAGACTATCCGCCGATCAAGGGTATGGAAGGTCCAATGAGGATGCCGAATGGCAAAGTCCTCTATTACGACCCGAAGCAGAAGCAATACTATGATCGCAAAACTGACATGTTTGTGCCTGTAGAGGACGCAATGGCAACGCCGCCTCCGAGGGATGAGAGCTTTTTCCCGCACAACACTCGAACTGCTGCCAAGAAGTCTCCATGCTGGGACGGCTATGAGCAGGTCGGCATGAAGGACAAGAACGGCAGAGAAGTTCCTAACTGCGTACCGAAGAACAAAGAAAGCGCCAAGCACGATAAGGGTTCAGAGATCTACAAAGAGGGCGACGAAGAACGTAAAGAGTCTTCAACGAAGACTCGTTTGTTCAAGCTTTAGTTGAAAATCCTAACTGGACTCCAACTGCTAACGAGAGGCCCTGCCGTTTGGTGGGGCCTTTTCTTTGAGAAGCCGATAGAGTAAGTATGAGATTTCGCAACACAACAGGTAACTCGATATACCTTGAAGACATCGATCGCCATATTCCCTTCGAAGAAGACAGGGAGTTTGAGATCGACGTTGACGATGTGAAGAAGAGCTTCACCTTCCAGAACCTCGCTGTTCTTGGAGCGGTTGAGATCATCGAGCATGGCGAAGAACGAGTAGAGAAGAATCTGATCCGCTTCGCGCGCGAACGCGCTGAGCATGCGGAGAAAGCAGAAGACGAGGAGCCTCGCATGGCAAGCGGAGATACGCCTGAAGTCATTATCAAGGGTCACTTCTATGAAGCAGGCGGATACGCAAAGGTCAATCGAAATCTCGCAATGGGATTGCGGGCTCTTGGGACCAATGTCGAAATCAACCCGTTCACGACAAAGCGAAACGATCTGAACGAGTTTGAAGTTCGTGCATTGGCTCCTATGAAGAAGAGGCTCGGCAGAGGGGCAATCAAGATCGATAGCATCATCCCGTCTTTCAGCGAGATGAGCGTTCAGCATCCGTACTCGATTCTGTATACGACGGTTGAGGCAGCAAGCATCCCTGAGCAGTTTGTAGAGATCTGCAACCGCTACAACGAAGTTTGGGTTACAGCGGATTTCTGCAAGCAAGTCATGGAAAAGTGCGGCGTTCGCAAGCCTATCTATGTCATGCCTCCCGGTATCAATCTCAAGACTTTCCATCCAGACTATGAACCATATGACTTCTCTCCGTCTCTCAAGTCATTTGTATTCTGCGCGCTCGGACAGTGGCAGCCTCGGAAGGGTTGGGATGCTTTGGTCCGAGCATATTTGACAGAGTTTAGCGGAGATGATGATGTGTCGCTGCTTGTTGTGAGCCGCTATCAGTATTCTTCGGAACGCAGCGGCGTCATCAAGACCGAGATCGACAAGCTCATCAAGAAGTATGGCGGAGACAATCCTGCCCATATTGTTCGTTGTCGCAGGGTGATTCCTGAGTACGAACTTCCTCGCATTTACAAGGCATGCAACGCATTTGTTCTTCCGTCTCGCGGGGAAGGCTTTGGGTTGCCTTACGCAGAGGCATCATTGTGCGGTTTGCCTTGTATCGCCACGAATCACAGCGGTCATACGATGTTTCTCAAGGGCGATAACTCGATCCTTGTAGACATTGATCGCCTTGAGAAGATCCCCAAGGGGTCGATGCATGTCCATTACTGGGATGACCAGTTGTTCCCGTCGCTGAGGTCGCAAGACTTCATTGACAACTTCGGCGGGGCGATGAGAGATGCGTATGACTATTACGATGAAGCTCTTGAGCGTAACGAACGTCTTCAATCGTTGCTCAAGGAGCAATACAGCTTCCGTGCCTCCGCACAACGAGCGAAGGATAGGATTGACGAAATCTGGAAGACGCTGAAGGAGTAAAAGATGATTGTATTGATCGATGCAGAAGCCGGGAAGGTTATTGTCTGCGACAAACAGACCAGGGAATACAGTATCAACGATATCAACAGTATCGCTGCCGCTATTTCTGGCAAAGAGGTTTACTACGTTACCTCTGCTGATATGGCAAGCGGCGATGAGGTCGTTGGTTTGTTGAGCCAGATCACGGGCAAGTTTCCGAATCCTTCGGAGATCACAACCATACAGCCTACTGATGAAGGCGAGTTTCTTCATCCGTCGAAGAACAGGCAGATCATTATCATCGGGACAGATGGTAGAGAGTTTCAGTTCCGAGGTATCTTTGATTTCAAGAGATTGTCGTCTGTGCCTCCCGAGGTTATGGAGAGCGAACAGATGCAGATGTTCTTGCAGAGCGGCGTGATTGAAAAAGTTGACGCTCAGCGCAAGAAGGAAATTGTTAGCGAGTTTGAAGTTCGAACTTCAGAACGCCGAAAGAGACAGCAGGCGCAGGAGGATTCAATCCTTGTCAAGGATTCAACTCCTGGGGCAGCGTCGAAGGCTGCGGTTGATGGGATCGCAAATGGCGAGGAAGATATTGCGCCAGAGATTTCCATCTCGGGCGAGGTTTCTTTCAAGCGAGAAGATCACTCCGAGCATCATCAGAACATGAAAAACTTGGGTTTGTAAGTAATGAAAACACTGGTTATTTGTCATGGGGAGCCGTGGGAGGCCCTTGCTTCCACGACGCTTATCAAGAGTCTACAGAGGGAGGATGAGAGGCTGAAGCTCACATGGGTTTCTCGCCCTGATACATCGTGTCTCTTCAAATACAATAGCAACATCGATGAGCTTCATGAAGAAACAACTCTCCATGACAAGTTCGACAGAGCTATCAACCTGACGCCCACAGAGGCCGCAGGACGCATTCTGTCGGAAGTCGAGGCCTCAGAGAAGCTGGGCTACTCGTACTCGTCAGACGGCATCCAGCCGCTCAATGAGGGAGCAGCCGAGGTTCTGCCGATTTTGCGGGGCGAAGAGACCAAGCGAAACTATTTTCAGGTCATGTTTCGAATTGCGGACATGACTTGGAAAGGAGAGGGGTATGATTTCTCGTACTATCCTCGCAACAAGATGAAGAAAAGGAAGACAGGCGTTGCCATTAGCGATGATTCTCTAAGGGAGTTCATCAAAACCAATCTCGAACTGAATCAGTCTGAGTTGTGGCATGTGCCTATGCGGGAAGACCTTCTCAAGCGAATCGATGAGGTCAACAGGGTCAGGCAGTTGATAACGGACGATTTGTTTACCGCGCATGCTGGTATTGCCATGCGTAAGGACGTTGAGTTTCTTGATACCCAGGGACTAAACATGTCGATTGAGTTCTTTGGGAAAGGGAGCCATTACCGTATCAGTCATGCCCTCCGTAACCTTCAAATGCAACCGAAGCAATCCTAAGAATGCAGTAGGCAAGCTTCGTAAGAAAACGGTTTACACTCCGTCGATGATCGGATTCGATGGAGTGAAAGGCGATGGTCTCGGCGTTCGTATCTGCATCATTGATACAGGATACCCGAGACACGAGAACATTCCATTCTCGGCATCAAATACAATCGATTTCACAAGCTCCAAGTCTGCCGCCAAGGATACTCATGGTCACGGAACCGGAGTAGCAGGCATACTCAAGGCCCATGGAGGGTCTATTGAGGGGATGGTGCCGAAGGCGGAGATCTTCTACGCTAAAGGGCTCTCCGATGAAGGAGAAGGCAGCCACGGCGCGGTACAAGCATCAATACTCTATGCTATCGTGAAGCAAGTAGACATCATCGTCATGTCTTTTGGGTCAGAGATCCGGCACCCTACGCTTCATGATGCAATCAAGAAAGCGTACCATAGCGGCATCTCTCTCTTTGCAGCATCGGGTCAAACTTTGCGATCGACGAAGGATTCCGATTACCCTGCAAGGTTTCCTGAGGTCATGTCAGTCGGTTATTCATCTACCAACTTTCCTACGGCAGGATCGTCGGATGCGCCTCATATTGCGATGCCCATAAAGGGATTGCAAACAACGTTCCTCGGAGACAAATTCATCAAAATGAACGGAACGAGCGCCATCACGCCAGCTATCGCAGGAGTAGCTGCGATTCTGCTTCAGAACAACCGCTCTGTTCGTCAGGCAAATCAGCCTGGCTTTCTCTATGACAAGCTGATCTCTCTTTGTCGTCCCGATCGAAGGAGTTAAGGCTCATCTGTGAGAAAAATAAAAGACTGAGCGAGGTAGAGATATGCCCTGGGTCCCCAACAACAAGAAGCGATCGGATGGCGTAACGGGGCCTGTTGATGCCTCGGATGTCACATACACTCCGGTCGATGAAAGCAACTGGGGAGGGGCTGATCCTGGTAACGTAGATGATGCCCTTGATGACCTCGCGGAGTGCTGTACCACGAACTCAGACATCATCGACCAACTTGTCCCGCCTAACGCCCCTTCTCTTGATGATATAGAGGAAGAGTTGGGCAGCAATGGAGTTGCAGGAAACCTCTCATTTGGTTCTGCAAATGCTATTGCAGGATACCAGAATCATCCAACATATGATGTAGACGATCTCATGCCGAATACCGGCGATGAGTTGGGGATTTATGGTTCGGACACAGTAATCGTGGCAACTCTGAACGATGATGTTGCTGCGGAAGCAAACGGAGCATATCCGGCTGACGCATTTAGTCCTGGCAATGAGGGGACGCTTCAGTTGCTTATTGATGTAGCTGGGGTAGAGACCGTCATTCATTCGGTTGATCTTTCAACCTTTGGATCGGGTCTAAGTCAAAATGCTCAAGGATCAGGGTTCTCGCTTAGCGCTTCAACGCCTGTTGAGTTCCCTAATGGATCAACATTTCCCTCAAGGCAGTATAGAACAGGGCTTGTCGTTGTTGCTTCGACTGAGAATCAAGACGGATACAATAAAGTCCTCGTCAAGCATATTACTTCGGACGGAACGAATACGACCAATGCTATCGAATGGATTATTGACAACGTTGATACTGCTACATCTTTCAATACGGGAACTTTTTCGTCTCTCAACACATCTGGAAGCAAGTATCTGTCTGGCGTTGAGTATCATACGAGCATCTCTGCAACCTACAACATAACTATCAGCAATGCCTACCGAAACACTTATTCGGACAGCGGTTCGGCAATAACCCATCCAACGAACGATAACTGTTCGATATCATCTTCAGCGATACCCATCCTTCAGCCAGACGATGAATCAGACACGATTGTTCTTGCAAAGACATGCACTCTCGATCAGACAAGGGTTATCAGAAATGTAGTTGGTCAGAACAGTCAATACGGTTTCAGAGTTAGCACTCGCGTAGACAGAACTGTTCAGACAGATTCAACGTCTGCAAACGCATCTGATTACGAGTTTTGTTTTGATAACGCTTCGGCAAACAGTACCGATCTCGATCATACTTTCAATGATGAGGCATACAGGATACCGAGCAATGCTAACTTCAACAATGATCTGTCATCAACTTGGGATGAGACCATTTCTCTTGTGAGCGCAACGGCGGGCTATTCCGATGGCATTCAAACAATCAATGGCGGACTTGATTATCCAGAGGAGAACTTTGGAACGATTGCTGATGGACCCGCTGGCAACCCTGACTATTCGTCGGCTTCTGGATCTCGAACGTACTATGGCTACTTCACAAACAGTACGGCAACGGGCAACTTTCGATTGACGGTTCAGGGTACGGCTACTCTTATCGCGGAGACAACAAGCTTCACAAATGGAACAAATCAGGTCAAAATATCTCTCAAGTGGCCGAACTATGACAGCGGCAGCAGCGACTCGGGCACGGGAACAGGATGGCTCGATGTTACGCAGGCCTTCATTCAGGGGAACTGGGCAGACGGAGATGGGTGCTATTCGGCTTCGCTTGGTAACGACCAGACGATTCCAACAACAAACCTCGGAGTCACGATTGGAACTCGTAGTTCTGCCGATAGCTATGACAAGGTGTATTACCGCATAACCGTACCGCAGGGCTGGACAGGAGAAATAACCAGAGTTGCGATAACTTGGAACGCAAGCTAAATGCCGTTTACCGATGAATCACAAATCAAGGTAGCTTTCAAGAAGCTCATCGGTCGAGCGCATACGACGAACGACAAAGAGTTCTTCAACGAAGCGAAGTTCAGCCAGATTTCGATCTTCGCTTTCGAAGTCTTTGGTCAAGAGATCCCTTCAGATCCTCAGGCTGCTGTCGATGCAGGGCTTGTCGAGTATGTCGAGGCGGATCTTGTTCTTGACGGTACGTCGAATGGCAAGAGCTATGTTGCGCGATTTCCTGCTGGCTACAATGGCTACTTTGGGTCGGGCGTTGCCGGTTCTGATATCGGGCCTATTGCCTCTGCGATCCCTGCGTCGATCAATAGCTCTCTTGTAGATTCCGGTCATACAGGCGGTTTTGCTCCGGGGTTGTACGATAACGGCGTTCTTGTGCCTGCGACTTCGACCGAGGATTGGGTTTTCGATCCGGTCGCCATGATCGTTACTTCTGAAGACGATTTGAGCCTTGCTTCAACGGGCACGCTTCAGATCTACCTGTATATTGGCGATACAGTCCAAGACCATATCAACAACACAAACAACCCGCATGAGGTTGCCCTTGCTGACTTGATCGATCTCAACATCTCGGGCTCTATGGCTCCCGATGATGGCGATCTCCTCATCTTCGTAGGCGGATCTCTCAATGAATGGCAAACAATTCCTTCGTCGTCAGTGGGAGTCACTGACCACGGAGATTTGACTGGTCTTTCTGATGACGATCATACGCAATACGTCACAAACAGTCCTGCTCTTGATGCAAGAAACGTAATCCAGCCAACCTCAAGTCCTCGTCGAGCGCTTCGTATCATGAGTAGCTCGGATGGTCCTGGTACTTGGGACTTCTTTGATGTCACTGAGGCTGGCGGCACTCAGTTGATGAGGTTTGAGAACGATTCGGGCGACTACAGTCTCTACTTTGAGAATGGTCTTGCCACGATCTTTGACACAAACACTTACTTCAACAATTTTGTTGCGCTTACAGACTCGAATGATACTCCGACAAGAGCAGTTCGCCTTGCTGCTCCGACGACTCTTGCGAACATTGCTGGTTACACGATTACTCTTCCAACCACTGTTGGAGATGCTGGCGAGATACTTATTGTCGTCGATGGAAGCTCGATCGAGTCTGAGCTTGGTTGGGGTAGGCTGTCTATTAATGATCTTGTTGATGTTGTCATCGGCGAAGGTCTGCAAGACGGCTACATCCTTCAGTATGTTGGCGGCTCAATCGATGAATGGCAGGCGGTAAACCCCGGCGGCATTGGCGGAGGGGTTACGGACCACGGCGCTCTCGATGGTCTTAGCGATGACGATCATACGCAGTATGTTGTCAAGACGCCTGGTAGTAGCACTCGAAACCGTATTCAGCCAACGAGCAACTATACGGCTCTGAGCCTTAAGGCATTCAGCGCTTCTTCAGGGCCGCTGTTTCTCATCACTGACACTTCCGACCAGTCTTTGTTTCAGGTTGACCAAAGCACTGGAAACATTTCTTTCGGCGGAGCTACATCAAGTAACCAAACTTTGCTTGCGACTAATGCAAGCGGAACTCAAAAGACAGCCACGTTTCCTGATGTAACTGGTCAAGTTATGATGACCACTGCTACGCAGACGGTCACAGGAACAACAATCTTCACATCTCTTGATCTCGCCGTCCAGGGCGGCGGCGCGTTTTCTACGTTCTTCCGAGGAACTGCGACAACAACTCAGATCATTGATATCCCTGATGAGTCAGGAACGCTTGTCCTTGCGGGCGCTCTTCCTGCGGGAGCGGGACAATTTCTTAGGTCAACAGGAGCATCGTATCTTGCCTCATGGGAATCGCTTTCCCTTGAAGACCTGCCAGATATTTCGCTTGATGATCTTTCGGATGTCATCGGAACAGGAGCGAACGATGGCGATGTTCTTGTATATGTAGGCGGGTCTCTCAACTATTGGGAACCGCAGGCAATCGACAACATTGACAACATCGCGCCTGCTGATGCTTCTTACATAACGGCTGTTACTGAATCAAGCCTGCCTCAGTCTCGTCTGCTTGTTCAGGGCACAGGCATTCAGATACTTGACTCAGGCGGCGGATCGAACCTTGTTATCGCCTCAAACGATAGCGAGATTGATCACAGCGCGCTGTTGAACCTCACGCAAGACGATCATACGCAGTATGTCATAACGAGCCCCTCTTCGAGCGCTCGCAACCTTGTTACCGCAAGCAGTTCGACGGTCATCCCTTTGACATTGAGGGGCGCTGCGAGTCATAGCGTCAATCTGTTCGTTGTTGAAAACAGTGCAGGCACGGATCTCGTCTATGTCGAGTCTTCTGGCAATCTTGTTGCAAGAGGATCGATCAAAGGCGGCGGTTCTGCGGGAACTGCTGATTCCGTAGCGTTTATTCTTGACAACTCTGGTCTTGGCGGCGGTCCTCGAACGTTTACGTTCCCCAACACCGCTGGTCAGATCATGACGATCAACTCAAGCCAGACCATTACTGGAACCAAGACATTTACGCTTGCTGATCTTCGTTTCACTGGTTCTTCTTCGTCGCACGGTTGGATCTTTGCAACCTCTAAGACATCTGGCGGTTTTGATAACCTCAATGTTCCAGGAATAACAACTGGCGATGTAACAATGCTTATTACGGAGAATGTCTCCGTAACAGCAGGCGAAGTTGCTGTCGCAGCAAGTACGACTGTTGGAGCAGTTGATTTTAGACCTCTTGCATTTTCTGATCTTCCTGATATCTCTCTCGATGATCTTTCAGATGTCATCGGAACAGGAGCGAGCGACGGAGACATTCTTGTTTATGTCGGAGGATCTCTAAATTACTGGGAGCCATCAGCTTTTTCTGACTTGCTACCCGACAACATTGTTTATACAGAGGGTTTTCAAGACATACCGGGCAGTAAGCGATTTGATAGCGCTCTAATTTCCGGTATAGGCCTCGCTTCAACTCAGCTTAGTTCGCAGGCCACAACAAATCAGAGCGCAAGCTTTCCTGATGCATCTGGTAATGTTGTTCTTGCTCTTTCAAATCCGACTGAAGCCGGACAGTTTTTTGTTGCTTTCGACAGTTCTAATACGGTTGGCGAATGGAAATCAATAGAGATTTCTGACCTGCCAGACATTGATCTCGATGATCTTGCGGATGTTGATGCTCCGAGCCCGACTGATGGATATGTTCTGACCTACGTTGGTGGATCGATCAACTCCTGGCAAGCCCAACCGTTGCCATCTGATGCGGTTGGCATCTTGAGTCTCAATAGTCAAACTGGTTCTTCGCAAACATTCAGCGAATCCAATGACACAAATGTCACTATTTCCATCTCTTCGTCTTCAAATGACCATGAGTTTGCGATGGGCTGGAATGGGCAGCTTGCTATTGTTCGAGGCGGTACTGGCGCATCGAGCCAGCAAGGAGCCATCAATAACCTTGCTGGTTTTACGACCCGAGGCGATTTGCTTGTTGAGGATTCGAGCGGAGACGCAAGCCGTTTGGCTCTTGGGGCAAGCGGCACAGTCCTCTACTCTGATGGTAGCGACCCAACATGGACGGCGCTAACAACCGACGAGGTTTCAGAGGGGAGCAACCTTTACTTCACGGAAGAAAGGGTCGATGATCGAGTCGCTGCCTTGATTCAAGATGGTATCGGTCTAACCTGGACATATACGGACGGATCTAACACGCTCGTTGGAGATGTTTCTCTTTCTCCGTTTGATACGGGAGATTTGGCCGAAGGCAGCAATCTCTACTTCACAAACGAAAGAGTTGACGATCGAGTTGCTGCCCTTATTCAGGATGGAACTGGTCTTTCATGGACATATGTTGACGGTTCTGATACTCTCACGGGTAATGTTTCTTTGGCTCCGTTCGATACAGACGATCTCTCCGAGGGATCGACAAATCTGTATTGGACAGATGTCAGGTTTGATGAGTCGTTTGCAGAGGCGATCGGTAATACGCTTCTGACTGAGCTTCTTGATGTCAATACGCCGACCCCTGCGGACGGCTATGTCTTGACGTATGTCGGCGGTTCAATTGATGAGTGGAGAGCCCTTCCTCTTCCGTCTGACTCTGTTGGCATTCAGAGTATCAACGGACAGACTGGCTCAATACAGACGTTCTCTGATTCTGATGATACAAATGTAACTCTGACGATTACGTCATCCGCAAACGATCATGAGTTTGCTCTTGGATGGACGGGCGATCTGTCTGTTTCTCGCGGCGGAACCGGACTATCAACGCTTACAGACGGCGCTGTTTTGGTCGGTAACGGAACATCTGCTGTCCAGTCGGTTGCCATGGGCGCGGGAGAAGTCCTGATTGGCAATGGCGCTGGATCAGATCCATCATCCGCTGAGTTGATTGAAGGAACGGGCATATCGATAACTTCTGGCGCTGGTAGCATTGAGATATCTACCAACGATTCAGAAATCGATCATGGCTCCTTGGCGGGTCTGAGCGATGACGATCATAGCCAATATATCCACGACAGCCCATCGTCGAGCGCGAGGAACCTCATCGGCGCTCTTGGTACAACTGTAACTCCTTTGACGCTCAGAGGGGCTCCTGGTCATACTGCCGATATGCTCGTCATCGAGAATAGCGGCGGAACCGATCTTGCGACATTCAGTTCCGCAGGAGCTTTGACTCTTTCTAATGCGAGCGGTCATATCAACTTGGAGACCGATAGTCAGTCGATCCGCATTGGCAACACTACAGGCCTTAGCGGAGCGGCAATCTATTCAGTTGGAGACGGTAGTGCAAGAAGTTTTGTTCTTGACTATTACGGAACAACTGGTACTGCTTCTCCTGAGATAATTCTTCGACGAGCAAGGGGCTCAGCTTCATCTCCTGGAAATCTTTCAACTGTTGGAGATGATCTTGGGGCTATCAGTTGGTTTGGGTACAATTCTTCTGCAGGCTCATTTGTTTCGACTGCCAGGATTATAGCTGAGACAACTCAGTCGTTTGCAGCTAATGCAGCAGGAACAAAGCTTGAGTTCCAGACTCTTGATGAAAGCATTCCTGGTTCTCCCTCGACGAAGCTGAGACTCAGCACAGAGGGCGTTAGGGCAATAGACAGGCTGTACCTATCTGCTGTTTCTGAAGTTACTTCAACCGATTACGTTCTTGCGTATGATGATGTAACGGATGAAGTTTCAATGATCGCTTTTGATATTGCAGCATTGAGTGATATCAACACGACCGGCGCAGATGATGGCGATATTCTTGTCTATGAGGGCGGTTCGGTCGATCAATGGCGACCATATACGATTCCTGGCAACGATGGAAACCTTCTGTATCGAGACCAGTCTCGCATAGGCGCTCTTCCTCGGGTAAACTGGGATGATGCAGAACAAGCTCTTATTGTCGGCGTTCAGTCAACCGCAGAGAATGCGGCCACGACAGATTCGTTGCTTGAGTTCATCGGTAACAGTACCAAGCAGGCTGATGTTTGCTTCACGCAGGTTAGCGGCGATGCCACAGCAGGCGGTTTGGTCTTCTGGAAGGCCAGAGGCTCTCTGAATGCCCTTGCAAACGTCCAAGACAATGACCGTCTTGGCGAGTTCTTCTTTTACGGTCAGACTGGTATCGGATCTAACAATGGATTCGGTATTGGCGGATCGATCACGATGGATGTTGATGGCACGCCTACTGGCAGCGCTGCTTTTGTTCCTTCAACATTGAGCATCAACGTATCGAATGGATCAACCATCGCTACAATGATGCAGGTTGTCAACAACTCTCATACTGCTTTTCTCTCGGATATTCGAGTTCTCAATCAGAATGCTGTTCGTTTCTATGAAACAGGCTCGGCAAACTATATTGAGTTCCAAGCCGCAGGGACAATGGCAGGAAACATCACATACACTTGGCCTGATGCTGATGGATCTGCGACCGACTATCTGTCTACAAATGGCGGCGGTGTGCTTTCTTGGAGCGATGCGACTGGTTTGCTGGATTCTCATGGGGCCAACAGAGCCGTCCATGTCAATAGCTCAAACAACGGACTAACTTCTGCTTCTGCTGTTACCATTAGCGGAAACGAGATCACGCTTGGTAACTCTGGTACCCAGGGCGAAATCTACATTGTCTCTGGCGGTAGCGGAGGTGTTGCTTTCCAAGAGCTTCCGTTCCAGGGCGATCACGTTGCCAAGATTGTTTCTGAGTCATCGTATTCTGCCGACTTTGAACTAACGCTTCCTGGTATTACAGGAACGTTCATGATGCTCGAAGGAACGCAGACGGTTTCTGGCGATAAGACATTTGAGAGCGGCACATTTAATCTCGCGGGGTCATCTTCGGGCGTTGCAACGCTAACATATGCAGCAACAGCAACGGATCGTAGCTACATTGTCCCTGTAACGACGACTAACAGTCAGACGCTCGTCATTGCTGAGACAGAGACAGATTCATCTTATGCCCTGTTCGCAACTGCAACGTCAGGTTCTCCTGAGTATCGAGCAATCACAACAGCAGATATTGAGGACTTCAGTCTTGGTTCTGCTGAGGACAACTCGTATCTTCGCTATGTCGGAGGGTCTCAGAACGAATGGATCAGCGACGTTATTCCTGGCGTCAATGGAAACATCTTCTACAACAACGATGGCATCTTTGGTGCCGTCTCGGAAATGAACTGGGATGAAGCGAATGAGGCGCTGATTCTTGGATCGGGACTATCAAAGCAGTTTTCAACTCTTCCTGGTTTGAATTTTGAGATTGCTGGCGAGGGCAGCGGTGTTACGGGTATGAACATTTCGACAAGCGGAACAACTGCTGCTCCGCTATTCGTGATGTCAAGGTCGAGAGGTACTCTTTCGGCTCAGACTAATGTATCCACCAGCGATTATCTTGGTCAGAGCGTTTACTACGG